>Ga0065721_10003592_pt1 | contig 224281 bp, 200 predicted proteins | sample Mesricmetagenome_FD_59108 | JGI IMG/M metagenome (GOLD analysis project Ga0065721, IMG submission 59108) | Mesophilic microbial community from rice straw/compost enrichment Sample: eDNA_1 v2 (version 2) | ecosystem: Engineered > Solid waste > Grass > Composting > Bioreactor | place: USA... | reverse complement strand
CGGCTGGGGGGAGTCCGAAAGCCCTGCCGCTTGTTTCTCCTGTTTCCTCGGCCAGCGTTTGGCTTTGGTCGGAGTTTGTTTATTTGTTGAAAGTTAATTGGAGGAGAAAATTTTGGATGAGCTTCGTGGTGGTTGATCAGGAACTGAAATGTTAGTGCAGCTGTTGATCGGTGCTGCAGCGAAGGGAGGAAACAGGAGAAACCGCCGCAGGGCACCTGGCCTCTTGCGGGGAAGCCTAGACTGGCCGCCTGCGGTGAAAAAGGAAAACCGCGGCAAAAGCAGTGTGTTCGAAGAAGTGTGCTCACGTTGCCGCTTAAAAGCCGTTTTCCTTTTTCGCCTCCGGCTGGGGGGAGTCCGAAAGCCCTGCCGCTTGTTTCTCCTGTTTCCTCGGCCAGCGTTTGGCTTTGGTCGGAGTTTGTTTATTTGTTGAAAGTTAATCGGAGGAGGAAATTTCTGGATGAGCTTCGTGATGGTTGATCAGGGGGAAATTCAGTGCGGGAAGTAGACAATCCTTTTTCATGGATGCGTTGTATGACGCAACCGACTTCAAGAAAAACCTTAATCATGGTTTCGATTTTACCTTGTCACGGCGGAAGTGCCGATGACGCAAACTACAAAGAGTCAGCCCAAGCAAGCTTTTATGCATTCAGCTTTTTCCTTGAAACCCCCGATCGCCACGCCTAAAGCACCGATGACGCAATCCACAAAGCATCCTCCCAAGCGCTCCCCATTCAACCGAAGCCACCCAAAAAGAAAAAGCCTCGCGCACAAAAAACGTGCCGAAGCCTTTTGCCAACGGTATATCCCTCACTGCAACGCCTTGTTTTGCATCAAAAAATCGATAAACGTCCGCATGATTCCGTTCACAGGCGTGTCTTTCAAGTAAATCAGCTCAAAATTGCGGTTGATTTGCGGCAGGTTGAGGACATCTACTTCCTTCAACTCCCCGTCACTCAAATCCTTGCTGATCGCAAAGCGCGGCAAAAAGGCGATGCCAAGCCGCTGTTTCACCATCCGCTTGACGACCTCGATGTTGTCCGCTTCCATGACCACGTTGTTTTGCAGTTGAAAATGGCTGAACGCGTTGTTGATCAGCTTCCAGTCCAAAGAGCCGCGGTTGAACAAAATCAGCCGTTCGCGCGCCACCTCTTCGATCGACACCTGATGGCGATAGGCAAACGAATGCTCAGGGTAAATCGCCAGCACCATGTCGTCGGACATGAGCTGAATCCGGTTGATCTGCGGGTGGTTGACCGCTCTGGCGATGCCGAACGAAACCTCGTGGTTGAGCACCATATCGAGCACCTGATGAGAATGTCCCGTGAGGATCGTCAGCTTGATTTTCGGGTACAGCTGCTGAAACTGTTCCACGAGATCCGGCAAGATGTAGAAGGCCGAAACGAATACGGTCGAAATGGTCAGCTCGCCTTCCACGTCGCCTTGCGACCGCTGAATCGCCTGTTGGCCTTCTTGCAGTGTGTTCATGATATTTTTCGCGTAGGGCAAAAACAAGTCGCCTTCTTTGGTCAGCGAGATCGTATGTCCGGTGCGTTGAAACAGCTTGCAGCCCATCGAGGTTTCCAGCGCTTTGATCCGCATGCTGACGGTCGGCTGGGAAAGGTACAACAGGTCTGCTGTTTTGCTGAAACTCCCGGTCAAGGCAACAAAGATAAACGCTTCCAGTTGTTCCATATTCATAGGGGTAGGCTCCATTATGCAAAATTTTGAAGATGCCTATAGCAAAAATTCATTGGAATCGCACTTAAAAATACATTACCGTAAAATGAGAGAATTAGGTAGAGTTCGACCAGAGAAAATAGAGCGAGGAATGATGGGAATGCAGGGAATGATGGGAATGCCGATTATCGATTTGCATTGCGATGCGCTGTTGAAGCTGTGGGAGGAAAAGGGCAGCATCTCCTTCACCGATTCCGACAAGCTCGATGTGAACAGAAACAGACTGCACGAAGGCGGAGTAAAGGTGCAAAGCTACGCGATTTTCACGCCACCCGATCTGCCGTCGGAAAGCCGGTTCCAGTGCGCGCTGGATCAGATTCATTACTTTTACGCCGAAGTGCTCGGCAAACACCCGGAAATGAAACAGATTCGCGACTGGAGCGATCTGGACAAGCTCGGCGACGGCGAGATCGGAGCCATGTTGACACTCGAAGGGGTCGAGCCGATCGGCAACGACTTGAAAAAGCTGCACATTTTGTACCAGCTGGGCGTGCGTTCTGTTGGGCTTACCTGGAACTTGGCGAACTTGGCGGCTGATGGAGTGCTGGAAGAACGGAAGGGCGGGCTGACCGCGTTTGGCAAAGAGCTGATCCAGTTTCACAATGAACGAAAAATTTTGACAGATGTTTCGCATTTGTGTGAGCGCAGCTTCTGGGAGACGCTGGAGCTGGCAAAATACCCGATCGCGAGCCATTCCAATGCGCAGGCGATTTGCGGCCATCCCCGCAACCTGTCCGATGAGCAGGCCAAGGCGATGTTTGCCAAAGGAGCCAACGTCCACGTCGTCTACTGCACGATGTTCATTAACGAGTCGACGCCGCCGACAATCGACGATCTGATCCGGCATATCGACCATTTTTGCTCGCTCGGCGGAGTACGCCACATCGGGCTAGGCTCCGATTTCGACGGGATTTCTGCCAAAGTCGTCGGACTGGAGCATGCGGGCATGAGCCAAAATTTGATCAATGAACTGCTCAAACGATACACAGAGGATGAAGTGCGCGGGTTCGCCTACGAAAACTTTTTGCGCAACCGTCCAGTGTAAGCAAAAAAGCGCAAGGAGGAGTAACCATGGACCGCACTGAAAAGAACAGAGGAAAAATTCGCGAATGGGGAGCTGCCGTCGGCAAGCTGCCTACAGGCGAAAAAAACGATCTGACAGACGTGGCAGGTGTCCGCGTGGGGCATGTGACGATTCAGCACGAGTTGGCAGACGGGGAGTGCGCATGTACAGGAGTGACGGCGATTTTGCCGCACGGAGGGAGTCTGTTCCGCGAAAAGGTGACCGCTGCAAGCTACGTCATCAACGGCTTCGGCAAGACGACCGGGCTTGTGCAAGTAAACGAGCTGGGGGTGCTGGAATCGCCGATCATGCTGACCAACACGTTTTCGGTGCCAGCCGTCACGCAGGGCACATTGCAATACATGCTGGCTACCAATGAGGAAATCGGCGATACGACAGGAACGGTCAACATCGTGGTCGGCGAGTGCAACGACGGGCACCTCAACTCCATCCGCCGCTGTGTGGTGCGGCCCGAAGATGCTGTGGCGGCGATTGAAAACGCTTCGGAGCAAGCGGTAGAGGAAGGAGCGGTCGGAGCAGGAACGGGCATGATCGCTTTTGGCTACAAAGGCGGAATCGGTTCGTCTTCACGGGTCGTGGCGGCGGATGGGCAGAAGTACACGCTCGGTTCGCTGGTGCTGTCCAATTTTGGCAGCAAGGACGACTTTTTGGGCCACCGGCTGTTTGCCAACAGCAATACCAACGCCGACGAAACAGAAACGGCCAAACAGGCAACCGAGCGCAAAGAGGACGGTTCGATCATCATGGTACTGGCTACGGACGCGCCGCTGAGCGATCGGCAGTTGCTGCGCGTCGCCAAGCGGGCAGGAATCGGGCTGGGGCGTACGGGAAGTCACTTCGGGCACGGGAGCGGCGACATCGTCATTGCCTTTTCCACCGCACAGAAAATTCCGCACAACACAGACGCGCATACCGAGCCGCGCGTACAGCTTCGCGAGGATCACCCGATCATGAACGAGCTGTTTGCGGCGGCGGCAGAGGCGACAGAGGAAGCGATCTACAACTCGCTGTCCCAGGCAGTCACGACGAACGGCAGAAAAGGGCGCACGGTGCACGCGCTGCCGACCCCGCTTTTGTAAAAAGGTCGGCTTCAGCAAGAACGATCTCATTTATCCCAACAATATGGAGGACGGCTATGGAGCGACTGCAAACGACAGAGCTTGCGCATTACATAGAAACTTTCATGGAAGAGCACAGCGTCCCTGGCCTTGCCGTGGCGCTGTCTCTTCACGGACAAACGATCTATGCCAAAGGGTTTGGCGTGCGCGATCTGGATACAAAAGAGCCTGTTACGCCCGAAACGGTTTTCGGCATCGCTTCCGTCACCAAGTCGTTTACGGCAGCGGCGATCATGCAGCTTGTTCACGAAGGAAAGCTGTCGCTGGATGATCCGGTCAACAAATACTTGCCGTCGTTCCGACTGACAGGCTGCGATGCGGGCAAAATCCAGATTCGCCATCTCCTGTCCCATACCTCCGGCGTTCCGCCGCTGCTGCGCAAAGAAGAGCTGATCCAGTTTCACGAGCATCTCGATTATTTGGCTCACGTGGAATTTGCCGCGCTGGGCGAGCCGGGACAGTATTTCAGCTACGCCAATGACATGTTCCTGCTGCTTGGGGCGATCATCGAGCGAGTGACGGGCCGTCTGTACCGCCGTTATATGACGGAACGGCTGCTGGAGCCGCTTGGCATGCACCGCTCTACGTTCAGCCTGGATGAAGTCGCGCGTCTGTCCAATGTCTCTACCCCGTATGCGCGGCGAGGGGCAAACCAGCAGATGACAAAGGTTGCCTGGCCAACACTCGGCAACTACGAGGTTGGCGGCGGCATTCGTTCCAGCGTGGAGGATTTGCTTGCGTACGGGAGCCTGTACGTAGGCGGAGGATCCGATCAACAGCAGGAAATCGTGCCCGCCAAAGGACTTGCACCGATGTGGCAGCCCGTCCATCGGCTGACGAAAGACGCCTGGTACGGATATGCGCTCAAGACGACAACGGACTACGCGGGGGTCACGCTGGTCGAGCACGGGGGAGGGCAGCCAGGCGTGTCGTCCAATTTCGGCTTTGTACCAGAAAAAGGTCTGGTTTGTGTCGTGCTGTCCAACATGGAAAACGTGCCAATCCGCAAAGTATGGCTGGCAGCGGTAAACGCGGCGCTGGGCTTGCCGCTTGCCCACAAGGAACCAGACGCGCCGCTGTATCAGATCGACGGCGAGGAGCTGGACAAGCTTGTCGGGACGTACGCTTGCGCAGAAGGCGGGCACCTGCGGCTCTTCGTCAGGGAGGGCGTGCCCGTCGCCGATGTGGCAGGCACCGAGTTTGCCCTGCGCGCTGCCGCAAGCGATACATTGATCTTTACAGACAGCGAGCTGCCGCTGCGCTTTTTCTTCAAGGCAGATCGCCGAGCCTGGGCTGTGCTGCTCGGGATGAGGATGCTGCAACGCGTCGAATAGTCTTTTGCAAAAGCTGCATTCGCAAGCCTGTTTCACGGGGGAAGTAAGTCGTGGAACGGGCTGTTTGCTTTGCAGCGAAAAAGAGTAAAGAAAGTGAAAATATTGGTAAAAATTTTAAAACTAATAATTCTGAATATTTACTATAATACGAACTGTCTTCCAAAAGTAGAGGGGGTTCGTGTATGGGAGTTCGATCCTGGATATTTGCGGCACTCCAAGTGAGTATCGCCACGGCATTGCTGGTTGGGTGTAGTCAGCCCGCCGCCAATTCCGGCCAAACGCAGCCAGATGGCGCGAAAGAGCAAGCTGGACAAGAAGTCAGGCTGAAGATGGTCGAGAGCATTACCAGTCCGCAGCGCACAGCGCTTCTGAAGGAAATGCTGACCCAGTTTGAAACGAAAAACCCGGGCATCAAGGTAGACCTGATCTCCCCGCCTTTCGAGGGGGCCGATCAAAAAATTACGCAAATGCTGATGGCAAAAGAAGAGCTTGATGTGCTGGAGGTCCGTGAGTTCAATGCGAAGCAGTTCTCGATGAACGGCTTTATTGAAAATCTGAAGCCCTACACGGAAAAATGGAGCAATTACGACCAGCTGACCGATGTGGCAAAACGCCGCGCCACTTGGGTCGACAACACCCCTTACTATATTCCGAACGGCTTGTATCAGCGAGTCCTGTACTATCGGGCGGACTGGTTCAAGGAAGCGGGCATCGAAGCGCCCAAGACGTGGGCTGAGCTGTTGGCCGCGGGCAAAAAAATGACCGACCCGGCCAAAAACCGTTACGGGTACAGCTTCCGGGGAGGCCCTACCGGGTGGGACTACGCCTTGATTGCGATGTGGGCCTACAACGGCACCGAGGTCGATCCGTCCTCTGCTTTTTTCCTGAAAGATGGCCGGACGCTTTTTTCTACCCCGGAGTCCTTGGAGGCAATGCGCTACTACAAGCAGCTGTACAAAGAAATATCGCCGCCCGATTCGGTAAGCTGGGGCTTCCAGGAGATGGTGCAAGGCTTCGTGGCAGGTTCGACGGCCATGCTGATCCAAGACCCCGATGTCATCGATGGAGCCAAGGAAAAAATGCAGGAAGGAACATGGGCAACCGCCCCTTTGCCGATTGGGCCATCAGGTGTAGCCCAGCAAGTGGTAGGCGGACCAGGCTGGGGCATGACAGCATACTCCAAGCATAAAGCGGAAGCATGGAAGCTGATCGAATTTCTTTCTGACCCCGAGCAAAGCACCCACTTCGCCAAGAAAACATCTGTCATTCCTGTGGTAAAAAGCGCAGCGGAAGACGAGTTTTACAAAACCGGATACTTCCAGCCGTTCATTGAGATGAACCAGCAGCCGCAAACATTCATCGATGTATCCAGACCTGTCGACTACAAAGGCTGGGGAGCGTGGCAAAGCGCGGCAGACAAGGAAATCCAGAGCTATTTGCTCGATCAGCTCTCTGCGGAAGACTTGCTGAAAAAGTGGGACGAGTATTGGACAAAAGAGCGGGCTGAGCGCAAATAGACGAGGGGGGAGCGGTCTTGCAAACAGAGAAGCCCATCGTCGTAGCGAAAGAACCATTCGTTTCGCCACCGAAAAAGCCGTTTCGCCTGTCCAGGGAAGGAGCTTTCATCTGCCTGTGCTTGCTGCCAGCGGTATTGTTTGTCGGCATTTTTACTTACTATCCGCTGCTGCGCGGCATCATCATGTCCTTCCAAAACTACACGCTGTTTAATTTGCTGGATGTGCGCTTCATCGGATTGGACAACTTCTTCGCTGTCCTGACCAGCCCGGAGTTTCCCCGCGTGGCGTTGAACAGCTTTTACTGGGTGGCTGTCTCGCTGTTCTTCCAGTTGCTGCTCGGCTTTGCCTTGGCGTTGTTCATGCGCCGCCGTTTCCGGGGGAGAGGCATCTATCAGGCGTTTGTGTTTTTTCCGTGGGCGATGTCCGGGTTTTTGATCGGATTGATCTGGCGGTGGATGTTCAATGCGCAATTTGGCGTCATTAATGACTTGCTGGTGAAAAGCGGGTTGATCGCTGCCCCGATCCCGTTTTTGGCCGATGGAAAATGGGCGCTTGCGGCCGTGATCATCGCAAACATTTGGTACGGTGTCGCTTTTTTTGCCATCATGATTTTGGCTGCCCTGCAATCGATCCCGGAGGAGCTGTACGAGGCGGCAGCGATGGACGGCGCGGGGCGCATCCAGCAGTTTTGGAGCGTGACCTTGCCCTACATTTTGCCGACGATGCTGGTGACGATTCTTCTTCGGGTCATTTGGATCTTGAATTTTCCCGACATCATTTACGCGATGACCAATGGCGGTCCGGCAGGCTCGACTCACATCTTCGCCACGTATATGATCGATAAAGTCATTTTCGGACAGGATTACGGGCAAGCCTCGGCTGTAGGGGTCATTATTGTCTTGCTCCTTCTGGTGTTCACCGTGTTTTACGTCAAGGCGACCCGCATGGAGAAGGGAGGGGATTTCTAGATGCAGCGCGATCACATATGGTGGCAAACAGCGCGGGTAGTTGTCTTGGGCGGATTTTTGGCCTTTGCGATTTTTCCGTTGTACTGGATTGTCATCACGTCGCTCAAAGGGCAAAAAGAAATTTTCTCGTTGCCGATCCGCTACTGGCCCGATGAGGTGACGTTGCTCAATTATGTGGAGATTTTTCGCATCTCGCATTTTCAGGTCTATATCTGGAACAGCTTTCTCGTATCGCTGTTCGCTTCGGCGCTTGTCGTCGCGATCGCCATGCTTGGCGGGTACGTTCTGGCCCGCTTTTCGTTTCGGGGCAAAAGAGAGGTCATGTTCGGCTTTCTCGTCACACAGATGATTCCGATCTTCATCGGGATGGCGCCGCTCTATGTCATGATGTCGAAAATGCATATTTTGAACAGTCTGTTTTCTTTAATCCTGATTTACACCGTCATGCTGATTCCGTTTTGCACGATCATCATGTCCGGCTTTTTTCAACGCATCCCGAACGCGTTGGAAGAGGCGGCCATGATGGATGGCTGTTCCCGGATCAGCGCGTTGTTTCGCGTAATCGTGCCGATCATGCTCCCCGGTATCGCAGCCACGTTCATTTTTGCCTTCGTGCAATGCTGGAACGAGCTGATCATGGCCGTTTTGTTCATCGATGAAGAGTCAGTCAAGACGATCCCGGTCGCCATGAACGCTTTCATCAAAAAGTACGACATCGAGTGGGGAGCGATGTCGGCAGCTACTGTTCTGTCTGTCATCCCGACGATGCTGTTGTTTGCCTTTTGCCAAAAGTACCTGGTGGAGGGGCTGACGCAAGGAGCCGTGAAAGGATGAAGACGCTACACATAGTCCCGCATCCCCGCCCGATACGCCTGTTCATCCCCTTGCTCGATGCCGAACAATGCTTCCTGCAAGGCAAACGTGCTGCGATAAAAGCGCATGCGGACGAGGACGGAATCCAGATCGGGGTACCACGGTGACAGGCAGGACAAAAAGTTCTCGCCATAGCTCGCGGCGAATCCGGCGAAATCGTAAGCCGCGTCGCCGATGCCTGCTCCGCCGAAGTCAATGATGCCTGTGATCCGCTGTTTTTGCGCGTCGTACAAAATGTTGGTCGTGCCGAAGTCGCCATGAATGAGCCGCGGCGCAAACGCAAAGTGGGCAGGATCAGCCAGATACGTCTCAAATCGTTCAGCAATCTCCTGTTTGGCCGACTCGCGCATGGCCGGGAACAGCCGGGAGACGATTCGGTCGTAAAGCTCCGTCAGCTCGTCTGCCATGCCAACCGAGTCGGAAACAAGCTCAGGGAGCCGCTGTTCATACGGAAAAGAGTGCAGCTCATGCAAAAATCGCCCGAGCTGGGCGGCGATGGCAGGGAGCTGATTGTGACGGGCTGCTTGCGCAAACGCTTCACGCGTAAACGGCTCTCCACGTAGCAGCGGGTAGCCAGTGAAGACTTTACCAGGCTCCTCCGGTACGAAGGAACGATAGACCGGAGCGGGGATCGGCAGGGAAACGCTATCCTGGACCGCTTGCAACACGGCTGTTTCTTTTTTCAACTGGCGAATGCCCAGCGCGTACTTGGGAAAGCGAAACACGTACGCGCCGTTGACGATCCACACATCGTTGTTTTGTCCGATCTCATTGCGAACGAGAGAGTGGACAATGAAATCAGGATAGACATCCTGGATGGCGCGTATGCAGCTTTGTTCATTCATAGCCGTTCTCCTTTTAGCGTGTAAAATGTGAAAAAGAAAGAGCACTCTCCCGCGTGGAAAGTGCTCTTTTCGCATTCAGGAAGCAGCCAGCTCGAATCGGACCACCGTTTCCTTGCCGCCCGCGAGCTTTTCCTGCTCGACGACTCGCCAGTTTCTGGAGATCGTCTTGCGCATCCAGTCGAGCGCTTCAACTGACAAGCGAACCTGGCTCAGTGCCGTTTCCTCTACCTCATAATCTTGCTCGGCCAGCAGCTGATAGCGCTTATTCAACAGGAACTTGATCCCGTTTATCGTCGTGAACTTGATTTGATAGCCGTCGCGAATGGCTTGTTCCAGCGCAGCAGAATCGTTTTGGTACAGTTCAAAGAGGGGAGAGAAATCGTATTTGCCGCCTTCCACATCAGCGAAAGGCTCCGAATCGCCCGTTCTCAGCCTGTGAATGATTTCTTCATCGACAAATCCATGGGCACGAGCGGCTTCCAGAAGCATCGTCTCCCATTGGGACAGCTTAACCGTAGACATGAACAGCCCTCCTCGATCTTTGCATGTACTGTCTAGTATAATCTCTGCTTTTGTAAAACTCAACCATAATTCCGACTGTTTTTGTATGAAATGAAAACGTCACGAAGAAACAGGCGAAGCGGACTTATGATCGCGCGGCTCTTTGGAAGTGGTGGTTAGCGTAACACCTACGATGATCAGGAGCGCTCCAAACAGTTGAATGAGCGTGACGGGCTTCGCCAACAGGAAAAAGCCGAACAGCATGGCGATAAACGGCTCCAGGTTGGAAAACATCGCGGCTTTGGCCGCTCCGACTTTTTGCAGCTGGCTGTTCCAGATCAAGGTGACGATGCCGTGCATGATGACAGCGGTCACAAACAACAAAATCCACGAAGACAACTGCGTGCTGTAGGCAACTTGCGGCAAGCTGGCGAAGACGAACGGCAGCAGCGCGCCGAATCCGATCAGGTTGGAAAAAAGCGTGGTCACGAGCGGAGGCAGTCGGTGGCCGAGCATGCGGACGAGAATGATCGAGACGGCAAATGTCAGCATCGTCAGCACGATCCAGAGAATGCCGACGTCAAAGTGCAGCTCCGCCCCTGTGTAAATGACGAACAGAACGCCAGCCGTACCGATGACAGCGCCAAGCCCCATGCGCCATGTCAGCGCTTCTTTTAAAAACAGGGCGGCGAGCAGCGCAGTCGTTACCGGAGTCAAAGCCAAAATCAGCGACGAAGTAGTGGGATCAGCCGTCACCAGCCCTTTGTAAAACGACCACTGGTTAATCCCGACGCCGACAATGCCGAGAGTCGCAACCAAAAGCCAGTCACGCCGTGACAGCTTCGGAATCGTCAGTCGTCCTTTTGCCCAGATCAACAAAAACAGCGCGATGAACAGCAGACGCATGACAGACAAAAACAGCGGCGAAAATTCCGCCACCAGCATTTTGCCAAAGACAAAATTGCTGCCCCAGGCGGTGACGCAAAAAATGAGCAGCAAGTAAGATCGCAGCATGACATTCGTTCCTTCCTGTGCGATCAGCGCCAGCCAGCACCAGCAGCGTAAGGGCTTGCAGGCGTTACGCCGTGCGGAAGTAGCGCCTCCACAGCCAGGTGATGCTCAGGTAGCCTACCAGGAAGAAGGCCGTAGCAAAAGAAGCGATCCAGATCGCTTTCATCGGATCGACAAACGCTCTGCTGACGTACCCTGCTGCCTGTCCTACCACAGCGCTGATCAAAATGAAATTGGATGCCTTCCCCCGCGACCAGACGATGACGATCAAGGGCAAAATCAGGGAGGCATAGATGATGCCGAAGAAAAACAGCAAGTCGAGCAAGGTCGGCTTGAAATAGCTCGTCAGACCAAAAGACACCGCGCCAATCATGATGGCGAGCATGTAGCCCGTGCGAATTTTTTGCCGTTCGGTTGCACGCGGGCGGAACAGCTGATAGACGTTGTTGACCATCAGGCTGATCATGGAATGCAGCCCGGCTCCGAATGCGGACATGATCGCACCGAAGGAGCACAGGACGAACAGGACAAGCAAAAACATCGAATCGATTTTGCGGACGAGGTCGAACATGAGCGAGTAGATGTCGTCAAAGCCGCCCGTGAAAATGACGATGATGATTAGCGACGAAAAGGCCAGCGGCACCGTGGCGAAAATCAGTCCGGACAGCAAAAAGGTCGGGACGATTTTTTTCTCTTCCATCATATACAGCCGCTGCCAGGAAGCTTGGTCGGAAAAAACTTGTCCGAAGCCGATCAACAGCCCCGTGACGATAAACAACAGCCCTTCCTTGTTACTTGCCACGAGCAAATACGGATGGTACAGCCGCAAGCCGTTGTAGACGTGCTCGACGCCTTTTCCGATGAAAAAGTAAACCGGAATGAGAATCGCCGCAGCAAATGTAATCACAATCTGCACGATGGCAAAGCGGTGGATCGAGCGGGTTCCACCGATGCCGGCAAACAGGACGGAGAACACAAAAAAACAGAGCAGACCGAGCGGGATAGGCAAGCCGAACAAAATGTTCAGCAAGACGCCGCCAGCCATCCCTTGGACAAACATCGCTTCGATCGTCGTCAACAGCAACAAAATAATCATCAACCAGTAGCCAAAAGGGTGCAGCTTGCCCTGCAAGTAATCGCCGATGGTCATGCCTTCGGAAAATTCCCGGCGCACCCGGCGGCCGAGCAAACCGAAGAAGCAGAGGGCGACTGCCCCCATCAAGGCGAAGCCGATCCCGCCGAAGATGCCGTATTTGACGAGCGCCTCTGGTGAGCCAAAAATGGTGTTGCCAGTCACCCAGCGGGCAAGAATGGAGACGGCCCCGAGTCCGATCCCGATTTTGGCTGCGCCCAGCACGTACTCGCGAAAGGATAAATACGTCAAAATACATTCCCCTTGTCCCGATATTCTTTGGGAGTTTTCCCGACCACCTTGCGGAAGATGGTGCTGAAATAGTGCTGGCTGTTGAAGCCTGTGCGCTCCGCTACGGTCGAGATGCTCCATTCCGGATGGCCGATCAGAAATTTTTTGGACATCTGAATCCGGTATTGCATCAGGTACTCGGAAAACGAAACGCCGACTTCCTCATGAAACCGTCGACTGAGATAAGTCGGATTGATGTGCACTTCTGCGGCGAGGTCAGCCAGGTTGAGCTTTTCGGCAAATTTCTGGTGGATGATGTTCATCGCATCGGAAATAATCCGGGTGTAGGCGGACAAGGCAGGACTTTTCTGGTATTTGTTCAAAATCTCGACCAGCTCGCTCTCGATGACAGGCTTCGTGATGTAATCGACGACACCGAGGCGGATGGATTGTTTGGCGTAATGAAAATCTTGGTAAGCAGTCACGATGATCAGTTCGATCTCTTTATGCTGGGCACGCAGCTCCTCGCCGAGCGCCAGCCCGGATTTCCCCGGCAAATTGATGTCCAGAAAGGCGAGATGAAGAGGCACCTTCTGGCTGATCGCCATGGCTTGGCTGCCGTCAGCGGCCTTGTACAGATTCCACAAGGGGAACATGGGCTGGATCAAGTATTCCAGCTGGTCCAGCTCCAACGGTTCGTCATCCACGAGTAGTACGTTCATCTTGTTCACCTCACATCAACATGTTCAAAAATACACGGCCATTGAACAATCACACGCGTTCCTCCCTCAGATGAGCTTTCTAGCTGTAATTGTGCGTGATCACCAAAGCAAAGGTGGAGTCGGCGCCGGATGTTGTCCAAGCCGTGGCCGCTCTTCTCATGCGGCTGTTCGGCTTCGCTGTCTGTTCCATTCTCATGCTCGAAGGCGGCGAGGTCAACAGAGCCGTTGTCTGCGACGACGAGCAAGACATCGTCTGCTTGGCGGCTGATGTGGATTTGCAAAACAGCGTCGCCCATCTTGCGCTCCAGCCCGTGTTTGAACGCATTTTCCACGAGCGTTTGCAGCACGAACGGAGGGATCGAGGCGGTGAGCAAATCGTCCGCGCATTCGAGAGTAATATGCAGTCGGTGGCCGAAGCGGAGCTTTTGAATCTCCAGGTACTGCTCGGTGTATTGAATCTCCCGGGCGAGTGAAATCAACGGCTCCGTCGATTTGTACTTGAATTTGAGAAACTGGGAGAGGACTTCGAGAGCCCTCACCAGCTCTTTTGTCCGGTTGAGCCGTGCCAGGCTGAGGATGACATTCAATGTATTAAACAGGAAGTGCGGCTGGATTTGCTGGTTCAGCTGATTGTAGAGCGCTTGCTGAAGCTCCTTTTCCAGCTCGATCTTCACATTTTTGTTTTCCAGCAGGTCGATGCGCTTTTCAAAAATGAACAAAAACAATAAAGCAATAGCTCCTATAATAGGAGCCAAAATGAACAACAGAATGAGCAGAGTGAAACCTTCGAAGCTTATCATGAGATCCCTTCTGTATGGTCGTCTTTGATTTTGCAGTTACCATCATATCATGCCGCTTGAGGTTCGCTTGCTTTTTTAGAAAATTTTAATGTCTCTTACGGCACGAGGTGGCAGGCAACCTGATGCGTGCTGTGTACGTTGGTCAGAGCCGGAACTTCTGTCTTGCAGCGCTCGACCGCGAGCGGGCAGCGCGTATGGAAGCGGCAGCCTTGCGGTGGATTGATCGGCGAAGGCACGTCTCCGCGCAGGATGATCCGTTCTTGCTTTTTGCTGACGTCCGGGACCGGAATCGCGGACAAAAGCGCCTGTGTATACGGATGCTGCGGACTGTCGAACAGCGACTTCTTGTCGGCGATTTCCACGACTTTGCCGAGATACATCACCATCACGCGATCAGAAATGTGGCGAACGACGCCAAGGTCATGCGAGATGAACAAGTAGGTCAGCTTGAACTCTTTTTGCAGGGATTTCAACAGATTCAGCACTTGTGCCTGAATCGAAACGTCGAGAGCAGACACCGCTTCGTCGCAAATGATCAGCTTGGGCTGCATCGCCAGGGCGCGGGCAATCCCGATCCGCTGCCGCTGTCCGCCGCTAAATTCGTGCGGAAAACGATCGATTTGATCCGGGCGCAGACCGACGTGGCTGAGCAGTTCAATGATGCGCTCCCGGCGCTGGTTGGCAGGGACGATGTTTTGGATCGCCAGTGCTTCGCCGAGAATTTGCGCCACGGACTGACGCGGATTCAGCGATGCGAACGGGTCCTGGAAGATGACCTGCAAGTCTTTGCGCATGCTGCGCATTTGCGATTTGGACATGGCGAGCAAGTCTTTTCCTTCGAAAAACACCGAGCCGCTTGTCGGTTCGTCGAGGCGAAGGATAGCGCGTCCGGTGGTCGATTTTCCGCAGCCGGATTCGCCTACGATGCTGAGCGTTTCGCCTTCAAAAATCGTGAAGCTGACATCGTCAACCGCTTTGACGTGATTGACGGTGCGGCCCAAGATGCCGCCTTTGATCGGGAAGTGCTGCTTGAGGTTTTGGACTTTGAGCAGTGGTTTTTTCGTTTGATCGGCTGTCATCATCATGACGTCATACCCCCATTTCTGTAGCAGTCTTGCTGGCGCCATCCCATTCAGGCGTGTACATCCAGCAGCGTACCTTGCTTCCGTCGTCGCTTGTCAAAAGCTCGGGCAGCTTGGAGTGGCACAGTTCAGTGGCATGCGGGCAGCGCGGGGCGAAGCGGCAGCCAGTCGGCATGTTGAAGGGGCTTGGAACGTTGCCCTTGATCGCCACCAGCTCTTCCACATCCTCGTCTAGACGGGGGAGGGAGTTCATCAGACCGATCGTATACGGGTGCTTCGGATTTTCGAACAAGTTTTTGGCGGTCGTGTACTCGACGACTTTTCCGGCGTACATGACAGCGACGCGGTCGCACGTCTCTGCGACGACGCCGAGATCGTGGGTAATCATGATAATGCTCATGCCCATTTCGGCCTGCAGCTTTTTCATCAGCTCCAAAATTTGCGCCTGGATCGTCACGTCGAGCGCGGTCGTCGGCTCATCCGCGATGAGAATTTCCGGGCGGCAAGCGAGTGCCATCGCGATCATGACGCGCTGGCGCATCCCGCCGGACAACTCGTGCGGCTCCTGGGTCGCGCGTTTTTCCGGGGAAGGGATGCCGACGAGGCGCAGCATGTCGACCGCTTTTTCCCACGCTTCTTTGCGGCCCATGTTCTGGTGCAGACGCAGCACCTCGGCGATTTGCTCGCCGACCGTATATACCGGGTTGAGCGATGTCATCGGCTCCTGAAAAATCATCGAGATTTCGTTGCCACGAATTTTGCGCATCTCGGCTTCTGATTTGGCAATCAGGTCTTGCCCTTTGAACAAAATTTCTCCTCCTACAATTTTTCCCGGAGGGCTGGCAATCAAACGCAAGATCGAAAGCGAGGTGATACTTTTTCCACAGCCGGATTCGCCTACCAGACCGAGCGTTTCTCCTTTGTTCAGGGAGAAATCAACGCCATCCACGGCTTTACTGACGCCATCATCTGTGAAAAAGTGCGTTTGCAGGTTGCGAACGTCCAGTATTTTTTCTTGTTGTCCTGGCATGGTGCTCCCTCCTTAGTTCAGATCGATTCGTTTATTGAAGTAGCGATACAGTACGTCGACGAGCAGGTTGACGAACACGAAGATGACGGAAGCGATCAGTACGCCGCCCTGGACGACAGGCAAATCGCGCATGCGGATCGCGTCGACGATCAGACGGCCCAAGCCGTTGATGGCAAAGACGGATTCGACGAGAACCGTACCGCCCAACAGGAACCCGAACTGCAAGCCGACAACGGTGATAATCGGGATCAGGGCGTTTTTCAACGCGTGCTTGTAAACGATCACTTGTTCACGCAAGCCTTTTGCCCGCGCTGTGCGGATGTAGTCCTGGCGTACGACGTCGAGCATGCTGGAGCGGGTCATCCGCGCTACGATGGCAGCCCCGGCTGTTCCGAGCGTGATCGCGGGCAAAACCATGTGCTTCCACGTGCCCCAGCCAGCGACCGGGAACCATTGCAGTTTGACCGAGAAGTAGTAGATCAGGCTCAAACCGAGCCAGAAGCTTGGCAGCGAGACGCCGAGCAGGGCGACGATCATGATTGTGATGTCAGCCGCGGAATACTGCTTGGTAGCCGAGATGATCCCCGCGACCATTCCGAGTACGACGGTGACAAAAATACTGGCAATGGCAAGCTCGATCGTTGCTGGCAGGCGAGCCATGATTTCGTCGAAGACAGGCAGGTTGGAGCGCAGGGACGTACCCAAATCTCCGGTCATGACGTCCGTTACATAATGGAAGTATTGCACCATGACAGGCTGGTCGAGCCCGAGCTGTGTGCGAATTTTGGCAATCGTTTCTGCAGAAGCACCTTCACCAGCGAGCAGGACAGCCGGATCGCCGGGAACCATTTGCATGATCAAGAACACAACCAGAATGACACCGAGCAGGACGGGAATCATCTGTAACAGGCGACGAACAATGTAGACAAACATGAAGCCTTCCCTCCTATTGTTTCATTCTTGGGTCCAGAGCGTCCCGCAGGCCGTCTCCGAAAATGTTGAAGCCGAGTACGAGCGTAGAAATCGCCAGGCCAGGGAACATGGCCAAATAAGGAGCGGTGAACAAAAAGTCGCGTCCGTTGCTCAGCATGGCGCCCCATTCCGGCAGGGGAGGCTGTGCGCCGAGCCCAAGGAACGACAGACCGGCAGCGGACAAAATCGCTGTCGCGAGACGCATCGTTGCTTGCACGATAATAGGAGACAAAATATTTGGGAAAATGTGCTTGAAAATGATCGTGAAGTCGTTGGCGCCGAGCGAGCGAATCGCGTCGATGTATTCCAGCTTTTTCACCGTCAAGGTAGAACCGCGGACGATCCGGGCAAACACCGGAATCGAGAAGACCCCGACAGCGACCATGACGTTGAACAAGTTGGGACCCAGGGCGCTGACGATAGCCAGCGAGAGCAGGATGCCCGGGAACGCAAGCAGAACATCAATGACACGGGAGATGACCGTGTCGACCCATTTGCCGTAGTAGCCGGACAACAGACCGAGAATAATTCCGAAGAAAGCGCCGATAAAAACAGCGACGAATCCGACAGACATGGAAAGACGTGTTCCGTAGAGGAGACGACTGAGCACATCCCGACCTTTGTCGTCCGTACCCATCCAGTGATCAGCGGATGGCGGCTTGAGCTTGTTCACCAGATCAATCGCGTAAGGATCGTGCGGAGCGATAACTGGTGCCAACAGGGCGATTACGATGTAGAACAAGACGATAAACCCGCCTACCATCGCCAATTTGTTTTTGCGCAATTTCCGGTAAAAAGTCCGCCATCTGCCTGGGCGTGCTGCCGCAGCTTTTGACGGAAGAGCTTGATTGGTTGGTGCGAACTCAACCTTCATGATGTGACCCCCTCCTTTGCTTACGTCAAAGTTATCAGAAAAATGTATGAAGTAAAGGCAATTTGAACAAGTCGTAAAAATAGTGAAAATAGACGTAAAGATTGTGCAAATCAACGCTCGTCCCTTCCTAGATAATGGGTAGGGAAGGCATAGATACACATTTCCCAGAGAGGATGGATGATGGATGGGCACTGCCTATTGGCTGACCAATGTTCGTTTGGAGACGGGCTATCGCAGGGAAAACGGAGTCGTCGCTGGAACGGATGCATCCTTGTTTCACATCTTGATAAAAGACGGAAAATTTGCACGTATTGCACAGGCGACGGAGACACTTGCGGACGATTTGCCGCAAAAAGACGCCAAAGGGCTTTTGGCGTTGCCGTCTTTCATTGAAAAGCATGTGCATCTGGACAAGACACTCTTGGGCGAGCCGTGGCGGGCTGTCATTCCGGTAGCGAACATTATCGAGCGCTGCGAGATTGAAAAGCGGGCATTGCCAGCCTTGCCGACGACTACGCAGGAGCGGGCGGAAAACCTGTTGTCCGTGCTGCTTTCCTACGGTTCCACACACGTGCGCACACACGTCGACATTTATCCGGAAGCGGGCATCTCCAATCTGGAATCGGTGCAGGCAGCGCTGGCTACTTATGCGAATCGGGTAACTCATGAGATCGTGGCGTTCCCGCAGCACGGACTTTTGCGGACGGATGCGCAGCCGCTGTTGCGTGAGGCGCTGCGCCAGGGCGCGACACATGTCGGCGGAGTAGACCCGGCAACGGTAGACGGCGATCTCGAACAATCGCTGCACCAGATGATGGAGCTGGCGGTCGAGGCGAACGCCGGGGTTGATTTGCATTTGCACGACCCGGGACATTTGGGAACGTTTACGATGAAAAGGCTTGCAGCCATGACGGTAGACGCCGGGTGGCAAGGCCGCGTAGCGATCAGCCACGCTTTTGCGCTCGGAGACATTCCGGTGCCGGAAGCAGAAGAGATGGCGACGATCTTGCGGGAAGCGGGCATTACGATTATTTCCAGCGTTCCGTTCAGCCGGGCGATCCCGCCTGTGTCATTGCTGCATCAAAACGGAGTGGACGTGGCGCTTGGCTGCGACAACATTTTTGATACGTGGCAGCCGTACGGCAACGGCGACGTGCTGGAGCGCTTGTGGCGCTTGGCGGAGCGTAACCGTTGGCTGGACGAGCTGGCTTTGTCCCAGTCGCTTCGCTTCATTACGGGCGGGAAAACGACTTTGGATGCGAATGGCACGCAGCTGTGGCCTGCTGTCGGAGAAGAAGCGAGCCTCGTTCTGGTGGAAGCGTCGTGCTCGGCTGAAGCAATCGCGCGGCGGGCAGATCGCCAGGCGGTCTTTTTCAAAGGAAGCCAGGTCGCCGGACAAGTGGAAGAAGCGACCACAACGAAGGGATGATCGCAAATGAAGGCATCTCCGTACTGGATAATTAACGCTCGCCTGGAGTGCGGGTATGAGTGGGAACAGGGAGTTGTCACAGGAACGCGTACCGAGCTGTGCGATTTGCTTATCGAGAACGGGAAAATCACCCGAATCGTTCCGTCCAGCGAAATTTTGGAGGACGGAGTGCCAAAAAAGGATGCGAAGGGTCTGTTGATTTTGCCTGCGATGGCGGAAAAGCACATCCACTTGGAAAAAACGTATTACGGCGGGCCGTGGAAAGCGACGACTCCGGTGAAAAACTTGTTTGAACGGCACGCGGAGGATCGCACGTTGCTGCCGATGTACTTGCAGCAGGCACAGGCGGGAGCGGAGAGCATTTTGTCGCTTTTGGTGGCAACGGGCGTTACGCACGTGCGCACGCATTGCCACGTCGACCCGACTGTCGGCCTCGGCTTTTTGGAGGGCATGCTGCGGGCTTTCGAAACTTTTACAGACAAAGTGTCGCATGAGATTGTCGCCTTCCCGCACTACGGCATGCTGCGCACGCAAGCACGCGAGACGGTGCGAGAGGCGCTGCGCCAAGGAGCGACGCATGTGGGCGGCGTCGATCCCGGCGGCGTCGACCAGGATATCGAACGCTCGCTGCAAACGATCATGGAGCTGGCTGTGGAAGCGGATGCCGACATCGACTTGCATCTGCACGACCCTGGGCACCTCGGACTTTTCACGATCAAGCGGATCGCAGCGATGACGGAAGAGGCAGGGTGGCAAGGGCGTGTCACGATCAGTCACGCGCTCGGGCTGGGAGATGTGTCGCTGGAGGAGGCGAGAGAGGTGGCGCAGCAGCTGGCAACGCTCGGCATCTCGATCGCATCGACGGTTCCGATCAACCGCCCGACGATTCCGATTCCGCTGTTGCACAAAGCAGGCGTCGCCGTCATGCTCGGCAACGACAGCCTGACAGACAACTGGACGCCGTTCGGAAGCGGAGATTTGCTGGAAAAAGCAGGCCGACTCGCGGAACGTTTTCGCCTGACGGATGAGCGGTCGCTGGGAGTGGCCCTCGGCTTCGTGACAGAGGGGCGCATTCCGCTGGACGATGCGGGCAATCGTCTGTGGCCGCTGGTAGGGGATGAGGCAAGCCTGATGGCAGTGGAAGCCGCTTCTTCGGCAGAAGCGGTGGCAAGGCGGGCGAAGCGCAGAGTGGTGCTGTTTCAGGGCAACAGGGTAGCGGGCGAATGGTAACAGGCAACAGGCGGCGCGACATGTGGCGAAGAAGCCAACGGTCGGCGGCAAGCCTTGCGCGGTGACAGCGGTTTTTTACAAATTCCATCTGGAAAGGATGTTATGAATACATGTCTACAGCCTATTGGATTACGAACGTTCGCCTGGAGCGTGGATACCGGACAGAAAATGGCAAAATTGTCGCAACTGACACAGAGCTGGCGCACCTTTTGATCGAGGACGGCCGGATTGCCCAAATCGCCTATGGCGACGAGGCAGGGGCGAGCGGACTGCCTGTCAAAGATGCGAACGGCTTGTTGGCTGTACCGTCGTTTCAGGACATGCACATCCATATCGACAAGACGTACTACGGCGGCCCGTGGAAAGCGGTCACTCCGGTCAAAAGCATTTTGGAGCGTCTGGAAGAAGAGAGCCGACTGATGCCCAAGCTGTTGCCGACGGCGCAGGAGCGCGCGGAAAAGATGCTGGAACTGCTTTTGTCCGCCGGTTCGACGAAAATTCGCAGCCATTGCAACATCGACCCGTATATCGGCCTGAAAAACTTGGAGGCGACACTTGCTGCCATGGAAACGTTCAGCGGCAGGTTGGAATGCGAGGTCGTTGCTTTCCCGCAGCAAGGGCTTTTGCGCAGCAACCAGGTGGAGAACATTCGCCAGGCGCTGAAAATGGGCGCGACCTACGTCGGCGGCGTCGATCCGGCGACTGTCGATCAAAACATCGAGAAATCGCTGGCGACGATTTTTGAACTGGCGGTAGAAGCGGATGCTCCGATCGACGTTCACTTGCACGATCCTGACCATCTCGGCATTTTCACGTTCAAGCGTCTGGCGAAAATGACCGAAGAGGCAGGCTGGCAAGGCCGCGTCACGATCAGCCACGCCATCGCTTTGGCTGACGTCAGCCTGGAGGAAGCGGGAGACGTAGCCGAGATGCTCGCCGCACTCGGCATCTCGATCACTTCTACCGTTCCTGTCAACAAGGCGACTATTCCGATTCCGCTTCTGCGCGACAAAGGCGTCAAAGTCATGCTCGGCGACGACAGCATTACCGATCACTGGTCGCCGTTCGGCCAGGGAGACAGTTTGGAAAAGGCAGGACGATTGGCGGAGCGCTTCCGCATGCAGGATGAACGGTCCTTGTCCCAGGTGCTGGGCTTTATCACAGGCGGCAAAACGCCGCTCGACAAAGAGGGCAACCGCCAATGGCCAAATGTAGGAGACGAAGCAGACATGGTGTTGTTGCACGCTTCCTCTGCGGCAGAAGCGGTGGCGCGCCGAGCGAAGCGTCAGGCTGTCGTGTTCCGTGGCAATGTGGTGTCCGGGGCGCTGTAAGCTGACAGGTACTTGAAACGTTACGTACCATTTGCAGCAAAACATTCATGGCCGTTTTGTTGACTGCAAGCGGTCACATCCCATTTCACGAAAAACGTCGAGATGTTTTCACAGAAAAAAAGAGGCAGACCGCTTGCGGTTTTGCCTCTTTTTTGGCGTATGGAGCCATGCTTGTTTGCTAATGCGTTCGTGAAACAGCCCGTTCTTCCTATGAAATCAACGCCTGAGACGACAGACAGCGCGCGATCATTCCTGGCCAAGCTTCACGATTTGCTCGCGGACGTTTCCTTTGCATACGCCCCCGTGATAGCAGACGACGGCTTCCAGGTCGAGGTCCGCATACTTTTTCAGCGAGCGCCGGGCTGCATCCATATCTGGTGTCGTCGGGGCATGAATGCCGCCGATCATCCCGTCTACACTGTACAGCGAATCTCCGGCAATGAGCGTCTTGCTCTTTTTTACATACAGGCTGATATGTCCGGGAGTATGTCCGGGCGTATGAATGACGCGAATCCCGCCGCAAAAAGCCAGATCCTGACCGTCCTTTACTGTATGATCTACGCGGCCTTGCGGGGGATTCTCCAGGTGGCTGTCTTTTAACAGCGGCAACTCTCCCTGAATGTACGGCTGATCCAGCGCGTGCGCGTAAATTTTCACACGTGGACCGCATTCCTGCAAAATCTCAGGCAGACAGCCGATATGGTCCATGTCCTGATGCGTCAAAATCACGGCTTGCAGCTGGGCGATCGGCACTCCTGCCGCGTCCATGGCTGCGCGCAAATCTTCTATTTGTCCGGGAAAGCCTGTGTCTATCAAAACGCTCATTTCTCCCTCGCGCAGAAGCATGGGGTGAACGATATTCCCGTGAAAATCGAGCGAAAGCATGTAAACCCCCGGTGAAATCTCCGCCGCCATTGTCATCGTCATCAACCTTTCGTAAAATTACATTTTTACGTAAATATATAATATTACGTTGGTTTTGCCGTTGTCAATCTTTACCGGATGATTTGGCTTGCTGCCCTTGACCTGGTTGTATCGTGTGGCACAAGAAAAAAGCTCCCGACTGTACACACTCAACAGTCGGGAGGTGGCTTGCCTCTTCGTCGGATAGGGAAAATTTCCTTGTTTTTTATTTATTTCACATATAAAAATATTGAAAAATAAATAAAAGTAATATAAGATAGTGCCCGAATCTACCAAAAATAGGAAGCGGTGCATAAGAATGATAAAGAGATCTGTATTCGCTATTGCTGGTCTTGGCTCATTGTTATTGTTTGCGAATAGCGCTTCAGCCGACATCACGTCTGCGACTTCATCTGTCGACATCAGTAGCTCAACCACAAGTAGCTACAAAGTAAAGTTTTCCGCTAAGACGCTTAATAATAATGCGAACGCTAAAGTGTATACTTTGTATAAAGGAGTCGTGCTCGTAGACGAAGTAGAGGATAGAGTTCGGACGTCAGGTGCTTATACTTCCAGTCATGAGCCGAAAATTAGATACAAGGTTGAGAGCGAGCATACTGAAAGTTTAGGCGCTGGACCAATAAGTGACTTCAAAATGTCCTCGGATACGGTCGTGTATAATCCGATTGATTGGACACTCGTTAAGGAAGATCCACATGAAGCCAAAGAATACGAGAATCTACTCGTACAAAGCGCCAATGAAATTGCTGACGATACTGGAATAGACTTGTCAGAATACACTGTAGTCGACAAAGAGGTAGTTTTCAATTTGGACAAAGACCTCTTTAAAGAGGTCAACGCCGTGACTAAGATTTCGATTGGTGATATACGCCCACAAATCTACCTCCATGAATCCCGTGAAAGTTTGTATGTACTGAAGCAATCAGCAGACGGGGAAAGCACGGTTACGGAATTTGTACTGGAAAACGATAAGTGGGAAAAGCAATAGTGTAAGGGGGGAGGTAGCGAAAGCTGCCTCTTTTTTCTTTCTTTAATGTCACAACTGCCATCCGATTACGGATGTATCCACATACACTACGAAAAGGGGCGGCATGCCAAATGAAAAACAGATACGAAATCAGGGGAGACGGATGCTTGCCAGCTCCCACCTTGGCCGCGTTCTCCTTCCAGACGTGGCGCCTGGCACTAGTTTTCCCCTCGTCTCTCCAACGCCCCATGCACGACTTTCCCTTTGAACATGACAGCAGCCCGGCGCGATCTTCTGGCGATGGCTTCGGCGGAGCAGGAAGCTTCGGCAAAAACGATGCTCGCTTCGTCACCAGCTTTGGGCCATGCGCGGTTGCCAGCGCGGTCGAGCGTTGTTTTGCCGCCTGTGATGAAAAAGAGCGATTGCACCAGCGAGCGCTCGTCCACCCAGCGATAGCGCTCCACGAGGCGATTCAGCTTCTCCAGCATGTCGCCCGTTCCGTACGGCGACCACGAATCGTAGAAACCGTCATAGCCAAGAGCTACGCGCACGCCTTTTTCGTGCAGGATCGGTACGGGAGGCATCGCCCGGTTGATCGGCACGGTCGTCATGATCATCGTGCCCAATCGGGACAAACGCTCCGCCATTTCTGTACTTTCCTCGACAGATACATCACCGAGAGCAAAGGCGTGGCTGATCGCCATCCGGTTTTGCCAGCCTGCTTCTTCTGTCAGGTCGAGAATGCGCTTGATCGTATAAAAGCCGAGCGTGCCCGGATCGTGCAGGTGGATATCGACGTCGGCGTCAGCTTCCACGGCAATGTCCATCATCTCGCGCAGCGAACCTTCCAGCTCGTTGTCGATTCCGGCAGGGTCCAATCCGCCGACGAGCGTAGCGCCTTCTTTCATCGCCTGTCTCATCAAGGAGCTTGCTTGTGTGCGCAACAGCCCTTGCTGCGGAAAAGCGACAATCTCGTAGGTCATCCGGTCGCTGTACGCTTCCAGTGCGGCTCGTACGCCCTCCAAGTTTTTCAGGCCGATGTACGGGTCAATATTGACGTGCGTCCGTACATGGGTGGCGCCGCCGTTCAGCAAAAGCTGCAACATCGCTTCGGCCCGCTTTTGCGTGGTTCCGGTCATCAGCGGCATTTCCGTCGCTTCGAACTCCAGGCGATCAATCAGCTTTTTCGGAGGGAGACACGACTTCCAGGTAGCGCCTGCATACGTTTTGTCCAGATGGTTGTGCTTTTCCACGAACGACGGGAGCGCAAGCAGTCCGTTGGCGTCCTGCTGCGGAAGCGTTGTGTCGAGTGGCTTGGTCGCGGAAACGATGTCGTTAATCACCCCGTCCTGGATTTTCAGGTGGCAAAGCTCGGAGCGTGTGTGGACTACCCCATCCTCTCCGGTTTCAAATCCGCTATCGAGACGAACGTTGGTTAGCCAGTATGAGTATGCTTGACTCACAAAAAATCAGCCCTTTCGCATGAAATATAGTAAGAGGATCGTTGAAAAAAGCCCAGCCTAGCTTCATTGCTCTCTATTAATTGTAAGGAATATTTTGAATAAATATTTGCAGCTTCTTTACGAGTTTTTGCATGATTTTTACTTATTGGCGAAATTCTTGCCGTTTTTTGAAAAGTAGTAAAGATTGTGCAAATACATGTAAAGCAATTGAAACAAACTTGACAGAATATTTCTTATACTGGCAAAGGATACAAAGATAGATAGTGGAGAGTGTGAGCACGAATACGGAAGCAAGGGGGAGGAGCAGCATGAAAAAGAAACTGACAGCCAAATATGTCATCGGGTACGACGGAGAAGACCACATCATCATCAAAGACGGGGAAGTCGTCTACGAAGGTGAGACGATTTTGTATGTAGGACATGCGTATGACGGAGAAGTGGACGAAGTGACCGACATGGGCAATGCCGTGATCAGCCCGGGGTTCATCGATCTGAACGCGCTTGGCGATATTGACCACGACATCGTGCATCTGGAAGTGTCGGCGCAGCGAAACAAAAATTTGCTCTGGTCGGAAGCGTACTACAACAAAGGCTACCACGAGGTCATGACGCCGGAGGAAGAGGCGTTTAAATCGCTGTACGCCTACAGCCAACTGATCCTGAACGGCGTGACGACGGCGATGCCGATCACCTCTGTCTTTTACAAGCGCTGGGCAGAGACGTACGAGGAACTGGCAGCGGCAGCCGAGCATGCAGGACGTCTGGGACTGCGCATGTACATGGGACCGAGCTACCAGTCGGGAATGCGCGTCGTCAAGGCAAATGGCGAGATTGAGGTGCTGTGGAACGAAGCGGAAGGACGGGCAGGGCTTGAGCGGGCTGTCCAGTTCGTCAAAGACTTTGACGGCGCCCACAACGGCCTGATCCGCGGCATGCTCGCGCCGGAGCGGATCGAGACGCAAACGCCGGAAAATCTGGTTCTGACGAAACGCTACAGCGATGAGCTGGGTTGCCCGATCCGCCTGCATGCGGCGCAAGGAAGCTACGAGTACACGGAAATTCATCGTCGCCATGGCATGTCGCCCATCCAGTACCTCAACGAAATCGGTTTCCTGGGCAAAAGGACGGCGATTCCGCACGCGCATTTCATCCCTGGCTACAGCGAAGCGACGATCGGGGAAGGCGACGATCTGGCCATCCTGCAAGAAACGGGAACAACGGTCATTCATTGCCCGCTCGTCATCGGACGCCACGGCTCCGCGCTGGAATCTTTTGCCCGCTACAAGCGTCGCGGCATTAATATCGCGATCGGGACGGACACGTTCCCGCCAGACTTCATCCAAAACATTCGCACGGCCAGCATGCTTTCCCGCTTGCAGGAGCGCGATGTGGCAGACTCCAGCTACGCGGATATTTTCCGCGCGGCAACATTGGGCGGCGCCCGCTTCCTCGGAAGGGACGATCTCGGCAGACTCGCTCCGGGAGCGCAAGCCGACATCATCGCGATCGACCTGGACGGATTCCACATGGGAACCGTTGACGATCCGATTCGCACCCTGATCATGTGCGGCTCCGGGCGCGATGTGAAGCTGTCGATCATCGCAGGACGCACCGTAATGAAAGACCGCGTGCTGCCAGGCGTTGATCTTGCGGAAATCAAGGAGCGCGGCCAACGCTATTTTGACAAAATGCGCCTCGGCTATGTGGAGAGAGACTATCAACAGCTTGGCGAAAAGGAACTGTTCACGCCGTCGTTTCGCATCGTCAACAAACCGTAACGCTCTGCACTAAAAGCCAATCCAAAAAGCACAATCTGCTGTTGTATAGCGGATTGTGCTTTTATTTTGCGCGCAACACACGCAACAGTGGCAGCTCAACGCAAAAATCCTCCTTCCGAATGAATGATTTGTCCGGTAATCCATCCCGCTTCCTCGCTTGCCAAAAAAGCGACCAGACGTGCCGCATCTTCCGGTTGGCCGATCCTGCCCATGGGGCTGCGCTCCAAGAGGAACGGCACCAGCTCTTTTGACATCCATCCGGTATCTGTAGGGCCGGGATTGACTGCGTTGACGGTAATTCCGAGCGGAGCGACTTCTGCGGCAAAAGTAATCGTGAACGCATCCAGCGCCCCTTTTGTCGCGGCATAGGCGATTTCGCCAGGCATGGGACCTTTCGATTGCCCGGAAGTCAGGTGAATAATCCGGCCGTTGCCAGGCTGGGAGAATCGACGGGCAAATTCGGCGCTGAGCATGATCGGCGCGCGAACGTTGAGCGCATAATGAGCGTCCAGACTGGCAGCCGAAAGCGACTGATAATTGTCGGAAGTGGAATGGCAAGCGTTGTTGACGAGAATACAGGGAGCGCCAACCTGCGAGCTGGCTTCATCGAGGACATGCGACCACGAGTCAGGCTTGGACAAATCGATTTCGCTGCACGCGCACTGTACTCCATAGCGGGTCAACTGTTCGCGCAGTTGCGCTGGCTCATCGTCTTGTATCCCCCAATCCATTGTCTTGTCGTACGCTGTCCAATACGTGAAAAACAGATCAATCCCTTGTGCAGCCAACGCTCTGCATATGGCAGCACCAATACCGTTCAGCCGACTTGCTCCTGTGACGATGGCGACTTTTCTACTCATAGGCACGAAACCTCCTCAGCGATAATGGATCATTTGCGTTTTGCCCACGGGTAATCAAAACAAGTTCAGCAACAACGATGGCGGAGCCAAGTAAATATACCCGATGATGAGATAGGCGAACAGCAAGAAAAAGCAAATCCCGGAAATGGTGAGGTGTATGCGAATTTTTTTCGGATGGTAACCAAACAAACCGAGGAGCAGGCAAACGAAGCCGATGATTCCCAGCAAAAGCGGGATCGCGATGATAATATATTCATTCATGATAAAAATCACCCCACTTTACTACCTTCTTTTCGTTCCATGTAAAAGTCCAATCTTTGATGGGATGCGTGAGCACAACCAGAGCGCTGTTTTGCAAAATGCAGTCCATTTTTCTTGCGCTGATGAATACTGCCTTTTTTGGGAATAGTCAATCACTTCGCTGTTCGCTCGCACATGCCGATGAAAATCACCCGATTCCATGAACAGGTACAACGTTTTCTGGAAAATGGGCGAAGCGTACTGGTCGTAGCTGTTGCTTTTCGTCAGGAAGCGGTCGAGCAGTGCGGGAGGCAGAACGAGATAGCTGAGCCGAATAGAGGGGCACAACACTCTGGAAAACGTTCCGACGTACACGACGCGTCCGGTGGAGCATGTCGACTTCCATTCCTTTCGTTCCTGGCACTGGAAAAAGCAGAAAACTGGATATTTCTTCTTTGTAAAATTAAGGATATTCTACATCATAACATCTTTGCAAAGCGAATCGGAAGCAGGGATGAGAAAGTCGCACGCGACATGGAGGAGAGAAGCAATGACGATGATTTTGCCTCATATCGAAAAGATGCCCGGCTATGTGGAAGGCGCGATGCCCTCGGCGGGAACAAAAGCGTTCCGCCTGAATCTGCGATCGCACGCCATCTCGCGCTTGCGGCGTTGCGCGATCAAAGCTATATGCAAGAGACGACAGGCAGGATCAAGCGGACGCGGGCGGTTTTTTCCAAGCAGCTTGAATCGCTCGGTTTCAGCGTCGTCCCAGCGCAGACGAATTTCATTTTGTGCCAGCCGCCAGCGAAGGCAGAAGGACAGTCTGCGCGCGAGCTGTATGAAAAGCTGATGGAGCAAGGAATTTACGTGCGCTATGATCAACTGCCGCGCCTTGCGGACATGCTGCGCATCACAGTCGGAACGGAAGCGGAGATGGAAGAGGTTTATGCTGCACTTTCCCCGATGATAGAGTAACTTTCCTGTTAGCCGTTTCTGGCAAAAGGAAAGTTAAGCTGGCAATCATTCGAAATAGTTGATATTTTAAATATATAAAGCTTATTTCAGAAATGCAGGATTTTAATAATCAAGGGAGATGTAGAAGATGGAGTGTCAGCTAACGATTGTCCGAACAGAGCAGAAAAAAGAGAAGCCAGCACTCGACAAGCTGGGGTTCGGCGTGCATTTTACCGACCATATGTTCACGATGGATTACACGGAAGGAAAAGGCTGGCACGATCCGCAAATCGTTCCGCACGCTCCGCTGACGCTCGATCCGGCTGCGATGGTACTCCACTACGGACAAGCGATTTTTGAAGGAATGAAAGCATACCGCAACAAAGCAGGCAAGGTGCTTCTGTTCCGTCCGGAGCAAAACTTCAAGCGGATGAATCGGTCCCTGGAGCGGATGAGCATGCCGCAAGTGGACGGGGAATTTATGGTCGATGCGCTGAAACAGCTGGTAGCGCTTGAAAAAGAATGGATTCCGGCAGAGAGCGGCATGTCGCTGTACATCCGTCCATTCGTGATCGCTACGGAGCCATGTTTCGGCGTGCGTCCATCGCACACGTACAAGCTGATCATCGTTCTGTCTCCGGTTGGCGCTTACTATGCAAATGGTATGGAGCCAGTGAAAATTTACGTAGAAAACAAATACGTTCGCGCTGTCCGCGGCGGTACAGGCAATGCCAAAGTAGCGGGGAACTACGCAGGCGCTCTGAAAGCACAGGCGGAAGCCAAGGAAAAAGGCTACGAGCAAGTGCTTTGGCTGGATGGCGTAGAAAATAAATACATTGAAGAAGTCGGCAGCATGAACGTATTTTTCAAAGTGGGCGAAGAAGTGTGGACCCCTGCTTTGAACGGCAGCATTTTGGAGGGAATCACCCGTGATTCGACGATCCACCTGCTGAAAGACTGGGGCATCCCGGTAGTAGAAAAGCGGATTTCCGTCGAAGAATTGTACGAGGCGTACACAAAAGGGCAACTGGAAGAAGCGTTTGGAACAGGCACGGCAGCGGTCATCTCGCCAGTCGGCGACCTGAACTGGAACGGCCACCAAATGATTCTCAACGGCGAAAAAACAGGCCCGTTGACCACCAAACTGTACGAAACAATGACCGGAATCCAGTATGGCGAAAAAGAAGACAAGTTCGGCTGGTCTGTAGAAGTCAGCGAGTAATTTGATAACGACAATGCGACAAGCTGCAAAGCATGCCTTCCTCGTCTCGACGAGCGGGGGCATGTTTTTTTATGGCGCTACGCCAGCGAGATTTGCCAAGTTGCTTCCCTCAACGTAATCAAAAATGACCGAACGCGCAAAAAAGCACTGCCCACTCAGTGACAGTGCTTATTCACAACAACAGGCTAGACGTGCGCAAGCTCTGGCGCGTGCATGTGCAGGGGTGGGGAAATCAGCCAGCCCTTTTCCTTGAGGATGCGTTGCAGACGAAAACCGGAGTGCGCTTTCGCAAAGTGGAACTCGGCAAACATCAAGCCGATATCCTCGCGCAGCGACTGGCTCATGACCTGGCTGCATGTCAGCAAGCCTCCGGCAATATCCCGGGCAATTCCCAGGGCAATCTCGGAGTCGTTGAGCCTGGCTCCGACCGGAATGCTGCTCCGATCAGCCAGTGGCCGATCGGGAGGGGAAGGCGGCAAGGCGACGCCGTTTATTTTAAGTACATCCTCCAACTGGTCAATTTCTTTTTTCATCGTTTGCATGATATCTTCGAGAAAGTCCTTCAAATCCGTATCGCCAGCATGATTCATCGCTGTCTGATAACCAGCGAGCAGAGCTTTTGTCGTCGCCAAATAAACCCAGACGCCAAACACTTCGCCATAATGCAGCGGCTCTTGTTTGGAATTGTCACCAAAAATCCCCATGCCTGTCCTCCTTCTGATGCCGTTCATCTGACGGCGGCACTCGAATGATCTTCCGCCCATTGATAAGATTCGCCATGCACGGCAAATTCACCGTGGAAAATGTAGGCACTCGCCTTGTAGAGATTTTTTTAACATTCAAAAACAACAAGGTAAAGATAGTGAAAAAGAAAGTAAAGATCGTGCAAAGATTAATAGTAAGAAAATTAGTAATATTTTGTTATGTTATTATTTTTCTTTTTACCATCGAGACAAAGGGGGCATTTTCATTGAAAAAAACGCGCATCGTACGTTCCATTCTTGCTTTGTCTGTCGCGTTTGCGACCGTTTTGACAGGCTGTTCCGGCACCTCGCAATCGCAACCGGCCTCGACCGGCTCCAACTCCGGACAAGCAACCGGCAGTCCTGCGCCATCCACCCCTGCTGCGGCTGGCGGCGGTACGTTGATTATCGCCCGGCTGTCTGACGCGAACAACCTCGACCCGCATTTCAGTACGCAAATCAACTCCATGGCAGTCGTGCAGCACAAAATGTACGAAGGTCTGGTGATGATGGACCGCAACAGCGAGTACAAGCCGCTTCTGGCGACAGAATGGAAGCAGAAAGACGATGTGACATGGGAATTTACTTTGCGGGACGGCGTGACGTTCCACGACGGAACCGCGTTTGATGCGGAAGCTGTGAAGAAGACGATCAATCGCATTTTGGACAAAAACCAGCCGACTCCCAAGGCAAACATGTTCGGGATGATCAAGGAAGTCAAAGTGATTGATCCGAAAAAAGTGGAGATCATTTTGCATTATCCATTCGCGGGATTGCTTTCTGTCCTCGCCAGCGCCGAGGGCGGAATCATCAGCCCGAAGGCGATTGAGCAGTACGGCAAAGACTTGGCCAAGCACCCGGTAGGGACAGGCCCGTTCGTCTTTGAGTCGTGGACGCCCGGTCAGGAAATCGTCATCGTCAAAAATGAAAACTACTGGGGCACGAAGCCAAAAGTGGACAAAGTCGTGTTCAAGACGGTTCCGGAGGACACGACGCGTGTCGCGATGGTGGAGACAGGCGAAGCGCACGTTGCCGAGCAGCTGCCCGTCACGGAGCTGGAGCGGGTGCAAAACTCCGCGAATATGTCGCTGGGGCGCTTCGAGTCTTTTGCCGTGGATCATATCGGGATGAATGTCAAAATGAAGCCGTTTGACGATGTCCGCGTCCGCCAGGCGATTGCGCATGCGATTGACAAGGAAGCGATTATTCAAGGCGTCTACAATAACGTCGGCAAAGTCGCGATCTCTTCGCTCGGTCCAAAAGTAATCGGCTATAGTCCGAACATCAAGACGCCTGAGTACGATTTGAACAAAGCCAAGCAATTGCTCACAGAAGCTGGATACGGCAACGGACTCAAGGCGACCGTGTACTTGAATGACAACAAAGCGCGCATCAACGTGGCAGAGGTGTTGCAATCGCAGTTGAAAGGCATCGGCATTGACCTGCAAATCCAGGTGATGGAGTTCGGGGCGTACCTGGAGCTGGCGGCAAAAGGCGAAGCCCAGATGTTCATCAGCGGCTGGGGCAATGCCACAGGCGACGGCGACTACAACCAGTACAACTTGTTCCACAGCACGTCTGCGGGAGTGCCAGGCAACCATTCCTTCTACAGCAATCCAAAAGTCGACGCGTTGATCGAAGCAGCACGCAAGGAAAAAGACCCGGAGAAACGCAAGCAAATCTACGCAGAGGCGCAACAGATCGAGATGGACGAAGTGCCGCTGCTCCCGTATCGCAGCTCTGAAAACCTGGCAGCTATCGCGAAAAATGTGCAGGGCGTCTACATCAGCCCTTCCGGCTACATCGAGGTCAGCGATGTGACGATTCAATAGGCTGTGCCAAAAGTCTCTCCCAATTGCTGGGAGGGGCTTTTTCTTTTGCTATCCTAATATGTGGAAAAGGCAAAAAAAGAGTAAAGAAAGTGAAAATAGTAGTAAAGAGAGTGAAAAAATAATACCTGAATAGTAGGTAAAATGAGACATGCGCGAATGATCAAAAAATTATAGCACATCCGGCGCAAACAAAAGAGGGGGAAACACTACATGAAAAAGACGCGCTTTTTCCAGACGCTGATCGCCATGACTGTTGCCGTATCGGCAGCGCTGGCCGGCTGCTCGCAGGCGCCAGCGCCAGAAGCGGGGACGAACGCCAATACGTCCGGGCAAACAGCAGCGCCTGGCACGGGCAAAGCAGGTGGCACACTGGTCATCGCCCGGTTGTCGGACGCAAACAATCTGGACCCGCACTTTCTTACGCAAATTAATTCGGCAGCTATCATTCATCACAAAGTATACGAGGGTCTGGTCCGCATGGACAAAGAAAGCAAATACGTCGGTTCGCTGGCAAGCGAATGGAAGCAAGTGGACGATGTGACGTGGGAGTTTAAACTGCGCACAGGCATAACTTTCCACGACGGCACCCCATTCAATGCAGAAGCGGTGCAAAAGACGATCGCCCGCGTCCAGGACCCGGCAGTCGGCTCGAACCGCGCCAACCTGTTCGAAGCGATCAAGGAAGTAAAAGTCGTGGATGACAACACGGTGCAATTTATCCTCAACTACCCGTACGCTCCGCTGTTGTCCGTTCTCGCCAGCGCAGAAGGCGGCATCCTGTCGCCAAAAGCGATCGAGCAGTACGGCAAAGACTTGACCAAGCATCCAACCGGAACAGGGCCGTACAAGTTTGAATCGTGGACGCCAGGACAAGAAGTTGTGCTGGTGAAAAACGACAACTACTGGGGAGACAAGCCGAAGCTGGACAAGGTTGTCTTCAAAACAGTACCAGAAGACACAACCCGACTGGCTATGGTCGAGACAGGCGAAGCACAAGTGGCTGAACAACTTCCTGTAACAGAAGTAGACCGCGTGAAAAACTCGGCAAACATGACACTCGGCCGCTATGCGTCCTTCTCCAGCGAGCATATCGGCATCAACAACAAGAAAAAGCCGTTTGACGATGTGCGCGTCCGTCAAGCGATTGCGCTTGCGATCGACAAGCCGACGATCATTCAAGGGGTGTACAACGATGTGGGAACGGTCGCTCATTCCTCGATCTCTCCTACGATGGTCGGCTACAGCGCGAACGTAAAAGACCTTGGCTACGACATCGAGAAAGCGAAAAAATTGCTGGCGGACGCAGGCTATGCCAACGGCTTCAAGGCAACCGTCTACCTCAATGACAACAAGGCGCGGGTCAACGTAGCGGAAGTATTGCAACAACAACTGAAACAAATCAATGTCGATCTGGAAGTCAAAGTGCTGGAGTTTGGCGCCTATATCGACGCAGCGAGCAAAGGCGAAACAGACTTGTTCATCAGCGGCTGGGGCAACGCGACAGGCGATGCTGACTACAATCAGTACAACTTGTTCCACACGAAGTCTCACGGCGCGCCAGGCAACCACTCCTTCTACAGCAATCCGGAAGTAGACAAGCTGATCGAAGAAGGACGCAAAGAGAAAGACGAAGAAAAACGCAAACAAATTTACGAAAAAGCGCAACAGCTCGAAATGGATGAAGTAGCAGTCGTGCCTTACCGCTTCGCAGAAAACTTGGCAGCGATTGAAAAAGGGGTAGAGGGCGTCTGGATCAGCCCGGCTGGTCACATCGAAATCGACGAAATCACCTTGCCATAACCGCAAGCTTCCAAGAGCAATGAATCGCAGCATAGCCGAGTTCCTTGAAGGGATCAGCTATGCTGCTCTACTTTCAAAACAAGAGACAGAAAAGCAAAAACGGGGGCGATTTTATGAAAAGACGCAAAGGATGGAGCATTCTGATGTCGGGCGTGCTCGGCGTTGGACTGGTGCTTGCAGGGTGTTCGGCACAACCGGAGCAGGGGGCTGCGGACAATCCAGCCAAAAGCGAAGCGGCTGATGGAACACAGACGCTGATTATTGCCAGACAATCGGATGCCAACAACTTGGACCCGCACTTTATTTCCGCGATCAACGCGGCGAGCGTCGTCCATCACAAAGTGTACGAAGGATTGATTCGCCGGGACGAAAATATGGAGTTCAAGCCGATGCTCGCAACCGAGTGGAAGCAGCTGGACGAAGTGACGTGGGAGTTCAAGCTGCGCCAGGGCGTTGTTTTCCACGACGGAACACCGTTTAACGCAGAAGCGGTCAAAGCGACGTTTGCTCGCGTCCTCGACCCGAAAGTCGGCTCTCCGCGCGCCACCCAGTTCCAAATGATCCAGGAAGTGAAAGCCGTAGACGACTACACTGTGCAAATCAAGCTGACTTACCCGTACTCGCCGCTGTTGTCCATTTTAGCCAACCATGAAGGGAGCATTATCAGCCCGAAAGCGATCGAGCAATACGGAAAAGATTTGAGCAAGCATCCGGTAGGCACAGGGCCGTTCGTGTTCGAGGCGTGGACGCCGGGACAGGAAATTGTGCTCGCACGCAATGACAACTACTGGGGTGAAAAGGTAAAATACGCAAAGGCCGTCTTCAAGGTCGTTCCGGAAGATACGACGCGAATTGCCATGGTTGAGACAGGCGAAGCCCATATTGCGGAGCCGCTGCCTGTAACCGAGATCGAACGCGTCAGCCAGTCGCCGCAAATGGCTCTGTATCGCACAGAAGGACTGGGCACCGATTTTATAGGCTTCAATACGAAGAAAAAGCCTTTTGACGATGTCCGGGTTCGCCAGGCGATCAACTATGCGATCGAGACAGATGCCATCATCCAAGGCGTTTTTAACAATGTGGGAACAAAAGCCAATTCTGCGATGAGCCCGAAAGTTCTCGGCTATAGCGAGGCGCTGAAAGGCTACGAGTTCGACCCGAACAAGGCCAAGGCACTGCTCAAGGAAGCGGGCTATGCCAACGGCTTCAAGACAACGCTGTGGACCGGGGATCGCAAAGAGCGGATCAATGCCGCAGAAGTCATTCAGTCGCAGTTGAAAGGCATCGGCGTGGAAGTAGAGGTCAAAGTGCTGGAGTACGGAGCGTATCTCGATGCCGAAGACAATGGCGAGACAGACATGTTTATCAGCGGTTGGGGCAACGCGACAGGCGACGGCGACTACAACCAGTACAACCTGTTCCATTCCAGCTCGCTCGGCAAGGGCGGCAACACGACTTTTTACGTGAACAAGGAAGTGGACAAGCTGATCGAAGAAGCGCGCCGCGAGCCGGACAGCGCCAAGCGCAAGCAACTTTACGCCCAGGCGCTGGAAATCGAGTCCAAGGAAGCGCCGATGGTTCCGATCCGCAATCTGGAACACGTTGCAGCAGTCAGCAAAAAAATCAAGGGCTTCTGGATCAGCCCATCCGGTTATATGATGATTAACGATATTACGATGGAGTAAGAAGGGGGAGCGAACATGGAGAGCGGGAAAGACAGCCTCTGGATCAAAAACGCACGTCTGGAAAGCGGGTTTCAAGAGGAGAACGGGAGGATAACAGGGACGGCGACAAAGCGTGTCCATCTGCTTTTGGCGGACGGTCGCGTGGAAAAAATCGTCCCTGCCAGCACTCCGCTCCCACAAGCTGCCTCTTACTGGGACGCAGACGGGCTGCTCATGCTGCCGTCTTTTCGGGAGATGCATATCCATCTGGATAAAACGTTTTACGGAGGTCCCTGGCAGGCAGTCATTCCTGCTCCCAACCGCTTTTTCCGGATTCAACAAGAGCAGGAACTGCTGCCGCGCCAGCTTCCGGTAGCCAAACAGCGTGCAGAAGGCTTGCTGCACCTGCTGCAATCGCACGGTGCGACACACGTCCGAACGCATTGCAATATCGATCCGGTCATCGGCTTGCAAAACTTGGAGGCCACACTCGCTGCTCTGGAAACTTACCGGGAAAAACTTTCCTGGGAAATTGTCGCTTTCCCTCAGCATGGATTGCTGCGCAGTGATTCCGTAGCGCTCGTCCGCGAGGCGATGAAGCATGGGGCGGGACTCGTCGGGGGTGTCGATCCAGCTTCTTTTGACGAAGATATCGAAAAATCGCTGCACACAATGATGGATATTGCGGTAGAAGCCAATGCGGACATCGACCTGCATTTGCACGAGCCGGGGCATTTGGGCATTTTCATCATGAAGCGACTCGCTGCGATGGTGCGCGATGCTGGCTGGCAAGGCCGGACGACTGTCAGCCACGCCTATGCGCTGGGAGAGGTGCCGACGGCTTTGGCAGAAGAGATCGCGGAATTGTGCACGGAACTGAACATCGCGATCATGTCCGCGGTGCCGATCGACATGCCGACGATCCCGATTCCGCTGCTCCGGGCAAAAGGGGTGCAGATCGGACTTGGCAACGATAACATTACCGATCATTGGGACCCGTTCGGCACAGGAGATATGCTGCAAAAAGCGAATCGCGTAGCGGAGCGCTTCCGGCTCATTGACGAGAAATCGCTTGCCCGCACGCTCGGCCTGGTCACTGGCGGTATCACCCCGCTTGACGAGGCAGGGAATCGCGCCTGGCCAAAGCCTGGTGACGCTGCCGATGCTGTGTTTGTCCGGGCCAGTTGCTCGGCTGAAGCTGTCGCACGTCAAGCTGCGAAGGAAGCAGTCGTGTACGCGGGAAAAATCGTCTGGCAAAAGCAGTAGCCGTCTGCTTTTATTGGAGAAAACCGCTTGTCCGTTCACAGGGGATGAGCGGTTTTTTCACGCAGTCCCTTTCCGGAAGCTGAATTAGATAAAATTAAATAAAAGTAAAAATATTATAAATAGAAGTAAAGATGCTGAAAGGCTGCGCAGAAAGTCTACCGTATAATGCAAATAAGAAATAGATTCAGAATTTTCGACAGCATTGTACAGGGGGACACGCAGATGAAGAAAACACGCTTGTTTGGATCGCTGCTCGCGCTGTCGCTGACCGTCGGTGTAGCACTGACGGGATGTGGCGCAGGTACAGAGCAGCAAAACGCAAATGGAGCACCGGCTTCCGAGGCGGCAAAAGAAGGCGGAACCTTGATCGTAGCGCGCAAGGCAGACGCAAACAATCTCGATCCGCATTTCATTTCCAACATTCCATCCGCCAACTATATTTACGGCAAAGTATATGAGAGTCTGGTGGCGCGGGACAAAAACGCAGGCTACAAGCCAGCACTGGCTACCGAGTGGAAACAGGTTGACGATCTGACTTGGGAATTTAAGCTGCGCGAAGGCGTTACTTTCCACGATGGCACACCGTTCAATGCCGAGGCCGTGAAAAAGACGTTCGAACGTGCCCTCGATCCGAAAGTAGGTTCCCCGCGCGCTTCCAACTTCGCGATGATCAAGGAAATCAAGGCAGTCGACGACAAAACGGTTCAGTTTATTTTGGACTACCCGTTTGCGCCGCTGCTGTCGATTCTCGCAAGCACGGAAGGCAGCATTATCAGCGCAAAAGCGATTGCCGAAGGCGCTGACACATTGGCGAGAAAGCCGGTAGGAACCGGGCCTTTCAAATTTGAAGACTGGATTCCAGGTCAGGAAATGACACTGGCGAAAAACGAAAACTACTGGGGCGAGAAGCCGAAAGTAGACAAAGTCCAATATAAAGTCGTGCCGGAAGATACGACCCGCATCGCGATGGTCGAGGCAGGCGAAGCGCACATCGGCGACCAGCTTCCTGTAACAGAGGTGGAGCGCGCACAAGCAACGCCAAGCATGAACATGGTTCGCGCAGAAGGTCTCGGTGTAGAATACATCGGCTTCAACGTGACGAAAAAGCCGTTTGACGACATACGTGTGCGCCAGGCTGTCGCGCATGCGATTGAAAAAGAAGCGATTGTCAAAGGCGTGTACAACAACGTAGGGACAGAAGCAGTCTCTTCGATGTCTCCTAAAGTGATCGGCTACAACCCGAACCTTGAGGACTACAAGTACGATGTGAACGAAGCGAAGTCGCTGCTTGCTGCGGCAGGGTACGCGAACGGCTTCAAAACATCGATTGTGACCGATGACCGCAAAGAGCGCATGAACGTAGCGGAAGTAATCCAGTCCCAGCTGAAGGGCATTGGCATCGACGTGGAAATCAAAGTAATGGAGTACGGGGCATATTTGGAGTACACAGACAAAGGCGAGCATGCGATGTTTATCGGCGGCTGGGGCAATGCCACAGGCGACGGCGACTACAACCAGTACAACGTCTTCCACAGCTCCTCTAAAGGCAGCGCCGGAAACATTGCCTTTTACAACAACCCGGAAGTCGACAAGCTGATTGAAGAAGGCCGCCGCGAAAAGGACGAAGCGAAGCGGAACGCGATCTATGCCAAGCTGCAAGAGATCGAGCTGAAAGAAGTTCCGGTCATTCCGATCCGCACCATCGACCACGTATCGGTAACAGCCAAAGATGTAAAAGGCTTCTGGTTAAGCCCGGTAGGCTACCTGATGCTGGACGAAGTCACAATTCAATAAGCTTTCACCAGGACAACACGATGAGACAAAGGGATGGCGCCAGGCGCTGTCCCTTTGTCTATAGGAAGGGAGCGCGGCTGTCAACATGACCGGGAGTGCTGCTCGCCAGCGGCCTGGCAAGGCTTTGGATCGAGCATGGACAGCGCAAAAGCAAAGCCGAAACGGGGCGGAGTGGCGGTAGTGCATATTTCGGGCGAACAGAGTAGCCAACACTTCGCCTAACTGGTAAGGTGGAAAAGAATGAGAAACCGATACGCAGATGAGGTGGAGTTGGATGACGGAAGAACGCTTTGACATTTTTGACGAATCAGGACAGCAGATCGGTGTGGAAGCGCGCAGCGAGGTGCACCGAAAAGGGGATTGGCACCAAACTTTCCATTGCTGGCTTTACCGGGTGCACAATGGACAACTGGAGCTTTTGTTCCAGAAAAGGCATCCGGAAAAAGATACGGGCCCGAATTTGCTTGATATAACATCGGCAGGTCATTTGCTCGCAGGGGAGCGGCCCTGTGACGGAGTGCGGGAATTGGAGGAAGAGCTTGGACTTGTCGTGCCGTATGAAAAGCTCCGCCAGATTGGCGTCATTCGCGATGTGATTACGGCGCCAGGCATCATCGACAAGGAGCTGTGCCACGTATTTGCGATGGAGTGCGATCAGCCGCTGCACGAATATCGGTTGCAAAAGGAAGAAGTGACAGGACTTCTCTGGGTGAATGTGCAGGAGTTGGAGGCGTTGTTTGCAGACCAGCTTTCGCAAGTGGCAGCGAAAGGGTTTTTGACCGATGCGGCAGGAGAGCGCTACGACGCTAGTCTGATGGTCAAGCAGAGTGATTTTGTTCCCCATGAAGTGCATTATTATCAGGAAGTGTTTCAGGCGATCAAAAGCTGGCTGTAACAAGATCAGGAGCGAAGGCGGCTCCCCGAGTCCCCAGTCTTGTCAATCCTTTCGCGCGTTGCAACAACGGCGCGGACAGGTGGCAGACGCGTTTTTGTTTCATAGGTAAGCAAAGTTTTGTGATATACTATGACAACGCTTTTTGGCGAATCGCGATCGTGCGTAGATAGAGAGAGGAGATCGAGATGAGAGTAAAAATTATGGTGGCACTGATGCTTTCCACCTTCCTGGCCGCCATGGAAGGGACGATTGTCAGTACAGCGGTGCCGCGGATTACAAGTGATTTATCGGGATTTGAGCTGGTCAGCTGGGTTTACGCCATCTACATGCTGGCGACTGCCGTGTCTGCCCCGATTTATGGCAAACTCGCTGACTTGTTTGGACGCAAAAATGTGTTGCTGATCGGGATCGGTATTTTCTTGCTTGGTTCCACGCTTTGCGGTGTGGCCATGACGATGGGCCAGCTTATCGTGTTCCGGGCGATTCAAGGCTTGGGCGCGGGTGCGGTCATGCCGATTACGATGACGATTATCGGCGACTTGTATACCGAGCAGACCGCGAGAGCGAAAGCCCAGGGCTGGATCAGCGCTGTATGGGGCCTGTCAGGTGTGGCAGGGCCGCTCGTTGGCGGGTTTTTGGTCGACACGCTTTCCTGGCGTTATATCTTTTTTCTCAATTTGCCGTTCGGGCTTTTGTCCTTTTTCATGCTGGTCTGGTTTTACCGCGAAAAGCTGCTGGCAAAAGCGAAGCGTCATATCGATTATCCGGGAGCGCTGATCTTCACCGTGGGCACGATTGCCTTGTTGTACGCGCTGTTGACGGGCAGCCAGGATCAGTCCTGGACCAATCCGGTGACGATTTCTTTGATTGTGTTTGCACTCGTGACCTACCTGGTTTTCGTTACGGTAGAAAAGCGCTCGCCTGAGCCGCTGATTCCGCTCACCCTTTTGACGAATCGCAACGTGACGCTGATCAACATGCTGACGTTTTTGACCAACGGAATTGTGATCAGCATGGTCGTGTACTTGCCGATCTGGAGCCAGGGCGTACTGGGGGAAAGCGCGACGATGGCAGGCTTTGTCCTGACGCCGATGCCCGTCTGTTGGACGATCGGCTCGATTTTGTCCGGCAATCTCTTGGGCAAGCTGCGGGCAGAGCAGTTGATTATCGGAGGGACGGCCATATTGACCGTTGCCACGACGCTTTTAACGATTCTGTCTTCCCATTCGGCAAGTTACTTGATTTATGTCGCCGTAGGCTTGGTGGGGCTTGGCATGGGGCTGATCAGCCCGATCGTCATGGTCAAAATTCAGGCGTCGGTCGCTGTCGACAAACGGGGAACGGCTGTCGCATTGAACACGTTCACAGGAACCTTCAGCCAAACCTTCGGGGCGGCAGTCTTCGGGATGCTGTTCAACATGGTCACGGTAGCGGGAGGCCACGCGAATCTCGGCGCATCCTTCGAGACAGGCTCCATCCCTGCGGAACAGCTGGCGTCGATCCGCGATTTGCTTTCTTCCGGGGTTCACGTCGTCTTTACCGGAACACTGGTTATCGCGATTGGCTGCTTCCTCTTGTCGCTTGTGATTGCCAAAAATCAGCGGCAACAGGCGAACAGCCAGTAATTTATCAAGCGTCGGCCATCCGGTCGGCGCTTTTTGGATGGCCAAGCCAAATATGGCTGAAAATGAAACTTTTCCAAAATATACAAAAACTTGTTGCTATTTACCGCATAGATTCTATAAAATTTTTTTAGACGAAATGGTTTGTCCCAAATGCGTACAGACAGGAGTGATTGTGACGATGGACGAGATTCGCCCTGTTTCTTTGAACGATATCGACGAGGTAGCGAGAATTGCCGCCATGGCTTATCCGGGAAGCAATCTTCTCGGGACGGAGGGCAGACAGCAGTTCGCTGAACGGGTCAAAAGCACGCTGGAAAATGACCCGAACGTAAGCTATCACGGATGCTATCGGGACGGACAGCTCGTAGGAATCATGAAGTGGTACGATTTTTCCATGTATGTATACGGTCAATCTGTACTGACAGGAGGAATCGGCACGGTCGCTGTCGATCTGTTGCATAAAAAAGAAAAGGTAGCGAAAACGATGCTGCACGGGTTTCTCGCGGCTTACCGGGAGAGAGGGATTCCACTTGTGTCGCTCTATCCGTTTCGCGTTGATTTTTACAAGCAGATGGGCTTTGGGACAGGAAGCAAAATTCATCAGTACAAATTCAAGCCTGCAAGCCTTCCCTATACGGGCAAGGATCAAATCGTGTACGTGACAAAAGAGGACAAGGAGCAAGTGCTGGCGTGTTACCAGCGGGTCGCCCGGCAGACGCACGGGATGATCAAACGGACGGAGCGGGATGTGGACAGCCTGCTGAATGTGCCGGAAAAAATCGTCGTCGGTGTCCGACAGGAGGACAAACTGACGGGATATCTTGCCTTCCAATTTGAAAGCGCTCACGAGGAAAATAAAATTTTCAACAACATCGTCGCGAAAGAGCTGGTCTATGAATCGCGCGAGGCGTTGGCGCAGCTACTCTCCTTCCTGCACAGCCAGGCGGATCAAATACAGCGGGTTGTCCTCAATACAGCCGACGAAGACTTCCATTTGCTTTTGTCTGATCCGGGAAATGGAACAAACCGACTTTTGCCTAGCGTCTACCATGAGAGTCATGTTTCAGGGGTTGGGCTGATGTATCGGGTGATTGATGTACCGGGCTTTTTCCGGCAAATGTCCGCTCATCGCTTTGGCGCAGAAACGGTTCGCTTGCAGTTGACGGTGCGCGACTCCTTCCTGCCGGAAAACAGCGGGACATGGCTTGTCCAGTTCACAGACGGACATGCTCGCGTGGTAGAGGAAGGACAGGCAGACGCTGCTGTTCAACTGGATATATCCGATTTTTCCTCGCTCGCCATGGGGGCGGTTCGTTTCAGCAAGCTGCACGAGTACGGTCTGGCAGAACTGGATGACCTGCGCGCGTTGCCGCAGTTGGATCGGCTTTTTTACACGGCGAAAAAACCGCAGAGCATGACGCCGTTCTGATTTTTAAAATTGTCATGATTTTGCCATAATTGGTCATCTTATTTTGCCTCTCCCCATATGTTGTTAACAAACGGGGAGGGGGCAGGTCTTATGATTTTTTTTACCGTCGTCATCTTTTTTGCGTTTTTGCTGGTTGTCTGGTTTGTGGTGAAGCTCCTGTTCCGTCTGGAGAAGCGCGATTCCATCAAGTACGACCAAAGGGAGCTTTGGGAATCATTTGACACAAAGTTGCAGGACATTCGGTACAAGAAAGAGAAAAATAAATAGAGCGCCAGTCACACGGCGCTGTTTTCTTTTGTGACATGCGGTGGGAAGTCATTACCTAAGAAATGAATGCGGGCAGCGAAAACCTTGTGCCGACAGGGACGAGGGCTTCGCCGCGTTTGGGAATAAATCGGGCAAGGGAAAGGAAGGTGAGAGCAATGGCGAGTGGATCAGAGGGTCACAAACGTGAATATTTCCGGTTGAAGCTGGAGCATCCCCTCTGTGCATTCATGACCATTGTTCTTGTCAAAGGAAAGACGATGGAGATCGGCAGCGCGAAGGTGCTGATTGAGGATATCGGCGCAGGCGGACTGCGATTTCTCTCGCACTTGAAAATGCCGGCCAGCGACCAGCTCGTCTTGCAGTTTGAGACGGAGTTGTGCGGTTCGACATTGAAAATGTACGGACATGTCGTGCGTACAAGCCCGTGGGAGCAAGATTTTTATGAATACGCGGTACGGTTCACGATGGAAGAAGCGCAGCATTTGGAGATCAACCAGTTGGTGAACCGTCTGGCCATTCGCTATCGGCAAAACCGGGTAGGGACGGAAGGGAGCTTTTGGAAGGGCGATCGGCAAGCCTTTCTGCAAGAATTGGCCCAGGCGTCGCAAACTTTGGAGACGACGAGAGCATAGGGCAAAACAGCAAACGAATCAAGACGAGCAGGCTTCTTGTTGGTGGGGTGACCAGCAAGGGGCTTTTTTTGACAATGCACAAACGAAGTGTTATATTGTCTGCAATAAACTAAACATTTTGGGGATGTGCTTGTCAATGGGCATCAATGAATCGTTTTGGACTGCTTCATTGGAGGAAGCCAAGCAAGGATATGTAGAGCGGGAGCACGATTATTTGTGCTTGCTATGTGGAGCAGAAGTGGAAAAAGGAATTATCTATCCGGTAGACGGCGCCCTGTTCGAGGCGTCCCGTTACATGCGTCATCATATCGAGCAGGAGCATGAATCGGTTTTTGCTCATCTGAGCGGGTTGGACAAGCGGTTGACCGGACTGTCCGATCATCAGGCCAGCTTGATGCGGTTGTTTTATGCGGGCAAAAGCGATGCCGAGGTGCAAGCCGAGATGGGCATCGGCAGCGCTTCGACGATCCGCAATCACCGTTTTGCCCTCAAAGAGAAAGAGCGGCAAGCAAAAGTATTTTTGGCAATGATGGAGCTGCTGCGGGAAACGGACAAAGCAAGCACAGGCTCTTCAACGGGCAAGGGAAAGCCAAACAAGCAGGCTGAAAAGCAGAGAGAGGCCGGGCCGTCTGAATATGCCGCGGTTGTGCAAAAGTATTTTCCGAACGGGCCAGGCCATTCGCTGGCGCGGATACCACGCAAGCATAGCCACAGGCAGATTGTTTTTCAGGAGATTGCCAATCGCTTTGCGCCGGACAAGGTGTACACGGAGCGGGAAGTCAATGAGCTGCTGGAAGCGATTTATGAGGACCACGTCACCTTGCGCCGTTACTTGATCGACTTCGCTTTGTTGAGCCGGGAAGCCGACGGCAGCGCGTATTGGCGCACGAGCCAGGCGGGCGGCGACGGAGCGGAGCAAGAGGCGATGACGGATCGCAAGCAAGAGCTGAAACAGCTATACAAAGAAGTGAAGAGCGAGGCTGGCGTCTACCAGATCCGCAACAAAGAGAACGGCAAGGTACTCGTGGCGAGCACCATGAACATCAAAACGATGAACGGCAAAAAGTTCATGTTGCAGCACGGCTCCCATCCCAACCGGGAACTGCAAAACGATTGGAACGAGCTGGGCGCTGATGCATTCGAGTTCGAGGTGCTGGAAGTGCTGGAAAACAAAGACGAGCCTGCGTTTGATGCGAAGGCTGCTTTGGAGAAATTGGAAGCAAAGTGGGTAGAGAAGCTGGCTCCATACGGCGACCGCGGATACCATACCCGAAAACAGGCAGAGTAGAAAAAGCAACAGGCTACCTTGAACTGGAGGGTAGCCTGTTTTTTAGTCGAGCAGGCGAAAGCGCTCCAGGTGGTCGTGCAATCCGATCTGCTGCAAAATCTCGATTTGCCTCGGGCCAATCAGGTCAAAGTGGGGAAAAGCGGCGCGGTTGTGAATATAGGCGGGATTCAAGCCGTGCTGGCGGCACCATTCCACCAGCTTGTTTGGATCGGCGCAGCCTACTTTTGTCACGGTTTTCATCTCAGGAAAACGCGGGTCCAGCCAGTAATGTGTCAGAAAAGCAATCTCTCCGCGCCGGACCGCCTGTTTCCACTCGTTTAACTCTGCTCGTGAAATGCCGAATGCCACGAATGCTCTCCTCTTTCTGTTGAAAAGATGTGTGGCACAAGCGCATGCTTTGCCTATCGCCCCATTATAGCAAAAAGACAGCGCCCATCTGAACGAGAGATGGACACTGTCTTTTTGGTAAAGCTTAACGTACCCCCTGAGGAAGTGTCGGAGGAATGTAGTTCAGCTCTTCGTCGGCTGTGATGTAGTCGGTATTGACCATGAGCAGCAAGTAGCGTTTGCCCGTTTGCGGGTCGCTGAGAATGATGTGGTCGCGCCCGGCTGTCTCCAGCACGCCGCGGAAAATTTTCGCGTTCCACTGGCTGTTGTTCTCGAACGTCTGGTAAACGGTAATGACTTTGCCGCGATTCATGCGCAAAATGTTTTCGATGTACGATTCTTCCATGACTTGCCCCGGCGTATAAGGCGTGCCAGGGATCAGCGCGCCGCTTGGCTGCATAGGAACCAATTGCGGCTGCTGTTGTTGCTGAATGCCAAAAGGAAACTGTGCGGAAGGATACATTTCATACCCGTAAGGATACGGTTGGTATGGGATTTGCTGACTCATGATGAACTCGCTCCTTTTATCTATCTGTTAAAAAACGCGCGGACAATCGGCTCTGGTTGGAATGAAGAAGCAGTGCGCCTTGTAACGCCCGGAGTTTGCCTGATCCCACCAGGTGGCAGGGCAATTGCCGACAGGACGGTAAAACCAAAGCGCATTGGTGGCTGGACGTGTCCGCTCGCCATTGATCGTTCGCTGGGCCAAACGTCTTTCGCGCTCACGTGCCCGCTGGTAGAAGTACGGCTTTTGCACAGACTCATATCCGCCCGGAGATTGATAGACCATATCTCGCATCGTCCGTATGTTCTTGAAGTCAAGGCAGTTGGCGAGAATCCGGTTGACGCCCACATTCCCCACCATCAGCATCCCCAGCTCGCCTTCGCCTTCCGCTTCCGCGCGCATTAAACGAGCCAACATATCGACGTCATTGCTGTTCGCTTTGATAACGGCCATTGCTTCACCTCCTCATAAAACTCACAATGACAATATATGGGCGTATGCCAGATCGGTGATTGCACCAGCGAAATTTTTCGGTAGATCGGGGCGGCAGTTGACGTTAACGTAAACGGAAGGTAAAATATGGTTAATCAGTTATTTCTGAATATTAGAAAAGAAAGGTAAAGGAGCAGGAGACGATGAACAGAGAAGGCGACGAAAAGCAAGCACCATGGTCCATCTCTGATCTTGCTCACGAACTGGATGTCAGCACGAGAACGATTCGTTACTACGAGGAAGTCGGCCTGATTTTTCCGGCTCGAACTGAGCGGGGGATCAGGTATTACAGCCGCCAGGATCGGGCCAGGCTGCGATTGATTATGCGGGGAAAGCGCTTCGGCTTCTCGCTGGAGCAAATCCGGGAAATGATCGAGTTGTTTGGCGAGGATCGCAGCGGTCGCGCCCAGTTGCTGCGTGCCATTGATTACGGCAACCAGAAGCTGGCGGAGATTGACGACAAGATCAGGGAGCTGTCGCTGCTGCGGGAAGATATTCTCGCTTACAAGCTGGGGTTTGAACAAAAATTGCTGGAAGAACATGGGGAGGGGAACCGATGAACGTATCAGCTTTGCTTGCTGCAAACGGACGCAAATATCCCGACAAGCCTGCACTTGTTGCAGGTGATGCAGAACTTACCTTTGCCGAGTGGAATGATCGGGCGAGCAGGTGGGCCTATCGTTTGAGAGAGCATGGCGTCGAGCCAGGAGATCGCGTGGTTTTGATGCTGCCGAATTGTCCGGAGTTTGCGGTGTTTTACATAGCCGTTATTCGCTGCCAGGCGCTTGTCGTACCGATCAATGCGCGGTCGACCCAGGAGGAAGTGCGCTACATATGCGAGCATGCAGGGGCGAAAGCACTGATCGTTCACGAAGCTCTCGTGCACGCGGTCAACGAATGGATCGAACAAGGAACGAATCTGCTTGCCATCAAGACGGGCGGCAGTCAGGGCGTTTGGCTGGGAACAGCAGCTTGGGAGATAGGCGAAGACGTTCTCGGCAAGCTGGATGAATTTGCGATCGACCCGGATGCTCCGAACTTGACAGAAGAAAGCGAAGTCAGCATTTTGTACACGTCAGGTACAACGGGCCGGCCAAAAGGTGTTTTGTACACGCACAGAAGCTTGCTGACCGTCGCGACCATGATGGCCATCGAACTGTCGATCCACCATCGCTCACGCATCCTCCAGCTCATGCCGCTCAGCCATTCAGCGCCGTTGCACTTGTTTTTTATCTCAGGCTTGATGGTCGGAGCGACGCAAGTGATGGCGCTCACGTTTTCGCCGGAGCTGCTCTTGTCGCTCGTGCAAAAGCACCGGATTACCCACTTTTTCGGGGCGCCCGTTGCTTACTTGCTGACGATGAAGCATCCCGAGTTCGCCCGGTACGATTTGTCATCCGTGGAGTTTTGGATGTACGGAGGCGCTCCTTTGTCCAAGGAAATGGCTGCGCAGATGGAGCAAGCGTACGGCAGGGACAAACTGGCTTGCGTCTACGGGCTGACGGAAGCAGGGCCGACGGGCACTCGCCTGCTGCACCGCGAGCACCCGGACAAGGTGGGCAGCGTCGGAAACCGCGGCGTCCTGTTCGCCGAAGTCGAGGTTGTCGACGAAGCGGGCAGACCTGTCCCGGCAGGTACGCCTGGCGAGGTGCGAGTTCGCGGAGCAGGCTCGATGAAAGCCTATTACAACAACCCGGAAGCGACGAGCGAGGCGCTGCGCGACGGCTGGCTTTACACGGGAGATATCGGAAAATTCGACGAGGACGGCTTCCTGTGGATCGTCGACAGGAAAAAGGATGTCATGATTACGGGCGGAGTCAATGTCTACCCGAAGGAACTTGAACAGCTGCTGGAGCGTCACCCGGCGATTGCCGAAGTGGCTGTCGTGGGACTGCCCCATCCCGAGTGGGGCGAGACGGTTACCGCCTATGTAGTGCTTGTTGCAGGGGCTGATCCGGCGCACGATTGGCTGACAGAAGTGCGCGGCTTTTTGAGCGGACACCTTGCCGATTACAAGCTGCCGCGACAGGTGAAAGTCCTCGCCCAGCTGCCGCGCAATACGAGCGGAAAAGTGCTCAAGCATGCTTTGCGCGATGCGGCTGCGCAAAAGGAAGTGGAGCTGACATGAGCGACCTGCAAGCGAAAATCGACCAGCGCCGCTACAGCGACAACATCCCTCACCCGCGCGCAGGCAGCCAGCAAAACTTTTTTGCGGCAGACCCCAACCTTGCTTTCTTGCTGGAGCGGTATTTGCCGGCGCCGATGCACGATTGGGCGAAGCAGCAGCTCGGTTGGCTGGGGGCACATGCGGCGGGGCCGCTGGATGAGCGGGCAGCCTATACCGATCGGGACGGCAAGCCGCACTTGCGCAAATACAATCGCCTTGGCGAAGACGTTTCCGAGATCATCACCAACGAAGGCTACAAGCAGACGGTGGCTGACGTGTACGGGGCGGGGATCGTCCATTATTTGTACCACGACATTCCCGAGCTTGGGTTCAAGGCACCGTACAGCTACTCCTTTTTGCTGGGCTACCTCGTCAGCCAGACCGAGCCAGGCTTTTATTGCCCGGTGACCTTGACGATGTCGGCGGCGTATTTGATCGATAAATACGGGGATGAGCAGCAAAAAGAGCAGTACCTGAGCGGGCTGACCTCGCGGGATCGCCGTTCGCTGTACGAGGGAGCCACTTGGCTGACGGAGCGTCAGGGCGGCTCGGATGTCGGGGCGAATCTCACGGTTGCCAAGCCGACAGCCGGGAAGCCGGGCGTCTATCAGTTGACGGGCGAGAAATTTTTTGCCAGCAATGCGGGCGCGATGGTCGCCACGGTGCTTGCGAGAATCGACGACAGCAAGCCGGGCACAAAAGGCTTGGGGCTGTTTCTCGTCCCGTGGGTTCGGCCGGATGGCACGCGCAACCAGATTGAGGTTCGGCGTTTGAAAGATAAGCTCGGAGTGAACGCCGTGCCGTCTGCGGAGGTGCTGCTGCACGGCGCGGAAGGCTATTTGATCGGACAGCCGGAAAATGGCTTCAAATACATGGCGGAAGCGCTGAATTTGTCGCGAATTTGCAATGCGATCGCATCGGTCGGAATCATGCGCCGAGCCTTGTATGAAGCCAAATACTACGCGAGCGAGCGGCGTGCTTTTCAAAAGCCGATCGACCAGTACCCGATGGTCAGAGAAATGCTGGTCAACCTGCTCTTGGATACGGAAGTAAGCACAGGCGCCGTGTTCGACATGATTGCTGTCTACGACCGCGTACAGGATGGTTCGGGAGGCAGGGACGAATTGGCGCTTTGCCGGCTGTTGATTCCCCTGTTGAAATACCGGACGGGAGAGGAAGCGGTGGAAGCCGCCCACATAGCCATTGAGATTCACGGCGGCAACGGTTTTATCGAAGAGTATGTCACACCGCGCTTGCTACGGGACGCGCAGGTGTTGACGGTGTGGGAGGGAACTTCGAACATTCTTGCGCTGGACATTTTGCGCGTCATGCAAAAAGAAAACAGCCATGCGGTCTTGATCCGGCTGTTGCGTTCGCGTGCGGCAGGCTGGCACCATGCCTTTTCCCGGCCGTTCGCCCAGCTTTTGCAATCCGAGCTGGCTGTACTGGAGGAGAATATTGCTTATTTGCTCCAGCAGTCGCCTGATTATCTCAGCTATAAATTGAAGGCGCTCGCCGACCACATGATTGACTTGTACACGCTTTCCTGCATCGTCAGCGAAGCAGAGGATCAGCTGCTGCGAGACAACAATGCCCGCAAATACGTGCTGGCAAAGCTGTACGCAAACAAACATTTGCTGCCGAAGACAAAGCGGGGCATCCAGGGTGACGAGCTGCTGGATGTGCATTTTTTCCGCGAGCTTCTGGACTATGAGCCGATCCCGCTGGAGGCGCTACAGCAGCAGTCTGCCTTTTTGTTCGCCACGTAACCAATCGCATCAAAAGGAAAAAACGCCCATGCAGCCAATTCGAGGTTGCTTGGGCGTTTTTCATCTCAGGCATAGCGTTTTCTGCGTTTGTTCCAGATGAACCAGCCAACGGCTACAAGTGCAGCGGCTGCGAGCAATGAGACTTCCAAGTATTCGTCCAGCAACACTTTGGCATGTTTGCCGTACAAGTAAAACAACGTACCGATCAGGAAAAATTTCAGGCCGCGACCGACGATGGCAAAGAGCATCAGCTTTGTCAGCGAATAGTTGAAAACGCCGCTCAATACGGTAAATACTTTGAACGGGATGGGCGTAAATGCGCCGATCAACACCGCAGCGTCTCCGTTTTTGGCGAATTTCTCGGTGGCGACCACGACCCATTTTTCCGGGAGCAGCTTGTGCAAAAGCGGTTTCCCCAGCCACTTGCCGAGCAAAAATCCGATTGGCGCCCCAAGAATCGAGGCGGTAAAAGCCACCGTTGCAAAGCGGAGGGCCGATCCGGGGTCAAGCAGACTCATCGCAATTTGCATAAAAAAAGGAGGAATCGGACTGATGAACGAATCCAAAAATGCCATGCCAAAGAGGCCCCATATTCCATATTGCATGAAAAGTTCTGTGATTTGATCGAGCATGAGCATCTCCTTAAGCACATTTCCTCTCGGGAATCAATTATACAGGAAAAAAGCGGTTTTCAGTAGTTAGGATATGCTTGGTCGTGCGGACAAAGACCGAAAAAGCGGGCTGATCCAAACAGATAGAAATACGATTGATTACACCGGGGGGTTACATTTTCCTGGTATTTTCCGGCTTTTAAGGAGATTCGTCCTGAGCGAAACGGCCCTGTGTATGCGTGAGTCGTGGTCGGGAAGTCCCTAGCTTTTCCATTGACGATAGGAAAGAATATCCATTAGTATAGAGAAGAAGGACATACAGCGTTGGGAGGAGCCCATGAAGACATTGGGATCGGGGAAAGTCGTTTTTTATGCGCCGGATGGAACCAGCGTGCAACTGACAGGAGAAATTGACGTGCGCGGAGACCGGGTAGCCGTGACTGAAATCATTTACTTTAACGGTCAGCCTAATGGTGCGCGTGAAACCAATCTGCCACTTTCGCAAACGGTCATCTACTGGGAACCGGAAGTGTATGAGCAGATCGGATTTGAATGATAAAAGAACAAGAAATATCGGGCAGCCCTGCTTTTTGCGGGGCTGTTTTGCATAAAGCTCCTGTTTGTGGCAGCACCTCGGGCTATAGCCGTTATGTCCCGAGTGTGATATCATGTGGGATGGAATTTACGTATGGTACAAGGAGTGATCCTGATGATCGATGCTATATTGGAGCGTGCCCTTGCAGGGGAACGACTGGGCCTGGAAGACGGCCTGGCCTTGTTTGCCAGCAACGAAATTGAAAAGATCGGACACTACGCCAATCTGGTGATGCAAAAGCATCATCCGGAACCAATTGCCACGTTTGTTATCAGCCGAAATGTGAACTACACGAACATTTGCGATACGTATTGCCGCTTTTGCGCCTTTTACCGTCGTCCAGGCTCAAGCGAAGGCTATGTACTGCCAAGAGAAACCATTTTCCAAAAGATTCAGGAGACCGTAGACGTAGGCGGTACGGAAATCTTGATGCAGGGCGGAACGAACCCGGATTTGAAAATTGATTACTTTACCGACCTGCTGCGGGCGATCAAGGAACGTTTTCCGAAAATCACCATGCACTCGCTGTCGGTAGCGGAAGTCATCAAAATCGCGGAAGTCTCCAACATGTCGGTCGAGGATGTGCTCAAAGAGCTGAAGGCAGCGGGGCTGGATTCCTTGCCGGGAGCGGGCGGAGAAATTCTCGACGACCGTACGCGCCGCAAAATTTCCCGTTTGAAAGGCTCTTGGAAAGAGTGGATCGATACGCAAAAAGCTGCTCACCGCATCGGGTTGCCAGGTACGGCGACGATGGTAATCGGCTTTGGCGAGGAGATGGAGGAGCGCGTGCTGTCTTTGCTGCGCATCCGTGAAGCACAGGACGAGACGCACGGCTTCAAAGCGTTCATCGTCTGGACGTTCCAGCCTGACAACACCAACATGAAGGCCGTCAACAACACGCCGGAAGAATACCTCAAGTCTTTGGCGATCAGCCGACTCATGCTGGACAATATCGAAAACTTCCAATCTTCCTGGGTCACCATGGGCCCGCACTACGGCCAATTGTCGCTCTCTTACGGAGCAAACGACTTCGGTCAGACGATGATGGAAGAAAACGTCGTTTCAGCCGCCGCATGTACGTACAAAGTGAACACCAACCAGATTCTCGAACTGATTCGCGGAGCAGGCAAAATCCCTGCGCAGCGCAATACCCAGTACGACATCCTGCGCGTGTTCCAGGACGGCGAGATGGCAGAGAAAGATTTTGTGATGCAAAACTAATTGATATACCAGCTGTTTCCACGCGCTGCTTGATCACCAGCCTTTGTCAAAGGGGAAGTGATGAGGGAGCGCGTTTTTCATATGGAACGACCCCATTTTCCAATCCCCGGTTTCCAATCGTTTAAAAGTATATCGCCAATCAAGGGACATATACTGTAACTACAATTGCGGTTGGGGGGATGAAAATGCAAACGTATCGCGTATTGCTGGAGAATGTCCCTGAGCATAGTGGCACGTATCGCGTGATCGTAAACGAAATGCTGGAGCGAGTCAATACGGCCCCGGTGCGCATTACATACAAGGAGCAAGAGCAGGAGGACTACTGCACGTTCCTTTTTCAAAGCTGGTGCGAAGAAGAATATGATGCGCAGACGATAGAGTGGGCGAGAGCTTTTGTGGCATTGACGTTGGCAGAGTGGGTGACACAGGTCAAGGAAGCGGACATCATGCAGGAAATGGCTGCCGATCTGTTGGCGGCAGAACAGCTGGAAGAAGAATGGGGAGAAATTTTGCCTTACATCGAGCGCATGTGCCAGGAAATCGAGCAGGATGGCCGCGAGCTTTTGGCTGCCACGACCCGCAAGGCCAATGTTTACCGCAAGGCGTTTTTGTATCTGGAGCAGGAGCGGACGATCAACGTCCTGGGTTTCATCCGGTTCCGGCTGCAAGAGCATTGGAACGAGCTGTTTGAACTGGTGGAGTCCGGGATTGACGAATATCTGGAAGACAAGCAATACCAGGAATTTGTCGAGCTGTTGCGCTACTTCATCGCCGTGCAGGAAGTGAAACAGGAAGTGGTCCATGTTGTTCCTAGTGTGGACAAACCTTTCCATCTTTATGACAAACAGGGAGACCGTCTCTGGCTGGAGCAGCTGGATTCCGTGCTCAGCATGGACGAACAAAAGTGCCGGGACGAGGATTATTTGGTCAGCGCCTTGGTTACACTGGCTCCTGAGAGTATCGTGCTGCACATGGCTGGCGACAGACCGGGGCTTGCGCAAACGATACGCAGCATTTTCGACAGCCGGCTGATTACGTGCCATTCCTGTTCATTATGCATTGGGCAAAGACGTGTACTTGACGGGAACAATCCGAGTCCACTATAATAAGCAACAACAAACGTATATGGCTTACAAATACGATGAGAAGGACATGGACGATATGAAGATCGCTCTAGAGAGGCGGGCCTAGGCTGGGAGCTTGCTGCGAGATCATATGGATCTACCCCCTTCGAGTAGCAGCCGGGAACGAAGCGCGTTTGCTTCCACTATCGGTTTGCCGGTTCCCATACCGTTATCATGTCATGAGGAGTCTGTTTCGGTGTTCCTTTTTATGCAAACAGACTTGAACTAGGGTGGTACCGCGAGAATGCACTCGTCCCTTTTTGGGATGGGTGTTTTTTATTTTCTCAAAAACAAACAGGAAGGAAGAATCCAAGGTGGCACAAATTAACGTAACATTCCCAGATGGCGCAGTTCGTCAGTATGATGCTGGGATCACCATCGAAGAGATCGCAGGCTCGATTAGCGCAAGCCTGAAGAAAAAAGCAGTAGCCGGTAAAAAAGACGGCAAAGTGGTGGATTTGTACACGCCACTTGAGGATGATGCAGCGATTGAAATCGTCACTCTCGATACACCGGACGGATTGGAAGTATATCGCCACAGTACCGCTCACTTGCTCGCCCAGGCTGTACGCCGCATCTACGGCAGCGAAGTGAAATTCGGTATCGGTCCCGTGATTGAGGATGGCTTCTACTACGATATGGATATTCCGGTAGCACTCTCGCCCGAGGATTTGGGCAAGATCGAAGCCGAAATGGAAAAAATCGTGAAAGAAGATTTGCCGATTCGCCGCAGAGTGGTGAGCCGCGATGAGGCGATTCGAATCTTCTCCGATCTGAACGATCACCTCAAGCTGGAACTGATTCGCGATCTGCCAGACGAGGCTACCATTACTTTGTACGAGCAGGGCGAGTTTTTCGACCTCTGTCGCGGCCCGCACTTGCCATCGACTGGCTTCATCAAGGCGTTCAAGCTGATGAGTGTAGCAGGCGCATACTGGCGCGGAAAAGCGGAAAACCAGGTGCTGCAACGCGTATACGGTACAGCTTGGCCGAAAAAAGCCGACATGGATGAATATCTGCACTTCATCGAAGAGGCGAGAAAACGCGATCACCGCAAACTGGGCAAAGAGCTAGGATTGTTCATGTTCTCCGAAGAAGCTCCAGGCATGCCGTTCTACCTGCCATACGGCTTCACTGTCCGCAACGAGCTGGAGCAATTCTCCCGCCGCCTGCAGCAGTTGGCGCAGTACACAGAGGTGCGCTCTCCGTTCCTCATGAACGAGCGTCTCTGGAAAGAGTCCGGCCACTGGGATCACTACAAGGAAAACATGTACTTCTCCGAGGTCGAGCACGCGACTTATGCGCTGAAGCCGATGAACTGCCCTGGACACATGCTGATTTACAAAAATGCGATGCACTCCTATCGCGACCTGCCAATCCGCTACTCCGAATTTGGTCAGGTGCACCGCCACGAGTATTCCGGCGCGCTGAACGGCATGCTTCGCGTTCGGACTTTCTGCCAGGATGACGCGCACGCTTTCGTTCGTCCTGACCAGATCCAGAACGAAATCAAGAGCATGATTCAACTGATCGATAAAATTTACAACGTCTTCGGCTTCGAATACAGCGTAGCGCTCTCGACTCGTCCAGAGGATTCCATGGGCTCCGACGAACTGTGGGAAACTGCGGAAAGCTCCTTGAAAAAGGTGCTGGAAGACTTGGAAATGCCTTACGAGATCAAAGAAGGCGACGGCGCTTTCTACGGTCCGAAGATCGACTTCCAAATTACCGACGCGTTGAAACGCCGCCACCAATGCGGAACGATCCAGCTCGACTTCCAGATGCCAGAGAAGTTTGACCTGACTTATATTGGCCAGGACAACGAGAAGCACCGTCCGGTTGTCTTGCACCGTGCGATGTACGGCTCGATGGAGCGCTTCATCGGCATCCTGATCGAGCACTATGCCGGGGCGTTCCCAGTATGGCTGACTCCGGTTCAGGCTCGCCTGATGAACATTAGCGAAGTGCACATTCCTTATGCAGAGCAAGTCAAAGAAAAACTGCAACAAGCAGGAATCCGCGTGGAGCTGGATGCGCGCAACGAAAAAATCGGCTACAAAATCCGCGAAGCGCAAGTGCAAAAAATCCCGTACATGCTGGTCATCGGTGAAAAAGAGATGGCTGACGGCACACTGTCTGTTCGCAGACGCGGCGTAGGCGACGAAGGTGCCATGACTGTGGATGCCTTCGTGGAAAAAATCCGCGCTGAAATCAACGAAATGAAGTAAAAACAACAAAACGGTCATGAAAAAGGGCAGTCTCTTCCGCGATGAAGAGAACTGCCCTTTTTGCTTTTTTCGTGATTCGTGAAAGGAAATTACAGAGCGGACTCCAGGCGGGACAACAGGGAGACGACCTCGCTCGATGCCTCCTGGAGCAAGAGATACGTTTGCTGCGCTCCCGCCAGATCTTGAGCCTGGTACTGCTCGACGGCTTGCTTGGCGTAAGCATGAACCATCCGGTGCGGCTCCTCAAGCTTTTTGAAGATCGGATTGTTTCGCACTTGGGCAGACAACTCGCCATAGTACCAGTTCCCGAGACGGCATGTGTGGTGGGAGCCCATTTCGCTTGCGTTCAAGTGCTCCAAGCCCAAAAACATGTTGTAAATTTTCCATTTCCACAGAAGATGGTCGGTTTTTGCCACGCGGACGATGTCTTTCGAGCTGAGCTTGACGTTGATCGTAAAGAACGTTTTGCGGTAATCGTCCATTTTTCGGCTCAATTCCAAAATCAGCTGGGCCGTATCCTTGGCGATTTCCTGCGAATGCGCGCTCAAGTCAAAAATCGTGGAGTTGCGGCGGGCAATGTCCGTTACGGAAGAAGCCTGCTCCTCGGTCATGGCGGCAATTTGCGAGGTTGATTGGCTGATTTCCTGCATCGCGGTCACAATTTTGTTCAAGGCGACGTCAGCGTATTGGGCCTCACTCACACAGCGCTCAACCAGTTTGCCTGTATCGTCCATTTGCTGGGTCACCTGATTGGAGACATGCTGCAACGATGCCATATTGGTTGTAATTTGGCTGATTTGTTCTTTTGTATGCTCGGCCAATTTGCGAACTTCTGAGGCGACAACGGCGAAGCCGCGCCCCTGGTCGCCTGCCCGCGCAGCCTCGATACTGGCGTTGAGGGCGAGCAGATTCGTTTGCTCGGCGATTTCCCGAATAATATGCACGACATCCTGGGTCTGGTGAATCTCCTGATCGAGCTTGTTGACGCGGCCCATGACCTCTTCGAAGACGCGCCCGACTTGCCGGATGTCTCCCAGCGCGGCATTGATGATCTGCCTGCTCTGTTCTGCGGAGTGGACGGCATCGTCCGTTCCTTCCGCCACCTTGATAGCGTGGTTGGCCACTTCCTGAATGGAAGCGCTCATTTCTTCCGTAGCTGCTGTCACGCTGTGGCTTTCCTCAATTTGTTCGTCCATGCCCGAGATGAGCTGTTTGGTCGTATCGAGCTGTGTCATATGATTCAACATGTCGGAGATGCCGAACAAAAATGATTTGAACGTCTCTTCCATATATACTTCCACGATCAGTTGCTGATCGAACGCTGCCAGTTTTTGGACGGATGTGACCATTTGCATCATTTGATGCGGCTGATGGCTCCATTTTTCCATCAAGATCGATGTCATGATCTGAATCAACATATGATGAGCGGAGATAAAATGATCGGCTGTCAGATGAATGCGGCTGTGAACTTGTCCAATCACAATTCTCGTCTTCACGTATTCGTAATCCACATTCGCCTGCAGAAACTGTTCAAGATACAACTCCAATGTGTGTTTCAATTTTCCTAGTGTTGAGTGGTCGAGAATCAGTTTTTGCAATTGATCAACAGCCGTGATTGCGCCGTAAAATTGGTCGACAATCTTCGCTTTAAAGGGCGAAAGCGTTTCGGCAGCATTTTTGACATGGGCGAGCGTGTCTTGATCCACCCCTAAAAAGGACAAGCGCTCCTTTACTCGTTCTCCTACTTGATCGATGTCAGTCGTGTGAGAGGATTTTACGTACTCTGTCCATGGCTTTGTTTTCTTCGTAAAAAATGGCATGCAGACCTCCGGATTCTTTGCTTTTCTCTTTTTTAGTCGTTCGCTTCAAAACGGGGGAAGAGAGCATACGTCAATGGTGCTTTGGTGAGTGAATTGGCGATAGTGGACACGACAAATGTTCTGGGATAAAATAAACCGACCCTACAGCAATAATAGGGTCGGTTGCACTACTCACTCCCAGCCATTCAAGTGCCCACATACAAATCGCTGATCATCGCTTCCACTTTCAGTTATACAATTTCACAATATATAGTCATATTAGCTTATATTAATTCAAAAAGGGAATAGCAAAAATGAGCTATTTACACTTTCAAGCAAAATATTATGGTTTTGCATAGGAACAACCAGGCGAAAGTGCAGGAAAGCTATTACGCCCGATCGTGGATATGATACGCTAGGAAAAAGGAGAGTGACAGCCAATGCCAGAGCAGTCGCCACTCGTTGATACACGAAATCGCCCTCTCCGCGATTTGCGTATTTCCGTGACAGACAAATGCAATTTTCGTTGCAGATACTGCATGCCTGCGGAAATTTTTGGACCGGACTTTGAGTTTTTGCCGCAGCACAAGCTGCTTTCATTTGAAGAGATTGTTCGACTGACCGACATTTTCGCCTCGCTTGGCGTCCAGAAAATCAGAATTACAGGCGGAGAGCCGCTCATGCGCAGAGGCTTGCCTGTGTTAATTGAAATGATAAAAAAAGTAGCAGGTATTCACGACATCGCTATGACCACCAACGGTTCGTTGCTCGTCCGCCACGCGCAGGCTCTGAAGGAAGCAGGACTTGACCGCGTGACAGTCAGTCTCGACAGTCTGGACAACGAGCGGTTCGGCACATTGAACGGCAGGGGCTATCCGGTAGAAGCTGTGCTGGACGGCATACGGGCGGCGGCTGAAGCAGGTCTTGGCGTGAAAATCAACATGGTCGTGCAGCGGGGAGTGAATGACCAAGATATTTTGCCGATGGCCAAATACTTCCGCGAGCAGGGGCATACTTTGCGCTTCATTGAATTTATGGATGTCGGAAACTCCAATGGCTGGAAGCTGGATCAGGTCGTGCCGTCCAGCGAAATCGTCCGCATGATTCACCAGGAGATGCCGCTTGTTCCGATCGAGGCAAATTACTTCGGGGAGGTCGCTTCGCGCTATCGCTACGAGGACGGGGATCAGGAGATCGGGCTGATTTCTTCTGTGACGCAAGCTTTTTGCTCCACCTGTACCCGCGCCAGGCTGTCCGCAGAGGGCAAAATGTACAACTGCTTGTTCGCTTCTGCGGGAGAAGACTTGCGCGAGCCGCTGCGAAACGGAGCGAGCGACGATGAGATCAGAGCGCAGATTCAGACGATCTGGAGCAAGCGCGATGAACGATATTCAGAAGAGCGGCTGGATGAGACGCCTGGCCTCGTAAAACGTCCCAAGGTGGAAATGTCGCACATTGGAGGATAGTGTGTGATAAGCCTTGACAAAGACAACTCTAACCTGTATCATGAATTGAGTGTATAAACACTTCATACTTCGAGAACAAGCAGAGGCGCCCAGCTTCTCACCTGCGTCGACGTCTTCCACGACTGTTGACAGGTAACTCTTATGCAAAGATCCTTGGATCTGATGAAATTGCTTAGGTGAGATATGTGCGGGCGCAGATGCGTTCGCACATTTTTGTTCCTTCTCGAAATTGACGGAGGTGGCAAGTATTAGCAAGGATCAAATGTTAATCAACGAAGCGATCCGTGCCCGTGAAGTCCGTTTGATCGGTGCTGACGGGAGCCAATTGGGAGTCGTACCTTTTAGGGAAGCGTTGCGCATTGCCCAGGAAGCCGAACTGGATCTGGTAAACGTTGCTCCTACAGCCAAACCGCCTGTTTGCCGTATCATGGACTATGGAAAGTTCAAGTACGAGCAGGCGAAAAAGGAGAAAGAAGCGCGGAAAAACCAGAAGATCATCGAGCTGAAAGAAGTGCGTTTTTCGTCTAACATCGAGGAACACGATTTTCAAACCAAGCTTCGCAACGTCCGCAAGTTCTTGGAGGATCATCACAAGGTGAAGTGTACGATCCGTTTCCGTGGACGTGAAATCACCCACTCCGAAATCGGCCTTGGCGTTATGGAACGTGTGGCTGCCCAGTGTGAAGATCTCGCTACGCCTGAGCGTAAACCGAAGATCGAGGGCCGCAGCATGATCATGATTCTGGCTCCGAAAGCGGAAAAGTAAGATAGTAGTTTAGACAGGAGGATTTTTCAGATGCCTAAAATGAAAACCAACAAGGCTGCTGCGAAACGTTTCAAAAAGACTGGAAGCGGCCAATTGAAGCGCGACCGCGCATTTGGTAGCCACTTGTTCGCTAACAAATCGACGAAAGCGAAGCGCCACCTGCGCAAAGCTGCACTCGTTTCCAAAGGCGATCAAAAACGTATTGAGCAAATGCTCACTTACCTGTAAGTTTTTGTATCACTACACACATTACGCAGCATGAGCTCCCTAAGCGCCTAGCAGTAGGCCGCCATGCTGGAAAGACCAGGAGGAGTTTAGTATGCCAAGAGTAAAAGGTGGCATTGTTACACGCCGTCGTCATAAGAAAATTTTGAAGCTGGCGAAAGGATACTTCGGTTCCAAACATCGCCTGTTTAAATCCGCTAATGCGCAGGTAATGAAATCCCTGCTTTATGCATACCGTGATCGTCGTCAAAAGAAACGCGACTTCCGCAAACTGTGGATCACTCGTATCAACGCGCAAGCTCGCTTGAACGGTCTGTCCTACAGCCGTCTGATGCATGGCCTGAAAGTGGCTGGCATCGAAGTGAACCGCAAAATGCTGGCTGATCTGGCTGTTAACGACAAAGCTGCTTTCAACGAACTGGCAACAGTTGCAAAAGGCAAGCTGAACGCTTAATCGGCTGCATCACGAGCCGACCTTTTCCCCGTGGGGAGATGGTCGGTTTTTTTGCGTATAAAGGTCTTTCCCTTTTTCCATCCGCAAGACAGCAAGTATCGGCAAAAAGCAGCCAAACGGCTTTTGCCGCCAAAAAATGGGCGTGGGACGTAGAAGAACTTCCGTCTCAGGTTGGAGAGAAAAACAATCTTCCGTCCGTGTCGGAGGGACTGCCTCCTGCCATACAATAAAAAGTGTCAAAGGAAAACATTGGATAGGGAGAGATCATATATGAAAAAACAAAAATGGATGATGATGATGGGTGCTACGGCGGTTGTTTGTTCGGCGTTGTTCGTTCCGGGAGCATTTGCCAAAGAAAAAGACGATGTCTATGTAGCACCGGTCGTTTTCACGAAAGGCGCACCTCTTGTGCAAAACGTGGATCAGGTCAAAAATACGATTCCTACCAGCAGCACATTTATTATCCCGCCTGCCAAAGAAGACGTGAAAGTAGAAAAGAAATAACAGCGAAATACCGCGAGAAGCGATCAGGCATAATGTCTGGTCGCTTCGTTCATTTTGGCGTGGCCGATGCAGTTTTGTCGGCAGGACGAATCTCCACTTCCGGATTTCCAACATATGATGGTGGGTGAATCCTAGCAGGAAGGGAGTTTCGCTGATGAGCAATCGCCAGAGGATGGCGGATGAGGAATTGCAGGTATGGGCATACCGGATGGAAGCCAAATTGCCACAGGACGTGCTGGTTCTGGCGGTAGAAAACTTTGCAGGCAATCTCGTCCTCGCCTCAAGCTTTGGTGCCGAAGATGTAGTGCTGATCGACATGCTGCATAAACTGGCGCCGACCATACCTGTCTTTTATCTCGATACGAACAAACATTTTGCCGAAACCTACGAGACGCGGGACAAACTGCAAGAGCGTTACCAGACCAAGTTTATCCAGGTGTTGCCACAGATGACGCTGGCTGAGCAGGAAGAGAAGCATGGAGAGAAATTATGGGAAACGGACCCGAATCTTTGCTGCCAAATTCGCAAGGTAGAGCCATTGCAGCGGGTTTTGTCCGGCTACGACGCGTGGATTACAGGAATACGCCGCGATCAGGCGCCGACACGCGCCCATGCGAAAAAAGTGGAGTGGGATGACAAATTCAATCTGGTGAAGTTTAATCCGCTTGCGGACTGGACGATGGATCAGGTGTGGGAATATATACATGCAAATCAGGTCCCTTACAATCCGCTGCATGATCGCCACTATCCGAGCATTGGCTGCAGTGTGTGCACCCGGCCTGTCCTCCCGGGGCAAGATCCGCGTGCAGGGCGCTGGGCCGGCTTTGACAAGACCGAGTGCGGTCTGCACAAGTAGGAGAGGAAGAGGGGGAGTTGGCATGCAAACGATCTTGCCGCACGGCGGAACGCTCATCAATCGGCTGGTGAACCAGGCGGAAGCGGCAGACAACGCAAGTGTCAAAAAAGTGATCACGATAGACGAATGGACCTTGTCCGATCTCGATTGTTTGGCGATTGGCGCCTTTTCGCCGCTGACAGGCTTTATGAACGAGGCAGACTACCGCTCTGTCGTCGAGACGATGCGGCTCGCAGACGGGACAGTGTGGCCTTTGCCGGTAACGCTTGCTGTCGATCCGCTCGTGTATGCGGACATTCAGCCGGGAGACAGGGTGCTGTTGCGCGGGGAGGATGGGGAGGATTATGCGGTTCTTCACGTGCAAAGCTGCTATGAGCCGGACAAGGAACGGGAAGCGAGACAAGTATTTCGCACGGCCGATCAGGCGCATCCGGGCGTGAAGAAGCTTGCCCAGAAGCCGGGCCTGTATGTGGGCGGTCCTGTGCAAGTGCTGAAAAGACCGAGGCCAAAGCGCTTTGCCGAGTATTATTTGACGCCGGAGGAAACGCGAGAAAGCTTTGCCAGACAAGGCTGGAAAACAGTGGTCGGCTTTCAGACGAGAAATCCGGTCCACCGGGCGCACGAGTACATCCAGAAAGCGGCGATGGAGATCGTTGACGGGCTGTTTCTCAACCCGTTGATGGGGGAGACGAAGTCGGACGATATCGATTCGCAAGTGAGAATGAAAAGCTATCTCGCCCTGCTGGAAAATTACTATCCGAAACAGCGCGTGCTGCTCGCCGCCTTTCCGGCAGCCATGCGTTATGCGGGGCCGAGAGAGGCGGTTTTTCACGCGCTCGTCCGCAAAAACTACGGCTGCACGCACTTCATCGTAGGCCGCGATCATGCAGGAGTCGGCGATTACTACGGGACGTATGACGCGCAGCACATCTTTTCTGCGTTTGAGCCAGGCGAGCTGGGTATCCAGCTTTTGTTTTTCGAACACAGCTTTTACTGCACGGCTTGCCAGGGGATGGCGACCGCGAAGACTTGCCCGCATGACGCGAGCTTGCACCTGACGCTTTCCGGGACAAAAGTGCGCGAATTGCTGCGCAGCGGCAAGACTCCGCCCCCGGAATTTACCCGCCCGGAAATCGCCAGCATTTTGATCGAGGGTCTGCGCGAACAGAGATAAACGTGTTCCCAAAACAGGGGGAAGGGACGGCAGTGCCGTTCCGTTTCCTTGTCCAAAACGGGGACAAGCCGGAACAAAAATGTATCCGCTTTCACGCAAAAACCGCGCCGTTCCGCCATTTTCTATTGAGCACTCGTTCGGACGAAAGTCTAGTAAAATCTTTTTGTTTTCGTTGACACCCCAAAAGTGCCTAGCTATAATCAGACGTAACACTTTATTTTCTGACAACAACAATATTAGAAATATTGTTATAATAGCAGGCTATGACGAGGATGGTGCACGTCTCCCCTTTTACAGAGAGCCCTGATTGCTGAGAAACGGGTATCGGGTACGTTGCATTGCTCACCTCCGAGCTGTTTTGCTGAAATGTGCGTAAAATCACATAGTAGGCAAAACCGATTAACACCCGTTAGCGTGTTACAGTCCGCATTTATTGTGACTGGCTGAGATCGGCTGACCGTGAGGCGCCGATAAAGTTGGGTGGTACCGCGAACCCTTTCGCCCCAAAAGACATGGAAATCGAACCGTGTCGGGGCGAAAGGGTTTTTCTATGTGTCTATAGGTATTGTTTATAGGTACCTGTTGAGAAGTGGGAGGAGGAGAGGAAATGAGTGTTGAAATGGCCGAATTGCAGAAAAAGAACGGCATGCCACCGATCCAGTTCGGTGAGGAAGTGACAGGAGCAGAAACGCTTCTGCGCTGTTTGATCCTGGAGCAGGTCGAGTACATTTTCGGCTATCCAGGCGGAGCGGTTCTCCCGATCTACGATTCCTTGTACGGGAGCTACTTCAAGCACATTTTGACCCGCCATGAGCAAGGCGCTATCCACGCTGCTGACGGATATGCCCGCGCCACTGGCAAACCGGGCGTATGTATCGCCACTTCCGGGCCGGGGGCGACCAACCTCGTAACGGGAATTGCGACAGCCCAGATGGACTCGGTTCCGCTGGTGTGCATCACCGGAAACGTAGCCCAGTCGTTGATCGGAACAGACGCGTTCCAGGAAGCGAACATTACAGGGATCACGATCCCGATTACAAAGCACAGCTACTTCGTCCGCGATATCCGCGATCTGCCGCGCATCGTGAAGGAAGCGTTCCACATCGCAACGACAGGACGTCCGGGTCCGGTGCTCATCGATATTCCAAAAGATGTGGCGAATGCGACAGCGCCGTTCACCTACCCGGACAAAGTCGAGATTCGCGGCTACCGCGACACGCTCGTGCCGACAGACGAAGAAGTGCAAACATTTGTTACCGCGATTGGCGAAGCGAAGCGCCCGGTCATTTTGGCAGGCGGCGGCATCATCGCCTCGAAAGCCGAAGCAGAGCTGCTCGCTTTTGCCGAAAAGGCTCGCATCCCTGTCATCAACACTTTCATGGGTCTTGGCGGTTTCCCTGGAACGCACGAATTGGCGCTCGCCATGCCGGGCATGCACGGAAACTACACCGCCAACCAGGCGCTGCTGAACGCAGACTGTGTCATCGGGCTGGGCGCGCGTTTCGATGACCGGATCACGATGGGCCGCACAAAAGAATTTGCGCCGAAAGCTCGCATCGTTCACGTCGACATCGATCCGGCAGAGCTGGGCAAAAACGTGGAAACAGCCGTAACGGTGGCTGGAGATGTCAAAAGCACCCTGGCCAAAGCGATTCCGGTTGCCCGCACTTGCGATTCCGAAGCGTGGATCAGCCAGTTGAAAGAATGGCAAGCCCAGTATCCGTACAAGTACAAAAAAGACGGCGACGTGCTGAAGCCGCAAGCAGTCATCGAGCTTCTGTACAGCTCCACAGATGGGGAAGCGATCGTCACAACAGACGTTGGACAACACCAGATGTGGACAGCACAATACTACAAGTTCAAGCATCCGCGCTCGTTTATCTCTTCCGGTGGCCTCGGCACGATGGGCTTCGGCTTCCCGGCAGCGATCGGCGCACAGATCGCGCATCCTGATCGCACAGTAATTTCAGTGGTTGGCGATGGCGGCTTCCAGATGACAAACCAGGAGCTGGCGATTGTCTCCCAGTACAACATTCCGGTGAAAGTCGCGATTGTGAACAACCAGTGCTTGGGGATGGTTCGCCAATGGCAGGAATTGTTCTACGACAATCGTTACAGCCAAATCGATCTGACGTGCAGCCCGGATTTCGTCAAACTGGCGGAAGCGTACGGAGTCAAAGGATTGCGTGCAACCACACCAGAGGAAGCGGAAGCGGTTTGGGCAGAGGCGCTCAAGCATGATGGGCCAGTCGTAGTGGACTTCCGCGTCGCGCAGGAAGAAAACGTATATCCGATGGTAGCGTCAGGCGACACATTAGATCAGATGGAATTGGGGGACGATTAGGATGCAACAACATACCATCGCCGTACTCGTCAACGATCACCCCGGCGTTTTGACCCGAGTCGCTACCTTGTTCGGGCAGCGCGGCTATAACATCGACAGCATCACGGTGGGCGGAACAGAAGAACAAGGTCTGTCCCGGATGATTATTACCACAGGCGCAGATGACCGTCAGATCCAACAACTGATGAAGCAACTGCAAAAACTGATCGATGTCATCTCGGTGACGAACCTCAGCGAAAATCCTTATGTTTCCAGAGAGCTGGCGCTGATCAAGGTAAGTGCTTCGCCAAGCCAGCTGGCAGAGCTGAACGGGATCGTCGAGCCGTTCCGCGCCGCGATCGTCGATGTCGGGCCGACTTCGCTGATCGTGCAAGTGACGGGTGACACCGAAAAAATCGACGCGCTGCTTGTCCTTTTGCAAAGCTATGGGGTACTCGAACTGACCCGCACCGGATCAGTAGCGATGGCGCGCAGTATTGTTCCAGCAACAGCCGCAGCAACGGTTTAAATTGCAAAATTCAGAATAGAAATTCAAACTAAACGATATTTCAGGGAGGCTACACAAATGGTAAAAATGTATTATGAAGCGGACGTAAACAAAGAGGTACTGCGTGGCAAAACAATTGCGATCATCGGCTACGGCAGCCAAGGCCATGCGCAAGCACAAAACCTACGCGACAGCGGTTATAAAGTAGTAGTAGGTCTGCGCCCCGGGAAATCCTGGGATGTAGCGGCTAAAGACGGCTTTGAAGTTTTGACGGTAGCAGAAGCAACCAAGCGCGCTGATGTTGTGCAAATCTTGATGCCAGACGAGCGCCAGGCGCAAGTGTACCGCGACGAGATCGCGCCAAACCTGAAATCCGGCGCAGCACTGTGCTTCTCCCACGGCTTCAACATCCACTATGCGCAAATCGTGCCGCCAGCAGACGTTGACGTCATCATGTCCGCTCCGAAAAGCCCTGGTCACCTCGTTCGCCGCGTATACCAAGAAGGCTTCGGCGTACCTGGTCTGATCGCGATCTATCAGGATGCGACTGGCAATGCGAAAGACCTCGCTCTGGCCTACTCCAGCGGAATCGGTTGCACCAAAGCAGGCGTAATCGAAACAACCTTCCGTGAAGAGACAGAAACAGACCTGTTCGGTGAGCAAGCGGTATTGTGTGGCGGAGCAAGCGAGCTGGTAAAAGCAGGATTCGATACGCTGGTAGAAGCAGGGTACGCCCCTGAGATCGCCTACTTCGAGTGCTTGCATGAGCTGAAGCTGATCGTCGACCTGATGTACGAGGGCGGTCTGGCTCGCATGCGCTACTCGATCAGTGACACAGCGGAATACGGTGACTACAGCACAGGCCGCCGCATCATCACAGACGAGACTCGCAAAGAAATGAAAAAAGTGCTGGCTGAAATCCAAGACGGTACTTTCGCTCGCAACTGGATCTTGGAAAACCAAGCGAACCGCCCTGGCTTCACTTCCCGCCGCCGTCTGGAAGCAGAACACGGCATCGAAGTAGTAGGTCAACAACTGCGCGGCATGATGTCTTGGCTGAACAAAGACACGAAAAAAGAAGAAGCGAAAATCGGTCAATAAGGATCGTTACAAAGAGACATATATAATGTAGGAAAAAATGTGGAGGTGAAAAGTTCATGCGGACCATTGAGATTTTTGATACGACATTACGTGATGGGGAGCAGTCTCCGGGCGTCAACATTAGCACGAACGAAAAGGTGGAGATCGCCCTCCAACTGGAAAAGCTGGGCGTAAACAGAATTGAGGCCGGCTTCGCGGCTGCTTCCCCGGGCGACCAAAAGTCTGTGGCCGAAGTGGCGAAGCGGGTGAAAAACTCCACCATCGTAAGTCTCGCACGTGCCGTCAAAGACGACATGGATAAGGCGTACGAAGCGCTGCGCAACGCGCAAAACGCATCCCTCCACGTCTTTCTTGCAACCTCTCCGATCCACCGCCAGTACAAACTGAACATGAGCAAGGAGCAAGTCCTTGCTCGTGCGGTGGAGGCAGTCACGTATGCGAAAAAGTATTTCACGGAAGTACAATTTTCTGCTGAGGATGCAGCGCGTACAGAGATCGACTTTTTGGCCGAGGTAGTGGAGGCAGTCATCAAGGCTGGGGCTACGACTGTCAATATTCCGGACACGGTTGGCTACATGACGCCTTATCAGTACGGAAACATTTTCCGCGAGTTGAAAAAGCGCGTGCCGGCTACAGACGGAATCCGCCTGAGCTGTCATTGCCACGATGACCTGGGAATGGCTGTCGCGAACAGTTTGGCAGCGGTAGAAGGCGGGGCGACCCAAGTGGAAGGCACGATCAACGGGATCGGTGAACGCGCCGGCAACGCTGCCTTGGAAGAAGTCGCGCTCGCTCTTGAGACTCGCAAAGATTACTACCAGGCGACAACCAAGCTGCACTTGAAGGAAATCGCGCGGACCAGCCAGTTGGTGAGCCGTTTGACGGGAATGATCGTGCCGGGCAACAAGGCCGTCGTAGGAGCGAACGCTTTTGCGCACGAATCCGGTATCCATCAGGATGGCGTTTTGAAGGAAGTTACCACCTACGAGATTATTCGTCCAGAGTCGGTCGGCTTCAAGTCAAACAAACTGGTTCTCGGCAAGCACTCGGGCCGTCACGCTTTCAAGGAAAAGCTGGTGGAACTGGGCTACCACCTCGACCAAGAGGAAGTAAACGCCGCTTTTGCCGCATTCAAAGCATTGTGCGACAAGAAAAAGGAAATTACGGACGACGACATTCTTGCCTTGATCGATACCAAAATCGTTCGCGGCCAGGAAGCGTTCCAGCTGGAATCGGTTCAACTCGCCTACGGCAACATTTCCGTGCCGACCGCCAGCGTTCGTCTCAAGCGGGCTGACGATTCGGTCGTAGAAGAAGCAGCGATTGGCAATGGTTCCGTCGATGCGATCTACAAAGCGATCGACCGTGCGACTGGAGAAGAAGTCACTTTGATTGACTACAAAATTCTTTCGGTTACGCATGGCCAGGATGCGCTCGGCGAAGTGTATGTCCGTCTGCAACAGGGCGAGCTGACGGTTACGGGCCGTGGAGTCAGTACGGACGTGCTGGAAGCGAGCGCGATTGCCTATATACGCGCCATCAACAAAATTTTGGAGCGTCGCGGGGAATCGGTACCAGTGGCTGTGAACTAGAAAGAAAGCGTATTGGATAGGAACAGGAACCAGCAAGGAACGAAAAACCATTACAGAAAAGAAATGCGGGATAAACGATGAAGAAAAACTATCGCATCGCCGTTCTTCCTGGTGACGGTATCGGACCGGAGATCATGCAGGAAGCAGTCAAAGTCCTTCAGCTTGTAGGAGAGCGCGAAGGCGTTACATTTACGTGCGAGGAAGGCCGAATCGGTGGAATTGCCATCGACACGGACGGAACTCCTTTGCCGGAAGCAACCATCACATTGACGAAGCAAGCTGACGCTGTGCTGCTTGGCGCAGTAGGCGGACCGAAGTGGGATCAAAACCCGGGACATCTGCGCCCGGAAACTGGCCTTTTGGGCATTCGCAAAGCGCTTGGATTGTTTGCCAACATTCGCCCGGCGACCATGCACAGCTCGCTCGTCGACGCCTCTTCGCTCAAGCCTGAAGTGGTTTCCGGCGTAGACCTGATTGTCGTGCGCGAGCTGACTGGCGGCATTTACTTCGGGGAGAAAAAGCGCTACGACGGCCCGAACGGAGAAGTAGCGGAAGATCAGTGCATCTACAACGAAGCCGAAGTGGAGCGAATCATCCGCGTGGGCTTCGATATCGCCCGCAAGCGTCAAAAACGTCTCGTCTCCGTCGACAAAGCGAACGTCTTGGAAAGCTCCCGCCTCTGGCGCAAAGTAGCCGAACGCGTTGCAGCCGACTATCCTGACGTGGAGCTGTCGCATCAGCTGGTCGATTCGTGCGCGATGCAGCTTGTTCGCGCACCGAAGCAGTTCGACGTCATCGTGACGGAAAACATGTTTGGAGACATTTTGAGCGATCAGGCGGCTATGCTGACCGGATCGATCGGAATGCTCGCTTCTGCCAGTCTGGCAGCGGGAAGCTTCGGTCTGTACGAACCTGTGCACGGCTCCGCGCCTGATATTGCCGGAAAAGGCATTGCCAATCCGCTGGCGACGATTCTTTCCGTAGCGATGATGCTTCGCCTCTCGCTCGGCATGGATGAGGCTGCGGCAGCGGTCGAGAATGCCGTGTGGGCCGTTCTTGAGGCCGGACACCGCACAGGCGATATCGCAGCAGATCCGAGCAAAGCGATTGGCACCGTGGCAATGGGCCAACTGGTTCGCGACGAGCTGTCCAAACAGTTGCAGCATAAGTAAGCAAAAGCACGAAAAAGATGAAAAACCCTGCCGCAGCGTCCCAATGGACAACTGGCAGGGTTTTCGTTCGTTCATTCAACCGATCGTGATTTTGCCTTTTGGATAGCGGAAGTATTCTTTCTGCCTGCGTTGGGCCAGCGCGAATGCGATCGTCAGCGGCCCGACCCGTCCTGCGAACATCGTCAAAATGATCAGCGTTTTGCCGATCGGGGAGAGACTGGGGGTCAGCCCCATCGATAACCCGGTCGTGGCGAAAGCGGACGTGACTTCGAACAAAATCATTTCAAAACGTGCGCCTGCTTCCGTAATGGACAGAGCCATCGTGACGGCCATGACGATGAACAACCCGGTCATGGTCACGGTCAGCGACTTGTAAATCATGTGCGGCAAAATGCGTTGCCGGAAAAAGATGACGTCTTCCTTCCCTTTGATCTGGGCGATGACCGCACCGATGAGCGTGGCAAACGTCGTCGTCTTGATCCCGCCCCCGGTGGAACCGGGAGAAGCCCCGATGAACATCAGCAAAATGATCAGGAACAGCGAAGACTGGCGCATGTCGCCGATGCTCAGCGTGTTCGACCCGGCCGTTCGCGCCGTCACAGACTGATAGAGCGAGCCGAGCACTTTTCCGAGCATGGAGAGCGGCTGCAACGTTTTCGGGTTCGTATACTCCAAAATGAAGATCAGCACCGTACCGCCCAGCACCAAGAGGGCAGTCGTGGACAGGACGACTTTGGTATGCAGCGACAGGCGGCGCGTATGGCGATATTCGTACAGATCGCTGACGACGATAAAGCCAATCCCGCCGAGAATAATCAATAAGCATACGACGAGCGTGACGAGCGGATCGTCTACATAGCCCGTCAGGCTGGCGAAGTCGCCCATCAAGTCAAAGCCGGCGTTGTTGAAATTGGAGATGGCGTGAAAAAAGCCAAAGTAGATCGCTTTTGGCAAAGGAAAGTCGAAGGCGAACCGGATCGAAAGCAAAACCCCGCCGATCAGCTCTGCCAGCGCGGTGAAAATCAGGATCATTTTGGCCAGACGGACGACGCCTTCCATCGTCATCTGGTTCAGCGACTCTTGCAAGATCAGCCGCTCGCGCAACGAGATTTTTTTGCGCATGATCAAGGAAAAGAAAGTGGCGACGGTCATGAAGCCAAGACCGCCAATTTGGATAAGCGAGAGGATGACCATCTGACCGAAAGTCGTAAAGGTCGTTCCGGTGTCCACGACGACCAGACCTGTCACGCAGGTGGCCGAAGTGGCGGTGAACAGAGAATCAAGCCACGGCAGTCCTTGTCCGTTGACGGTAGCGCTCGGCAGGGTCAACAGGAATGTGCCGAGAAGGATAATCAGGGCGAACCCAAGGACGAGTGTTTTCGGGGGATCAAGCTGTAGCTTGTCAGTCCATTTTCTGATCATGTAGGTCATACCTCGACTTCTTTATACGATTGTGAATGGTTTGATGCGAGAAAAGCTCGGTATTTCCTTAGTATGGCGTTTCCCCTGAAAAAATTACCGCAAAAGGGCGGCCCCCAGGCGATGCAGCCAGTGCTTCAGTTCGCGCTCCTCCAGCGGGGCGAGCGGAAACCGGACAGCAGGGCGGCGCTTGGTGTCGTCAGGCTCGTCAGCTACCCGAAAAGCATGGCCGCACGTAAGCTCAAGCCCTTCTTCCCGCAAGATGGTTACGACCCGCTCTTCCAGCTCGGTGGCGTTCGTAGTCGGATTTCCCCATTCGATCCACGTATTCAGCCCGCCGGAAATCGGATACATCCGGGCGTGGGACGGCAAAGCCTGCTGCTTTTCCTTCCAAAGCCTAAGGAAGCGGGACTGGAACAGAGCGCGGTGATCCGGCAAATACTTTTCGTAAAACCAGGGATCGCCGAGGAGTGTAACGGCTGCCTCTACGACCAAGAGCGACGGCTCCGCGCCTGTCATCGAGACAATCTGTCTGTAGCGCTCCAGCTCCTCTTCGGCAAAATCAGAAGGCAGCATCAGGACGCCGAGTTGCAGATCGCGCGCCAGCGTCTTGGACAGAGAGTGCAGGTAGTACACGTCGACAGGGCTTTTTTGCTGAAAAGCCATCTCGTAAATCGGCTTGCTCGGCTCCTCGAACCACAAGTCGCCGTAGTGGTCGTTTTCCACGATGCGCACGCTGTGGCGTTCGGCCCAGGCAAGCAGTTCTTCCTTGCGTTTCAGCGAGTAGCTGATCCCGGTAGGAAAATGATAGTGCGGATTGATCAAGAGCCAGTTGGCCGGGTAGTGCTCCTGTTCCTGATCGAGTGCTTCTATGCTGACTCCTTCGTCGTCGAGCCGAATCGGACGCACCGTGATGCCGCACTGACTGAGCAAGCGCAAAAAGACGGGGTAGCTGTATTCCTCCACGTAGACGACATCGCGCGGATTCATGATGCGCTGGGCGAGAAAGGCGAACCCGCTCGTACTCCGGTTGAACAGCAGCACGCGTTCAGGGGAGTGCGGCAAGCCTCTTCTGCTCAGGTGGTCAGCAAATACTTTGGCGGCTTGGGCGCGGCGGAGTTTCTTTTGCGCCGAAGGTTCGTCCAGTACGGCCAAGCTCTCGTAAAAGGCGCCGCGCAGTCGCTTGACCAGCTCTTCGCCAGGGCGGGGAGAAGAGTCGGCGAGCGAAGCGATCGGAATGTCGGTGAGCGGCAGGCGGCTTTCCAGACGCGCTTCTTTTGCCAGTTGCGTCAAGTAGTAGCCTTTGCCGTGCACCGCCTCCAGCCAGCCTTCCAATGCGAGGTGATCGTATGCTTTTTTGACGGTTTCCAGCGAGCAGCCGCTGACGGTTTTCATATCGCGAAGGGAAATCAACTGCTGACCGTCTACAAGAAAGGCCCCGCGCAGAATAGCTGTTTTCAGTTGCTCGGCTAGTTGCACATAAATGGGCGTGTGGGATTGCTTGTGAAAATGGAACGAAAAAAATGGGCGTTCTGCCATCCGGGGACGCCTCCTTGTCTGTCGAAAATAGCTGTCATCAGCATTATATCGAAAACCGCGCCATCTCGGGTAGCAGAAGTGTGAAAAACGTCGAGAGGTTTTCACGGAAATCGCGCGGTTGAGCCGTACCGGATTGAGGGAAAATGGTAGAATGAGAGAAAATGCGCCAGCAGGAGAAGGGGAGGACGCAAAATGAGCACACAGGAGCACAAGGCATTGTCGCCCAAACACGTAACGTGCATGGTCATCACCGTGTCAGATACGCGAACCGAAGAGACAGACAAGAGCGGACAATTAATGAAGCAACTGGTGGGCGAAGCAGGTCATCACGTTGCCCTGTACCAGATCGTGAAGGACGAGCCTGCCGAGGTGATCGCAGCTATCGAAGCAGGAGTGGCGCATCCGGACGTGCAGGTCATTTTGCTCAACGGCGGGACAGGCATATCGCCGCGCGACAACACGTTCGAAGCGGTGCGCGGCTTGCTGGAAAAAGAAATGCCCGGCTTTGGCGAGCTGTTTCGGATGCTGAGCTTTACGGAAGATATCGGACCGGCGGCCATGCTCAGTCGCGCAGTCGCGGGCACCCGGGGAGGAAAAATGATCTTCTCCACGCCTGGGTCGACAGGTGCGGTCAAGCTGGCGATGAATCGCCTGATCGTGCCGGAACTGGGGCATGTCGTGCGAGAGTTGAATCGCTGATCAGAACAGGATTTGCCGTGTTCTTGTCTCGTGTGGTACTGTTACGAAAGGAAATCGCTCGGTTTTCCACCGACTGTCGCAGCACAGATGGTTGGTGGCATGGCCGGATTGTGCAAGGAGAGTAGACTCATTCATGAAGATTGTATTATCGACCTTAAATGCCAAGTTCATTCACTCCTCACTGGCTTTGCGCTATTTGCGCAGCTACGCCCAGGAAGCTTTTCCGGGCATCGAGCTGGTGGAGTATACGATCAACGACGTGACGCTCAACATCGTGGCGGACATCTACAAGCGACAGCCCGATCTCGTCGCCTTTTCCTGTTATATCTGGAACATCCGCGAGACGTTGGACGTGATCCGCACATTGAAAAAAATATGTCCCGATGTTCCAGTGATCCTCGGAGGGCCGGAAGTGACTTACGATGCGGACGAATGGATGAAAAAGCATCCGGAGATTGATGTCATCGCCATCGGAGAAGGGGAGCAGACTTTTCTTGCGCTGCTGCAAACCTATCAGGAGGCGAAAAACAGCGGTCAGCCTCCTCGCCTGCGGGATGTAGCGGGAATCGCCTATCGCGACGACGAGTACGTTCGCTTTTCCATGCCGAGAGCACAGATTGAAGAGATGGATGCGATTCCGTCGCCATTTGTGGATCATCTCGACGAACTGAACAATCGCGTCGTCTATTTCGAGGCATCCCGGGGGTGTCCGTTCAAGTGTCAGTACTGTCTTTCTTCTATTGAAGATGGCGTGCGCTACTTCAGCCTGGAGCGGGTGAAGGAAGACTTGCTGCGATTGATTCAGCATGGCATCAAAACGATTAAGTTCGTTGACCGTACGTTTAATATCAATAAAAAGTATGCGTTGGAGATTTTCCAGTTCCTTATCGACAATCACAACGGCACTGTTTTTCAGTTCGAGATTACGGCAGACATTTTGCGTGCGGACGTCCTGGACTTTTTGACGGAAAATGCGCCTCCGGGGATTTTCCGCTTCGAGATCGGCGTCCAGTCTACCAATGACGAAACAAACCGCCTGGTGCAGCGCATCCAGCGCTTCGACCGTCTGTCCAGAACGGTTACGCAAATCAAGGAATCGAAGAAGATCGACCAGCATCTCGATTTGATCGCGGGCTTGCCGGAGGAAGACTATCACTCCTTCCGCAAGACGTTCAACGATGTGTTTGCCCTGCGCCCGGAGGAGCTTCAGCTCGGCTTTTTGAAAATGCTGCGCGGAACCGGAGTGCGGGCGCGCGCTGCCCAACACGGCTATGTGTTTATGGATGAAGCGCCTTACGAGATTTTGGGCAACAACGTGCTGTCTTTTGCGGATATGCAGAAGATCAAGCGGGTGGAGGACGTGCTGGAGAAATACTGGAACGCGCACCGGATGGATCTGACCTTGGAATGGCTTTTGGCCAATCAGTTCGAGACGGCGTTTGACTTCTTCCAGACGTTTGGCGACTATTGGGAAAAGCAAGGCTGGAGCCGCATCGGGCATCAGCTGGAAGATTTGTTCACTCGCTTGCAGTCCTTTTTGGAGCAGCAAAAGGTCGAAGGGCTGGAACACGTGCTCAGCCTGATGAAATTCGACTACCTGCGCAACCAGAAGCATCGCCCGCGCAAGCTGTGGTGGGAGGATGTCATGGACAAGGAAGCGATGCAGCTGACGTATGCTGCCGTTTACGAGCAGCGCGACCGTTTGCGCGAAGACTTTGCCGCGCATGCTGCGCTGGAAAAAGACTACTTCAAGCACACCGTAACGGCGAAAGTGACCTTCGATGTGGAGAAGTGGATGAGAACCGGAGAGATCATCGAAGGCGATTTTACCCTTGTCGTATACTATCCGTATAAAAAAGAAGAAACGAACGATTTTGCTGTCGTCACTTCTGCCGTTCACGCTGCTGGCTGAGCGCGAGTATCAATACGTGGCGATGGACTTGCTGGAGAAGCGAAAAAAGCAGCTGACACCTGAGCATCTGCCGTGGATCGTCCACTGGATTACTACAAAGTCGTGGTGGGACACGGTCGACTATTTGGCGGCTCATACCACAGGCAAGCTGTTTTCCCTCTATCCCGAGCTGATCCGGCCGAATGTGACAGCGTGGGTGCAAGGAGACGACATCTCGCTTGCGCGAACAGCGATCCTGTTCCAGCTGTCTTATAAGGCCAAGACCGATCAAAAGCTGCTGTTTTCCTTGATCGAGTCGGGTGCAGCGTCCAACCAATTTTTCATTCAAAAAGCGATAGGCTGGTCCCTGAGGGAATACGCTAAAACAGAACCCGAAGCAGTGCGTGGCTTTGTAGAAAGGACTGTGCTGTCGAACCTGAGCAAGCGAGAGGCGCTCAAACACTTTGGTTGATCGGCGCGTCGAGTTGTCCATGATTTCTTCGCTTGATAAAAATGGTTCATCTATTGCAAAATAGACAAGTACCTTTTTGCATGTTCACACGTAATAACTAAGAGTCACATACTGCGCGCAGCCACTGCCCGTCGACTGAAATTTTGCCGCCAGTGGCAAAGATAGGGGATTTTGCCTCATGGAAATCAACCTGCTGATGTCAATCATCGAACAATACGGCTACGTTGCGATTTTTTTCCTGCTCTGGCTGGGGATTGTCGGCTTGCCCATCCCGGATGAGCTGGTCGTCGCCACGGGAGGTTTTCTCGCCTCGATTGGCCTATTGGACCCGTTCTACTCGTTTTTGGCCGGGTACATGGGAGTTGCTTCCGGATTGACCATAGGTTTTTTATTAGGAAAATACTTTGGGAAGCCGATCTTGCAATGGCTGTCCAAAAGCGAAAAGATGAGACATGCTGTAGAGCGATCGACAGGCTTGCTGGAGAAATACGGCACGACAGCCTTGTGCATCAGCTATCTCTTTCCGGTTGTCCGCCACGTCGTGCCTTATTTGGTGGCGCTGGGAGGCATGACGTACCGCCGCTATGCCTTGCTGTCGTATCCGATCGGACTTGTCTGGACGATTGCTTTTTACTTTCTCGGCTATGTATTCGGAAACAACGTAGAGGCGATTATCGGGATGATTCGCCAGTACGGGTTTTACGCGTTGCTGGTCGTCGTGGTGGGACTGGCCGCCTGGTTGATCGTGCGCAAGCTCATCATCAGCAATCGCGCGTATCGGGCCAAAGGAGAATAAGCGATGAGACTGGAACAAGTGGCAACGCACAGGCGCAATCGCAATCTGGTGCTTGCGCTCGCCTGGTTGCTGGTGCTCGGAGGGTATTTCAGCTTCGAGCCGTTTGTCACGGCAGCGGGCGCTCTGATTGTGAACGGCTACGCCTGGTTTCTGATGTACACGGACAAGCGTCTGGCAAAAAGGAAAAGCTGGCGGATTCCCGAGGCCAGCCTTCTGCTCGTCGCTTTTCTCGGAGGAGGACCGGGGGCACTGGCGGGGATGCTGTTGCACCGCCACAAAACCCGGCATGCCTCCTTCCTGTTTTTTGTCCCACTGTTTTGTCTATTGCAAATCGCGCTGGTCGTCTGGATCGGCAGACAATAGGGCAAGAACCTCGTGTGCAACGAATGACGCGAGGTTCTTTTTTTGTTTTCCCATAATGAAAACGCATAAATGACAGAAAACTCTAAATTGTATGTTGCGCATTTGGGAAATCGAGCCTATAATAAAAAATGTAATCAACATTATCGAATGTCGTTCGATAATATCGAACGAACAGGAGGGATCATGAGCGAAAAGTTTATCCAATCTGTGGATCGAGCCATCGATATTTTGGAGCTGTTTTCCCTCGCGCAGCAGGAGCTGAGCGTCAAGGAGATCAGTGATCGGCTGCAACTCTCAAAGAGCACGGTTCACGGCTTGATCAAAACCTTGGAGCACAGAGGGTACCTGGAGCAAAAGCCGACCGATCAAAAGTACAAGCTCGGACTGCGTCTGTTCGAGCTGGGGAACCTGGTTGGCAGCGGCATGGAGCTGCGCAATCTCGCCTACCCGATCATTCAAGAGTTGGTCGCGAAATTGCAAGAGACGGTTCACCTGGTCGTGCTCGACAAGGACGAAGTGGTGTACGTGGAAAAAGTGGAAGGGCCTGCTGCCCTGCGGATGTACTCCATGCTGGGGAAGCGCGCTCCCATGTATTGCACAGGGGTAGGGAAAGCGCTGTTCGCTTACTTGGATGAGGCGACCGTGGATCGCATTTTGCAAGAAGCGGAGATGACGGCATTCACGCCGTTTACGCTGACTGATCCGGACGCGATCAAGCAAGAGCTGGGCAAAATTCGCGAGCAAGGGTACGCCATCGACGACGAAGAGATCGAGATCGGCCTGAAATGCGTGGCAGCGCCGATTTTCAACCATGAAGGGAAAGTGATCGCCTCCATAAGCTGCGCCGGTCCCAAACATCGCTTCTCCGACGACAAAATGGCGACGTTTATTCACGAAGTCAAGCAAGCTGCGCTGGCGGTTTCCAGACGGTTTGGGTATCGAGGCTGATGGGCAACAAAAAGAGACTTCCCCCTTGTTGGAGCAGTTTTCAAGCGGCCAGCCGAAAACACCACAAAGAGAAGTCTATCTGAGAACCATTCGCCAACCATACTCAAACCTCCTGCAATTGGTGAGAGAATCATTTTTCAAATACGAAAAGGAGCGTGTCCGATATGAGCACTATCACAAAACCAATAAATATTTGGAAGTTCATCGATGAGAATAAAGACAGCCTGAAACCGCCTGTCAACAACAAAGTCGTCTGGAAGGACGCCGAACTGATGATGATGGTGCTGGGCGGGCCAAACAAACGCCGCGACTTCCACGTCGATCCGTCCGAGGAAATTTTTTATCAGCTGAAGGGCGACTGCTACGTGGAAATCATCAACGCCGAAGGCAAGCGCGAGGTCATCACGGTACGCGAGGGAGAAATGTTCCTGTTGCCAGCGAATGTTCCGCATTCCCCGCACCGTGTAGCAGACACGATCGGGTTGGTCATCGAGCGCAACCGGGATGAAGGCGAGCTGGAAGATTTCGTCTGGTTTTGCGAGAAGTGCGACCAGGAGATGCACCGCACCCGCGTGCAGCTGACAGATATCGAAAAACAGGTGAAAGAAGCGATCCACACTTTCAACGGTAGCGAAGATTTGCGCACATGCAAAAACTGCGGTCATGTAGCGTCGGAGGAAGTGAAGGAATGGCAGCCAGAATAGATTTTCACACGCACATCATCCCGGCAGATTTACCTGACTTTTCGCAAAAATACGGCGGAGAGCGTTGGCCGACCCTGCAGCCGACATGCTCGTGCGGAGCGAACATCATGGTCGGCGGAAAGCTGTTTCGGGAGATTACCGATCAGTGCTGGGACCCGCAAAAGCGGATCGCGGACATGATCGCGGAAGGCGTGGACATGCAAGTGCTCTCGCCGATTCCCGTCACCTTTTCCTATTGGGCGCCGAGCGAGGCGGCAGAAGCGATGGCCCGCCTGCAAAACGACTTTATCGCCGATACAGTGCGTCAATATCCCGACAGGTTCATCGGACTCGGAACCGTTCCTTTGCAAGATGTGGAAAGCTCGATTCGCGAGATGGATCGCTGCATTCATCAACTAGGGCTGAAAGGGATCGAGATCGGTTCGAACATCAACGGGCAAAACCTCGACGATCCAGCCTTCCTGCCGTTTTTTGAGATGTGCGAGAAGTGGGACGTGCCGCTGTTTGTCCACCCGTGGGAGACGTTGGGTCGGGAGCGGATGCCGCGCCACAACTTTATGTACACCGTCGGAATGCCGAGCGAAACCGCGCTTGCCGCGGCGAGTCTGGTCGGCGGCGGGGTCATCGAGAAATTCCCGAATTTGCGCGTCTGCTTTGCGCACGGCGGCGGCTCTTTTCCCTACATCCTGCCGCGTCTCGACCAAGGCTGGAACGTGTGGCCGCACCTGCGCGTGACGGAGCGTCCGCCGAGTCATTACACACAAAACTTTTACTTCGACTCGCTGAACTACGAGCCGTTGAATATCCGGCTTTTGATCGAAAGGTTCGGCCACGAAAAAATCGTCATGGGCACCGACTATCCGTTCTTGCTGCGCGAGCTTCCGCCGGGCAAAGTCATCGACGAGACGCCAGGGCTGACAGAAGAACAAAAAGTCGCCATGCTCGGCGGCAATGCATTGAGATTTTTGAAAGTGTGAGAGGAGAGGTAGGAGTGGGAGAACAGACAAAGACACCGGAGGAAAATCTTGCTGCCTTGCAGCTTTCGCTTCCGCAGCTCCGTACGCCAGTGGGCAACTACGTAGCTTGCGTCCGCACAGGCAATCTGTTGTTTACGGCAGGACAGGGAGTGGATCAGTACAAAGGCAAGCTGGGAAGAGACTTGACCGTCGAGGAAGGCTACCTGGCAGCCCGTCAGTCCATGCTGAACGTGCTTGCGGCGGTCAAGGCGGAGCTTGGCGATCTGGGAAAAGTGAAAAGAGTCGTCAAAATATTGGGATTTGTCAATTCGACGGAAGAGTTTACCGACCAGCCGAAAGTGATGAACGGTGCTTCCGATCTGTTGGTTGCCGTCTTTGGCGAGGCGGGCAAGCACGGTCGCTCTGCGGTAGGCATGGCCCAGCTTCCGAACAATACGGCAGTTGAAATCGAGATGGTACTGGAGATCGAGGACTAGGCAGGAGGGAACTATGAACAGCATTCACGTGAAAAATGCCAAGCTGTTTATCAACGGCGAGTACGTCGATGCGCAGTCCGGCGAAACGTTTGACACGATCAACCCGGCCACGGGCGAGAAGCTGGCGGAAGTGGCTTGCGCAGACGTACACGATACAAACAGGACGATTGAAGTAGCACAGGCTGCTTTTGAGAGCGGCGTGTGGAGCAAAAAATCGGCCGAGGAACGCGCGGAAATTTTGTGCCGGATGTCTGATCTGGTGATGGAACGCGTGGAAGAGCTGGCGACAGTCGAAACGCTCGACGTCGGCAAACCGATCAAGGAAAGCCTTGGCTTCGATATCCCGCGAGCGGCGCAAAACCTGCGGTTCTTTGCGGAAATGGCGAAGTATGTCCACCATGAGCACTACGACAAAGGCAACTTCATGTCGTACGCCAAATACGCTCCGGCAGGCGTGACCAGCCTGATCATCCCGTGGAATTTGCCGTTCATGCAGATGACGTGGAAAGCTTCTGCGGCGCTGGCGGCAGGCAATACCGTCGTGGTCAAACCGGCGTCGTATACGCCCTTGTCGGCACTCATGCTCGGTGAGATCGCCAACGAAGCTGGCCTTCCTGCTGGCGTTCTGAATATTTTGACGGGACCAGGCGGAACGGTCGGGACGGCCATGACCACCAACCCGCATGTGCGCCGCATCTCGTTTGTCGGCGAGACGACGACAGGCAAAACGATCATGAAAAACGCAGCCGCCGAGCTGATTCCCGTCTCTTTGGAGCTGGGCGGAAAATCGGCGAACATCGTGTTTGCGGACGCGGACCTGGACGAAGCGGTAAAAGGCTCCGTAGAAGCGATTTTCCGCAATCAGGGCGAGATTTGCCTGGCTGGCTCCAGACTTTTGGTGCAAGAGACGGTGTACGAGCAATTTTTGGAAAAGTTTGTGGCCGCCGTGCAGAAGATCAAAGTCGGCGATCCGCTGGCTCCAGACACAGACATGGGCGCGCTCGTCTCCAAAAGCCATCTGGAAACCGTCGATGAGTACGTGCAGATTGGCTTGGCCGAAGGGGCGAAGCTGGCACATGGCGGCAAGCGCGTAGCGGGCCTGGACAAAGGCAATTTTTACGAGCCGACCGTTCTGTACGATGTGGATAACAAAATGCGGGTGGCCCAGGAAGAGATTTTCGGCCCGGTACTGGTCGTCATCCCGTTCAAAACAGAAGAAGACGCGATTCGGATCGCCAACGATTCCATCTACGGACTGGCAGGGGTGGTCTGGACGAACGACTTGCGCCGGGCGCACCGCGTCGCGGCAGGCATCAACTCGGGCTTGTTGTGGATCAATTGCTGGTACGTCCGCGACCTGCGCACGCCTTTTGGCGGATCGAAAGCGAGCGGAATCGGCCGGGAAGGCGGACGCCACAGCTTTGAATTTTATACCGAAGCCAAAACCGTGACGATGAAGCTGTAGGCAGCGGGGAGAGTCGAAAGGTGGTCAGAAGATGGAGAGCTTAGTGGAGACAATCGCGCAAGAACTGCTGGCGGCCGAGCAAAGCTGCCAGCCAGTGGCGCCGATAACGGAACGCTTTGCAGGCTTGGAGGCAAGCGATGCGTATCGCATCCAGCTCAAGGTGTTGGAGAAAAAGCTCGACAGCGGTCGGGCAGTCATCGGCAAAAAAGTCGGGCTGACCAGCCTGGCGATGCAGCGGATGCTCGGTGTGAATGAGCCGGATTACGGTCATTTGCTCGACAACATGCTGGTGTCAAACAACGGGACTGTCGAGGTGAACAGGCTTTTGCTTCCGAAAGTGGAGGCGGAGATCGGCTTCGTGCTCGGAGCGGATTTGCAGGGGCCAAACGTCAACTATCTCGACGTGCTGATGGCGACCGAATATGTGGTGCCGACGCTGGAGATCATCGACAGCCGGATTGCCGACTGGAAGATCAAGCTCGTCGATACGGTAGCGGACAACGGTTCCTCGGCGCTTGTCGTGGTCGGCGATCAGCGCACGCGCCTGGCGGGTCTGGATTTGCGCAGCGTGGGAATGGCGATGTACAAAAATGAGCTTGAAGTGGGAAATGGAGCAGGAGCAGCGGCGCTCGGTCATCCGGCGCACGCAGTGGCCTGGCTGGCAAACAAGCTGCATGAATTTGGCATCAGCCTGAAGGCGGGCGAACTGATTTTGCCGGGAGCGCTGTCTGCTGCTGTCGCTGTTCAAGAGGGAGATGTCGTCACGGCCAGCTTTGGCGCATTGGGTGCCGTAACCGTGACGTTTCGTTAGAGAGGAGACATACTGTGAGAAAAATCAAGGCGGCCATCTTGGGTTCAGGAAACATCGGGACCGACCTGATGTACAAGTTGGAGAGAAGCAGGGAAATCGAGATCGCAGCCGTCATCGGGATTGATCCCGACTCGGATGGTTTACAGCGGGCAAAAGAGCGGGGATATGCGGTATTTGCCAACGGGATACAGGCGATTGTAGATCAGCCTGACATGGCGGAGATCGTGTTTGATGCCACCTCGGCAAAAGCGCACGTGCGTCACGCAAAAGCGCTGAAGGAGCTGGGCAAGGTAGCGATTGACCTGACTCCGGCAGCTCGCGGCCCCTTCGTCTGTCCGGTGGTAAATCTGCAGGAGCAGCTGGAAAAAGAAACAGCCAACGTCAACATGATCACTTGTGGCGGTCAGGCGACGATCCCGATCGTCTATGCGATCAACCGGGTAGCCGATGTCAGCTATGCGGAAATCGTGGCGACGATTGCCAGCAAAAGCGCAGGCCCGGGAACGCGTGCCAATATCGACGAGTTTACCGTGACGACTCGCCAAGGACTGGAGCAAGTCGGGGGAGCGGATCAAGGCAAGGCGCTCATCATCCTCAATCCTGCGGAACCGCCCATTTTGATGCGCGACACGGTGTATTGCGAAGTCAAGCAGATGGATCAGGCGGCGATCCGCCAGTCGATTGCGGAAATGGTCGAGCAAGTGAGACAGTACGTTCCTGGCTACCGATTGAAGCAGGAGCCGCTGTTTGAAGAAAATCGCGTAACCGTGTTCCTGGAGGTCGAGGGTGCGGGAGATTATTTCCCGCCTTACGCAGGCAATTTGGACATCATGACGGCCGCGGCCGTGCGGGTGGGAGAAGAGGTCGCCCGTCATCTTTTGGATGGGAGAGGGGTTAGCCTTGGAACGGAATAGCGATAAACCAATCAAAATAACAGAGGTTTGCTTGCGCGACGGCAGCCACGTCGTTGCCCATCAGTTCACGCGCGAGCAGGTGCAGGCTGTCGCCAAAGGGCTGGACGATGCAGGCGTCCCTTACATCGAAGTCAGCCACGGAGACGGTCTGGGCGGTTCGACGATCCAGTACGGACGCTCTCTCGTCGGTGAGATGGAACTGATTGAAGCGGCAGTTGCTTCGTGCAAACAAGCGAAAGTCGCGGTGTTGCTCATACCGGGCATCGGTACGGTACATGAACTGAAGGAAGCGCAAAACCGCGGGGCGGGACTGGTTCGGGTAGCGACCCATGTGACGGAAGCCGATGTATCTGCGCAGCACATTCACATTGCGCGCGAGCTGGGAATGGAAGTGTGCGGCTTCTTGATGATGGCTCACTCTGCCCCGGTCGAAAAGCTGGTCGAGCAAGCGAAGCTGATGCAGAGCTACGGTGCCGAGGCGGTATACGTGACCGATTCGGCTGGAGCGCTTTTGCCTGATCAGGTACGGGAACGCATTCGCGCGCTGCGCCAATCGCTGGACATCGAAATCGGCTTTCACGCGCATAACAACTTGTCGGTGGCGATCGCCAACACTTTGGTTGCGCTGGAGGAAGGGGCGACCCGGATTGACGGCAGTCTCCGCTGTCTGGGAGCCGGAGCGGGCAACGCACAGACGGAAGTGTTGATTGCGGTGCTGGATCGCATGGGAATGGACATCGGGATTGATTTGTACAAACTGATGGACGTCGCCGAAGAGATCGTTGGCCCGATCATGCCGCACTCCCAGGAAATCCGCAAGGGCAGCCTCGTGATGGGCTATGCCGGAGTTTACTCCAGCTTCCTTTTGCACGCAGAGCGGGCGGGAAAACGGTTTGGCGTCGATCCGCGCGACATTTTGCTGGAAGTAGGCAGGCGCAAAGCCGTCGGCGGACAGGAAGACATGATCATCGATGTCGCGGCTGAACTGGCGAAGTTGCAAAAGGCAGGGGGATGACAGATGACAGTGACGCAGGAAGTGCAAAGCGAGCTGGTCGAATATTTACTTAGGGCACAACGGGAACGGCGTGAGGTGGAAAAGCTGACGGCGAAGTACCCTGACTTGCCCATCGAGACTGCCTATGAGATTCAAGCGCAGCTGATTGCGCGAATGGAAGCTGATGGTGAGCGCTGCATCGGCTTGAAGCTGGGATTGACCAGCAGGGCCAAGCAGCAAATGATGGGGGTGCACGAAGCTATTTACGGCTACCTGACAGACGGGATGCTCGCGCTGGAGTGGGAGCCGCTTTCCTGCCAACGCTTCATCCATCCCAAGGCAGAGCCGGAAATCGCGTTTCTCATGGGCGAAGATTTGGCGGGAACAGCCGTGACGGCCGAAGATGTGCTGCGCGCCACGCGCTATGTCGCGCCAGCCATCGAAATCATCGACAGCCGCTATGAAAATTTCCGTTTCACCCTCCCGGATGTCGTGGCGGACAATTGCTCTTCTTCCGCTTTTCTGGTAGGCAGCAAATGGGTATCGCCCCACGAATTTGATCTCGCGTTAACAGGTGTGGTCATGAGCAAAAATGGCGTGACTCAGACGACAGGCTCCGGAGCGGCCGTGCTGGGATCGCCGGCAGCGGCAATGGCCTGGGCAGTCAACAAGCTGGGCGAGCGCGGACTTGGTTTGAAAAAAGGCCAGATTGTGTTGTCCGGTGCGATCACAGAAGCGATTGCCTTTGAACCGGGTGACGTCATTACCGTGACGGTCGACGGTTTGGGCAGTGTCTCCTTCGGCTGCCAGGCGTAGACCGGCAACATAGTCAACCGAGGCAGCGGCTTTACAGCTTGTTGAAAAGACAGAGGTGATGTTCATGCCAATCGTACAGGTGTCCATCCTGGAAGGCCGAGACAAAGAACAGATCAGACAAATGATTGAGGGCGTTACTCAAGCCATCACAGATAGCTTGCAGGTGAAGCCGGAGCAAGTCCGTGTACTGGTAACAGAGGTTCCCCCTTCCCACTGGGGCGCGGGGGGAGTCACAAAAGAACAATCCCGTTCCCTGTAACGGAAAATCAAGGAGGTCACTCATGTCTCAATCATCTATCCCACTAACACAAAGCTACGCCCAACAGCTGGATGCCCAGGACGAGTTGACAAAATACCGCGAAGAGTTTTACTTGCTGCCTGCCATGTACCTGGATGGCAATTCGCTGGGACTTATGTCAAAACGAGCAGAGAAAAGCTTGCAGGACATCATGCTTTCTTGGAAAGAGCTTGGCATTGACGGTTGGACGACAGGACAGCATCCGTGGTTTTTCCTGCCAGAAAAATTGGGGGAAATGAGTGCGTCGCTCGTCGGGGCTGAACCGGAGGAAGTCATTGTGACTGGTTCTACCACCGTCAACTTGCATCAGTTGGCAGCGACTTTTTATCAGCCGCAAGGGAAAAGAACGAAAATCATTGCGACAGAGCTTGACTTCCCGACCGACATTTACGCCCTGCAAAGCCAAATCAAACTGCACGGCTTGAATCCGGATGAACAGCTGGTTCGCATCGCTTCCCGGGACGGCCGTCTCATTGAAGAAGACGACATTATCAGCGCGATGACAGAGGAAGTCGCACTCGTCATTTTGCCGACTGTGCTCTACCGCAGCGGACAACTGCTCGATATCGAACGTCTGACCAAAGCAGCTCACGAGAGGGGCATCCTGATCGGCTTTGACGGCTGCCACTCGGTAGGAGCCATCCCGCACTACTTCAGCAAGTGGGAAGTGGATTTCGCTTACTGGTGCAACTACAAGTACTTGAACGGCGGCCCTGGCTGCGTAGGAAGCCTGTATGTCAACCGCAAGCATTTTGGCAGAGTACCGGGATTGACAGGCTGGTACAGCTCGAAAAAAGACAAACAGTTCGATATGGAACATACGCTGGACGTCTGCGAGACGGCGGGCGCCTATCAATTGGGAACGCCGAACATGCTAAGCGTCGCACCGCTGCTCGGTTCGCTGGAAATGTTCCAGGAAGTGCCGATCGAGAAGCTCCGCGAAAAGTCGCTCAAACTTACGAGATACATGATGGATTTGATGGAAGTGGAGCTGGCTGGCATGGGCTTTACCGTAGCGAATCCGACAGAGGACGAACGCCGCGGCGGTCACGTCAGCCTGGAACACGAAGAAGCGGTGCGAATTTGCAAGGCGTTGAAAGAGGGCGGGATCATTCCGGACTTCCGCGCGCCGAACATCATTCGCTTGGCTCCGGTTGCCTTCTACACGACGTACAGCGAAGTCTGGGAAAGCGTGCAAGTGTTAAAAGCGATCATGCAAGAAAAGCGCTACGAAAAATTCGAAAACAAGCGCGGGGTTGTCGCCTAAGCGCTTGGTTAAAGGAGTGAGTGCACTTGGCAAATCAAAATCAATTTCAAGACATCATGGAACGTGAAAAAGGGCTGCAGCGCGGGTTAACCACCCGCCAGCTCGCCATGATTGCCATCGGCGGCGCAATCGGTACGGGGTTGTTTTTGGGAAGCGGGATGGCGATTGGCTTTGCCGGACCGAGCGTAATTGTCAGCTATTTGATCGGGGCCGTGATCGCACTGCTGCTGATGGGCTGCCTCGCGGAAATGACGGTAGCTCATCCGACGACAGGCTCGTTTGGCGCCCATGCGGAGCGTTACGTGAGTCCGTGGGCAGGCTTTTCCGTCCGCTACGCGTACTGGTTCAGTCTGGTCTGCGCGATAGGAACCGAAGTATCTGCGATGTCTGTCTACATGAAATACTGGTTCCCTGACGTTCCAGGCATCATCTGGATTCTCATCTTCTCAGCCGTTCTGCTTTATGTAAACGCTACCAGTGTCAATTTGTTCGGTACCGTCGAATACTGGTTCTCTATGATTAAAGTCGCTGCCATTATTTTGTTTATCGTATTCGGAGCTTATGTCGTATTCGGCGGTAGCGCGAACCCGGAGATCGGCCCGCAAAACTTCACGAACAACGGAGGCTTTTTCCCGAATGGCATGTGGGGCATGTGGATCGCCATTTTCATCTCCTTGTTCAGCTATCTCAGCATTGAAATGATCGCGGTCAGTGCTGGAGAAGCGAAAGAACCGGAAAAAGCGGTTCCGATGGCGTTGAAGTCGGCAGTCGTTCGTCTCGTCCTGTTCTACATCATGACGCTCGCTTTGATGCTGATGATCGTTCCTTGGCAAAATGCCGGAAGTGATGCGAGTCCATTTGTCAAAGTATTTCAAATTATCAATATTCCGGGCGCGGCTGGCATCATGAACTTCGTCGTGCTCACGGCTGCCCTGTCTGCGATGAACAGCCAGCTGTACATTTCTACCCGCATGGTATTTTCCTTGTCCCGCGCAGGCTTCGCTCCTGCCAAACTCGGAGAGCTGAGCAAAAAAGGCGTTCCGGTCAAAGCGCTGGCGCTGTCCACCATCGGAATTGCCATCGCCTCGATTATCAACATCGTCGCACCTGACCAGTCGTTCATCGTGATGATCTCCCTTTCCAGCTTCGGTGCCATGTTCGCCTGGTTCATGGTCTTTGTCACCCACTTGTTTTTCCGCCGCAAATGGGAGGAAATGGGCGGTCGCAAACTGCCAGTGAGAATGATCGGCTTCCCGTACTTGACGATTATCGGAGCTGTTTTACTGGCTTGCGTCGTACTCTCGACCTGGTTCCAGCCGGAATTTAAGGACACCTTGACTATGGGCTTCCCGCTTTTGCTGCTCATCACGATCGCCTACTTCATCTGGAAAAAGGCAAACCCGGCTGCCTATGAAGCGTCCGTCAACATGGGCAAGCAAGGCGCAAGCGACAAGAAAGACATCCCATCGTAACATCCAGACTTTCATAAAACGTTGAGAGAAAAGGTAGGGGGGAAATTCGATGAAGAACAAGCAGACAAAGCGAGTCGTCAGTGCATGGCTTGCCACTGCGCTCGCGGTAGGCTCGCTCATTCCGTTGACAGCCGTAAATGCTGCGGGAGAGGCTCAGTCAAACAGCTTTACCGCTCCGCGTACCGGGCTGAATGTGAATGCGCCTGATGCGCCGCCGCCGTATCCAAAAGCAGAGCACAAGCTGCTCCCTGGCGAACCGGCGGAGCCTGCGGCTGGTACGTGGGGGTACGATGTCAAAACAGGCAAGTTCAAGCACCCGACTGCTACGCCGGACAACGAAGGGCCGCAGCCGTTCAACGGAAGCTTGCCTTATTTGGATCAAAACCAGTACATCAAAAACATGAAAGTCGAAGGATTTTACCCGTACGTGGCAGGGTGGGGCCACAGCTGGCAAGCCACTTTTGACTTGAATGGCCGCCGCTATTTGTACGACTACGAAACGACGATGTACAACGTGTACGATATTACTGATCCGCGCAATGCCAAGCGCATCGCGTACAAAAACTTTGACACCAAAGTAGAACACCAGTTTGGACCGATGACGATCAAGTACAACAAACAACTCGGCAAGCTGATCGCTGTGCAAGTTTACGAAGTGCCGCGCTACGGTGTACTGTCCAACAAATACACCAATCCCGAAGAAGTGGAAGCGATCAAAAAACGCGAAATGCTGCGCGGCTTCCGGATTTATGAAGTAACCAGCCCGCTGTTTACCGATTGGAAGCTGCTCTCCGAAACGGCGCTTGACCCGAAGGCGAAGCCTGGCGATGCCGTACAGCAAGGCTCGGGCGGTCTGGATGTGCCTGTGTATAACGGCGACAAATATTTGTTTATCGCCGGAGCGCCGGACGACAGCTTCTCCAATACCGAGTACAAAAGCTATCTGTACTCCGCAGGACAATTGGCCTTTGACGTCTCCGATCCGACCAAGCCAAAACGTCTGGATACATGGTGGGTGCCTGGACAGCGCAAAGGGGAAGAAGCGGAATATAACAAAAACCCGCGTGCAGGCAACAAGACGACCTGGATGGGCGCGAGAATGCCGCTGTTCATTCCGAAGCCGGTTGAACAGGGCGGCAAGTACGGCTATGCAGCGATGGGCGGCTACGGCTTCTGGGTAGTGGACATCAGCGATCCGAACAACATGAAAGCCGTATCCCATATCGACATGCCGATGAGTGTGAGCGGTACGGAAGGCGACAATATCGATGTGACCAAAGTAGAGACGACCGGAATGGTCTATTACAGCGGCTACCCGCTTGGCGAAGACTGCCACGAGCCGTACAAGGAAATTTATGCGATCGACGTTCGCGACCCGCTGAAACCGAAAATCGCCATGACCTTGCCACGGCCTACGCCGCCAAGCGACGCTCCGTTCACAGACTACTGCCAGCGTCGCGGCAGCTTCGGACCGAAGCGCAGCGGCTACGCGGCGATTCAGCCGGGCACGCCTAGCCAAACGGTCATGCCGTACGCCTTTTACAACGCAGGCGTGCAAGTCTTTGACCTGAAAGACCCGAACAAACCGACGATTGGCGCTTACTTTGTGCCAAAAATGTCCGGAGAATACTTGAGCAACGACGGCAGCGGCTTCGAGCAGAGCGAGCACTCCAATCCGGTGCACAGCATTTTCGTCGAGTGGGATCGCAACCTCGTGTGGGCTTTCTCCAACCACGGCATCTACGTGCTGTCCACCCCGCTTCTGGGCAACCCGGTCAACGGATTGCCGAAAAAGTAGCCGCAACGGATGGCTCAAAAAAGAGAGGGTTTCGACTTTAGGAGACTACTGAAAAAGCCCCGTTGATACAGAACAGGTACAGCCACTCAAGAAAAATGAGGGGGTGTACCTTTTTCTGTATCTTTCAGGGAAACACGCAACATAACAGTAAAAAAAGCTAACGCTTATCTAATTGATTGTTCTTCACGAACTCATCAAAATCGTCGCTTTCATCATCAATCGCTAATCGATGCTGATTGTACTTCTCATACTCCGCTGTAGCCAATTTCTCCGCAACTTCTTGTGAAATTTTACCTGCATTCGTTAAAATCTCACGTTCATTAAACTTCAAAAATGAATTTAGCTTATCAATCCAATCCTTCATGTACATGAGGGACTGGCGTTCTGCTTGGTCTTCCGCATAGTCCAAGTACATTGTTACAATGCGATTTAATGACTGCAATTCTTTGTCGGTCAAATAATTTTTAGCTACTGTTACATCGCTTTTCCTAACTTTGTTGCCTTTCCAACTTGTTAGTCCCATATTATCTTTTTCTGCGTTTGCTCGCTCGGCAATCAGCTCTGCCGCTGTATGTCCATGAATGGCAAAGTGAAGTTTGTTCTGCACAGTCGCAAAAAATTCCTTGGACATGCTGGCGTTGGGATCGTAGTCAACAGAAGTGGCGTAGATATCTGTAATTTTGCGATAAAATCTTTTCTCGGATGCACGTATGTCACGAATTCGCTGAAGGAGTTCGTCGAAATAGTCTTGCCCGAAATGGCGCATGTCTTTCAAGCGCTCATCATCCATCGTAAAACCTTTGACAAGATATTCGTTTAGCCGTTCTGTTGCCCAACGTCTGAACTGTGTACCTCTGTGCGAGCGGACGCGGTAGCCGATAGCAATGATCAACTCCAAATTGTAGTGCTTGGTGCTGCGTTTTATTTCTCTTTTTCCTTCGATTTGAACTTGTAAGTATTCCTTACAAGTTGACTCCAACGATAGTTCTCCTTCTTCATAAATGTTCTTAATATGAAGTGTGATGTTCTGCGGCGTTGTTTGATATAACTCCGCGATGGCTTTCTGCGTCATCCAGACGGTTCCGTTTTCCAACTTCACATCGATTTTCGTTTTCCCGTCCTCGGTTTGGTATAGTAAAAGGTCAGTATGATTGTCCATGAAAAGTTCCCCCTTAGCTTTTGCTTGTTTACGGGATGGAAGCGTATGTTCTTATTTTGTCGTATTTAAATAATATACGTTGAAAAAGCATCTCGCAAGGTTAAGACTACTGAAAAAGCCCCGTTGATACAGAACAGGTACAGCCACTCACAAAACCGAGGGCGCTGTACCTTTTTTCTTGTTTCCTTAAAAAATGGGTTTTCATTTCCTTTCTTGGGCACACTATCCGTACTCGATATCGCATGCCCACAATCTAGGAGGGGAAGGCGTTGAGCCAGTTTTGGAAAGCGTGGCAAAAGCGGAAGGACACCCTTCAGGAGAAGGCGCTACATCATCATACGGACAGAAGTATGGAAAATATTTCGGATATAGAGCTTTCATTGGTGATTGATGAAAATATCATGATGATCGAGAAAGGCTTGGGCGATTGCGATGATCTGGTCATCCGGCGTTTCCGGGACAAGCGGGATACCGATTGCGCGATCGTGTTTCTGGACGGGATGGTCGATCGCAACATTATTAGCGAATTTATCATCACGTATATGACCAACCCGCAAATTCCCGTCGATCTGCCCGCGTCAAACGAGCTGGAGTCCACCGACGGGCTGAGACAGGTCATCCGCAATGTTTTGTCGGGAACAGCCGTGCTCATGCGAAATGGCGAAAGCAAAGCGTACTTGAACAACACGCGCGGCTGGGACAGACGAAGCGTGGACGAGCCGCAGACAGAGTCTGTCGTGCGCGGGCCGCGGGATGGCTTTTGCGAGACGCTCTGTGTCAACTCCGCGCTGATCCGGTTTCGCCTGAAGGACCCGAACCTGCGGGTGCGCCACATGGTCATCGGGCAACGGACGCAGACCGATATTTATGTGATGTACATCGAGGGGATCGCCCATCCGCCGATGGTGCAAGAAGTGCTGGCGCGCATGGAAAAAATCAATGTCGATTCCATCCTGGAGAGCGGCTACATCGAGCAGTTGATCCAGGATCGCAGGTGGTCGCCTTTTCCCCAGATTCAAAATACCGAGAGGCCGGACAAGGTCGTGGCTAACCTGCTGGAAGGAAAAGTAGGCATCCTGGTCGACGGGACGCCTTTTGCCTTGATTGCTCCGGCTGTGTTCTCCCAGTTTTATCAAAGCCCGGAGGATTACTATGAACGATTTTACATTGCGACACTGCTGCGGTTTATTCGCATCATCAGTATTTCGATCGCCTTGCTCCTGCCGTCCCTGTACATTGCCTTCAGCGCCTTTCATCCGGAAATGATCCCGTCCCGGCTCGTGATTGCGATGGCAGCGGGCAGGTCGACGGTTCCGTTTCCTTCGCTGGTAGAGGCGTTGTTTATGGAGCTGGCCATCGAGATTTTGCGGGAGGCGAGCGTCCGGCTGCCGGGGCCGATCGGACCGACAATCGGGATCGTCGGAGCGCTGGTAGTAGGGGAGGCGGCGGTGTCTGCCGGGCTGGTCAGTCCGGTCATGGTCATCATTGTCGCGGTGACGACGATCGGATCATTTGCGTCTCCCAGCTACAGCGCGGCGATTGCGATCCGGATGCTGCGCTTTCCGGTCATGCTTCTCGCGGGAATGTTCGGCTTGTACGGGATCATGCTGTTTTTGATCGTCATTTTGATTCATTTGTCCTCGCTCAAATCGTTCGGCGTGCCGTACATGTCGCCGCTCAGTCCGCTGAATTTGAGGGGGATGAAAGATTTGTTCATCCGGGCGCCGCACCATTTGCTGCGAACCCGCCCCACCATGTTTCATGTACACGATGAAATCCGAATGAGAGAGGATGAAAAACCGTGAGCAGGCAGGACGTGAGCAGCCAACAACAAACGTTTTCCTTGTGGCAGCAGACGTCCTTGATTACCAGCACGCTGATTGGGGTAGGGGTTTTGACCTTGCCGCGCACCACCTCGGCCATCTTGTATGAGGCGGGATGGATGTCACCCCTGTTCGGTTCGATCGTCGCTTTTGTCTCCGTCTGGATGATCGCCAAGCTCAGCCAGCATTTTCCGGGGATGACCTTCATCGAATACAGCACGATTGTCTGGGGAGCGAAAAAAAACTCGCGCATGGGAAAATGGCTCAGTCTCCCCTGGATCATCCTTTATCTCGGGTTCATGTACTTGTCGACGGCAATCGTCTCGCGAATTTTTGGCGAGGTGGTAGTGACATCGGTTTTGCTGGATACGCCGCTCGAAGTGATTATCATTACCATGTTTTTGCTGGCATTCATTCTTTCCTTGCACGATCTGGAGGTTGTCGCGCGCATCAACGAGCTGTTGCTGCCGATGATTTTGTTTCCGCTTTTGTTCATCGCGTTTGCTTCCTTTCAAAAAGCGGAGTGGAACAATCTGCTGCCGCTTTTTCGAGCCAGTGGCTCCTCCTTGATCAAGGGGGCTTACGAGGCGATTTATTCTTTTTCCGGCTATGAGATCATGCTCATCTTTTTTGCTTACGCGCATGAAAATCAAAGCAAGGTGAGGGCAGGTTTTTACGGGATCGCGATGGGCATGTTCGTCTACACCTTGATTGTCGTGGCTGGCATTGTCGTATTCGGCTACGAGGAGCTGCAGCGCGTGGCCTGGCCGACTCTGGAGCTGGTGAAAACGACGCAAGTGCCCGGATTGATCCTGGAACGTCTGGAATCGGCTTTTCTCGCTGTGTGGGTTACCGCTGTGTTTACGACAGTGGCGAACGCCTACTACGCCGTCGTATACGGATTGCGGCAGCTGTTCAACAGAGGGTTGGGCTTTCAGCGATTGATCTCGGCTATCATGTTCATTCCGCTCTACTATATCGCGCTGTGGCCGCAAAACATCGTCGAAATGTTTCGGGCCAGCTCCTACTTGGGCATATACAGCCTCATCCTCAATCTGGGAATACCGGCCCTCTACTTGACTATGCTTTTCTTCCGAGGTGTGGGACGAAAACAAAAGGAGAGGAATGCAGATGGCTAAAGGGTGGCTCCGAATGGCAATTGTTTGTTTGTGCGCCTCTCTTTTGACAGGATGCTGGGACAGAAGAGAGCTGGAGGAGCGAACCTCCGTCCTCGCGATCGCGATCGATATGGCAGAAGGACAAAAAGATTTGTACAGATTGACTGTGCAAATTCCGATTCCGATCAAAATCGCGGGAAGCAGCGGACAGGGAGGCGGCGGGAATGCCGATGCGGTAAAAATCATGAGCGTGACCGGGCGGACGATTCTCGATGCCAACAACAACCTGCAATTGCGGCTGAACCAAAAGCTGTTTTTGGGCCATACCCGCGTGCTCGCTGTCAGTGAAGAAGTGGCAAAAAAAGGAATCAGCGACATCATGGACAGCTTCCGCCGCGAACCGCAAATCCGCCGCCTGATGTGGCCGATCGTCGTCAAAGGAGAAGCCGCCACCTTGCTCAAAATCAAGCCGCAACTGGCGCAAATCCCTGTCGTGTTTCTCATGGATCTGATTGAGAACGGAGTGAAGATGGGCGCGATCCCGGATCAGACTTTGGGAGACTATTTCAACCAAACGTCCAACAAATCGATGCAGCCGTTCCTAAACTACGTGCAGGCAAGCGCAACCGAAGTGCGCTGGCGAGGTGTGGCCGTCTTTCGCGAGCACAAGATGGTAGGCACGCTGAACGATGTTCAATCGTGGTCGCTTTTGCAACTGCGCAACGAAGACCGGGGAGGCGATGTCGTCATCCCGTTGCCCAATACAGACAACGGCTATGTCACCTTTCGCCCCCATTTTGTCAAAACCAGGCTGGAGCTTACGGAGAAAAGCAAGGGAGGAAACAAAAACAACGAAGCGTTTGCGGCGATGTTTTACTGTGAGCTGCAGGGCGATATCGTGGAAGTGACCGCGAATACGAAAGTGTCGCCGGAAAAGTTTATCCAGGACATGCAGCGGCTGATCAAAAAAGAAATGGAGGAGCGGGCGAAAAAGCTGTTCTACCAGTTGCAAAAAGAAGACAACAGTGACATTTTGAAGCTCGGCCTTGCTCTTCGGGCACACCATTACCGCGATTACTGGGAGAAGCACGATTGGCATAAGGATTTTAAAAATTTTCCAATTGGCGTAGATTATACGATCAAAGTTCGCCGCTTAGGGATGGAAATGCAATAGGAGCCGATGAAGATGGAAAATCAACGGGGCAGCATCAGTACATGGCAACTAATCGCAATCCTGATCAGCTCGATGATCGGTGTAGGCATCCTTACCTTGCCGCGGACAGCAACGACCCAGATGCAGGAGATGGGGTGGCTGGGGCCGCTGATCGGCGGATTGATTGCGGTCATTCCGCTCATGTCCATCATTTACTTGAGCAAACAGTACCCGGGTTTGACTTTTGTCGAATACGCTCCACTTATATTTGGCGGCAAACGTCACCAGACATGGGGGAAAATTCTCCATTTCCCCTGGATTCTCGCCTACCTCTTGTTTCAGTTTTTGAATACGGGCATGGTGGCGCGCGGGTTTGGCGAAGTGATCGTGACGACCGTGCTTTTGGATACACCGCTGGAAGTAATCGTGCTGACCTTGTTCATGATTGTTCTCTATTTGTGCATGCACGAGTTCGAGGTGCTGGTCCGTGTGAACGAGCTGTTGTTTCCGATCATGTTTGTTCCGATCCTGATCATTCCGTATGTGACGATCAATAGCGCGAGCTGGTACAACCTGCTTCCGTTGCACATCGACTCGTGGAAAGGGACTGCCGAAACCGCCATCGGGACGTTTACGATGTACACGGGATTTGAGCTGATGATGATCTACTTCGGATTGGCTATGCCGGGGGCGAGAATTGCGCTTGCTACATGGGGCGGGTTGAGCTTCACAGTCGTGTCGTACGTGCTGACAGTGGCAGCGGGCATTGTCGTGTTTGGCTACGAAGAACTGCAACACCTCATCTGGCCGACATTGGAGATGGTCAAGACAGCGCAGCGGACAGGCTGGTTTCTGGAGCGGATGGAGTCCGCTTTTCTCACGATCTGGATGGCTTCTGTCTTCACGACGTTTGGCAACATGTACTATACGATGATTTACGCGACGCGCTTGTGGCTGAAGAAGGGAATCCGATTCCAGCGCATCGCTGCCCTTGTTTTCATCATCCCGCTTTTTTATGTCTCGCTGGGACCACAAAACATCGTCGAGTTTTTCGCCTATGCCCAGAAGTTGACGTATTTCAGCTATTTGCCAACCGTGCTCTTTCCGACTTTGTTGGCGGTCATCCAGTTGTTTCGGGCGAGAGGTGCTCATGCTGTGGCAGACGACAAAAAGGGAGGGACGTAAAGTCGTCTCTCCCTTTTGCCTGATGTCTTTTGGATTAAATCGGCTTTTCTGCCTGAGCGGGCAGGTGGGATGCGATCGTCTCCACCATCTCCTGGCGGGCGGAGGAGTCGCTGTTTTGCCACAGCACTTCAAACAGGACGCCGAGACCAGGCAATGTTTTTTCCTGGCCGCTTGTGATCGCATCGGTGATCGTTTCTTGTACCGCTCCTGAATCGGAGCCTTGCATTTTGTACATGATCGCTTGACGCAAATTGAGCGAGGCAATGTTCATAACCTTATCTAGCACCTCTCTTGTGTAAATGAATACATGGGTTAGTATTTGTCTTCGCGGGATTGCCCATACCCCCTTTTGTGGCGAGGGATTTCATTGTACTATCAGAAAGTGCCGAATCATAAGGCTGGAAAAAGTAATGCAACTTTGGCGCTCTCTTGTGCAAAGCACGGTTTGCTAATGCTATAATGCTTCATATTGGATATGGATCGAAGGAGAAGATCAGCATGTCAAAACAATTTGCCATTATCGGGATGGGACGGTTTGGTTCCAGCGTGGCCAGAACGTTGTACGAAATGGATTACGAAGTGATGGGAATCGACGAAAACGAAGAACGCATCAATGAAAATATTCAGTACGTCACCCACGCGGTAGCGGCTGACTCGACAGATGAACGGGCTTTGAAAGAAATCGGCATTCGCAATTTCGACGTGGTTGTCGTGGCGATCGGGGTGGATATTCAGGCGAGCATTTTGACAGTCCTGACACTCAAGGAACTGGGCGTGAAAAAGATCGTCGCCAAGGCGCAAAACGAGCGACACGGACAAGTGTTGTACAAGGTGGGAGCCGACCGGGTCGTATTCCCCGAGCGGGACATGGGCGTGCGGGTAGCGCATAACCTCATCTCCGCCAACGTCCTCGATTTTATCGAACTGGCAGAAGACTACAGCGTGGCAGAGGTCGTGGTATCGTCCAAACTGGTAGGCCAGAACTTGAGACAGCTCGATATCCGCCGAAAATACGAGGTCAACGTCATCGCGATCAAGAGCGGAGACAAATTCAATATCGCACCAAGCCCGGATGAAGTCATTCAGTACGGAGACGTGCTTGTCGTGATCGGAAACAACAAAGATTTGAAAGCATTTGAGGAGCGGGCGTAACCATGGCATATGAAATCATCACTTCTGTTCAAAACCCGCTGGTGAAAAGACTTCACCAGTTGCTCGATAAAAAAGGCCGGGAGGAGCAGGGGCGTTTTCTCGTCGAAGGCGCCCATCTGGTAGAAGAGGCGCTGAAAAGCGGAGCGCACGTCGTGACAGTCCTGTACGATCAGGAGCGGAATCTCGATCCGGCCTGCCAGCGGGCACTCGCGAATCATCCCCAGGATACGCAGGTGATCGCAGCTTCTGCTGCTGTTTTGGCCAAGCTGTCGGAAACGAAGTCGCCGCAAGGGATTGTGGCTGAAGTAAACAAGACGGCGAACGAATGGGACGAATGGGTGAACAAGCTGTCCGACCAGGACGACACGCTGCTGTTGTTCCTCGACGAAATCCAGGACCCGGGCAATCTGGGCACGATTTTGCGGACGGCAGAAGCGGCTGGAGTCGACGGGGTCGTGCTCGGTAAAGGCAGCGTCGACATCTACAACGGCAAAGTCGTGCGCGCCACGATGGGAGCGATGTTCCGCCTCCCGCTGTTCATGCGGGAACTGGGCCAAGCGGCAGAAGAGTGGAAGCGCCAGGGCGGCCGTGTCCTCGTCTCTTCTTTGGCACAGGACAGCGTAGCGTACGATCAGGCGGAGTATTCCGGCAAAATCGCGCTCGTCATCGGCAACGAGGGCAGAGGCGTTTCTAAAGAAATGCTGGCGTGCGCAGACCAATTCGTGCACATTCCGCTGTACGGCAAAGCAGAGTCGCTGAATGCCGCGGTTGCGGCGGGAATTTTTGTGTATGAGGCACAGCGCAACAGAAGACGGTGACATGTAACCAAAACAGGGATACTGGGCATTGCTCCAGTGTCCCTGTTGTTTTTGACCGTGAGTTCAACCAGCTTCAGCCGATTCGGCAAAGTACCTGATGAGAAAGTCGCGAAATTTGCGGGCAGCGAGGGAGAGGTAGCGCTTTTCGTGCCCAACAATCTGGAAATTGCGCTGGCAAACGGGGAACTCAATGCGCAGCAGGTTCAGCGGGGAGTTCGGGCCTCCGCAGTTGCCTACCAACGCGACGCCAAGCCCGGCCCGGACAAGGCTTGCAATGGCGGCAGGCTCGTCGACCCGGCACACTTTCCCGCTGGAGCAGGCCGGCGATGCGCATCGGGCCATCGAAACGAGACGCGGACGCGGGAAGATCGTCCTCACCATCGACTAAGCAAGGGCGGGAGAGAACCAGGGGGTGCCGCGCCCTTTTGCCCTTTTTCACTCACGCAGCCAATAAAAAAGGCATTCCAACAAAGTTGAAATACCTGCATGCTGCATGTCAGCCGATTTTTTGCTCGCTTTTTTTCTCTTTAAATTCCTCGCGCGCCAGCTGCCATTGATCTTGCGCCATGCGAATGATGCCGCTTTCGATCGTGTGATTGCGGAAAGCGAGTGCCTTGCCGAAATACTTGATGGCGAGATCGAATTTTTCCAGGCGGCGGTACAGCTCGCCGATGAGGTACAGAAGGCGCACCTCAGACATGTCCTTGTCGCCGCGCGTATAGTCGGAGTGAATGTACGACTCTTCGTACTCGTCTACTGCCATCGCGATGAAGCGCAGCTCTTCCGGGAGGTTGTCCTGGTAACGGTACAGCCAGGCAAGCCGCAAGTACAGGCCGGCTTTCACCGAATGCGGCTGGTCTGTCAACTCAGCGGCGTAAATCGCCAGCTTGTAGCTGACAATCGCTTCCGGCACCTTGCGAATCGAGCCGAAGTCTTTTGTTTGCCACTTCGAAGAGATATGCTCAGCGACCGCCTGCTTTTGCCATGGAGCAAGCTTGGTTGTGAACTGGTCGGTAAAAGCAAAGCCGCATGTCGGGCATACATTTACGGTGTACAATATCGGATTCAAGGACTGCTCCTTGAAAGTGGTATAGAAGTCGCTGTCGCGGTGAATCATGGTAAGAGTTCCGCTTCTGACTCGCTTGGTGGAGAAGGCTGCTTCGCAGTGCCGACAGACATTGGTTTTATCATAGAGGGCCGAAACCTTATCGATCATGTCAAAAGTCCCCTTTCAGATTCGCGAAAATCGATCTAGGGCAAGCAAGTGAGTATGTAACATTTGTAGAATTGAAAGTTAGCTCTTGTTGCGCTATAATTTTCCTACATCTTGATTATAACGCAAAGCGATGACGGAGACTAGTACGCAGGTCCTATCTGTTTTTCAGGGAGAAGGTGCCACAGACTGCGAGCATCTTTAGCACGATAGCTGCCGAATTCACTCCGTAGCCGCACTCTGAACCGCATTGGCGCAGTAGGAGCAGCCGGGTCATTCCCGTTAGCAATGAACTGAAGTGAGGCAGAAGTCTTGCTCGCAGTTAGTGATAATGTCACGGTTTTGTCACAAGCGAGCAATCTGTCTAACAAGGGTGGTACCGCGAGAAAAAAGTAACTCGTCCCTTTTTGGGGCGGGTTTTTCTTTTTTTATCAACAGAAAAAAGGAGCGATTCGAAGTGCAAACTCGGTTGCAAGAAATGAAGGAGTCCGCACTGGGGCAAATCAGCCAGGTGACGGAAGCTGCACAACTTCAGGATTTGCGCGTCAAATACCTGGGGAAAAAGGGCGAGCTGACAGAGCTTCTGCGCGGCATGGGCAGCCTGTCTCCTGAAGAGCGCCCGGTGGTAGGGCAACTCGTGAATGAAGTGAGAGAAGCGCTGGAGGCTGCTTTTTCCGGCAAGCAGCAAGCGATTGAAGAGGCGGCACTGAATGCGAAGCTGTCCTCGCAGACGGTCGACGTGACTTTGCCAGGACGTCCGGTGCCTGCCGGAACGATGCACCCGCTCTCCCGCATCATCGAGGAGATCGAAGACATTTTCGTCGGACTGGGCTTTGAAGTAGCTGAAGGTCCTGAGGTCGAGCTGGATCATTTCAACTTCGAGATGCTCAACCTGCCAAAAGGTCATCCGGCTCGCGACATGCAGGATACGTTTTACGTGACCGACGAGATTTTGATGCGCACCCATACTTCTCCGGTGCAGGCGCGCACGATGCTGAAAAAAGAAGGCAAAACTCCGGTGAAAATCATCTGTCCCGGAAAAGTGTATCGCCGCGATGACGACGACGCGACCCATTCCCACCAATTCACGCAAATCGAGGGACTGGTTGTCGATAAAGGCATCGGAATGAGCGACCTGAAAGGAATCCTTTTGACCTTTGCCCGCCAAATGTTCGGCGCCGATCAGCAAATTCGTCTGCGCCCAAGCTTCTTCCCGTTCACGGAGCCGAGCGCAGAGGTAGACTTGCAATGCTTCAACTGCGGCGGCCACGGTTGCCGGGTGTGCAAACAGACAGGCTGGATCGAGATTTTGGGTTCTGGCATGGTGCATCCGCGCGTGCTGGAAATGGCAGGGTACAATCCGGAGGAAGTCAGCGGATTTGCGTTTGGAATGGGTGTAGAGCGAATCGCTATGCTCAAATACGGGGTGGAGGACATCCGCCATTTCTATACCAACGACGTGCGTTTCTTGCGTCAGTTCAACCGAGGCTAGAGAGGAGAGGCAAAGATGAAGGTATCATACCAATGGTTATCCGAGTACGTCGATCTGAGTGGAATGACGCCCCACGAGCTGGCTGAAAAGCTGACTCGCAGCGGGATTGAAGTAGATGCGGTAGAATCCCGCAACGCGGGTGTTTCTGGTGTCGTCATCGGCTATGTAAAAGAACGCAGCAAGCACCCTGACGCTGACCGCCTGAACGTATGCGTCGTCGATGCAGGGCAAGGAGAAGATTTGCAAATCGTCTGCGGCGCTCCAAACGTAGACAAAGGACAAAAGGTGCTCGTGGCCCTGATTGGCGCGAAATTGCCTGGCGGTCTGAACATCAAGCGCTCCAAGCTGCGCGGCGTGGAATCGCAAGGCATGATCTGCTCGGCAAAAGAGCTGGGCCTAAACGACAAGCTGCTGGCAAAAGATCAGCAAGAAGGCATCATGGTGCTGCCTGAGGATGCGGAAATCGGCATGGATGCGATCTCTTACCTCGGTCTGGACGACTACGTGCTGGAGCTTGGCTTGACGCCAAACCGCTCCGACTGCCTGAGCATGCTCGGTGTTGCTTACGAAGTAGCCGCTATTTTGGGCAAAGAAGTGGTACTGCCGCAGATCGAGCTGACGGAAAATGGCGGAGACAACCCGCTGCAAGTGTCGATCGCAGCCGAAAACGAATGCTATCAGTACCATGGCCGCCACTTCACCAACGCGAAGATCGCCACTTCTCCGCAATGGATGAAAAACCGCCTGATGGCAGCGGGCGTTCGTCCGATCAACAACGTCGTGGACGTAACCAACTACGTTTTGCTCGAATACGGACAGCCGCTGCATGCGTTTGATGCGACACAAGTCCAGGATCGCACGATTGTCGTTCGCCTGGCGGAAGAAGGGGAGAAGCTGGTTACGCTTGATGATCAAGAGCGCGAGCTGGATGCGCAAACTTTGCTGATCACCGACCCGGCAAAAGGCTTGGCGATCGCAGGGGTGATGGGCGGAGCCAACTCCGAGATCACGAATGAAACGAGTGAAATCATCCTCGAAGCCGCTTGGTTCACGCCGCAGACTGTACGCCGCACCGCTCGTACGCTGGGCATGCGCACAGAAGGCTGCGTCCGTTGGGAAAAAGGAGTCGACCAGGCGCGCGTGCAGGAAGCCGGGGAGCGAGCTGCTGCCCTGATCCAGCAACTGTCTGGCGCAACCGTATCCAAAGGCATCCGTTCCGCTGTCGTGAGCGAAGCGAAACCAGCGGTTGTTTCGGTGACTCTCGCCAAAATCAACCAGCATCTCGGAACGAGCTTGTCGGCCGCAGACGTCTCCCCGATTTTCGAGCGTCTGCAATTCCCGTTTGCCGTGGCAGAAGACAACTGGACGGTAACAGTCCCAACCCGCCGTGGCGACATTACGCTACCTGAGGATTTGGTGGAAGAAGTGGCTCGCCTGTACGGCTACGACAACATCCCGACCAGCTTGCCGACTGGCACGACTACGCAAGGCCAGCTGACCAATGAGCAAAAACTGCGCCGGACGATCCGCCACCACCTGATCGGAACCGGATTGAACGAAGCGATCTCTTATGCGCTCGTGCACCCGGATCGCGTAGAGGCAGTAGCAGGACTCCACCAGCATAAAGTCAATCCGGTATCCTTGCTGATGCCGATGAGCGAGGAGCACAGCACGCTGCGCACAAGCCTCGTTCCAAGCCTTTTGGAGACAGTGGCGTACAATAAAAATCGCCAAAATCACGACGTCGCCATCTTTGAACTTGGCCGCGTGTTCTTGTCTGCGGAAGAAGCGCTGACGCAGCTTCCAGAGGAGCGCCTGTATGTGGCAGGTGCGCTGACAGGGCAGTTGCTGTCGCAAAACTGGATGGGCGCGAAACAGCCTGTAGACTTTTATCAGGTCAAAGGGATCGTCGATTCGCTCCTGGCTCGTCTGGGAATCCGCACAGCCGAGTACAAGGCGGCGGCGGACATTGCTGGCATGCATCCAGGCCGCACAGCGGAAGTATGGGTCAATGACAAGCGCCTCGGCTATCTGGGGCAAGTGCATCCAGGTACGGAAAAAGCGTACGATCTGTCTGAGACTTACGTGTTCCAGTTCGATGTAGCCGAGCTGATTGAGGCAGCAGCAGATGCGGGCCACTACAGTCAGCTGCCGAAGTTCCCGGCTGTGACGCGCGATCTGGCGCTGGTTGTCGATCGCAGTGTGCCAGCAGGAGCGCTGGAAGCGACGATTCGCGAAGCGGCGGGCGATCTGCTGGAATCATTGACACTGTTTGACGTGTACACTGGCGAGCGGATTGCGCAGGACAAGAAGAGCATGGCGTTTGCCCTCGTGTTCCGTAACGCGGAGCGCACGCTGCAAGATGAAGAGATTCAGCAAGTGACAACGGCTGTTGTCGAAGCGCTGAAAAACAAGACGGGTGCCGAACTGCGCATGTAACATGGCTTGACGAACTCTGACATTTTCAGTAACCTAAAAAGGATACAGTAGAGCAAAGGTCGCAGTAGGGAGGAACCCCTCGTGCAAGGTGATGGGAAAAATCGTTTGACGGTGGATATCTTCGGCCAACAATACCGGCTCAGTGGCAAGGCAAGTGTCAATCACATACGCATGGTGGCCGGTTTCGTTGATGACAAGATGAACGAAATCGCGAACGGCAACCATCGATTGGACACGGCTAAAATTGCCGTACTCTCTGCGGTGAACATCGCGGATGAATACTTCCGCTTGCGTCAAGAGTACGAAGAACTGCTGAAGATCCTTCAGGAAGATGCAAATGAAAAGCCGATAGATTAAGGGAAAGAGGGGCTGCGGCCTCTCTTTTCGCATTGTGCGGCAAAAGCTTGGACACAAAGGAGGGGCAGCTTGTGGAGATGGATAAACGTATGACAACAGGCAGCGAAGGGTGGACGCTGGCGGAAAAGAACGACAGGCTGGGAGCTGTCCTGCGCGAGATGGGAACGGTTCTGGTGGCGTTTTCCGGGGGAGTGGACAGCACTTTTCTGTTGGCGAGAGCGATTGAGGAGCTAGGCGAGCAGGCGATTGCCGTGACGGCTGCTTCGGAGACGTTTCCCACGCGCGAGTTTGAAGCGGCGAAGTTTCTGGCCGCCAAGCTTGGCGCACGGTTTGTCACGACGGAAATTCGCGAAATGGAAAATCCGAATTTTGTGTCCAATCCGCCCAATCGTTGTTTTTATTGCAAAGACGGCCTGTACGAGCACCTCGGCAAGCTGGCGGAGGCAAACGAGTGGAAAGCCGTCATTTGCGACGGAGCGAACATGGACGATCGCGGCGATTACCGCCCGGGCCGTATAGCCGCAGCCCAGCGAGGGGTGCGCAGCCCGCTTCAGGAAGCCGGATTTTATAAGGAAGACATCCGCGCGCTCTCCAAAGAAATGGGACTGTCTACGTGGAACAAGCCGTCTTTTGCCTGTCTCTCTTCCAGGATTCCCTACGGCTCCTCGATTACGCTGGAAAAAATCGACCAGGTGGATCGGGCGGAAGGGTTTTTGCTCAGCCTCGGCTTTCACCAGGTCAGAGTCCGGCACCACGACACGATTGCGCGAATCGAAGTCAGTCCGCAAGAGTTTGAGCGGCTGCTTGCCCACCATGCCGACATCCACAAAGCGTTGCAGGAAATCGGTTTTTCGTACGTCACCCTCGATTTGTTCGGATATCAGACCGGGAGCATGAACGCTGTACTGGAAACGGAAGTGAAGGCCAAGCATGGATGATCTCAAAAACATTTTGCAAAAGGTAGCCGCTGGACAGCTCAGCGTGGAGCAAGGCGAAGAGCAGCTTCGCGGCATCAGCCGCCTGGACTATGCGACGCTCGATCTGGCTCGCTCGGAGCGAACAGGCTTCCCGGAAGTCGTCTACGGGGAGGGGAAAAGCGCAAGCCAGCTGCTCGGAATCATGGAAAAGCTGCGCGAGCATCAAAAGCTTGTTTTGGTTACCCGGGTGAGTGAGCAGCAGGCACGCGCAGTTCGGGAGAGCTGGCCGGATGTCCAGTACATCGCAGAAGCGCGCTTGCTGTTGTCCACACACGAGCCGCTGGTGCCGCAACGGGATGGCTACGTTGCCGTCGTGGCAGCCGGAACGTCGGACTGGCAGGTGGCGCAGGAAGCGGCCTGGACCGCGCGCTGCTTTGGCAGCGAAGCCCGGGTTATCGTCGATGTCGGCGTCGCGGGCATTCATCGCCTGTTTCAGCGTCTGGAGGAAATCAGGTCGGCAAGCGTCATCGTCTGTGTCGCAGGGATGGAGGGAGCGCTCGCCAGCGTAGTGGCTGGACTCGTCGACAAGCCGGTCATCGCCGTGCCCACCAGCGTCGGATACGGGGCCAGCTTTGGCGGTGTCTCGGCGCTTTTGACCATGCTCAACTCCTGTGCCAACGGCGTAGCGGTCGTCAATATCGACAACGGTTTCGGCGCGGGCTACCTGGCTGGTATGATCCATCGCCAGTCTGCCGCAAGTGCCATAGATGACGGAACAAGCTGAAAAAGAGCCAGCCCGCGCGTAACGGGTTGGCTCTTTTCACGAAAAGCTCTCTTACGTTTCCTGGCGGTTTCCGGCATCGCCATTGCGCATGTCCATGTGAGTCTTGATCGGAATGAACAGGTCGATGATCCCGATCACAAGAGAAGCCAAAAGCGCTCCGATGACCGTGACATGGAAACCGGAAACGATGAACTGAGTCAGATAGATCACGACTGCACTGACTAGAAAGCCGATGATTCCGCGGTTGTACGGGGAAATGCGGTCTCCGAACATGGCTTCCACAACCCAGCCCAACAGGGCAATTACAACAGCGGCAAGAAATGCTGTCCAGAAGCTGCTAACGGAAAATCCGGGAACCAGAAATCCGACGAACATCAGGACGACGGCAGCGACGACAAAGCGGACGAGATGGCGCATGATCGTCATGGATACTCCTCCTTTTGGATTGGTTCTTTTTCATTCTGGCTCTTTCCAGGCGGAACTATGCCAAGCAGGAGGCGTGTAAAATTATCCTTCAAACCGCTGGCGTGATATAATGAGGAAATCGTAGTGATTGAAGGTTCAGACCGTGGTACTCATCCGCGCAGTCCGACGGTCGCCGCTGATGAAATAAGGAGGATACAGTGGAACAACGGGTCTTAAAAACTTTGGAATACGATAAAATTATCGCCCTGTTAGTTGACAAGGCATCTTGCACATATGGAAAAGAAAAAGCAGCAGAGCTGACGCCGTTCGTTCAACTGGACGAGGTCAAAATCGCCCAGCAAGGAACGCAGGAAGCTGCTACGGTACTCCGCTTGAAAGGCAGCGCCCCATTGGGAGGCATTCGCGACATCAGAAGCTCCGTCCAACGAGCCAGGCTGAATGCGATGCTGGCCCCGCTGGAGCTTTTGGACATTGCCAGCACGATCATGGCTGGCCGTCGCTTGAAAAATTTCTTGCTGGATATGTGCCAGGACCATGACTTGCCGCTGCTTCAGCTACAGGCAGAGCGCATCGAGGGCTTGCGCGAGCTGGAAATGGAAATTCGCCGCTGCATCGATGAAAACGGCGATGTGCTGGACAGTGCCAGCGTCGAGCTGCGTCAGGTTCGCCAAGAAATCAGGCAGGTGGAATCGCGCATCCGTGAGAAGCTGGATCAGATGACGCGCTCCTCCTCGTATCAAAAAATGTTGATGGAAAACATCGTAACCATCCGCGGCGATCGCTTCGTCATTCCGGTGAAGCAGGAATACCGCCACGTCTTTGGCGGGATTGTCCACGACCAGTCCGCGTCTGGTGCCACTTTGTTCATCGAGCCGGAAGTAATCGTGTCGATGAACAACAAGCTGCGCGAACTGCGCTTGCGTGAAGAGCGCGAGGTTGAGCGCATTTTGTACATTTTGACCGAGCAAGTTTCCTTTGCGGTGGAAGCTCTGAGCGAAAATGTCGATGCGCTGACTGAGCTTGACTTCCTGTTTGCCAAGGCACAGCTCGCCTGGAGCATGAAGGCAGTCTGTCCCAAACTGAACGACCGCGGTTATTTGCAGATGAGAAAAGCGCGGCATCCGCTGATCCCGCGAGAAGTCGTCGTTCCTGTCGACGTCGAGCTGGGTGGAGAGTATCAGGCGATTGTCGTGACTGGTCCGAACACGGGCGGTAAAACCGTTTCGTTGAAAACGATCGGGCTGTTGTCGCTGATGGCGATGTCGGGGCTGCATATCCCGGCAGAGGAAGAGAGCGAAATGACGGTGTTCTCCTCCGTCTTTGCCGATATCGGGGATGAGCAGTCCATCGAGCAGAGCCTTTCCACCTTTTCCAGCCATATGACCAATATCATCTCCATTCTGGAAAAAATGGATGAGAAAAGTCTGGTGCTGTTCGATGAGCTGGGAGCGGGTACAGACCCGACAGAAGGGGCTGCGCTCGCCATGTCGATTATCGACCATGTGATTGACTCCGGCGCGCGGATGGTGGCAACGACCCACTACAGCGAGCTGAAGGCGTATGCGTACGACAGACCGGAAGTGATCAACGCCAGCGTGGAGTTCGATGTGCAAACTTTGCGCCCGACTTACCGTTTGCTCGTCGGCGTGCCAGGGCGGTCCAACGCTTTTGCCATTGCCAGACGATTGGGGCTGCCGGAAGCGATCATCGAAGTCGCTCGCGGCTCGATTAGCGAGGAAGACAACCAGGTGGAAAGCATGATTGCTTCCCTTGAACGCAACCGCAAATCGGCAGAAGCGGACAGAACTGCAGCCGCCTCCTTGCGCCGCGAAGCGGAAGAACTGCGTCGCCAGCTCGATGAAGAGCGCGCCCGTTTTGCCGAAGAGAAAAACAAGCTGATGGAACGCGCCGAAGAAGAAGCGCGGATCGCTGTCCAACTGGCCAAAGAAGAGGCGGAGACGATCATTCGCGAACTGCGCGAGATGCGCGACGATGGCGTCGAGATCAAGGAACACCGCCTGATCGAGGCGAAAAAGCGGCTCGGCAACGCAGTGCTTGAGCTGGAAAAGGAAAAAGTGAAGAAGCCGGCCAGAGCCGTTCGCGCCACCCAGATCAAGGTGGGCGACGAAGTCATGGTCACCAGTTTCGGACAAAAAGGAACTGTGCTGGAAAAAGTGAATAACGACGAGTTTCTCGTGCAGATCGGCATCATGAAGATGAAAGTCAGACGAGATGACATGAATGTGCAAAACTCGATCACGCAAAAGCCGCAGGCTGCTCCGTACACATCGGTCAATCGCCGGACAGCCAGCATCAAAATGGACCTCGACTTGCGCGGATATAACGTCGAGGATGCCATTCGGGAGATGGATCAATTCCTGGACGATGCGCTTTTGGGCGGGCTGCACTCCGTATCGATCATTCACGGGCATGGCACAGGCGTCTTGCGCAAAGGAGTGCACGAATACTTGCGCAGCCACCGCAACGTCAAGTCCTTCCGCCTCGGCGGTCAAGGTGAGGGCGGCGTTGGCGCTACGATAGCCGAACTGAAATAGAGATGTCGGGAGGAGATTCCATGGCAGGCCTTATGCACAATCCATATTTTGCAACTGCCGCTTACTTTACCGTTACGGGACTCGCGATGATTTTGTTTTTGGTCGTCTTCGAACTCGTGACGCGTTATCACGTATGGGCAGAGCTGAAACGTGGAAACATGGCCGTCGCGATGGCAACAGGCGGAAAAATTTTCGGGATCGCCAACATTTTCCGCTATTCGATTCAGGCGAATCTTTCTTTGGGGCAAGCGCTGATCTGGGGCACATTCGGATTTTGCCTGCTATTGGTCGCGTACTTCATTTTTGAATTTATGACCCCTTCGTTCAAGGTGGATCAGGAAATAGCCAATGACAACAGGGCGATCGGCTTTATTGCGATGGTCCTGTCCATCGGCTTTTCTTATATTATCGGAGTCAGCCTGTCCAGGTAGAGCGCAGTCGTGCTTTCGACGCAGCGAAGGAGGGAAGCGGTGTGGAAGACAAACGGCCACAGCAGTTTGCAGGGATCGCCTGGGAAAATGGCAGGCAGCACAGCATTGCCATGGCAGATGGGGAAAATTTGCTCATGGCGCTGGTGCGCGCGCAGATGCCGATCGATTTTTTCTGTACCACCGGAAAGTGCCGGACTTGTATGGTCAGAGCAAATATTCCCGCAGGTTCTGCTCCCGCTCCTTCTGCGACAGAGCAATACCGTCTGGGGGACGCAGCGCAAAAAGGGTATCGGCTTGCTTGTCAGGTTTACGTGAGCGGGCCGTTGACCGTTTTTTTGGACAGTTCCGGCTCTGCTTGAAAAGAAACCCTGGTTGAACGATATTTCAATCGAGAGTATAATTAGGATTTGGCAGAGAGTTCCGCACTTTTTTCCCAATCGGGTGCGGTCCCATGCCCTCTTGGACAGGGCCGAGCCTACAATTTGAAACATGGGGAGGAGCAGCCTTGGAGACGTTGTACAAGGTCCTCATAGGATTGTGCGTGCTTTTTATCGCTGCGGGCATTTACTATCTGTCGTAAGCAGTTTTGCAAGTTGGCCGCGTGACTGTTTGGTCACCCGGACCTTACCTTAGAGAACGTGAAAGAGGAGATACGCAATGACTCAGCCTGTACGCGTAGCTGTAGTGGGATTAGGGTTTGTCGGCTTGCCGCTTGCTCTTACTTATGCCATGAAAGGAGCAAACGTTGTCGGCATTGACGTCCTGCCTCACGTCGTCGATGAAATTAATGCGGGTCACTCCCACCACCTGGAGTCCTATCAAGGGAAGACTTTGCCGGAAATTTTGAAAGAACAAATAGAAGCGAAGCGGTTCCGCGCTACGACCTCCTACGAGGAAGCGGCTGCGGAAGTCGATCATTATATCGTGACAGCCGGTTTGCCAGTGCATAACGGCGACCCGGACCTCGGCCCGTTGAAAAACTGTGCCCAAACGCTTGGGGGCGTGCTGAAAAAAGGCGATACGATCATGATCAGAAGCACGGTCGTCCCGGGAACGACAGAAGAAGTGATTTTGCCGATTCTCGAAGAGGCGAGCGGTCTGGTCGCAGGCGTCGATTTCTACCTCACGTATTGCTCCGAGCGAATTGCGGAGGGACGAGCTTTTGAAGAGTTCATCCACATGCCGCTCGTGCTCGGCGGGATCAACGAGATCAGTGCCGAAAAAGGCAAAGAGCTGCTGTCCGTCATCAGCGAAACGGACATTACTATCTCGGATATCCGCGTCGTGGAAACAGCCAAAGTGATCGAAAACATCCAGCGTGACGTGAATATCGCCATGGTGCAGGAGTTTGCCCGTTTTGCCGAGGCGTTCGGGATCGATACGTTTGAACTGATCAAGGTCGCCAATACGCACACGCGTGTGAACCTGTTGACCCCAGGACCGGGTGTAGGCGGCTTCTGCCTGCCAAACGCCCTGTACTACCTGCAACCGAAAGCGCGCGAGCTGGAAGTGTCCCTGCCGATTTTGCAGCAGGCGCGCCTCACGAACGACGCTGTGCCGGAAGTGCTGATCGGCATGCTGGAAAAAGCATTGAAGCAAAAAGGCAAGTCGCTCGCAGGAAGCCGTGTAGCTGTCTTGGGCTTGGCGATGAAAGATTTCTCCAACGACGACCGCGTCAGCCCGGTGCATGACCTGATCAAGCTGTTGCTCGCCAAAGGCGTCGAAGTGCGCTCGTATGACCCGGCTGTTCCGACTGCGTACGAGCACAAGGCAGACTCTCTGGAAGCAGCCGTGCGCGGCGCTGATGCCCTGTATTTGACGGCGGTGCAAAAAGAATTTGCCGAAGTGAACTGGGATGAGGTAGCAGAAAAAATGGCTGACTCGCCGATCCTGTTTGACACGAAAAACCGCATTCCGCTCGATTCGGTCAGCAAAGCGACGGTTGTCCGCATTTAACAAATAAATACGCGAACAGCATTCCACAAGGGAAGCCTCCGCAAAGCGTCACATGCAGCGTTTGCGGAGGTTTTTTACGCGAGAATCGCTCCTGTCAGCACGTACAGGAGAAACCGATTTTGCGTTTCGCTGTTTTCACGTATAACTCCCCGTTTTTATGGCAATAGTAACCAGGTAAGATCATATTTCAATGTCATGTAAGTGATACATGCTAGGAGGCAAAAATGGAACGTGGTAGAGTAAAATGGTTCAACAGCGAAAAAGGTTTCGGTTTTATCGAGAGAGATGGGGCAGATGACGTATTCGTTCACTTCTCCGCGATTCAAGGAGACGGGTACAAATCCTTGGATGAGGGACAGGAAGTAGAGTTTGACGTGGAAAACGGTCAACGCGGCCCTCAAGCGACAAACGTTCGGAAGCTGTAAAAGCCAAAAACGACAAACAGACTCAGTTGCTGAGTCTGTTTTTTTTGGGCGCGTAACGTTTGTGCTGGCATTCGCCTTTTTTCGCGAGGCAGTGTCATCTGTCCCACAAGCTTTGTCCACTGGCCCCGGCTCCAAGGCGTCCAACAGCGGGATGCGAAACAGCCAGAGGACAAAAGCGAAAGCGCAGCCGAAGTTTAAGCGCAAAATGAGCACAGCGCTCAGGCAAAAAAGGCACGGCGTGATTGCCCTGCCTTTTTGTGCGTCTGATGGACGAGTGCCGCTTCCTAGAAAAATTCTGCTTCGGAAGCGAGGTTCAGCATGGCTCGCATCGTTTTGTACAAATCTTGCGGGTCTTCCGTGCTGTAATAGACGGTATTTGTCGCCGTCTCGTAGCGGGTGCCAGGAACAATCGCTGCCATTTCCGCTTGGCCGGCATGGGAAAATTCCATCGCCATCTCCAGCGGGGTGGTGTTGATGAACGGAGCAATCGAGGAGATGTTGCCCAAAGCGAGCTTCGTTTGCTCCTGCAAGGCAGCAGACGCTTCTTCACGCGACAGACAGATAGCAGCTGTGCGCGATACCGCTTCCTTGACGATGGCGGTATGAATGCCAGGAATCAGCTCAGCCGCTTCTTTGGCAATGAGATTGTCGCCGGACACCATGACGACCGGAACGTTGTACAAGCCTGCTACAGCAGCGTTAAAGCCAAATTCGCCTACGACTCGTCCGTTGATGTACAAATTGCGGACGACACCGGACATGGTGTGGCTGAGCACGCCAGGAACCCCTTGACGGGTGTGGTAGCCGATGAACATGGCGGCATCAAAGCTTGCGTCCAAACCTTGCATCATGGAGCAGTCGCGAGGGGAGCCAGCGAGCAGACGAGCTTTCGGGTGCAGCTTTTCCCACAAAATGTTGTTCATCGTGTTGTGGCTGTCCGCGACGACGATTTCCGTCACGCCGCTGGCGAGGGCCGCTTCGATGACGGCATTCGCATCGTCCGTCATGAACTGACGGCCGCGCTGGTAGTTCACACCCGAATCAGGATTGATGTAGCTGGTGTCTACGATGCCGGAAATGCCTTCCATATCTACGGAGAGAAAAAGTTTCATGTTTGGTTTCATCCTTTCGCGTGCGATTCAAAATCGTCCCAGTTCTATGTAACCAGATTGTCCCTCTGGAGGCAACCATGAATACAGATTCTTCAAACAGTTTTTACTTTCAGGTTGCAGCCAAAAAAGCACGGGAAGCGCCTGTGCAGGGCATCCGTGCTTTCAGTTGTTCAACAGCTTGCGATAAAGCGTCAAAATGTCAGCGGTCATCTGCTGGATGGTGAAGGTTGCCTCGACTTTTTCCAGGGCGTTTTGCACCAATGTCTCCCGCAGTGCAGGCTCGGTCCAGATTCGCTCCATCGCTTTGGACAGAGCGGCAGGATCGTTTGGCTCGACGAGCAAGCCTGTGCGCTCCTGGAAGACGAACTCTTTCACGCCGCCGACATTGCTGGCGACGACAGGCACCTTGGAGGCCATCGCTTCGATGAGCGTGTAGCCCAGCCCTTCATACAAGGAAGAATGAACAAAACCATCAATCGCATGCAAGCAGGAAGGGATGTCCTGACGAAACCCGGCGAACCGGACGCGATCCACGAGGCCCAACTCTTGCGCCTTTGCTTCCAGCAGTGGACGTTCCGGGCCATCGCCGATCATGACCAAATAAGCGTCATTGCCGTTGTTCTGTGCAAAAGTATGGAAGGCGTCGAGCAGGATCGGCAGTCCTTTGACCGGAACAAATCGCGCTACGGTTCCGAACATAAAGGCGTCCTCAGGCACGTTCCATTCCGCGCGAAAACGTTTGCGGTCCGCTTCACGCAGCATATCTTGCTGATAAGGAGACAAGTCCATGCCGTTGTAGATGACGCTGAGCTGGGAATTTTTCACGCCCTGCGCGCGCAAATCGTCGGCAATGGCGCCGCTGACAGCGATGTAATGCCGATTCCAGTGGCGCGTGCTCCGTTCCATCAGGCTGACAATCGCGTACGCCAGCGTGCCCGCATAGTCGAAGCGCAGCGCACTGTGCACCGTAGTCAACAGCGGTACATTCATGCCAAGCGCGGCAAGCCGGGAAAAAAAGTTGGCTTTCACTCCGTGCGTATGGATGATCGCTGGACCAAACGAAAGAAAAGTCTGCCGCAAAGCTTGTAGCAGACGAATGTCAAATCGCCCGAACTGGTTTAACGCAATCACGTTGATGCCAGCTTCCCTCAGCTTTTTGGCAAAGAGCGAATCGTAGAAGCAGACGACAGCAACGTCGACTTCTTCCGCAGGAAACGTGGAGACCAGATTGAGAATATGTTGTTCCGCACCGCCAAATTCCCCCCCGCCAATCACGTGGAGGACTCGTAGTTTGCTCATGTAATTTCACCCGAATCTTAGTAAGAAAACCTCTGTCGAAGGTTTAACCAAAGCCATTCTCACTATAGCAGATGGCTGATAGATTCGCAATAAGACAGCACTTGTGGTATCGTTTAGGATGGAAAACGTAAAAACGAGAAGGACGGTTACATACATGAAGGCGCATAACGTTTTGATCATATGCTACATTTTTCCTCCCATCGGGGGCGGAGGGGTGCCGCGGCCGCTGAAAATGGCCAAATATTTGGGGGAGTTCGGCTGGAACGTGCACGTGCTTACCGTCGATCCGACTTACCATGCAACGCTTGATCCAACGCTTTTGACCCAGCTTCCGGCTGACGTCAGCATTCATCGGGCGAAAGAGTGGAAGCTGTTGCCGGGCAGAGGACAAGCTGCTGCGGCAAGCGGGAGCGGCTCGACTGCCGTGGCAAACACCGGCGCGCGTCCATCGTTGAAAGCGCAGGTCAAAAAGCAGATCGTGAACGTCCTGAAAAAGGTCAAGCCGTACTTGTTGATCCCGGACGATCAAATTCTTTGGCTGCCCAATGCGCTCAAGCTCGGGCGGGAAATCATGCGTCAGGAAAAAATCGACGTGATTTTCTCCACCTCCGGGCCTGTTACCAACCATCTGATTGCCGAAAAGCTTGCCGACGAATTTGGCTGCAAATGGGTGGCAGACTTCCGCGATCCGTGGACGCAAAACATGCACACTTCGGGTATTCCGTGGCGCGAACGTCTGGAAGAGCGGATGGAAGCGCGAGTAATGGCAAAAGCGGATGCGATTACGACGGTAACGGCGACTTTTGCCGAAAACTTCCGCAAGAAGCACCAGGAGCGAATCAAGCGGATGGAGCTGATCTACAACGGCTTCGATCAGGGCGATTTCCAAGGGCTTGCTCCAAGTCACGCGGCTCCCGGCAAATTCCACGCTGTCTATGCGGGCATTTTGTATCAAAAGCGCAATCCGCGGCTGCTCTTGCAAGCAATCCGCGAGCTGATCGACGAAGGCAAGGTGGACAGGCAAGAGCTGATGCTCAGCTTTGCAGGCGTGTTTGACTATCCCGGCTATTCGGAGAACCGGGACTGCGTGAAGGCGCTCGAACTGGGCGACATCGTGCGCGTCTTGGGAAATTTGCCGCACAAGGAAGCGCTCGGATTGATGAAAAGCGCCGACGCCCTTTTGCTGATCGGGGATGTGTCGAGTGATGCCGGGGCGTACATCCCGGGCAAGCTCTACGAGTACATGGGCATCGGCAATCCGATACTCGCCTTGAACAAGGCGGGAGAGGCGACGGAGATTATCGAGAATTTCCGTCTCGGCCAAGTAGCCGATCCGGAACAGAAGGATGCGATCAAAGAAGCTTATTGGAAGCTGTATCGGGAATGGAAGGAAAACAGCAGTCAGGCAAAAGGCGAGGCAGAGCGCGGAGCGGACTTTGCCGAGCGAGTCAAGCCGTACGAGCGCCGCGAGCAGGCAAGACAGTTGGCCGACCTGATGAATGAGCTGCTGACCAGATAACGTTGACCCCATGCCCCGGGAGCCAGGAACAGGCTGCGGGGCTATTTTTCATTCTGGGACAAAAACGAGGTGGAACGTGAATACATCTTTGCTTAGTTTGCGGGCGTACAATTTCTTTTACTTTTCCTTGCTGTCGATTTTTATTTCGTTTTTACCAGTTTACTTGAGCTTTCGCGGTGTTACGCCGGCACAAATCGGCGTGTTGATTGGAGCAGGCTCCTTTATCGGCATTTTGTCGCAGCCGTTTTGGGGGATGGTCAGCGACCGGACGAAAACGATCAAGCGGGTCATTCTCGTCACGCTGGGCTTATCCATCGTTTCAGGAATTGCGTTGTTTACGACGACTCCGTTTTTCGCGTTGTTTTTGCTCGTAGGCGCCATGTATTTTTTCCTGTTGCCGACCGATCCTTTGACAGAGAGTCTCAACTATCGGATGGCTGAGCAGCATCGCACAAGCTTTGGCTCCATTCGCACATTTGGCGCAGTCGGCTACGCTACAGCGTCTTTGTTCATCGGCTGGACGCTCGACCGATTGGGGATGGAACAGCTTGTCTGGCTGTTTGTCGGCTACGGCGTGCTTGCCTATTTGTGCGCGTTGGCGATGAAGGATGCTCCGGCGAGCAGCAAACCGTTGTCCTGGCCGGAGCTAAAGCGATTTTTCCTCTATCCGAAGACGCAGCGATTCTTTCTCCTCGTGCTGATCGCAGCGACTCCGCACCGGACGAATGACAGCTTTCTCGGCGTGTACGTGCAAAGCTTGGGAGGCACGACCGGAGATGTCGGGCAGGCGTGGTTTTTGGCAGCGGTGAGCGAAGTGGCGTTTTTCGCGATCAGTGCGCGGATTTTGGCCCGCTGGAGCGAAATCAGGCTGATTATGCTCGCATCGGCGCTGTACGCCATTCGCTACGTGCTGTGTGCGCTGGCTCCTTCACCGGAATGGGTGGTCTACTTGCAACTGACGCAAGGCGTCACGTTCGTCATTTTTTACACCGCGACGATTCAATACTTGTACAAAATCATCCCGGAAGAATGGAGAGCGACCGGACAAACCGTATTGGCCGTTTTGTTTTTCGGCATATCGGGCATCATCGGTTCGCTGCTGGGCGGCTGGCTGTTTCAGCAAAGCGGGGGCGCTGCGCTTTATTGGGCGATGGGCATATGCTCGGCAGTTGCCTTCGTCTACAGCCTGATGCTGGCAAGCTCGAAAAGCTCAGTGGGTGGTGCGGGAATGTAAACGAAAGAGCCTGCCGCGAAATTTCTTCGCAGCAGGCTCTTTTTCTGTGCCAAACGCTTCGTTGTTTTGGCTAAAAGCGGACGTGGCCGCAAGTGGTCATGGGCCTTTAGCCGTTTGACGGGAGCCGGGCTTTCTAGTAGAGCAAGTATTTCTCCACTTCTTCCGGTTCCTTGATGTTGATGCCGCCTGTATCGCCGTACTTGTACAGGTTGAACTTCACTTGCTGGTCCATCGTCCCGGCTTCCGGCAACGGCAGGATGATCCACGTCTCGTACTGATGAATCAGCCGGTCTTCCTTGCCGAACCAGAATGTCGCTTTGATGGTCGATTCTTTCAAAATGTATTCGAGGTCAGGGCGATCGCCGACCAGCTTTTTCAGCGGCTCAAACAGCGGGCTTTGACTTTTCGCCAGCCACTCGGCACCAGTCATTTTGACTTGGAACGGCACGGAGACGACGCCAATCGCTTTTTCATCCGGAAGCTGCACAGCCCGATCCATGAAAGGCAGCCAGTCCTCGAAGCCTTTCAGTACGTCAAATTCCAGCGGCTCGTCCGGAGCAGTCACCCAGTAGTCGTTGGAACGGATGTAGCGTTTGTCGCCGATCCGGTAGTACGTGTACGGCTGTGCCGCGATGCGCGTGCCGACATTGTAGCCTTTGTCGGTGAGGACGGCTCCGTCGAACATGCTTGTCGTGGAGCGGGAGAGAATCCGGTTGATTACGTATCCTTTGTACCAGAAAGCTTGCGCGTCTTTTTCCGTTTTTCCTTTTTCCAAAGCGGTTTTCAGCCATTCTGCGGCCGATTCGGTCTGCGCGGTCGTCGTCTGCTCAGGCTTCGTATCGAAGTTGGTAGTGGTAAAAGCTTTCGTTCCCGACTCGTACGTGCAACCGCCGAGCATGGAAGCCGTGCAGATGGCAGCGAGCAATGCCCATGCTTTTGTGCGTTTACGCATGGCGACCCCTCCTTACAACCCCGTATACGAGCAGACCGGCAAACAGGGCGATGGTCAACGCGAATACCGGAATGTTGTGCTGCTTGAACACGAGAATGCGATGCGAATTTTCCAGCGAAGCGACGATCTCGTTTTGCTTGTCGCCGTCGATATCTCCGATCTGGACGTTGATCAGCGGCAAGTAAATGCGCCAGTTTTCCTTCAAGCCCTCTGGCGTATAGTCGTAGCCGGAGAGATAGCGTGCATCGGTCGTGCTGATCCAGCTGCGCGCTTTGGCGACGATCTCGGGCGTCTGGTCGGTGCCGACCGCAGCGAAGTTGGAGAAGCGGAAGCTCTTGTCCTTTTCGTCGCTGGCCCAGAGAATGTCCCAGGTGCCATCCGCTTTCGGTTTCAAAATGTACGAAGGTCTGCCAGCTACGAGCAGCTCGTCCACCTTGTCGTGGTCGATGTCAGCCGGAATGAACTCTCCGGTGGCAAGCTCGGCCTGCTTGCGGGTCAATTGATAAGCTTCGGTGAGTGTGCCGTCCGGCTCAACAGCCAGCACGCTCAAATGCTCGCCAATGACGATCAGCCCTTCACGGCCATCAGGCAAGTTCATGGTGGTCAGCAACTTGGTTGCTTTGGTAGAGCCGCCAAATGGCTTGCCTTCGTATGTGCCTGTCAGCATGCCGTTTGTAATATGCAAGTCTTTGAATTTGCTTCCCAGCTCATGGCGCACGTCCATGCTGCCTTTGTTTGTCTCAAGCATGTTGGCGATGTTGTTCAGATCGAGCACAAAAGCGCGGTGTGCCGTCGTACCGGCTTGCATCATGGCTTCCGAGTATGGCTGTCTCTGCACGTTTGGAACGAGCTTGTCGTCTTTCATCGTGTAATACGGGAAGCCAGGGTAATCCGTTGGCAAGTTTTCCTTGATCCGCTCCATCGTTTCGGCTGGAATCTGGTCGTTTTTCATCCGGACTATTTGGCCGTCTTTCCAGGACATCACATAGAGCGACACAGGTTCCGCCTGCAAATGGCGCAGCTTTTCCGCCATTGCTTTTTTCTCTTCTTCTGTTTCCGGCTTCTCGACCTTTTCCGGCAGCGGTAGTTCTTCGGCATTGCCGTAGGTGACAATCTCCATTTTTCCGTCGCCATCGACGTCGTACAAGGTCATCGGGAAGTAGTCTACCCAGTCGCCGTTGTACATCCGGCTTGATTCGTACTGAACGGTAAAGTGGCTGAGTGCCGGCAACGTGTAGCGGTTGAACGTGACATTGGCCAGCACCGCGATCAGGACGAGCGGAGCGACAGCGCGCCAGCTCAAACGGCCGTACCATTTGACGAGCAGGGCAATCACGATGATGGCGACAGCGCCGCCAATGAGCAGAGCAGCCGTCGTTTTCACGTCGACGCGGGTCAAGGCGCGGTCCAGCAGCAAAAAGCCGACGGTGAACACAAGCACCTGTCGCCGCTCCGATGGGTGAATCACGTAGTAGCAAAACGCGAGCAGCGGCAAGAAAATCAGCAAAGCGATCCAGCTCAGGTCAAGGAACGCAGGCTTGACGAGCAGATGGTAAATCAAAAACAGGGCAATGGCGTACAGCGCCCAGCTTATTGTAGAGAGAATAGGATTGCGGCGCATGGGTTCACCACCTTTTGTTTTGTGTTTGGTCGACGTACAAAGCGCAGAGGAAGCCGCCAAACAGCCAGAAATAGAGGGCCATGAACGGCACCTCGAAAATGTTTTCCACGAGGTTGTGCGTCGCGACCGCAATCAACCCGCCAAACAGGCCAAGCACTGTGAAAAAGTGCGGCGATCCGATCAGCTTGCGAATCAGTCCCGCTCCGTATTTCAGCATGGAGACGACCAGACCGATCCAGAGGATGATGCCGATCAGACCGTACTCCGCCAAGCTTTTGAAGAAATAGCTGTCGGAGTAAATCGTGCCAAAATGTCGGGAGGCTACTGCCCCGCCGTGATGGCCGAGACCGACCCCGAACAGCGGCTCGATGCGCATTTTGTCATACGCTTCGCCCCAGCGGCCTACACGGCCTCCCTGACTGCTCGACTCGAAGTATTCAGGTGTGAACAGCGTGAAAATCCGGTTTTTGATCGTTCCAACCATCGGAACGGACTCTGGCACGAAAAACAGAGCGACAAGTCCGATGACACCTGCAAGCACCAGATAGCCTGCAATTCGTTTGTTCCATATGTAGAAGCAGATGAACATCGCAAACGCAAGCGCAAACCAGGCTCCACGCGATCCGGTCAAAAGCAGCGCGGCAAGTGTCGCCAGAGTGACGACGGCCCACAGCCCTTTTTTCCACAGCCCCTTCGACTGGACGAACAGTCCGGCCGCTACTGGTACGATCAAAGCCATGTAGCTGCCCAACACGTTTGGACTGGTTACGAACGAAAAGGCGCGAGTCGTAATGGCTTCGCCTTCCTGTACCCATGATTCGGGCGTTTTGACGCCGAGGGCGACCTGCATGACGCCGACGAGCGCGGCCAAAAAGCCGATCAGGGCGAGAACCTTCATAAATTTGTCCAGGTCTTCAACGGACTTCAACAAATAAAAGCCCATCAAATAGGCGATGATGTACTGGTAGACAGAGCGGAATCCTTCCACGCTGGCTTCCCAGTTCGCCATGTCCGTTACCATCAAGGCAAGGCCGAGGACGAAGAAGGCGCTGAGCAAATGTTTGATTCCAGGCATCGTCCGGTTCGTTTGCAAAAAAGCGCCGAACGTAAACACCATCAAGATGATGAGCAACGCTTCATCCCAAAAAGACGAAACGACTGGAATCGGTAGAATCTTTCGCAAGACATAGTCGATTACCGGATAGGCCAACAGCAGATACAACCACGTGGTTGATTGGCTTCCCCACTTCACAACGGTTTCTCTCATTTTGTTTGTAGTCCTCCTACAGGCAGGGATTAACCTACCCATTATAATGAATCTGGCAACCTGCAAGCAAGCTGGCGGGAAAGAGGTTGGTAGGAAAGCTAGAAATAAGATATGATAACAGGTGTGTTTGAGCTGGAGCGATTCGCAAAAGCTCTATGAAATTTTCACGAACGAAAAACAGGCTGTGCCCGATTGCTGTCTATGCGACGGACACCATTGTTTTGAACGAGGGATAGGAGAATTGGGTCATGAGTTTGTTGAGAATTGCCTCCATGATCGTCGTGCTGACGCTCGTGGGAAGGCTGCTGGGATTTTTTCGCAGCGTATACGTCTCCAATCTGTACGGCACAGGGATGGAGGCAGATGCGTTTAACATCGCAGCGACGATCCCTTTGACGCTGTTTCTGGTTGTACCCGGCGCAGTCAATGCCGTGCTGATTCCGACGATGCGCGGTTTGCTTGAAAAGAAAGAGCCAACCAGCGAGCTGTACCACAAAATGCTCGCGATCATTCTGGGAATATTCACACTGCTGGCGCTGTTGGGTGTCGCTTTCTCCCATCAGTTGGCAGCGATGTTCGGCCTGTCAGGGGAAAAGCTGGAGCTGACAGCCGAGATGCTTCAGTGGATGTGGCCTTCCGCCATTTTTATCGGCTTGACTGGATTGTGGTCGAGCTTGTGCAATGCGCATCAGCATTTTTTCACGCCGACTTTGGGCACGGTAGCGAACGGAGCCTTGGTCATCATTGGGATGTACATTCTCGTTCCGATCTACGGGTCAGTTGGCCTGGCGATTGCGACAAGCATCGGTTATTTGGCGGCGATGCTGACGATGCTGCCTACCTTGCGCAGCTTTGGCTACACGCATCGGGTGTCGCTTGCCTGGAGAGAGGATGCCTCGTTAAAAGGGATGGGCGAGCGCGTCATTCCGATTTTGATTGGCGCCGTAGTGGCACAGGCGACGACATTTATGGAAAGAGGCTTTGCGGAAGGGGTAGGGACAGGCGTAGTCTCCGCGCTTGCCAATGCGAATCAGATCGTGCAGATGCCGATGGCGATTTTTGTAGGCGCGTTTACTTTGCCGCTGTTCCCGCTGTTGGCGAGTCACGTCAAACGCGGCGAGATGGCCGAGATGAAGCAAATCTTGCAAAAAGGACTTGCCTATCTATTCATATTGCTCGTGCCCGTCACGGTTGGTCTTGCCTTGTACGCAGAGCCGGTCGTCCGCCTCGCTTTTGAGCGGGGAGCTTTTGACGAGCATTCTGTCGCACTGACTGCCTGGGCCTTGCCGTTTTACGGGCTGGGGCTGTATTTCCTGGCAGCCCGCGATTTGCTGACTCGCGCCTTTTACGCGCTGGAAAACACGAAGACACCCGTCATCATCGGGGCTATCGGAATCGGCGTATACGTGCTGGCCAACTGGCTGTTGATTCCGTTGCTCGGACACGGCGGGATTGCGCTGGCAAATGCCGTGTCGGCCATCTGCCAGGCGCTGCTCCTGTTTCTGTTGCTTTGGCGAGCCGTGGGCAGTCCGGTGCGGGCGAGCTTTCTTGCCACCGCAGGGAAGACACTTTTGGCCTGCGCGATCATGGGTGCCGCGATTGTGCTCGTCGATCCGTGGCTGTCGCTTTTGTCCGTCTGGCTGTATTTGCCGATCGGAATTGGCGGCGGAGCTTTGATTTATGTGCTCGTGATGGCTGTCCTGCGCGAACCGCTCGTATCGGAGCTGCTGCAAAAAGTGCGGAAGCGTTCTACTCCGGCGGCAGGGCGCTCGTAAGCGGGCATTCCCGGATGGCGTAGCGAACTTTGCCTGAGCTGCTCGGCGGGATGTGTTCCACGTACGAGACTTGTACGCTCACCTCGCCGAGCGCCGAGCGAATCCCTGCGAGCAGTCTTGCTTCGTCGGCTGGCAGGAAGCGCTCCGGCTCTTTCACGAGTCGGAGGCTTAACCGCTGCGGCTCGTGCTGCACGATTTGAAACGTGCGAAAGCTGTCCAGATTGCGGACGATATGGTTGAAGTAGTGGCCGTGAACGTACTGGCCGTTTTGCGAGATGAACATGTCGTCTTCCCGGCCGTCGATTGTTTCCAACAGCGGAAACGACACAGGGCACGGGCATGATTTTCCGGAGAGCGCGACGACATCGCCCAACTGGTAGCGCAATCGCGGCATGGACGTGTTGTGCAGGTCTGTGACGAGCAAGGCGCCGGGAACTCCGGGGAACACAGGAATCCGTGTGAGCGGGTCGACGACTTCCAAATAGCTGTTTTCAGAAAAAGCGTGCATGTTGCCAGCCTGGCATTGGTACGCGATAATGCCGCCATCCCGTGCGCCGTATTCGTTGACGACAGGAGCGGCAAAGGCAGCCTCCAGCGCGCGGCGCTGGTGCTCGTGCAGACTTTCTGCGGTAGACACGACAGCTTTCAGCGGAATCCCTAACGTCACACCTCTGGCCAGCATCATTTGCGAGAGTGTGTACAAGGCGGAAGCGTAACCGTACAAATAAGCGGGACGAAAGCGGCGGATCAGCTTGAGCTGGGTATCGAGCCTGCGTTCATCCAGCTCGTAGGCGGAGAGCAGCAGCCGATTTTTCAGCCAGCGCTCCTTGAAGCGATACGTCCGCGCCTGCTGTTGATTCAACTCCAGCGGAGATCCCCAGAGCATGACACACGGATCGCCGATACGGATGCCGTGCCAGGACAGGCCGAGCCAACGGGCCGCTTCGTAGCGCTCGACCGTGGGGCGATCGAGGTAGAAGCGGGTCGGTTCTCCCGTGGAGCCGCCTGTGCGATTGGCGATCAGCTTGTCAGGGCGGATGTTTTTGCTCAAATATTGCTCGGCATTGCGGCGAAAAAGCGTCTTGTCGAGGATCGGCAGCTTTTGCACGAACCGTTCAGGCGCTTCCCGGTACTCGCGCCACGTGCTGCGGTATGGCTCGTAAGCCGCGACGTTGTGGACAGCGTGGTCCAGCAGTTTGACAAGCTTCTCGCGCTGCCGCCATTCCAGCATGTCCTTGGACAAGTGCTGGGCGAGCTTTAGCTCCTGCATGTATGGACGCGTGCGGTTTTCTTTTACTACCTCCATCAAAGGCCACTGTACTTGGCGAATCCAAAATCCTGTTACAGCCATCCTTTTCCTCCTGCTCTTCCCATCAGACGATTCGAAGAAGTCAATGGAATCTGTTTTTCACCAGTATTCCAGCCAAATTCCATCCATATACCTGTTTGCTGGATGGAGGAATTGATAGTAGGATAGAGAGTGGGTTTATGGCGATTGCAAGTTCCCAAGTCAAAGTGACGCAAAAAAGGAGTTACCCAATGTTGAAAAAAAGTCATTTTCTCGCAGGGGCGCTGATCTTGGCCATCGCGGGAATTTTGTCAAAAGTAATCGGGATGTTTTACCGGATTCCTCTCCAGGAAATTGTGGGGGATAACGGTCTCGGGCTTTACCAGGAGGTATATCCGCTCTACCTGACCTTTCTGATCCTGGCGACGGCGGGCGTGCCCGTTGCGTTGTCACGAGTCATTGCCGAAGCGCTTGCGGAGGGCAAGCAAGGCTCTGTCGGGCAAATTTTGGCCCGCAGCATGGTGATGATGGGCGGAATCGGGATCGTCTTGTTCGCGCTGCTGTACGCCAGCTCGCCGCTGATCGCGAAGCTGATGGGAAATCCGCATCTGATCGAGCCGATTCGCGCCATCTCGCTATCTCTGCTGTTCGTACCGCTGATTGCCGTGATTCGCGGCTTCTTTTACGGACATCAAAAGATGCTGTACGTCGGTCTGTCGCAGATTGTGGAGCAGACGCTCCGGGTGATCTTCATTCTCGTAGCGTCCCTGTACCTTGTCCGCTTGGGCGAGGACACGGATACGGTGATCACCGGAGTCAATTTCGGGACGATGATCAGCACGTTCCTCAGCCTCGGTTTTCTGGCGCTGCTCATGTGGCTGCATAACCGGAAAAACTCCGTGTTCACGAACGCGGAGTGGGGGCGTCTGGACTGGTGGTACGACCGCGCGTTTTTCGGCTCGATGTGGCGCATTGCCTGGCCGATTTGCGTGAGCGCCCTCGTCATTCCGATTTTCAGCCTGACGGATTCGTTTTTGGCGATCAATATTTTTCGCTACATCTGGAATGTCGACGGATTGACGGCAGATACGTGGTTTGGCATTTACAGCCGTGGCGGCCCGCTTTTGCAAATGGCCAGCCTGTTCGGCTCATCGATCGCGCTGTCCATCGTTCCGGCGATTGCGGAAGCGAAGCGGCAAAAAGACACGGAGCGGGTTACGACCTTGACCAAGCTGTCGCTGCGCTTTGCCTGGCTGATCGGCTTGCCGGCAGGTCTGGGGCTTACTGCTGTGGCGGAAGGGGCCAATCTGGCCTTGTACGGGGATATGGAAGGGACGCGGGCGATGGCGATTCTCGGCATCAGCGCGATCCCGCTCTCGCTGCTCCTGGCGACAAACGGCATCTTGCAAGGGATCGGCAAGGAGAAAATTCCGGCTCGCCACCTGCTGTACGGTGTGATCGTCAAAGTCGCGGCTACGCTCGTCTTCACGTCCTTGTTCGGCATGGATGGACTGTCTTTGTCCTGGCTGTGCGCGACCGCCTTCGTCTGCATTCTCAACATGCGCGTCATCGCGAAGCTTGTACAGGTTCCGATCCATTGGCGCTTCGATACGATCTATCCGCTTCTGGTCGCCAACCTGATGCTGCTGCTTGCCTGGGGTACGACCGAAGCTGTCGGGCTGCTGCTCGCCGGCAAGGAAAAAGTGCGCCTGCTCGGGGCAATCGAAACGGTAGGGGGAGTTGGCGTTGGGCTGGTCGTCTATCTGGGACTGCTGCTGCTCATCCCGCTCATCGAGGACAAGGAGCTGGACTGGCTGCCGGGTGGTGGCAAGCTGCGCGCTTTTATCAATCTCATACGCAAAAAGCAGCCGTCCTCCAAAGCGCAATAGGACAGGCTGACACGAAAAAACCCCTTTCTCCGCTCAGGAGGAAGGGGTTTTTTGATACACACAGACGACCATTTTTACGAAAAACTCGCGGAAACCGGGCACGTTCGCCAAGCCTTTGAGCTGGTTGCGCAACGGAATCTCGCGTTCGTAGACAGCGGGCTGTGTCACGCCTTTTTGGATGTTGCGAAAACGCTTGATCGTCATCCGGTTGATGTAGGAAATCGTATCGCTTCCGTCCGGGCGCTTGTCGAAGCGGAACGAGATGCGGTCAGAACCGTCTGGCAAGTCACGCACCAGCTTTTTGTACGCGTCGATCAGCGCTTGCTCGGAGAAGAGGGCGTGCACCCAAGGAATCCCGATGGCGTCTGACAAATGAGCGCCGTACGGATGGTAGTAAGGCGGAAAGTTGATGTACAGATGGCCGCCCGGCTTGAGCACGCGGAAGCATTCTTCCAGCGTCTTTTCCGGCTCGCCAACGTGCTCCATCGCATCGTTCATGATAATCGTGTCAAAGGTGTTGTCCGCAAAGTCCATTCGCGCGGCGTCGCCTGTCATGAAAGATACGACGTCCGCCAGCCCTTTTTCTTTGGCAAAGGCATTGCCTTCCTCTGCATAGTGCGGGACGATGTCGATGCCGATCATCTTTTTCGGGCCAAAAGTGGCGTAGTAACAGGTCTTGCCCCCGCCGCCACAGCCGATATCCAGCACGGTCTTGCCTGTGAACATTTGCTCCTGGGAGTGGAAGGGGAGGAAAAACTGAATCGTTTGATCCCCTTTTTGAAATTGCCACTCGGTATAGCTCATTTCCCCGTCATTCGCCAAATTGAAGGGATGGACGGGGAGCGGGAATAGTCGGTTTAATCCAAGCAATACTTGTGAAGAAAAGGACATGGCTTCGTCCTCCTTTCCTGTCAGCCTTATGTGCGCAGCGCCTGGAGCACCAGCTCGCTGCTTTTGGCCGCTTCAATTGCCAGCACGCGGGAATGCTCCGTTACCAGATCAATCTCGGCAGCAAGTCCGTCGATTTTTTCCGCGAGCAGCGCAAGCAACTGTGCTTCGTCGAGCTCGGTAATGTGTCCGGCGTTCGGCATCCCGGCGCGCTCGACAAAGCGGTCGATTTTCGGATCGTACGAAATGCCGATAAAAGGAATGCGCAGCATGCAAGCGAGAATAAGCGAGTGGAGCCGCATGCCGACGACGTAGTCGCACTGTTTTAAAACAGACATGATATCGTGAAAAGTAACGGGCGCATCGAGAAGACGTGCTCCTGGCTGGGTCATCTGTTCCATGATCTCCTTGGACGGAGCCAAGTCGCTGGGAACGTGCATCGGCAGAAACAGGACATTCCAGCCGCGCAAGACAAACCAGTCCGCCGCTTTGGCGATGGTTTGCTTGAACGCTTGCTCCTGCTTCCAGTCGCGCACAGAGATCGCCACCAAAGGCTTGTCCGGATCAGCGAACAGACCGTGGAGCAGTTCTTTTCCACGCGCATCCGAAATATCTTCGGGAGATATCGTCAGGGCGGGATCAGCTGTGACGTGAATCGGCGCTTTTTTGACGCCGCAAGCTTTGAAGTCTTCTCCCGATTCGTAATCTCGCACGGTAATGACATCGACATGATTCACTACCCGCTTGATAACCTGGCGACTGAGCGGTTTGAGAATGGGTCCGAACCCTTGAGCGTAAAAGACCACGGGCTTGCGGAGTAGCTTGGCGATGGTGACGATGCCCAAATAGTAGAGAACACTGCGCGGACTGGTAACGTCCTGCATCAGCGTCCCTCCGCCCATCACTAGCATGTCGCTTCGCGAAAGCTCACGGACGATGGTTCCAAAGCTCCAGCGGTCATAAGCTTCAATCCCGAACAGTTCCGCAGTCCGATCAGGCTGGTTCGACAGAACGGCGAGAGAGATATTTGGTTGTTCCCGCTTAAGAGAGCTGATGATGCCGTAGAGGACCACATCGTCTCCGGCATTGTTGAAGCCGTAGTACCCGGAGATGAGAATTCGCGACATGGAGTGAACCTTCTTTCTATATCAAACGTACAGGAAAAATACATCCTCAAGTATAATCGAGTAAACAAGGGGAAGTAAAGCGACCCCGGAACAAAACTTGGTGCCAAAGCTTTTCGCGATAGACCTTGGGCTAGCAGGTTTTCATAGGGTATAATGAAAACACTTCACGAATCAGGAACGCTCGCCCTATGAGAACATGTAGAGGAAACCCATGGCGAACATGCCGATTCCGAGTACGATCAAGGCAATCATCACGCCGAGCATTCCTTTGTTTTTTCGACGTCGGTAAAAAAATTCGTCAAACATGGTAAGCCTCCCTGAAGCAAAATAGTCCATTCTATTATCATACCATGTTCCCTGGCTAACTTGCCAACAGCAGATGAAAAGGCTGACGGCAAACCCGGGAGCGAACAAGCCAAATGGCCATGCAGCGCAACAACCTGGAAGGAGAAAGATTCATCATGGAGAGCATGTGGTTAAAATACACCTTGTTGGTAGAGCAAGCGACAGAGGATTTGTTTGTGGCGGAAGTGTTGGGCAGCCCGTACACGCTCGGCTGGGTCGAGCCGCAAATCGAGATTTTGACGACAGAAAACGGTTATGATTACGCGGAAAATACCGAAGGTCCTGTCGTTGCCTATTTGTTTGAGCCCATGCAAGATTCCGAAGAAGAACATGTTTCCCGGCTCAGAGCGTACATCTCGCGCTGGGACGGTCAGGTGAGCCTCAAGGAAATCGAGCAGGTCGCGGAAGAAAACGAATCGTGGAAAGAGGAGTTTCGCGAGGTGCAAATCGGTGAATGGTGGGTGGCTCCTACGTGGACAGACCCGCAATTGCTGAAGGACGCCAAGCATGTCCTCTGGATCGATCCGGGTGCGGCGTTTGGCACAGGCTACCACGGAACGACGCAAGATATTCTGTTGCTTTTGCAAGAGATGGATGTGACGGGCAAAACCGTTTTTGATATCGGAGCAGGCTCGGGCATTTTGTCGCTGTTCAGTGCCTTGAACGGAGCGAAGTATCCGGTCTGGGCGATTGATATCAACCCGCAAAGCGAGTATCAGGTAAAAGTCAATACAGCGAACAATCATCTGCCGGAAGAAGCCGTTCAGGTGGTCATCGGAGACGCAAGCGAACAAGAAGTCGCAGCCAGGCTCCCCGCGCAAGCCGATCTGATTCTCGTCAATATCGGTGGGGATGAAAATGTCTCGATCCTCCCGCTGATTCGCGAACGGATCGCTGCGGATGGTCAAGTCATTCTCTCCGGAATCGTTGACTGGAATCGCGAAGCCGTCCTGTCCGCTTTTGAAGCGGCCGGTTTTCAAGCCGAAGCAGAACGGCATTCGGAGGAGTGGGTGACGATTTTGTTGAAAAATACGGCTGTGAACCATTCTGTAACTACTGTGTGAGAACATACAAACAATACCGATCAGTGGAGGGGAAAACAAAATGGAGCATGTCGTGATTGCTGCCGCCGGACGTACGCCAATTGGCACGTTTGGGGGTGTACTGAAAGATGTAAGCGCTCGCAAGCTGGCTGAACTGTCGATCCGTGCCGTTATGGCCAGAGCAGGACTCGAAGCATCGCAGATCGACGAAGTCATTTTGGGCAATTGCATACAGCGCACAGATGAACCGAACATCGCCAGAGTGGCGGCGATTGACGCCGGACTAGGCAAGGAAGTGACAGGCTTTACCGTACAGCGGCAATGCGCGTCAGGCATGCAGGCGATCGCCAGCGGCACCTCGCAAATTTTGCTGGGCGAAAATGAAGTGGTGATTGCAGGCGGTACCGAGAGCATGAGCAACGCTCCGTATGTCTTGAAAAATGCGAGATGGGGCCGCAGACTTATGCACGGCGAGATGACGGATGCCATGTGGGAGCTGTTGACAGACCCGCACCACCAAATTTTGATGGGAGAGACGGCCGAACGTCTGGCTGACCTGTACAAGATCAGTCGCGAGGAGCAGGACGAAATCGCCATGCGCAGCCAGCACAATGCGATTCACGCGATCGACAACGGGCTGTTTGCCGAGGAGATCATCGGTGTGCCGATTGCCAAGCGCACGGGCGAGATCATCGTCACCGAAGACGAATTTCCGAGAAGAGGCGTCACGATGGAAAGCCTGGGCAAACTGAAGCCGGGCTTCCGCGAAGCTGGCACGGTGACCGCGGGCAACGCTTCCGGGCTGAACGACGGAGCTTCTGCCGTCGTGCTCATGAGCGAAACGAAGGCGAAGCAGTTGGGAATCGAACCGCTGGGCAGAATCGTCTCGTGGGCGACAGCGGGCGTGGAGCCTGATCTGATGGGGTACGGCCCTGTTCCTGCTGTGAAAAAGGCTTTGGCAAAAGCCAATCTGACCATGGCCGATATGGAGCTGATCGAGGTGAACGAAGCATTCGCGGCTCAATACCTCGCTGTCGAAAAGCTTCTGGAGCTGCCGCGCGAGATCACGAATGTAAACGGCAGCGGAATTTCGCTCGGTCATCCGGTCGGTTCAACCGGTTGTCGGATTGTTGTGACTTTGCTGCACGAAATGAAGCGCCGCCAGCTCAAGCGCGGACTCGCTACACTGTGCGTCGGTGGCGGCATGGGCATGGCGATGATCCTCGAAAGAGTGTAGAACTGGCAAACTGCTTTTCGCGCGCAGCAAACTGTGAGCATGTTTAAATCAAGCCTCCCCGGTTAAAAATGGAAAGCAAGCCCCACTTGTGTCTGCACGCAAGAAGGTGGCGGCTGTGCTTGCAAAGGGGGAGGCTTTTTCATGGCATTTTTTTCATTTTTGAAGCAATACAAAAAACAGATCGCTTTGCATTTCTTTTCCTTTCTGTTGGCCGGGGCATTGTTCGCCATCGGTTACAGTGCCTATCAATACAAACAGATGACCGAAAAATGGTACGCGCCACTCGGCGGACAGACGACGGGCGGTGCGAAGCAAGCAACTGCCTCGCTGCCACCGCCCCGCGATCTGCTGACCGGAACCGAGCCGTTGAAGCCGTTCGTGGTCATGCTGCTCGGCGTGGACAGTCGCGACGGCGAGAGCGCCCGTTCTGACACGATGATGCTCGCCGCTGTCCATCCGGCGAAGCAATCTGTCTACCTCATTTCCATCCCGAGGGACAGCTACATGGAACTGCCGGGAAAAGGCCATGACAAAGTCAATCACGCCATGGCTTTCGGCGGCCCCAAGCTGGTCAAGGAGTCGCTGGAAAACTTTTTGGATATCAAGATCGATCGCTATGTATCCGTTGACTTTGAAGGCTTCCGCAAAATTGTCGACGAGCTTGGCGGCGTCTCCGTTCAAGTCCAAAAGCGGATGAAATACAGCGACCCTACGGACGACACTTACATCGACCTGATGCCGGGCTTGCAGGTGCTTTCCGGCGAACAGGCGCTGGACTACGCCCGCTATCGCAAGAGCGACCTGGGAAAAGAGGACAGCGACTACCAGAGGATTAACCGCCAGCAGGAGATTTTGGCTGCTCTGGCGCAAAAGGGAGCATCGGCACAGATGTACTCCAAGGCGTTTACTTTGATGGAAATTTTGGGACAGCACGTGAAAACCGATTTTACTGACCAGGAGATCGCTTCCCTGTTGCTTAGCTACAGCGATGGGACCCCGAACAAAATCAAGACAGATACGCTGGTCGGGCAGGACGAACGAATCTGGCACAACGGAATCGTCGGCTGGTACCATCTCGTTCCGACTGCGGAGCGGGAGCGCGTCCGCAAGCAAATGCAGGCCGCCTTGCAGCCATGACCCGTGACATACGCAGCGAAAACAAACGCAGGAAGACGCACTCCGCATGAGCAGGGGCGCGTCTTTTTTGCGAGGAGACGTTTTTAATTGGAAAATTGATTATTTTTCGAATACAATAGCGATAAGGAAGAGATTATGAATGTCGATCATAGGGGAGGGGCAAGGCCATTTAAGGGATGGAGGGAATGACCATGTCAAATGCCAAGCCTTGGATTGCCAATTACCCGTCCGAAACTGCACCGTCACTGGACTACCCCCGTATTCCGTTGACGCAATTTCTCGTGCAGTCGGCTGCGTCGTACCCAGACAACAATGCGATCTACTTCATGGGAAAAACCATATCGTACCGGGAGCTTTTGGAGCTGTCCTACCGTTTCGCCAACGCGTTGGTAGAGCGCGGCGTGCAAAAAGGCGAACGCGTGGCGATCATGCTGCCCAACACCCCCCAGGCTGTAATCAGTTACTATGGCGTGCTGTTCGCAGGAGCAACCGTGGTGATGACGAATCCGCTCTACACCGAGCGGGAGCTGATTCATCAACTGGAAGATTCCGGCGCACAGACCATCATCACGTTGGATTTGCTGTACAAACGCGTCGCGCAGGTTCGCTCATCGACTCCACTCAAGCGCATTTTCGTTACAAGTATTGGCGATTTCCTTCCCTTGCTGAAAAAATGGCTGTATCCACTGGTTCAAAAGAAACAAGGGCACAATCCGCAGGTTACATACGGTGCCGATGTGGAACCGTTTCTTTCCGTCATAAAAGAAAGCGCTGTCAAACCTGTCCAGGTGCCCGTCGATCCGGACAAGGACATTGCCTTGCTCCAGTACACGGGAGGCACTACCGGAGTGGCAAAAGGCGTGATGCTGACTCATGCCAACCTCATCGCCAACGCGATCCAGTGCCAGGCTGTCCTTTACAAGCTGAAAAAAGGCGGCGAGCGAATTTTGGGCGTGCTCCCGCTGTTTCACGTCTACGGCATGACGACCGTGATGAACAAAGGAATCTGTATTGCCGCCGAAATCATTCTCGTGCCCAAATTCGAGGTCAAACAAATTTTCGAGATGATCGACAAGCGCAAGCCGACTTTGTTCCCCGGGGCACCGACGATGTACATTGCGCTGATCAATCACCCTGACTTGAAAAACCACGACCTGTCTTCGATCGACGCGTGCGTCAGCGGCTCGGCGCCGTTGCCGATCGAGGTCAAACTCAAGTTTGAGGAGCTGACAGGAGGCAAGCTGGTGGAAGGCTACGGCCTGACCGAAGCTTCGCCGGTGACGCATTCCAATCCGATCTGGGAAAAGAGCATCACAGGCAGCATCGGCATGCCTTGGCCGGATACCGACTGCCGCATCATCGACACGGCTACGGGAGAAGAGCTGCCACAGGGCGAGATCGGGGAGCTGGCGGTAAAAGGGCCGCAGGTCATGCTCGGCTACTGGAACCGGCCGGAAGATACTGCCGCCGTCCTGAAAGATGGCTGGCTCTTGACAGGCGACGTCGGGTACATGGACGAGAACGGCTATTTTTACATCGTCGACCGCAAAAAAGACATGATCATCGCGGGCGGCTTCAACATTTATCCGCGTGAAGTGGAAGAAGTGCTGTTCGAGCATCCGGCGATTCAGGAAGCGGCGGTGATCGGCGTGCCCGACCCGTATCGCGGCGAGACAGTCAAAGCGTTTATCGTCTTCAAGGACGGAAAGCAGGCGAGCGAGGAAGAATTGGAAGCGCATTGCCGCCAGAAGCTTGCCGCCTACAAAATTCCGCGCAAGTACGAAGTTCGCACAGAGCTGCCGAAAACGATGGTCGGAAAAGTGTTGCGCAGGCAGCTGCAAGAAGAAGACAAAGCGCGTCGGGAAACACAAGAAGAGATCAAAACAAGCTGACGAAAGACAGGGTCAAGCGGTGCGCATCCTGAGAGGGAAGCGGCCGTTTTTGTGGGGCGAAAAGGGACAAGCATTCGTTGTTCGTCGACGCGCGGCACTTGCGATTGACACCGTCAGGTTCGTGTATTAAACTATTTTTATGAATGAATAATCATTCATTTCAGGATTTTTTTATCATCACTGCGAGTAAAGATGGAGGTTATTATGGCAAAGAAAACGGGGGAAAAGTATCAAGCCATTATTGATGCTGCTGTACGGGTAATCGCCAAACAAGGCTATTACAGCGCCCAGGTATCGAAGATTGCAAAAGAGGCGAAGGTAGCAGACGGCACCATATACCTCTATTTTGAAAACAAGGATGATATCCTGATTTCCTTGTTCAACGAAAAAATGGGACAGTTTGTGGACGAAAACCGCAAGCGAATCTCGGAAGCGACGACGATTGAACAAAAATTGTACGTCCTCGTGCATGCGCATCTGAGCCAACTGGCGAAAGACCAGGAGCTGGCAAAGGTGACGCAAATTGAACTGCGCCAAGCCAATCCGTTCATCAACGAAGGCATCGGCAAAGTGATGAAGCAATATTTCAATCTGATTGAGGAAGTCATCCAGGAAGGGATGGAGCAAGGAGTATTCCGCCCCGATCTGGAGGTCAGAATGACACGCAAAATGATTTTCGGCACGCTGGATGAAGTGACGACTTCCTGGGTCATGAAGCAGTGCAAGTACGACCTTGTCTCTCATGTTGATTCCATTCATAACCTCTTCCTGTTTGGTATGAAGGGAAAAGAATGAAAGAAAAGCTTTTTTTGTGTGAGAACGTTTGTTACAATGGAAACAGCAAGACTGAGCGTTCGTTCAGAAAACATAAATAGCCTGTTTGTTCATATGGATAGATGTTTGGGGGGAGAGGAATGGATTCGCATTGGAATGTGGAAATCGCTGATCGGGTCGCTACCGTCACGATCAGCAACCCGCCAGCTAACGCATTGGGCAAAGCGGTGCTCGATGAATTGAGTGAACTTTTGGACCAGTTGGAAAACAACGCAGACGTCAAAGCGATTGTTTTGACTGGCGAAGGGCGCTTTTTCATTGCGGGAGCGGATATCAAAGAGTTTACCCAATTGGCCCCTGCCGAGGCGGAAGCGATGGCCAGAAGTGGTCAAGCGTTGTTCGATCGACTGGAGACATTCCCTAAGCCCATTATCGCCGCCATCAACGGCGCTTGCCTGGGTGGCGGACTGGAACTTGCGATGGCTTGCCATATACGCTTTGCCGCCGTGGAAGCAAAGCTCGGCCTGCCGGAGCTGAACCTGGGGCTGATCCCGGGCTACGGAGGAACGCAGCGTTTGCCGCGACTGGTCGGCAGAGGAAAAGCGACCCAGATGATTCTCACCTCCGAGATGATTGGCGGCGAGGAAGCTTTGCGCATCGGGCTTGTGGAAGCGGTTTATCCGGCCGAGATTTTGCTGGATGAAGTGAAAAAGCTGACTCAGGCGATCGTGCAAAAAAGCGCTGTTACGCTCAAGCTCGCCCTGCAATCGGTTCACAATACGGTGCAAGTCGGTTTGGCGGAAGGCTTGGAACAGGAAGCGAAAAAATTCGGGGAAGCTTTTGCTTCAGAAGATATGAAAGAAGGCGTTGCAGCCTTTTTGGAAAAGCGCAAACCGCAGTTTGCAGACAAGTAATCACATGCAGCAGCGGCATCACCAGTACGAGGAACGATTAAGGAGGAGGCATCCTGATGAAAATCGTGGTTGTGTTGAAGCAGACGTTTGACACAGAAGAAAAAATCGTGATCCAAAACGGGCAAATTTCCGAGGATGGCGTGGAAGTCATCATCAATCCTTACGACGAGTATGCGGTAGAGGAAGCAATCAAGCTCAAAGAGGAACATGGCGGCGAAGTAACGGTGATCAGCGTAGGTCCTGACCGTGTGGAAAGCTCTCTGCGCACCGCTTTGGCGATGGGCGCGGACAAAGCTGTCCTGGTGGATGACGAGTCTTTGTTTGGCGACGAATATACAACCGCCAAGGTGCTTGCTGCGGTTGCGAACAAAATCGGCTATGACATCATCATCGGCGGGCAAATGGCGGTTGACTCCGGCGCAGGCCAAGGCGGACCTCGCCTCGCGGAAGAGCTGGGAATCAACCACGTCTCTACTGCTGTGAAGCTGGAAGTGGACGGCACCACCGTTCGTGTTGAGCGCGATGTGGAAGGCGATCTCGAAGTGGTGGAAACCAGCTTGCCTGTGTTGATTACGGCTCAGCAAGGGCTGAACGAGCCGCGCTATCCTTCTCTCCCGGGGATCATGAAAGCGAAGAAAAAGCCGTTGGATCGACTCGGTGCAGACGATTTGGGACTGACAGCCGAAGCGGTGCAGGCCAAGACGCAAATTGTCGACCAGACGCTGCCTCCGAAAAAGCAGGCTGGCCGTATTCTCTCTGGCGATTTGGCGGCCCAAACGTCGGAATTGGTGCAACTGTTGCGCAATGAAGCGAAAGTGATCTAAGCGAGAGGGAGAGGATATCCATGAAAAAAGTTCTTGTACTTACAGAAGTACGTGACGGACAACTTCGCAACGTGTCGCTGGAAGCGTTGGCCGCAGCGCAAGTATTGGCCGAAGGTGGCGAAATCGTTGCAGGCGTATTCGGGGCAGATGCTGCTTCCCATGCGCAAGTATTGGCGCAGCATGGAGCGAGCACAGTTTATACAGCGGATCACCAGGCACTGGTTCAGTACACACCTGACGCTTATGCGCAGGCACTTGTCCAGCTGATCGAGCTTGCCTCTCCTGATGCGATCGTGCTGGGCCACACGGCAATCGGCCGCGATGTTGCTCCTCGCGTAGCGGCGAAGCTCGGCTACGGCCTCGTATCTGACGTAACAAGCCTGGAAGCAGGACCTGTGTTCGTTCGTCCGATTTACGCCGGAAAAGCATTCCAACAACGCAAATTTGTGGACGGCAAAATTTTCATCACAATCCGTCCAAACAATATCGCAATCGGTACGCCGGACGCGTCCAAAACGGCTGTTGTCGTTCCGGTTGATCTGGAAATCAAAGACTTGCGCACGATCGTGAAAGAAGTCGTACGAAAAACGAGCGGAAAAGTGGACTTGTCCGAAGCGAAAGTCGTCATCTCCGGCGGGCGCGGCGTGAAGAGCGCGGAAGGCTTCCAGCCGCTGTACGATTTGGCTGAGGTGCTGGGAGCGGCTGTAGGGGCATCCCGCGGCGCTTGCGACGCCGACTACTGCGACTACTCCATGCAGATCGGGCAAACCGGAAAAGTCGTCACACCTGACCTGTATATCGCGTGCGGAATTTCCGGGGCGATCCAGCACTTGGCCGGGATGTCCAGCTCCAAAGTGATCGTTGCGATCAACAAAGACCCGGAAGCACCTATTTTCCAGGTGGCCGATTACGGCATCGTGGGCGACCTGTTCGAAGTGCTCCCGCTGCTGACTGCCGAGTTCAAAAAAGTGTTGGTGTAAGGCGAAAGAAACAATGGCAAAAACATGAAGGCGTCCCACTCCCGGGGCGCTTTTTTTGTTCCAAACCCTTACCTTATTCTGTACTTGGTTGTTATAATAAATGAATAGGAGAGGTGAGCGTCATGAGTGAAGAGCTGTTGCAACAACTGGTTCACATGGTGGCGGAGAACAATCGGCTCATCAAAGACGTGCAGCAGGAGCTGCGGGAGTTCAAGGCTGAGATGTATGAGTTCAAAACGGAGATGTACGCATTTCGCGACGAGATGTACGAGTTCCGCGATGATGCTACCCAGCGCCTGGAGCGTCTGGAGCGGCAAGACAAGCTGATCGAAGCTGACATCGGTTTGATGCACAAAAAGGTGAGCGACCATGAACGGGAGATCAACCGTATCAAGCAAGTCGGTCAATAAATCGAACGGTCAACAATAAGGGAGCGGCACTCTGGATAGACTATAGCGTGAAGTGCGCACAAAGTGCGGGGCGCCGTAGTCATTTTTGTTTTTGAATGATATACTGTAGGAGCGTCTGAACCCTTTTTTTAGTAATTGACTTTTCGAGGAGGTAACTTTCCATGGCAATCGTAAATGCAACTGACCAAAACTTTTCCCAGGAAGTAGAGCAAGGCGGTACTGTCCTGGTTGACTTCTGGGCTCCTTGGTGCGGCCCTTGCAAAATGATCGCTCCAGTCCTGGAGCAAATCGACGGGGAAGTGGGCTCCAAGCTCAAAATCGTCAAAGTAAACGTTGACGACAACCCGGATTCCGCAGGCCGTTTTGGCGTTATGTCCATCCCGACCTTGATCGTCTTCAAAGATGGTCAGCCTGTAGACAAAGTGATCGGCTTCCAACCAAAAGAAGCCCTCATGGCAACCGTAGGCAAACACCTGTAAGCATAAACGACCAGACAGCATGAGAAGCGGCGCTCCAATGCCGCTTTTCTCATGTCTGCAGGGCTGCTGTCTTTTTGCTTCCTTATAATAGAAAGCGTTTTCACGAACGATTAAACTGTCGCTGCAATGAGAAGCGGCAGTTTTTTTGCTTGGGCTGCGATTATGCCGGAGCTACGTTTTCTAATCCGCCGAATCATGATACTATGAGCATAGAACGTACATTCTTATTGCAGGAATGATAAGGGAAGGAAGTCATTTGATGCCAAGCAAATTGACGAAAGAGCAAAGCGACTATCTCGTGTCGAAAATACAGCGGTTTTTCGCTGAACAACGCTCGGAAAACCTGGGCAATCTGGAAACGGAAGAGATGATCGAGTTCTTTTCCAAAGAACTGGGGCCGTTTTTTTACAATCAGGGAGTACAGGATAGCCGCAAGCTTTTGCTGGAACGGATGAGCGCACTGGAAGACGAGCTGTACGTCCTGGAGCAGCCCGTCATGAAAAAGCGATAGCAGATGAAAGAACGAGGGAGGGAGCAGCCATGAACCGTTCGTTGAAAGATAAGCTGGCTGTGCTGCCAGAAAAACCCGGCTGCTACCTGATGAAAAATGCAAGCGGGGAAATTATTTACGTCGGAAAGGCTAAAGTGCTGAAAAACCGCGTACGCTCCTACTTTACGGGTAGCCATAACGGGAAGACGCAGCTTTTGGTCAGCGAGATCGTCGATTTTGAGTACATTGTGGTAGCCTCGGCGATTGAGGCGCTGCTGTTAGAGTGCAACCTGATCAAAAAGCATGACCCCCGCTACAACGTCATGCTGCGCGATGACAAGACGTATCCGTACATCAAAATCACGAATGAAGAACAGCCTCGTCTGGAGATTACTCGCAAGGTGCTGAAGGACAAAGCCAAATATTTTGGCCCGTATCCAAACGCTGGCGATGCTTCCGAGGTGAAGAAGCTGCTGGACCGGCTCTATCCTTTGCGCAAATGCCGCAACATGCCCAAACAGGTTTGCTTGTACTACCATTTGGGCCAATGTCTTGCTCCTTGTGTGTACGAGGTTTCGGCAGAGGAAAACCAGCGACTGGTTGACGAGATTAGCCGATTCCTCGACGGCGGTCATGATCAGATGAAGCAGAGCCTGACCGAGAAAATGCTACAGGCGGCAGAAGCGATGGAGTTCGAGCGGGCCAAGGAACTGCGGGATCAGATCAAGAGCATTGAAGCGGTGATGGAAAAGCAGAAGATCACGTTTACCGACACGGTAGACCGCGACATTATCGGCTTTGCGGTAGAAAAGGGCTGGATGTGCATTCAAATTTTTTACATGCGCCAGGGCAAAATGATCGAGCGGCAGACGACCTCTTTTCCATACTATGGCGGCGAAAGCGAAGACTTCATGTCGTACGTCACCCAGTTTTACTACGACAAGCAAAACGCGCTGCCAAAAGAAATTTTGCTGCCGGAGGAAAGCGAGCCGGAGCTGCTTAGCGAATGGCTCGGGGTCAAAGTATTGACACCGAAGCGGAGCAAAAAGCGCGAGCTGGTCGAGATGGCCTGTGAAAACGCGCGCATTGCCCTCCAGGAGAAGTTCGCGCTGATGTCCAAAGATGATGCGAGGACGATTCAGGCTGTGCACAATTTGGGGCACGTGCTGGGGATTGGCGTTCCCCACCGGATCGAGGCGTTCGACAACTCCAACATTCAAGGAACAGAGCCGGTGTCTGCGATGATCGTGTTTACAGACGGTCGTCCGGACAAAAAGGAGTACCGCAAGTTCAAGATCAAGACGGTCGAAGGCCCCGACGATTACGGGTCCATGCGCGAAGTTGTCCGCAGACGCTATTCGCGGTTGCTGAAGGAAAACCAGCCATTGCCGGACTTGATCGTCATCGACGGAGGCAAAGGCCAAATCAGCGCTGCCATGGACGTCCTGGAGAACGAATTGGGGCTGTACATTCCGGTTTGCGGCTTGGCGAAGGATGAAAAGCACAAAACGGCGCAGTTGATGTACGGCGATCCGCCAGAACCCGTGAATCTGAAGCGGGACAGCTATGAGTTTTATTTGCTGCAACGCATTCAGGACGAGGTTCACCGTTTTGCGATCACGTTCCACAGACAGTCACGGACGAAAACGATGCTCTCCTCCCAACTGGATGAAATTCCGGGCATCGGCGAGAAGCGGCGCAAGCTGTTGTTTACCCATTTTGGCTCGCTGAAAAAAATGCGCGAAGCGACTGTGGAGGATTTCCGGGAACTGGGGATCGGCGACAAGCTGGCCCGAGAGATCATCACTCATTTGCGCAAGCTGGAATCGTAACGGTTTTGCAAAAAGCGATTGAACCGCTCGGATTCCCATGATATAATGCGTTTCAAACAGAATAGTTAGCCTCACTTCCATTTATGGAGTGAGGTAGAGGCGCGAAAACCATGAGTACCACCCTGAGATCGGGTATCTGTGAAGGGAACGGGAAAGGGGGATTCGCCGAAGTGTGGAGAAAAACCCGTTTGTCTCCATGCTGGGTCTGCATTGAACAAGTGCAGGACTGTCATCTGGCTCTTGACCGGCGCCAGATGGAGAGCTATCTCACGGTGTGTCGATGTGAGCGGTGACAGGGATTTGCCTTGTCATGTGCTGCCATGGACCGCGTGTAATTGGGAGGGAGGAACCGGTATGTCGAAACAGTAGGCAGCGGCAGGTACTTATTCCTTGTCGGTGCCTTTTTTATACAGACTTTTTCCAGTAAAAATAGAGAGATTCATAAAACGGCAGCAAAAGATACATTCTACAATCATTGGATATGAGAAAAGGGAGAGAAGCCGCATGGGGTTGATCGTGCAGAAATACGGAGGCACCTCTGTAGGGACCATTGAGCGAATTTTACGAGTTGCAGATCGAATTGCCAGTTACAAAGAAGAAGGGCACGATGTGGTGGTCGTCGTATCTGCGATGGGCAAATCTACAGACGTATTGGTAGATATGGCCAAACAGATCAGCGCCTACCCGTCCGAGCGAGAGCTGGATATGTTGCTGACCACGGGGGAGCAAGTATCTATCGCCTTGCTTGCAATGGCCTTGCACACGAAAGGCTACGATGCGATTTCTTTGACAGGCTGGCAGGCTGGAATCACGACGGAAGCGATTCATGGCCGGGCGCGAATCAAACAAATTGATTCTGAGCGCATCCAGGCAGAAATAAGCCGCGGACGTGTTGTGATCGTAGCAGGTTTTCAAGGTCTCAGCGACGAAGGAGAAATTACGACGCTCGGCCGGGGTGGTTCGGATACATCGGCAGTTACGCTGGCCGCCAGCTTGAATGCAGACAAATGCGAGATTTTCACGGATGTGTCCGGTGTGTACACAGCCGATCCGCGGATGGTGCCAGCGGCAAGCAAGCTGGACACGATCTCGTACGACGAGATGCTTGAACTCGCGAATCTCGGAGCGGGAGTTCTTCACCCGCGCTCGGTGGAGGCCGCGAAGAAATACAAAGTACGGCTGGTCGTCCGCTCCAGCTTTACTGCCGAAGAAGGTACGTACGTTGAGGAGGTTGCCAACATGGAAACAGGAAGAGTAGTAAGTGGAGTCGCGCATGACGAGGATGTAGCAAAAGTCACGGTTGTCGGTATGCCTGCGAAGGTTGGGACTCTTTCCCGCCTGTTCAATACGCTGGCGGACAATCAGGTGAACGTCGACATCATTATTCAAAGCTCCTATGACGCAGCAGTGACGAATATTTCCTTCACGGTTGCTGCGGATGACTTGAAAAAGGCATTGGACACGTTGGAAAACCACAAAGCAGAGCTTGGCTTCGAAAAAGTCGATTACGAGCAAAACCTGACCAAAGTGTCCATCGTAGGCTCCGGCATGGTCAACAATCCGGGAGTGGCTGCCGAGATGTTCCGCGTTTTGGCAGAAAAAGAAATTTCTATTAAAATGGTTTCAACTTCAGACATCAAAGTTTCTTGCGTCATTCCTGCCGGGCAGACTGAGCTTGCTGTCCGCAGCCTGCACTCGGCATACGGGCTCGATGTGGAAGAGACAGCAGTGGTGCACGGAATCTAGGCAGCGAATGCTCCCTCGTCTGTAGGCAGAGGGGGCATCTTTTTGACCTGACAAGACACGCCAGTCCTGACAATTATTGCGCTGCCAATGGTTGGCATGAAGGATCACTTTGGAGTATGGGCGCGTATCATGATCGTAGAACTACTCTCGACCTCCAGCCGGGCAAAGGTGTCTTTTCCTTTCCATTGCTCAATGCTGCCAGCAATGATGCCTGCTTCGAGCGACAGGGAGCGGCTGAGGCGTTCCGGTGTTTGGTAGTTGTGGATCGTATGGGTGAGTTTGTAGACGATGGTTTCGGCAGACTCTTCCAAAAGATCAAGCTGTCCCAATCCGAGGCGAATAAAAGGCATAATCGGACCTGTGGAAGACTGGATGGGGATTTTTCGCCCGAGGTCTTTTCCCAGCCAGTACAAAATTGGACTCTCGCTGTCTCCGAGCAGGCTGTTCGTCAATGTCTCGCGTAGCAGATGGTAGCCGAGGTAGGGCATGTTCATTCTTTCCGCTACGGGAATCGTTTGCGGCGGCAACAGTGCTGCCAGCTGATCGGTTTGGTTCATGGCGCTTCCCTCCTGTTTGTAAGAGAGTATGAGAGAAGCCCGGACTCTATGACCGATTCATAGAAAAAATAGTGAAATTGAACAAAGTTATTCTATCAATGTATTTAGTCTATTGATTGTCTTGACGCTCTCTGTCGACAAGAGTACAATTGGATTTGGTCAAAGTTTTGCCCAACTTTTTTTCGTATTTTGACACATTCCGACAAAGTTAGGCGTGAGAGGTTCTAACGGCTTTTTGGCATGTCTAATAGGGTAGGCAATGGGTTAGGATATGGGAGAAAGGTCCATAAAAGAGCGCTACATACACTGAAAGGGGGACCATTGTATGGCGAAAGGCCATAGCTTTCTCAGTCACAAGCTGCACTCACTTCTTGGTTTGTTTCCGATCGGGCTCTTCCTGCTGTTTCACTTGACAGCCAACTATCAAGCGACCCACGGAGCAGAAGCGTTCAACCAGACTGTTGGTCTGATTGAAAAAGTTCCACTTCTCTTGATCGTTGAATTCGTTTTCATCTACATCCCGATCCTGTTCCACGCTATTTACGGTCTCTACATCGCATTCCAGGCAAAACAAAACGTGGGGAACTTCAGTTACTTCAGAAACCAAATGTTTCTGTGGCAACGCCTGACAGGAGTCATTACCCTCATTTTCATTGTTTGGCATGTGTGGTCGACACGTATCCCGAAAGCGATGGGTGTAACCGTAAATTTTGACATGATGGCTGACATTCTTAGCAGCCCAGCAATGATCGTATTCTACACAATTGGGATTATCAGTACGGTTTTCCACTTCTCCAACGGAATCTGGTCGTTCCTGGTTCACTGGGGAATTACAGTTGGACCACGTTCCCAACGAATTGCAACATACTTCACTATGGTCGTATTCGTAGTTGTAACCTTCATCGGATTGCGTGCGATGTCGGCTTTCATTCTGTAGGGATAGGGGGACTCAATCATGGCAAAAGGTAAACTGATCATTGTCGGTGGTGGTTTGGCCGGCTTGATGGCTACCATCAAAGCAGCAGAAAAAGGCGTTCCCGTCCAGCTGTTCTCCCTGGTTCCGGTAAAACGTTCCCACTCTGTATGTGCACAGGGCGGTATCAACGGCGCGGTAAATACCAAAGGGGAAGGCGACTCCACTTGGGAGCACTTTGACGATACAGTATACGGCGGAGACTTCTTGGCAAACCAACCGCCTGTAAAAGCAATGTGTGATGCAGCACCTGGAATTATTTACATGCTTGACCGTATGGGCGTTATGTTCAACCGTACAGCAGAAGGTCTTCTGGACTTCCGTCGTTTTGGAGGAACCAAGCACCACCGTACTGCGTTTGCAGGCGCGACTACCGGTCAACAATTGCTGTACGCTTTGGACGAGCAAGTACGCCGTTATGAAGCAGAAGGTCTTGTAACCAAGTACGAATATTGGGATTTCCTCGGAGCCGTTTTGGACGATACAGGAACCTGTCGCGGGATTACCGCGCAAAATATGCGTTCCGGTGAAATTCAATCCTTCCGTGCAGATGCTGTCATTCTGGCAACAGGCGGACCTGGTATCATCTTTGGTAAATCGACCAACTCGATCATCAACACGGGTACAGCAGCGTCTGCGGCTTACCAGCAAGGCGTTATCTACTCCAATGGTGAGATGATCCAGATTCACCCGACAGCGATTCCTGGCGACGACAAACTGCGTCTGATGTCTGAATCTGCGCGCGGTGAAGGCGGACGTGTATGGACATACAGAGACGGTAAACCTTGGTACTTCCTGGAGGATAAATATCCTGCATACGGAAACCTGGTGCCGCGCGATATCGCGACTCGCGAAATCTTCTCTGTCTGCGTAGACATGAAACTGGGTGTCAACGGCGAGAACATGGTATACCTCGACCTGTCCCACAAAGATCCAAAAGAGCTGGATGTAAAACTGGGCGGTATTATCGAGATTTACGAAAAATTCGTTGGGGATGACCCACGCAAAGTACCAATGAAGATTTTCCCTGCGGTTCACTACTCCATGGGCGGTATGTGGGTAGATTACAACCAGATGACCAACATTCCTGGTCTGTTTGCAGCGGGTGAGTGCGATTACTCCCAGCACGGCGCAAACCGTTTGGGTGCAAACTCCCTGTTGTCCGCGATCTACGGCGGTATGGTTGCCGGTCCGAAAGCTATCGAGTACATCAAAGGCTTGAACCAATCTTCGGACGACCTGTCTTCTACTCTCTTTGACAGCTACACAAGCAAAGAGCAGGCGAAATACGACGGCATCCTGAAAATGGACGGAACAGAAAATGCTTACCTGATCCACAAAGAGCTTGGCGAGTGGATGACAGACAACGTAACGGTAGTTCGCTACAACGACCGTCTGGAAAAAACAGATGCCAAGATTCAAGAGTTGATGGAGCGTTACAAAAAAATCAACATCAACGATACAAACAAATGGAGCAACTCCGGTGCTTCCTTTACCCGTCACCTGTGGAACATGCTGGTTCTCTCCCGCGCGATCACAATCGGTGCGCTCATGCGTAACGAAAGCCGCGGTGCTCACTACAAACCAGACTTCCCAGAGCGTGATGACGAGAACTTCATGAAGACAACCATGGCGAAGTACAACCCGGAAACAACTGCGCCAGAGATTTACTATGAAGATATCGATGTTTCGTTGATTGCACCACGGAAACGTGACTATACGTCTGACAAGAAGCACTAAAAGAGGAGGAAACTGATCATGGCAGAAAAATTGATTCACCTGATTATTACCCGCCAAGATAGCCCTGACAGCACTCCATACAAGGAAGAGTTCAGAATCCCGTACCGCCCTGGTATGAACGTCATTAGTGCACTGATGGAGATTCAACGCAATCCGGTCAATGCACAAGGCCAGAAAACCGCTCCGGTAAACTGGGAATCGAACTGCTTGGAAGAAGTATGTGGTGCGTGCTCGATGGTGATCAACGGTAGACCACGCCAAGCTTGCTCGGCGCTGGTAGACAAATTGGAGCAGCCGATTCGTCTGGAACCAATGAGCACATTCCCTGTACAACGTGACTTGTCGATTGACCGCAGCCGCATGTTCGATGCGCTGAAACGCGTAAAAGCGTGGGTTCCAATCGATGGTACGCACGATCTGGGACCAGGTCCACGCATGCCGGAAGTTGAGCGCCAATGGGCGTACGAGCTATCCAAATGCATGACGTGCGGTGTTTGCCTGGAGGCTTGCCCGAACGTGAACTCGAAAGCCGAGTTTATCGGACCGTTCGCAATCTCGCAAGTTCGTCTGTTCAACCAGCATCCAACTGGTATGATGAACAAGCATGAGCGTCTGGAAGCACTGATGGAGGATGGCGGTATCGGCGATTGCGGTAACTCGCAAAACTGCGTGCAAGCTTGTCCAAAAGGCATCCCGCTCACCACTTCGATCGCTCACATGAACAAAGAAACAGTCAAACATGCTGTGAAGAAGTTCTTCTTCTCCTAAGCTGTTGCCAAAAGAAAAGGCGTGCGCCGGTTACCCGGAATGCACGCCTTTTTGTCTTGCTTCCTGGACAGCCGCAACTGCCAGTTTTTCAAACATGTACACGAACTGCTCCCATTCCTCATCCGTGAAATGAGCAAACAGTTGCTTCAACGCCTCCAGCCGATTTTGCTTGGCTTTGGTCAAAATGCTTTTTCCGTGATCCAAAAGACTGATGTACACGACGCGCCGATCTTCCTCATCGCGGTCGCGGCTTACGTACCCGTGCTTGTCCAGGCGATCAATCATGGCAGTGATTGCGCTTGGTTTGACATTCATGGAATCGGCCAATTCTCCGACGGTGCATCTTTGGCGTTGCTCCAATTGATGGAGAATATAAAACTGCGGTCCGGTCAAACCTGCCACAGGCTCGGCCAACTGTGACCCAAGTGTGCGCATAATCGTGCGGAATGCCTCTTGCAGGCGATCTATTGACTCAGGGGAGGGGGAAGACATGCTGAATTTCAGCTCCTTACAGCATAGTAGCAATATGGTAACGAGGAAGTTTCGTACAGGAAATATTTAACGTAATTAAATATAGGCCGAATCACCTGATTTGTCAACCTTACGGCAAAAGACGAGAATACCCGAGCGGTTCCCAGTGAAAACTGATACATAATGGGTGTACTTCCAACAAGGGGGCAAACGATGAAAAAACAGGTGATCAGCTTAGGGTTAGCGTTGGTTTTGCTTCCCGTAACAACCGTGAATCAGACGCAGGCAGACGTGTTCGCTTCTGGCGACTCCGCTGTTCTGCCGCGTGTGGTCATGCAGGATTTGGCGGAAATGAAGCAGCCATTACATACAAGTCATTCAGCAGAGACGGCAGGGAGCGGACAGCGGGCAAGCAGCGCCAATGAGTGGCAGCGCTCGGAGTCGGTTCCACTGGGCGAACAAGCTGTGCAAGCGCAAGTGTCCACCCTGGAGATGATCGAGGCTGGCCGTGCCTGGCAGGAAGCAGGCGTCAAAGGGGAAGGGATGCTCGTCTCCGTCATTGATACAGGAGTGAACCCGCGCCATCCTGACTTGCCAGCGCCGCACGACAAGCGGTTGGCGGTGCAAAAGTCCGGTTCGGCCCAAAAGGTGATTCCAGGCTTCAACTGGGCGGACCGCAACCAGACGACGGAAGATGTCGCCGAATCCCAACACGGCATCCACGTGGCCGGGATCATCGCCGCCAACGGGAAAATCAAAGGAGTTGCACCGGAAGCGCAAATCATGAGCCAGAAAGTCTTTTCCAACTATCAAGGGGAAGTGCCTGGCCTCAGTGAGTCCATCCTGTTTGCGATCAACGACTCGATCACGAAAAAAGCGGACGTCATCAACCTCAGTCTCGGCTCCTCTGCCGGATACGTGGATGAGTCAAACGTCGAGCAGATGGCCGTGAAAAAAGCCGTCGACAATGGCGTGATCGTCGTGGCTGCTGCGGGGAATGACTCTTATTTTGGCAGTGACAAAGTTCGGGCGCAAAACCCGGACGTGGCGATGATCGGTTCTCCCGGGCTCAGTCCGGACGCGTTTTCCGTTGCTTCTGTCAACGCGACGACACTTGCGGGCAACAGCTTTTCCGTCCAAGGTGTATCAGGGCTGGAACGAGTCGTATACTTGCCGGGGCACGTGGAGAGCGGGGCAGCGCTCAATCCGGTCGTGTCTCTCCTGAAGCCGTATCCGCTCGTCTACATGGGCAAAGGCAAAAAAGAAGACTACAACGTCTCGGTCAAGGAAAAAATCGTGCTGCTGGAGCGCGGCGACATTTCTTTTGACGAAAAGCTGCGCCTGGCGAAAGCGGCGGGTGCTGTCGGCGCGATCATTTACAACAACGAGTCAGGACCGCTGATTATTAGCGCGGAGCATTTGAAGCAAATTCCTGCCGTCGCTGTGCTCAAGCAGATGGGGGAGCAGCTGGCGCAAGCAGTGAAAAAAGGCAAAAAAGTAACGGTCACCTTCAATGGCGAATACGCGCAAAATCCGATGCCGTACCCGGATGGCGGAACGATTTCCGGCTTCTCTTCCTGGGGACCGACTCCCGATCTGCAATTCAAGCCGGAGATTGCGGCACCGGGCGGAGGCATTTTGTCGCTTGTGCGCGATTCGGAGTACGCCGTGAAAAGCGGAACCTCGATGGCGACGCCGCACGTGGCGGGCGGGATGGCGCTGCTCAAGCAAGCGTATCAAAAGCAAGGGCGCAACCTGCAAGGACGAGCTTTGGTGGAAACGTTGAAAGCAGCGGCGATGAACACGGCCGAGCCTGTGCTCGATCCGCGAGGGAGCGTGGCTGCATCCGACAAGGCCAAGGTGAAAAAGGTTCCGTACAGCCCGCGCGTGCAAGGAGCGGGCGTGATGCAAATCGCCAAGGCGATCCAGACTCCGGCGGTAGTCGTAGACGCGAAAGGAAAAGCAGGCGTCTCGCTCGGAGAGATCGGTCAGACGACGACATTTTCGCTGTTTGTCGATAACAAGTTTGGGAAAAAGCCGCTGACGTATCAGATTCAAGATGAGTACGGCGTCATGACAGATTTGCGCAAGGATGGCCTGAATATGCTTACGGAAACCGCTCTGGAAGGGGCACAGCTGCGTTTTTCCGCACAAAAGGTAACCGTGGAGCCAGGGAAGCGAGCCGAGGTCAAAGTGACGCTGGCGATTCCTCAGACAGCAGCGCGCAACCAGTTTGCGGAAGGATTCATCGCCTTTTTGCCGGAGGAGAAAGCGCTGCCTGTCTTGCGCGTGCCGTATTTCGGCTTTTTCGGGGACTGGGATGAACCGCGGATCATGGATCAGCCCGCGTGGGAAGCTGGCAGCCAGGAAAAGCGCACGGGCGTCAAAACAACCTGGTTCCACGATAAACGCAATGACAAATGGCGTTACCGCGATTATTTGGGCGTGACGGGTGCCAAAGATGACGGCACGGCACAGATTGATCCGAACCAGATTGCGTTTTCGCCAAACGGAGATGGACATTACGATATCGCCGCTCCTTCGATTACGTTTTTGCGCAACGCCCGTCAAGTGATCGTGGAGGTCATCGACCAGTCAGGCAAGCCGGTACGGACACTTGTGCGCGATGAAAAAATCAGCAAGTACGACCAGTCCAAGCTGGGAACGCCTTATTACTACACGGAACGGGAAGCGTGGAGCTGGGATGGCAAAATCTTTTCCCCGCAAAAAGGCAGCTATGTGCAAGCACCAGACGGCGCGTACCAGTTTTTGATCAAGGCAAAGATCGACGGCCGGCAAACGAATTGGCAGACGATGACACTGCCGATTCGCGTAGACACGAAACCGCCTGTCGTAACCGCGTCTGTCTCCGGCAACAAAGTGCAGTGGAGCAGCCGGGACAAAGATGTGCAAGGCTATTTACTGTACGTGAACGGCAAGAAAGTAGGAGGGCCGTACTCCCCGAAAATTACGAGTACGCTGGTCAACCAGCCGGAGAAAAAAATCAGCGTAGTGGCCTTTGACTACGCCGGAAACATCGGTGTGGCGAATGTAAACGGCAAGAGCGATACGGTGCCGCCGTTCGTAGAATTTCCGGATGACCTGTTCAGCTATTTGAAAATATCGAAGCAGCCGGATGTCGCCTTGCGCGGGAAGGTAGCAGGCGAGGAGCTGCTCGACCGAGTTCGTTTATCCATCAACAAAACACCTGTGAAGCTGGAGGCAGACGGTTCGTTCGAAACGATCCTGAGACTGCAAGAAGGATTGAACTACGTCGTCTACAGCGCTGCTGACATGTACGGCAATACAAGGCAGTTCACGCAGCGCGTCATCGTCGATACAAGCCCGCCGATGCTGCAGCTGCAAAACGACGGCTCCGAGGACATTCAGTTTGACCCGGCAACGAAAACGATGCTCGTGCCGATTCGCTTCATGTACCGCGATCAAACGTACAAGGGGCAGGCGAGCGTCAACGGACAGATCGTTTCCAACTTCGAGGAAGACCAGTTGGAAATACCTGTGCACAAAAATTTGACGCACGTTTTGCCGATGAAGCAAGGAGAGAACCGCGTCCTGATCGAAGGAAAAGACGGGGCAGGCAATCAAAGCTCGCTGCTGCTATACGCGTACGTGGATGCAAGCGCTGGAACGGTCGTGCTCACCTTGGGAGAGCAACGGCTGAACTATCGGGCGAGAACGGTAGCCGCGCCTACGATTCAATTGATGAAACAACAAGTGGAGAGCCAGGAAGGCGAGACGCTGCCGATCGAAGGCAAGGTGACAGGTGCAGGCCCCGTCCATGTGCAAGTCATGTACAAAGAGCAGCCGATTGCTGCGGATGTGAATGACCGTGGAGGGTTCCGCCTGGTGCTGAATCGGGTGGAGGAAGGGAAGCAAAAGCTGACTGTGATCGCAACCGACTCGCTGGGACGTGAAGTGCGCGCCGAAATGAACGTGATCGGCAAAAGGAAGCAGTAAGGATGGCCCGGCGTAGCGAATTATCGCTGCAGCCGGGCTTGCTGCTTTAGGGGGAAACAAATTCGATGTTTTATCACGGAATCAAGTGGGAATATGTTAGAAAAGAGTATCCACTGCTCTCGCCCAGACGAATTGCCGGGAAAAACGGCAAGGCGCAATGCATGGATCGGCTGCACCTGCTTCAGCAGTTCGGACTGGAGCCTGTCCATTTGCTCGAAGCAGACGATAGCTATCCGGATGAGCGCTGTATAGCAGAGTGTCTCGCATTTGGCGATACTGTTTTTGCATTTGAGCGGCTCAGTTTGCCGATGTGGCAGCTAAGCCGGCATGAGGTAGGCGTAGAAGTGTTGGATCTGCGTACGTGCTCGGCTATCTATACCAAAAGGCATGATGCAAAAGTATGGGAATTATTTCCGGGAGTTCGGCGGATAAGTGACCTTTTGCCTATGAAGTTTTTGTGATAGTCTTGCATCTGCCAAATATCGACATTATGATAGTCCTATAGCAGAGATAATTGCCCGGGAAAGGAAGAGATCGCAAATGATAGTCAAATACCTAGATCCATTTCTTGAATCAGCCTCCTCTGTGATTCAACAGGTATGTAACGTAGGCATTTCGCGTGGGGAATTGGCTGAGAAGGAGTGGAGCAATGCGGAGGGTCACACCTGGATTCGGATCGGGATGACAGGGCAATTGCAAGGAGACGTGTTTTTTGGTCTGCAAGAGGATTTGGCTTTGCGCATTGTCTCTGCCATGATGGGTGGTTTTCCGGTGCAGGAGATGGACGAGCTGGGGAAGAGCGCCATATCCGAGCTGGGGAACATGATCTCAGGCAACGCCAGCACCTTGCTATCCAATAACGGTGTGATTGTCGACATTACGCCTCCGTTGTTCGTGCATCATCAAGATTTGAAAGACGTGACGGGAACAGCGCTTACGGCCCCTCTCGATCTGCATGACATGGGCCGATTGGAAATTCAAATTATCGTGATCCGGTAAAAGGCGGCAGCGGCCGTCTTTTTTGTTTTAGAAGGAGAAACGAATCTATTGTCTGAAATATAAAAAAACATAAAATATTTTTTGATTGTATAGATGATTTTTTTTAGATGGTGTATTGTTGGAATTAGTAAGGGGGTAGGAGTGTTTGTCATATGTAAAACAACTGCTTGGGATGTTCTTCCTGGTCATCGTCGTCTGTGGCGGGCCATTTATGCTATATACGGTCAAGGAAGAGATCGTATTCGCACCGGAAGAAATCGTTGTCCACTCTGTCTTTTTGATCCAGCAGATCGCGAGTGGTTCTCTCGGCACCTACTACTTGGGGGAAAATGAGAGAAGCATCGCGGAGGATATCGTCCCGTTTGCCATGAATACGTTTAAGCTCTTGTTTTCCAGCGTCAGCATTGCTGTGGTGGCCAGTCTGGTATTCGGCTTGTTTTTGCAACGCTTTCGCATGGTCCGCCAGTTGCAAAAGGTTCTGAATCTTGTTGCCACGATTCCCGATTTTATTCTGATTTTTATGTCGATTTTGGCAGCAGTCGGATTTTACAAGCTGACGAATATTCGCATCATCACCTTGTCGCCTACCAGCGACTCCGCCAATGACTGGTTCCCGATGACGCTGCTCGCGATCGGGCCAACGATTTTCCTGATGAAAGTAGTCAGTCTGAAATACGTGCAAATCGGCGGCGAAGATTACATTAAGACAGCGCTTGCAAAAGGGATGGGCATTTGGCATGTACTGACCCACCACGTATACAAAAACATCAAGCCGTTTCTCGTGGCCGATTTGAAAAAGACGATTGCGATTACTGTCGCAAACTTGTTCATCGTGGAATATTTGCTCAACGTCGTCGGTCTTACCCGCTTTATTTTCAGCAAGGACGGGGGCTATCAGTTCAATGCCGCGGTCATGGGGCTGCTGGGCATCATTTTGCTCTCGATTCTGGTCTATGTGCTCATCCGCGCGGTGCTGTACCTGTTCGAACGGGTAGCCGTGTACAAATAACGCGATGTTTCGTCGTAACGAGTGAGGTTTTTCTATGCAAAAAGGATTCAACTGGTCTTTGTGGACGGGGAGCATCCTCGTGGTGCTGCTCCTGATCCTCGGTGTGCTCGGGCCGTATATCGCTCCTTATGAGCTGGACTATCAGGAAAAGCTGCGCAACGAGGTCGTAAACGGCAAAACCATCATCATCGCACCGCCATTGCCGCCGTCTGAGGCTCACTGGCTGGGAACGGACAAATGGGGATACGATCTGCTCACACTGTTGTTGCACGGCGCTCCTTATACTGTTTTTGTCACGCTGGCGGTGGCTGCTGTGCGCCTGTTGATCGGGACGTTTCTCGGACTGTATATCGGCATTCAGGACAAGCCGCAGCGCTGGTGGCTCGCCATCGAAAACGCCTGGAGCTACATGCCGATCTTCATCCCCGTCTACTTTTTGCTCAAAGGCATCAATATCAATCCATTGACGCCGACATCGACGCTTGTCCTGTTTTTCATCGTGCTTGTCGGAGTGCTGGGAGCGCCTTCTGTGGCTTCTTCCATTCGTCAAAAGACAGAACAGATCAAGGAATCGCAATACGTCCTGGCGGCTACCTCGTTGGGAGCGGGACGCGAGCAAATCATTTTCCGGCATATTCTCCCGCACTTGAAAGAGCAGATCATTATTATTTTGGTGACAGAAATGGTCGCCATCATGACCTTGATGGGACTTTTGGGGATGTTTGACCTGTTTGTCGGCGGGACGAAAATGACGATGGACCCCGTCCTTTTCCACTCGATCACGCATGAGTGGGCTGGGCTGCTCGGAGCGTACCGGGGGTTTGTTTACAGCAATTACACCTGGATATTCCTGACGCCGCTGGTTGCTTTCGTGATCGCAATCGGTTCGTTCACGCTGTTGGCGAAGGGATTGCGCGAGAAGTTCGAACAGACGTATCATCGCACGCCGTTTATTTAACCGTAAAGATGATGGAGTTGATGGCCCCGGTCGTGATGGATCGGGGTTTTTGGTGTGGCTGTGCGCCCTGCTGGGACAGGTTTGCGAAGAACGCGGAAAAAGGAGGGGGAAAGAAGGGAGCAGCACACATGCTATGTGAATAGACTGAAGTGTCGGGGGCGGTGTTGGCCTTTGGGTTCCGGCGCCAGCCTCCCCAAGCGGGTAAGTACGCAAGCCTGTTTGGTCAAAGAGACAACCGGCAGACTGCCGACCAACATGATTTTTTCGGAAGTGGCGGGGATGGCTGGAGATGTTTCTTGTGTGGTGTTCGGAACCCATTGCCCATTTTGTGAATAGGATGTAAGGCAAAAGCCTAAAATCCTTGAAATTCCGGCACCATCACCCACCCCCCATCATAGGATAAGGTGACTCTGTAATCCCTCAACCTTGTTCCTGTAGAGCCCACAAGGAGGGGTGGCACGATTGAAGGGTAGCGACCAAACCAAGCCGTTGTTAACGAATCGCGAAAGAGAAGTGTTTGAACTCTTGGTCCAAGATAAGACAACCAAAGAGATTGCCGGACAACTCTTCATCAGCGAAAAGACTGTGCGCAATCACATCAGTAATGTCATGCAAAAATTAGGTGTCAAAGGTCGATCTCAGGCAGTAGTCGAACTCGTTCGACTTGGTGAACTAGAGATTTGAACCCAGTCCACCCAGCCTCCCTTTTCTTCCCATGGTCGGAAGGGAGGGTTTTTTATTTTTTGGGGGAAGTCCAGTCAATACAAGCGATTTGGCACACAAGTCAGGCGTTTACTGGCTAGGCGAGAAAGCATAACGTTCACATTCTTCTTACACAATGCGAAGGCAAAGTAGACAGCTTACTTACGGTAACTGAATGCCATCCATTACTTCATCAAATGCCTTAGACCCATCGATTTGGGAGGAGAATGCAATGACGTACCCATCAAGGTCTTTTATCACGATTTCTCGTGCGTTCCAAGGACGAATTACTGGTCCTTCGATTATTTCAGCATTCTTTGCGCGAACTTTCTGGTCAAGTGAATCAATGTCATTCGTTGAAAAATGAATGACAACACCGCCACTGTTAGCTGGTGAGGGCGCAGTCTTGTTTTGAATGAGAAGAATATCTTGGTACTTCGTTCCCCGCAGATGAGCCATTACGACGGACCCATCACCGCCTGGCAGTTCAAACACAGACGAAAATCCCAGCGCTTCCCGATACCATTTTGTTGATTCCTCGACACTTTTCACTTCCAATTTGACGAACATAGGCATAATGTAAAAATCGGACATAGCAGAAACCCCTTTCCCGTTGTGGTTGGAATGATTTAAATAAACGGTAAACGTTGACGCTTGCGTGAAAGCAAGGCTTTTTATGAAAACTATTTTGGGCAAAAAGAGGAAGATTGAACTGAATGCACGGATTTGCTAAGTGGGGATGGAGGGGATTGGGATAAATGGACAACCTGTGAGGTTCCGCTTGCAGCAATCTTTGCTGCCCCATTGTAAGCGTTCTGTGCTTTGGTAAAGAAGTTGCTCTGGGGTTTTACGAGCTGTTACGTTTGAACAGGGAGCAAAGAGTAGGAATGTTTTCGGAAGGTATTGTCGTGACCACAAGGAGGGGTGGCACGATTGAAGGGTAGCGACCAAGCCAAGCCGTTGTGAACGAAATCCTTGGTTCAAGCTAAGAGAACGAAAGAGATTGTCAGCCAGTCTTCATCAGCGAAAAAAGACTGTGCGCAATCACATCAGTAATGTCATGCAAAAATTAAGTATCAAAGGTCGATCCGAGGCAGTAGTCGAACTCGTTTGACTTGGTGAACTGGGCGCATTTTACAAGCAGGAGCACTGGCCTGCTGAGCACGAAACACGGTTTATTCCGCCCACTCTCCGTGGTGCGAACCAGCGTGGCTTTGAAGAGCTGCCTGTTGTGCGGGAATGGCGCGGGCCGATGTTCAACTCTGTGCCTGTGACTTCCCATAAATATGGCGGGAGCAATGCCAGCATGCTGGTTGCAAGAGAGCGGGCAGTGGATTCAAACATCTGAAAAATCCGGCACGAAGCCGGGTAGCCTAGCAGTATCTGTTACTGTTTTTCAATGATGGGAGCCGGCAGAGAACAGACTTGGCACCTTTTGATCAAATGCTAAAGTAAAGGAAGGAATCAACTCATTGATCCTCTCTTGCAGATGTGTCGCATCGTGCTCTCCCAGTTCCGCTAAAAGTTGTGTTTCTTCGCGAGATTCATCTCCGGTTAGCAACGTAGTTAGCGTGCGTTGGTTAATGATTTCCTGAGGGGAAAGGACTAATGCGTTCATCATCACATATTGCTGGAACATGGAAAGGTCATGATTCTCCATGGCCTGCTTCACGGCTGTTTTGAGGTATAGATCAAAGTATTTCTGAGCAAATGCCACCCCTTTTAAGGGGATAGCGCCTACATGCTCCACCCCGTTCCAACGCAAATCGGCAATCGCACTCAACCACCAGGCAGGTTCAATGGCTTGTTGCATCCGTTGCAGCACCTTGCGTTCGAAGTCAGGTTGAAGCAGATCGCCTTTCTGTAAACTGATGTCCAACATTTCGGCTTCAATCGCAGCTACCGTCATGCCTTGCCCATAAATAGGGTCAAAGTTGCAAAATGCATCTCCCAACACCAGCAGTCCCGAGGGCCAATTTTCCATTTGCTCATAATGCTGCCGCGTCGATTCTTCTGCCCGAAAGCCACGCGGAGCGCCGATTGGCTCCAACTCTTTGATTAACTCCTTTAACATGGGAGTAGACAAGGAGTACAGCTCTTTTTCATATTCTTCCGGGGCTGTTGGGGGATATTGTTTCCCTCCCGCACGAAACAACAATGCCTGCGCTATGTTATCCTCAATATACAGCAGCCCCACCGCCCCCTTGTTGTTAGCAGGATCTCCTTCTGAACTAGCCGACAATTTTTCTGTAAGATGGGCAGGGACTCGGTAGTGTCGGGTACTGTACCCAAAACGGACTTTTAAGCGCTCAGGCTCTGGAACAGCATATCCCAGCGCTTCCAGCCATTTATTGAGCTTCGATTGACGGCCACATGTATCCACTACCAGATGAGCGGCAACGGTTCGCTCCTTGTTCCGTTCCTTTCGTGCGTGAAGGCGAACACCGACAACTTGCCTGTGATCTTCCGAAGCAAGCAGTCCTGTCACTACTTGTTTCGTTACAAAGCGTATATTGGGAATCTTTTGCACACGCTGGCGAATCGTCCATTCCAACAAGGCCCGACTGCTAGATGCATTTTTTTGGCTGCTAACCAATTCAAGTTTTCCATATGCAGTAAATCGGGTCATTTTGCTATTTTGCACGTTACATGCACCGAGATTCAGTAAATCATCGATATATCCCGGGAACAAGCGGTTCATAATCAAATCCCCACGCGGCAGCACACGATGAGGATGAAAATCTTGTGGGGTACCAGGACGAGTAGATGGCTTTTCTGGCAGCTCATCTTTTTCTACAACCATGACTTCCGCAAAATGACCGGAAAGAACGCGGGCGGCTAGCAAGCCTGCAATACCGGCTCCAATTACAAGTGCTTTTTCTTGCTTTCTTTTGTCAGCTTGCAGTTGTTTGTTCATAGCTTGTTTCCTCCTTAAAATTGATTCGCAGTTCGCCGCGATTCATTAGTTGGAGTTGCAGTGTTTTCAGCAAATGTATCCGAAGCCATACCAGACGTGTTAGTTTGATGCTTCTAATAAATACTTTATGGACAAAAAAACGTTCTATGAACAGCATCTGTTTATATTGCCTGATCCGAACAGAAGAAATATGAAAATCGGTTGAGCAAAAGAAAGAGAGAGTATTTGAGGCGGAAGAGTTGGAAAAAGTATTTCAACAACTGGGCAAAATGACTTTTCCTTTTCCTATAACGAACTTGCTCTGGCAGCGGGATGATGAAAAAGTGATATGGAAAGAAGATGCTCAGAGGGCAGCGAAGTGAGCCAAAAAGAAACAAGCTGATGTCGAATGCACGTCCGACGCCAGCTTGTCCATTGGCTGCATGTCATGTGTCTATTGCCCATGCATGCGGCTGTTCCGTGTTCTGTTTTAGCTAACACGCTTGATCAGATTGTTTGATCCTTGCGAGCGAACGATGATCCATCCGCTTGGGAGAGGCGAACCTAGCAGTACCCATTGCTCATAGCCAATCGGAGCGCTCGCAATATTTTTAATGTAGCGCGTATTTCCGTTAGTTCTGGTGATGACCCATCCGGCTGGAATAGGCGAGCTAAGCAGGACCCAGCGTTCGGTGCCAAAAGGAGCATTATTGACGTTCTCGATGTAATTCGTATTTCCGTTGTTTCTGGTGACGATCCATCCGGTTGGAATAGGCGAGCTAATCAACACCCAGTGTTGAGCGCCATAAACCGCGTTATTGACATTTTGGATGTATTTGGTATTTTCCTGGTATCTCGTCACGATCCATCCAGTCGGGATCGGGGAGCCTCCCAATACCCATAGTTGGGCATTAGCGGGTGCATTGTTCAGATCCCGGATCAGATTCATGTTTCCTTGATTTCTGACGATGACCCAACCGCTTGGAATGGGCGAGCTAATGGTCACCCAATGCTCTTCGCCGTATGCTTTGTTTGCGATTGCTTTAGCGGACACTTTGGAAGGAGACTGCTTCGTTTTCCCGTCTTCTTTGCTGAAAGCGGATGCGTAAGCGGTCGTTTTTGCCTGGGGAGATGGCGTTGCTCCATGGGCTTGCGCAGCGAGAGCCGGTACGGCGACAACGGAGCTTAATGTCAGGAGGAGCAAAGATTTCTTAAACATGAACATCACCTTTCTTGATCATAGTAAATGGCGTTTCGACAATATCATCAAGTGGAAGTTAACGGTTGTGGTGTTAATTCCAACATTTACCATTTTAAAGCACGTTCTTTGCCTTTACCTTAGGAGATACTGTCGAATCATGGAATTGATTTACAATATTTTGAACGAGTGTAAAAATAAATAGCGCTCAAAACATGATAGAAACAAGTTTGCTGGTAAAAAAACGCTAACCTCGAAAGCAGTCGGTGGTCGCCACCAAATATAAAAAAAGATCCCCGGAGAAATCCGAAGATTGTTGATGGATTCGCTATTAAGGTGTAGTGCGCGTAATGACATTGCCATGCCGATCCTTTGCCGCTCCATTTACAAAATTTACGTATTTCCCTGGACCTGGGTTGTTGCTTAATTTAGTGTTCATAATCAGGAGCGGATGGTCAGGAGCTGTCGTATCCCCATGCCAATGAGGTAACAAAAGCGGAAGGATTCCACACTGTGCCCTTCATGCCAAAGAAAGCTATGACTTTTTTCGGGTCTGTTTCAGCGATGGTGTCATCGTCGAGCGCTTTGTTGAAGTGGATGATGTATCGCGGGAGGGTACTATTCTCCGCGATCGTGCCAATCGCTGGGCTGGTATCGCTATTCTGGCCTTGTTCCCTCCGGTTATTTTGGAGGGATTTCGTTCGAGCCTACGCCGTGCGGGCGACTTTCAACGCACACGGCGTTCCATCAACGGATAAGAGATCGTTTTACAACGGGCGAATTTAGCATAACGAAGCGAACATTCAGTGTCGTCTAGCGAAAGTTAGCAAACTTGGACAGACTGGGCTGGCCAGGGCAGCGGAGACAGAACGAGCCTTTAGAAAAAGGCACTCATCTCCTTGCATCGAGAGAGAAGAAACCTCATTTCTTTTCCTGATCTTCCCCAGGATTTTCATGCAACCCGACAATCTCAATCACTTCCGCTACAGCTACTTTTCGCGCACCCTCCATGAAATACCCGACAATCCCTGGCTTGATGCGATGGATATGGACGGTTTGGCGCATCTGCGGGAACAAAATCCACATGCGGGCCGTTCCTTCTGCCGGGACTGGAGCAGTCAGATCGCGGATGACATCCCCGTCCGGCGTCTCAAACTCAGGGTGGATAGCGAACAGCTCGATTTTTTCATTGTCGCCGGCATAAGAAAAATCGCTTCGATAGCCTTGAACAGGCGGCAGCTTTCTCCCGCCCTCTGCTTCCGAATAAAAGCGATACTTGACCCGGAAGTCAGCAGGATGCCCCCGCCAATCCTCGTAAGGCGTCCACACAGTCGCCGTCATGAGCAGCTTCCCCTCTATGGTTCGTCTTTGCGGATAATCAGGTACACAATCAGCCCGATAATCGGGAAAAATAACAACGCTACCAGGACGATAATGGAAAATTCCTTGCTGTTGCCTCTGCGCCGCGAATCGCGATAGCCCCAAATACTGATCACGATGTTCAGCACGTTCAGGAGCACGATTACCAACAGGGGCAGAAGCATGAAAAAAGAAGAGTCACCGATGCTAACCAATGCAATCACCTGCTTTTTCATTATAGCGCTTTTATGAGTATACCAAAAATTGGGATATTGCTCGATGTTCGTGCATGCAGCCCGCACTACAGGCAATTGCTCTCTCTGTACCGTTTTTGATACTCGCTTTTCTTGTCTTCGATCAACGGGAACCTGCGAGAGGCCAGCTTGGATAAAAAGCAGCAGATATAAAACGGACCCAGGCAACTCTTCATTTCCCGAGGCAGCAGGTTATCTCTCATGAACGGTACCCCCATTTTCGCGTAAAGTGAAGTGGAGCCAAGCCATATCAGTATCAGCTTCATTTTACAAAAAGAAAGAGCCAGATGGCAAAGAAAGGAAGGTGTCCAGAAAAAGTGCAAAAAACTGAAAAATCCAAATTGACACAAGCTGGAAGGGTCTGCTATGATCACTTTATAAAGTCATTGGAAAAACAAAGGATGAGCTTATAAAATGCGCAGGACCGGAGACCTCAAACTGATTCAAGAACTAAATCGCTTTATTATACTCGATACAATCCGCCAGCATGGGCCCATCTCGCGCAGTGACATTGCCAAAAAGCAAGGCATCAGCCCGACTACGGTCACGTCGGCAGTCAACGAGCTGATTCGTGACGGCGTGGTAGCGGAGGATGGAACAGGAGAATCAAAAGGCGGCAGAAAGCCGATCATGGTGCGCTTTTGCCCCGATGGAAAATTTTTGATTGGCGTCTCCATCACGAACACGGCGATCACCATCGCGGAAATGAATCTGGAGGCGGCGACCAAGCGCAAGCAAGTATATCCGGTCGGTCCTGGTCTTGTCAGCGATCGGATGGTGCAGTATGTACTGGACTCGATTGCAGACTTTTTGACACAGGCAGCGGACACAGAGCGTTGCTTGGGCATCTCCATTATCGCTCCGGGGATTGTCGACGCAGCGAGCGGGGTGATTCGCTTCAATTCCAAGCTGCGATTGACGGATGTTCCGTTGAAGGAGCTGGCTGAGCAGCGTTTCGGCATGAGTACGTGGCTCGACAACGACGCCAACGCGATTGCCCTGGCAGAGAAAAATTTCGGGGTAGGGATCGAAGCCGACAACCTGCTGTTCGTAACAGTGGGCGAAGGGGTAGGTTCAGGTCTTGTTGTAAACGGTTCCATTTTCCGGGGAAGCCGCGGGGGAGCTGGCGAGTTCGGGCACACGACCGTAGACCGCAGCGGCATGCGCTGTGATTGCGGCAACGTCGGCTGTCTGGAAAACTACGTCGCCTGGCCGGCGATCTACACAGGATTGCTATCTGCGATTGCCCGCGGCAAAGAGACGCTGGTCTTGGAGCTGGCGGGTGGAGACATGACGCAAATCACGTTTGAAGTGTTCCGCCGTGCCTTGCAGCAAAAGGATCAGGTGTGCGAGGACATCGTAGAAGAAATCGCTGCGTATTTGTCCATCGGCATCGTCAACCTGGTCAATCTGTTCAACCCGAGCCTGATCATTTTGGGCGGGGAAATGATGCGCGACAATCAAGTGTTGTTTGAGCGCATCGAAAAGCAGGTGCGCGAACAGGCAATGGGCATTATGGTAGACGGGCTGGAATTCCGTCCGACAATGCTGGGAGCGGACTTTGAAGTCAAGGCAGCCGCTGCCGTACTGCTACAGGACGTCTTTCATTTCAGCCTGTAGTTCCTTTTTGAATACTTTGTTTTAGCATTGGAAAAAGAAAGATTGCATCGTACGGTGAAAGGGGGGAGCCGTGGAGGTCAAGACGCAGTCGTTTCAACTGAGTTGGGGGTAAAAAAAGAGGAGAACGTATGTCGAGGAGGGACTTCAGATGAAGAAGTTGGTTTCGTTGGCAATGGCCGCATTGTTGGTAGCGGTAGCAGGATGTTCCGGTGGCGGGCAAAGTGCCACACCGTCAGATGGACAAAAATCAGGCGCCGCAACCGGAGAAAAGGTAACGCTTACTTACGCCCTCTGGGATAAAAACCAGATGCCGGCCATGGAGGAAATTGCAAAGAAATTCCATGAAGCGAACCCGAATGTTGACATCAAGATCGAGCTGACACCGAACAAACAGTATTGGACGAAGATGGAAGCGGCTGCGACTGGCGGAACTTTGCCGGACGTTTTCTGGATCAACGGCCCGCGGATCATCAAGTATGCGGCAAACGATGTGCTGCTGCCGCTCGATGAACAGATCAAGGCAGACGGCGTCGACCTTGGAAATTATCCAAAAGCGCTGGTTGATCTCTACACATACGACGGAAAAACGTTTGCATTGCCAAAAGATTTTGACACTATCGGGCTCTGGTACAACAAGAAGCTGTTTGATGACGCCAAAGTGCCATATCCGGACGAAACATGGGATTGGAACAAGCTGAAGGAAGCAGCGAAAAAGCTGACGGACGAGAAAAAAGGCATCTGGGGAATCGCGGCAGCGCCATACGGACAAGACAATTACTACAACACGATTTTCCAAGCTGGCGGCTCCGTCATTTCCGAAGACAGAAAGTCGTCGGGCTTTGACAAACCGGAAACGATCGAAGGCTTGAAGCTGTGGGTAGACATGATCAATGACAAAGTGTCGCCGTCTGCGGCGCAAATGTCGGAGACTGAATCGACGCAACTTTTCGAATCCGGGAAAGTGGCGATGGTTTACTCCGGGTCTTGGATGGCAAGCGCATTCAATGGCAACGAGTACACCAAAGACAAAGTGGACGTGGCCTACCTTCCTAAAGGCAAGGAAAACACGAGCGTTATCCACGGTTTGGGCAATGTGATCGCGGCGAACACGAAGCACCCGAAAGAAGCGTGGGAGTTCGTCAAGTACCTGGGCTCCAAGGAAGCGGCGGAGATCCAGGCAAGCAAGGGAGCGGCAATCCCGGCGTTCAACGGTACACAAGATACTTGGGTGAAATCGATGCCTAACTTTAATCTGAAAATTTTTATTGATCAGGCAGCTAACGCAAAAGCGTATCCGATCTCCAAGGACACCGCGAAATGGGCGAAGCTGGAGACCGATTACATGACCAAAGCATGGGCAGGTCAAATGAGCGTAGAAGATGCAGCGAAAGAACTTGCGCAAAAAATGAACGAGTTGCTGGCGCAAGAGTAGGGGTTTCTTTTTACGGATGGCTTCGTGTCGAGGACGGAGCCATCCCCTGTTACGAGCTTATTGTCAGGGGGGAATATTGCGATGAGCAGCCAACTTCAGCCAGAAGTGCATGCCGCTGCCCGGCCAAAACCAGCAAAGCCATTGAATCGCATGAAACGAAGCGACTGGTTGTGGGCGTATCTCATGATTGCGCCGACGTTGCTCGGTCTGGGTTTGTTCTACATATGGCCAGTCGTGCAGACTATTTATCTCAGCTTCACCAAATGGGGAGGCTTCGGCAAGTACAAATGGACGGGCGTGGACAACTATGTCCTGCTGTTCCAAGACCCGAACCTGTGGATCGCACTGAAAAACACGCTTATTTATACGGTTCTTGCAGTTCCAGCCAGTATCGCTATCTCCATATTAATCGCCGTCTTGCTCAACCAGAAAATCAAAGGCATCTCGTTTTACCGTACCTTGTACTTTTTGCCAGTCGTAACGATGGCGGCTGCCGTGGCGATGGTGTGGAGATGGCTGTACAATGCCGATTACGGCTTGATCAACTACTTGTTAGGGACAGTGGGGATACAGGGACCGCGCTGGATTTCCGACCCTGACATCGCTCTGTACGCTGTCATCATCGTTGCCGTCTGGAGTTCGATCGGCTACAACATGGTTATTTTCCTGGCGGGCTTGCAGGGGATTCCGCGCAGCTATTACGAAGCGGCGGAAATCGACGGAGCCGGACCTGTGCGGATGTTTTTTACGATTACATTGCCGCTGTTGACGCCATCGATTTTCTTCGTGAGCATTACTTCGCTGATTGGCGCGTTCCAAGTATTCGACCTGATCTACTTGATGATCGGCAAGCTGGGCAATCCGGCGGCTGAATCGACGCAGACGGTGGCGTACTTGTTCTTCACGAACGGCTTCGAATCAGGCAATGGCGGTTATGCAGCAGCAGTAGCAGTCGTGCTTTTGGTGCTGATCCTGATTGTTACCGCGATTCAAATGAAAATGCAGAAAAAATGGGTCCATTACGATTAAGCGAGCATGACTGGACAGGAGGAATGATCGATGAGTGTCCAAACAGGACGTAATCGGGTTGGCAAAAATCTTTTGATTCATCTGCTGCTGATACTAGGCGCTCTAGTAATGGTCGCGCCGTTTGTCTGGATGATCCTGACTTCGCTCAAAACGCTGGGTGAATCGACGCAGGTGCCGCCAGTCATTTGGCCGACGTCCCTGCAATGGGAAAACTACACGCACATTTTCGAAATGCTGCCTTTCTACGACTTTTACTGGAACACGATTTTGACTACAGTCGTGAAAGTCGTCGGGCAAGTATTCCTTTGCTCGCTTGCGGCATACGCGTTTGCCCGCATCGAGTTTCCGGGGCGCAACGCCTTGTTCATCGTCTTTTTGTCCGTCCTGATGGTGCCGGGGCAAGTGTTTTTGCTCCCGCAGTTTCTCATCATGAAGGAGCTTGGCTGGCTGAACACGCTCACCGCGTTGATCGTGCCAGGACTGTTCAGTGCTTTCGGAACTTTTTTGTTGCGCCAGTTTTTCATGTCATTGCCGAAAGAGCTGGAAGAGGCGGCAAAGCTCGACGGCTGCAATCACTTCCAAATCTACTGGCGCATTATGCTTCCTCTGGCGAAGCCCGGTTTGATCGCTTTGGCCATCTTCGTCGCCCTCTGGTCGTGGAATGACCTGATGTGGCCGCTGATCGTCAACAGCACGCCGGATAAAATGACGCTGTCGGCAGGATTGGCCTATTTGACAGGAGAACATACGAACATGACGAACTATCCGATTTTGATGGCTGGTTCTGTTCTCGCCATCTGGCCGATGATTATCGTCTTTATTTTCTTGCAGAAGCATTTTGTCGAGGGTATTACCCTAACCGGGTCCAAATAGCCATTTTCCCCTGAAGGAGTGAAAAACCACTATGCATCATGTTCTGGTAATCGGAGCAGGTACGATGGGAACTGTTCACGCAAAATCTTACGCTGCCATGAAAAACGTCGAGCTGGTCGGCATTGTCGACTTGCGCGGAGAGCGCGGCCGCGAGCTGGCAGCCGAAACGAATACGCAATGGTTTGCGAGCTACGATGAAGCCATGGAGAAGCTGGAGCGGGTAGATATCATTGACGTGTGTCTGCCGACTTACCTGCATAAAACGTATGTGCAAAAAGCTGCGGACGCAGGCAAGCACGTCATTTGCGAAAAGCCGCTGGCACGCAGCAAGGAAGAGGCGCAATCGATCGTTGACTATTGCCACGAGAAAAACGTCAAGCTGTTCGTCGGCCATGTGCTGCGCTTTTTCCCTGAGTACGAGAAGTCCCGTCAACTGGTGAACGATGGCACGATCGGCAATGTCGGCGTGGCGCGGACGTTCCGTGGCGGTATTTTCCCGACGGCGTGGAACGATTGGTATGCGGATTACAAAAACAGCGGCGGTCTTGTGCTGGACATGATCATCCACGACTTCGACTTTTTGCGCTGGTGCTTCGGCGACGTGGAGCGCGTCTATGCGAAAAGCTTGCTTGGACGCGGCTTCGCCCGCATCGACTACGCGCTGGTGACGCTTCGGTTCAAAAGCGGGATGATTGCTCATGTGGAAGGGTCTTGGGCGCATGAAGGCTTCTCGATGAAAATGGAGCTGGCGGGAAGCGAAGGAATCATTCAGTATGACAGTGCAAAAGAAAAGCCGCTGATCGCCGTAAATCGCGCGAAACAGGCAGGAATGGGCGGAGTGGCTGTGCCGGAGAGTCCGCTGCGTGAAAATCCGTACTTCCGCGAGCTGAAGCATTTCATCGATTGCATCGAAAACGATCTCCAGCCGCGCGTGACGGTCGAGGATGCCGTGAAAGCAGTGGAAATCGCGCGAGCTGCGCTTGAGTCAATCGAAACGGGCAAACCCGTAACGCTAGTGTAGGAGGGGACCACATATGAAACTGGGAATCATCAGTGTCGCACATATGCACGCATACAGCTACGCGAATGCGATCGGGAAGCTTGCGGGCGTACAATTGGTCGGTGTAGCCGACGAGGATGAAGCACGTGGCAAGGAAGCGGCAGAACAATGGGGCGTACCGTTTTACCACGATTATCGCGAGCTTTTGGCAGCTGACGTCGACGCTGTCATCATTACTTCGGAAAATGCCAAGCATCATGAGCATACAGTAGCAGCCGCGAAAGCAGGCAAGCACATTTTGTGCGAAAAGCCGCTTGCGACCACGCTGGCGGCGGCCCAGGAAATGATTGAGATTTGCCGCGAGCAAGGCGTCATTTTGCAAACGGCGTTCCCTGTTCGCTTCCACCCTGCGGTTGTGCGGGCAAAACAGCTGGTAGAGCAAGGCAAGGTTGGCCGCATCATGGCGATCCGCGGCACGAATCGCGGGCAAAATCCGGGCGGCTGGTTCGTCGATCCTGCCAAGTCCGGCGGCGGCGCTGTTATCGATCATACGGTGCATGTCGTTGACTTGATGCGCTGGTTCATGGGTGTGGAAGTGCGCGAGGTGTACGCAGAAGTAGACAGCAAGTTTTCGCCTACCCCGATTGACGACTGCGGCATTTTGACGATGGAATTTGAAAATGGCGTATTCGCCACGCTGGATTGCAGCTGGTCGCGCAACAAGACGTTCCCGGTCTGGGGCGACGTTACGATGGAAATCATCGGCACGGAAGGCACTATCTCGCTCGATGCCTTTTCGCAAAAGCTCGATGTGTACAGCAATGACAAAGGATTGAAATGGGTCAACTGGGGCGACGACATGGACAGCCAGCTGGTGAGCGACTTTGTTGCCAGCGTCCGCGAGAAAAAAGCGCCATCCGTAACAGGAGAAGACGGCATGCGCGCGGTCGAAGTAGCGCTTGCTGCCTACCAGTCGGCCGAATCGAAGCAACCGGTGGTCATTCGCTAACGGGGACGGTGGATCAACATGAGTATGAAGATCGGAATGATCGGCGTCGGCGGGATCGGCCAGCATCACCTGCAAGGCTTGCTCGCTGACGAACGAGTGAAAGTTACCGCTGTCTGCGATGTGAATCGGGAAGCAGCAATGTCCACGGCCGAGCGGATCGGTGCTTCCGGCTACACCTCCTGGCAGGAGCTGCTCACGCACGAAAAGCTGGATGCGCTGTTTGTCTGCGTCCCGCCTTTTGCCCACGAAGAAATCGAGGAGCAGGCGGCAGCAAAAGGGATTCACCTGTTCGTGGAAAAGCCGATTGGCCTCGATATGCACATAGTCGCGAAGAAACAGGCGGCGATGGAAAAAGCAGGGATTATTACCTCGACAGGCTATTGCCTGCGCTATCTGGATATCGTGCAGCAAGCCCGCGAGTATTTGGCTGACAAGCAGATCGCCCTGGTGCGCGGCCATTATTTGACCAAATTCGTGGAAACTCCGTGGTGGCGGCAAATGGGCAAATCGGGCGGCCAACTGGTCGAGCAGGCGACGCATACACTCGACATGATGCGCTTTTTGGCGGGTGACGTGGAAAAAGTATACGCGCAGATGTCTTTGCTCGTCTCGCAAGACATTGAAGGCATCGACATCCCGGATGTGTCTGCGGTCAGCATGGCTTTTACCACAGGGGCGCTCGGCCATCTGGATACGTGCTTTATCCAGGCGGATCACCGGACAGGTGTAGAAATTTTGGGGAAACATTTCCGTGTGCTGATCGACGGCAGACAACTGACGATCACGGACGAGGCTGGTACGCGCACATTTGAGGCGACAGTAGATATGTACCGGGAACAGGATCGCGCTTTTGTGACGGCGATTGAAACCGGAGATACGAGCCTGATCTTGTCGCCATACGCCTCTGCGAAAAAGACGCTGGCAGTGACATTGGCCGCAAACGAGTCTGCGCAGTCCGGTGCACCTGTCACCATTTCGCACGATTAAGAAGGAGTGAGCAGCATGTCTTTTCAAAAAGGAATCAACGCCTGGTGCTTTCCGAGAGAAAGCCGCGCAGAACATATTTTTCAGCAAGCAAAAGAGTACGGGTACAAAGGCGTCGAGTTGAATCTCGACGAGGGAGACGCTCCCTTGCATCTGGAAATGACGGAGGGCGAGCTGGCGAAGCTGGCGCAACTGGCTCGCGAGTATGGATTGGAGCTGCCGAGTGTCTCGACGGCGCTCCTCTGGAAGTACCCGCTTACTCATAACGACGCGGAAGTGCGGGAAAAAGGCATCCAGGTCGTCGAGAAAATGATTGAGGCAGCAAGCGTTTTTGGAGCACGTACGGTTCTGGTCGTGCCAGGGCTGGTGACACCGGAAGTATCGTACGACACGGCGTATGAGCGGGCACGCGAAGCGCTCACACGACTGGCGAAAACGGCGGAAGCCAAGCAAGTGCATATCGGGATTGAAAACGTCTGGAACAAATTTTTGCTCAGCCCGCTGGAAATGGCCAGGTTGATTGATGAAGTGAACAGCCCGTGGGTGGGCGCTTACTTCGATGTCGGCAATGTGCTGCAATTCGGTTTTCCCGAGCAGTGGATTCGCATCCTCGGCAAAAGGATCCGGGCGATTCACGTCAAAGATTTCAAGACGACGACGGGCAACATTACCGGATTTGTGCCGCTTTTGGCTGGCGACATTCCGTGGGCGCGCGTGGCAGAGGCGCTGCGCGAGATCGGGTACAGCGGCTACATCATCCCGGAAATCTCGCCGTATGCCTACAAGCCAGAGCAGTTGGTCGCTTCGACCTCCGAGGCGCTCGACGCTATTTTCAAATAGAGAACAGACAGCGAGGATGTGAGTCACACGATGACCCAAGAGAAACCATATGCCATCGGGATTGACCTGGGAGGCACGAAAGTCATCGCCGCGATTGTCGACCAGAATGGCAGCATCCTAAGCCAAGCGAACGCTCCGACACAAAAAGAGGACGCGGCTGAGATTGTCATTTCGCGAATTGGCGATCTCGTCTCGTCCGTGCTCGCGGACAGCGGTGTCGGCATCTCGCAAATACGCGGAATTGGAATTGCTACAGCCGGAATCATTGATACAAATCGGCAAATGGTCATTTTTGCAAGCAATTTGAACTGGAGCGATGTGGCGATCGGCGACAAGCTCGGTCAACGGTTCGGCGTTCCGGTGCAGCTGATCAACGACGCCAATTCGGCAGCCGTTGCCGAGTGGGCCTTCGGCAGCGCCAGCGGCACCGATGATCTCATCTACGTCACGGTAAGCACGGGAGTGGGCGCCGGGATCATCAGCGGAGGGCGGCTGATTACAGGCATTGGCGACAGTGCAGGCGAGTTCGGCCACATCTCGCTCGATCCGGAAGGGCCGCTGTGCGCTTGCGGGAACAGAGGATGCCTGGAAAACTACGTGTCGGGACTGGCGCTGGCAAAAATGGCGCAGGAACAGCTGCAAGCTGGCGCGGAAAGCTCCCTGCGAACCGTCTGCGAGGGCGAGCTCGGGCGCATAACGGCCAAGGAGATCGGCGAGCAGGCAGAGAGCGGCGATCCGCTTAGCATCAGCTTGATGAAGCAGGCAGGCTACTACCTCGGTGTCGGCCTGACCAACCTGATTCATCTGTTCAATCCGCAGGTGATCGTGTTCGGCGGAGGCGTCATGAAAAACGGCCGAATTTTGCTGGAGGAAGCAGAGCGGGTGATTCGCCAGCGCTGCATTTCCCGGATGGCGAGCCAGGCGACGTTCCAGTTCACCACGATGGGAGCAGAGGCGGGCGTGCTTGGCGCAGCCGGGCTGTATTTCCCTGCCGCACGCAAACAGGTAGCGGTATAGGTGTAGCAAACAAAACGAGTTGACAAGCCGCATAAAAAAGCCGACGGTTCCGCATGGACGTCGGCTTTTTGGCATGGCAGATGAAATCACGCTTTTGATTCGGGCAGGTAAGCTACGTAACCGATGCTGTCTGGCGAGTCGGCAATGCGTGTCTGTTTGGAAAAAGAACGGAGCGTCCACAAGATGTAGAAGTCGCCAAAGCTGCCGATCAGCATGACGATGCTCCACACGTACCAAAACAGCGATTGGAAAAAGTAGGCCAGGAAAAAGGGCAACACACCGAGCAGCAAAGCCGGCAGGGCGACAGCAAGCCGATAGCTGCCCACAGAGATCGGCTTCAGGCAGCAGGCGTAAACAACAAGCTTGCGCCACATTACCCCGAAGCGGATATCGGATGTAGCAACCTGGCGGCTGAGCATGAAGCCGACTCCGTGCACAGCTTCATGGACGATGATTCCGCCGAGAACGACTACAAAAAACAGCCCGATATCGCTGAGAGATACCGAGAAAGTCACCGCCTTTTGATAGAAAAGCAAAGCGGCCGGAACAAACGGGAGAAGGCAAACACAAGCAAACAGGTTGGCTTTCCATGGTTGCAAGACGACTTGCTTTTGGACATAGTTCGTTTCCAATTTCAACCTGGCCTCCTCTGGTGATATACTTGTAGTATAGCGCGGCAAGCTGCAATAGTTCAAATTCAAGCTCGGAAAGCTTTCATGGATTTGGCCTTTCGACTCATATGGCTGAGGGTCATGATTCATGTATGATGAAATAGTGGTACGTACTGGTAAAAGCGGGTCAAAAGAAACAGAAAAAGCGGATGAGGGGTCGCGGTATGCAGGGGAAAAACAAACGGATCGTAGGGATAATAGCGTTGCTGGTCGTCTGCGCTTTGGGCTTTTGGGGCTATCGCGCGCTTATGCCGATCGCGCTGGCAGAAGGCTATTTGTACGCAGACCAGAGCCGGATGGTGTACGCCAAGGTGACGCCGGAACAGGAGCAACTCAACGTCGAAATCACGTTGTCCAAGCTGCTAGTCGAGGATACGGTTCCTCGCTTGCAAACAGAGACAAGCCTTTTTACAGGGACGCGGGAAGGCGATGCGCTGACGCTTCAGCCGAAGTCCGCATCTGCGGGTGAGTCGGCTGGGCCGCTTCAGGCCAAGCTGAGTGCGGACGGCCTTTTGATTACAGGTTCACTCGCACAGGGAGAGCCACAGGAAACCAAGCTTGTTGCCAGCACAAACCAGGCTTACAGCGACAAGCTTGCCGCCTGGACGAAAAGCGTCGAGCTGGAAGCGGAGCAGAAGAAAAAAGTGTTGGCGGAGCAGCGAGCCAAGGAAGAGGCGCGGGTGGCTTTTGCGAACAAAGTCGTGCGGACGGAAAAGCTCGCGGCTGACTTGCAGGAGAGCGCGCAATATTTGCAGGAAATCCAGTTCGCAGACGAGATTCAATTTTCCAAAGACCAGGCGGCTGAGCTGCAAGGGTTGTTGGACGAGCTGACTACCTACTCCAAGCAGCCTAGTTTGAGCAAAATGGAGTATGACGTCATGGCCGGGACGCTCGGCAGCATGAAGGTGCTGGTCGACGGGATGGATGCGATGGACAGCACAATCGCCCAGAAGAAGCAAAGCATGCAAGACCTGATTGCCGTCCTGGAAACGGATATTAAGGACACGCAGACGGTTTGGGAAGAGATCAAGGCGAATGCTCCGGACGCGGCTAATCGCGAAAAAGCGTTGCAGGCGGCGATCAAGGCAGGCACCGACGCAATCGATCAGGCGAAGCAGCGGCTGGCTGCGCTGGAAAAAGAGCATGGCGGCGGCAAGACTGCTGCGAACAAGCTCTATCAGCAGGCGGCAAATGTGCTGCAACAGACCAAGGCCAAGTACGGCTTCTAAAGCGCGCAAACAGATCAAGTCCCGTTGCCACGGTGCGGCTGTGCACCAGGGAACGGGCTTTTTTGCTGTTTTCAGATCGGTTTAATTGTATTATGCTTATTCGTATACACCAGCCAGTTGGCTTTGTCCGGGAGGTTTTTATGAACGTCTACCAAAATATAACCGAGCTGATTGGAAATACGCCTTGCGTTCGCCTGAACCGGATGGTTCCCGAGGGAGCGGCAGAGGTGTGGGTCAAACTGGAAAAGTTCAATCCGTCCGGGAGCGTCAAAGACCGCGCTGCTAACAATCTGATTGCCAGAGCGGAGCGGGAGGGGCTGATCAAGCCCGGGGATACGATTATCGAGCCGACGAGCGGCAATACGGGAATCGGTTTGGCGATGAACGCGGCAGCCAAAGGCTACAAGGCGATTTTGGTCATGCCCGATAACATGTCGAAAGAGCGGATCAACATTTTGAAAGCATACGGGGCAGAAGTCGTGCTGACGCCGAGTGAACAGCGGATGCCAGGCGCGATTGCCAGAGCGAAGGAGTTGCAGCAGGAAATCCCAGGGAGCTTCATTCCGCAGCAGTTTGAAAATGCGGCGAATCCGGACATTCATCGCATCACGACAGCCCGGGAAATTTTGGCCCAGACAAAAGGACAGCTCGATGCTTTTGTCGCGACGGCGGGTACAGGCGGGACGATTACAGGGACGGGCGAGGTGCTGCGCGAAGAGGTTCCCGGGTTGTACATCGCCGTCGTGGAGCCAAAAGGTTCGCCTGTTTTGTCGGGTGGCAAGCCGGGGCCGCACAAGCTGGTCGGCACAAGTCCCGGGTTTATTCCGCGCATTTTGAATACGGACATTTACGACGAGATCATCCAGATCGCCGACGAAGAAGCTTTGGACAGCATGCGCAAGCTCGCCGCGTGGGAAGGCATTTTGGTCGGCCCGTCTTCAGGAGCTTCTGTATTTGCGGCGATCACGATTGCCAAAAGACTGGGCACAGGCAAACGGGTGGTCTGCATTGCGCCGGATACGGGTGAACGTTACTTGAGCATGAACTTGTTCTAGGAGACAGGCGACAAGCGAGAGCTGCTTTTCGATGGAAAAGCGGCTTTTTCGTATGCCCTGGTCGCTTGCCATGTTATGATTTGGAAAAGTCTTACTGACGGGAGAAAAAGTCATGACCAACGGCAAGCACAAAGACAGAAAAGCGATGATCATCGGGGCCGGGTTGGCTGGAATGTCGGCGGCGATTGCCTTGAAACAGGCAGGTTGGCAGGTCAGGCTGTATGAGCAAGCCAGGGAGCAAAAAGGTATCGGGGCAGGCATCGTGCTGGCTGCCAATGCGATGAAGGCACTGGACAAGCTGGGAGCGGGCCAACGCATCCGGGAGCTTGGTTCACCCGTCCGCAAGGCGAGCATTTGCGATTGGCAAGGAAACGTGCTGGTCGAGCTGCCTGTCGCACGTCAAGCCGAGCGCTGCGGGGCGGACAGCTACCTTGTGCACCGCGCAGACTTGCAACAAGCTCTGCGCGAAAGGGTGGACGAGCAAGAGCTGGTTCTGGGCAAAAAGCTGACCGCTTTTTCGCAGGAAGCGGAGCGGGTCCAAGCGTCTTTTGCCGATGGCACGACAGCGGAAGCAGACGTCCTCATCGGTGCGGACGGGATTCACTCCAGCGTGCGCAAGCTGTTGTTTGGCGCGGAAAAGATGCGCTACTCCGGCTATACGGCCATTCGCGGAATCGCCCGGTATGAAGATGCGCGCTATCCGCTGGAAACGGGCGGCGGCTTTGAAGCGTGGGGGAGTGGAGCGCGGTTCGGTTTTTCCCATATCGGTCACAACCGGATACACTGGTTCGCTGCCATCAATGCCCCGGAAGGCGAAAAAGATCCGCCGATCGGACGAAAGCTCGCGGCGTTGCGCCGCCTGGAAAACTGGTACGAGCCTGTCCGCGCCGTCATCGCCGCTACGCCGGAGGAAGCGATTTTGCGGCACGACATTTACGATCGACTGCCGTTGAAACGGTGGGGTACGGGAAGGGTCAGCCTTTTGGGCGATGCCGCACATCCGATGCTGCCGAATCTGGGGCAGGGAGCAGGGCAAGGGCTGGAGGACGCGCTTGTGCTGGCACGTTGTCTTGCGCCTGCCGACGTGGATATTCCAGCCGCTCTCGTCCACTACGAGAAGCAGCGGAAAAAGCGGGCACATGCGATCGTGCGCGGCTCGCGTCTGATGGGCTATGTTACCCAGTGGGAAAATCCGTTGGCAATCGCCGTGCGCAATTGGTTGCTGAAAACGATTCCGCCTGGCATGCAAAGCAGGCGTCTGGAATGGATCATCCGCCATGAAGTATAGCCAATAGGAAAAGGCAGGGAGCCTGAAGTCCCTGCCTTTTTTGTAGAGCGGATTATTCTTGATGACGAGCCTGGTACGCGAGCAGTGCTCCGATGAACAGTTGCCCCGTTTGAATCATGGAACGCTCATCCACATCGAACTTGGGATGATGGTGCGGATAGGTTGCCAAAAGCTCCGGGTTGCGTCCGCCGGTCATGAAGAAAGTAGCTGGACGTTCCTGCGCGTAGTAGGCGAAGTCTTCTCCCCCCATGATCGGTGGCATCTGGATGACGCGCTCTTCGCCAAAAAGACGTTTCGCTTCTGCTTCCACGAGCGGTGTTTCCACTTCATCGTTCCATGTAGCCGGATAGCCGCGTTCGTACTTGATTTCGCAAGTCGCGCCGACAGCCTGGCAGCTCGCTTCCACGATGCGGCGCATGGATTGCTCAACCGCTACGCGCACTTCTTCGTCGTACGTGCGGACGGTTCCTTTCAGGCGCACCTGGTCGGGAATGACGTTGTACGCTTCGCCGCCACCGTTAAACGAGCAGACGGACAGCACGACTTGCTTGAGCGGGTCTATCTGGCGGCTCGCCACTTGTTGCAGGTTCATCACAATCTGGCTGCCGAGCACGATCGGGTCAATGGAAGTGTGCGGGGAAGCGCCATGCCCGCCTTTTCCGTACAAAACAATTTCAAAGCTGTCAGCAGCGGCTGTGACGTATCCTTTTGCAATGCCGACGACGCCAACTGGCAAATCAGAAGCGACGTGGGCACCGTAGACGACATCGACGCCTTCCAGGCAGCCTGCTTCGACCATGGATTTCGCTCCGCCAGGCGGCAGCTCTTCGGCAAACTGATGAAGAAACACGACTGTACCTGGCAGCTCATCGCGGAACTCGCTCAAAACTTGGGCGACACCGAGCAAGCCGGCCGTGTGAATGTCGTGGCCGCATGCGTGCATCACGCCGGGAATCCGCGATTTATACTCAACCTCTTTTTCATCCTGAATCGGCAAAGCGTCAAAATCGGCGCGCAAAGCGACCGTCTTTCCCGGTTTTCCACCCTTGAGGTAGCCGACGACGCCCAGGCCGCCTACTCCGGTTTTTACTTCGATGCCAAAGGAAGCGAGCTTGTCCGCTACTTTCTTTGCTGTGTTTTCTTCTTTAAAGGAAAGCTCAGGGTACATATGCAGATCGCGTCTGAATGAAACCAGCTCCGGGTAAATTTCCTGTAAACGGGCAAACATTTTGTCTTGCATCGGACCCACTCCTTTTCACGGTGGAAACAGATTGGTAATTCGCAGTCTCCTTATTATAAAAAGAAGTCAAAATAGTTTGCAATCTATGTTGTGCGAAAGTATGTCTGTCAAGAGGGGAGCGCAGGTGGACAGCTTTGAAACAAATCGACTAGAATGGATAAGGGAGTGACACGTCAATGAGAGAACGGCAGAGGAGAAAATGGTAACATCCTTTACAAAAAATCGCAGAGTCTGGATTTGTGTGCTGATGTCAGGCGTCCTGTTTTTGACGATGACCTGTCTTAGCATCGCAGGCTCTTATTACAATACGATGCAGTCGGTCCGCCTTTCGATTGCCAATCAGAGCATGAAGACGGCGGCGATGGTGGCGCAGCGAATCGATATTGCCGCCTATGAGCAATTTTTGCAGCACCCTGCCAAGGACAACCCGGCTTATGAGTCGATTCGTACCCAACTTAGTCAGGCGCGAGAGCAATTCGGGATTCTTTACTCGTACATTATGCAAATCAACGAGGATGGAAACGGCGGCAAAGTCATGGTCGTGGCCTATCCGCCCGATCGGACGCTTCCTTTTCAAATTGGCGATCCCTGCTATGTGACGGCAGAGCAGATTGCCAAAATTCGCACGGGTCAATCCTACTATTCCGACATCATCCGCGACCCTGTTTACGGCGTTTACATGTCGGCCGGTGCGCCGCTGGTCGGAAAAGACGGTCAGCTGCTAGGCATCGTTGGCGTCGACACAGACATGGCGATGGTGGAAGGGATTGGCGAAGAGGTCGTTCGAAACAGCACGCCTGTCTTTGTTTTTCACGGGCTGTTCGTCGTCGTGCTGATCGTGCTGATCCTCGGGTTGCAGCGCTGGTATCGCCGGGAGCTTAAAGCAGCCGTTGGCGAGACAGAGGAGCATTATCAGGATGAGCTGCGCTCCGTTATCAGCTCGATTCGTTCGATTCGCCACGACTTTGTCAACCATATGCAAGTTTTGTACGGTTTGATCGAGTGCGGCTATTTTGACAAGGCACGCGATTACATTCAATCGCTGTTAAAGGAGACGAAGCTGCTTGATCTTACGGTGCGGATCGCCAACCCGGCGTTGATGGTTTTGTTCCACACGAAATGGGAGCAGGCCAAGTCGAAGCAGATTGTCATGCAATTTGCCGAATGTCCCGATCCTTTCGAGAGCATTCCGTCTATCGATTTGGTGAAAATATTGTCCAATCTGATCGACAATGCGATCGATGCCGCGGAAACGGCGGAGGGCGAAAAGCGAATCCGGATTGCTTGTCGCCGGGAAGACAAGCAGTACATTTTTGAAGTAGAAAATACAGGGACGGAAATATCGCCAGAGCAGCGCGAGCAAATTTTCACGGTAGGATATACGACCAAGCCAGCCACGCAATCATGTGCAAGGGGAGCGGGCCTGCCGATCGTGCAAGCAGTAGTCAGCAAACATGCGGGGAACATCGAGATCGTGTCAGAGCATGGCGTTACGAGATTCACCGTGACCTTGCCGATCAAGTGATATTTTCCGGCCTATTACGCATCAAGGTATCGAGGGAAAAGCCATCTGTGCGAGATGGCTTTTTGCGTTTTTTTCAAAAAGGAAACGTGATATGCAAGGTAACAGGTAAGGAAAATGCAATTATATTTCGACTTATTACGACAAAATACGACATTTTTTTCCTGCGTCTTTTGGCAGTAGACATATAAGTGAAGTGGTCTTTTTTTCAGCCAAATGGACAAGAATCTGCATAAAAATCAAAAAAAATAAAGATTTGTCAAAGTGGGTCAGATTGCTTAGGTGAAAAAATGATTTTGATCATGAAGGATTTTCTGTCGAAAGAATTTTTTTGGCTATAACCAAAAAACATGTAATAATTGTGAATAGTCGGAACTGGGGGTTTCTATCATAGTCCGGCAAAAAAATAGATAGAAAAAGAGGGTGAACGGCAGTGAAGAAAAGCAAGAAGCTATTATCCATTTTATTTTCATCATCGCTCGTGCTAACCGCATTTGCGGCGGTACCCGCTACGGGGTTGGCGAAATCGAAGGAGGACAAGCATAGCCTGGAGGTGGACTTGTCCACGGTCAACATCGACCGGCTGGTCAAAGGCTTGATTGAGCAAGGGATCATTGATGAGGATGCCGATCAGGATGAAATCAATGAAGCTTTGGAGGATTACCTCAAAGACAAGAAAGTGCCGCATGGCGTAGACGAATCCTCTTCCTTCGGGAAAAAGGCGACGAAATCCCAGCTGGCGGCTTTGTCGGATGCAGCGCAACGAGTTACGGAGATTGAAGATGAAGAAGAATTGCGCGCTTCGAAAAGAGTACATACAGACAATATCGTGATCGCGCTGGTTGAGTTTTCCGATCGCGAACACAACGAACTGCCTAAAATGAACGATACGCTCTGGACAGCGGATTTCAACGAAAAGCACTACAAGGAAATGCTGTTCAATCAAAAAGGATACGAGACGCCAGAAGGCACCAGCATGACGACCATGGCGGAATACTACTACTTGCAATCCGGCAGAAGCTGGACGGTAGACGGGGTAGTCACTCCGTGGCAAATGGCTGAGAAAAGCTACAAGTATTATGGCGAAAACAACTCCGGCGGCAGCGATTCCGCTCCGCGCGACTTGGTCGTGGAAACGCTTGACGCAGTAGGAGAGGCAATCGCAGGCAAAGAAGACGAGTACGACCAACGCGACCCGTACGATTTGGATGGCGACGGGGATTTGATGGAGCCGGATGGCATGTTGGACAACCTGATGCTTGTTCACGCAGGGATCGGGGAGGAAACAGGGGAAGATGCAGACGCAATCTGGTCGCATCGCTGGACTTTGAAAAAGCCGGTGGAAATCCCAGGCACCAGCCTGAAAGCTTTTGACTACATGATCCAGCCAGAAGACGGCGCGCCAGGCGTATTCGCTCACGAGTACGGGCACAACCTCGGCTTGCCAGACTTGTATGACACAAGCAAGCAAGGGCACGATTCCCCAGTAGGGGCTTGGTCCTTGATGTCGTCCGGAAGCCATACCGGCCAAATTTTCCAAACGCAACCGACCGGAATGGACCCTTGGTCTAAAATGATGCTGCAACAAATGTACGGCGGCAAATGGATCTCGCCACGCGTGCTTGACTACAAAGATTTGGAAAACAAGAAAAAGACAGTCAGCCTGGTTGACGCTTCCAGCCTGGAAATGGGCGGAAAAGTCATCAAGCTCAACATGCCGCAAGTAGAAAAAGAGCCACCGATTCAGCCAAAAGATGGGGACTACTCCTACTTCTCTGACGAGGGTGACAATCTCGATACCAAAATGGTTTCGGACGTCATTGACTTGAGCGGAGTAAGCTCGGCTTCCATGAGCTTTGATTCTTGGAGAGCGATTGAAACCGACTACGACTTCCTGTACGTCAATGTGATTGATGAAAATACCGGGGAAAGCAAAGAAGTAGAAGTGTTCGACGATGTAACAAAAGGTTGGGATCACGAAAAAATCAGCCTGAACGATTTTGCCGGCAAGAAAATTCGCGTTGAGTTCAACTACAAGACAGATGGCGGCCTGGCTATGGCTGGCTTCTATCTCGACAACTTTGAAGTTGAAGGAGACGGACAGGTTATTTTCGAGGATGACGCAGAAGGCGAACCGAAGTTCAAGCTGGACGGCTTCCAGCACTTTGATGGAAAAGGCAAAATGTACGACACGTACTACCTGATCGAGCTGCGTTCTCACGAAGGCGTAGACGCTGGATTGAAGTATTTCCGTCGCAACGATACGTTCTTCACTTACGATCCAGGTATGGTGATTTGGTACTACGACGGCCGTTACGGCAAAACGCAGGACAACAACACAAGCCAGCATCCAGGCTACGGCATGCTCGGCGTAGTCGACGCGCATCAAGAAGTGCGCTACTGGAACAACGACGAAGGAAACAAAGACGCGATCGCAGACTCCCGCTACCAGGTGAACGATGCGGCATTCAGCCCGAACAAAACATCTGGCATGGATCTCGATTACATTTACGGCACGATGGATTATGAGCCGCTCGCTGGAGTAACGACATTCGACGACGGCGACGACTACACGATGTCGGAAGTGCCGGAAATCGGTAAAATCCTTCCTGAGATCGGACTGCAAATCAAGCTGAAACGGGTATCCAAGAAGTTTACCGAAGGAACCGTTGAGCTGTCTGTGAAAAAGTAAGAAGCAAAGAGCAAGACGCCCGCAAGCCACGAGTTGGCAGCGGGCGTCTTTTTGCATGCCGTAGACAAACAGACGGAAAAACATGCCCAGAAACGAATGCATGATCTCGGATCGCTCGTCTTTCCGATAAGCGACACCTGCTTCCAGGCGAATGCTCACGCCCGCGAGGGGGCGGCAGACAACGGATTTTCCCCCGTGCAAAGGCAATTCCGGCTGTTTACTGGTCTAAGCCTGCCTTTGGTGCAATAGGTTATAACAACGAACGACAAGCTGCCCGCAGGAAATCGCGCGAAAGAAAGACAACCTTTGCACAGGCCGACAGAAAAACCCGCGCCAGGCAGCAAGGGGGGATTGTTCATGCTGCACATCGTTGCCTGTATCAAGCAAGTACCGGATACGAAGATCATCAAGATGAATCCGAAGACAAACACGATGGATCGCGCCAGTGCGCCTGCGATCCTCAACCCGTATGACGCGCATGCAGTAGAGGAAGCCGTCCGTCTGAAACAGCGTTATGGCGGCGTGGTTTCTGTGGTGACGATGGGGCCGCCGCCAGCCGTAAAAGCGATTCGCAAATGCATCGAGATCGGCGCAGACGCGGGCTATTTGGTGACGGACCGCGCATTTGCCGGAGCAGACACGCTGGCGACGAGCTATGCGATCACGAAGGCGATTGAAAAAATCGCTGAGGAGCATCCGGTTGACCTCGTCATCTGCGGCAAGATGACGATTGACGGAGATACGGGACAGGTCGGGCCGGGAGTTGCCAGACGGCTGGATATTCCCCCGCTGACCAATGTGAAAAAGGTAGTGGAAGTGAACAAGGAACAAGGCTATGCCATCGTTCACCGCAAGCTGGAAGACGGTCATGAGGTTGTCCAGTCGACGCTGCCTTGTCTTTTTTCCGTGGAGAAGGAAATCAACGAGGTGCCGTATTCTCCTCTGCCCAACATGCTGCGGGCGGCCAGGTACAATCCGGTTGTCTGGTCCGTGAACGATCTCGGCGATATTGACCGGACTTTGCTTGGATTGAAAGGCTCGCCGACTATCGTCGCGAAAGTATGGCCGCCGGAAAAGCCGAAGGGCGGAGAAATGCTGGAGGGAACAGCGACAGAGCAAGTGGAGCGCTTGATGGACATCCTCCGGGAGAAACAGGGATTGTTTCGTGTGAAGGAGGGACAGTCATGAATCTGGAGGAGTATCGCGGCATCTGGGTCTATCTGGAGGCGCGGGATGGACAGATTGCGCCCGTATCGCTGGAGCTTTTGGGAGCAGGGCGGCAAATGGCGGACAAACGCGGCGTGCCGCTGGCGGGACTTTTAATCGGAGATGGCGTGGAGGAGCTGGCGCAAACGGCTTTTCCGTACGGGGCGGATCAGGTGTACGTCTACGATCAGCGCATTTTTGCCGACTACCGCACGGAGTCGTACATGCGCGCTGTCATCGAGTGTGTGGAGAAGCACAAGCCGGAGATCATTTTGTACGGGGCGACCACGACAGGAAAAGACTTGGCGAGCGCGGTAGCTACCGACTTGCAGACGGGGCTGACCGCTGACACGACGATGCTGGATGTCAATGCGGAGACAGGACTGCTGGAAGCGAGCCGACCTGCTTTTGGCGGGAACATTATGGCGACGATTTTATGCAAAAAGCATCGGCCGCAAATGGCGACGGTGCGCCCGAAAGTCATGAAAGCACTGGAAGCGGATCAGATGCGGACGGGCGAAGTCATCAAGGAGAGCATCAAGCTTGCAGAGGAAGACATTCGCACCAAAGTGTTGAAAATCGTGCGGGAAACGAGAGAAAAGGTCAGGCTGGATGAAGCCGATGTCATCGTAGCTGGCGGGAAAGGGCTGGGCAGCAAGGAAGGGTTTCAGCTCATCCACCGTTTCGCGGAATCGATCGGAGCGACAGTTGGGGCGAGCAGGGATGCCGTCGAAGCGGGCTGGGTCGATCACGCGCATCAGGTGGGACAGACAGGGGTTACGGTTACGCCGAAAATTTACTTTGCCATCGGCATTTCCGGGGCGATCCAGCATCTGGTCGGCATGCGCAATTCCGGGCTGATCATCGCGATCAACAAAGACCCGAATGCCCTGATCTTCCAGGCGTGTCACTACGGCATTGTGGGCGACGCTTTTGAGATCGTGCCATTGCTGATGAAAGCGTTCCAAAAGGAGCCGGACAGGGAGGTTACGTATGGCTGAAAAATTTGACGTGATTGTCGTCGGGGCAGGTCCGGCCGGAACAGCCTGTGCTTACACGCTGGCGAAGGCTGGTGTCAGTGTGCTGTTGATGGAAAGAGGCGAATATCCCGGCTCCAAAAATGTGATGGGCGGGGTGTTGTATCGCAAGACGATGGAGGATATCATCCCGGGCTTTTACAAGGAGGCTCCGGTCGAGCGGCCGATCGTGGAGCAGCGCTTTATGATGCTCGATAAAGAATCGGCGCTCAATTTCAGCTACAAAGGCATGGAATGGGCGCAGGAGCCGTACAACAACTTCACGGTGCTCAGAGCCAAGTTCGACCAGTGGTTTGCCGATAAAGCGGTGCAGGAAGGCGCGCTTTTGCTGAATGAGACAGTGGCGTTATCCTGTATTGTCGAGGACGGCAAGGTCGTCGGGATCAAGACTGACCGACCGGACGGCGATGTTTACGCCGATGTGGTCGTCCTCGCTGACGGGGTCAATTCGTTGTTGGCAAAATCGCTGGGCTTCCACAAGGAGTTTCGCCCTGACGAGGTTGCGCTGGCCGTGATGGAAGTATTGAAGCTGGATCGCAAAATCATCGAGGACCGCTTTAATCTGGAGGGCGATCACGGCTGTACGATCGAGATTTTTGGAGACTCGACCAAGGGAATACTGGGCACAGCCTGGCTCTATACGAACAAGGACAGCCTGAACATCGGCGTGGGCACGATGCTGTCCGGGCTGATCAAGCATAAGCTCAAGCCGTATGAGCTGCTGGATTACGTCAAGAACCATCCGATGATCCGCCCCTATATACAAGGCTGCGAACAGCAGGAGTATTTGGCGCACCTGATCCCGGAAGGCGGCTATCGCTCGATGCCAAAAGTCGTCGGAAACGGTGTCATCGTCGTGGGAGACGCGGCACAGCTCGTCAACGCGATTCACCGGGAAGGCTCGAACATGGCGATGGCTTCGGGGGTAATGGCTGCCGAGACGATTATGCAGGCAAGAGAGGCGAACGACTTCTCGGAAAAAATGCTCATGCCGTACCGCGACAGCCTGTTGAACAGCTTTGTCGGTCAGGATTTGAAAAAGTACAAGGATGCTACACACCATTTTGAAAAGTTCCCGCAATATTTTGAGCAGTATATCCCGCTGATGAACAAGGCAGCCAGCCAAATGTTCACGGTGGACGGAAGCTCGAAGTGGAACAAGCAGAAAAAAATATGGAGCGATCTGGGCAGCGCCAAGGACAAGTGGAAAATGGCGCGCGATCTGATGAATGCATGGAGGGTGATGAAGTGATGACGCAAATACCCAAAGGGCAATCGATCGAAGAGAAGCAGTATCTCGTTCGCTTCAAGGCAGATACGCAATCGCACCTGCACGTATTGAGCGCGGATGTGTGCGCGTCGCAATGCCCGGATAAGCTCTGTACGATCTTTTGTCCGGCGGAGGTTTACAAATGGGAAGAAGTGCGGATGCATGTGGGCTACGAGGGCTGTCACGAGTGCGGGAGCTGTCGCATCGGCTGTCCGCACGAAAACATCCGGTGGGAATACCCGAAGGGCGGCCACGGAATCATTTTCAGACTCGGATAATGGGCGGGCGATCTCCGGTGATCCAAGTGGGCGATCTGGTCGTATTTGTGAAGGATGGAGCCAAAGGTGTCGTCATCAGCATCGAGGAAGAACGGTGTCAAGTTTTGTGGGAGGATGATTTTGTAAGCTGGGAGCAGCGCGAATGCTTGCTGGTCGCCAAAAAGGAACAGCCAGAACAGCGGGGGAGATGACCCGGCGTTCTGGCTGTTTTTCCTCTGTGGGTGAATAGTGTTTATTCAAGGCGGAAGGGGCGTGGAAAAGCTCTGGCCCCCCAAATGCGATAACAACCGAGTGCAGGTTGGGGCGAAGATAAGGAAACGATGAGGTAAGCGGCTTCCGTGTAGTGGGCGTAAGCGATGTCCTCGGTGGACGGAACGGGCGGAGCGGTTGGATGGGAATGGTAAATCCCGACCAGATTCTCGCCGCGCATGGCCATTTTATTTAGCACCTTCTGAATTTGCCGTGTGCTCATGGCAAAAGCATCGGGGCGTTTCAGGACGTTTTCCATCCGCCAAATGGTCTGGGCGCTGTTGCCCCTTCCGGAAAGCAATCCGCATGCCTCATACGGTTTTTCTTCTTGGCAATGTCGAACCATTTCGTCCCACACAGATCGGGTCATGGAAAAGGGTGTTTCGGTTGTATTAGCCTTGCCAACGTCTGCCGCAGCATCCTCCGGTTGTTTTGGATTGGACAAAGGGTTTCACGTTGTGCACAGGCCCGGATTTTGGCAGTGGCGATGGCGGCATCCCCAGCGGACGCATGCCTTGGCGAACAGGGCGTTGCTGACGCTGATTGTAAAGTGCGCGGAGTTGATCTGGTGTCATGGATTTCCCTCCCTTTCTGTACTGTACTATGTTTTATTCAGCGAGCTGTCGAGTGGTAACGGCGATCGCACATTGCAACTGGTCACTTGAACGGGTTGAATGTGTTTCCTTGCTGCGTATGCGGCGGCATCTTGAACGAGATTGGGCTGGAAGCAGGGATGTTGTTGTTTGCGTTGCCGTTCATGTGGCCGTTCATGGACGAAGAAGTGCTGTGCGGCAGTTGGCTCAACGTCTTGTTTGCCCGCGCTTCTTTTTGGCTGAAATCTTTTATGGCTTGTCTGTACTTCTCCTCTTTCTCCTGATGCTCCTTGACCAACTGTTTTAGTCCGGCGACTGTCTTTTTCAAGACAAGCTCCTGGGTAGTGATTTGCTCCAGTTGTTTTTCTTTTTCTTTGAGCTGTTGCTTGAAGGAGTGAATCGTGTCTTCCAGGCGTTTGTTCCAGCTGCTTTCATCCGTCTGTTGCAAAGTCAGCTTGTCTTCGGCGGCCCGCAGCTGCTTTTGGATCGCGGACAAGTTTGCGTTTGCTTCGGTTAGCTGTTTTTGCGCGTCGTCGAGCTGCTGTTGTTTTGCTGTCAGGCGCGCTTCCAGTTCTTTCGTTGCTTCCAGTTGTTGGGAAGCGGTGTTTAGCTGCTGAACGAGCGAAAGGTGCTTGTCGTTCAATTGCTCATACGATTGGCGACTCGTTTGCAGTTCGCTGCTCTTTTGTTCCAATTCTTGCTTCAACTGCTGCTCCTGTTGCTCCAATCGGGCGATCGCTGCTTCCAGCTGTTGCTGCTTGGTCAGCAGCTGTACCTCCTGCTCGCGGGCGGCATGGAGCTGCTGGGAAGTAACGTCGAACCGGGAAGTTGTGCTTTGCAGTTGGGTCTTTGCTTCGTCCAGTTGTTTGGTCGCCTCGGCGAGTTGTTGCGCAGAACTGTTAAGCTGCTGAAGCGTCTGGGTGTGCTTTTCGCCCAATTCGAGATAGTCGCGGTGGGCGTCTTGCAGTTCGGTATTTTTTTGTTCCAAAGCTTGTTGCCACAGTCGCTCTTGTTGCTCCCACTGGGCAATGCTTGCTTCGAGTTGTTGTTGCTTCGCGGTCAGCTGCGCTGCCTGCTCGCGAGCGGCTTGGAGTTGCTCTGTGGTGTCTTGGAGCTGGGCGGCTGTGCTTTCCAGTTGTTGCTGAGTTTCGCCGAGTTGTTGGGAAGATGCGTCCAGTTGGGAGCGGGTGCTTTGTAGTTCGGCTTGAGTATCTGCCAACTGTTGCTGTGCTTCGTCAAGCTGCTGGGAAGCTGTGTTCAACTGCTGAAGCGCTTGCTCGTGTTTTCCGCTCAGTTCGAGGTAGTCCTGATGAGCGCTATGCAGCTCGGCTGTTTTTTGTTCCAAAGCTTGCTGCCAGAAAACTTCCTGTTGCTCCCAGTCCGCGATGCTTGCCTGAAGCTGTTCCTGTCGCGCAATCAGCTGCGCCTTGGAGGCAAGGGCGCTTTCGAGCTGTCGGGAAGTGGCGTCAAGCTGCTGCGCAGTCGCGTCAAGTTGCTGTGAAGTGGCGTCCAACTGCTCCGACTTGGCGTCGAGCAGGGAAGTCGTGTCTTGCAGTTGAGCCGCCGTTTCCGCCAAAAGCTGGTTCGCTTCGCCGAGCTGGGCGGAAGTGGTGTCCAGCTGCTGCGAAGTAGTGTCGAGTTGCTGAGTAGTCACGTCAAGTTGGGCGGAGGTGGTGTCAAGCTGCTGCGCAGTCGTGTCGAGCTGCTTCGTGGTCACGTCAAGTTGCTGCAAAGCGTCGTCAAGCTGCTCGGACTTGGCATCGAGCAGGGAAGTCGTGCTGTGCAGTTGAGCCGCCGTTTCCGCCAAAAGCTGGTTCGCTTCGACGAGTTGGGCGGAAGTGGTGTCAAGCTGCTGCGAAGTAGTGTCGAGTTGCTGAGTAGTCACGTCAAGTTGCTGTAAAGCGTCGTCAAGCTGCTCGGATTTGGCATCGAGCAGGGAAGTCGTGGTTTGCAGCTGAGCCGCCGTTTCCGCCAAAAGCTGGTTCGCTTCGTCGAGTTGGGCGGAGGTGGTGTCAAGCTGCTGCGCAGTCGTGTCGAGCTGCTTCGTGGTCACGTCAAGTTGCTGCAAAGCGTCGTCAAGCTGCTCGGACTTGGCATCGAGCAGGGAAGTCGTGGTTTGCAGCTGAGCCGCCGTTTCCGCCAAAAGTTGGTTCGCTTCGCCGAGCTGAGCGGAGGTGGTGTCAAGCTGCTGCGCAGTCGTGTCGAGTTGCTGCGTAGTCACGTCAAGTTGCTGTAAAGCGGCGTCAAGCTGTTCAGCCTTGGCATCGAGCTGTTGAGAGGTCGCGTCAAGCTGTTGAACCACCTGGTCGTGCTTCGCATTCCACTCGTGGGACAGGTGGAGCGCAGCTTGCACCTCAGCGTCTTTTTGCTCAAGCGCCTCGGTCCACACGATCTTTTGTTGCTCCCAATGCGTGACGGCTGCTTCGAGCTGTTGCTGTTGGGCGAGAAGCTGCGTCTCGTGTTCGCGAGCGGCATCGAGCTGGCGGGAAGCGGCGTCAAGCTGTTGTGTAGTTTGATCCAGTTGCCGGGAAGTCGCGTCAAGCTGTTGCGCAGTGTGATCCAGCTGCTGGGAGGCGGCGTCGAGTTGGGAAGTTGTGCTGTGCAGCCGGGCTGTGGTGTCTTCCAGTTGCTGATTTGTTTCGTCGAGTTGCTGTGCCGTTGTGCCCAGCTGTTGCAGCGTCTGATCGTGCCTTTCAATTAACGCCAAATAATCGTGATGAGCCGCGATCAGCTCAGCGTCTTTTTTCTCCAGGGCTTGCTGCAACGAAAGCTCCTGCTGTTCCCGCTGAACAAGGGCAGCTTCCAGCTGTTGCTGCTTCTCGACCAGCTCCTGCTCCAGAGCGCGGGCCGCGTCAAGCTGCTGGGAGGTAGCTTCCAGATGGGCCGAGGCGTTTTGCAATTGTACGGTTGTCTCGTGCAGTTGCCGTGCGGTTTCATCTAAGTGCTGCTGTTTGAGCAAAAGCTGCGCTTCCAGATCGCGTGCAGCTTCCAGTTGCTGGGACGCGTTTGTCAGCTGTGCGGACGTGTCTTGCAAAAGTTGAGTCGTTTCCTGGAGTTGCAGGGAAGTTGTTTCCAGATTCTGGTTTGTTGCTTCCAACTGTTGGCGCTTGGTGTGCAGGTCTTGCTGGGATGCTTCCAGCTGCTCTTGCAAATGCTCCAGCTGGGAAAGCTGCTCCTGTTCCACGAGTTGGGCGCTCTCGTATTCGTCGTGCATATGCTCAAGCGCTCGTTTCCAGGAATTTTCCTGCTGTTCCAAATGGGTAATCGTTTCGAGCAACTGCTGGCGTTCTGCAAGCAGCTCCTCGATCTTGTCACGCTGTTGTTGCTGCTGCTCATGCAACTGGGTGTTGACCTGCTCCGACGAGGCGATCAGCTGTGCCAGTTCTGCTTCTTTTCGTCTCGCTTCCTCCAGCTGCTGCTGTGCGTGCTCGCTGGCGGACTCATATGATTTCAGCTTCGCCAGGCTTTGCTCCCACTCCGCTTCCTTTTTCTCAAAGTGATCCAACCTGCGCTGCAATAGTTCGATACGCTCCCGCAAAGTGGCTTCCATGGCCTCATGCTTGGAAATGGCTTCCGCGAGCTTGGGGGATGTTTCATGCTCGTGCAGCTCGCTCCGCAGCTCATCTACCGTTCGCTTCAGCTTGCCCTCCCGATCTTTGTAGACCGAAATGGCTTTTTCGCGCTGCTGGAGAAGGTTCTGGTAGTGGTCCAGTTTTGCTTCCAGATCGCTGAGCAGCTTCTGCGACTGATCCGTGTACTGCTGCCATTCATTTGCTTTTTGGTCCAGATCGGCGAGGGTCTGGTGCAGTTCCTCCAGCTGTGCCCGGTATTCCTGGTTTTCCAGGCTGGTTGCTTCTATCTTTTCCTCAAGCTCCATCACTCTCATGCTCAGTTGGTTAGCTTTGTCCTCGTAGTAGTACGCCTGTTTTTTCAGCAAAAGGAACTTCTCGTTCCCTGCTTTTGGCTTGCTTGTGCTGGAGGTTCTTTTTTTAAGCACAGTGTTGTCCTCCTTTTTTGCGTAAGGTTATCCTCTATAGACATATGTAATGGTCGGCATTTGGTGCCTGTATCCCGATGCGGCCAATCTGGCGGCAAAAGAAACGAAAAAAGGGAGAAGACAAAGTCTTCTCCCGGTGGAAACACCAGTATAGTTTGCAGGAAGCAGGAAGCTTACGGCGTGGTGATGACGATGTCTCCGAATGTGACGCAATCGCGCACCAGCAATTGCTCGTCGGGAACGATGGTGAGGTTGGCAGAGAAGACGAGGATGCCGTTTGCATCTGTCAGTGTCAGGATGATCACGTCTGGCAGACCGAGTGCTGTTTCGGCCAGAGTCAAGGAGTAGGTCATGAACTCTTGCGCTCCGGTTGCTGTGAAGGTTCTCACGCCGGTACCGGATACGACCAGACCAGTGATCAGATCCAGACCTGGCAGCACGGTAATGCACGTAGGCGAACTGATCGAGGTAGGCGAGAAGCTGAAGCTTTGGTCGCCCAACAGGTCAGTCAAGACTGTATCGAAGAAATTAAAGGTGAACGAGCTGCTGGATGGATCGCAGCTTGGGCAGATATCGGCGATGAGCTGGACTGTACCGACTGCGATTTCGAGTGGGATACCGATGCTGATCGATACGTTCGGGATCAGTGCGTTTACGGACGCCTGGCAATCGCAGTTGCGAACCGGGAAGATTGGCGGGCATTGTGGCGGGAATGTGATCGGCGGGCAACGGAAAGAAGGCGTTGGCGACGGTACAGGAATGTTGTTAGGACGCGGCGAGCAGAATTTGGCGAGCACTTCGAGTTTGACTTCCGCTTCTACCTGGATTTCCACGCACACAATGACATCCAGCTGAACCATGCCGCCGAGGAGTACGTTGCCGGTAGGGCTGCATTCCAGGGCGCTGATTCGGCAAACGATGTTGTCTTCGTCAAGCGGTTCAGGCAAGCACAGTACGACCTCCTGATCGAACTGTACCGTTGTCGTAAATTCGCAGAGTGGCGTTCCGTCTGCGAAAACGCGCACGATAACAGTGGCGCTGAACACGAAGCGGACAACACCTACGCGGACGGTTGTGCCGTTGACTGTGATGTTTTCGCGGCGAATGCTGACGACGCTGCAGCTAGGGCCAGGAGATACAGGCTCTACGCACGAGATGGAAATATCTTGCCCTGCACGAATAGCTGCGTCCACAAGTGCTCGACAATCGTCGGGAAGGGCAATCTTGTTCCGGTAGCTGTTAGCAAGAACGACCCAGTCGTACACCTTTTGAACGCGAATGCACTCTTCCTGAAGGTTGTTCGGAGTAGGAGGAGTAGCGGTCGGTGTTGGTGTAGGGAGCTGGCGACCCATAATGGGCTTCACAGGATGTTTCACCGTAAGAATCCTTCCTTTCCTAGGGGATTTGCTTTGCAGTTACATACTATGTGGGCAAGGGGAAATTTGCTTGTCAACGAATGCCCATTTTTTAGGTGAAAGACGGATTAAAACGGGATTTGAAATTGTTGGAAAAACCAGTTGTCATCGCGTTTTCTCTGGGCGAGGTAGCGGATGCGCTGGGCAGCTGCTCCAGAGGTCAGCACGTCGTCTTCGATTTCGCTGGCATTTGCGTACACGATGAGCTTCTTCGTGGCTTCAATCCGCTGTTCGCTAAAATGGCTGTACGCCATCCGCAGCATATTGTAGTAGATGTGCTCATGCACCACTGTATAAGGATGCGTTTGCCTGAACAGATGACGAATTTTCACGGAAGGGTGGACAAAGCAGGTGAAGCCGAACAGCCACATTTTGATGGAAAACTCGATGTCTTCAAAGCCCCACACGCGGAACCCGCGATCGAATCCGCCCACCTTCATGAAAGCTTCCCGCGTAACAATAAAGCAGCCCCCTGGCAAAATCGCAATCGGAGCAGGCCGCTGCGGATTCGGATACCAGACGACGCCCAGCTTTTGATCGAGCTTTTGGCCGTAGCCGATTTTGTGCGGCTCTGTCATGGAGGCGATCCCCGGTGCGACGCCGTCCGCTTTTTTGGTGAGGATCAGCTCCAGCATGCGATCGATCCAGAAATTTTCAAAAGCGAGGTGCGCATCGCAAAAGATCAAAAACCTGCCCTGCGCGTGATCGACGCCCAAATTTCTCGCGGCTGCTGCTCCGATCCCTTCTGTCGTGATCAGCTTGATGTTTGACGGGTTTTCCTGATTGCGCAAAAAATGACAGCCATTATCAGTAGAAGCATCGTCGACCACGATGACTTCATAGGTCATATTGGTTCTCGCATTGACGAGAGAAGTAATCGTTGTGCGCACATTGTCTCCTTCGTTTTTGACAGGGATGATAATAGAGACCAATGGCGGTTGCTCGACGGACATATGACCACTCCTTTCTAGTAGCCATGGTATGCCGCACGTCAGGGGAGGGAACGCCCGCTGCCAAATTTGCTCACTCTTGGCACTAGGCATTCATACAATATCGCGGAGAGTCTAGATCGTGTCGTGAGGAGTGAAAAGGATGGACGTCGAGGTATATTACAGCGGGCAGCGTGGCGGGACCATGCCGTATGCGGCTCTGCCTGCTTTTCGATTGTTTTGCAAGCAAAACGGATTTCAATTGAAATGGGACCCGAAACAGAAGCGGATCGATCTCGATTCGGGCCTGAAAGGGAAAGTATGCGTTCTTTTTACAGGCGGCCAAACGACGGAAACTGCCTACGAGTGGGATGTGCTGGGGAAAGTCCAGCGCTTCGTTTCTGATTATGGAATGGAAGTGGTGCTGACGAAAAACAACCTCAGCCTGGCGAAAAATACCGACGTTGCGATCCGCTTCAGCATGAAGGAACTGCGCTTGCTGGAAAAGCCGCGGCTGGTTTTATATCCGCACGAAAATGAGCGGCAGAGAGAGCTGATCCGCTGCTTGCAGCAAGAACTGAAGCAGACGGGGATAGCGTGCCAGCAAAAAGCGAGCAAAGCGCCCAAACAAGCGGGCGGAATCGTGCATATCCAGCTGCAAATTCCGATTCACACGGAAGTGTACAAAAGAAAAGCTTACGGCGAAAAAATAGCTTTCTATCTCGCTTCGGGCATTTTGGAATATTTTCAAAACGGCTTGCACATTCAGCCGCTTGCTTACCTTCCCCCGAACATATTGAAGCTGTTCTACTCCAGCGTCTGGTCGTCCGAGCAAAGTCAGCTGACCACAAGCACAAGCGACGATGAGGAATTGCTTGCAGAAGTGGAGGAGCTGCTTGACCAGGCAGATGAACACGATTGCGAGCAAAGCGAGAGCGAAGCTGGCGAGGAGCAAGCAGAGGCGCCAGTCATGACCGCACAGGCAGTGCCAGACCTTCAGGAGGAACAGACAGCAGTAGCCAGCCTGCAAAAGGCGGAACAGCCGCAGGCAGAGCAAGTGGTTCAGCAAGAGCAGGAAGCTGCTGCACACCTGGCAGAAGAGGTAGTCGCATCGCAGGAGCGAGAGCAACCACAGGAGCCGCACGCAGCCGTCCTCCATATAGAAGAAGCAGCTCCCGAACAAACAGAGGAACAGGAACAGGCTGTAGAAGCGCGCACAGCGGCAGAAGTGTTTTTTGACTATACATTGATTCACTCAGACTCCAATGAAAAACCGTATTTGCTAATAGGCACTTTGCAAGTCAAAAACACGGGAACAGAGGTGCTGTACAATCCGATCGTTTGCCTGCGGGTAAGCCCAGCCGATTCGATCAAGATGGGCGGGCAAATTTTGCCGCCGCGGCTGGTCGAGACATTGGCTGTGCAAGGCAGCAACGGCTTGAAAGGCTGGCGGTACCTCGATGACGACTGGTTTACCCAAGCGATGGAACGCGGCGAATACTGGATTGCTCCGATCCAGCCTGTCGCGATCCCGCCGCAGTCAGCGGAAGCTTTTCAAAATTTCCAGGTGTCTTTTTTGAAGCAGGATTCGGGCAAGGCGATCGTTGTAGAAGGAGTCGTTCTCTGCAACGACCAATCCGTGCATTTTTCGGCGAACAACCGGATTGCTGTTTCGTTCTAGGCATAGGCAAAAAAAGCCACCATTTCGATAGCGAAATGATGGCTTTTACATTCAGCGAGCTTACTTTTTCAAAAACATTTGGACGAACGTTTTTCCGTAAGGGCCGCCATTGACTACAGCGATTCCCACATAGTCATACGTAGGGCTGAGGATGTTGGTCTTGTGGCCCGAAGAGTTCATGAACATTTGATGGGCACCGCTTACCGACGGATTTTGGGCAATGTTTTCAGCTGCCGCCATATAATTGATACCAAAGGTGTCCATCATCTGGAAAGGCGAACCGTACGTCGGAGAAGTGTGGCTGAAGTAGCCTTTGGTCACCATCTCCTGGGCTTTGACTCGCGCTACTTTGACCAGTTGCATATCGACCTGGTACGGCGCGAGTCCGCGGCTCGTGCGCTCCTGATTGACCAACTGGACCATTTCCTTTTCGTCAGCAGTCAAATCGGCTGGCAAAGGAACGGTCGTGCCAGTGCCCGGGTTTTGCGGTTTTTCTGGCTGTGTTGGCGTCACAGGCGGTGTCGGGGTTGGCGTTGGTGTCGGAGTTGGCTTCGGATTGTTCTTGTTGTTCTTGTACTGCTCTTCAATCGCCTTGTACGTTTTCGCGTCGGCTTCCCCGGTCAAAGTCTGCTTGTTGCGGGATTGAAACAGCATGACGGCAAAACGGGTAGAGTCATCATAAGTGCCTGTCGCAGTCACCTTGTAGCCGAGGTTGGCGAGCATGGCTTGCAAATCTTTGACGCGCTCACCTGTAGAGCCGAGCTTCAGGGTGACAGCTGGTTCGGCAGGCTTGCTTGGCGTCTCCGGTTTGGGAGCCGGTTTTGTCTTTTGCGCCTTGTACACTTTGTTCAGCTTGTCGTAAGTCGCTTTGTTCACAATTCCCGTTTGCTTGAGCTTGTACTTTTTCTGGAATTGCTTGACGTTGTACACGGTGTCGACGGTATAGAGCTTGTCTACTTTCAGTTTGTGGTCAAAATGCAGGGCATCGAGCATTTTCTCCACTTCGAGCACGCGTGCATTATTCATCCCCTTTTTCAGAGGGGTAAATGTTGTTTTTGCAAATGCAGGTTGTCCGATCATGGTGAAGGTGACGGACAGGGAAAGGATAGCTGCAATCTTCGAAATGTTGCGATTCATGTCATCACGCCTTTCTCTGGTTTGTCGCCCTCCAATGGTACCCGATATTGTTTGGGGAAAGAAACCACAAAATATTGGAAAGAGGGAAAATTCGATGTTTGGCATCTCGTGGATTGACCTGGTCATTCTCGTGCTGGCCAGCTTTCGCCTCACCCATTTGATTGTGTATGACGAGATCACGTCGTTTCTTCGCAACCCGTTTTTTACCGTCGTGTACGAGGCAGACGCGACCGGACAAATGAACCGGCAGTATCGTTTTAAAGGGGGAAAAGTCCGCCGCTTTTTTGGCGAATTGCTCAGTTGCCACTGGTGCACGGGCATTTGGGTAGCTGTGGCGACAGTGGCGGTCTACGCGTATGTACCAGCCGCCTATCCCATCTTGTTGCTGCTGGCGATTGCAGGGGCGGCGGCTGTTCTGGAGACGAGGCTGTACATGTGAAGCATGCGCAGGGTCTTTAGGCTCGCGAAAAAGCTTGATACACAACAAATTCATCATGAGACAGCGGGATCACTTCCTCGGCCTGATAACCTCCGACCAGCTTGTTTTGCAGATGCGGGACGGTCGCCGGGGCCGTCAAGGAAGAAGCGATGTCTACGCGATGCACGTTTGTTCGCGGGTCGAGCGGGATTTCCAGGGCGAACTGCGACTTTTCGACGGTGAAAGACTTGGCCCGAGCTCCGTTGACGAGAGCGGTCAGTTGAAAAGGTTTGGGCAGCTTCGCTGGCGCACCGGGAATTTTGCCTTTGATCAGCAAAATATGTGCCGGCTTGTCAGGGTCAGACTGAATGATCGTGCGCAAGACGGGAGGCGCCCATGTGTCCGGGAAGCGGTTCGTGCTGGTGACATGTGTGGAGTTGGAAGGAAACGACTTGAATATTTTCAGCAAGTCAATTACGCCCATCCCCCGATATTGCGAGACGTGCGAGATCCAGCCGCTCGGGATGCTCGAATAGTGCTTGGCGAGCGATTTGAACACTTCCGGGATTCCGACCGAATGCCACTGCGTCGTCGATTTGCAGGTGGCGTGGATGCGGGCATTGGCGAAAAACTCCGGAACAAAGCCAATTTGATGAAACTTGGCGATGCGCATCCAAAGCTCGTAGTCCATGCAAAAGTTCAGCTTTTCGTCCACGCCCTTCATGTGGGTGATGACATTGCGGCGAATAAACGCGGCGGGCTGGCAGATGCAGCACGTGTAGTAAAGCTGCTTGGCATCGGCGTGCGAGGAGGGAAACGTATTGACTGCCTGGCTATGTTCATTGATGACCTGACATTTTCCATGAACCATTCCCCAAGCCGGATGCTGCAATAAAGCGTGGACAGCCTTGCGAATCGCTCCGGGAAGATAGGTGTCGTCCGAGTTGAGCCAGCCGATGATGGTTCCTTGCGCCATGGCAAAACCTTTGTTGAGCGCATGGGATTGTCCGTTGTCCGGTTCGGAAATATATCGGAAGCGGCTGTCCGCACTGGCGTATTCCTGCAAAATGGCGAGTGTTCCATCCGTCGAACCGCCGTCGATCACGAGCATTTCCAGGTTCGGGTAGTCCTGGAGCAGCACGCTGTTGATCGTTTCGCGAATGAATCTGGCCTGGTTGAAGGAGGGGGTTACGATACTGACGAGAGGCAGCTGCCCGCTAGACATTTCTGTCACTCCTTTTCAAAAAGTCAGCGCAAAAAGAAATGGCACGCCTGCAATACCATATGTACAAGAACCGGATTTGGCATCGGGATACGTTTCTTATTTTGACAGATTCCCATAGCAAAAAGGTGTGGCGCCCTCGCTTGCAGGAGGGAGCGCACACCTTGATAGACGCACATGGCGAGATTGTGTTTACCTTACAAATAGTCCGGCACCAGACCCGGGTTGCGGTAAATGCGCAGCAGTTCCGCGTACGAATCGGCAGCTGTTTCCCGCCCGCTGATGGCCCGCGCAACCATCGTGACGCGGCCGATCGGGTAGTCGTTTTTGGTCCCGGAGTTGACGGTTGTGATGCTTTGCGGCAATACTTCGAAAAGCGTGCTGGCGAGCATCTCCCGCAAACATCTGATCGAAGGCACCCAGTAGGTCGTTATATCGTGGTAGATTCTGTTCATATTTCCCGGAGGGCCGTTGAAGATCATTCTTGATTCGTTGTCGTCGAGGATGCAAGCCGTCTCCAACAGCAGATGTCCGCCAGTCTTGATCACACTGCGCGCTTGCGACAGCGTCCACAAAGGATCACGGACGTGGTAGAGCAGTCCGGTATGCTGAACGATATCGAACAGGTTGTGGCGAATTTGCTGCGGGAACGGCAACGGAGCGGAGAAATCGTCCATCAGCAGCACTTTCAAACCTTCCCACAAGTTGTAGGGAGAAATGTTATACAGCGGAAGAACCTTGCTTTCGAGAATGTCTTTGCACAGTTCAAAGTTGGAGTACAGCGGCTGCATGCAGTCGGTGGCGACGACGAGCGAGGCTCCGAGCTTTTCTGCTTCAAACGCCCACATTCCGTCGAAGCTGGCAATGTCCAGCACCCGTTTCCCTGCGTAATTGATGTGCGCTCTGGATTTGCGCGTACTGTCCCAAAGTGGCTCCAAAATTTTCAGGCCAGGAGTTGCGATCCCGGGACGCAACTGAATTTTATGGTACCAGGTGCGCTTGGCAATCTCCGCCAAAATTTCACTGTCTGTCCATGTTCCTCCCACTCATGTCCCTCCTTCAGAAGAATCGGTGTCTAGGCAAAATGCGATCATGCTACATTACGATATGAACGCCGCAGATGTCGGGAAACGGGTGTAATCCCCCATTCTCAGGCGCATGGCGGCGGATTTAGGCGTCCGGTACAAGCAGTGGCCGTTTCCGGCACGATCCGAAAAGCATACGGTGGAGGAAAAGGAATGTACAGGAGGGTGCGCCAATGACCTTGCCTATCATTTTCATGCACAGGGACGATGAGGATTATTTAGCCTACAGCTTGCGGCAAGCCAAGATGAGCAATCCCCGCTCTCCCGTTTACTTGCTCGGCAGGGAGGCTAACCGGAAATACGCCTCGTCCGGCGCCATGCATGTCATGATGGATTCGTATATGCAGACAGCGCAGATGTTCGCCAAGGTGTATCAGCACATGCATGTCATGAGCTACGAATATAATTTGTTCTGCTTTCAGCGCTGGTTTATTCTCCGCGACTTCATGCGCAAAAACCGGATACAAGGCTGCTTTTACCTCGATTCGGACGTGATGCTCTACACCCAGGTCAACAAGCCGGAATACCGGGCGTTTTCCATGGAGTTTGCGTGGACAAGTTTCGTAGGCTTGGATACGCTGGATCGTTTCTGCAATTTGACGATGCAATACTTTGTGAATCCGCAGATGTTCCGGCTGCTCGTGCAAAAAACGATCGAGCTTGACCAGGTGATCGAAGGGGTTCCGCTGGTGTCGGACATGGTGCTGTGCCTGCTTTATTTCCGTTCTTACTCCGGCCAGGCGCATACGCATGGAACGTTCGGCGACAGCTTCTTTGACGAAAATATTAACCGCCCGCGGTGGGCAGAGAGTCTTTCGGGCAAGAAAAAAGTGTACGCCATCGACGGACAGCTCTACTGCAAGGATCAGGCCAGCGGTGCCCTCAAGCGGCTAAATTCGTTGCATTTCCAGGGGCTTACGGCCAAAAGCTACATGAAAGACTTCTGGCTCCCCCATATCCCCAGGCAACCCGGCGTTCATTATTACGACTATGCATCGTCCCAATGGACCATACAGAACTGAAGCTCATGCCCCGGCGAATCGCGTCGGGGTATTTGTCTACTAGGCTAGTGATTGCCGGTTTTCCAAAAGGCGGGAGAATCGACCATTTTCGCGTACCAAACAGTCACCCTCTATCAACTTTTCATATGATGATTCATGCATGAAGTTTAACGGACAGAGGTGGCCTGGATGAAACTGGTGTTGCTATCGGGCGGTTCGGGCAAAAGACTGTGGCCGCTCTCCAACGATGTTCGCTCCAAGCAGTTTTTGAAGCTGATTCGCAATGGGGAAAGCGAACCGGAATCCATGGTTCAGCGGGTATGGAGGCAGCTTGCTGCCAATCAGTTTGAGGACATGGCTTATATCTCAACGAGTCAATCGCAGGTAGATCTCATATACAGCCAGCTGGGAGCGGATGTGCCGCTGATTCTGGAGCCGCAAAAAAGGGATACGTTTCCCGCCATCGCGCTGATCGCCAGTTATTTGCACAGCGTCAAACAACTGGGGCCAGACGAGGTCGTGACTGTGATGCCTGTCGACTCTTTTGTGGAGGATCACTTTTTTCAAAAGTTGAAAGGACTGGAAACGGTCATACAGCAGTCAGGGGCCGACCTCGCCTTGATGGGAGTCAAGCCGACGTACCCTTCCACCAAGTATGGATACGTCATTCCGGTGCAAGCCGACAACGAGTCTGGCAGCTTTTTGCAGGTCGCGCGCTTTACAGAAAAGCCTTCTGTGGAAACAGCTTCCCAGTTGATTGCGCAAGGCGCCCTGTGGAATTGCGGCGTATTTGCGTTTCGCCTGGGCTATATGCTGCAAGAGCTGCAAAAGAAACAACTGCCGACGGACTACGATCAGCTGGTTGCGCGCTATACGGCATTGCCGAAAATCAGTTTTGATTACGAGGTTGTCGAAAAAGCCAAGCATGTCGTCGTTGTGCCGTACGCAGGCGATTGGAAGGACCTTGGCACATGGAACACGCTGACCGAGGAAATGAGCGACAGCTCAGTGGGGCGCGTGCATCTGGAGGAAAGCACGAATACGCATGTCATTAATGAACTGGATTTGCCGATCGTCGCAATTGGCGTATCCGACCTCGTCGTCGCCGCCAGCCCGGATGGCATCCTGGTCGCAGCGAAGGGCAAAAGCCACAAGGTCAAGGATATTGCAAGCGATTGGTCGCAGCGGCCGATGTTCGAGGAGCGGCGCTGGGGCTGGTACCACGTCTTGCAGTTTCAGAAAATGAATGAAAAGGTCGAGGTGTTGACCAAGCAGCTCCACCTCCACGCCGGAAAAAATTTGAGCTATCAATACCATCACTTTCGCAGCGAGGTGTGGATGATAGTGGAGGGAGAAGGGGAGTTTGTCCTGAATGATCGCTTGATGATCGTCAAGCCTGGCGATGTGGTGGAAATTCCTGTCGGAGCCAAGCATGCGATCAAAGCGATCAGCGACCTCGACATTATCGAGGTGCAGATGGGCAGCAAGCTGGTCGAAGAGGACATCGTCCGGCTGGGCATGGACTGGAATGACATCGTGGAAATGGTCAGTGAATGATGATGCGACCAGACGCTGCCTTTTGGCAAGGAAAAAGAGTGTTCCTGACAGGACATACGGGCTTCAAAGGCTCGTGGATGTGCCTGTTGCTGCATCGTTTGGGGGCGCAGGTGACCGGATATGCGCTGGCTCCGCCGACCCATCCCAGCCTGTTTGAGCTGTGCCGCATCGATTCCTTGATCGACTCCGTGTCAGGCGACATTCGCGACAGTCAGCAGCTGCAAACGGCGCTTTTGCAAGCAAAACCGGATATCGTCATCCATATGGCGGCACAGCCTCTGGTTGGCCTGTCCTATCAGGAACCTGTCGCCACTTATGAGACGAACGTCATGGGAACGGTTTATTTGCTGGAAGCCGTTCGCCTGGCGAGAAATGCAGGTATTCCCATCCGCGCGCTGGTCAATGTCACGACAGACAAATGCTACGAAAACAAGGAGTGGCCCTGGGGGTATCGGGAGGTGGACACGCTGGGCGGGCACGACCCGTATTCCAATAGCAAGGCGTGCGCTGAAATGGTGACCGCCTGTTACCGCGCCGCTTTTTTTCAGCAGGACGGGCAGGCCCAAGACTTGCCTCCGATCGGACTTGCAACAGCACGCGCAGGCAACGTCATCGGTGGCGGCGATTTCACACCCGGGCGGTTGATTCCTGATCTGCTGCAGAGTTTGCTCGCTGACCAGCCGATGCAGCTTCGCCATCCGCAAGCGGTTCGCCCTTGGCAGCACGTTTTGGAGTCGCTGCACGGGTATTTGCTGCTGGCGCAAAGGTTGTATGGGGATAGTCCACGCTACTCGTGTAGCTGGAATTTCGGGCCGGATGCCAACGACGCCAAAAGCGTGGAATGGCTGGCTGCGCGTCTGTGCCAAAAATGGGGGAAGCAGGCGACTTACGAGGTTGACGAGCGAGCTTCTTTTCACGAGACGACGTACCTCAGACTCGACAGCTCGCAAGCGCGGGAAAAGCTGGGCTGGCGTCCGCACTGGACGATCGAGCAGGCATTGGATCGCATCGTGGAGTGGACAAGAGCCTACCAGCAACAAGCCGACATGCGGCAAGTCTGTTTTGCGCACATCGATCAATACGGAAAGGAGGGGGCTTCATGAAAGTCGTTATCTTGGCTGGCGGATACGGAACGCGGATCGGAGAAGAATCGCAGCTTAGGCCGAAGCCCCTGATTGAGATCGGGGAAAAGCCGATCATTTGCCATATCATGTCCATCTACTCCAAGTACGGGTACAACGATTTCATTATTTGCCTCGGCTACAAAGGCTACATGATCAAGGAATATTTCGCCCACTACTTTTTGCACCAGTCGGATGTCACGTTTGACTTTCGCCGCGGGAACGAGATGATTTTGCACAATCGCTGCCAGGACCCGTGGAAGGTGACGCTGATCGATACGGGCAAGGATACGATGACGGGCGGCAGGATCAAGCGAATCCAGCCATTCGTCGGCGAGGAGCCGTTCATGCTTACGTATGGAGACGGGGTGGGAAATATCGATATTGCCGCTCTCGTTGCGTTCCATCAGTCGCACGGCAAGCTGGCGACGATTACGGCCGTGCAGCCGCCAGGAAGGTTTGGCGCGCTCGATCTGGAAGCAGACGGTCAGGTGAAAGGCTTCCAGGAAAAGCCGAGCGGCGATGGCGGCTGGATCAATGCCGGATTTTTCGTGTTGCAGCCAGAGGTGTTTTCCTATCTGGGCGATGATGCGACTGTTTTTGAGCAAGCGCCGCTGGAACGACTGGCGCAAAGCGGCAAGCTCGCAGCCTATCGGCACAGCGGGTTCTGGCAGCCGATGGACACGATGCGCGACAAAAATTACCTGGAGTCGCTGTGGAAAAGCGGAAAGGCGGAGTGGAGGTAGCAGAGCATGAACATTTTGCTTACGGGAGCGACCGGATTTCTCGGCAGCCATCTGGCGCGGGCATTGGTGCAAGCTTCGCATCGGCTGGTCATCGTCAAACGCAGCTCGTCCGATTGCGCAAGGCTTGCGGACATCGCCAGCGAGATGATCGCGTACGATGCAGATGAGGAAGGGAGCGTGTACCGGCTCTTTGCCGAGCAAGGGCCTTTTGATGCCGTCATTCATGCCGCAACCGCTTACGGCCGGAGAGGGGAGTCAGACGTGGGACTGCTGGAAGCCAACGTCTTGTTCCCGCTTCGGCTCCTCCAGCTTTGTTGTGAGCAGGGCACCAGGCTGTTTGTGAATACGGATACGTTTTCCCGCGATTCCCTTGCACAAGGAGCGCCGCATTTGGCAGGCTATCACCTGACGAAAAAGCAGTTTGCGGAATGGGGGGCGTACATAGCCAAAAAGTACGGGCTGACGTTTGCCAACATGCGGCTGGAGCACGTATACGGGCCGTTCGACCAGTCTGACAAATTCATCCCGTACGTAATCAGCCAGTGTCTTCGGGATGGGGCACAGCTCGCGCTCACTTCCGGGGAGCAGAAGCGCGACTTTGTATATGTAGAGGATGTCGTGGCAGCGTACTTGCTTTTGCTGCGGGAAAAGTCGTCCTTGCCAGCCGAATACGCCGAGTTCCAGGTGGGAACGGGCAAAGCGACGGCGGTACGTGAATTGGTCGAAAAAATTCATTCGCTGACTCGTTCGACGGCGGTGCTGCAATTCGGAGCATTCGCCCAGCGAGAGGGGGAGCTGATGTGCTCGCAAGCCGATACGGGCAAACTCGGCGCACTCGGCTGGCAAGCGCGCGTTTCCCTGGAGCAAGGATTGAAGCTGATCTTGCAAAAGGAAGCCGCGGATTAACACAAAAACAGCGAACGAACAACAAAACAGCCCGGCTGCGCTCCCTTCATTCGGGACGGCGCAGCCGGGCATTTTTTTTGTTGCGGCTGACGAGGCTGGCGTGGATTACAGCAGAGCCGTTTTGTTCGTGCAAAACAAATCGCCGTGAAACGGCCTGATGGCCTCCAACAGTTGGGGATAGGAGTGGATCGGGAGCAGCCCGCCTTCCCGTTTAATCAAGTAGATGTTTTTGTACAGCGCGAACAGGCGCAGGAACAGCTCGTTGGGGTCCTTGCCGAAATAGCCGCGCAGGTTGTCGGGATTAAATTCGATCACCAGATCGGGATCGAAGGCTTTGAATGTTTCCTGCCCGCCTTGCAGCACCTGAATCTCCGAGCCTTCCACGTCGAGCTTGATCAAGTCGATCCGGGACAGGTTATGAGCAGCGACCCAGTCGTCCAGACGCGTGCACGAAATCGTGTTGGTAGCAGCAGAAGTCGCTTCGCTGGCGATGAACGACCAGCCGCCGCCGCGATCGACCTCGCAAAACTCGATGATGCCGTTGCGGTCGAATACGCCGAGCGGAACAGGCTCTACATTGCCGATCCCATTATCCTGCAAAGTCTGATGCAAAAAGGCGAGGTTGACGGAAGATGGCTCAAACGCGTACACCTTGCCCTGCGGTGCGAGATGACTGAGCGCAAGCGAAATCGTTCCGAGGTTCGCCCCGATGTCGAGACAGATGGAATCTGGCTTCACGACCCGCTTCAGCACGTTAAGCACGTACTCCTCGTAGAGGCCGTTTGCCATTTCGATGTAGTACAGGACGCTCTGGTCTGAACTGCTGCCGTGGACCAAAAACGATTTTTCGTCAAAAGGCAGACGGAAGGTGACCGTCTTTTTCGGATCGTGGGCAATCGGCGGATGAATGCGGATGATGTCGTCCTTCACTTCGAAGTGCAGATCGGGCCGCAGGGTAGCCACGTACTGTTTCAGCTCGGCGATGGTCGGATAGTCTTTTAACAGCGGATTGGAGCCGATGAAGCAGCGGGCGTCGTCAATCAGGATGACGTGATTCGGCACGGGATGGGACAAGATGGCGGCCAGTTCGGCCAAAATTGGCGTATCGAGATTGCCTTTGGCAGACTCGGTTGACAGCGGGATGTAGTGTCCGTCCAGCCAGAACAGGCAAGGTTCGTCAATCGATGCGAGCAGTTGGGGAAGCACTGTGCCGCTGTCGCCGTGCAAGATGGATACATGGGCGTCGGCGGCGAAATGCGTTTTGGCTGCCGTGTACAGCGCAAGGTCAAGCTCGATCGAATAAATTCGTTGAAAAACAGCCTTCTGGGCATCCACCATGTAACCGCGATACGTGCCGGTTTCAATCAGCGTGTTGATTTGGTGCTTTTTTCCGTATTGGGCGACAGCTGTCGTTTTCACCTCGTAAGGCGGCGATTCCAGCAGCCAAAAATCCCACGCTTCCTGAGCGGTGAGCGGAAACGGAATGCGCAACTCCTGTTGCCAAACCCGCCTGATTTCGTCCATGCGTGACATGAGCATGCTCCTTTCCTCTTTCGGTTATTTTCCTGCGACCTGATGCAGAATCGCGAGCGTTTCCCTGGCGCATTTGGACCAGGAAAACTGTGCCGCTTGCCGCAATCCTTTGGCGATGAGGTCCGAGCGCACAGACTGGTTTTGCACCTCGACCATTTTGCGGGCGATGTCTTCCGGAGAAATCGGATCGAAAGTAAGCGCAGCATCTCCGACGATTTCCGGGATGCTGCCGTTGTTGGAGCAAATGATCGGCAGCTCGGTTCGCATCGCTTCCACCAGCGGAATCCCGAAGCCTTCGAACAGGGACGGGAAGCAGAGAAAGTTGGCGTTGCGAAACAAATACGGCATCTCTTCCTGCGGAATGTAGTCCAGCCACGTAATTTGATCGGACAACTGGTGCTCACGGATCGTTGCCAGAACCTGGTTGTGTGCTTCCTGGGGGGCTCCGGTGAACACCATATGAATTTTCAACTGGTGTGCATCGCGCAAATAAGCGAGCGCCTGCAAGAGCGAAACGTGATTTTTGTGCCACCACGTATTCGCAGGATAATAGCCGTAATGAGCGGGCAGCCGATATTTTTGCCGCACCCGCTGATTGACGGATTCGTTGTACGGGAGCGTAAATTCATGGGCAGAATCGAGATGGATCGCATGTACGCGATGCTTCGGAATCCCGAACTTGGTAATGATGCTCTCCCGGGAATACTCGGACAACGTCAAGACGGCGTTTGTCTTCAGCGCGGACGATTGGTAGGTCGCCTTGCGCCATTGCAGCGAGTTCTCGTCAAAAAACTGCGGGTAAAATTCATGCTGAATGTCCGGGATGTTGATCACGCTCGGGATGGGAGCATCGATCGGATTCAGCACCAGGAGCGGGCAGAACCACAGATCGAGCGCAAGCGCGCGAATCCAGGCGTGGAACTGCTTGTGCGCGTCTATGTGCTCGTGCATCATCACTTTTTGGATTTTCGGATGGTTGGGAAAGGTGTGGTAATTCGTCTTGGTCAAAAACAGGAACCATTGGTCGTTGTCCTTGTTTTGAATCGAGTACGCCAGCAAATTCCGCACGTACTGTTCCATGCCGCCGATTTTTCCAGGGATACAGGCGAGCAGATTTACACCGATTTTCACGGAGCCTTCACCTCGTCATCGCGTCTGTGCTGGCGATACCAGTCAATCGTTTGCTGCAAGCCTGCGAGAAGCGGAGTGGTTGCCGTAAAGCCAAAAGCGTCCCTCGCTTTGTCTGTTGCCAGCTTGCGGCGCGGCTGTCCGTCAGGCTTGCTGGCGTCCCAGACAATCCGTCCTTCGTACCCGCACAGCTTTTGAATCGTACTGGCCAGCTCGGCAATGGTCATTTCTTCACCGGAGCCGATATTGACCGGATCGGAGGAATCGTATTTCTCGGTCGCCAGCACAATGGCGCGGGCAGCGTCCTGTACATAAATAAATTCGCGGGTGACGTTCCCGGTGCCCCAGAGAACGATCTCGTCCTGTTTGGCGGCTTTGGCCTCCAGGCATTTGCGGATGATCGCCGGGATGACGTGGGAAGATTCGAGATCGAAGTTGTCGTGAGGGCCGTACAGGTTGACGGGCAGCAAGAAAATCGAATTGAAGCCGTACTGCTCACGATACGCCTGAGACTGCACCAGCATCATTTTTTTCGCCAAACCGTACGGAGCGTTCGTCTCTTCCGGGTAGCCGTTCCACAGGTCTTCTTCCAGAAAAGGGACGGGTGCGAACTTGGGATAAGAGCAAATCGTTCCGATGGCGACAAACTTTTTCACGCCAAACAGTCTCGCTTGCTCGATCAACTGCGTGCCCATGATCAGGTTGTCGTAAAAAAATTTGCCGGGATTTTTCTGATTGGCGCCGATGCCCCCTACGACGGCGGCGAGGTGGATAATGATGTCCGGTGCGTAAGTATGCAGCATCAAGACGATGTCGTTTTCTTTGCGCAGATCAAAGTCGCGGCTTCTCGGGACGAACACATGCTGGCATTGCTGGGCTTGCAGCTGGCTGAGCACATGCTTTCCCAGGAAACCTGCTCCGCCGGTAACGACGATTCGTTTGTCCGACAGATTCATGAAAGCAACACCTTCCTTTACGCGAATGTGGTCACAGCGAAGGGACTGGCTGCCTGTTTTTCAACAACCAGTTGGCGACATCCCGAGGATTTTTTTTGTATTCCAAGTAAAACTGGTATTCCTGGGCAGAGAGCGTCATCGCGTTTTGCACCTGGAAGCTGACCGTGCCGATGCTTGCCGCCATTTCTGTTTCCGGCAAAATTTGCTGCCTGCTGCACACCAGCTCGACGACGGCATTTGGCGTAGTAACTGGGAATACGATGCTCGTTTCAAAGTGACCGGCCGGAATGACGTGATGAGCGGTCGGCACTTGATCGACCATGACGTGGACGTGAACAGGCTGGTTGAATAACGTATTGATGCCTTTGATGACCAGAGCATGCATCGGCTGGGCCGGATCGACGTACAGATGCATCCGGTAGCGCGGCGGGACCCAGAAGGAAGCATGGCGATTGCTGTCCACGAGCAGGGGAGTATTTCCGAAGACCCGATGACTTTTGAACAGATCGAGATACCAGAACACGCCTTTGTTCGGATAGTGCGTAAGAAAATGATACAGCCAGTGATTGGCGACGGTGCCGAAGTGCCGGACGCTGGCCAGCAATATTTCCGGCAGTCCGAGATCGACCTCCAGCGCGACGGACTTGCAGGCTGCATGCAGGCGGGAGGCAGCGAGAAAATCGTGAATGTAGCCGACCTGGTGCGTTTTGGACAGGCGCATCCACAAGTCGTAGTCCATGCAATAGTGCAAGTTTTCGTCCACACCGCCGACAGCTTGAAAGACTTCTTTGCGGATGAAGGCAGTCGGTTGGCAAATGATGCAAAACAGAAACAGGGCCTGGCGGGAAAACGGCTTTGTCGGGTAGACGCTGGTAATCTTGTCCTCGGCGTTGATGTGCAGGGCGTTCCCGTACACCATCGACCATTGCGGGTTGGTTTGCAGCGCATAGATGGCTTTGCCGACAGCGCCATTCAAATACTTGTCATCCGAGTTCAGCCAGCCGATGATCTGGCCTTTTGCCAGTGCCAAGCCTTTGTTGATGGCGTGCGACTGGCCCCGGTCAGGCTCGGAAACGAAGCGGAAGCGCTGTTTTTCATGGGCGTATTCCTGCAAAATCTCCAAAGTCCCGTCTGTGGAACCGCCGTCGACGACGATGTGTTCGATGTTCGGATAGTCCTGGCTGCGCACACTCTCGATCGTTTGCCTGATAAAGGCGGCCTGATTGAAGGAAGGCGTAATGATACTGACTAGCGGCAAGTTCTGCGATCCCATCAACTGCCCTCCTTTTCCCCGGCTTGTGCTTGCAAAGTGTCTCGCCAATATTGAAGTAAGTCGTGCATCGTCTGGTGAAAAGGAATTTCCGGCTGCCAGCCCGTTTGCGTGCAAAAAGCGCTGGCGTCGCCGAGCAGTACCGCTACGTCGGAGGGGCGCAGCCGCTTGGGATCGACGAGAATCTGCACAGGCGCGGAAGTGAAGGACAGGAGGGTATGCAATACTTCTTCGATCGTTCGCGTGTTCCCCGAAGAGATGTTGTAGACGCTCCCGGGCACTCCCCGCTCCAGCGCGAGCCAATACGCTTTGACGACATCGCGCACATCTGTAAAGTCACGTCGCGCTTGCAAGTTTCCGACATGGACGTGCGGAGGCTGCAAGCCAAGCTCGATTTGGGCAATTTGTTTGGCGAAATTGGAGGTGGCAAAGCGCTCTCCCCGCCGCGGCCCTGTATGGTTAAAAGTACGCGTGCGAACAATGGAAAGTCCGTAGCTTTGATAATACTGGTAGCCGAGAAAATCTTGGGCGATTTTGCTCACGGCATAAGGACTCTGCGGCCGCAGCGGGTTTGTCTCCCGCACTGGCAGTTCGTCAGGGTAGACGAGGCCGTATTCCTCGCTGGAGCATGCCACCTGTATTTTGCACGGAATATCAGCTGCCCGGACCGCTTCGAAAATGTGCAGCTGGCTGACGATATTGTTCATCATCGTGTCGGCGGGCGAAGTCCACGAAGCGGGGACAAAGCTTTGGGCAGCGAGATGGTAAATATGTGCCGGCTTGATTCGAGCAATCATTTGGGCGACGGCTGCGGGGTCTTGTAGTTCGCATTCCACGAGATGAAGCTGATCCGCGATGTGGGCGATATGGTCCATTCGGCTGAGAGCCCGGTAAGTTCCATAGATTTCGACATCGCCGCGCGAGAGCAGATATTCTGCCAAATGGCTGCCGGCAAACCCGGTAATGCCTGTAATCAAAACTTTCAAGAGGCTTCCCCCCTTGCTCGTGATGTTTTTTTGCAGCAGCAGGCAAAACCGTTTCCAAAAAAAGAAAGCAGTTGCTTTATATATAGTAAGAACATGCGGATACTGGCACGGCGAATGTCTTTTTATGTACAGGGAAAGTGCGGCACGCCTTTTTCTCGCCAAGGGGGAGCAGATGACTACGCCTTTCGCGCACACGGCAAATACGATGGAGAAAAGAGAACGAAAGAAGGAGGGGCGATGAACCGAATGGACTCCATCAATCTCTATGAAAAGCGTGTTTTCTCGCAAAATGGTGAAGATGGCATGATCGAGGAGTTGTTTGCGCGGATCGGGACAACGAATCGATTTTTTGTTGAATTTGGAGTCGAGGGAGGCGTGGAGTGCCTGTCTCGAAACCTGGCGTACGCGCACCAATGGTCGGGAGTGTTGATCGAGGGACACCCGCTCAAATACATCTATTTGCAGCAGACCTATGCCGCGCTCCCTCAGGTTGCCACCCATCAGGCGTTCATTACCAGAGAAAATATCGCCTCGTTGTTTGCCCAATTTCGCGTTCCGGCACAGTTTGATTTGCTCTCGATCGATCTGGACGGGATCGACTATTGGGTCTGGCACGCTTTGCGGAGCGAACTCCACAAGAGGCGTACCATCCGCCAAGCTACGGCCCTGATGGCGGGGGCCACCCGCGTGGAAATGGCCCCTACCTGGAAATCTAGGCGGGCAACAGCTGCTGCAAATAGTCGAGCACCGCTTTTTTCATGTTGGCAAGGGCAGTCAAGGCTGCACTTTCTGAGTCGTCCTTGACCCCAAAATACAGCTTCATCTTCGGTTCCGTACCGGATGGACGGATGCAAAACCAGGCATGGTCGCCCATGATGAACTTCAAGACATCGCTTGCTGGCAGCGCCAAAGGCTGTGACTCGTTTGTCGCTTGCAGCCGACGTTCGCCAGTCAAGTAGTCCTCGATGGAGGTCACCGCATCGCCCGCGACAGTTGTCAGCGGCCTGTCGCGCAAGGCAGCGAGGATCGCTGTCATGGTTTGCATGCCGTCTTTTCCCGGATACGTAATCGAGATCAGCTCTTCCCGGAAAGTGCCGTGCTTGGCGTACAGCTCCTGCAAACGCTGGTGGAGGCTTGAGCCTTGCGACAGCTGGAACGCGCAGGCGTCCGCCAGCAAAAAAGCGGCCTGGACGGCGTCTTTGTCCCGGACGAAATCACCGCGCAAATACCCGCAGCTTTCTTCCAGTCCAAACAAAAAGTGATGCGCTCCGCTTTGCGCAAATTCCTCGATTTTTTCCCCGATGTACTTGAATCCGGTCAAGGTGTCGATTGTAGCCACACCGTAATCAGCGGCGATCGCGCGAACCATTTCCGAGGTGACGATCGTTTTCACGACGGCAGCGTGGGCCGGGAGCGTTCCGGCAAGCTTTTCTTGCGCCAAAATATAGTCCAAAAGCAAGACGCCCGCCTGATTTCCGTTCAGGATGACATGCTGGTTAGGGCCCGTCCTGATGGCTACCCCGAGCCTGTCTCCATCCGGGTCTGTACAGATGATCAAGTCGGCGCCTTTTTTGCGAGCGTTCTTCAAGGCAAATCGAAAGCTTTCCGGCTCTTCCGGATTGGGGGTGGAGACGGTAGAAAACAAAGGATCTGGCTCCGCCTGCTCCTGAACGACCTTTACCTGCTCAAAGCCTAGCGATTGCAGTCCTTGCCCAATCGGTACAAGCGTCGTGCCGTGCAGCGGAGAAAAGACGATGCGCGGCTGGTGGGCAGCGACGATGGCGGAAGCGGCAGGGGAGCGAAGCTGTTTTTGGCAGGCCATATAGGCGGTAAATACTTCGTCGCCCAACATTCGCAACAGACCGCTGTCCAACAGCTCATTCACTTCACGCGTTCCGATTTGCAGCTCATCTCCGGCTTGTTCCATTTGGGCAAAAATCCGGTCGGCAGCTTGCGGCGGAATTTGTCCTCCGTCTGATCCGTATATTTTGAAGCCGTTGTACTCCGGCGGGTTGTGGCTCGCCGTGATGACGACGCCTGCGGCAGCTCCCAGATGCCGAACGGCAAAAGACAAGAGCGGCGTCGGACACAAATTCTCGAACAAACATGCGGAAACGCCGTAATAACCGAGAACTTTTGCCGTTTCCAGTGCGAAGGTGTACGAATCGTTGCGCGAGTCGTAGGCGATGACGACCGCAAGCTGGGCCGCAGCCGAATGTTGCTCCAGCAAATGCAGGGCCAGCCCTGCGGCAGCCTTGCGAATCGTATAAAGGTTAATCCGGTTGATCCCCGGCTCCATGACCCCGCGCATGCCACCTGTACCGAAGGCAATCGGCTTGTAAAAGCAGTCTTCCAGCTTTTGCTCGTCGCCTTCCAGTTGCTCCAGGTGGCGCTGAAGCTGCGGGTCCAGGTCTGTGTATTGCTTCCAGCGCGTATAATGCTTGTGCCAATCCATCTGCATGCCAAACCTCACTTCCCGTCAAAAAAGTCTTGCCTCTTTCTTAGCGTATTAAGGAAAAGGGCGGGAAGTGAGGGAGGAGCAAAAGATCATTCGCAAGAGACAGGGCGGAGGCACATGCGAAAAACGAAGTTGCTGCAAGCGTCCAGCCCTGTTTTTGAACGAATGCGCGCAGGGTGGCATATGCTTTTAACGATTGGGATTGGATCAGGCCAGGGGAGAGGTGACGCATGAAAACAGCTTTCCTTACAGGAATAACCGGGCAGGACGGTGCGTATTTGGCGAAGTTTTTGCTGGACAAAGGCTATCGCGTGGCAGGACTTGTGCCGCGCCGCAGCACTGTGGATCGCTGGCGGCTGGAGTATTTGGGCATTGCCGATGAAATCGAGTACAAGGACGGCGATATTTTGGATTTGTCGTCTTTGACCAGGGCGCTCAAAAGCGTGAAGCCGGATGAGCTGTATCATTTGGCGGCGCAAAGCTTTGTCGGCTCATCGTGGGAGCAGCCCGTCTTGACGGCGCAATCGACCGGGATGGGTGTTTTGCATGTGCTGGAGGCCATTCGCGAGACGAATCCCGCGATCAAAATGTATCAAGCTTCCTCAAGCGAGCTGTACGGATTGATCCAGGAGCCGCAGCAATCGGAGCAAACCCCGTTTTATCCGCGCAGTCCGTATGCGGTATCCAAGCTGTTCGGCTACTGGATGACGAAAAACTACCGGGAAAGCTTCCAGATGTACAGCTGCAACGGCATTTTGTTCAACCATGAATCGCCGTTGCGCGGGCTTGAATTTGTCACCCGAAAAGTAACCGACGCTGTGGCGAGAATTGCCGCGAACAAACAAAAAGAGCTGCGGCTCGGCAACATTGCGGCCAAACGGGACTGGGGCTTCGCAGGCGACTTCGTGGAGGCGATGTGGCTCATGCTCCAGCAGGAGAAGCCGGATGACTTTGTCATTGCGACCGGAAAAACGTCAACCGTCGAGGACATGTGCAAAATCGCCTTTGACTACGTCGGCTTGAATTATCAGGATTACTTGCTGATTGATCCGAAGCTGTACCGCCCCGCAGAAGTGGACGTCTTGCTGGGAAATCCGGAAAAGGCGAAGCGGGAGCTGGGCTGGACGCCGAAAACAAAGCTGGTCGAGCTGATTCATATGATGGTGGAAGCCGATATGCAGCGCGTGGCAAAAGAGTAGCGAAACAGCAGCGAGAAAACCATTAGTGACACCCTATTTCTGGAAGCGCAAAAGAAAAGGGGTGTTTTTTTGTTTGGGCAAAAACGAGTTAACCTATTAATGATTAAAAACAACCTATTAAACCTTGTGTAACAACCAGTTATCCTCTGCTGCTCCCCGCTTTTTCACTCGCTACAGCGATAAACTTGCAGAAAATTCGGTTTTAACCCTGCCTTGCCAGTGGTTGGCACGCAACTTGCTTTTGAGAAAAGTACAAACATTTCAACTATCGCGTCAAAAGGAGACTTTGCTATGAATGTAGTTGCCAACGTATACCGGGGAGAACAGGTGGAAAGCTCGCACCTTGGTCATATCGCCGTTGTGGATGCTTCCGGAACTTTGCTGTATGCATTCGGAGATCCACACCGAATGACCTATGCCCGTTCAAGCATGAAGCCGTTGCAGGCGATTCCGGTCGTGGAGACAGGCGCCGCTGATCATTACGGATTTGAGCCTGCCGATCTGTCGCTTTGCTGCGCCTCCCATAGCGGGGAGCCGCGCCATCGCACGCGCGCGCTTTCGATGCTGGAACGTGCGGGTCAACCGGAAGCGACCTTGCAATGCGGGACGCACGTGCCGCGTCACGAGGAGAGCTACAAAGAGCTGATCCGTCAGGGGAAACCGCTTACACCCGTATTTTCCAACTGCTCCGGTAAGCATTCGGGCATGATTGCAACCGCGACGTACATGGGAGAAGAGGTCGCCACCTATCACCTGCCAGAGCATCCGGTGCAGCAGCGGATTCTCGATGTCGTGGAAGACATTACAGGCTATCCAAAAGAGAAGATCAACCTGGGAACAGACGGTTGCGGAGTGCCTGTTCATCAACTGCCGCTCGCGAACTTCGCCTGGGCTTTTGCCAAACTCGTTCGCCCGGAAGTGATCGCGAAGCCGGAGCGCCGCAAAGCGGTAGAGAGAATTACAGAAGCGATGACGGCTCATCCGGAAATGGTCGGGGGCGAAAATCGCTACTGCACCGATCTGATGAATGCTTTTGCCGGGCGCATCGTGGGCAAGGCGGGCGCTGAGTCTGTCTACTGTCTGGGTGACAGAAAAACAGGGCTGGGTATCGCAGTGAAGATCGAGGACGGCGGGCCACGCGCCATCAATCCGGTCGTAAACGAGGTGCTGCGCCAACTCGGGATCGGTACAGACGGCCCGCTGGAAGTGTTGGCACAATACACAAATCCGCCGATCACCAACATGAGCAATAGCGTCGTAGGCCGGATCGAAACGCCGTTTTTGCTGACGCAAACGAGCGTGTCACTGGGGGTATAAGCGGCAGCTACCTTTCGTTGCCGTTTATCTATAAAGATTTTTTCAAAAGAAGAAGGGGGTCACAAAAAAATGAAGTTGCACAAAGGATGGAAGCTGCTCAGCACTGCCGCCCTGGTCGCGGTTTTGGCCGTGACGGGATGTAGCCAGTCGGCTGCTCCGACGAAGCAAGGCGAGGGAACGCCAGCCGGACAGCCAGCAGGCGACTCTGGTGGACAAGCAGATCCGGCAGCAAGACTGAAGCTCAACCTGAAGACCGAGCCACCGTCCCTCGATCCGCCAAAAGGCTTTGACAGCACGTCCAATGAGGTGCTCAATGCGACGATGGAAGGTTTGGCCCGTCTCGACAAAGACCACAAGCCGCAGCCTGCCATGGCGGAAAAATGGTCGGTGAGCGAGGATGGAAAAACGTACACCTTTACGCTGCGCGACAGCAAGTGGTCCAATGGCGATCCGGTAACGGCGCAAGACTTTGAATTTGCTTTCAAGCGCATCGTCGATCCGAACAACGCGTTCCCGTCCGCTTTCCTCGCCTACTACATCGATGGAGCAGAGGAGTTCAACAAAGGAACCGGCACCGCAGACGGCGTGAAGGTAAAAGCGGTCGATGAAAAGACGCTGGAAGTACATCTCAAGGCGCCAGCAGGCTTTTTCCTGCACATCATCACGCAGCCTACGTTCTTCCCCGTGAATAAAAAAGTGGTGGAAAGCAATCCGAAGTGGGCAGAAAATGCGTCGAGCATCGTCACAAACGGTCCTTTCAAAATGGAAGACTGGGTGCATGACCAATCTGTCAAACTCGTGAAAAACGATGGCTACTGGGATCGCGACTCCGTCAAATTTGCCGGAATCGACTGGGTGATGGTCAACGACGAAAATACACAGTATCAAATGTACTCCACCGCACAACTGGACATGATCCAGACCGTACCGAACGACTTGAAGAAAAAGCTGATCGACTCCGGAGAGGCCAAAGTCGAATCCGAAGCGGCGATTTACTACTACCGGATGAACACGCAGATGCCTCCGTTTACGAACGCCAACATCCGCAAAGCGTTTGCGCTGGCGATCGACCGCCAAACGCTGATCGACAACGTGGTACAAGGCAAGCAGGCTCCTGCACTGGCGCACGTGCCATTCGGCTTCCCGGAACCGGAAGGCGGCGACTTCCGCGAGAAGGGCGGAGACTTCATCAAAGACAACGACATCGAGCAGGCAAAAGCTTTGCTGAAAAAAGGAATGGAAGAGGAAGGCTGGACAACCTTGCCGCCTGTAACCATGACGTACAACACAAGTGACGCCCACAAAGCGATCGCGCAAGTTTTGCAAGAGATGTACAAGAAAAACCTCGGGGTAGACGTGAAGCTGGAGAACAAGGAATGGAAAGTGTTCCTGGAAGAACAGCGCGGCCGCAAGCTGCAATTCTCCCGTTCCACCATCCCGGCTGACTACGGCGATCCGGTCAACTATCTGGAGCTGTTCGTCACCGATCACCCGGGCAACCGCATCAATTACAGCAACAAAGAGTACGACGCGCTGGTCGAAAAAATTCGCAACACCGCAAACGAAACCGAGCGCTTCAAGCTGATGCACGATGCAGAAAAAATCTTTATGGAAGACATGCCGCTGGTGCCGATCTACTTCAGCACCAAAGTGTTCATGGATCAGCCAAACATCAAGGGCATCATTCGCCATCCGGTCGGAACTCTCGACTACAAATGGGTAGAGATCGGGAAGAAATAGTAGAATAGACGAAGACAAGAGCGCAAGGGCAGCTTTGTGCTCTTGTCTTCACACTACATCTGGAGCGAGTGTCCATGCCGAAAAAAACAATTACGTTCATCGCGAGAATGGACGAATTTTTGCAATCCGTGGTCAGTCAATGCCACGAACTGGGGATATCTGAAGACATTCACGTGGAAGCGATCCGAGTGGACCAGCTTCCGTTTCGACCGATTACGCCGGGGGCGCTGGTGGTTTTGTCCACGAAAAGCATCGTCTCGCTTGTCGAGCCGTATTTGCCTGGCGATGCGAGCATTCTCGTCGCCAAGCGGATGCTGCCGTATCACAATTTGCGCGGCATGCTGGAGATTCCGAAAGGCGTCAAAGTGCTTTTGGTAAGCGATACCAAAGAAACCGCAGAGGAAAACGTTGATTTGCTGCGGGCGTCCGGCATGGATTTTGAGTTGTATCCGTACTATCCCGGAGCGGACTATCCGTCCGATATTGAAATTGCAGTTACGCCTGGCGAGCCTGAACATGTTCCGCCCGGCATTCGCAAAGTAGTCGACATCGGTTACCGCGTCATTGATTTATCGACCTGGATGGCGATCTACTCGCATTTTGGCAGTGGAAATTTCCAAAAGGTGACGGCGAGAGCGATGCAATCGTTGATTTACGTCACGAAAGAGCTGAACAACGAGATTCAGCACGCGCACCTTTTGAGCAAATACTTGGAAGCCATCGTCAACCGGATCGAGGATGCGATCATTGCGTTTGATGAGAAGGAATGGATTCGCTTCGTCAATCAAAAGGCAATCGAATCGTTGCATCTGGAGGGCAGGCAAGTGGTCGGAGAGCGTGCAGCCGACTGTCTTCCGCCGGACTTTTACGAGTTGATCCGGCAGTGTGAAGAGAATGAGGACGTTTTGGTAGATTGGGCGAACAAAACCTACTTTTTCCGCAAGATGCACATTGTCATGGAGGGCAGCTTTCTCGGAAGCTTGCTGTTGTTCCGCAAGGCGGCGGAGATCGAAAAGCTGGAGCACGACTACCGCATGCGCCTGTACAGCAAGGGGCTGGTTGCCAAATACCATTTTGATGATATCTACGGAGAAAGTCCTTCTGTGCAAAAAGTGATCCAGATTGCCAAGAAAATGGCCAGAAGCAATTCGACGGTGCTTTTGTTAGGCGAGACAGGAACAGGGAAGGAATTGCTCGCCCAGGCTATCCACAATGCCTCTCCGCGCAGGCGAGAGCCGTTTGTCGGCGTCAACTTCGCGGCTATCTCCGAATCGCTGTTGGAGAGCGAGCTTTTTGGTTACGAGGAAGGGGCGTTTACAGGGGCGCGAAAAGGCGGCCACATCGGCTGGTTCGAGCTTGCCCACAAAGGAACGATTTTTCTCGACGAGATTGGCGATGCCAGTGGCGCGATTCAAAATCGGCTGCTCCGGGTGTTGCAGGAACGGCAAATCATGCGGGTGGGGGGCAATAAGGTCATTCCGACGGACATCCGCGTGGTCGCTGCCACCAATCAGGATTTGCAAAAGATGGTGACAGAAGGCTCCTTTCGCGCCGATCTGTACTATCGGCTGAACATCTTGCCGATTCACCTGCCGCCACTTCGCAAACGCCGGGAGGACATCCCGTGGCTCGCGCAGCAATTCGTGAAAAAATACTCGCTCGATTTGCGGCGTCCGCCTTTTACCTTGACCAGCGAGGCGATGAAGGCGCTGATGAACTACGATTGGCCGGGGAATATCCGCGAGCTGGAAAACGTCATCGAGTATTTGGCGCACGTTGCAGAGGAAGAAGCGTACGTGTATCAGTTGCCGTTTTGGAACGAGGCACCGGAAATGCCGCTTGTATCAGACGGGCAGGAAGAACGGTTTGAGTCGATCGCAAGCGAATACGTCAAGCGAGGCTTTTTGGAGGAGGTCTTCGCGATTTTGCAGGAGCTTGGAGCCGGGAGCGGCGGTCGCTACTCCTTGATGGAACAGCTTGGCGAGCGCGATGTGGCGATTTCGTCGCAGCAGCTGCGTTACCGTTTGAAACTGATGCAGCAAGATGAACTGATCCATGTGGGAAAAGGCAGACAAGGAAGTCATATTTCTGCGAAGGGAGAAGCGTTTCTGAGATTCCTTGCGCAGAGGAAAGCAGGTGGACACAGATGAGCGAATATTGGAAGAAGCAAGCTCTCCTGCAAAAAGAAGCGTTCGTGGACGAGCTGGTGGCGTTTCTTTCCATTAACAGTATCGAGGACATGACGACTGCGACAGAGGGCAAGCCGTTCGGACAAGGTGTCGCGACCGCACTGGAAGCGATGCTTGAGCGCGGACAGCAGGACGGGTTTGCGACGAAAAACCTCGACGGCTACGCAGGAACGATCGAGTATGGCGACGGCGAAGAAGAGATCGGGGTGCTCGTCCACATCGACGTCGTGACGGTCGGAGAAGGCTGGACGACGCCTCCTTTTGAGCCGACGATTCGCGATGGGCGCATGTATGCCAGAGGAGCGCTCGACGACAAGGGACCGGCTCTTGCTGCCTACTATGCGCTCAGACTGGTGAGAGACTCCGGGCTTGCTCTCTCCAAAAAGGTGCGTTTGATCATCGGAACTGATGAAGAAAGCGGCTGGCTGTGCATGAAGCATTTTGCCGAGCATGACCGGGTGCCGCCTGTCGGCTTTTCGCCAGATTCGGCTTTTCCGATGATTCATGCGGAAAAAGGCCAGATCAACCCGACGCTGACGATCGCTCCGACACAGCGGAGTGCGGATGCGGACCGGGGCTGGACGTTGCTTTCCTTTGTTTCCGGCGATCAGGGCAACAGTGTGCCGGACAAGGCGGAAGCGGTTGTCGAGCTGGGCGCACAAGCGAAAGCGAAGTTCGACTTCGCGCAGCTCGCTGCCGAGTGGGATGCCTTTTTGCAGGCAATGGGAACGAGCGGGCGGATCGAGCAAGTCGATTCAGACAAGCTGGCATTCACCCTGGCGGGCAAGCCCGCACACGGAATGGCTCCACACGAGGGCGTGAATGCGGGAACGATGCTTGCCTGTTTTTTGCGGGAGCAATCGTTTGAAGGTTCCGCATCTTCGTTTCTTTCGCTCTTGTCAGATATTGTTCACGAAGATTATTACGGGCACGAGCTTCATCTGGCTTGCGAGGACGAAGTATCCGGCAAGCTGACTGTCAATGCGGGAATTTTGCGCTACAGCGAAACGGACGGGGGAAGCGTTCGGCTGAACATCCGCTATCCTGCGACGATTTCCTGTGAGGAGTACGTGGAAAAGCTGAGGGCGCGCGTGGCGGAGCTGGGCTGGACAATCGCCAGTCTGCGCACGTCGAAGTCGCATTACGTTCCGGCCGATCATCCTGTCATTCAGACGTTGTCCAAGGTGTACGAGGAGCATACGGGCGAGCCGACTGCCCTGCTGTCATCCGGCGGTGCGACCTACGCCAAAATCATGCCGTACGGAGTCGCTTACGGGCCGCTTTTTCCAGGCAAGGAATCGACGGCGCACCTGGTGGACGAATATGTGGAAATCGACGACCTGCTGCGGGCGATGGCGATTTACGCCCACGCCATCTACGAGCTGGCCAAATAAACGAGGAGGAACTTCATGTCAAACTACCTGGTGAAACGCGTTTTGATGATGATCGTCACGCTGTGGATCATCGTGACGCTGACTTTTTCCTTGATGCATGCCATTCCGGGAAATCCGTTCGCCTCCGAGTCGGATCAGCTGCCGGAGCAAATTTTGAACAACTTGCGGGCCAAGTACAACCTCGATCAACCGCTGCCCGTCCAGTACGTGCTCTACTTGAAAAATTTGTTGCTGCTCGACCTCGGCCCGTCCATCAAATCAGACTCGCGCGGCGTCAACGACATGATTTCCGACGGCTTCGGCGCGTCCGCCTGGCTGGGGGCGCAAGCAATTGCGATCGCCCTGGTGTTTGGGATCACCTTTGGTATCGTGGCAGCGCTCAACCGCAATAAATGGCTGGACTATGTCGCGATGGCGCTGGCCGTTCTCGGGGTAGCGATTCCGAGCTTCATTATGGCTCCGTTGCTGATCAACTTTTTTGCGATCAAGGTGTCGATTTTTCCGGTGGCGACGTGGGGTACATGGATGCACACAGTGCTGCCGTCACTCGCTCTCGCCTTCGGTCCGGTCGCCATCATCACGCGGTATATGCGGGCCAGCATGATTGAAGTGATGAATCAAAACTACATTCGCACGGCCGAGGCAAAAGGCATTCCGATGTTTTTGGTCGTGTTGCGCCACGGCATTCGCAACGCGATTTTGCCTGTCGTGACGTTTCTCGGTCCACTGATCGCCTCGCTGATCACGGGAACGTTTGTCGTCGAGAAAATTTTCGCGATTCCCGGCATCGGCAAATACTTCGTGGACGGTATTTTCAACCGTGATTATCCCGTTATTTTGGGTACGACGATTTTTTACAGCGCCATTTTGATCGTGACCATTTTCCTGATCGATATCGCGTATACGCTGATCGACCCGAGAATCAAGCTGACCAACAAGGAGAGATAGCCTGTGGCGATGGAACATAGAGTAGACCCGTTATTTCAGCCGCTGTCCAAAAAAGGGCAGGCCAACGTCATTTCCCGGCCGAGCCTGAGCAATGGACAGCAAGTGATTCGCAAGTTGGCAAAAAACAAGCTGGCGATGCTCGGTTTGTTCATCATCACGGCACTGGTCGCGATGGCGATTATCGGACCGAACCTCGTGCCTTACAGTTACTCGGATCAGAGCCTGTTGACGAAAAATCAGGAAGTGTCGTCCGAGCACTGGTTTGGAACTGACGAGCTTGGCCGGGACATGTTTGCCAGAACGTGGTACGGCGCGAGAATTTCGTTGACCATCGGGGTGGTGGCGGCGCTCATCGACCTGGTGATCGGCGTAACTGTCGGCGGCATCGCTGGCTACATGGCAGGGCGCGGCAAGCGGGGGGATCGGATCGATACGATTATCATGCGCGTGATTGAAGTGTTGTACGGCTTGCCGTACTTGCTGGTCGTGATCTTGCTGATGGTCGTCATGGAGCCGGGCATATTGACGATTATTATTGCGCTGTCCGCTACGGGCTGGGTCGGCATGGCGCGGCTGGTGCGCGGACAAATTTTGCAGTTGAAAAACCAGGAGTTCATTTTGGCTGCGCAAGTGCTGGGAGCCAAATTCAACCGGATTTTGCTCAAACATCTGATCCCGAATACATTCGGCGTCATTATTGTCAATTTGACGTTTACGATTCCGTCCGCGATTTTTGCCGAGTCGTTCCTGAGCTTTCTCGGACTCGGCGTGCAAGCGCCTGTGGCGAGCTGGGGAACGATGACGAACGACGCTCTTGGCGTTATTTTGACCGGAGACTGGTGGCGGCTGTTTTTCCCGGCGCTCATGATCTCGCTGACGATGTTCGCTTTTAACGTATTTGGAGACGGTTTGCAGGATGCGCTTGACCCGCGCCTGCGCGACTGATGGGGGAGAGGGAGAAAATGACGAAAAATCAGCATTTGTTAGCAATCGACGAGCTGCGTGTCAACTTCAAGACCTACGGTGGCGAAGTGCAAGCGGTGCGCGGCGTCTCCTTTCACGTGGACAAGGGCGAGACGGTCGCGATCGTAGGGGAGAGCGGCTGCGGCAAAAGCGTCACCGCGCAGGCGATCATGGGGCTGATCCCCAACCCGCCTGGCAAAATCGTCGGGGGGAAGATCGTGTTTGACGGGCAGGACATCAGCGGGCTTTCCAAAAAGGAGCTGCTCGGCATTCGCGGAACGCAGATCGGGATGGTGTTCCAGGACCCGATGACCGCGCTCAACCCGACGATGAAGGTCGGAACGCAAATCGTAGAAGGATTTGTGCGCAGTCAAAAAGTGACGCGTGAAGAGGCGCGCCAGCGTGCCATCGAGATGCTCCGGCTGGTCGGCATACCAGACCCGGAAAAGCGGATCGATCAATACCCCCACCAGTTCAGCGGCGGGATGCGCCAGCGCGTCGTCATCGCGATTGCCCTTGCCTGCCAGCCGCGGCTCGTGATCGCCGATGAGCCGACGACAGCGCTGGATGTAACGATTCAGGCGCAAATTCTCGATTTGCTGAAGCGGCTGCAAGCAGAGCAGGAGCTGTCCGTCGTCATCATTACGCACGACCTCGGTGTCGTGGCGGAAATCGCCCATCGGATGGTCGTCATGTATGCAGGCATGGTTGTCGAGACAGGAACGGTCGAGGATGTGTTTGCCAACCCGCGCCATCCGTACACATGGGGATTGATGCGCTCGCTGCCTCGTCTCGATGAGGGCGAGAAGCAGCGGCTCGTACCGATCGACGGCACGCCGCCGGACTTGTTCCAACCGCCAAAAGGCTGCCCGTTTGCGGCGCGTTGTGATTTTGCCATGGAAATATGCGATCAGCAAATGCCAGCCAAAAACGACTTCGGAGCGGGCCACGAGGCGGCTTGCTGGCTGCACGATCCAAGAGCGCCGCGCATCGATGAATTGGTTGCAGCAGGGAGGCAGGGAGTATGACAGAAGCGTTGGTTGATGTACGCGATTTGAAAAAGCATTTCTCCATGGGTCCCGGTTTTGATCTGAAAGCCGTGGACGGGGTGACTTTTACGATTCAAAAAGGTGAGACGCTTGGACTGGTAGGCGAGAGCGGCTGCGGCAAATCCACGCTGGGCCGCACGATTATCCGGCTGTATGAGAATACGGCTGGCGAGGTGCTGTTCAAAGGGAAGAACGTCCACCAGTTGCGCGGAAAAGAAGTGGGCCAGTTCAATCGGGATGTCCAGATGATTTTCCAGGACCCGCAGGCCAGCCTCAATCCGCGCATGACGGTAGAGGACATCATCGCGGAAGGCTTGGACATTCACGGACTCAGCAGAGGATCGCGCCGGGAGCGGGTCGCCGAGCTGTTGCAACTGGTCGGTCTGCATAAAGACCACGCCCAGCGGTTCCCGCACGAGTTCAGCGGAGGCCAGCGCCAACGGATCGGCATCGCCCGCGCCCTCGCTGTCGAACCGCAATTCATCATTGCCGACGAGCCGATTTCCGCCCTGGACGTCTCGATTCAGGCGCAGGTCGTCAATCTGCTGGAAGATTTGCAGCACGATCGCGGTCTTACGTATTTGTTCATCGCCCACGACCTGTCCATGGTCAAACACATTTCCAATCGCATCGGCGTGATGTACTTGGGCAAAATGGTCGAGCTGGCTGCCAGCAATGATTTGTACGCCCGTCCGTTGCATCCGTATACGCAGGCACTGCTCTCGTCTGTGCCTGTTCCCGACCCGACTGTCAAGCGCGAGCGAATCGTGCTTCAGGGCGATTTGCCAAGCCCGGCGAACAAGCCAAGCGGCTGCGGCTTCCGGACGCGCTGCCCGCTCGCCACTGCGCGCTGCGCCGAAGAAGAGCCGAAGTGGCTGGAGGCAGAGCGAGGACACTGGGTCGCCTGTCATTTGCTAGAAGCATAGGTACGGAAACAAAAGACGCCTTTTTCCAGGCGTCTTTTTGCGTTAGATGGCGGTGGCGGCAGGTGATAGATAAAGGAGCGATGTTCGAGTCTGCCCGGTTCTGGCGCGATCCTTTGCCTAATCCCTTGGTCAATCCCTTGCAATACGTGAATGTCCAAGCCTTCCTTCCGCGATGTCTCGTCATTTACAAGCAGTTGTGTTTTTACATATATTAGGAGTTGAGGTTTGGATGAGGTGTTTGCGAGATTGTGGGGAGAGGTTGTTCGGAAAGGGCGTGCGACGGTGAAAAAGAGAACGATGACTGCCATTCTAGTATTACTGGCTGTTGGGCTTGGCTTGACACTCGCTTTTATAAAAAGGCAGGAAGCATCTTTGGCGGATTCTTCCGGTTATTCATTGTCAAAAGTGTACAACTCCACCAGTGAATTGGTCGATTTTTCCAATGTAATCCTCAAAGGAAAGATTTCCAAGGAACCGAGACAAGAGCAATTGGCCGAGCTCGTTTTTCATGTGTACGACGTCGAGGTAGAAAAGCTGTACGACAACCAGACCGAGCAAAATATCAAGGCTGGGGATACGGTTGAGGTTTACCGGATCATTGGGTACGCCCCAGGGGATATCCACGAGATGGCCAGTCTCGTCGCCCCCGAGTATCAACAGCTGGAGCAAGGGGAGTACCTGCTCTTTTTGAATAGCAGTTATGAGGAAGAAGGCGACAAGCACATCTTGATTCCCAATTCACCCGAGCAGCTTTACAAAGCGAAGGAAGCAGAGGGCTTTCCTTGGCTGAAGCCGGCAGGCGAACGCTTTGACAGTATTTCGCCGCAAGAGCAGTTGCCGACGATCTATGAATCCGATGTATTCCTGGCCATCGGCAAATCGTTGCTTATAAATAGTAGAAACAAGTAAGCACCAGCGAAAACACAATCAATCCGGTCCCGGAGGCGAGAAAGAGGGAAGTCGCCACCTTGATGACGGATTGTTTTTTTTGCGCAAAAACGGGATCGTCTCCTTGCACGAGATCGCTCTCCATCATGCGCGGCTTGCGGAAAAAGAAGCCTTTGAGCTGCTTGAAGCCACGCATGAAAACGGTGAAGAAGCCGGAACGGGTAACGACGGCAGCACAGCCGACCATCAGCAAAATCAGCCCGAGCAGAAAGCTCTGATTGATATAAGGCAGCAAGGCAAGCGTCTCGGAGGTCACCCCGAGTACGAGGCTACAGGTGATTGCTAGGACCAGGATGATGGCAAACCAATTGTTCACAGTAGAAGCACGTCCTTTTTCGAGTCAGTCTTTTGCCAGCCAAGCCGGCAGTAGGTGCAAATCGACATTTTCAGAGAAAATCCTGTTCATTTGACTTTACCGCAAATGTTGAAAAATTGCCAATGGTGTCGAAAATGCAAATTTCAAGTAAATTCCTGTTGAACCATGTTTTGAAATTTAATATAATTCGCCTGAATGCAACAGGAATATTTTACTATTTTTGCTGTGAATTTCATACCTTTGCAAACTGTTGACAGGAGGGAGAGGTACCATTTTCATTGGGCAAATGACACAGCCGCAACCAACAAATCAATCCAGATAAGGAGTCACGTGAATGAACCAGGCCTTCATCCGTTTATTCAGTATGTTCCAAGCGTTCCTCCTGGTGTCGCTCCTGCTTTTGCAGCTCGTTCCCGCGCATGCGGCGGCGAGTGCGGACAGCAAGACGTACCTGATTGGCTTCAAGAAACAGGAACGCGCCAAGGTCCGGGCGATTCAGCGGTCATCGGTGGAGCCACTCACCGGACAAATCGTGGTCGCCGAACTGACCGAAAGCGAGAAACAGGCGATGCTGGAAGACGAAAATGTCGCCTACATCGAAGAAGACAGCGAAACCGAGCTGGCGGAAGCAAGTCTCTCGCCAGGTCAAAGCCAGCAAGTGCCGTGGGGCGTCGAGCATATCGGCGCCGCCGCTGCGCACAGCCAGCAGTACAAAGGGCAACGCATCAAAATCGGGGTATTGGATACCGGGATTTCTGCCCATCCAGACTTGGAGATCAAGGGCGGTGTGTCCTACATCGAAGGAGAGGACGATTTTGGCGACCAGCACGGCCACGGTACGGCTGTAGCGGGAGTCATCGCCGCCCGGGATAACGATTTTGGTATCGTCGGCGTCGCGCCGGAAGCGGAATTGTACGCGATTAAAGTGTTGGACAAAAAAGGCCACGGGACCTACTCCAGCATGATCCAGGGGATCGAATGGGCGATTCAAAACCGGATGAACATCCTCTCGATCAGCGCGGGCGGTTATGTGAACAGCCGCGCCTTGCACGACCAGATCAAACGGGCGAACGAGCACGGTATTTTGGTCATTGCGGCGGCGGGCAACCGGGGCTTGGGCGAAGAAACCGAGCTGTTTCCAGCCCAGTATGCGGAAACGATTTCGGTCGGTGCGGTTGACCAGGAAGATCAGCGCGCCGATTTTTCCAGTGTCGGAAAAGAGCTGGACCTCATGGCGCCAGGGGTGGATATCCGGAGTACCGCGCCTGGTGGAGATTTTCAGACGAGATCAGGCACTTCGCTCGCTGCTCCGCACGTAGCGGGGGCGGCGGCCGTGATTTGGTCGGCGAAAGGAAACATTTCTAGCGCTGAGCTGCGCGATCTGTTGACGAAAAGCGCTACGCCGCTGGGCGAGTCCCGTTTTTATGGCAAAGGGCTGGTGCATTTGGAAAAGGCGCTGGGGCAAGGGGAAAGTTCTGCGGAAATCGAAGCGTTTTTGCCTTCTGTTTCAGAACTCAAGCTGGCACAAGGGGAAAGCCAGCCGCTCAAAGTCACAGCCAAGCGCACAGATGGTTCGGAGCAAGACGTGACCAAGCGGGTCAGCTATGCCGTGCAGGATGAGGCCATTGCCAAGGTAAGTGCTGCGGGC
>Ga0065721_10003578_pt1 | contig 224366 bp, 226 predicted proteins | sample Mesricmetagenome_FD_59108 | JGI IMG/M metagenome (GOLD analysis project Ga0065721, IMG submission 59108) | Mesophilic microbial community from rice straw/compost enrichment Sample: eDNA_1 v2 (version 2) | ecosystem: Engineered > Solid waste > Grass > Composting > Bioreactor | place: USA... | reverse complement strand
TCACGTCCTCGCCGGTCTCGGCCTTCCAGTGCTTCACGAACGCCTCGTTGAACTCCTTGTACAACTCACGCGTCGGGTCATACGACACATTCAGAAGCGTCGTATCCGCATACGCCGGTAGAACGGTGGAGATGGACAGGGCGACACCAAGAACCACACCGCCGAGCTGTTTGAGATAGCCGCTCATTGCAATCTTCCCTCTTGGTTGCAGGTGGCGCAAACCCTACTTGGCAGGTCGAAATAGTCAACATAACGGGGAAAATAGCAAAAGGGTTTCCCGGCGATGCGCATTCCGCGCAAAGGAGCCACTGCCCGCTCCCGGGAGAGGTAGGCTGGATTTTTCGCCGGAAGCCGAAATCGGGCAAAATTTGGGCAACGGAAATCCCGTTTTCCGTTGCAAGAACCGAAAAAAATTCCGTTTCGGTTCACGATCCGCACCCGGTTCCGCCTGCTTATAACCCTACAGGCACCATCCCGCACAGCTCGCGGCATAATAGTCCACAAAATCTGTGTACAATCAAGGATATGGCCTCGGCAGGACGTTATCGCTCAATTGCCCCCGTACTTGGAGAGATTTGCTCCCGACCATCGCGCCCTTGAAAGGCAATTCCTGTCATGCCCCCCCGCTTTCGCGGATAATTCGGGACAGTCAGCAGGAACAGTCTTATGCCCCCTCGCAATACCGCAGAGTTCGCCGCCTCCCTCGATACGCAACTCGCCACAGTCCCGCTTACCGAACGCCTGCGCATCGTCGCGGAGCTCGAAGGCCGTGCCGTGTTTACGACCTCGCTCGGTATCGAGGACCAGGTGATCACCGCCGCGATCGGCCTCGACCGTCTGCCGATCGAGATCGCAACGCTCGACACCGGCCGGCTGTTTCCCGAAACCGCCGCACTGATCGGCGAGACAGAGGACCGGTTCGGCATCGAGATCCGGCGCTTCCATCCGGAAAAGGACGACATCGACGCCTATGCGGCGAAGTACGGCCTGAACGGTTTCTACGAGAGTGTCGAGGCGCGCCACGCCTGCTGTCACGTGCGCAAGCTGGTGCCGCTCGCCAAGGCGCTCTCCGGCGCCCGCTTCTGGATCACGGGCCTGCGTCGCGGCCAGTCCGGCAACCGCGCCAGCACGCCGTTTGCCGAGTATGACGCCGAGCGTGACCTGATCAAGGTAAACCCGCTCGCCGACTGGTCGATCGAACAGATCAACGCTTACGTCGAAGCCGAGAGCGTGCCGACCAATCCGCTGCACAAGCGCGGCTACCCCTCGATCGGCTGCGAGCCGTGTACCCGTGCGATCAAGCCCGGCGAGCCGGAACGCGCCGGCCGCTGGTGGTGGGAAAATGACGAGAAACGCGAATGCGGCCTGCATGTGCCGGAGGCGACTGGGTCTCCGGTGGCGGAGACGGCCAAGGCATAGTTTGGATTTTGCTCCACGCTCTGCCTCTCATCCCCTTACCGGGACCTTCTCCCCGTAAAACGGGAGAAGGGGATGGAGCGCCGGCGGCACCACAAGTCCCTGCTCCCCGATCGCGGGGAGAAGGTGGCGGCAGCCGGATGAGGGGCATGAACTACCAGGTTCGGGCGGAGCCCAAAGAAAGAAAAGAACAGATGCACGTACACACATCCGAATTCGATCCGCACTCGAAGGATCATGCGCAGAAGCCCCCGCTCGATCCGCACCTGAAGGCGCTGGAGAACGAGGCGATCCATATCTTCCGCGAGGTCGCCGCCGAGTTCGAGCGACCGGTAATGCTCTATTCGATCGGCAAGGATTCGTCGGTGCTGCTGCATCTCGCCCGCAAGGCCTTCTATCCCGGCCGCGTGCCCTTCCCGCTGCTGCATGTCGACACCGGCTGGAAGTTCCCCGAGATGATCGCGTTCCGCGACGAGATGGCCGAGCGCTTCGATCTCGATCTCATCGTGCACACCAATCCGCGCGGCAAGGCGGAGAACATCACGCCTTACACCCACGGGTCGGCACTCTACACCGACATCATGAAGACCGAGGCGCTGCGCCAGGCGCTCGATGCCGGCCAGTATGATGCGGCCTTCGGCGGCGCGCGCCGCGACGAGGAAGCCTCCCGCGCCAAGGAACGCATCTATTCGTTCCGCACGCCGGACCACAAATGGGACCCGCGCAACCAGCGCCCGGAGCTCTGGAACCTCTACAACGGCATGATCCGCCGCGGCGAAAGCGTGCGCGCCTTCCCGCTGTCGAACTGGACCGAGGTCGACATCTGGCGCTACATCCAGGCGGAAAACATTCCCCTGCCGCCACTCTACTACGCCAAGTCGCGCAAGTTCGTCGAACGCGACGGCATGCTGGTCTGGGCCGAGGATCCGCGCTTCACGGCGCTGCCCGGCGAGCAGATCCAGGAGGGCATGATCCGCTTCCGCACGCTCGGCTGCTGGCCGCTCACCGGCGCGATCCGCTCGCATGCGACGACGCTGGAAGACGTGATCGCCGAACTCGAAATCGCAACCGTGTCCGAACGCCAGGGCCGGGCCATTGACCGCGATCAGGCCGGCTCGATGGAAAAGAAGAAACGCGAAGGATATTTCTGAGATGACCGCAGCCACCATCGCCCTCGCCGCCGAAGAACCCCAGGCAGTGACCGAGCCACAGGCCGCGCTCGTCACCCGCGATTCCCGCCCGCTGCGGCTCATCACCTGCGGTTCGGTCGACGACGGCAAGTCGACGCTGATCGGCCGCCTGCTCTGGGATACCAAAGCAGTCAAGGAAGACCAGGCCGCCGCGCTCAACCGCGACTCGGGCAAGCAGAACGATCTCGGCCTGCCCGACTTCGCCCTGCTGCTCGACGGCCTGCAGGCCGAGCGCGAACAGGGCATCACCATCGACGTCGCCTATCGCTACTTTTCCTCCGAGAAGCGCTCGTTCATCGTCGCCGACACGCCCGGCCATGAGCAATATACCCGCAACATGGCGACCGGCGCCTCGACCGCCGACCTCGCGGTGCTTCTTGTCGACGCCCGTGTCGGCCTGCTGGAACAGACCCGGAGGCATGCCACCATCGCCTCGCTGATGGGCATCCGCCAGTTCGTGCTGGCCGTCAACAAGATCGACCTGACGAATTACGACAAGGCCGGCTTCGAGCGGATCTCGCACGAGTTCAAGGAACTGGCGCTGTCGCTCGGCGTGCGTCAGGTGACGGCGATCCCGATGTCGGCGCTGAAGGGCGAGAACGTCGTCTATTCCGCCAAGGCGGTGATGCCCTGGTATGAGGGCCCTACCCTGATCGAGGCGCTCGAGCTCGCCACCCAGCGTTCCAACCAGACGACCGGCTTCCGCCTGCCCGTACAGCGCGTCTCCCGCCCCGGCGAGAGCTTCCGCGGCTATCAGGGCACGGTGGCCGGCGGCGCGGTGAAGCCCGGCGATTCCGTTGCAATCCTGCCGTCCGGCCAGATCGCCAACGTCAAGCAGATCGTCACCTTCGACCTCGTGCGCAATGCCGCCGTCTCGGGCGACGCGATCACGCTGGTGCTCGACCGGCAGGTGGACGTCTCGCGCGGCGACCTGATCGTCTCCGTCGACGCCCAGCCGCAGATCGGCCTCGCCTTCGACGCGCAGTTGGTTGCCCTGCAGCCGGAAGGCATCCAGCCGGGCAAGCGCTACTGGCTGAAATCCGGAGCGCGGCGCCAGCGCGTGCAGGTGCAGCCGGTTTTGCAGCTCGACCTCAACTCCGGCAAGTGGAACGCCGCCGAGAGCCTGCCGATGAACGCGATCGGCAAGGTGCATCTCGCCTTCGACGAGATGGCGATGTTCGATCCCTACGAGCAGAACCGCGCGACCGGCGCCTTCATCCTGATCGATCCGGACACCAACAACACGGTGGCTGGCGGCATGATCACCGCCAAGCGTGCCGATCTTTCCGGCCTTAACACCGGTGAGGCACGCGTGCTGCTGTCGCTGCCAGCCGATCTCGCCGACGAAATCATGGCGACGGAACTGCTTTCCAGCCGCCGCGATGAGGTGGAACTACGTCGCGTGACGGCGACCAAGGCCCGCGCGGTTCTCGATACGCTCGACTGAGCACACGAACTTTCCCCCAAGCTAGCCCGGCCGCAAGGTCGGGCTTTTTTTGTTTCAACCAAAAGCGGCATTGCCAAAAACGGTCACGCCATCCCGATTGCCGCGCAGCATGTTTTTGAGTTAGCGTAATTTAGCAAGCTGGCGACGGATCGCGGACAAGGCCAACAGACCGCCTCGATCCAAACTGGCTCCGCGTGCATGGCACTCGGTTTGGGGGAGGTATCGTATGTATGCCGTCGCGGTTCTGGACAGCGACGCTCTGGGGAATTTTCGCCACGAACATCCGTGGCTGGACCTGCCACCCGAGGTCTGCGAAGTCTGTGTTTATTTCGACGACAATGGCGGGCCGACCCGGCTGACGGCCATGGCGCAATCCGAAGACGGCGATGCGTGGGCCGTGGATGTCGAGGATTTCGGGCTCGAGACGGTGCTGGCGCTGATCCGCTATGCTCCTCAGGGCAAGCCCTCGTTCGACGAGTGTCCGGAAGAAGCCCATGTCCGGGGCATTCTCGAGACATTGCCGATGTCGGACGGAACATCCGACTACGAGGAGATCGAACGCCAGCGCACCATCAAACTCGAACGGGCCTACGAACTCGTCCGGAAGATTGCCATCAACCGCTTCAACGCGCGCCGGCAGGTCCGCAAGGACGGCAAGGGTGTGGAGCGCATCGATGCCTGTCTTGCCGCGATACCGGAAACCCTCGCGGCGGTGGAGGAGCTTCACAAGCCGCTGTTCCTCGAGATCGAGCTCTGGCAACTGGTTGCCGTGCTGCGAGACGAATTCTCGCTTCCCGCCGACTGCCGGTTACCTCATGACGACACACCGGCCGCAAACCTGATGGACGATCCATCCACCACGCCTGCCATGGCCGATCCGATGATCCAGGCGCTGTTCGACCTCTCGCCCGTCGCCTTCTCCATCTCCAGCACAGGCGAAAAGTATTCGCGCTACGTGCGGGTCAACCAGGCCTATCTGGATCTGGTCGGCAAGACCTGGGACCAGATCCGCGGCCACGAGATGATCTCGTCGGGCGTCGTGGTCAGCAGCGAGGCCCGCAATCACCGGCTGATGCTGCTCAACCGGGACGGCGGATATGACAACCAGATCGTGGAGATCCGCGGCGCTTCCGGCGAAATAATCCCGGTGCAGATTTCCGCCCGCCGACTGTCGCTCGGCGGGCAGTTCTTCGATTTCGAGGTCATCACCCGCATCAACGAGGAGTGACCGTCAGCGACGTGCCGAGAACAGGGCGAAGCTGCGGGCCGGCATGGTGAACTTGCCGCCGGCCTCCACCTCCACGTCACGAAGGTCGGGATCGGCGGTCGAAAGCTCCAGCCGCCAGTCGGCGTAACCGGGCATGGAGAAGGCGATCTCGTCATCCACCGGATTGAACAGCATCACGGCCTCGTTCCATGCGTCGGGAATCTCTTCAAGATCGTCGCGGCGCAGGTGCAGGACGAGCGTATTGCCGTCCAGCCAATGCTCCGGCAGTTGCTCGCCGCCTTCGGCGTTGTGCCAGTCTATCACCATGCCGTCGCGCCAGTTCTCACGGCGCAGCAGCGGCTGGGCCTTGCGGAGCGCAATGAGGCGACGGGTGAAGTCGCGAAGCGCCTCGTTGCTCGGCGGCAGGTTCTCCCAGTGCAGCCAGGAAAGCTCGCTGTCCTGGCAATAACCGTTGTTGTTGCCCATCTGCGAGCGACCGAACTCGTCGCCGGCGAGCAGCATCGGGGTACCGTGGGAGAAGAAGAAGGTGGCGAGGAAATTGCGCTTCTGCCGGTCGCGGATCTCGTTGATCGCCTCGTCGTCCGTCGGCCCCTCGACACCGTAGTTGTGGCTGCGGTTGTGGTTGTGGCCGTCGTTGTTGTCCTCGCCGTTCGCCTCATTGTGCTTGGCGTCGTAGGAAACCAGGTCATTCAGGGTGAAGCCGTCATGGGCGGTGATGAAGTTGACGCTCGACCACGGCCGGCGGCCGCGCTGGTCGTAAATGTCGCCGGACCCGAGGATGCGGGCGGCGAAGTCGGGGGCGACGTTGTCGCCGTTCAGCCAGTATTCGCGCACACTGTCACGGTACTTGTCGTTCCATTCCGCCCAGCCCGGCGGAAAGCCGCCGACCTGATAGCCGCCCGGCCCGATGTCCCACGGCTCGCCGATCAGCTTGACGCGGGAGAGAACCGGGTCCTGCGTTACGGCATCGAAGAAGCCGCCGCGCTGGTCGAAGCCCTGCGGCTCACGGCCGAGAATGGTGCCGAGGTCGAAACGGAAACCGTCGACATGCATCTCCTCGACCCAGTAGCGCAGGCTGTCCATGATCATCTGCAGCACGCGCGGATGCGAGGTGTTGACCGTGTTCCCGGTGCCGGTGTCGTTGATGTAGTAACGGTGATTGTCGGGCAGCGTGCGATAGTAGGAGAAGTTGTCGATGCCCTTCAGGGAAAGCGTCGGGCCCAGTTCGTTGCCCTCTGCGGTGTGGTTGTAGACCACATCGAGGATCACCTCTATCCCGGCATCGTGGAAGGTGCGGACGAGATCGCGAAAACCCTGAATGCCCTTCGGACCGTAGTAGCGGCTGGCCGGGGCAAAGAAACCGAGCGTGTTGTAGCCCCAGTAGTTTCTCAAGCCCTTGTCGAGCAGATGGCTGTCGTCCGGGAACTCATGCACCGGCATCAGTTCGACTGATGTGATGCCGAGGCTCCTGATATAATCCACAGCTGCCTCGTGGCCGAGGCCTTCGAACGTCCCGCGCAGGTTTTCCGGGATTGCCGGATTGAGCTGGGTGAAGCCCTTCACATGGGTCTCGTAGACGATGGTGTCGGCCCAGCGCACCATCGGCCGGCGGTCATTGCCCCAGTCGATGGCACCAGGATCGATCACCCGGCATTTCGGCATGAAAGGCGCGCTGTCGCGGTCGTCGAACGTGACATCCTTGTCCTCGGCCTCAAGATCGTAGCCGAACACTTCCGGCGACCAGCGGATGTCACCGACGAGCTCGCGGGCGTAAGGGTCGACCAGCAGCTTGTTGGGATTGAAGCGATGTCCGTTGCCCGGATCGTGTGGGCCATGAACCCGATAGCCGTAGAGCGTGCCGGGTTTCAGCCCGGGAATATAACCATGCCATATCTCGTTGGTGTATTCGGGCAGGGTGACCCGCCCGGTTTCGATGCGCCCTGTTTCGTCGAAGAAGACGAGCTCAACCCGTTCCGCATGGGCGGAAAAGAGAGCGAAGTTAACCCCCTCGCCGTCATAGGTCGCACCCAGCCGCACCTCGTCGCCCGGCTTCACGTCGTAAGAGAGACGCAGGTTATCCATTAATGCCCGCCTTTCGCTGTGGGGAGTGCGGCATTAATGCGGCGCCGAACCCTTTGTTCCCGCAATGCAGCGAGCGCAGAGAGGCGGATCGGTTAACCGCTTATAAACCATAACAAAAGCGTTTTGTGCCAAAAGCGAACAAACACCGCGGCGGGGCGTTTCCAATCAAGAGACGGACCAAGGAGGCCTCTCGATGACGCAACCCGACAGCACACTCCAGAGCGATACGATCCTCGTGGTGGAAGACAACGTCCTGCTCGCGCTCGATGCGGCGGCGAGCGTTACGGCCGCCGGCTACGAGGTCGTGATGACGGCTAAATGCGGGGAAGCGCTCGAGCTGCTCGACACCCGCTCCATCTGCGGCGCGATTCTCGATTTCCAGGTGCAGGACGGAACTGTGGTGGACGTGGTCAGGCGGCTGAATGAGGCCCACATCCCCTTCCGGGTTGTATCCGGCTCAGCACCGAAAGAGCTCCAACTGGCCGGCGTTCCGGCCGAGGTGATCCGGTCCAAACCTGTCGATTACGAGCGCGTAGTGGACGACCTGATAGCGGCACGCGCTGCCTGAAGACGGCGGATAAATTTTGTAATCCTCATGGAACAGCGGCCTCTGCCACGCGTTAAAGCCGTAGAGGAGGACCGCGTCATGAATGAAGTCTATTTCGACATTCTTCCGCACACCAACGGCTGGGTGTGCCTGGTCAACGGCCGGCAGCACGCGCGTTATACCTGTTTCCACCTCGCCGAAAGCGCGGGACGGCGTTTCGCCGCCACGCCGGAGGAGGGACGGAAAGTGGTGCTGCGTCGGCAGGATCTGTCGGGCCAGCTTCGGCTGATGCCCGATGAGGAGATGCGCCAGGAATATCCGCGACGATCCTGATCCCAGACACATCAGCATGCGGCGGACCGAGTAGTCGGTCGAAGAAGAGCCGGAAGCGAACACCGCTTCCGGCTCTTTCTCGTTGACCGTGTGAAAAAAGAAAAGGCCGGGCGAAAACCCGGCCTTTTCGTCCGTGACGGACAATGTCGATGCCTCAGGCGGCCTTCTTCTGCGCCGCCAGATTTACCGCCGTGGTGGCGAGCCTGGTAAGGGACTCGTCCGTCTTGGTCTCTTCCTTCAGCGTAGCATCGAGCAGAGCGACGGCGTCCGCGAGGCCGAGTTCCTGCGCCCAGCTTCGCAGCGTGCCGTAGCGGCTGATCTCATAGTGCTCCACAGCCTGGGCCGCTGCGAGCAGACCGGCATCGAGCGCCGGCGAACCCTTGAATTCTTCAAGGATCTCCTCGCCCTCCTCAACGATGCCGTCGATCGCGGGGCAGGTCTTGGCGCGGGGCTGCTTGCCGATGATTTCAAAGACCTGCTGCAGGCGCTCGATCTGGCCCTCGGTCTCGTCCTTATGCTTCTGGAACGCGTCCTTGAGCTTCTGATCCTGGGCGCCGCGTGCCATTTTCGGCAGCGCTTTCACGATCTTTCGCTCAGCATAGTAGATATCGCGAAGGGTCTCATGGAACAGATCCTCCAGTGTCTTGTCAGCCATTTTTCACTCTCCCTGATTGTGGCATAATTGCCGCCTGTTAACCGACTGGCCCGGCGCTTTGTTCCCGGCTGGCGGAAAAACAGGCTCAACCGCCACTGCCGGCCAGCGGATTGCGCAGCCTGAGCTTCAGGACGATGGCACCGACGCCGGGCACCGAACGGGCGATCTCGACCGCACGCTCGATTTCGGCCGACGAGCCCACCATGCCGGAAAGCACAATGTCGCCGTCGACCTCGGTCACAGTGATCTCGGAAGCATCGATGCCGTCGGACACCGCCAGCAACTCGGCCACGTGCCGCTCAAGCTGCTCCAGCGACGGATTTTCCAGCTCAACGACCGGCGGTTCGCCATGAAAGGTCGGGGGCTTGAATTCCATGAATATCGTCCTTGCTGATGGTAACGGTCGGACGGACCGCCATGCAGCATCAATTCCCGGAAAGGCCGATTGTTCCGGCAAGAACTGTGACCCTGCCACCGTAGCAACGATCGGCCGCCCTGTCGGCGGCTACGCTCCATCGCGCGGACGGTCCTGCCGGAGCGGGATCGTGATTCTGGCGATCAGTCCGTTCGGATGGCGTTCCAGAAGCTCCAGCCGACCCTGATGAGCCTCGACGATCTCGGCGACGATGGAAAGACCGAGACCGAAGCCGGCGTCCGTGCCGCCCCGCGCGGTATCGACCTTGTAGAAGGGTTCCAGCACCCGGCTGCGGTGCTCTGCCGGGATGCCCGGACCGTCGTCCGAGACGTCTATCGTGACAAGCTTGCGGTCCGTGCTGAGCTCGACACGGACGTGCTTGCCGAACTTCGTCGCGTTCTCGCAGAGGTTCGTCACCGCCCGCGTGATCGCCAGCGGCTTGAAGTTGGCGATCAGCCGGGCGGGTCCTCCGTAGGTGATCTCGTGACCGATATCGGCGAACTCGTCGCAAACCGTCTGCAGGATCGAGGCCAGATCGGCCCGTTCGAACGATTCCGTCTGATGATTGTCGCGGAGATAGCTGAGGCTTTCCTTGAGGAGGCGGTCGATACGCTCGATGTCGGCCAGCAGGGCCTGCCTGTTCTCCTCCTCGGGCACGCGTTCGGCTCTCAACCGCAACCGTGTCAGCGGTGTGCGCAGGTCATGGCTGACACCGCGCAACATCCGGGTCCGCGCATCGACCATCGCCGAGATACGCTTCTGCATGCTGTTGAGCGCGCGCGCCAGGGCGACGATCTCCACGCTTCCCCGCTCCTCGAACAGCGCCGGCCCGAGCGACAGATCGGCCCGCATCGCGGCCGAGGCGATGCGGCGCAACGGGCTGGTGATCGTCCAGACGGCGAAGACGGAGAACAGGACGATCAGCGTTATCAGGGCGAGAAGGAAGTTGGACCCCAGGCTCAGCGCATCGCTGCGAAGGAACGAGATCGGCAATTCTTCGAGGACCAGTATCTCCTTGTCGTCAACCTTGGTGGCGATGACGCGCTGACCATTGACGAATGTCCGCCAACCTCCGAGCGGGACCGCACCGTTGTCCGGGGGGAACAGCCAGTCTGCGACCGTATCCACAAGAGGCTCGTTCGGCGACGAGGTCGTGAACTGCTGCGCATAGGATATCGGACGCAGCGAGAATTTCCATTCACCGCGGTTGGCGATCTCCATGATCGCCTGCCGCTCCGCCGGAGTGGATTCCGCCAGCAGCGTACCCACCACGGCGACGCGGTCGGAAAGCGTTTCGAGATCGAGGATATTGTAATCCTCGCGCAGCCAGCGCTCGACCATGTTGCCCGCCACGAGGACGATCACCAGGCAGACGATGATGATGGCCGTAATCTGTCCGTGGATCGTGGACATCAGAAAGGGCAATCGAAATCCCAAGGCGCCTCCCGGGGCATGCCGCCCGATGAAACTACGTCGAGCCGCCATTGTCGCCAAATCCGGCGGCGACGACCAGTCCCTGCGGGCAGTGGTCCTGTTAAGTTTTGTTGCGATCCTCCTTCACGAGCTGCCCCGGCGCCGGGGGGAGCGGAGCGGCCCTCGAAACAAACCGTAACATAACGACATCCAGCCACTGTCCGATCGGTGACAGGAATGGAGGGGCTGCAAACACGGTTGTGGCTGTCGCCTCCCATCCCGTGCCAGATCACCGGAGCACCCATGCCATTTTTCAAAAGGACCGACCCGCACTTCGCCTCGCGCGCCCTATGCCTCACGTTCCTTCTTGCCGGCACGACCTCGCGGGTGCTGGCCGCCGATGCCGGCTTTGCCGACCAGTCGCCGGAGCCCTTCGATCAAGATCGCTTCATCAACGAGGAGGCCAAGCCGGATTGGACCATCATTGTTGGTGCCGGCGCCATGTACGAGCCGGAATACGAAGGCAGCGACGACATGACCGCCAGCCCGATCCCGTTCATCATCATCAACTACGGAGAATGGCTCGAGATCGATCCGAGCGGTGTCACCGTCACCGCGCTGCGGCACGAAGGTTTCGCGCTCGGCGCCAAGATCGGCTACGAGATCGGACGCGACGAGGACGATCATGAGCGCCTGGAAGGGCTGGGCGATATCGACTTCGCCGCCACCGTGGGCGCCAGGGCGTCATACAACTGGAACGGCCTCGAGCTCTATGCCACGGTCGACCAGACCATCAATGGAAGCGAAAGCCTGATCGGCACCTTCGGCCTGGAATATTCCGCCCCCGTCAACGAGCGCCTGATCCTCAGCGCCGGTGCAGAGGCGATCGTCGCCAACGACAAGCACATGGAAGCCTATTTCGGCGTGACCGCCGCGCAGTCTGCGGCCTCCGGCCTTCCCCAGTACGAAGCCAAGGCCGGCCTGAAGCGGGTGAACGTTTCGGCTTCGGCCACCTACCTGCTGTCCGAGAACTGGCTGGTGAGGGGTGAGGCCGGCGTCGGTTTCCTGACCGGCGACGCGGCCGACAGCCCGATCGTCGAGAAAGACATCCAGCCATCCGCCTCGCTGTTCATCGGCTACAAATTCTAGTGGTCCCTGCCCCACCCTGCCGCCCCTCGGCAGGATGGCGAGAGAAGCCGGAGCCCCGTTCCGGCTTCTTTTTTATTCATTGCGAGGGTCAGGCTGGATTGTTCCCGAGTTGCGCCTCGATGGCGGTCTTGTCGATGACGGACCAGACCCGGGAGATCCGGTTGCCGGAAAACTCGTAGAAGACATTCTCGGTGAAGGCCACGCGACGTCCATCGACAGACAATCCAAGGAACTCGCCGCGCGGAGAACAGTCGAAGGCGAGCCGGGCTGCAAGACGCGGCGGCTCGCAGACGATCAGGTCAATATTGAAGTGCAGGTCCGGAATGTCGGTAAAGTCCTTTACCAGCATCTCGCGATAGCCGGCGAGCCCGAACGGCCGTCCATTATGCTGGACCTCGTCATCGACAAAGCGATCGAGCTCTTCCCAAGCCTGGCGGTTGAGGCAGTCGATATAGGCGCGGTATTGCGCGGTCAGCTCTGCAATCGACATGTCGGCTCTCCTTTTCGGCAGGATCGGCCGATGCGTCTGGCCTCAGGCCTGCTCCACTCTCGCCGTGAACATGTAGCCACCGAGCCTCACCGTCTGCAACAGGACCGGCGACTTGGGGTCCGCCTCGATCTTCTGCCGGAGACGGGAGATATGGACGTCGATGCTGCGTTCGATGGGGCCGGCGAGACCTGTATGGGTGAGCGAGAGAAGCTCCTCCCGGCTGATGATGCGGCCGGGATTGCGGCAGAAGGCCAGCAGCAGGTCGAACTCGGTGGTGGTCAGTGCGACCCTGGCGTTGCTCGGATCATGCAATTGCCGGCGCAGCGGGTCGATCTGCCAGCCGTCGAAGCGCATGCGCCGCTGGGCGGTGTTGTTCACCAGACCATAGGACGCCCTGCGCAAGAGGCTGCGGATGCGGGCGATGACTTCCCGCGGACTGAACGGCTTCGTGACGTAGTCATCGGCACCGACCTCGAGCCCGACGATCCGGTCGACTTCCTCGCCGAGCGCCGTCAGGAGGATGATCGGCGTCGTCTTCTCCGAGCGGATGCGCCGGCAGATGCTGAGGCCATCCTCACCGGGCAGCATGACATCAAGAACGATCAGGTCGAAATCGTTGGTGCGCATCAGGGACTGCATCACCTGCCCGTCCTCGGCGACGACCGGTGTCATTCCGCTTTCACGAACCGTAAGAGCGAGAAGATTGCCGATTTCCGGGTCGTCCTCCACGATCAGGATTCTTGCGTTTGCGGAACTGGTCTGCACTGGCATCTCTCCAAAGCGAATTGGTGCACAATGCATCTTATGCCGGCGGGAGATATTTCGCTTTATTAAGTTTTGTTGCGACGGCGACCAGGGCGCGCCGTTTCGGCCGGTGTCTCTTGCGGCCTGTTGTCTCCCGGCCTGACTTCGCCCTGCCGTGGCTTCCTCAGACTGAGCTTCCGTTTATCGCGGGACCTAAAGATCGTCGCGTAGGCGAACAACAACATTTCCGGAACTCCATGAACTCAGAAAGCCGATGACGACAAACATGCACCACAGCACCATGGCTCCGGCTACCAGAAGCGCGAGGTGAACTACCGATAGGGACCTCATATCCATGAAACGAACCTTCCGCTTGATCCAAGGGCCATCGCATTCCGGATGGCTTGACCGGATCGTAGCCGCCCCGCCCGACAAGGGTATTTCATCGTGTTAAGAAACGTTGCGGGAAGGAGGGTGGTTTGATCGGCATCGGGAGATCGCGGCGCAACGGGCGGGTGATCGCCCATACGGCGAAAGCCGATCCTCGATCAACACGTCCCAAACGAGGCCAGCAAAGTCACCAGGGCGGCCTGTCGATGGGTGTCGGTCTTCTGAAAAATGGATTTGAGCCTGCTGCGGGCGGTTTCCTTCGTCACACCGAGCGTGTTGGCGGCGCGTTCGAGGGTTTCGCCGATTGCAAGCTGCGCCGCCAGGCGTGCTTCCGCCGGGGTGAGACCGAAAGCGCGGCTGAAAACCTGCCAGTCGGTCTCGGCGGGCGCAGCAAGCTCCGTGAGAAGCAGCAAGGCTCTCGCGCAAAGGAATGGCGACCTTGCCTCACCGTCGACAGGCAGGATCCTGATCACGACAGGGGCGGCATTCTCCCGCCTTGCGACAATCGGAGCCGCGCACAAGGTCTTGCCCTCGCGAAGCCCCCGCAGCCTGTCGATGACCTTGTTGTACTCCTCGGCGGCATGGCGATCGCGAAGGATCAGCCGTCCGCCAGCAATATGGATGGAGTTGCCCAAAAGCTGCTGTGCCGCCGAATTGGCGTGGATGAACCTGCCGTCGGTATCGATCGCCACCACCGCCTTTCCGATCTGATCGAACGAATTGGCAACGATCGACAATGTGACACGACCCGCCAGATGGGCAAGATTGCACACCTCGTTCAGTCGCAGGGAGAACTGCTTGAGGACGGCCCGTTCCGTCTGTTCGAACGCCCCCTGATGCGAAGACCGATGCAGCGTCAGGGACCAGAAATCCGGGCCGCTGTGAATCCCGATCCCCGCCCACCACCTCCCGTCGAAGCGAGGCAGGAATTCGTCAAAAAATGGCGCGTCTTCACCGGCATCGATGAGGTCACGGTCCAGGGCCACCTCGCCCCGCATGTTCAGTACTCTTGCGCGCCGGTGGCTGCCGGTGTCGCGCCCGTGCCAACCCTCCCGGACATAGGTTTCAAGACACGCCTCAAGATGGGCGGTCGCGATCGCTCCTTCGGATCCTGTCTGCGGAATCAGACCTGCGCCCATCGCTCCGGTGGCAACGGCGACGTCCTCCAGAATCTCGGTCCATCGCGAGGGGTCGGCAATAACGTCCGACAAATGCGCGGACGCGTGCTGCAGGCGACTGATGTCGATCGTCATATTTGTCCCCATGCGACCAAGAACGCGCGCACTGCGTGTAAGATACAGGCAAGTCTCGCAAATCGGGAAAGTATGGCCGGCATTCCGAAGAAAAAATCATCGGGAATCCGCAAGTATACGTCGCAATATTCAGAAGCACTTTGTGCGCGACTTCGCCGCCGGACTATATCAGAGATTTCTAAACCTTCAATAGAAGCACCGCTGACGCCCGTGCGGGCGAGATGCGCTGCCCTCCGCCTGCCCGGCAACCCCCAAAAGGGGGTCGAATGTATGGCTGCGCGGTGCTTCCGTCTTGTCACGGGATCGTGCCTCGCGCGAACCCGATGGGAGGAACACATGCGTATAACAAACTTTTCCTTGAAATTGGCGGGCGGGATTGCAGCGGTATTGAGTTTCGGGCTTCAGGCGCACGCCACCGGTGTCGATGAAGGGGAGACCCTTGATGTCGATGTCGCAATCGTATTCGCGATCGATTACTCGTCATCGATCGATCCGGACACTGCCGACCTGCAGCGAAACGGGCATGTTGCCGCACTCACCTCGCCGGAGTTCCTCGATGCCATATCCAGCAATCATCGGGGCTGTATCGGCGCGACCTATTTTGAGTGGTCGAGCCCATCACAGACCAGGATCGTTCTGCCGTGGACGAAGATCTGCGGACCGGAGGATGCCAGGGCAGCCGCCGGGGTGATCTCCAGGAAAGGCGATACCGGTTACGTTCGCCGGGGCCGGNNCGGGACGTCCATTTCCACCGCCATCGATATTGCGGGCCTGCTTCTCGAGCAATTACCCGGGAACCGCCGAAAGAAAGGTCATCGACATCTCCGGCAACGGCGAAAACAACGAGGGCCTGCCGGTTCACGTATCCCGGCGGAAGGCCATCGAAAAGGGCTATACGATCAATGCCATCGCCGTTCCGAACGACAAGGAGGCCCCCCCCCCGGGGTTCAGTTGGCCTCCTATTTTTCGGACAACGTCATAGGCGGCTTCAGCGCCTTCGTGATGGTACCCAAGGCGGCAAGTGACTACACCACGGCCCTGCGCCGGAAGCTGGTAAGAGAGATCGCCCAGCACGATGATCAGGATTGGCCGAAGGTTGGGGAAGGCTTTGGGGATTCACCCTTTGCAACTGTCGCGGACGCTCAGTTCGATGCTGTCCCCTCGCCGTGAAGCGAGCACCTATCCACGCCAGCCCGGATTTTCAGGCGGAAGCGGCGATGAAGCGGTCCTTGCAAGGTAAAGAGATCTTTTGGGAGAAGAGGCTCATCGGGAAAAAAGCCGGGAAACTCTGAGAGTTTCGGCTGGTCGGAGTGGCGTGATTCGAACACGCGACCCCCACGTCCCGAACGTGGTGCGCTACCAGACTGCGCTACACTCCGTGACCAGCGGCGCCTCTATAGACCAGCCTTTTTCGATGCACAAGCGGGGAATCGAATTTTTCACCGGGGCAAGATGACGATTTTTTTCGTCTGCTCCCGCCGACAGGTCGCGGGAAGCGTGGCAATGCCGCATCAGCGCGAAGATTTCATCAAAGAGGCGCACACGCGGATTTCTTCCATAGGAAAATAGCGATAAAGCCGAGGACGCGCGAGCCGCAAAAAAGCAGCCGGCCGGATCGCCGAGGGGGCGAATACGGCAGGCCGGGGCCTCGCGCAAGCTGGAGCGCAAGGGACACCAAAAGATGAATTTTCGCGGAATTGCCACCGCCAGCCTGATGCTGGTACTTGCAGGATGCACGACGACGGCGGGCATTGCCCGCAACGATGTCGAGGCGCGCTGGCTCGGCCAGTCGGCCGGCTCCTTCTTCGCCAAGTATGGCCCGCCCAACAGCGACAGCGAAGCCGGTGGCTCGACGATCTATGCATGGCGCGGCGGCTTCAAGACCCGCGCGGTGCCGGCCGTCTACGAGACGCTGCCGGACGGCAAGAAGGGCAAGAAGATCTCGTCGGCCCGCACCGAATACCTGAGCTGCTCGCTGCAGCTCACCGTCGCCCCGGACTACACGATCCGCAGCATCCGCATCGTCGTCGACAAGCCCGGCCAGAACGGCAAGACCTATTGCGAGGAACTGCTCGGCGGCGAATGAGGCTGAGGGGAGAGACCTCCCCGGCTTATCCCGTGGGAATGAACAGACCCCGCCGCGGCTTGCGCCCGGCGGGGCTTTGCTTTCAGCCTTGGGATAACCGGCACCGGATTGTCTCCCGCCCTCGCCCTTCGAGGGGCGCGCTTCAACACCCATCAGCGTCGAGATTTGCGGTGTCGGTGCGTCTGGCCTCCCTCTTCTCCCCGGCGGGGAGAAGTGCCGAGCGAATGCGAGGCGATAAGGGGGAGGCCGAAGGCCTCACTTCACTTGCACGTCGTTCAAGGATTTTGCTGACGCCCCCTCATCCGGCCCTTCGGGCCACCTTCTCCCCGATGGGGAGAAGAGGGAGTGAGACGGGAACCGCCCCGCAGAGCGAGATCAGGTCGAAAGATTCCCGACTATATGTTCACGGCCCTAATCGCCGAGGCGACATCGCCGGTGAGCAGGAATGCGAGCTGTTGCTCGACCTCGGCGCGCCAGCCTGCGTTTTCGGTGAGCGCCGACGGGAAGAGGCCTGGCAGTGCGAACAGCGCCGCGGAAATCGCTTGGGCCGACGGTGTGATGGTCCTCACGCGCGCGGCAATCTCCTCACCGCGCGGATCGCGCAGATCATAGCTCTTGCCATTGCGGTCGTGGCCGAGGCCGTAGCGCATCCAGGCGGCGATCGCGAGCGCGTAAGTACTCGCGCTTTCTCCGCGTTCCAGCAGGATCGCCGCCGGCTCGACGAGGCGCTGCGGCAGTTTCTGGGTGCCGTCCATGGCGATCTGGTAGGTTCGATGCGCGATGGCGCGGTTGGCGAAGCGGGCGGCGAGCTGGTCCGCATAGACGTCGAGATCGATGCCCGGCACCGGATCGAGCGTCTTGCCCGCCGCCCGCATATGCGCCCGCACCAGAGCGGCGAAGGCAGGATCGGCCATGGCGTCGCGGACGAATTCATGGCCGGCAAGGAAGCCGAGATAGGCGATCAGCGAATGCGCGCCGTTCAGCATCCTGAGCTTCATCTTCTCGTAGGGCGCGACATCGGCGACGAACAGGGCCCCTGCCTTGCCCCAATCCGGCCGGCCGGAGACGAAGGCGTCCTCGATCACCCATTGCGAGAAAGGCTCGGTTTCGACGGCAGCGAGATCGCGGCGGCCGGTGATGCGCTCCGCGTCGGAAAGTGTCTTGTCGGTGCTTGCCGGCGTGATGCGGTCGACCATGGTCGAGGGAAATGGAACGTTGGCGGCAATCCATTCGGCAAGGCCGGCGTCGCGCTCGGCGGCGAAGTCCAGCACCAGGCGTTTCAGGATCGCACCGTTCGACGGCAGGTTATCGCAGCAGAGCGGCGTGAAGGGAGCGATGCCGGCTGAGCGCCGGCGCGCCAGCCCTTCGACCAGATAGCCGATCACGCCGCGTGGGCGGGAAGGCTCGGCAAGGTCGGCGGCGACATCCGGATGGGACCTGTCGAGACCGCCCGTGAGCGGGTCGAGACCGTAGGCCTTTTCGGTGACCGTCAGCGTGACGATCCGGGTTTGCGGGCTGGCCAGCAGCGCCGACAGGTTTTCCGGTTCGCGGGAGGCCGCAAGGGCCGAGATCACGGAGCCGACGACGCGGGCCTCTGTCCCCTCGGTCTCACGCACCAGCACGGAGTAGAGGCCGTTCTGAGCGGTGAGTGCATCGACCGTGTCGGTGCTGCGCAGGCTGACGGTTGTGATGCCCCAATCACCACCGGCAAGACCGATGGCCGCGTCGGTATAGATTGCGGTATGGGCGCGGAAGAAGGCGCCGGGACCGATATGGACGATGCCGGGCCGCAACGTTGACCGGTCATAGGCCGGAACAGAAACCGCCGCAGGTAATCCGTCGAGGTTCGTGAGCAGTGGTGCAGTCATAGACGGTAAGCCTTCTTGGCAAGACCGTAGCAGAGATCGGCGGCGATTGCCGCAGCCTCTCTTTCCGACAGGCGATGTTCGGCCACCATGCGGGCGAGGAAGCCCGCGACCTCGCGCCGCCAGACATCATGGCGGGCGGGGATGGAGAGCAGCGCGCGGGTGTCGTCGTTGAAGCCGGCAAGATTGTAGAAGCCTGCCGTCTCGACCACCTGATCGAGATAGCGGCGGATGCCGTTCGGGCTGTCGTGGAACCACCAGGGCGGACCGATCAGCAGGCAGGGCCAGTGGCCGGCCATCGGCGCGAGCTCCCGCGCGTAGGTGGTCTCGTCGAGGGTAAAGACGATGACCTTGAGGCCCGGCGCGTGACCGTAGCGGTTGAGCAGCGCGTCCAGTCCGCCCACCCAGTCGGTGCGCACGGGAATGTCTGCGCCCATGTTGGGGCCGCGTGCGGCAAGGGTGGTGCGGTCAGTACTGCGGCGCGATCCGGCGTGGATCTGCATGGTCATGCCGTCCTCGACCGAGAGGCCGGCCATTTCCGTCAGCATCTGGGCGCGGAACAGCTCGGCTTCGGATGCGCTCAGCGTTCCGGCGAGCGCGCCATCCTGCAGGCGCTGCTTCTCGTGCGGCGGCAGATCGGCGGTCAGGGCGCTCGGGGCGCCGTGGTCGGTGGCGGTGGCGCCATAACGGCGGAACTCGGCGCGGCGGATGCGATGCGCCTCGATCATGCCGTCCCATTTTGCGGTGTCGGTGCCGGTGAGCTCGCCGAGGCGACGCAGGTTTTCGGCAAAGCCCGGCGCTTCCGGATCGGTCACGGCGTCTGGACGGTAGGTGGTGCGCACGCGGCCGATCCAGCCGTCGGCGGAGAGCTTGCGGTGATGGTCGAGCGGGTCGAGCGCGCCTTCCGTGGTGGCGATGGTCTCGATGCCGAACCGCTCGAACAGCGCGCGCGGCCGGAACTCGGGACGGGCGAGCTGCGCGCCGATATGGTCATAGAGCGCATCGGCATTTTCCGGCGTCAGCGGCTCGGGGCAACCGAGCACGGCCGACATGGCATGGTCGACCCAGAGCCGCGATGGCGTGCCGGCAAAGAGATGGTAGTGGCGGGCCAGGACGCGCCAGGTCTCGCGGCCGTCGATCCTGCCGCTTCCATCGAGGCGCGGAAGGCCGAGCGCATCGTGGCTGACGCCGGCGCTGTGCAGCATGCGGAAGAGATAGTGGTCGGGAATGACCAGCAGCGAGGCGGCATCCTCGAACGGCTGGTCCTCGGCGAACCAGGCCGGATCGGTATGTCCGTGCGGGCTGACGATCGGCAGGTCGCGCACGCTCTCGTAAAGACCGCGCGCGATGGAGCGCACCGAAGGCTCGGCCGGCAGCAGCCGGTCGGGATGAAGGAAGCCGTCGCCGATCCGCATCAGGCCACTCCGCCAGCCGAAAGCGCTCGTTCGACGCCGCGCAGTTCCGCCAGCCCCTTGAGGCGGCCGATGGCCGGATAGCCGGGCTGGGCGCCGCGGGCGAGATCGTCGAGGATGTCCTGGCCGTGGTCGGGACGCATGGGCAGCGTATGGTCGGCACGGCCCTCGGCACGACGCCGCGCCTCCTCCTTGAGCAGTGCCGCGATCACCGCCACCATATCGGTGTCGCCATCGAGATGTTCGTCCTCATGGAAGGAACACGGCCATCCTTGCGTCTCGCGCCTGACATTGCGCAGGTGGACGAAATGGATGCGCGGGCCGAGCCGTTCGGCCATGCCGGGCAAGTCGTTGTCAGGCCGCGCGCCGAGCGAGCCGGTGCAGAGCGTGACGCCGTTGGCGGGGCTGTCGACCGCGTCGAGTACGGCCCTGTAGTCCGCCTCCGTCGACATGATGCGCGGCAGGCCGAGCAGCGAGAACGGCGGATCGTCGGGATGGCAGCACATCCGAAGCCCCAGCCGTTCGGCGGTCGGCACGACTTCGGAGAGGAAATCGATCAGGTTCTGCCGCAGTCGGCCGGCATCGATGCCGTCATAGGTTTTCACCTGCTCGCGCAGATCGTCGAGCGAGGCGCTTTCGGCCGAGCCCGGCAGGCCGGCATTGACGTTGCGGGCAAGTTGCCGCCGCCTCCCCTCTTCCATGCCGGCGAAGCGCCGGGCGGCTTCCTCGACGATTTCCGGCGGGAAGCTTTCAGCCGCGCCGGGGCGCTTGAAGATGTGGATGTCGAAGGCAGCGAAATCGATGAGGTCGAAGCGCATGGTCGTGCCACCATGGGCCACACGCCAGGCAAGATCGGTGCGGGTCCAGTCGAGCACCGGCATGAAGTTGTAGCAGATGGTCTCAAGCCCCGCCTTCGCCAGGTTTTCCAGCGAGGTGCGGTAGTTGGCGTAGTGCTCCTTCCATGGCCCCGTCTGCGTCTTGATCGCTTCCGAGACAGGCAGGCTTTCCACCACCTCCCATTGGATGCCGGAGGCGGAGCCGTCGGGCAGATGGCGTACTTCCTGCTGCCGCTTTTCGATTTCGGCGGGGCTCCACACCACGCCGTTCGGGACATGGTGGAGGGCGGAGACGATCCCCCGCGCTCCCGCCTGCCGCGCATCCGCGACCGAAACCTTGTCCACCGGACCGAACCATCGCCAGACGTGTCTCATCGCAGCACCTCAAAGATAGAGCATTCGTGGGTCATGGCGTTCATCCGAAGGCCAGGTTGGGAAGCCAGAGGACCACCCCGGGCATGAAGACGAGCAAGGCGATCAGCGCGCAGATCGCGAGGATGAAGGGGATCGAGGCAATCGAATATTCCTCGATCGACACGTCCATCAGGGCGCAGACCGCAAACATCGCCGAGCCGCTCGGCCAGGTCATGCCGCCGAGCGTGACGATCGACATCATCAGGATGCCGAAATGCACGGGGTCCATGCCGACCGAGACGATGATCGGCACGAAGATCGGCGTGAGCAGCAGCACCATCACCGTGCTTTCCAGCGCCAGACCGGCAAGCAGCAGGAAGACGAGGATGACGAGCACGATCATGTTCGGATCGGTAATGCCGCCGAGCATCCAGTTTGCCAGCGTCTGCGGCACCTGGAGATAGATGGTGGCAAAGCCGACCATACCGCTCATCAGAATGATGAGCATGATGAGGCCGACGTCGGATGCCGCATGGGTGAAGGATTCCCAGCACTTCTCCAGCGTCAGCTCGCGATGCGCCAGGAAGCCGACAGCAAGGGCATAGACGACGGCGAAGGAACCGACCTCGGACGGGGTGAACACGCCGCCACGGATGGCGATCACCAGGGCGACCGGGAAGAAGATCGCCCATTTCGCGTCCCAGGCAGCGACGGCAAGCGCCTTTACGGAGGGGCGCTCCGTGTTGGCGACCACATAACCCCGGCGCTTGGCAATCACGTAGGCGGTGAACATAAGCACCGCCATCATCAGGAAACCGGGAACTATGCCGGCCAGGAACAGCCGGCCGATCGAGACATTGCCGATATAGCCGTAGAGGATGAGGCCGATCGACGGCGGGATGGTGGCAGTGATCAGCGAGCCGACGGCGATCGCCGCAGCCGAATAGCCCTTGCCGTAGCCCTTGGCGAGCATGGCGGGGCCGAGGATGCGCGCTTCCATCGCCGCGTCGGCGACGGCCGATCCGGACACGCCCCCCATCAGCGTGGAGAGCACGATGGCGACCTGCGCCAGACCGCCCGACATCCAGCCGACGGCCACCATGGAGACCTTCAGCAGGCGATCGGTGATGCCGCTGGCGTTCATCAGGTGTCCGGCCAGCACGAAGAAGGGGACTGCCAGAAGCGGAAAGCTCTGGCTCATCGAGGCGACCTTCTGCACCGCGATGGAGAGCGGCATGCCGGAATCCATGACGAAGAAGACGAAGCCGGCGATACCGGTGGCAAAGGCGACGGGCATGCCCGCCAGCATCAGCACGACGAAGACGACTGAAATCAGCAGCATTTCAAAGCTCCAGCGGTGGCGGGATGTCGCGGTCGGCGGCGGTGCGGGAATAGACCAGCACTTCCTGGCCGCGGCGACGCCATGCATCGATCATGTTGTGGACGAGGCTCGCGCCGAGCAGGAAGCATCCGACCGGAACCGAAGCCGTGACCCAGGCATACGAAAGCGTGGAATCGCCGAAGGTGCGTTCGCGGTTCATCATCGTCAGATGATAGCCCTCGACGGCCAGGACCCCGAGGAAAGCGAGGATGATCACGGCGCAGAGCATCTGAAGCCCCAGATGCGGCCGGTAGCCAAGATACTTGACCATGACCTCCATGCCGAGATGCGACTTGTCCCGCATCGCCTTGTTGGCGCCGAAGAAACACAGCCAGACGAACAGGAGCTGGGCCATGTCCACCGACCAGGTCAGCGGATAGCCGAAGAAGCGCATGATGGATGCGACGAAGACGAGACCGGTTATGGCGGCGAGCAGCGCGACGCTGATCACCAGCTCCAACCGACCGAGGAGCTTGAGCATGGGGAGACCTCCAGGGAGAACAGGACGCAGCCGAGCCTGCGTCCTGCATGAACCAACCGGAACCGGGAACGGTTACTGAGCGGCAATCGCCTGCAGCTTGTCGCGCAGTTCGCCGTAGCCGAGCGTGTCGTAGACGCCGGCGGTCGCCTCGCGGAACGGCGTGACGTCGATCTCGTTGATCGTCATGCCGGCCTCGGTCAGCTTCTTCTCGATTTCAGCGAGCTTGTCGCGGGTGCCGTAGGAGGCGATATCGCCCGCCTTCAACGCTTCTTCACGAAGCGTCACCTGATGCTCCGGCGGCAGGCTGTCGAACCACGACCCACTGGTCACAAGGCCGGTGATAAGGTTGATGTGGCCGGTCTTGGTGAGGTTCTTGGTCACTTCATAGAGCTTGGAGCCGTAACCGGCCGGAAGCTGTGCCTCGACCGAGTCGATCACCTTCTGCTCCAGCGCCGGATAGACTTCGGCATAGGGCATCGGCGTCGGCACGGCACCCATGGCCTTGACCGTCTCGACCCAGACCGGAGCACCCGGCGTGCGCATGCGGTTGCCGTTGAGGTCGGCCGGCGTCTTCACCGGATCGGCGGTCCACAAATGCCGCTCGCCCTGCCACCAGTTGAACGACAGGATCTGGTGGCCGGAGCTATCGTGCAGCTTCTTCACCCACTCCTCGAACAGGTCCGAGGTGACGACCTTGCGGATACCGTCATAGCCGGAGGCGAGATAGGGAGCGCCGAGCACGCCGAACTCGTTGACGAAGTTGGCGAGACGGCCGCCGTCGACCACCACGGCCACGGGCGCGCCGGCGCGGGCCTGTTCCAGCACGTCCTCATCGGCGCCGAGCTGGGAATTCGGGAACAGCTTGACCTCGAGCGCGCCGCCGGAGCGTTCCGCGACCGCCTTGCCGAACTCCTCGAGCCCCTTGCAGAGCGGGTCGTCGGCGGTCAGTGCCGTATTGATGCTGAGGGTATAGTCGGCCGCCATGGCCGGAAATGCGATTGCCACCACGCCGGCGGCGAGAATTGCCTTGAATGACGCGTATTTCATGATTTCCTCCCTTGAAAAAGCGATCCTTGCGACAAAGAATAGCCTTTCGTAGGCTAGAATGGTAGTATATGTCTGTCAACATGAACATCCAGAGCGAACTCGATCTTCTCCCCGACGACAGCGCCCGCGTGCGGCAGGCAACGATGGGAACCCGCGTCTTCGAAGCCCTGCGCCAGGCCATCGTCCAGTTGCAGCTTCGCCCCGGAAATCCGCTGTCGGAAGCCGATATCGGCCGCCAGCTCGGCGTGTCGCGCCAGCCGGTGCGCGAGGCCTTCATCAAGCTTGCCGAAACGGGACTTGTGGAAATCCGTCCGCAGCGCGGCACCTTCGTGCGGCTGATCTCGATCCGGGAGGTTGGCAATGCGCGCTTCCTGCGCGAGGCGATCGAGGTGGCGATCGTGAAGAAGGCGGCGGCGGAAGCGAGCGAGGAGGATATCGCGGCGCTCCGGCAACTGGTCGACGAGCAGAGCGCGGTGGCGGTCAACGGCGACAATGCCGCCTTCCTGCGGCTCGACGAAAAACTCCACCAGGTCATTGCCCGCAGTGCCGACTGCGAGGACGCTTGGCGGGTGCTGGAAGGCCTGAAGGCGCAGATGGACCGCGTGCGCTATCTCTCGCTACCCGAGGCGACACCACTCGAAACCATCATCGCCCAGCACGCCCGGATCGTCGACGCGATCTCACGCCACGCGCCGGAAGAAGCCGAACAGGCCATGCGCCAGCACCTCTCGGAAATCCTGTTCTCGCTGCCGAAACTGGCGGCGAAGTATCCGGCCTATTTCGTGGAGTGAAGCGAAATAAAATCCACTGTCATGGGCAGCGATTGCGCTCCATCTCTAGTGAAACCCATTTCTTCAACCACTTTTTTTAATGTGGTTGCAAGCCGATAGGCCAAATCACCACGGGATAACGCTGCAATACGGTCGCAGCGCGCTTGCGCGATTCTTTCGTAAATGGTTTTGTCGGAGTCGCTTTGATTTGCGGACACAGCGGCTTCCAAACCCGCTGGCCAAGCGGGTCCAAACCGTTTGGTGCATTGCTGCTTACCTAGTAGTGGAGTGGAAGGAAAACGGCTTCCAAAACCCTTTCCCTTCCCTCTGCGCTCCAATCCCTGAAAGGGATGGTTACATGTGTGCAGTCATTCTTGCCCCTTGGCAATCCTCTTCCACATTCATCCAAAAGTTTTGTTTAGTTTAACTATCGCTCTATGCGTAGTTACAACGCGGCGGATTGATCAGCTCAGCTGCTAGGGAACGAAGCATCTTCCGCTTGCGTACGGCGGCCGGTGTCCCCCATGATTGCGGGATCAGGAGGCGCGCATGCATTCGGTCAGGCAACCGGGCAGGACGATTGGTGATTTCTGCCGGCCGGAGCAGATGGCACTGGTCGTCTACGACATGCAGATCGGGATCATCAGCCAGCTTTCGAACGGTGCGGATATCGTCGCGCGGGTTCTGTCCGTCCTGACAGCCGCACGGGCCTCGAATTTTCCGGTGATCTTCATGCGGCACATGTCCGCGCCGCTCAAGCTGATGGGCGCATTCCAGCGCCGTCAGGCCATGGCGTGGCAAAGGCTCGATGATCCCGCCGACATCAAGCCCTGGTTTCTCCGGGGAAGCCCGGGCTTCGACATCGTGCCCGAACTGGCGCCCCGCGACGACGAGATCGTGCTCGACAAGATCACCTTCTCGGCGTTCGAGGGTACGCCGCTCTCGATCATTCTCCGCGACCTCGGCCTGACCAGCTTCGCAATCTGCGGCGTGGCGACCGAAATCGGCATCGAACCGACGGTGCGCCATGGCGCCGACCTCGGGCTCGTGCCGCTGGTAATCCGCGATGCCTGCGGTGCCGGACACGCCGAGGCAGCCGAACGCGCCCTCGCCAACATCGCCTTCATGGGCGACGCACTGATCTGCGAGGCAAACGAATTCATCGCGGCCACTGGACGTCATTGACACCCGGCGAAGCCTTCCTTGAGGGTGCCTCGACCACCACCACGCTGCCTTGCGACAAAATGAGACTTGAATAGGAAGGTTTTTTTGGTAGAGCACGCGCAACGTCCACGGTGAACGCGCATGCCTTCCCCTCGCCCTTTCCTCATCGGTTTTTTCAGCTTCGCCATCTGCATGGCGGGCTGGTGGGGCGTCTCTTCGGCCGGGCTCGTCAATGCCTTTCTCCTGCCGTCACCCCAGCGGGTCGTCACTGCGCTCGCCGATCTGTGGGCATCCGGCGAGCTGCTTCACCACATAGCCGCAAGCGTAAACCGGGTCTTGATCGGCTATGCCCTGGCCGTGCTGCTGGCTATCCCGCTTGCCATCGCCATGTCGGTCAACCGCCCGCTCAAGGCGTTCCTCGAGCCGATCCTCGAGTTCCTGCGCCAGATCCCGCCGCTGGCTCTCATGCCGCTCCTGATGCTGTGGCTCGGGATCGGCGAAACGCAGAAGGTGGGCATCATCGTTCTCGCCTGTTTCTTCCCGATATTCCTCGGCATGCGCGGCGGCATCGCGCAGGTGGACTCCAAGCTCATCGAGGTCGGCAAGGTCTGCGGCTTCAGCCGTCGCGAGATCATCCGACGCATCATCGTCCCCTCCTCGCTTCCGGCGCTCACCATCGGGCTGAGGATTGGCCTCGGCTACAGCTGGCGCGCGCTCGTGGGCGCCGAACTGATCGCCTCCTCCGCAGGGCTCGGCTACATGATCACCGATGCGCAGGATCTCGCGCGCACCGATATCGTGCTCGCCGGCATCGTGGTGATCGGCGCGATCGGCCTGCTTTCGGATTTCCTGCTGAAGCGCTGCTTCCAGCGCCTTGCGCCATGGCTGGCATCGGACCTGGAGATGGCCCGTGCTTGAGCTCGTCGGGATCGGCAAGAACTACAGCGTGTCAGGCCAGAGGCTCGCCGCGCTCGCCGACATCGATCTGTCGTTCGCCCCGGGGAGCTTCACGGTCATCGTCGGGCGAAGCGGCTGCGGAAAGACCACGCTGCTGCGCATCATCGCCGGGCTGACCTCTCCCGACACCGGCGAAATCCGCAACAGCGGCGGGGCGAGGCCGAGGGTCAGTGTCGTCTTCCAGGAGCCCCGGCTGATGCCCTGGCTCAACGTCTTCGACAACATCGCATTCGGGCTCAAGGGGCGTCTCGATCGCACAAGCCTCGAAGCGCGGGTCGGGGCCATTCTCGAGGTCACCGGACTGGCCGCCTTCGCCGGTGCGCTGCCCAGCCAGCTTTCCGGCGGAATGGCGCAACGGGCAGCCCTGGCGCGTGCGCTGGTCATGGAACCGGACCTGCTTCTGATGGACGAGCCGTTTGCGGCACTGGATGCCTTCACCCGGCGCAGCATGCAGAACGAGCTGGTCTCGCTGTGGCAGGAGCGGAAGGCCACGGTCGTGTTCGTTACCCATGACGTCGAGGAAGCCGTCGTGCTCGGCCAGCGCGTCGTGGAGCTTTCCGCCGGCCGCGTCGTCGGCCGGGAAGAGGTGAACCTCCCCTACCCCCGCGATCCGACCGGCCCCGGCGAGGCGGCCTGTCGCCGATCGATACTCACACGGCTTCTTTCCCCGGCGCAGGCCGGCCCTTCAACTGATAGCACCCAGGAGAACCAACCTTGAAACTGATCCGCAATCTCGCGCTCGCATTGTCGCTGATCGCCACCCCGGCCGTGGCCGCAGACCAGCCTTCCAGCGTTCGCATCACCTATGTGACCGCTCCCTTCAACGTGCCGTCGATCGTCATGCGCAAGAAGGGCTTCCTCGACGAGGCCTTCGCGGCCAAGGGCATAAAGGTGGAGAACCCGAAGATCACCTCCGGCGCCCAGCAGACCCAGGCCATTGCCGCCGGTGAGATCGATATCGCGAGCGTGCTTGGCGGCACCTCGGCGATCCTCGCCAAGGCAAACGGCGTCGACCTGAAGATCATCGCGGCCTATGCCCGCTCGCCGAAGGCCTACTTCCTGATGACGCGGGCCGACGGACCTTCCGCCCTTGCCGACCTGAAGGGCAAGAAGATCGCGGGACCCAAGGGCACCGTGCTGAACCAGCTGCTGGCCGCCGCACTCGCCAAGGAAGGCCTCACGCTGAAGGATGTCGAATACATCAACATGGACCTGCCGAGCGCACGGGCGGCACTCCTCAGCGGCCAGGTGGATGTCGCAACCCTTGCCGGCGCCAATGCCGTCGAGGTCGAGAAAGCCGGCGGCAAGGCACTGACCAGCGGTGAAGGTCTCATCAAGCCGACCACCGTCATTGCTGCCCGCACCGATTTCCTGAACGACCACCCGGATCTGGTCCAGGCGTATTTCGATGCCCACTACAAGGCGCTCGCCTTCATGAAGGAAAACCCGGAAGAAGCGCTCGCCATCGCGGCCGAGGAGCAGAAGATCTCGATCGAGGACGCAAAGGCGCAGATGCCGCTTTACGACTTCACGCCGGCCATGACCGATGACGACATCGCCAATCTTTCCGCCGACCAGGACTTCATGATCGAGAGCGAGATGCTGCCGAAGGCAAACGCGATCGACATCAAGGCCGATCTCGTTGCCCCGATCGCCTTCGAGGCAAAGTAAATCTCTCGAGACCGGGACGCCTCCCGTCCCGGTCTCACCCTTCTTTCAACGCTGGCCGACCGCAATGAAACTCTCGATACTGGACCCCATCCAAATCCCCAAGGGCATGACATCCGCCGGAGCACTGCAAAGCTCTATCGCCCTGGCGCAGGAAGTGGAGAAGCTTGGCTACACCCGTTACTGGGTGGTGGAGCATCACGGTATCCGTTTCGAGGCAAACCCCGCGCCGGAGGTCTTCGTGGCGGCGCTCGCCGGTGCAACCAGCAAGATCCGCATCGGCGCGGGCGGCGTGCTGCTCAACCACTACAGTCCCTATAAGGCAGCAGAGGCGATGCGCACGCTGAATGCGCTTTTTCCGGGACGGATCGACGTCGGCATCGGCCGCGCAACGGCTGGCGTAAAGGCCGATACGGCGCTCAAGCGGATCCGAACGGTCGAGACACCCGACGACCATGAGGAGCAGGTAAGCGAATTCCTGGGCTGGCTCGGCAATGACCTGCCGGAAAGCTCGCCGTTCCACGGGCTTTCGATCATGCCGGACGAGCCGGCGGGACCGCTTCCGTGGATCCTCGCGGCAACCGAAGGCAGCGCGATCCGTGCCGCCCGTCACGGCCTCGCCCTGGCCTGCAGCGCCTTCCATGTGCCGGCCAACGCGCCTGGCGCCATTGCTGCCTATCGCCAGCACTTCTCGCCGTCGAAGTGGAACGCCGGTATCGCCGAACCCCAGATCCTGCTTGCACTCAGGGTCATCATCGGCGAGACGCAGGAAGAGGCCGAGCGACTGGCGATGCCGGTGCGCGCCGTCTTCAAGCTCCGGCGCCAGGACGGCATATTCCTGGACACCCTGCCGAGCCTCGAAGAGGCCGAAGAGATCCTCGGAGGAAGGCTTGCCGCCGAGGATGCCGATTGGCCCGACTATCTGATCGGCACGCCGGAGCGCGTGCGCCAGGTGATCGAACGCATGTCGCGCGACACCGGCGTCGACGAGTTCATGGTCCAGGAGTTCCTGGACGACCCGGCCCTGCGCCTGCGCAACTACACGCTACTGATGAACGCGTTCCGATAAGCGCGACACGGCGGGAGGAGAAGGGCATTCATCGAGGCGACTCGAGGAGTGTCATGTCTTCCGGTTGTGAAAATGGGCTGGCTGGGGTGCCTGGATTCGAACCAGGGAATGGCGGTACCAAAAACCGCTGCCTTACCGCTTGGCTACACCCCAACAGGCGCGAAGGGCCGGACGAGAACGGGTCCGCTTCGCGAAACGCCGCCTGATTAGCAAAGCTCGGCGGTGGCGGCAATCTCCGCGTGAGTGTTTTTTCACAAGAGGCCCGGAGCCCCTCGCATCCTGGACAGGGATTTCCGCCGTCTGACGCAACTGACCCCAGTTGCCGTTCATTTTGCCGCGGTCCCGGAACATCGCCGCGCGCCGTTTGTTCTTCCTGTCATCCTCCGATAAATGGCAAAGGAGACATTCCCATGACCTCCATCCAATCCGCCCGCGTGCTCATTCTCGCCACCGATGGCTACGAGCGCTCCGAACTGCGCGTGCCCTACGACGTACTCAGAGGCAAAGGCGCCACCGTGCGGATCGCCTCGCTGGAGAAGCGGCCGATCAGGAGCTGGGACCAGAAGGACTGGGGCGACATGATCGACGTCGACGTCACCGTTGCCGACGCAAAGGTCGACGATTTCGACGCGCTGGTCATTCCGGGCGGCCAGATCAATCCCGACCTGCTGCGCAAGGAAGACGGCGCGGTGAAGCTGGTCAAGGATTTCGTCGCAAGCGGCAAGCCGGTCGCCGCGATCTGTCACGGGCCGTGGCTGCTGGTGGAAGCCAGCGCGCTCAAGGGGCGCAAGGCGACTTCCTACGAATCGATCCGCACAGATCTCGTCAACGCCGGCGCGCTCTGGCGCGACGAGGCGGTGGTGACCGACGAGGGCATCATCACCTCCCGCTCTCCCGGAGACCTGGACGCCTTCGTGGCGAAGGTGGTCGAGGAGATCGAGGAAGGCCCGCACGCGCGCCGGGCCGCGTGAGGCGAGGCAGGGCGCGCCGACCGGCGACGTGGCGGAAAGCCGGCATGCCCTGCCCCTCACCCTACCCTCTCCCCGCATTGCGGGGAGAGGGTTAGCAGCGGTCGCCTCATGCGACCTTTTCCATTGCACCCTCCACGACATCGGGTAAAACTTCAGTCTTCGCACCTGCAGCAAAAAGCGAGCGTCGATGGCCGAGGAACAACCGCATTTCGATCTGGAATTCCAGCCGGCGCACGAGACCGCCGTGCCGGTGGCGAAGGATGTGTTGCGCGTGACGGTCAACAATCCGGGTCCGTTCACCTTCCACGGCACCAATTCCTACGTGGTCGGCAAGGACAGCGTTGTGGTAATCGATCCCGGCCCGGAGGACGAGACGCATCTTGCCGCCTTACTGGCGGCGATCGGCGGGCGTCCGGTGAGCCATATCCTTGTCAGCCACACGCATCGGGACCATTCGCCGCTCTCCAGGCGACTGAAGGAAGCGACCGGCGCACCGATCGTCGCGGAGGGACCGCACCGGCCTTCCCGACTGCTGCACGACGGCGAAATCAATCCGTTTTCGGAAAGTTCGGACAGCGCGTTCGTGCCCGACATCGCCGTGACCGATGGCGAGCGGATCGAGGCCGACGGCTTCTCGCTCACGGCGATCCTGACGCCGGGACATACCGCCAACCACGCCGCCTTCGCGCTCGATGGCACCGGCATCCTGTTTTCCGCCGACCATGTGATGGCCTGGTCGACCTCGATCGTCGCCCCGCCCGATGGCGCGATGAGCGATTACATGGCCTCACTCGACCGGCTGCTTGCGCGCGAGGACCGGGTGTACTTTCCCGGCCATGGCGGACCGGTGAAGGATCCGCCGGCCTTTCTGCGCGGACTCAGGACACACCGGCGCATGCGCGAGCGCGCGGTTCTGGAGCGCATCAAGGCCGGCGACCGGCTGATCCCGGACATGGTGAAGGTGATCTATGCCAGCACGGCGCCGCACCTGCACGGGGCGGCGGCACTTTCGGTGCTCGCGCATCTGGAGGACCTGGTGGAAAAGGGCCTGGTCGCCACCGACGGGCCGCCGCGCCTCACCGGCGCCTACCGGCCAAGCTGACCGTCAGTCACCGGCAATCCCGAGAAGCTCAGCGTCGAGCGCGCGCAGGAAGGTCTGCGCGATTGCCGCGCTGAAACCGAGGTCGTGCGGGCCGTAGCGGCTTTGCACGCGCACGTCGACAAGCGTGGTTTCCTCTTCCTCGCGCAGACGGATCATCGCGTCAAAGGGCAGGCCGAGGATGAGAGTGCGGGTTTCAGCCTGCAGCAGCACGGTGCCGACCGGAGCGCCCGGAACCGACATCTGCGGTTCCAGCGGACGCGGCTGCGGGATCGGTCCGATTTCCGGCGCAACGTCTTCCCGCACAGACTCCTCCGGCCCGCCGGCCAGTTCTGTATCGTCCGGCGCTTCCGGCAAGAGTTCGGGCACGGCATATTCCGTTCCCCGCGTCGCCACGATCGTCCATCGGCTCGCCTCCGCCACCCGGCGGACTGCCTCGTAGACGCGGTCGAGTGCGCCCTCGTAGCGGCGCGCCGCCAGCGCCGGATAGGCGCGCAGCTGCGCCTCGCGGCTTTCGGGCAAGATCGCCGGCCGGGGCAGCCATTTCTGGTCGAACTCGATCTCCTGCAGGAAAGCGGGTGTGTCGGCAGAATCGGTGGTGACGTCGTAGAGTTCCGGCAGGGCGACATAATGCCAGATCCCGAAGATGGCGACGCCGAGGGGAAGCGCCGCGTAGGCGAGCGCCTTGGCCGCCGCGACGCCGCCGAGCGCACCGACCTGCCAGAGGCGGGCGAGGCCATAGACGGCGAGCGGCACCGCAAGCGCCGCCGGAACCGCGGCAGCGAGTGCCAGCGCTGCGAAGTCCGGCGTCTCGAGCGGACCGAACCGATGGGCGAGCGCGGCGATCACGATCATCGCCAGCGCGAAGACGGCGAGCCTGCGGGCGAAAAAGGCGGATCGGGAAACCGGTCTGTCGAAGCGGGTCTTCATGGGCGTTCCATCAAGCCAGCCCTGGCTGGCGCGAGGCTGGCTGCGGCATGGCTCACGGCTCCTCGTCGGTCGGATCGGGTATTTCGATTACCGTGCCGTCGTCGAGCTGGATACTGTTCTGCTCACCGATCTGCGGCGGAGGTGGCGCTTCGCGTTTCGGCGGCAGGTAGAGCGAAACGCCGACGACCACGCCGATCACGGCAAGCCAGCTGCCGATAATGCGTGCCGGGATCTTCAACCACGCCCCCCGGAACTGGCGCAACACAAGCCCCGGCGCGGTGACCAGCCAGACGGCACAGAACAGCGCGCCCGAGGCGAAATCGGCAATGCCGACGCCGAGGTCATCGAGACCGACGAACAGCGACATGGAAAAGGCAACGACGGCGGCCGCGACCAATGCGGCGTAATTACGCCACTTGCCCGGCAGCCAGAGCACGAAGCCGGTCAGGATCACCGCCGTCGGAGCGACGAGGAAGAGATTGTAGCCGAACACGGTCTCGCGGATGAGGCCGAAGACCTCGTCGAAGAAGATCAGCATCGGCAGCATGACCGCGGTGAAAACGATCGGGATTGCGGCAGTCCGGCGCGGCGTCTCGGCCATGGCGAGACAGACGGAGAGACCGAGCATGGCAAGCACGAGGTCATAAACCGAGAGCGTGAACAGCCAGCCGAGCTCGAGGAAGCCGTAGTCGTGCGGGATCGCCTGCGAAAGGAGCACGACGACGAAGCCCAACGCCAGCCAGGCGGCGGACCAGCGGAAGGCCGGGGTTTTGCTGACGTGACGGAACCGGTCCATCCGCGACGGCGCTACCTGAGCGGCAGGGCCTGCGGCCGCAAGCAGACGCTGACGCCTGCGGCGTTCGGCTCGGCTTTCGCCGGCAATCGCCTCGCTGCTACCGGGTTTGTCGTTGCCGCGCGCCGCCACGGATCAGAGCACCGCGTTGACGACGAAATAGACCCCGCAGAGCGCGACGAGGCCACCGAGCGCCCGCACGAGCCGCCCCTCCCTGATGCCGCCGAGCAGCAGGCCGATGCCGACGCCGACGACATGGATCAGGCCGGTGGCGACGACGAAACCGACAGCATAGGCAGCCGGGTCGGCAGCGCTCGGCAATTCCTGGCCGTGGGCATAGCCATGGAAGATGGCGAAGACCGAAATAAGGAGAAGCGCCACCGCTTCCGGCGCCTTCCAGGCGGCGGCTATGGCAAGCCCGAGCACCAGGACCGAGAGGCCGATACCGAGTTCCATGACGGGAATCGTGAAGATCTCCGTCATACCGACGATACCGCCGATGCACATGATCAACGGGAAGGTGGCCGGCAGCGACCAGACGGACCGGCCGCCGAGCTGCGCGCCCCATAGACCGACGGCCAGCATGGCGAGCAGGTGATCGGGACCGAGCAGCGGATGCTCGAAGCCCGAGCCGAACCCGCCCATGGCGCCGCCGAGCATATGTGCCTCGGCCTGCCCGATCATCGTCATCATGACGGCGATTGCCCCGAGAAGCGCCACTGCCGGATTGCTGAACCGCATGGACTCACCTCCGCGATCGTTTCCGCGACGCTATCCCACAGTCGACGGAGTTTGTCACGTCAGGGCGTGCCGGTCGATGTCCACCCTCCCCTCGACGGGGAGGGTCGGCTGTACCGTCTCCCTGCGTGCAAGGAGGTTATCGCCTTTGAGGTGCGAGACGGCGCGACGCGCTCCTTCCGATCTCCCCCTTGAGGGCGAGATGTCACGAAGTGACAGAGGGGGCGGTACGGCACGATATGCGGTCGATGACGTGCTCGAAGGTCCCCCCCCCTCTGCCCTACCGGGCATCTCTCCCTCAAGGGGGGAGATCGGCTGGGCGCATCGTCCCACTCCCCCTACGCGGTTTCCCGTGTCGCCAGCAGAACCTGAGCCCTTGCGGCCTGCGTCCGTCTCCCCGCTTGCGGGGAGAAGGTGGCGGAAGACGGATGAGGGGCAGCAGTGCGTGACCTAAACCTTCCCGCTCGCGATTGCCGCCTGGGCGGCGGCGAGCCTGGCGATCGGGACGCGGAAAGGGGAGCAGGAGACGTAGTCGAGCCCGACGTCCTCGCAGAAGTGGATCGAGGACGGATCGCCACCGTGTTCGCCACAGATACCGAGCTTCATGTCGGGCCGGGTCTGGCGACCGCGGTCCGCAGCGATGCGGATCAATTCACCGACGCCGTCGAAGTCGAGCGAGATGAACGGGTCCTGCTCTATGATGCCCTTCTTCTGGTAGGTCGGGATGAAGGCGGAGGCATCGTCGCGGGAAATGCCGAACGTGGTCTGCGTCAGGTCGTTGGTGCCGAACGAGAAGAATTCGGCTGCCTCGGCGATGACGTGGGCGCGAAGGGCGGCGCGCGGCAGCTCGATCATGGTGCCGACGAGATAGGAAATCTCCATGTCCGCCTCGTCCATGACGGCGCGCGCTACCCGCTCGATCACGCCCTTCACATAGTCCAGTTCGGAGCGCAGCCCGACCAGCGGCACCATGATTTCCGGCACCACAGGGGCGCCCGTCTCACGAGCGGCCTCGACCGCCGCCTCGAAAATGGCGCGGGCCTGCATCTCGGCGATCTCGGGATAGGAGATCGCAAGGCGACAGCCGCGATGGCCGAGCATGGGGTTGAACTCATGCAGCGCATCAATGCGGCGGCGCATGAAGCCCGGCTCCATGTCCATGGCGGCCGCGACCTCCTCGATCTCCTCGTCGGTCTTCGGCAGGAATTCGTGCAGCGGCGGGTCGAGCAGGCGGATCGTCACCGGCAGGCCGTGCATGATGACGAAGAGCTCGGTGAAGTCGGAGCGCTGCATCGGCAGCAGCCGGTCGAGCGCCTGACGGCGGCCCTGCTCGTCCTCGGCGAGGATCATCTCGCGCATCGACTGGATGCGGTCGCCCTCGAAGAACATGTGTTCGGTGCGGCAGAGCCCGATGCCCTCAGCGCCGAAGGAGCGGGCGGCACGGGCGTCGACCGGGGTGTCGGCGTTGGTGCGCACGGTCATGCGGCGCAGGCCGTCGGCCCATTGCATCAACCGGGCGAAATCCCCCGACAGTTCCGGCTGCAGCATCGGCACGTGGCCCTTCAGCACTTGGCCGGAGGAACCGTCGATGGTGATGACGTCGCCCTTGCGGAGCGTCACGCCGACGCCGATCAGGAGTTCATTGCGCGGATCGACGCGCATGGTGCCGGCGCCGACGACGCAGGGGATACCCATGCCGCGGGCGACCACAGCCGCGTGGCTGGTCATGCCGCCGCGCGTCGTCAGGATACCTTCGGCCGCGTGCATGCCGTGGATGTCCTCGGGGCTGGTCTCGACACGGACCAGGATGACCTTGCGCCCTTCCTCCTCCGCAATCACCGCCTCTTCCGCGCTGAAAACGATCTCGCCGGTCGCCGCGCCCGGGGAGGCAGGCAGACCGGAGCCGATCACCTCACGCCCGACGCGCGGATCGATGGTGGGATGGAGGAGCTGGTCCAGCGAGGCGGGATCGATGCGGGCGACGGCCTCCGCCTCAGTGATCAGGCCCTCATCGACCATGTCGACTGCGATCTTCATCGCCGCCTTGGTGGTGCGCTTGCCCGACCTCGCCTGCAGCATCCAGAGCTTGCCGCGCTCGATGGTGAATTCGAGGTCCTGCATGTCGCGGTAATGCGCTTCGAGCCGGTCGCAGATCGCCCTGAACTCGGCGAACGCCTCCGGCATCAGCTTTTCCATCGAGGGCTTGTCGGAGACGGCGGCAAGCCGCCCTTCCTCGGTGATCGACTGCGGCGTGCGGATGCCGGCGACCACGTCCTCGCCCTGGGCGTTGACGAGAAACTCGCCGTAAAGCTCGCGCACTCCGGTCGAGGGGTTGCGGGTAAAGGCGACGCCGGTCGCCGAAGTGGAGCCGAGATTGCCGAATACCATGGCCTGAACGGTGACCGCCGTGCCCCATTCCGAGGGAATGCCGTGCAGGGCGCGATAGGTGACGGCGCGCGGGTTCATCCAGCTTGCGAAAACAGCGCCGATCGCGCCCCAGAGCTGGACGAAGGGATCCTGCGGGAAGGTTTCGCCCAGCTCCTCCTCGATCACCGCCTTGTAGAGACCGATGATATGCTGCCATTCGACCGCCGAAAGCTCGGTGTCGAGGTCGTGGCCTAGGCGTGCCTTCTCGTGCTCGAGGATCTCCTCGAACACCTCGTGGTCTAGGCCCATGACGACATCGCCGTACATCTGGATGAAGCGGCGATAGCTATCCCAGGCAAAACGGGCATCGCCCGCCTGGTGGCCGAGCGCCTGCACGGTCGCGTCGTTGAGGCCGAGATTGAGAACGGTGTCCATCATGCCGGGCATGGAGGAACGGGCGCCCGAGCGGACGGAGACGAGCAGAGGGTTTTCGATATCACCGAACCTGCGGCCGGTCGCGGCCTCGATACCCGCGAGCGCATCGAGGACCTCCGCCCTCATATCCTCGGGCAGGGAGCGGCCATTGGCGTAATAAAAAGAACAGGCGTCGGTAACAATGGTAAAGCCCGGCGGCACCGGCAGGCCGAGAATGGCCATTTCCGCCAGATTGGCACCTTTTCCTCCCAGACGGTCGCGATCGGCGGCCCGGCCCTCGGCCACGCCGTTGCCGAACGTGTAGACCCACTTGGTCATTGCCCTTTTCTCCACCCAAAACGGCTACAATGGCGTTTACAGGAATTGTGACGGATTGAAAACGTTCACCTCCAAGAAAATGCTGCATTGCATCATAATTGCGGCAGAGACCTGATTTCGTTGGAAAAATCACTGTGTTCAAACGGATGCACGCCGCACCAGCCGGTGTAACCCGGAGGCTCCGTTCGGAATTTTTACGCACGCTGCGCTATGGCAGCGGAGGCGTCAGAACGGCCTGCTCGGCCTCGCTCGGCTCGCCGAGCAGCTGTTCGCCGGCTTTCGTATCCCGGATCAGCATCACCACCCGCTTGCCATCGGCCGAAAACAGCACGCGGATCTCGCTGTCGGGACAATTCTTCGGCTGGCAGGCCCGGAACAGTTCCATCGGCGTGCCGGCCACCTCGACGGCTTCCGAGGCGAGCGCGACATAGTTGTCGCGCGAGATCATGTTGCGCACCCAGTTCGGAATGCCGCCGCGTCCCCGGACGAGCTTCGCCAGAGCCGCCCGATGCGTCTCGGATTCCGCCACCACGCGGAAGAGGAAGCGGCCGGAAAGGTCCTGCTGGGCAATAGCCGACGCGAAAGGGATGAGGGCGAGGAAAAGGAGAATGACGGTGCGTTTCATCGGCATTGCCTGGTCGCGACTGGGCAAGCGTAGCGGGATAAGGTGCCCGGAAGATAGATGAAGGACAAATCCGTCATCCGCCGCCTTACACCGCTTCCTTCTCGCGCAGGGCCTCCGCCGTCTGCAGGTCCACAGACACGAGCTGAGAGACACCCTGTTCAGCCATGGTGACGCCGAACAGGCGGTTCATGCGGGCCATGGTGATGGGGTTGTGGGTGATGATGAGGAAGCGCGTCTCGGTCGAGGACGCCATTTCCTCCATCAGGTTGCAGAAGCGCTCGACATTGTGGTCGTCGAGCGGCGCGTCGACTTCGTCGAGGACGCAGATCGGCGCCGGGTTTGTGAGGAACACCGCGAAGATCAGCGCCATTGCCGTCAGTGCCTGTTCGCCGCCGGAGAGCAGCGTCATGGTCTGCGGCTTCTTGCCCGGCGGGCGGGCGAGGATTTCGAGGCCTGCCTCCAGCGGGTCATCGCTCTCGATCAGTTGAAGCTCGGCGGTGCCGCCGTTGAAGAGATGGGTGAAAAGACGCTGGAACTGGGCGTTGACGACGTCGAAGGCGGCGATCAGGCGTTCGCGGCCTTCGCGGTTGAGACTCTGGATCGCGCCGCGCAGCTTGCGGATCGCGTCGATCACGTCGTCACGTTCCTTGACCAACGCGGAGAGGCGATCGGACAGTTCCTTCTGCTCCTCATCGGCGCGCAGGTTCACGGCGCCGAGGCGTTCGCGCTCCATCTTCAGCCGGTCGAGCTCGCGCTCAACCTCGCGCAGGTCCGGGATATCGGCAGGGTCGCGAAGGCCCGTGAGCTGGAAGGCGCCGGCCGGCTGGACGTTCAGCGCCTCGCCGATGCGCTGCTCGGTCTCCTGCCGACGCTCGCGGGCGGAGACGAGGCGTTCCTCGGCGCGGCCGCGGCGTTCTCGGCTTTCGGCCAATTCGGAAAGCGCGGTCGCAGCCTTCTGGTCGGCGGCGCGCTGGAGCGTCTCGGCCTCGACCAGCCGGTCGGCGGCAGCCTTGCGGGCGACCTCGGCTTTCTGCAACTCATCGAGCAGGGCGTGGCGCTTTTCATCGAACTCTTCCGGCGCAAGGTCGAGCGAGGAAATCTCCTCGCGGGCCTCGGCCTCGCGGTCGCGCAGCGTGGCAATGTGCTGCTCGGCGCTCGCGGCGCGCTGCTGCCAGGTCGACCTCTCCTGCCCGATCGCCAGAATGCGGCGGCGGCGCTGGTCGTTTTCGCGATTCAGGTTCTCATAGACGGCACGGGCTTCCGCCAGCACGGCGCGGCCGGTGGCCACGGCCGCCTGCTGATCGCGCAGGCGGGCGTCGATATCGGCGAGGTCGGGCACGTCCTCCATGGCGATGCGGGCGTTCTCCTCCTGCTCCACCACTTCCTCGATCTGGCCGGTGAGACTGTTCAGCGCCTCCTCGACCACGTCGCGGCGGCGGATCAGGTCGCCGGAGGCACGTTCGGCCACGGCCAGGGCTTCGCGGGCCTCGGCGAGCTGGCGGACGGCGAGACGCTGGCGTTCGCGCGCCTCGGCCAGCCGTTCCTCGGCAAGGCCGATGGCCTCGTGGGCAGCGGCCTGACGTTCGCTGGCTTCGGCCAGCATCTCGCGTGCTTCCTCGGTTTCCGCTTCCAGCTCTGCAAGCCGGTTCTTCTGCGCGAGGCGAAGGGCGGCGGCGCTCGGTGCTTCGGAGCCGCGCACGTGGCCGTCCCAGCGGTAGACGGCGCCCTCGCGGGTGACGAGGCGCTGGCCCGGTGCCAACCGGGACATCAGGTGGCGGGCTTCTGCCTCGGTAACAACACCAATCTGGCGAAGCCGCCGATGCAGCGCTTCCGGGGCGCGCACATGGCTGATCAGCGGCACGGCGCCTTCGGGAAGCGGCGGATCGTCCGCGCCCGTGCCGTTTGTCAGCCAATGGGCAGGCGCGCGCGGATCGGAGGGAGATTCGAGATCGTCGCCGAGCGCTGCACCCAGTGCGGTCTCGAAGCCGCGATCGACGTCGAGTTCGTCGGCGACGGGCGGGAAGTCTCCAGCGGCAGCGGAGCTCGCCAGCATCTTCGCGATGGTGCGGGCCTCGGTTTCCAGCGCGTTCAGCCGGCCGCGCGCTGCCTCCACCGGCTGGCGGGCGACTTCCTCCTCGCGGCGAGCCTTCGCCACTGCCTCGTCAGCCTCGGCAACGCGGGTCTCGCATTCCTCGATGAGGATTTCGGCAGCCTCGACCAGTTCCTGCTTTTCGGCCGGATCGGGCAATTCGGCGATCTTCGCGGCAATGGTTTCGAGCTCGGCCTTGGCCTCGCCCGCCTGCCGGTCGAGACGCTGGCGGCGCTCGGCCAGATCGCGGATCGCCTTTTCCAGCTGGTTGCGACCGGCGGCGGCCTCGGCGCGTTCGGCGGTGAGGGCAGCAAACACACGCTCGGCCTCGGCGAGGTCGGCGGCGGCGGCCTCGAAGGCAGCGCGCGTTTCCTCCGACTGCCGGTCGGAATCGGCCAGCACCTCCTGAAGTTCCGCTTCCTCGGCGGCAAGCCGTTCGAGGACTTCGGCATTGTCGGCGACGAGGCGTTCCTCGCGGCGGATGTCCTCGTCGAGCTGGGCCAGCCGGCGGGTCAGTTCCTCGCGGCGACGTAGGAGGCGGGAAGCCTCCTCGTCGAGCTGGGTACGAGCGATCTGCAGGCGCTGCAGGGCGGCTGCAGCCGCGGCTTCCGCCTCGCGCAGTTCCGGCATCTTGAGGCTCGCTATCGCCTGCGCCTTCGCAGCCTCCATCTGGATCTGCGCCTTTTCCGCCACCACCGAGGTTGCCTGATTGAGCGCGCTGTCGGCTTCGGCTTCCGCCTCCTTGGCCTGGACCCAGCGGATATAGAGCAGCATGGCCTCGCGGGCGCGGATGTCGGCGGAGAGCGCCTTGAAGCGGTTGGCCTGACGGGCCTGGCGCTTCAGGCTCTCGATCTGCCCCTCGAGCTGGACGGTGATATCCTCCAGCCGTTCGAGATTGGTCTCGGCGGCGCGCAGGCGAAGCTCCGCCTCATGGCGGCGGGAATGCAGGCCGGAAATGCCGGCCGCCTCTTCGAGCAGTTGCCGGCGGGCCTGGGGCTTCGCCTGGATCAGCTCGCCGATGCGGCCCTGCCCGACCATCGACGGCGAGCGGGCGCCGGTAGAGGCATCAGCGAACAGGAGCTGCACGTCCTTGGCGCGCGCCTCCTTGCCGTTGATGCGGTAGACGGAACCGGCCTCGCGCTCGATGCGGCGCGTCACCTGAATCTCGTCGGCGTCATTGAAGGCTGCGGGCGCGGTGCGGTCGGAGTTGTCGAGATAGAGGCCGACCTCGGCCGTGTTGCGGGCCGGACGGTTGCCCGAGCCGGAGAAGATCACGTCGTCCATGCCGGACGCGCGCATGTTCTTGTAGGAGTTTTCCCCCATCACCCAGCGCAACGCCTCGACGAGGTTCGACTTACCGCAGCCGTTCGGCCCGACTACGCCGGTCAGGCCGCGCTCGATGATGAACTCGGTGGGCTCGACGAAGGTCTTGAAGCCGAGCAGGCGCAGTTTGGTGAACTTCATGGGAGAACTCCATGAAGCGTCGCACTTCGGGAGTTACCCCCCTCTGTCACTTCGTGACATCTCCCCCTCAAGGGGGGAGAACGGTAGGCCGCCGCTTGCGCCACTCCTTCGAAAAACCCGCTGAAATTGCGGGAAGCCCACGGCTCCTGCGATCTCCCCCCTTGAGGGAGAGATGCCCGGCAGGGCAGAGGGGGGTGTTTCACCCTCACCCGCGCAAAGGCACGACCTTCCCCATCAAGAGGCAAGTAAAAAACGGGCGAGCGGAGTTCTCCGCCGCCCGTATTACCGAAAGAGCGTCGATCAGAGGAGGCTGTCGATAAGGGCCGACATAGTGTCAACCGACATGTCTCCAGAATAGGCCTTGCCATTGATAAGGAACGTCGGCGTGGACTGGACACCGAATTCCTTGGCGCCGCGCTCGCGCACCGCAGTCACATCAGCGGCTAGCTGCTGGTTCGTCAAGCAGGCTTCGAAGCTCTCCTGTGTAAAACCGGCGAGTTTGGCGTTCTGAAGCATTGCGCCGCGCACATCGCCGTCCGCCGGGGCCGCCCAGGCGCGCTGCTGCTTGAGGAACATCGAAATGAAGGCGTCCTGCTGGCCGGCCGGAGCGCAACGCGCCAGCATGAAGGCGGCGGTGGCGGCCGGGTCGAACGGGAATTCGCGGATAATGAAGTAAACCTTGCCGGTATCGACGTACTTCTTCTTGATCTCGCCAAGGGTTGCTTCATGGAAATGGGCGCAATGCGGGCAGGTCATCGACATGTATTCGATGATCTTGACCGGTGCGTTCGGATCGCCCGACGCGATCTCCGGCAGCGGACCGGGCTTCAGCGCCTCTTCCATGTTGACGTCACGATCCGCGGTGGGCAGATCGACCTTGGCGGCGGGAGCGGGTGCAGGTTCGGCCGGGGTGGCCGGGGCAGCGGGTTCGGCCGGCGTTTCCGCCGGGGCCTGAGCCGCCGGCTCCTTCTTCTCCTCGCTGCAGGCGGAGAGCGCTACGGAGAGCGCGCCGAGGGCAATGCCCGAGAGGAGAATGCGTCTGGTGGGGTTGAGATCGATCTTAGCCATGGGGACCCGCGCAATACGAGGTTGAAATTTCGCCAACTGGTTACAGCGGCAATCGGCATCAAACAAGGCATGGAAGGGGCTGAGCAATCAAAGATTTGTGACGCGGGAGCGGTTTCTTGCCGAAGCGCAAGCCCGATGCCGCCGCCCGGGCTAACGCTTTGCTTACCATTCCCGGTTACCTTTCGTTCAAAGTCGTCAGCCGTGACCGACTATCGAGCCGATCCGCGATGAAGTTCACCAGGTTCATATTTCTCTCCTTCCTGCTCAGCACCGGCCCCGTCGACATGGCGACCGGGCGGAGCTCCGGACCGAATTCGCTGGTGCTCGGCCAGTTCGGCATCGCCCGCTACGCTGCAAGCGAAGAGGCAATGCTGATCCAGGAAAAGAGCGGCTGGAAAGTGGAGCGCGCCATGACGAAGCTCACGCTTTCCAACAGCGACTACGACAAGACCTATTCGGTACAGACCGAGAGCTTCGCAGAGCGCATCGCCATGACCCGCAAGCTCACCGATTATACCGAGAGCTACGTGCTGTACGGCTCGGCGCCGAACGACCGCTCCCGGATCATCTACAAGATCGAGCGGACGGTGGACTATCCGAACAAGCTCGCCCGCCCCCGCGCCGAAACGCTGCTTGACGGCATCAACAGGAAATGGGGAAGCACGTCCTACGTCGTCGAGCCCGAGCCGCCGAAACCCGGCGAGGAAGCAAGCTTTGTCTGGTATTTCAAGCGCGACGGCTCGAAGGTCGACCGCAATCAGGGCTGCACCCAGGCGCTCAGCAACGGCCAGTACATCAACCGCTACAGCCTCGATGACCGCAAGCAGATCGAGGAGGCGGAAAGCGCGGTCTGCAACGCCTATGTGACGGCAAAAGTGAAGATCGACGAAAACAACTTCGTCGAACGCATCTCGTTCAGCGCCTACAGCAATCACGCCCTCGCCCGTGCCCTGCAGGACGACGAGACCATGCTGCGCAAGCGACTGGAAGCCCATCTCGACAAGAACGTGCGCGAGCGCCGGCGCATCCTCGACATTCCCCAGCTCTGATCAGGCCTCTGCTCTGAACGGGTTCAGCGCTTCTTGCCGAGCACGCCCGTGCCGAGGCGGCGGACCGCGTTGCGCAGGTTTTCGTTCTCGATGCCTTCAAGCATGCTTTCGAGGCGGCGCGCCTTGACGGCGTCGAGGGGCCGCAGGCGCTTTGCGCGCGTCACCGGCAGGACCGGCTTCTGCACGATGCGGATCTGGGCGATGGCGGGATAACCGAAGAAACCGTTGATGCGGGCGATCAGCTCACCCTGCGAATGGGTGAGGAACAGGGCGCGCGCGCCCTCGCAGGCGATTGTCAGCACGCCGGGTCGATGCCCGCCCTCGGCGTCATCGCCGCTCCGGCGCGGCCATGCGATTTTTTCCGGCCGGGTACAGTCTGCGAAGGCCTCGCCGGCAATCTCATCCCACGACCCCAGCAGCGCCGTGGAGATGCCGGCGCGCCGTGCCAGCACCGGATCGATGATGCCGTTGGCGATTTCGGATATCTGCCTGATGCCCTTTTTCGGCTGGTTCATGGGGACAATGGCTCGGTTGGTGCTCGGTTCTGCTGGTTCACCTTGATCAGCGGGGCTGATTTGTCCACTTATACGGCATTTCCGCCCGGCGATACATGATGAACCAGCTTCCCCCCGAAAACCGACGCGCCGCGGCCCTGCTCGCCTGGTACGACCGTCATCACCGCGACCTGCCCTGGCGGGTAAGCCCGCCGATGGCGCGGCGCGGCGTGAAAGCCGACCCTTACCATGTCTGGCTCTCCGAAGTGATGCTGCAGCAGACCACGGTGCAGGCGGTGAAGGCGTATTTCCAGAAGTTCGTCAGCCGCTGGCCGACAGTGAAGGACCTTGCCGCAGCGCCGGTGGAGGATGTCATGTCGGCCTGGGCTGGGCTCGGCTACTATGCCCGCGCCCGCAACCTGAAGAAATGTGCCGAAGCCGTAGCGGAGCAGCATGACGGCCGCTTTCCCGATACCGAGGACGGCCTGCGCTCCCTGCCCGGCATCGGCGACTACACGTCCGCCGCGATCGCCGCGATTGCCTTCGACCGGCCGTCGGCGGTGATGGACGGAAACGTCGAGCGGGTGATCTCGCGCCTCTACGCCATCGATGCCCCCCTTCCCGGTTCGAAACCGGCGATGAAGGCGAAGGTGGCGGCAATGACGCCCGTGAACCGTCCGGGCGATTTCGCCCAGGCGATGATGGATCTCGGAGCGACGATCTGCACGCCGAAGCGGCCGAGCTGCGTGCTCTGTCCGTTCCGCGACGACTGTCTGGCGCTTGCCAACGACGATCCGGAGCGGTTTCCGGTGAAGGCGGCAAAAAAGGAAAAGCCGGTGCGGCTCGGCGCCGCCTTCGTGGCGATCGATCCGACCGGAAATATCCTGCTGCGACGGCGACCGGCGACCGGATTGCTGGGCGGCATGACCGAGGTGCCGACAACAGGCTGGACGGCGCGGCAGGATGGCGGAGACACCGCCGACCATGCGCCGTTTGCCGCCGACTGGCTGCCGAAGGGTACCGTCACCCACGTCTTTACCCATTTCGAGCTCAGGCTCTCCGTCTTCCGGGCCGACGGCGTCGACGGTGCGCCGGTCGATAACGGATGGTGGGAACCCGTTGCAAATCTTGATGAACAGGCGCTGCCGACCGTCATGAAAAAAGTGATCGAACAGGCTATTCCGGACGCGTTCAGAAGTAAAAGAGGGTAACGCATGGCCGTGCATATCGACCACATCGTCTTCGACATCGGCAAAGTCCTGATCCACTACGATCCAAACCTCCCCTTCTCGCGCATCATTCCGGATCCCGTCGAACGTCAATGGTTCTTCGAGAATGTCTGCACCCACGACTGGAATATCGAGCAGGACCGCGGACGGAGCTGGGCGGAGGCGGAGGCGCTGCTGATCGCTCAATATGCCGACCGGGCCGAGCACATCCGCGCCTTCCGCAAGTACTGGAAGGAGATGGTTCCGTATGCCTACGAGGATAGCGTGGCGATCATGCTGGGCCTGATCGAAGCCGGCCGCGACGTGACCATGCTGACCAACTTCGCAGCCGACACCTTCTCCGAAGCGAAGGAAATCTATCCGTTCCTGAAGGCACCGCGCGGTGTGACGGTTTCGGGCGAAGTTCGCCTGATCAAGCCGGACGTGGCAATCTACGAAACCCACGCGAAAAGTTTCGGCCTCGAGCCCTCCCGAACAGTGTTCATCGACGACTCCGTGCCGAATGTCGAAGGCGCCAGGAAAGCGGGCTGGCAGGCCATTCACTTCACCGGAGCGGAAAAACTCAAGGCAGATCTGGAAAGCCTCGGCATCACCTTCTGAGGTGAGCGGAGTTTCGCAGCGGCAGATGCCGGCGCAGGACGGACATGGCGGCGCCCATCCTGCGCCAGAACTCGTCCGCAAGCGGACGATTTTCTCAATATCTGCGAAGATCGAGGACCCGGCGACAAACCTCTATCTGGAAACCAAAGGGGACTACATCTCCGCCCCGGTTTGGATCGATGCTTTTGCCTAGCCTCGATCGCCCTTATGGCCCCCCGAACTTGTCCGAAGCTGGAAACAAAAGGACGCCCGGATCGGTGGGAATCCGGGCGCCGATGTTCTCCGGCCGGGACTGAAGGTACATAACCGGCAGGAGGATGGTATGGACTGACAGAGCTGGGTGGACCGTTAATCCAGCTTTGCCAGTCCGTTGCGGATGATTGACCGCAAGTCGTCGATGGGCCGCAGGGACTGCCCGTCGTCGAAATGCCAGAAGGTCCATCCGTTGCACGCATCAAGGCCCTGGACCTTGGCTCCAAGGCGATGAATGGATCCCGCCTCGCCGCCGGCAGCCAGCGTGCCATCGGCACGGACAATCGCGGAGTAGCGGCGCTTGGCGTCCGTCAGCACCTGGCCGGGCTTGACCAGGCCGCTTTCGACCAGCGTGTTGAAGGCGACGCGGGGTTCGGCCTTCTTTCCGGTCAGAACTGTGAGTTCCGCCTTGCCGAGCGGTTCGACGGCGGCGATGCGGGCGGAAGCCGCATCGATGTAATCCTGCTCACGCTCGATGCCGACGAAATGGCGGCCGAGACGCTTGGCGACGGCACCGGTGGTGCCGGAACCGAAGAACGGGTCGAGCACGATGTCGCCCGGTTTCGTGGAGGCCATGATGACACGGGCAAGCAACGCCTCCGGCTTCTGGGTCGGATGGACCTTCTTGCCGTCCTCGCCTTTCAGTCGCTCGCCGCCCGAGCAGATCGGGAACAGCCAGTCGGAGCGCATCTGCACATCATCGTTGGCCGCCTTCATGGCTTCGTAGTTGAAGGTGTAGCCCTTGGCCTTCGGATCGGGCGACGCCCAGATCAGCGTCTCGTGGGCGTTCTGAAAGCGGCGTCCCTTGAAGTTCGGCATCGGGTTGGTCTTGCGCCAGATGATGTCGTTGAGGATCCAGAAGTTGAGATCCTGCAGGGTGGCGCCGACGCGGAAGATGTTGTGATAGGAGCCGATGACCCAGATCGTACCGGTCGGCTTCAGCACGCGGCGGCAGGCAAGCAGCCAGGCGCGGGTGAAGGCGTCATAGGCCTCGAAGGAGGCGAACTGGTCCCACTCGTCGTCGCAGGCGTCGACCAGAGACTGGTCGGGACGATGCAGCGCGCCGCCGAGCTGAAGATTGTACGGCGGATCGGCGAAGATGGCATCGACCGACTTGTCCGGCAGAGCTTCGAGAGCCGCGACGCAGTCGCCCTTGATGATGGTATCGACGAAGGAGAACGGGTCGCTGGAACGACGAAGATCGGCGAGCGGGAACACGGATGCCATCTGATACTCACTTTACGCTGACGCATTACTTGAATGGGCTTATGGTTACCGAACTTGGTTACCAAAGGCTGAAGAGCCTGCGAACACCGCAAAAATTTACAAAACGCAACCCACGATACCTTTGTGACTCACCCCGCTTGCGCACGGTCTGGTTGCGTGGCAGGTTTTCGCCAGTTTCCGGGGGGTGTCACAATGAAATCAATGAAATACCTGGTATTGGCGTTCAGCCTTCTCACCGCAGGCCATGCCGCCGCGGATCAGTCCATCATCGTGCTCGACGCTTCCGGCTCGATGTGGGGACAGATTGAGGGAAAGACGAAAATCGAGATTGCGCGCGATACGCTCGACACTGTGCTCTCGGCAGTTCCGTCCGGTAACGAGCTCGGCCTGATGGTTTACGGCCATCGCGAGAAAGGTTCGTGCGGCGATATCGAACTCGCCGTGCCACCTGGGAAGGGAACCGCAAAGGCGATCTCCGATTTCGTCAAGACCATCAATCCGAAAGGCAAGACGCCGCTCTCGGCCTCGGTGCGGAAGGCTGCGGAAGAACTGAAATATACGGAAGACAAGGCAACCGTCATCCTCGTGACCGACGGGCTCGAAACCTGCGAGGCGGACCCCTGCGCGCTCGGCCAAGAACTCGAGCGGAACGGGATGGATTTCACCGCCCACGTCGTGGGCTTCGGGCTGACCGAGGACGAAGGCAAGCAGGTCGCCTGCCTCGCGGAAAACACCGGCGGCAAGTATCTTCAGGCAAAGGACGCCGGCGAGCTTTCCGAGGCCCTCACTCAGGCTGTCGTGGTAGAGCCGCCCCCCGAATCCGAACCAGAGCCGGCCAAACCCGAATTCAACGTCATGACGGACGCGGTCATGTATGCCGGCGCGCCCTCGATGGGCGACACGTCCATGGTTCGCTGGGACTTCTATACCCGTGGCGCAGACGGGAAGCGCACAGAGCAGAAGGTGGACGGCGCCTATGGCGCGGCGAAGGGCTTCAACCTGCCGCCGGGTCAGTATGTCGGCGTGGCCGTCCTTCGCGGCCTGAAGAAGGAGGTCGCATTCGACGTGAGCGAAGGTGACGTCGCGAAACCGTCAGTCGATTTCAACGCAGCAAACCTGACGATCGTGCCGAAGCGCACACCGGATGGCGAACCCTATGCCGACGCCCGCGTCGACGCCCACTACGCAGGACTGAGCTCCGGCGGCTACGGCAAGACCGAGTTGATCGTCGCTGCCGGTGACGTGAAGATCGTCGGCAAGATCGGCGCCACGACGATTACCGAAACAATCACTTTGACACCCGGCGAAAACAAGGTGCACGAAATGGTGATCGGCTCGGGCCGGATCGTCACGAAGGCACTCTATGCGAGCGGCGGCACGGAAGTCAGCGGCAAAGACATCCGCTTCGACGTCGTGGCCGCGAAAGCCGACATCAACGGAAACCGTCCCAGCCTTGCCGGCACCTTTGGCGTCGACAGCAAGCTCGACGTGCCCGTCGGCGACCTCGTGCTCGTCGCCAAGCTGGGTGCGGTAACGGCTGAAACTCCGTTCTCGATCTCGGCGGACGAGCAGAAGGACGTGACCGTCACCCTGAATGCCGGGGTTGTCGCCGTCTCGGCCCCCGGTGCCTACAGGGTCGAAATCCTGAGCGCGCAGAAGGATATCCAGGGCAAGCAGCAGAGCATTTCGAGCGGCTTCAACCCGCAATATCAGAACACCGTTCCTGCGGGCGATTACATCGTTCGAGTGACCTATGACGGGGACAAGGCTCCGCAGGAGCGTCCGGTCTCCGTGAAGGCCGGCGAACGGACGGAAGTCAGCGTAGAGTAGAGGCTGCTCCCTCTCGCCATGACATTCCGTCAGACCTCACGGCCTGGCGGAGTGCTTCTATGCGGTCAACGCGCCGCGTTCCGGCGGGCGAGCGCCATCAATAGGGCGGCGGCGAGCGCCGATTTCAGCACCGCGCCGATCAGGAACGGCACGACACCGAGCATCAGCCCCTTTTCGGCACCGAGAAGCCCCATCAGCCAGGCGCCGCCGATCGCGAGGCACAGGAGGTTGGCGGCCAGATGGGCGGTAAAGCTCAGGACAACGCGTTCACCGGTCCAGCCGCGTTCCGCCAGCCAGCCGGCAACGGCGGCGATGATCGGAAACGAAGCGAGGTAGCCGGCCGTCGGGCCGGCGAATGGTGCCAGTCCACCCGAACCGTTCGCCAGAACCGGCAGGCCCAGCATCGCCTCTCCGAGCCATGCGAGCACCGTGAGCGCGCCGAGGCGCCAGCCGTAGAGCACGCCGATCATGGTGATGGCGAAGGTCTGCATGGTGACCGGAACCGGCACCATCGGAACTGATATTTGCGAGGCCAACGCCAGAATGGCCGTGCCGAACAACACGAGGCCAGCCTTGACGGCGAACGGGCGCGCGGAAATTCCGAGCGGGTCGAAACGGCCCTGACTTACAGTCGTTAAATTCATCATCGCCTCCATTTTGTAGATAATTTTTCTCGCAGCGAATATTTTATCTATAATTTTGAGGTGAAACAAGCCGGGCACACGTCATCGACATTGCGGGAGACAAGGCGGATCGGCTCATAATGATAAACATTATGCACAATACCCTTATTTCAAAGGGATTCCAAAGCGCAGCAGCGACCTGTAATTTTATAGATAATTTTCAGCCGACAATGGCGAAGCCGGTATCATCATCGACGCCGGCCGGGGGCATCGGCGCCCGTCCGATCCACTGGACGTGTTTTTCCAACAGCGCGCAGGCGTCCGCCGCCCTCCCCTGCCGCAGGGCCAAAAGGATGGCGCGATGATCCTTGTCGGTCCGCGCCTCCCAGCCCTGCCGCCAAGCCACGAACAGGAAGCGGGCGCTGACGGCATGGAGATCGTCGATCGCGGCAAGCAGCCGTGGCATGCCGCAGGTGGATACGATCAGCCGGTGGAAGCGGCGGTTCGCTTCCTCCCAGGTTCGCACATCGCGGGCATTGTCGGCGTCGGTCGCCGCAGCCTCCGCCTCGTCGAGGACCGAGGCCGTCAGGTGTGAAGCAGCGTGACGAAGCGCAAGCACTTCGAGTGCGGCCCGCATTTCGGCAACCTCGCGCACCTGTTTCAGGTCGAAGGAGGCGACGCGCACCCCGCGACGAGGCAGGCTGACGACGAGACCCTGCGCCTCCAGCCGGCGGAAGGCCTCGCGCACCGGCACGTGGCTGGCACCGAACTCCTCGGCAACGTGATCCTGGGCGAGGCGGGAACCGGGAGCCAGTTCGCCATGGATGATCCGCTCCGCAAGCGCGCGGCTGATACGGCCCGCAATGGTGTCGTCCTGTTCCCTCAGCATGCCCCATGATTAGAGGCCATGACGACGCTTGTCGAGAATGGCCAGCGGCTCGGAAAGCCTTCCGCGCCGACTGTCCACGACTGCATGCTCAACCGTGGAGCGCCCGGCTGTCTTCAGGCGCCTCGTCGCGCGGATGAAGGCCGTAGTCGCGCACGACGTGAGCGACCCTCAGGCGATAGTCCGCAAAGACTCCGCCTCGCCCGGCCCGCTGCACCTCCCGATGTTCTTCCGTCCGGCGCCACGCGGCGACGGCCTCCTCGTCACGCCAGAACGACAGCGAGAGAACTTTTCCCGGCTGCGACAGACTCTCGAAACGCTCGATCGAGAGGAAGCCATCGATGCCCTCGAGGAGCGGCCGGAGATCGGCGGCGTGCTTCAGATAGGCTCCTTGCTTGCCCTCGGCGGGGACGGCCTCGAAGATGACCGCGATCATGGCTTCACCAGCGCGGCGTGGGGTTGCGAGACGCATTTGAGGAACAGGCGGTCCTCACGGAAGATGAACTTTTCGCGGCGGGAGAATTCGTAGTTCTCTCGCCCCAGCGGATCGGCGGCGAGACGAGCGCGATAAGCCTCGTAGGCCGCGAGACTTTCGACATGGTAGATGCCGTAGGCGGTGGTCGCCGAGCCCTCGTGCGGGGCAAAGTAGCCGACGAGGTCGGCGCCGCAACGCGGGATCACCTCGCCTCAGTTGCGGGCATAGGTGGCGAAGGCGTCGCGGGCGAAGGGATCGATTTCATAGCGGATGACGCAGGTGATCATGAGTACTCCTCGTATGCGGTTGCGCTCCGCATTTGCCACGACACCTGCCCGCGATGCTTCGATGCGGATCGAAATGTCGGCTGCGATTTTACGTTGTAGATCCTGCATACCTCGACTAGCCTCTGAACATAGCAGAAGGACCAGACATAGCCCGCATCGCCTCGCTGATCGGCGATCCCGCCCGCGCCAACATATTGCTGGCGCTGATGGGCGGACGCGCGCTCACTGCGACCGAGCTCGCGGCGGCGGCCGGAGTCACGGTTCAGACGGCGAGTTCGCATCTTTCCAAGCTGGAGGCCGGCGGACTGATACGGCCGCGCAGCCAGGGCCGGCACCGCTACTTCTCCTTCGCCGATCCGGCCGTGGGGCCGATGATCGAGAGCCTGATGGGCTTTGCGGCGAGCCGCGGGCATCTGCGCCACCGCACCGGGCCGCGCGAGCCGGCGCTGCGGAAGGCCCGCGTCTGCTACGATCATCTGGCCGGCGATTACGGTGTGCGAATGCTGGACAGCCTGCGGGCGAGCGGCGCCGTCGACGGTGACGACGACCATCCGCAGTTGACGGAAGCCGGCGAGAAGAGGATGGCATCGCTCGGCATCGACGTCGGCGAATTGAAGGCCTCGCGACGTCCGCTCTGCCGGGCCTGCCTCGACTGGAGCGACCGTCGCGTGCATCTCGCCGGCTCGGTCGGCAAGGCATTGCTCGACCACCTGGTCGATCGGGGTCATGCCCACCGCGTCCCAGGCAGCCGCGTGATCGAATTCACGCCCGAGGGCGAGAGGCGGTTCCGGCTGACATTTCCGCTGCCGGAATAGCAGGGCTGCAACCGCTCGGGTTGTCCTTGGTCAAGTCTTCCTGTAGGGGGAGCCGACCATCTCCCAAGTTTCCCGACAGGACCTCCCATGAGCGGCTTCGACCTGACACTCTTCGATTGCGACGGCGTGCTCGTCGATTCCGAGATCATCGCGGCAAAGGTGGAATCAAAACTGCTGACTGAAGCCGGTTATCCGATCTCGGTCGAGGAAATGGGCGAGCGCTTCGCCGGCATGACCTGGAAGAACATCCTGCTGACGATCGAGAAGGAGATCGACATTCCGCTGTCAGCCTCCCTGCTCGACAAGTCGGAACAGCTGCTCGACCAGCGACTTTCCCGGGAGGTCAAGATAATCGAGGGCGTGACCTATGCACTGTCGCGCATTCCGGGGCCGCGCTGCATCTGCTCCAACTCCGCCATGAACCGGCTGGAGATCATGCTGAACAAGGTCGGCCTCTGGCAGGCGTTCGCGCCGAACATCTTCTCCGCCAAGGATCTCGGCGTCGACCGGGTGAAGCCGAAGCCGGACATCTTCCTGCACGGAGCCGCGCAGATGGGCGTCAAGCCTGACCGCTGCGTGGTGGTGGAGGATTCGGTGCACGGTGTGCATGCGGCCCGCGCCGCCGGAATGCGGGTGATCGGCTTCACCGGCGCATCGCATACCTATCCGTCTCATGCCGACAAACTGACGGACGCCGGCGCCGAAACGGTGATCTCGCGCATGGCGGACCTGCCTGCCGTGATCGCCGCGCTCGGCGAGTGGCAGGGCGCACTCTGATCGTCGGGAACGGGCTTATAGCCTTATCGGGTTTTCTTCCCGGCCGAGCCGTCGTCGAAACCGACGGTGACGGTCGCGAGACGCGAGATATCGCCCGGAATGCCGGCTACGTCCTTGGTGAAGACGAACTGGCTCGGCTGGGTGACATCGGCGAGCGTCGCATCGAACTTGGTGATTTCGGAATAGTGGACCTGGTCGCCATCGACCACGGTGACGCGGATCGGCAACGAAATCGTGCCCGGCTTGCCCTGCGGCCCACTGGTAAGACGTCCCTGCACCATGACCGTGATGGTAAGCTCGCCGGCGTCGTTACGGCTGCACGAGCGGGTCGTGTCGGCGAGCGAGGCCTGGTAGACGACCTGCTTCGGATCGTCCTTGGCACCCTTGGCATAGGTCCGCATGAAGGCGGTGCCGTCGCGCAACGAGATCGGCGGACATGTTCCCTGAACGACCGGCGCGACGGGCTGCTGCTGTTGCTGCGAGGCCTGCTCGGTGCCGGCGACATCGAGACCACCGGCGGGATTACCCGCGTTGCAGGCGGCAAGGCCGGATGTGAGGGCGACAACAAAAACTCCACGCGTCACTTTAGCAAACACAACCACTCCAACTCCGCATATTCCGCCTGCCGCGGCTCCCCACCGACAGAGGCCTTTTCATGACCATTGCCAATGGACTATATCAGCGGCGCATTCAAAAATCGATTGGGCTCCCCGCGTTTTGGCAGAATTTTCGGCACATCGCAGCCCCGGACAGCCCGGGTGGATACGGCGACTTTGCCTGATGCGAAGGCACGGGGCCGAGACAGACGCAAAACGGCAACCCGGCAGCAGAACGCCGCGCCAAGCTTCGCGCGTTCGAACACCCCGCCTCAAGGACCAAGGATGACCGCCATGGAATATATCTCCACAAGGGGCGAGGCCCCCAGCCTCGGCTTCTGCGACGCCCTGCTCGCGGGCCTTGCGCGTGACGGCGGCCTTTACCTGCCGAAAGAGTGGCCGAAGCTCACGAAGAAGGAAATCCGGGCGCTACGCGGCAAGACCTATCAGGAGATTGCCTTCGAGGTGCTCTATCCATTCACCGGCGGCGAAATCGACAAGGCGGACTTCCGGCGGATGATCGACGAGGCCTATGCCACGTTCCGCCATCCCGCCGTCGCGCCCCTCGTCCAGACCGGTCCGAACGCCTTCATCCTCGAACTTTTCCACGGCACCACGCTCGCCTTCAAGGACGTCGCCATGCAGTTGCTGGCACGACTGATGGATCACGTGCTGGCCGAACGCGGTGAGCGCGCCACCATCGTCGGCGCGACCTCGGGCGATACCGGAGGGGCAGCGATCGACGCATTCGCCGGCCGCGAGCGCACCGACGTCTTCATCCTCTTTCCGCACGGGAAGGTGTCGCCGGTGCAGCAACGGCAGATGACGACCTCGACTGCCGAGAACGTGCATGCGATCGCCATCAAGGGTAATTTCGACGACTGCCAGAATCTCGTGAAGGCGATGTTCAACGACACGGCCTTCCGCGATTCGCTGAAGATTTCCGGCGTCAACTCGATCAACTGGGCCCGCATCATGGCGCAGGTGGTCTATTACTTCACCGCCGCCGTCTCGCTCGGCAGCCCCGACCGCAAGGTATCCTTCACCGTGCCGACCGGCAATTTCGGCGACATCTTCGCCGGTTACGTCGCCAAGCAGATGGGCCTGCCGATCGACAAGCTGGTGATCGCCACCAACGACAACGACATCCTCGCCCGCACGCTGAAAACCGGCCGGTACGAGATGAAGGGGGTCAAGGCGACCACGTCGCCATCGATGGATATTCAGATTTCCTCAAATTTCGAACGACTGCTGTTCGAGGCCTATGACCGCGATCCGGCGGCGGTGCGGGCAGCCATGGATGGGCTGAAGCAAGCCGGCGGTTTCGAGATCAAGGAGCCTGCGCTGAAGGCGATCCGGAAGAATTTCCGTGCCGGCAAGGCGACGGAAAAACAGGTCGCAGCAACGATCAGCGAGACACTGAAGGAAACCGGTTATCTGCTCGATCCGCACACTGCGTGCGGCGTGCAGGTTGCCAAGAAGCACGAAAAGCCCAATACTCCCATGATCACTCTGGCCACGGCACATCCGGCCAAATTCCCGAAAGCGGTGCAAGCCGCCAGTGGAATCGATCCGGCTCTCCCGTCGTGGCTCGGGGATCTTATGGACAGGGAGGAGCGTTTCACAGTGTTGGACGCAGAGCTTAAAGCCGTCGAAACCTTTGTCGGCGAACATGCTCGCGCCCGGACCTGAGAGACGCGGAAAGACGGAACATGAAGGTTGAGTGCACCCGGCTGCCGTCGGGGTTGACTGTCGTAACCGAGTCGATGCCGCATCTGGAAAGCGTGGCGCTCGGGACCTGGATCAAGTCCGGTTCCCGCGACGAGACGAACGAAGAGCATGGCATCGCGCACCTTTTGGAGCATATGGCCTTCAAAGGTACGAAAAGCCGGACCGCCCGCCAGATCGCCGAGCAGATCGAGAACGTGGGCGGCGAACTGAACGCCGCCACCTCCACCGAAACCACCGCCTATTACGCCAGGGTGCTGAAGGACGACGTGCCGCTGGCCGTCGACATCCTCTCCGACATCCTGACCGATTCCGTCTTCGACGAAGACGAGCTGATGCGGGAAAAGCATGTCATCCTGCAGGAAATCGGCGCGGCCGACGATACGCCGGACGACGTGGTATTCGACCGCTTCTCGGAAATGGCCTTCGCCGGTCAGACGCTCGGCCGTCCGATCCTCGGCACGCCGGAGACCGTCGAAAGCTTCACCAGCGACCAGATTCGCGCCTATCTCTCGCGCAACTACACGACCGACCGCATGTTCGTGGTGGCCGCCGGCGCGGTCGATCACGACAAGTTCGTGCGTCAGGTCGAGGAGCGCTATGCCGGCATAAAGACCAAGCCGGCCGTCGCGCCCGTCAATGCGCCCGCCCGCTATACCGGCGGCGAGCGGCGCGAGACGCGCGACCTGATGGACGCGCAACTGCTGCTCGGCTTCGAAGGCCGCGCCTATCACATGCGCGACTTCTACTGCTCGCAGATCCTCGCCAACATCCTGGGCGGCGGCATGTCCTCGCGGCTGTTCCAGGAAGTGCGTGAGGAGCGCGGCCTCTGTTATTCGGTCTACGCCTTCCACTGGGGCTTCTCCGATACAGGCATCTTCGGCATCCATGCCGCGACCGGAGGCGACAACCTGCCGGAACTGGTGCCGGTGATCGTCGAGGAACTGCGCAAGGTATCGGTGTCGATCGAGCAGCAGGAAATCGACCGTTCGCGGGCACAGATCCGCGCGCAATTGCTGATGGGCCAGGAGAGCCCGGCGGCGCGCGCCGGGCAGATCGCCCGGCAGATGATGCTCTACGGCCGGCCGATCTCCAACCAGGAGATGATGGAACGGCTCGAAGGCATTACCATCGAGCGCCTCACCGATCTCGCCGGACGGCTGTTCTTCGACACGGTGCCGACACTTTCGGCGATCGGGCCTCTGGAAAGGCTGGCGCCGATGAGCGACATTATCGAGGCGCTCAGCTCGAGTGCCGAGGGCAAGAAAATGAAAGCCGCCGGCTGACCGGACGGCGAGGGGTCATTGCATATCAACCCGGTCGGGTCAGACCGGGCGGGCGGGGTTATACATGACGCGTTCGGTGTTTCGGTTTCTGACCCGTCAGCCGGAGACGCCGGAGCTCGCGGATGGCCATCATCTGTTGCGTCTCCCCCGCTATGCCGATTTCGAACAATGGCACCGGTTGCGCAGCCAGAGCCGCAGCTTCCTGCAACCATGGGAGCCGACCTGGCGGGCGGATGAGCTGACCCAGCGGAGTTTCCGCACCCGCGTGATCCGCAGCGAGCAGGAATATTATTCCGGTCTCGCCGTACCGTTCTTCGTGTTTTCACAGCCGGAAGGAGAGCTCCTCGGAGGCCTGACGATCGGCCTCATCCGCAGGGGTGCGGCGCAAAGCTGCATGATCGGATATTGGATGGGAGCAAAACATGCCGGCAAGGGCCATATGTTTGCCGCACTTGGCATGGCTATACCCTACATCTTCAAGGGCCTTGAGTTGCACCGGATAGAGGCAGCCTGTATTCCGGACAACGACAAGAGCATCAGGTTGCTGGAACGAGCCGGATTTCAAAGGGAAGGTCTCTTGCGGCAATACCTGAAAATCAATGGGCAATGGCGTGACCACGCCCTTTACTCCAAGCTGGCGGAAGTCGCCGGGGGGAACGGGAACAAGCAAAGTTCATGATAGCCCAATCGATACCGAGCGCGGCAGCCTTCCGGCGGCTGACACAGATCTTCCTCGTCGCGCTGGCGGTGCTGTTCGGCGTGCTGACGCAGACGGTGCTTGCCGCCGAGCCGGTGAAGATCGCCCGCGACGACAACGCGCTCGACCTGACCGCGACCACAGAGATCTACACCCATGAAGGCGAAGCCTTCCAGGTCTCGACCGCCGCAGGCGCCGACGGCATCCGCCGCCGCATCGAGGTGCGCGCCAGCTCCGAGAATCATCAGGGCGACTGGGCCGTGTTTGCGCTCGCCAACGTGTCCGAGGAACAGCTCGAGCGCGTGATCGTCGCGCCGCATTTCCGCCTCGCCGGCTCGCGCATGTTCTGGCCCGACCTTGGTTCGCAACGCATCATCGCGATCACACCGTCGGAAGGCTTCGCGCTCGACCGCGTGCCGAGCCCGGATGCCGACGTGTTCCGCATCACGCTCAATCCCGGCTCGGTGATCACCTTCGTAGCCGAACTGGCAACCCCTACCCTGCCGCAGATCTATCTGTGGGAGCCCGACGCCTACAAGGACACGGTCAACGCCTTCACGCTCTATCGCGGCATCGTGCTCGGCATCGCCGGCCTGCTGGCGGTGTTCCTGACGATCCTGTTCGTGGTCAAGGGCACGTCGATGCTGCCGGCGGCGGCCGCGCTCGCCTGGGCGGTGCTCGCCTATATCTGCGTCGACTTCGGCTTCCTCGAAAAGCTGATCAGCATCACCGCGTCGGACCAGCGAATATGGCGTGCGGGCGCGGAGGTCGCACTCGCCTCCAGCCTGGTGATTTTCCTGTTCACCTACCTCAACCTGAACCGCTGGCACGTCAATCTCGGATACGCCACTTTCGCCTGGGTGCTCGGCCTCGGCCTGCTGTTCGGCGTGGCGATCTACGATCCGTCGATCGCGGCCGGCATCGCCCGTCTCTCCTTCGCCCTGACGGCCACCGCCGGCATCGCGCTGATCATTTACCTCGGCTTCAACCGCTACGACCGCGCCATCCTGCTCGTTCCGACCTGGGCACTGATCCTCGTCTGGCTGTTCGGAAGCTGGCTCGCGGTCACCGGCCAGCTCGACAACGACATCATCCAGCCGGCTCTCGGGGGCGGTCTGGTGCTGATCGTGCTCCTGATCGGCTTCACGGTGATGCAGCACGCCTTTGCCGGCGGTGCCTATCAGCAGGGACTGTTCTCCGACCTCGAACGCCAGTCGCTGGCGCTGACCGGCTCCGGCGACACCGTCTGGGACTGGGACGTGGCGCGCGACCGCGTGGTCACGAGCCCCGACATCTCGGCCTCGCTCGGCCTTGCACCAGCCACGATGCATGGTCCCGCACGCAACTGGCTGCCGCGCCTGCACCCGGACGACCGCGACCGCTTCCGCGCCACGCTGGACGTGCTGCTGGAGCACCGCAAGGGCCGGATGAACCACGAGTTCCGCGTCCGCGCCGAGGACGGGCATTTCCACTGGCTGAAGATCCGCGCGCGGCCGGTGCTTGGTTCCAACGGCGAGGTGATCCGCTGCGTCGGCACGATCATCGACATCACAGAACAAAAGAACTCGATCGACCGGCTGCTGGTCGACGCCATGCACGACAACCTCACCGGCCTGCCGAACCGAGAGGTGTTCCTCGACCGGCTGCAGACGGCGCTGACGCTGGCCGCGGGCAGCGACATGGTGCGGCCGACGGTGATGACGATCGACATCGACCGCTACAAGCAGGTCAACGACAACCTCGGTATTGCCGCCGGGGACAACATCCTGATCGCCCTGACCCGGCGCCTGCGCCGGCTCCTGAAGCCGCAGGACACGCTGGCCCGGCTTTCCGGCGACCAGTTCGGCCTGATCCTGGTTTCGGAACGGGACCCGGCCAAGGTCGCCGATTTCGCCGACGCGGTCTCCAAGGCGATCATGGTGCCGATCAACTTCGGAAACCGCGAGATCATCCTGACCGCCTCGATCGGCCTCGTCTCCTGGGTCGACCAACAGGAAAGCGCCACCAGCCTTCTGAACGACGCCGAACTCGCCATGTACCGGGCGAAGCGTGCCGGCGGAAACCGCGTCGAACCGTTCCGTCCCGCCTTCCGCACCTCCGGCACCGACCGGCTGCAGATGGAGACGGACCTGCGCCGCGCCATCGAACGGCGCGAACTCTCGATGGTCTATCAACCCATCGTGCGCCTCTCCGACGGCGAGATCGCCGGGTTCGAGGCGCTGATGCGCTGGGAGCACCCGCGCCGCGGCAGCATACCGCCGTCGGAGTTCATCCCGATCGCGGAAATGTCGGAGGACCTGGTCGAGCCGCTCGGCATGTTCGCGCTGGAGCGCGCCATCGGCGACATGGCGGACTGGGAGAAGGCGATCGGCGACGTGCCGATTTTCGTTTCCGTAAACCTCCCCAGCGCCAAGCTGATCAGCACCGAACTCTACAACGACATGCGCGCTTTGCTGACCAAAACTCACTGCAACGCGCGCCGGATCAAGCTGGAGCTCACCGAATCTGTGGTGATGGAGAATCCCGAACAGGCGCGCCTTGTGCTAGAAAAGCTGAAGAGCACCGGCATCAGCGTCGTACTCGACGAGTTCGGCACGGGCTTCTCCTCGCTCTCCTATCTCACCCGCTTCCCCTTCGACATGCTCAAGCTGAGCAAGACGCTCGTCAACGATTCCGGCCCCAAGCGCACCGTACTGCTGCGTTCCGTCATTGCGATGGCGCGTGACATGGAAATGGAAGTGACAGCGGAAGGGATCGAGTCCGAGGAGGACAGCGAAGCGCTGCAGAAGCTCGGCTGCAACTACGGCCAGAGCTACCTGTTCGGCGCACCGGTCGGGGCGGAGTCGATCCTCAGGCTGCTCAAGGAGCGCTTTCCGCTGATGAAGCGGGCTTAATTCTCACGAATTGGAGTTGCTGTGCCGCCTCAGGCGTGGCCGGCCTCGATCGACAGCATGGCCGGGCTGACGCCCAGAAGCGCCAGCGCGCGCTCGTATTTGCCGTCGAGCGCCCGGTCGAAGATCAGCTCCTCTGTCGCCGGACAGTTGAGCCAGCCGTTATTGGCGATCTCGAACTCGAGTTGACCCGGTCCCCAGCCGGCATAACCGAGCAGCATGACGGCGCGGCTCGGGCCGCGTCCGTCGGAGATCGCGCGCACGATGTCGAGTGTTGCCGTCAGCGAGATGTCGTCCGACACCGGGATCGAGGAGTCGCTCAGATAGTCGTCGGAATGCAGCACGAAGCCGCGTCCCGACTCCACGGGGCCGCCGTTCTGCACCGGGAAGCTGCGCGCCTCGTTGGGCAGCATGATGAGCTCTTCCCGCGGCAGAAGCTCCAGATGCGAGAGCACGTCCGGAAAAGTGACGGACTGCGACCGGTTGATGATGAAACCCATGGCTCCGGCCGGCGAATGGGCGCAGATGTAAACCACGGCCCGGGAGAAGTTGCTGTCGGCCATACCGGGCATGGCGATCAGCAACTGACCATCGAGGAAGCCCCGCTCGCGATCCTTCTTCAACGTGGAGAATGCCATGCTACCTCCCGCCTGAGCCACTTGCTATCCTCGCTACGAAGCCCGCATCGGTGATCATGAGAGGATGCGGCATACGCGGCAATCAATCAACCGAAAATGATAGACAACCCGATAAACCGTGATTGGCGACGTCGCCCGTGTTCCTCTAAATGCATGTGCCATGAACCCGTTCCACAGATCTCTGCTTAGATTTTTCATTCTGTCTGTCGCCGTTGTCGGCCTGTCGAAGGCGAGCCTTGCCGCGAGCAGCGACTGGGCGCTGAACGAAGGCGGGCGGATGCGCCTGATCGTCACCGCCGGCGACGCGCCGGGGCATTACTTGGGCGCGCTGCAGATCGAGCCGAAACCCGGCTGGATCACCTACTGGCGCGAGCCCGGAGACAGCGGCATACCGCCGGAGGTGAAGGTCAAGACCGGCAAGGTCGCGATCACCGGCATGGAGTTCCCGGTGCCGAAAAGGATCGACAATGGCCCCGTGCGCGACATCGGTTATGACGGACCTGTCACCATACCCCTTCGGCTGGAAGGGCCTCCGGATTCCGCCGACACCTTGCTCACAACGCAGGTTTTCATCGGAATCTGCCAGAACATCTGTATTCCCTTCCAGGCAGATCTTTCACTGAAGCTGTCGTCGGCGAGCGAGCCGCTGGACGCGATCGCGATCGCCGAGGCACGGGAGCAATTGCCGGAAAACCCCTCCAAGGACTTCAAGGTAGAGGCTGTGTCCCGCAGCGCCGGGAACGACGCCCTGACGGTCACGCTGGCCCTTCCCTCGCCCGTGGATGAGCCACCGCAGGTATTCGTGACCGGGCCGACCGGGACGGTCTATATGGATTACGAGACCGTGAATGAGGAGAAGGGGCGCCTGACTCTCACCGTGCCGATATCGCAGCTTCCCGAAAAAGGCGATCCGGAAGGCCAAACCTGGCGGCTGCTGGCGATCTCTGGCAAGCGTGCCATGGAGAGCCCGCTTGCCTTTGACTGACGCCCATCTATATTCCGCTCCGGGCGAGGAAGCCCATACTTTCAGCAGATTTTTTCCCGAGGAGAAAGACATGACCATTGCGATCGGCGATCGCCTGCCCGACGCCACGTTCAAGGAAAAGACCGCCGACGGAGTTGTCGATCTCACCACGGAGCAGCTTTTCAAGGGCAAGCGCGTCGTGCTCTTTGCCGTGCCGGGCGCGTTCACGCCGACCTGCTCGCTCAACCACCTGCCGGGCTATCTGGAGAACCGCGACGCGATCCTGGCACGCGGCGTCGATGACATCGCCGTGGTCGCGGTCAACGACGTTCACGTGATGGGCGCCTGGGCGCAACATTCCGGCGGCATGGGCAAGATCCACTTCCTCGCCGACGGCAATGCCACCTTCACCAAGGCGATCGGCCTCGACATCGACCTCTCCGCCGGCGGTCTCGGCACCCGCTCGAAGCGCTATTCGATGCTGGTCGAGGACGGCGTGGTGAAGTCGCTGTCGATCGAGGACGCCCCCGGCCAGGCCACGGTTTCGGCTGCGGCGGCGATGCTGGAACAGCTTTCGAAGTAAGATATTGACGCCCACTTCTCCCCAGCGGGGAGAGACGATGAGGGGAAGCGTGGGCTTTGCTGACGCCCCCTCATCGGCCCTTCGGGCCACCTTCTCCCCGATGGGGAGAAGAGAGAGTTCGCCAGGCGGACTCCTGCCCCTCCCATAAAGAGCGGGGTCACACTTCCATGTCGAAAACCAGAATTCCGGACAGTCCGCCGTCGGTGGCGTTGACGATGCGGTCGCTGACGGCGCGATGCCTGGGGTGGGTAAGGTAGTAGTCACGCACCTCGGCATCCTCGAAGGTGACGACGAAGCCGTCGTTGTAACCGCCGCTCAGGCCCTCCGGCGAGACGTTGGAGCCGGCATGAAAGTCGAGGATGCCAGGAATGGCATCCCGGAGCGCGGAAATCTCCGCGTAGATCGATTCCTTCTCGGCATCGGTGACAGCGGCCTTGAACCGAAGGAATACGCTATGCTGAATCATGAATATCTCCCTCTCCTCGTCGGCGCAGAATAGGGAGAAAGCACGTGATGGCAAGGCGCCAAGGCCACCCCGCAGCGGGAGCGGCTATTTGTCCTGCAGCAAGGCCTTGCCGAGATTGGGTTTCTTGAAGGGCTCCATGCCGAGGCGAGCAAGCTCGTCGGCACGCTCATTTTCCGGATGACCGGCATGGCCCTTTACCCAGTGAAGCGTGACCTTGTGCTTGTTGCGGGCCTCCTCGAGCTGCTGCCAGAGCTCGGCGTTTTTTTACCGGCTTCTTGTCGGCCGTCTTCCAGCCGTTCTTCTTCCAGCCGAAAATCCACTTGGAGATGCCGTCCTTGACGTAGGCGCTGTCGGTGTAGAGATCGACCTCGCAGGGGGTTTTCAGCGCATTCAGCGCCGAGATCGCCGCCATCAGCTCCATGCGGTTGTTGGTGGTCGCGGCCTCCCCGCCGTACATCTCCTTCTCGACGTCGCCGTAGCGCAGGATCGCTCCCCAGCCGCCGGGACCGGGATTGCCGGAGCATGCGCCGTCAGTGAAAATGTCGACATGCTTCATGACTGCAGTCCGTATTCGGCGCTCGATTCGATCTTGCGATGGAAGCGCAGCTTCTTCAGGTATTCGAGCGGATCCTTTTTCACCACCAGCGCGCCCTCAGGCGTGGTCAGCCAATCATAGAGGCGGGTGAGGAAGAAGCGTAGTGCCGAACCGCGCGACAGGATCGGCAGGGCGGCGATCTCTGCCCCGGAGAGCGGCCGCACCGATTGGTATCCTTCGATCATCGCGATGCCCTTGGTGATGTTGTAGGCGCCATCCTTCTCGAAACACCAGGCGTTGATGCAGATCGACAGATCGTAGACGAGGAAGTCGTTGCAGGCGAAATAGAAGTCGATCAGGCCGGACAGCGCGTCGCCGAGGAAGAAGACATTGTCCGGGAACAGATCTGCATGGATGACGCCGGCCGGCAAGTCCTTCGGCCAGTTCTCGGCGAGGAAGGCGATCTCGGTGCCGATCTCTTCCTCGAGCCCCTTCTCCACCTCATCGGCGCGATCCTTCGATTTGGCCCAGAGCGTCTTCCAGCCTTCGAGGGAGAGCGCGTTGGGGCGCGTCAGCGTGAAGCCCCCGCCGGCAATGTGCATCTGGGCCAGCGCCTTGCCGACCTCCCGGCAATGCCTGGCCTCGGGCCTGCGCAACCACATGCCTTCCAGGAAGGAAATGAGAGCCGCCGGACGGCCCGAGAGCTCACCGAGCAGTTCCCCGTCGTGGCGCGGCAAAGGCAGCGGGCAGGACAGGCCGCGATCGGCGAGATGATGCATCAGGCCAAGAAAGAACGGCAGGTCGTTGCGGTCCACGCGCTTTTCGTAGAGCGTCAGGATCAGCGGCCCCTTGCCGGTGTGCAGCAAGAAGTTCGAATTCTCGACGCCCTCGGCGATGCCCTTGTAGGACAGCAGTTCGCCGGCGTCATACTGCGCCATGAAGTCTTTGAGGTCGGTTTCGGTGATGTCGGTATAGACTGCCACGTGAAGTTCCCGCGATCCATTTCATGCTGCCGGCTTGATAGCGCAAGGCATACACAGGGGGATCACGGAGTGCCAGTCCTTGAGCGACACGAGGCACAGGAATTGGGGTTGGAGAGGAAAATGGAGATTTACCGACGAAGCTGCTGGCTAGCGGCTAGGAACTCATCTTCAGCGGGACGAGCACGGCGACTGCATCTTCGATGGCATGGCCATTCCGAGACGAAGGCTCCGGAATAGCTTCTCCGTCTTCGATCATGCCCTCGACATCGGCCATGCGGCGCGCATCATCGAGATCGGTCCCGGCGGTCACCACGCCCGGAAAATCCGGGAATGACACACCGTAGTCGCTGTCCTCATTCTTGTGAATCACCCGATGTAGTTTCGCATCCGGCCACCTCACTTCGGGCAAAGCTTTCAAGTGTTCGGATAGGATAACACTCTACAGAGGCATGTCATACCTTAGGGCTTCTACCCATTCACCCAGGCCATGTCGTCATGGGTGAGTTCCAGGTCGCGGAGCTCGCGGTTGACGAGGAAGTGCTCGTTCTCGATCGAGAACTCGGCGAGCTCGATTGTCGCCTCGTAGCGGGCCTTGAAGGCCTCTATGATCTCGTTGACGATCACTTCCGGCGCCGAGGCGCCGGCGGAGAGGCCGAGGGTGGAGATGGTGCCGATCGCGTCCCAGTCGATCTCCGAGGCACGCTGGACGAGCAGCGACTGTTTCGCACCCGCCTTGAGCGCTACTTCGACCAGACGCTTGGAGTTTGAAGAGTTCGGCGCGCCGACGATCAGGAACAGGTCACAACCGGGCGCGGCCTGCTTCACTGCTTCCTGCCGGTTGGTGGTAGCGTAGCAGATGCTGTCGGCGGACGGCGCCTGCAGGTTGGGGAAACGCTCCTGCAGCCTTGCGATCACGCCTGCCGTATCGTCCACCGAAAGCGTCGTCTGGGTGACGAAGCCGAGATTGTCGGGATCGGTGGGCTCGTAGGCGTCGGCGTCCTCGACCGTCTCGATCAGCGAGACCGCACCTTCCGGCAATTGCCCCATGGTGCCGATCACCTCGGGATGACCGGCATGGCCGATCAGCACCACATGGCGGCCGAGTCGCTGGTGGCGCATGGCCTGCTTGTGGACCTTGGAGACGAGCGGACAGGTGGCGTCAAGATAGAAGAGATTGCGAGCCTCTGCATCCGCCGGCACCGACTTCGGCACACCGTGGGCGGAGAACACGACCGGCTGGCTGCGATGCTCCTCCGGAATCTCGTCCAGTTCCTCGACGAAGATCGCGCCCTTGGCCTCCAGCCCTTCGACCACGTAGCGATTGTGGACGATCTCGTGACGCACATAAACCGGGGCGCCGTAACCCTTCAGCGCCAGCACGACGATCTGGATCGCCCGGTCGACGCCGGCGCAAAAGCCGCGCGGGCCGCAGAGGCGGATCGTCAAGGGGTTATTGGCTTGGGGCATGCGCGCTTGCCGTTTCCTTCCGGCGTGACGGTCATTCATAGCCATCACATAGGGATTTCCGTGGCCACGGTAATAGCGAGCAACAAAATAGGCGGCAAGCCTGAATCGGTGGCTGCCTTTCCAGAGCTCCGCAGTCCCAGCCAAGAAAGTGTTATCCCGCTAAAAAGCTTGGCGCAAGCAACGTGAAGTATCTTCGCGACATACTCCACACGAAGGGTCTGCTTAAGAAATGTCAACTGAATACACCGTGGAAATACCGCCATTCGATGGCCGCGCCTATCGTCATCGCGAAATCTCGTATACGCCCGCAGACCTTCGTCTAAAAAGACCACATGTTTTCATCTTAACGGATCAGCCACACAGGGTCGTTCTCGAATTCGCGAACGAATGCGACGGGGGGCTCACCTCGTTCGAGGACCTGACGGACCGGCAGATCGCGAACTCCGCGTTCTACGTGCATTTCTCACTGCATGAAAAGGCATTGCCATTCCTTCGACGCATCGTCGCATGTGGTGGCATCTTCGCTCCGCCGCCACACTTCGCCAAGGTTCCGTTTGTCGCAGTGAGCGCCAACGCCATTCACAGCATCGAAAATGCCGCCCGGCTGCTCGGCCACGCCCCATTTGGCGGTATGGAGATCCATTCGCAAATCTGCCAGGCGGTTGAACTGACACAGCACCTACCCGGCGATTTCCTGGAGGTCGGCGTGTTCAGCGGATCCAGCGCGTTGACGGCCCTGTCTCACATGGACCGGCTCGGGATCAGCCGTCGATGCTGGTTGATGGATACGTTCGGTGGCTTCAACTACGAGACCTCGCGCACGAGTTCCGACGCTATTTGGGGCGGCACGCATCTGGTCGAAGGGCTGCAGGAACGTATCCAGGGTCTGATGAGCCATACCGGTCAGAAGTTCGAGCTTGTTCCCGGCGACATATGTACCGATCCACTGCCTGCGGCTATCGAAAAGCTGGCTCTCGCGAATATCGACGTGGATATGTACGATGCCGAGCTTGCCGCCCTCAACAAGGTGGCGCCCTTGATGGTTCATCGCGGTGTGATCATCGTGGAGGATGCGACGGCGCTGCCGGGTCTGTACGGAGCCTATCTTGCACTCGACGAGTTCATGAACAGCCCGATCGGCCGGAAATTCATGGCGATCCGCACGACGACGCAATATTTCCTCGTGCGCGTCGATCCCTGATCGTCACTCGGTCCGTCACGAAGACAATCAGCAGGGCGCGGTTGCGCCCGCTTTATTTCGTCGTCAGCATGGCGGTCTCCGCGATCGGTTTGCAACAATCGGCGGACTCCGGATAGGGATTGGCGAAAGCGACAGTGACGGCAAGCGCGGCAGAGCCGGCCAACAGCACGAGGATCAGGGCGAAGACGGCGGGGATCGCCTGGATGTAGAGGATCTTCCTCGACACCGTCACGCTTCCATATAGGCCAGCGACGAACACACATCCAAGGAAAAACAGCTTGAGCTGATAGGCGAACTCGGGCGCACCGTGCAGGAGCGACCAGAAGAGGCCGAGCGCGAGGAAGCCGTTGTAGAGGCCCTGGTTTGCGGCAAGCACCTTTGTCGCTTCGGCCTGCTTCGGTGTCATGGCAAACGCCCGAAGGCCGGCCGGCCTGGTCCAGAGAAACATTTCCAGCACGAGAAAGTAGACGTGCTCCAGCGCCACCAGCGCAATGAGAATGTTTGCAAGCGTGCCCATGAAATCCCCTCCCCTGATGCTCGTCGGTCTTTGTTTCAGACCCGGCGGCGGACGAAGGCGGCGATTGCAACACCGGCAAGCGCCAGAGCCAGCCCGTACCAGGTGACGGCATATTGCAGGTGATTGTTCGGCAAGTCGATCTGCGTCACACCGCCCTTCGGCAGGCCGCCCGGAACCGGTGTCGCATCGGCGTCGAGGAAGAACGGCAGGACATTCTCGGACGGGAGATCGACCGTAGCGGCCATCGCCCCCAGATCCTTCCAGTAGAAAATGTTCGTGATCGGATCGTTGTCCGGCACGAGGGAACCGGGCTTGGCGTAGAGACGTGCGCGCGCCAGCCCCGTCACCTGCTGCTCGCCCTCGACGAGGCCGGCGGTACGGGTTTGCTGCGCCTTGTCCGAGTAAGGAACGAAGCCACGGTTTACGAAGAGGTAGCGTCCGTCGGCAAGCTGCAGCGGCGTGTAGACGTAGAAGCCGGCCTGGCCGTCATAGGTCGCGAGGAAATGGCGTTCCTTGTCGTGCAGGAAACGGCCCGAGGCGCGCATCGCCCAATAGTCGACATCCTCTCCGACGGCGACCTTTGCCTCGACGTCGGCAATCTCCATCGGGACGGCGGTGCGTCGCGTCTCGATCTCGGCGATCAGCGCCTCCTTCCAGTAGAGGCGCTGCACCTGCCACGTACCGAGCGAGAGGAGGATCACCATGGCGACAGGAAACAGCGCCACGGCGAGCCAGAAGCGCGCTCCCCTTCGCCGGGCGGCCTCGTCAGTCACTGTCGATTGTTCCCTGCCTGGCGTTGTTCTTGTACTGCATGGCGATCAGCCAGGCCTTGATGGTGCGGAGCAGCCAGAGCGACACGCCGATCGCCATGGGGCCGAACAGAACGAAATGCAGCCAGACCGGCGGCTGAAAGTTGATCTCGGTCCAGACCGCAAGTCCGACGACCAGCAGGTCCGCGAGGAGAATGACGAAGATTACCGGGCCGTCGCCCGCATCGATGAAGGAATAGTCTAGACCGCAGCTCGAACAGCGTGGCTTGAGCTTGCTCAGTCCGTCGAACAGGCGGCCGTTGCCGCAGCGCGGGCAGCTTGCCGTGAGGCCGGCCCTGACCGGATCGACCGGCGCGAAATGTGCATTGTCGTCGTGCATGATTTTCCTTCCCGTCACGGGGCCGTGTCAGGCCCGTCATCGAGCATCCTGCTCAGGCTTATACGCCCCGCTTGGCAAACCGCAAATGCGGCACTCTGTTCCGGTCCATCTCCGGAAACGCGAACGGCGCCCGAAGGCGCCGTCCCTGATGATATCCGTGTCGCTCAGTGGGCGAGCGGCGCACCCCAGCCACCCCAGATGTAGATGGAGAAGAACAGGAAGAGCCAGACTACGTCGACGAAGTGCCAGTACCAGGCGGCCGCCTCGAAGCCGAAATGCTGCTTCGAAGAGAAGTGGCCGGCCATGGCGCGGAACAGGCAGACCAGCAGGAAGATCGTACCGATCAGAACGTGGAAGCCGTGGAAACCGGTGGCCATGAAGAAGGTGGCGCCGTAGATCGAGTTCTTGAAGTCGAACGGAGCGTGAGCGTATTCGTAGCCCTGCACGAACGAGAACAGCACGCCGAGCAGAACCGTCAGCGTCAGGCCATAGACGAGGCCCTTGCGATCGTTGTGCAGCAGGGCGTGGTGAGCCCAGGTGACGGTCGTGCCGGACAGGAGCAGGATCACCGTGTTGTAGAGCGGCAGGTGCCAGGGATCGAGCACTTCGATGCCCTTCGGGGGCCACTGACCACCGGTGAATTCGACGCGGCTGGCCTGGATGGCTTCATTGGCGAAGAGGCTGGCGTCGAAGAAGGCCCAGAACCAGGCAACGAAGAACATCACTTCCGAAGCGATGAACATGATGATGCCGTAGCGCAGGTGCAGCGACACGACGCGGGTATGGGCGCCCTCGTGGGCTTCCTTGATGGTGTCGGCCCACCAGCCGATCATGGTGTAGAGGACCAGGGCAAGACCGATGAAGAAAACCCACGGCGTAGCGAGCTCGAGGCCGAACAGGTTGAACGAGCCACCCGACAGGTAGCGCATGTAGCCGACGCCACCGAAGGTAAGGAGGAAGGCGCCGATGGAGCCAAGCAGCGGCCACGGGCTCGGGTCGATAATGTGGTAGTCGTGATTTTTCTGATGCGCGTCGGCCATGTCAGCAATCCCCGATGTGTCTCTCTCCGAACCCGGATGAACCGGGTCCATTCTCGTTTAAAGTTTTCCGTTCTCTTCCGTCTTCCCGGCAGGCAATGCGGCAACCGGCTTGGCGGATTCGTGCGGGTAGAAGGTGTAGGAAAGTGTTATCGTGCCGATGCTCTTCGTCTCCGGCGCCGTCGTGATGTCCGGATCGACGAAGAAGACCACCGGCATGTCGAGCGTTTCGCCCGGCTGAAGCGTGGTCTCGGTGAAGCAGAAGCACTCGATCTTGTTGAAATAGGCGGCCGCTTCCATCGGCGTGACGTTGAAGATCGCCTGCCCGGTTACCGGGTGGCTGGAGCGGTTGGTCGCGGCATAGCTCACCTGGACCGTCTCGCCGATCTTCGGCTCGATGGACTTCTGAACCGGCTTGAAATCCCAGTTGAGGCCGTTCGACACGTTGGCGTCGAAGGTGACCTTGATGGTCTTGTCGAGAACGACGTCTGAGGCCTGCTCGACCCGCTGCGTCGTACCGTTGTAGCCGGTCACCTGACAGAACAGCCGGTAGAGCGGCACGGCAGCGTAGCTCATGCCAACCATGCCGCCAACAAACGCGATGCAGGCGACCATCACCTGGACATTACGACGGTTATTGCGATCGACGGGGTTGGAAGAACCGGCCATGCTTGGTCTCATTGTCCCATGTTGCCGATCTTGACGAGGGTGATCAGATAGAACGCCACGACCAGCGCCCCGAGCACAAGGCCCAGCGCGATGTTGCGCCCGCGGCGCGACTTCTTCTGGCGTTCATTGAGTTCCACGGTTTCCATCATGCGCCTCCGAGCATCGTGGCCAAGGATGCCACATAGTGGTCGACCAGCAGGCCGGAGAAGATCGCGAAAAGGTAAAGCACGGAGAAACCGAAAAGTTTCTTGGCCGGGATCATCTTTTCGTCGCCGTCCGGCATCCGCCAGACGGCGATGGAACAGATGACGAGGATGGCGCCGAACGCGGCGGCGAAAATGCCATAACCGATGCTCGACAGTCCGGTGAAGGCAGGAACGACGCCGAAGACGGCGGTCAGCACCGCATAGATCATGATCTGGCGCTTGGTAACGGTTTCACCGGCGACGTTCGGCAGCATCGGCACGCCGACGGCGCCATAGTCGCGCATCTTGAACAGTGCCAGCGCCCAGAAGTGGGCCGGCGTCCAGAAAAAGATGATGAGGAAGAGCACGATGCTGTCGATCGACACACCGCCGGTGACACAGGCCCAGCCAATCATCGGCGGGAAGGCACCCGAGGCTCCGCCTATGACGATATTCTGCGGCGTCGAGCGCTTGAGCCACATCGTGTAGANGACGGCATAGAAGAAGATGGTGAAGGCGAGCAGTCCGGCCGCAACCCAGTTCAGGGCAAGGCCAAGGATAGCCACCGAGAAGACCGAAAGAGTCAGACCGAAGGCAAGCGCCTCCTGCGGCATGATGCGACCCGCAGGTATCGGACGGCGCGCGGTGCGGGTCATGACCGCATCGATATCGGCGTCGTACCACATGTTCAGCGCGCCCGAGGCGCCAGCGCCGACGGCGATGCAGAGAATGGCCACGGTGGCCAGAACCGGATGCAGGTTGCCGGGTGCCAGCACGAGGCCAGCGAAAGCCGTGAACACGACCAGCGACATCACTCGCGGCTTCAAGAGCTCGAAGTAATCACGGGCTCCGGCTTCCGACAGGCGCAGATCGCCCTGCCCGCCAAGTACCTCGCAATCGTCGATGACCGTCATTCCAAATTTCCCAATTCACTCTGTCTGAGAGCGGCGCCGCGATCCTTGAACCGCGGCGCCGGCAGTTCGGCTTACTTGATGCGCGGCAGCTGTTCCCACTGGTGGAACGGCGGCGGCGAAGACAGCTGCCATTCCAGCGTGGTCGCGCCTTCACCCCAGGGGTTGTTGCCGGCGACGCGCTTGCGAGCAAAGGCTTCGAAGACGCAGAACAGGAAGATCAGAACGCCAACACCCGAGATGTAGGAGCCGATCGAGGACACGTAGTTCCAGCCGGCAAAGGCATCCGGGTAGTCGATGTAGCGACGCGGCATGCCGGCGAGACCCAGGAAGTGCTGCGGGAAGAAGACCATGTTCACACCGACGAACATGACCCAGAAGTGCAGCTTGCCGAGGAACTCGTTGTACATGTAGCCGCTCATCTTCGGGAACCAGTAGTACCAGGCGGCGAAGATGGCGAACACGGCGCCAAGCGACAGAACGTAGTGGAAGTGGGCAACCACGTAGTAGGTGTCGTGCAGCGAACGATCGAGGCCGGCATTGGCGAGCTGGACGCCCGTGACCCCGCCGACGGTGAACAGGAAGATGAAGCCGATCGCCCAGACCATCGGAGTACGGAAGGTCAGCGAACCGCCCCACATCGTTGCGATCCAGGAGAAGATCTTGATGCCGGTCGGAACGGCGATGACCATCGTGGCGAACACGAAGTAGCGCTGCGCGGCGAGCGACAGGCCAACCGTGTACATGTGGTGAGCCCAGACGACGAAGCCGACGGCGCCGATCGCGACCATGGCGTAGGCCATGCCGAGGTAGCCGAACACCGGCTTCCGCGAGAAGGTCGAGATGATGTGGCTGACGATGCCGAAACCGGGCAGGATCAGGATGTACACTTCCGGGTGACCGAAGAACCAGAACAGGTGCTGGAACAGGATCGGGTCGCCGCCAGCTTCCGGTGCGAAGAAGGCCGTGCCGAAGTTACGGTCGGTCAGAAGCATGGTGATGCCACCTGCCAGAACCGGCAGCGAGAGCAGCAGCAGGAAGGCGGTGACGAGCACGGCCCAGGCGAACAGCGGCATCTTGTGCAGCGTCATGCCCGGAGCGCGCATGTTCAGGATCGTGGTGATGAAGTTGATCGCACCGAGGATCGAGGCGGCACCCGAGACGTGGATGGCGAAGATCGCGAGGTCGACCGCGGGACCGGGCTGACCGCTCGTCGCCAGCGGTGGATAGAGCGTCCAGCCGCCACCAACACCGTAGGCGCCTGCGGGACCTTCCACGAACATGGAAAGCAGCAGCAGGATGAAGGCCGGGACCGTCAGCCAGTACGAGATGTTGTTCAGGCGCGGGAAGGCCATGTCCGGAGCGCCGATCATGATCGGGATCATCCAGTTGGCGAAGCCGCCGATCAGCGCAGGCATGACCATGAAGAAGATCATGATCAGGGCGTGCGCCGTGGTGAAGACGTTGAACATGTGCTTGCCGCCGTCGATGGCAGCATCACCCTCGAAACCATAAACCATCGACGCCAGACCGTGGAAGATCTGGATGCCGGGTTCCTGCAGCTCGGCGCGCATGGCGATCGAGAGCGCACCGCCGATGATGCCGGCTACGATAGCGAAGATCAGATAGAGGGTACCGATGTCCTTGTGGTTGGTCGAGAGGAACCAACGGGCGAAGAACCCGGGCTTGTGATCGTGATGATCGTGCGCGCCGTGCGCGTGTTCGTCGTGGGCAACAGATCCAGCCACTGTCCTCACTCCTCGTTAATTCGAAACATTATCAGCGACCTGTACCGACTTGTCGGCACCGTCGACGGCGACCATCAGGGCCTTGTTGGCTTCCTGGAGATTGCCAGCGGCAGCCTGGAGCCAGGTGTTGTACTGCTCTTCAGACACTACGCGGATCGCGATCGGCATGAAGGCATGATCCTTGCCACAGAGTTCCGAGCACTGGCCATAGAACAGGCCTTCACGGTCGGCGCGGAACCAGGTTTCGTTCAGTCGGCCCGGAACGGCGTCGATCTTAACGCCAAAGGACGGCATGGCGAAGGAGTGGATCACGTCGGTCGGCGCGGCAGTAACGAGCAGACGAACAGTCTTGCCGACCGGCACGACAAGCTCGTTGTCGACGGCGAGCAGCCGGGGATAGATGCTCTGGTCTTCCTTACCGGCGGCGGCGCGATCTTCTTCCTTCAGCATATAGCTATCGAAGGAGACGGGGTTCTCGCCTTCGTACTCATAGCTCCAGAGCCATTGAGTCGCAGTGACCTTGACGGTGAGGTCGGGGTTCGACGGAACGGTCAGCTGCGCGGTGAGCAGGTTGAACGAGGGGATCGCGAAGAAGAGCAGAACAAGAACCGGGCCGACGGTCCAGATGACCTCGATCATCGTGTTGTGGCTGGTCTTGGACGGAACCGGGTTGGCGCTTGCGCGGAAGCGCAGCACAACGACCACCAGCAGGATCAGCACCAGGATGGTGATCGGCACGATGAACCACAGGGTGTAGTTCTCGAACCAGCGAATCTGCTCCATGATCGTGGTCGCAGCCGGCTGCAGATCCGTCTGCCACGGCAATGGCTGATCGGCATGACTGCCGGATGCGAAAAGCAGACAGATCAGCGCGGTGAACGCTGCAAGGGCTCTGTTCATCACTTAAGTTTCTCCCCACATGCGTTTGATCCATATCAATGGATAACGCGAATTCCATGCTAGGTTCGTCGTTTAAAATCATAGTTTGCGACCAACCGCAATATACCGCCAATGCGGCTTCAGCGCCAAACTTACCTTCCGTCAAATCCAGCCGCCCCTACTGCGTCAAATTGCCTCCCCTTTGGCCGATCTCGGATTGCTTAATCCGGATGATAGTCCCAATTCTGCCGCTATCGGCTGGAAAAGCGGCAGTGGGTCTTTTCAACACCGCCGCCCGGCGACAACAATAAACCCCATGATTCGTTTTCCAGAGGGTCCCATGGTTTTGACCGGAATCGCGCGGCTCGGCCTTGTCTTTGCCCTGACCATGTCCTCGGGCGTGGCCCCCGCCCTCGCCCAACAGGCGCAGCCCGGCACGATTCGCTCCAACCACGGGGCCTGGTCGGTGATCTGCGACACGCCGGCAGGCTCCACCGTCGAACAGTGCGCACTGATGCAGAACGTGATCGCCGAGGACCGGCCCGAGGTCGGCCTCTCCGTGGTGGTTCTGAAAACCGCCGACCGCAAGGCGAAAATCCTGCGCATTCTGGCCCCGCTCGGCGTGCTGCTCAAGGACGGCATGGAACTCTATGTCGACGGCAACAATATCGGCCGCGCCTATTTCACCCGCTGCTTCTCCGAGGGCTGCTACGTCGAAGTGGAGATCGACGAGGAACTGATGAAGATCCTGCGCGCCGGCAAGAATGCCGTTTTCGCGCTTCGGGAATCCGCCGATCAGGACCGCGTCGGCATTCCGATCGAGCTTAACGGTTTCGGCGACGGCTACGACGCCCTTCCCTGACGCAGACCTTCCTTCCGACCTTGCCCCTCGGCCACTCCGAGCCTACATGGGTCTGAACCCATATCGGAGACGACAATGACTACGGACCTTCTCACTCTTTTCGATTGCGACGAGGCGACCCTGACGCGCCAGGTCGCAAAGGCGCTCGAGGGGGCCGATGACGGCGAGCTCTTCGTCGAGCATTCCCAGGCGGAATCGCTGACCTTCGACAACGGTCGCATGAAGGGCGGCAGCTTCAACACCGACCAGGGCTTCGGGCTGCGCGCCGTCGCAGGCGAGGCGGTCGGCTACGCCCATGCGGGCGACCTGTCCGTCGCGGCGCTCTCCCGCGCAGCGGACGCCGTCGGCGCGGTGACGCGCGGCTATGCCGGCTCCTATGCCGCAGCACCGCAGCGTACCAACAAGAAACTCTATACCGACGAAAACCCGATCGGCGCGCCGAGCTTCGAGGAAAAGGCGAAGCTGCTCGCCGACATCGACACCTATCTGCGCGACAAGGACAGTAAGGTGCGCCAGGTGACGGCCTCGATCGCCGCGAGCTGGCAGGTGGTGGAAATCCTGCGTGCCGACGGCCACCGGGTACGAGACATCCGGCCGATGACACGCCTCAACATATCCGTCGTCGCCGGCTCCGGCGACCGGCAGGAAAGCGGCTCCCATGGCACGGGCGGGCGTATCGCCTTTTCCGACTTCCTCACCGAGGAAAGCTGGAAGCACGGCGCCGACGAGGCACTGCGCCAGGCGCTGGTCAACCTCGAGGCAATCGAAGCACCGGCCGGCACGATGGACGTGGTGCTCGGTTCCGGCTGGCCGGGCGTCATGCTGCATGAAGCCGTCGGTCACGGGCTGGAGGGCGATTTCAACCGCAAGAAGACCTCCGCCTTCGCCGGCCTGATGGGCGAGATGGTGGCCGCCCCGGGCGTCACCGTGGTCGACGACGGCACGATCGACAGCCGGCGTGGCTCGATCACCGTCGATGACGAGGGCACTCCGTCAGGCTACAACGTGCTGATCGAGAACGGCCGCCTCGTCGGCTACATGCAGGATCGCCAGAACGCCCGGCTGATGGGCATGAAGCCGACAGGAAACGGCCGCCGGCAGGGCTATTCTCACCAACCGATGCCGCGCATGACCAACACTTACATGCTCTCCGGCGACAAGACGCCGGAAGAGATCATCGCTTCGGTGAAGAAGGGCATCTACGCCGTCTCCTTCGGTGGCGGGCAGGTCGACATCACCTCTGGCAAGTTCGTGTTCGGCTGCACCGAGGCCTACATGATCGAAAACGGCAAGATCGGTGCGCCGGTGAAGGGCGCCATGCTGATCGGCAACGGCCCGGACGCGATGAAGCGCATTACCATGATCGGCAACGACATGTCGCTCGACCGCGGCATCGGCAATTGCGGAAAGGCCGGCCAGTGGGTTCCGGTCGGCGTCGGTCAACCGCACCTCAGGATGGATCAGATCACGGTGGGCGGAACGAAGGCTGCCTGACAGGCCGTTCCGTCAGGCACTCACCCCTGAATGGCCAGGCATGACATGGAGAATTTCTTCAGGGCGTTGCAGGCGGCCCAGGCGTCGTCCCTGTCGTTAAAGCCGACGAAGCGGGCGCGGTATAGCGTCTTGCCGCCGCTGCTGACTTTCTCCGTATAGGTCCTCATGCCGACGAGCGGTCCGCCGACCTCTGCCTGTATGCGGCTCAGGAGGCTGAGCGCGGCCTCGCGGCTTTCGGCGGCAGCGACCTGGATCTGCCAGCCGGCGGCCGGCGGCGACATCACCGCCTCCGTGGACGTCCGCGGGGGCGCAGCCTCGACAGAGCCCTGCGCCGGTTGGGCGAATGCCGTTTCATAGCGCGCCGCCGGAACGGGAACCGAAGTCTTGTTCATGTCGATCAATGCCGCCACGGCATCCTGACGTGGCATGGGAACCGGCACGTCGTCGCCCATCCGGGCGAGAACCGGGGAGGTCTGGCCGAGGCTGGCGACGAGGCGCGAACCGCCGGAGGCCTTGGCGATATTGGCCTCGATCAGGTTTTCCATGATCCTGTCGCGGCTCTTGGCGGTGCGGCCGCCCATGACGACACCGATCACCCGGCGGTCGCCCTTCTTGACGGCGCTGACGAGATTGTAGCCCGAAGCATTGGTGTAACCGGTCTTGATACCGTCCATGCCGGAATAGCGGTACATCAGATTGTTGTGCCCGCGGATCTTCTTGCCGCGGAACGTGAAGCTCTGGGTATTGAAGAGCTTGTATTCCTGCGGGAAGTCACGCAGCAGCGCGACGGCAAGCGTGGACATGTCGCGGGCGGTCGTCACCTGTTGCGGGTCGGGCAGGCCGGAGGCGTTGCGGAACACCGTGCGGCTCATGCCGAGTGCCCTCGCCCGCTGCGTCATCATTGCGGCGAACGCGCTCTCGCTGCCACCGAGTTTTTCGGCAAGCGCGGCGGCGGCATCGTTGGCGGAGACGACGATCAGCCCGAGCACGGCCTCGCGGACCGTGATGCTATCGCCGGCCTTGACCCGGAGCTTGGTCGGCGGACGGGCCGAGGCGTATTTGGAGAACTTGACCTTGCTCTCCCAGGAGAGCTTGCCGCGCCGGATGGCATCGAAGGTCATGTAGAGCGTCATCATCTTCGTGAGGGACGCCGGATGATTGAGGGTATCGGGATTTTCAGCGGCGAGGACCCGGCCGGTGCGGGCATCGAGCAGTAGCTGCGCGCTTCCCGCCGAAGCGATCTGAGGTACGAATACAAGCACCAAAAGGCAGGATACGGCGATCAGCAGCTTCTTCATTCGTCTCTCAATCCCATGAAACATCAATTGCGGCAGAATAGCCGCCATCTGGCGCCAAATCCGGCCAAAATGGGCATGCGGGTGGAGTAGTGCCAAAATGGGGCAACAATCGCACCATGAACCTCACCATTTTTGGCATGGTTAATAAAAGATGAATATCTTTGCGCGAAAGTTTCCGACGATTCAACCTGCAAGAAACCCTCCATCCACAGCCAGCACGTGGCCAACCGCATAAGAGGATTGATCCGAGAGCAGCCAGATGGCGGCTTCGGCCACTTCCTCCGGTTTTCCCATGCGCTTGAGGGGCAGCGTGTCGGCGATCGCCGACATATCGCCGACGCCGGCCGACAACATCATGTCGGTGACGACGCGACCCGGAGCCACTGCATTGATACGTATGCCGCGCGCGGCATTTTCCAGCGCCGCCGTCCGCATCATGGCGATGACGGCGGCCTTGGAGGCATTGTAGATGGCGAAGCCGGGATTGGGGTTGCGGATGCCGCTGACCGAGGTGTTGATGACGATCGTTCCGCCGCCCGAGCCCAGCATGGCGGGAATCTGATGACGCAGGCAGTAAAACACGCCGCGCACATTAGTATCGAACACGCGTGAATAGACCTCATCGGCCTGGGTTTCGACCGGGGCGCGGCGCTCCTGGTATCCCGCGTTGTTGAAGACCGCGTCCAGCCGGCCGAACCGGTCGAGGATCTGCCCGACGATACGGGCGACATCGTCCTCGCTGGTAATGTCGGTTGGAACGAAGATACTGTCCGCGCCGAGTTCACGACAGGCGGCGGCAGCAGCCACCCCTTCGACCTCGCGCCGCGCGGCGGTCACCACACCACGGGCGCCCTCTCGCGCTATCTGCAGCGCGGTGGCGAGACCGATCCCGGTGCCGCCGCCGGTCACCAGGCATACCTTGCCCCGCATTCGCTCCATGGTATCGGACATGCGCGGTCGCCCCGATGTCGAACCGCAACAGACTACAGGAGCTTGCGTTCAGGAGTCCATGATCTGCCGCGTTGGGGGAATTTGCCGGCGGAAAAAATCGCTTTACCTGAACCCATATTGAGGTTGTAGCGTCCCGGCCGAAAACAAGATCGAGGAAGAAGTGCATGGATTTTCCGAGCGAAAACACGATGGCGGGTGCGCAAAGCGGCTGGGCGGAACTGCTTGAACCGCGATATGCCGCGACCAGCCTGATGCTCTGCATCGGCGTGGCGCTTTACGCCTTCAACGGTTTCCTCGTCTCCACCGCACTGCCGACAGCGGTGGCCGAGCTCGGCGGGGCGGCGCTGATGTCTTGGTCGCTCAGCCTCTATCTCGGCGCCTCGATCGTAGCCGGTACCTGCGCGGCGCTCCTGAAACAGCGCTTCGGGGCGCGGACTACGCTGCTCGGAGCGGCCGTCATTTTCCTCGCAGGCACGCTGACCGCAGGAACCGCTCCCAGTATGCAGACGGTACTTGCAGGCCGGCTACTGCAGGGGTTCGGCGAAGGGCTGGTGGCGGCTCTGTGCTATGCACTCATTCCGGACATGTTTCCTTCGCGGCTGGTGCCTAAGGTGTTCGGCATCGAGGCCGGCGTCTGGGCAGCGGCAGCCTTCGGCGGACCGCTGGTCGCGGGCCTGCTGACCGAACACTTTTCCTGGCGAATGGCCTTCCACATCAACCTGCCGATTATCGCAATCTTCGCGGTGCTCGCGATACTGATCGCGCCTCGACGGGACCGTTCAATCGCGCCGCAACCGTTCCGTCTGCCCGGCATGCGGCTTTTCCTTTTGTGTCTCGGGCTCGGTGGGGTGATGGCTTCGGCGGCGCTGCCGGAAGTGGGAACGGCGGCGCCGCTCATCGCGGGAGCAGTCCTCTGCTTCCTGCTCCTCGTCCGGATCGACCTCCGGTCCTTCAATGGAATCCTGCCGAGCGGCGCCTTTGCCGTCACGCGGCTTCCCGGTCTCGGCCTCTGGATCGTGCTGCTGATGGCGATGGCGCAGGCAACGAGCAGCGTCTATCTCGTCTTTGCCCTGCAGAACCTCTGGGGCTTCTCCCCCACCGTGGCCGGCGCGCTCAATGCGCTGATGGCGATCTCGTGGAGCCTGTCGGCGATCGCGATCGCCAATGTCCGCAACGCCCAAGGGCAGCACGCCATGCTGTGGGCTGGCCCCGCGCTTCAGGTGATCGGCCTAGCCGGCGTCCTCTCCGGCCTCGTTGCCGGTTTGCTGGTTCCGATCATCGCCGGGCAGATCGTCGTCGGCACCGGCTTCGGCATCAACTGGGCATTCCTCAGCCATAACTCGATGATGGCAACCCCGGATCACGAACGGGACAAGACCTCGGCCCTGCTGCCGACGCTGCAATCGGCGGGTTTCGCGGTCGGCGCAGCGCTGTGCGGGCTGGCGGCCAATGCCGGAGGGCTTGCCGTCCGCTCCAGCGGCGAGGCTGTCCGCCTGCCGATCGCCATGGCCTTCGTGCTCGCCCTGGTCTGGGCTCTGCCGGCAGTCGCGGCCGGATGGCGGGCATCCCGCGCAATCAAGAAAGCCCCGTTCAGCAAGGCTTAATGGCTCGGCTCTAACCTTGCCCGCGAGCGATGGGCAAGAAGAGACGACCACCACCATGCTGAAAGGCCAGATCAAGCGCGCCATCATAAGCGGCGGGCTGGAAGCCTCGAACGTCCTGCGGGCGTTGCGGCTGATGCCCTCCGCGCGCGGTCTGGGTGCAATCTTCACGCTTCATCACGTGCGCCCGTTCCGACCGCGTCCGGCCATGATCAACCGGCATCTGGAGATCACGCCGGACTTTCTCGACGCGGCGATCGGGAAACTAAAGGCCGATGGCTATCGCTTCGTGCGGCTGGAGGAGGTTCCGCACCTTCTTGTCGACAGAAAGGGTGGCCAGCCGTTCGCGGCCTTCACGCTGGACGACGGTTTCCGCAACAATGCCGAGCACGCGCTGCCGATATTCCGCAAACATGGGGTGCCGTTCACGGTGTTCGTCTGCAAGGGTTTTTCAGAGCGCAGCCACGGGATGTGGTGGGAAGTGCTCGAACTGCTGATCAATAAAAGCGAGCCAATCGAATTCGACTGCGGCGACGGCATGCGGACGTTCCCGTTGGGAACGATCGCGGAAAAGCTCGGCGCAGCCCAGGCGATCGGCGCGGCGATCACCCGCGAGGGAGACGCCGAAGCAATCGCGCGGCTTTACGATCTCGCGACGGCCAGAGGCCTCGACGTCCGGGGGCTCACCGAAAGTCTGGTGATGGATCGTGCAGAACTGGCAGAACTCGCCCGCGAACCGCTCGCCTCGCTCGGCGCCCATACGGTGAGCCACCGGGCGCTCGCCTGCCTTTCGGAAAGGGAGGCGGAAGAGGAGCTTTCCGCTTCGTCAGACTACGTGGCAACGATCACCGGCTCCCGCCCGGCGAGCTTTGCCTATCCTTATGGTGACGGTCGCAGCGTCAGCGAAACGACGATGGCAATCGCCGCCCGGTGCGGCTTTAAGGTGGCCGTCACCACGCGGCCGGGCACGCTGACGACCGCCGACGCGGCCCGATTGACCGGCCTGCCGCGCATCTCGCTCAACGGCTATTTCCAGAGACCGCGCTATGTCTCGGCGCTGGCGAGCGGTATTCCGTTCAATCTCACCGGTGCCTGACGATCGGCGTCACGGATACATCCTGACCTTGTGCCAGTCGCCGTCCGGCGTGTCGCGGCGGAATTCGATACGATCATGCAGACGGAACTTGCGATCGTGCCAGAACTCGATCGAGAGCGGCTTGATACGGAAGCCCGACCAGTAGGGCGGGCGCGGGATGTCGCCGATCGCATAACGCGCGGTGTATTCGGCTACCGCCTTTTCCAATGCAAAACGGCTTTCCAGCGGTCGTGACTGCTTCGACGCCCAGGCGCCGATGCGGCTGCCCACGGGACGGGAGCGGAAATATTCATCCGCTTCCGCGTCGGAAACAACCTCGACCTCGCCGCGCAGCCGGACCTGGCGGCGCAACGATTTCCAGTGAAAACACATGGCCGCCTTTTTCTGACCCAGAATCTCGCGTCCCTTCTGGCTCTCGAAATTCGTGAAGAAGACGAAGCCCCGATTGTCATACCCCTTTAGTAGCACCATCCGGACGTTCGGCAGGCCGTGTTCGTCCACCGTCGCCACCGCTACCGCATTGGGATCATTGGGTTCCGATGCCTCCGCATCCTTCAGCCAGGAGCCGAAAAGAGCGAAGGGCTCGTTCTCCTCGGTAAAGTCACCAGTTGTTAAGATTGATTCAGACATATTGATTCAACTGCTCCTGAACGACATTCTGGAAGCCCGGCCTTGCAAGACTGGACTGGATGCGCCTTGGAAGACATAGCAAAGTCGAATGACGACACAAAGGGGTTCGCTGCGCGCGTGCGCCTTCTCCCCGCCCTCGCCGTCATCGGCCTCTCGCTCACCGGCTGCGTCGGCGCCGGGCTCGACATGTTCGGCGACGAAAAGGTCGACCGTTCGATCTCTACCAGCACCGTGACCACGGGCCGCCCCGGCGGCCATCCGGACGAGATGACGGTGCAGAACGCCGTCTCCTCGGCCGATCTCGAGAAGATCGGAACCACCCCCCTGCCCTGGGCCAACGCCGCAACCGGCAGCGCCGGCGTCATCAAGGCCATCCACGAGAACCGCGACGGTGACACGGTATGCCGCGAGTTCACCACCACCCGCCACGCCTATGACGGCATTGCCAGCTTCGACGGCAAGACCTGCATGATGGGCGACGGCCAATGGCGCATGCTGGCCTTCGATCGCGAGCCCTGACCCGAGCCTGTCGAGGATGTGTCAAAACGAGCCGTTGTGGCGGCTCGCCGTGTCCGGACTGTAACTTCTAATTAGCAAGTTCTTGGCATGATCCCTGTTCGGGACGACCGCGCATGGCCTTTGGAGGCATGCGGCGCTGAACGAGGATGGAAGACGCCGCCGATGACCGTGCGCGTGTCACAACGGGATGTTTTAAGTCGGTGATCTCGCATGCGTGACCCCTATTCGATTCTGGGCGTGAGACGAGACGCGGACGCCGAGGAAATCAAGGCGGCGTGGCGCGCGAAAGCCAAGTCTGTTCATCCGGACCAGAACCAGGACGATCCCTACGCGTCGCAGCGCTTTGCCGAAGTCGGAAGGGCCTACGAGGTGCTGAAGGACCCGAACAAGCGCAGCCGCTACGACCATCAGAGGCTGATGGCGGAAGCCCGCCAGCGCGAACAGACAATCATGCAGCAGCGCGAGGCCGCCCGCGAAGCGGCGGAACGCGCCAAGATCGCCAAAGCCAATGCCGAGCGTATCCTTGGGGAACTCGCCAAGGCGGAAGCCGAAAAGGCGAAGGTCGACCAGGCGACGAAGGCGGCCATGCAGGGCGCCGGCGCTCAACCGAATTCCACACAGTCCAGTGGTACCCAGCAGGCATCCTCCGCCAAGACGAAAGCGGCGGGACCGAAAGCGGCGACCGAAAGCCCGGAGGATGTCGTCTCGCGCATCTTCGGCGCGACACCCGAGGCACAGGCTGCCGCTGAAAACCTCCGCCAGAACAGCGAGGCCATGCCGGATGCCGAGGACGGCGAGACCGCAACGGGCGAAAACAGCGGCCGGCCACTCGGTCCGTTCGAACTGATCACCTCACTCGTGCGGCGCCTGCGCGGCGCCCAGCCGCCGGAGAAGGCGCCCGATCTGTTCATCGACGCGACGGTCGCCATCGACGACCTGATCAACCAGCTTTCCATCACCGCGACGCTCCCGGACGGCCGGGAGATCCGGGTGCCGCTCGAAGGCGGCGTGACAGACGGCGATACCGTGCGTGTAAAGGGCCAGGGTCTGAAGGTCGCCGGTATGCAGCGCGGCGACGCGGTGGTGACTCTACGCGTCATCAAGAACGAGAAATTCAGCGTCGAAGGCTTCGATATCCGCACGGTGCTACCGGTAACGCTGGAGAACGCCGTGCTCGGCTGCGAGACGTCTGTCGAGAGCCCCGACGGCATGATCGACATCACCGTTCCGGCCTGGTCCGGCTCCGATCAGGTGCTGACGATCGAGAACCTCGGCCTGCCCGATGGCCAGGGCGGACGAGGCAATCTGCTCGTCGAAGTGCGCGTGCTGCTGTGGGAAAAGCCCGACGAGAAAGTGACGGACCTCATGCGCCTGATGCGCGAAGGCCTGTTTTTATAAAACTTTTGCGACAGATACACCCTTTGTTACGCAGCCTTACAGATGATGATCCAGCGCCGCTTGAACGGCCGTTCGCGCTATGCCATAGGCAGACTTGATTAAAAGCATCAAGGAGCACAGCATGGCCCAAGGTTCTGGTCTGATGGCAGGCAAGCGCGGCGTCATCATGGGCGTCGCCAACAACCGTTCCATCGCATGGGGCATTGCCAAAGCCTGCCGCGACGCGGGGGCCGAAATCGCGCTCACCTGGCAAGGTGATGCGTTGAAGAAGCGCGTCGAGCCGCTGGCGCAGGAACTCGGCGCCCTGATGGCCGGACATTGCGATGTCACCGACCTTGAAACGATCGATGCCGTCTTCGCCAATATCGAGAAGGAATGGGGCAAGATCGACTTTGTCGTGCACGCGATCGCGTTTTCCGACAAGGACGAGCTGACCGGCCGCTACATCGACACCAGCCGCGAGAACTTCGCCAAGTCGATGGACATCTCCGTCTATTCGTTCACCGCCGTCGCCAAGCGCGCCGAGCCGATCATGAACGATGGCGGCTCGCTGCTCACCCTGACCTACTACGGCGCCGAGAAGGTCATGCCGCACTACAACGTCATGGGCGTCGCCAAGGCCGCGCTCGAGGCTTCCGTGCGCTACCTCGCCGTCGACATGGGCGGCCGTGGCATCCGCGTCAACGCGATCTCGGCCGGTCCGATCAAGACGCTGGCCGCCTCCGGCATCGGCGACTTCCGCTACATCCTGAAGTGGAACGAGTACAATGCGCCGCTCAAGCGCACTGTGTCGATCGAGGAAGTCGGCAAGTCCGGTGTCTATCTGCTCTCGGATCTGTCGACCGGGGTCAGCGGCGAAGTCCATCACGTCGATTCCGGCTACCATGCGATCGGCATGAAGGCTGTCGACGCGCCGGACATCTCCGTCATCAAGGACTGACCTTTCTCGGAGACGCCCGTGCTCATTTACATGGTCCGTCACGGGCAGACCGACTGGAATGCCGAGGGGCGTTTCCAGGGACAGCAGGATATTCCACTCAACGCCGTCGGTCGCCAGCAGGCGACCGGCAACGGCCTCGCCCTGCGGCAGGTGCTGGGCACCAGCGTGGCCGACTTTCATTTCGTCTCCTCCCCGCTCGGCCGAGCGCGGGAGACGATGGAAAGGCTGCGCAGCGCAATCGGGCTCGATCCCGCCGCCTACGTCACGGACGACCGGCTCCGCGAAATCTGCTTCGGCGACTGGGAGGGGCATACGGTCCCGGAACTCTACGCGCTCTATCCTGACCGGGTCGAGGCGCGTTCGCAGGGTAAATGGGACTTCATCCCGCCGGGCGACGGGGCTGAAAGCTACGAAATCCTCTCCTGGCGCGTCGGCGCCTGGCTCGCTTCGCTGGAGCGTCCGACAGTCTGCGTCAGCCACGGTGGCGTCATACGCGGCATCCTGCGGCTGCTGGGTGGATATGATCCGGAGGAGGCCTGCGGACTGCATGTTCCGCAGGACAGGATCCTGAAACTCGACCGGGACAACGGCAGAGCCGACTGGCTCTGAGCGGAGTTATTGAACGATTTCCAGATCGTCGACGACGCGTTTGCCGTCTACTTCGGTGTAGAAGACGATCACTTTCACGCCCGCTTCCAGTCCTTCGAAGTTGAACTCCTCGGGAACCGAATAGGTCTTGCCGTCGTCGAGTGTCAGGCTGAGGCCATTGATGTCCACGGCCTTGATCTCAGCCTCCACGTCATCGCTCCCCGCATAGGAATGCAGGGGGGAGAGGATGCCGGCGGTGCCAAGCAGGAGGGCAATGATAAAGCGCATGTCAACAACCTTGGCGCTCATCGAGCGGAACAAACGATAACGCAAATCAAACTCCCAAATATGGCGAAAATCGCCCGCAAACATGACCGTTCAACGAATTGATGACCGGAAAGAACGGGACAATCAAGACGGCGGGTCGCAAACGAGCCACAGGGAAAAGCGGGAGCCACCCGACAATCGCATCAACAGCGGCACGGCAGGTATTCGCATAACAATTCAAGCATAAATTAACCCGGACAAATTATCACTAGAATACAATGGCATCGGGGGATTCTTTGGCGGGTTCTAATTTAACAACAGGTCATGTGTCTGGTGTGAACCGCCGAACACTTCTGACCTTCGCCTGCGCGGTGCTCATGGCCGTCGCGATCGCCGGAGCGGCGTTTCGCATCGACCAATCCAACACGGAAGCGAGCCGGGCTGCGCTCGTCGACCTGGTGGAGAGGGACGTCTCCGCAATCGGAGTGGCGATCGAGCACCGGCTGTCGGACGACATCGCCGCGATCGAGCATTTGCGCGACGCACTCGTCACCCGGGGCGATACGACCATAGAGGAACTCGAAAAGCTCGCGGACCGCCTGATCGAGCGAAACAGCCATTTCGCCTCGATCGGATTCGCACCCGACTACCGGCTGCATTCGGTTCGGCCGGCCTCGGACATAAAGGGCGATACGCGCGCGCTGACTGGCCGGCACATCGCCGACCACCTCAACGCAAAGCGCGATAACGGCGCCTCCTCGCCGACGCTGAAAGCGGACGACACTTCCTTCCTCTCCCTGCTGGTTCCGGTGATCGTCGGCGAAAGGAAGCTGGAGCGCGACTGGGGCGCGGTGTCGATCGCATTGCACAAGGACGAGTTCCTGCGCGCGGTCGGGCTGACGGCGCTCGCCGAACGCTCGGCCTCCCAGGGGCATGAGCTCATCCTCTCCATCCAGCACATCGACAACAACGGCAATATCAGCACAGTCCATGGCCCGGACATCCCGCAGAGCCTCGCGCCGGTGATCCGTCAGATCTCCGTGCCGGGCGGCACCTGGCAGATCGTCGCCGCCCCCGCCGGCGGCTGGGACGTGCACGATGCCGACATGGTCTCGTTTCGGGTGTTCGTCGCCGGAACCTCGCTTGCACTGATCCTTCCGATCTTCCTCGCCACGCTGCTGCTCAACGAGCGCAACCGCAATATCGCGGCACTGCGCGCCCGGGAGGACAGGCTGGTGGAACTCTCGCGGCGCTTCGACCTAGCCATGAACTCCGCCAGCATCGGCGTCTGGGAGTCCTGGGAGCCGGAGCACAGGCTCTATTGGGACGATCGTTCCTCGCAGCTTCACGGCTGCACGCCATGCAGGGACGAAACCGAAAACCGTTTTCCCGACTGGCAGCGTTCGCTCCATCCGGAAGACAGGCCGGCCGTCGAGGCCCATTTCGCCGATAGCAATGCGTCCGGGCAAACACTCGACATCACTTACCGGGTCCTGTTGCCGGAAGGCATCCGCCACCTTCGCGTCGTCAGCAGTTCGTCCGCGGATGCGAACGGTGGCGTGAAATTCACCGGCATCGTCTGGGACGTCACCGCAGACGTGCTGATGAACCGCAATCTCCAGCACGCCAAGGAAACGAGTGACATCAAGAACGCCGAGCTCGAACTGGCCCTCGAAGAGCTTTCCAGCCGCGAGCACGAGCTCGGCGAGCTTTCGCACAAGTTCGATCTGGCACTCGCTTCCTACCGCTGCGGTGTCTGGGAGGTTGATCTGGTTCACGGCATAACCCACTGGGACGAGCGCATGCACCAGCTTTACGGCCTGCATGTAGGACCGGGAATCGTCACCGAAGAGCAATGGCTGAACTGTCTTCACCCTGACGACCGCGACGCCATTCTGGAAACCACCAACAATGCAATCGCGCGCGGCGCAACGTTGCAGACCGACCAGCGCGTTGTGCTGCCGGACGGCAGCTTCCGGTTCGTCCGATCCGTGGGCCAGCTTCACGCCGGGCGCGACGGCCGCCAGAAGATCATCGGTATCGCCTTCGATGTCACTGCGGATGTGATGCTGACCGAAGAGCTGAAGATCGCCAAGGAAGAGGCCGACGCGCGCAACATCGAACTGGAACTGACGAAAAGCCGTATCGAATACAACGCGCTGCACGACCCGCTGACTTCGCTGGCCAACCGGCGCAAGCTGGACATGGAACTTGACGAGCTGTCACGGGCGAGTACATCGCAGCGACTGAAGTTCGCGATTCTTCACCTCGACCTCGACCGCTTCAAGACCATCAACGATACGCTCGGTCACGCCGCCGGCGACGCCATGCTGGTACACGCGTCGAATATCCTGCAGCGACATGTACGCCCGGGTGATGTCGTCGCCCGCATCGGTGGCGACGAGTTCGTGATCCTCGTCAAGGAGACCACCGACGTCGACACGCTGTCCTCGCTGTCGGCGCGGATCATCGAGGAGATGAGCCGGCCGATCGATTTCGAAGGCTTCGAGTGCCGGTGCGGCGTCTCGATCGGTATCGCGCAGGCTCACGGCAGCCACATCGACGCGCGGAAAATGCTCATCAACGCCGACATCGCACTCTACCAGGCGAAGGAGAAGGGCAGGAACGGCTTCCAGTTCTTCACCCACGAGCTACAGGCCAACATCATCAACAGCAAGCGCATGGCCGACGAGATGCTGGCCGGCCTCGAACGCGACGAGTTCTGCGTGTGGTACCAGCCGCAATACGATGCCGGCACCATGCACATGACCGGCGCGGAAGCACTGGTACGCTGGAACCATCCGGAGCGCGGCGTGCTGCCGTCCGGCGCCTTCCTCAAGACGGCGGAAGAACTCAACCTGATGGCACGCCTCGACCAGCTCGTGCTGGAGGGAGCGCTGCGCGACAAGATGCGGCTCACGGCGCGCGGCATCATGCTGCCGAAGGTCTCGGTCAACGTCTCCTCAAAGCGACTGCATGACGAAGGCCTGATCGACAGCCTGAAGAACCTTTCCCTCTCGCCCGGTGAACTCTGCTTCGAGCTGGTGGAATCTATCTTCCTCGACGAGAGCGACGACATCGCCACCCACAACATCGAGCGGATCAAGGAACTCGGCATCGATATCGAGATCGACGATTTCGGCACCGGTCACACCTCGATCGTCAGCCTGCTGAAGCTCAAGCCGAAGCGGCTGAAGATCGACCGGCAGCTGGTGATGCCGATCCTCGACTCGCCGCAGGAACGCACGCTGGTACGCTCGATCATCGACATCGCCCGCTCGCTCGGCATCGAGTCCGTCGCCGAAGGCGTGGAGACGCCGCAGCATGCGCAGCTGCTGCGCGAGATGGGTTGCGACATCCTGCAGGGCTTCGCCTTCGCCAAGCCACTCTCGTTCGACGAGTTCGTCGAGCTTGCCAACACGACGGTCCTGCCCAAGGCGCGCGATGCGAGCTGAAGGTTGAACACAGCGGTAACCGAGAGGCTAACGCTTCACCGCAAGAAAGGCTTTCCCGCCGTCCGCCTTTCCCTTAAGAGTGTGCCGCCAGAATGAAAAAGGGCGGCAAAACGCCGTCCGCCAACCGGTCGAAACGCGATGTCGCACAATACCTTCGGTCATCTTTTCCGCGTCACCACCTGGGGCGAGAGCCACGGTCCAGCCCTCGGCGCCGTCGTTGACGGTTGTCCGTCCGGTCTTCGCTTCCGCACCGAGGAGCTGCAGGCCTGGCTCGACAAGCGCAAGCCGGGCCAGTCGCGTTTCGTGACGCAGCGGCGCGAGGCGGATCTCGTCAAGGTGCTCTCGGGCGTGATGCCGCAGGAAGACGGTTCCTTCATCACCACCGGCACGCCGATCTCGCTGATGATCGAGAACACCGACCAGCGCTCCAAAGATTACGGCGAGATCGCCCGCCAGTACCGGCCGGGCCATGCCGACTACACCTACGACGTCAAGTACGGCATCCGCGACTATCGCGGCGGCGGCCGTTCCTCGGCCCGCGAGACGGCGGCCCGTGTGGCTGCCGGCGGCATTGCCCGGCTCGTCGTACCGGGCGTGACCATCCGCGGCGCGCTGGTGCAGATCGGCAAGCACAAGATCGACCGGGCCAACTGGGACTGGAACGCGATCGATGATAACCCCTTCTTCTCGCCCGATCCGAAGATCGTTCCCGTCTGGGAAGAGTATCTCGACGGCATACGCAAGGCCGGCTCCTCCGTCGGCGCCGTGGTCGAGGTGGTTGCCGAAGGCGTTCCCGCCGGGCTCGGCGCGCCGATCTACGGCAAGCTCGATCAGGACATCGCGTCGCTGCTGATGTCGATCAACGCCGTGAAGGGCGTGGAAATCGGCAACGGCTTCGGCGCGGCCGAGATCAGCGGCGAGGAAAATGCCGACGAGATGCGCATGGGCAATGACGGAAAGCCGCTGTTCCTGTCGAACAATGCCGGCGGCATCCTGGGCGGCATATCCACCGGCCAGCCGATCATCGCGCGCTTCGCCGTCAAGCCGACCTCGTCAATTCTGACCGAGCGCCGCTCGGTCGACGCCGACGGCAACGACGTCGACGTCCGCACCAAGGGCCGCCACGACCCCTGCGTCGGCATCCGCGCCGTGCCAGTTGGCGAGGCGATGCTCGCCTGCGCCATCGCCGACCATTACCTGAGAGACCGCGGCCAGACCGGCCGTTTGAAGTGAGGCAGCCATGAGCTATGACCAGAAGCGCGTCGTCGACGCCATCCGCGCATTCGAGGCCGGCGAGATCGTCGTGGTCACCGACGATGACGACCGCGAGAACGAAGGCGACCTGATCGTCGCCGCCGTCCACTGCACCGCCGAGAAGATGGCTTTCATCGTCCGCCATACCTCGGGCATCGTCTGCGCGCCCATGCCGAAGGAAGAGGCCAAGCGGCTGAACCTGACGGCCATGGTGGCCGAAAACGACAGCGCCCACACGACTGCCTTCACCGTTTCGGTCGACTTCAAGCATGGCACGACCACCGGCATCTCCGCCGAGGACCGCACGCTGACGGTGCGCAACCTCGCCAACCCGAACATCGGCCCTGCCGATTTCGTCCGCCCCGGCCATATCTTCCCGCTCGTCGCCCGCGAAGGCGGTGTGCTGATGCGCTCCGGCCATACGGAAGCGGCCGTCGACCTCTGCAAGCTTGCGGGGCTACCGCCGGTCGGCGTGATCTGTGAACTCGTCAACGACGACGGCACCGTGACGCGCGGACCGCAGGTGACCGCGTTTGCCGAGAAGCACGGCCTTAAGCAGGTTTCGGTCGCCGACCTGATCGCCTATCGCCAGCGCAAGGAGACGCTGATCCAGCTCGCCTCCACCTTCGAGGTCGAGACGCCCTATGGCCCGGCAACGGCACACGCCTATTCGCTGCCGTGGGATCCGATGCAGCATCTGGCGCTCGTGTTCGGCGACATCCGCGATGGCGTCGACATCCCGGTCCGGCTGCATCTCGAAAATGTCGGCAAGGACGTTTTCGGCCAGGACCGGCAGATCGACACAGTCATGAAGCGGATCGCCGAAGCAGGCCGTGGCGTGATCGTCTACCTCCGCGAGGGGTCCGTCGGCGTCGGCATCTCGACGACGGCGCGCGCCGGCAAGTTCGACCGCGAGGATCACGAACAGGCCCAGGCCCGTGAAAACGAATGGCTGGAAATCGGCCTCGGCGCGCAGATCCTGAAGGATCTCGGCGTCACCTCGATCCGCCTCTACGCTTCGCGCGAACGCCACTACGTCGGCCTCGAGGGCTTCGGCATCCGCATCAGCGGCACCGAGATCGCCTGAACCTGTCAGGGGCCCGCCAGCGGGCCCTCGACGACCGGCTCCGGTGCGCCCTGCCAGCGCAGGCGATAGACATCCCCCTGCCGGACCGATTGCACCGCCGCCGGGCGCAGGATCGCGAAGCACGTGCCGCCCATGTGGCGGACCGAAGGATAGACGATCCCGTTCAACCCCCTCGCCCGTGCTGAAGCCGCCAGCGCATTGCCGGCCGGATAGCCGCGCGCCTTGTCCGGGTCGAGCGATGGATGACCGGGCATCGGACGGAGATCGAGGAAATCGCCGGACGTGCTGCAGAACATCTCGGCGTAGTCCACCACCGCCTCGAAGCTGCCGGTCCGGGCGAGGAATTCCGTCATGTGGAAGGTGATCTCGGCGAGACAGGTCTCGACCGCGAGCGCGGCATACCACGCACCGCGATACTCCCCGTTGAAGCGGTTCGGTTCGCGCGGCTTGGCATAGGCGAAGCTGGCATTGATGAAGCTCGCGTGCGGCACGTCGTAGACAAGTTCCTTCGCCGACAGGCCGGATATTCCGGTGGTCTGCGCAATGAGGCGGCTGCTGGTCGCGGCCTCGATCTCCGCGAGTTCGGCGAGTTCCTCATCGGTATCGACGAGAGGCTTCAGAACCGGCGGGCGCAGACGCGCGGTGGAGACGAGCCGCACCGTGCGCGGATAGGCGATGGTGGCGACCGGGACGCCTTCGACCTCCAAGGTCAGAGGCCTCCGCGCACCGCGTCGACATAGCGGCGCACGTCGAGCATCAGCGGAATGCCGCCATCGATCATCGCGGCGACAGGGGCGCGGCGGTCGAACAGCGGGCCTGAATTTTCGAGCAGCGGCCAGCGGTCGGCCATGTCGTTGGCAAACAGCAGATGCAGGCCCTTGTAGATTCCGGTGAGCGCGGAAATGCGGGTCATCTGATCCTGGCTCAGCACCTTGGCGCCGGCTTCGGGTTTCATCCGCTCCCAGGTGCTGACCGAGACGCCGAGAAGGGCAGCGGCCTGCGCGGCGGTGAGATCCCATTGCTGCACAATGCGGCGGAACGCCTTCAGCGCCGTCTTCGACAGGCGTTCCCGGTCGGTTTCCGACGCGAAGCCCGGTCGTCCAGCGGGCGACGGCGATGAAATCGGAAGAAGCTGTTCAGACATGGCAATCCCCATCAAATGATGGATACTATATACGTCATCTGCGGAGAAACTTCCAGTAGCGGTGTTTTTCTCGGCCTTCGTCGAGTGGCGAGAGAGGGGCGACGGCGGATGGAAACCCTCTTCTCCCCAGCGGGAGAAGTGCCGAGCGCATGCAAGGCGATGAGGGGAGGCCGAAGGCCTTTCAACTTGCTTGCGCCCCCTCATCCGGCCCTTCGGGCCACCTTCTCCCCGCTGGGGAGAAGAGGGTGCCCCTCATCCGCCTGCCGGCACCTTCTCCCCGCAGGCGGGGAGAGGGCCAGGGTGAGGGGCAAGCCCGGTACACCATCGCCCTGCGAAAACCCGTTAACCCAGCCAGCCGTCCTGCAGGCGGATGCCTTCGAGGCCGACGAAGCGGGCGACGCGGATGAATTCCGCTTCCAGCTTTTCCAGCCGTCCGGCCGAGGCGCGGACGCCCGGCTCGAGCCAGAGCCGCTTCACGTCGAGTACGTTCGCCTTGCGGTCGGCCTTCATGTCGACGCGGCCGATGAGGCGGTCGCCCTCCAGCAGCGGGAAGACGTAGTAGCCGTATTGGCGCTTCGGTTCCGGCACGAAGATCTCGATGCGATAGAAGAAGCCGAACAGGCGTTCCGTCCGGTTGCGGTCCCGGATCAGCGGATCGAACGGGCTCAGGGCACGGATGCGGGCCGGCGGCTCGGGCGGATCGAGAAGCCGCTCAAGGCCCTCCGCGAAGGCGAACGACGGGCGCGTCCGGCCATCGACGGCTTCGAGCGACAGTTCCTCGAGTTCCCCGCGATGGGCGGCAACCCAGGCCTTCGCCTCCTCGGGCGTCACCAGATCGAAGAAAGCGGCAATCTCGCCGGAAGTGGCGAAACCGAGCCGTTTCAGCGCCTCCCGGCAGGCCCAGTCGACGAAGGTATCGTGGTCAACCTCGGCTCCGTAGTATTCCGGCGGAATGACCCGCTCGGCGAGATCGTAGACCTTCTGGAAATTCTCGCGGGCTGCAATCGCAAGCTGTCCGGTGTGCCAGAGGAATTCGAGAGCGGTCTTGTTGGGATGCCAGTTCCACCAGCCGCCGGACTTGTGATCCTCCGCCTTGAGGTCGCGCGACCGAACAGCGCCACGTTCTGCGATCTGCGCCAGTGTCTCCGCGAAGCTCGCCTCGTTGAACCGCTCGCCCTGCCATTTCTGCCAACTCGCCCTGATGCGCGCCTCCTCGCGGACGAAGCGGTGCTTCCAGTAGGGAGAGAACTCGGTCGGGATGAACGAGGCGTCGTGCGTCCAGTGCTCGAACAGCCGCCGCTCCTTCTCGACCAGCGGCGCCAGGTGTTCCGGGCGGTAGGTCTGATTGCGCGCGAACAGGATATGGTGGTGCGCCCGCTCTACCCACTGGATGCTGTCGAGCTGGACGAAGCCGAGATCATGGATCAGCCGGTAAAGCTCGCCGCGCGTCATCGCCCGCTGGGGAGGACGCGACAGCCCCTGCCGTTCGAGGAAGATGCGCCGGGTCTGCGAATTGGAAACGGGAATCGCCATGGGAACGACGCTAGCGAATGTTCATGATATGTTCAATGCCTCCTTCCAATCTCCCCCCTTGCGGGGGAGATGTCACGAAGTGAGAGAGGGGGGTGGCGGCGGTACGGCGAAGTGGGAAGCTGGCGAATTGCCCGCGCGATACCCCCTCTGCCCTGCCGGGCATCTCCCCCTTGAGGGGGGAGAACGGCACACCATTCCCCTTTCAGCCATCGCGTTCTATAGAAACGCGACATCAACGCGGGGTTTGGCGTGCAGATAACGTTCGATCAGGTGGAACTGCGCTATGGCAATCATCAGGCGCTGGCGTCGCTGATGATCTCGCTCACGGAGCGCCGCATCGGCGTGATCGGGCTCAACGGTTCGGGCAAGACCAGTTTCGCCCGGCTGATCGCCGGACTGGCAAAGCCGAGCGCCGGCGCAATCACGATCGACGGGCTCGACACGGTGGCCGACGATGACGAGCTGCGCGGCAAGGTGGGCTTCATCTTCCAGCATCCGGCCAACCAGATCATCCTGCCGATCATCACCGACGATATCGCACTCGGGCTCAAGGGGCGCGGTCTGTCGAAGGCCGAGATTGCCACGCGGGTCGAGGCAGCGCTTTCCCGTCTCGGCATTGCCCATCTGGCGCAGCGCCGGCCGCACGAACTCTCCGGTGGTGAATTGCAGCTTGCCGCGCTCGCCGCCGTGCTGGTGACGGAACCCGACCTCGTCATCTTCGACGAGCCGACCAACCAGCTCGACCTGAAGAACCGGGCACTGGTCGAACGCGCCATCGCCGATCTCGACCAGGCGGCGATCGTGATCAGTCACGATCTCGCGCTCGTGGACGGTTTCGATCGGGTGCTGGTGTTCCACAAGGGCGCACTCGTCTTCGACGGTTTGCCGGCGGAAGCGGTGGAACGCTACCGGGAGGTGGCGCTGACATGAAGGCGCTTTACGTCGAAGGACGGGGATTGCTGCACCGGCTGCCGGCCGGCGCGAAGATCGCGGCGCTGATGGTCTTCGGCGTTCTGATCTTCCTGACGCGCGATCCCCTGCTGCTCGGCGGAGCGCTCGCGCTTTCCGCCCTCGCCTATTTCGGCCTCGGCCAGCGGCTCGGCGCGGCTTTCAAGCCTCTCCGGCTCGTGCTGCTGACCGTCGCCATCGTCGCGCTGTTCAACCTCGTGTTCGTCTCGGCCGAGGAAGCGCTCGTCACCGTACTGCGCCTCTCCGCGCTGGTGCTGGCGGCAGCAGCCGTGACGGCGACGACGCGGATCGGCGATTTCATCGGCGTGGTCACCACGGCCGCCCGCCCGCTGGAACGGCTCGGCCTGATCCGCGCCGACGACATCGGACTTGCTGTCGGCCTCGTCATCCGCTTCCTGCCCGACATCCTCGCCCGTCATGAAGCGCTGATGCAGGCACACCGGGCGCGCGGGCTGAAGCCGAAGCCACTGACGCTGCTCGGCCCGCTGATCATCCTGACGCTCCGCGACGCGGATAACATTGCGAACGCCATTGACGCACGCGGCATACGCAAGCGATGAAAAAGCGCTGGGGCATACAGGGAGTCGCCCATGAATACCCGTGATCTCGTTCTCGTTTCTCTCTTCGCGGCACTGATCGTAGCGTTCGGCGTCATGCCGCCGATCGCTCTCGGCGTCATTCCGGTGCCGATCACGCTGCAGAGCTTTGGCGTGATGCTCGCCGGTGTGATCCTCGGCGCCAAACGCGGCGCACTGGCGCCTCTCCTCGTCATCCTGCTGGTGGCGATCGGCCTGCCGGTGCTTTCTGGCGGACGCGGCGGGCTTGCGGTCTTTGCCGGCCCGACTGTCGGTTTCCTGATCGGCTGGGTGGCCGGCGCCTATGTCACCGGCCTGATCGCCGAGCGCTTTGCCGACACGTCCTCGGGCCTGCTTCAGACGCTGGGCTTCTTTTTTGCCGCCGTGATCGGCGGCATCGGCATCGTCTACATCTTCGGCATCGGCGTGCTCGGCGCCAGCATAGGCTTCGACAAGGCCTTCTTCGGTTCCATCGCCTTCATTCCCGGCGACCTGATAAAGGCCGTGATTGCCGCGCTCGCGGGCCGCGCCGTCATGGTCGGCTATCCGCTGCTGCCGGAACGGGCGTAAGGCGGACGCAGGGGCGGACGGCTCAACCGTCCGTCCTTCATCGCAGATAGCTGTAAAGCCAGTCGCGCGTATCCTCGGGCAGTGCCACGGGTTCACCTGTTTCGCGGTCGAGCGCGGTGCGGACCAGCTCGACCTCGGCGGCGGTGTCGCCTCCCTTTTCCATAACGACGTTGAAGCCGATCGACTTGCCGCCGATCTTGTCGATGCGGACGGTCATGCGCACGAGGTCATCAAGGCGCAGGGGATGAAAGAGCCGGCACTCCACCTTGCTGGTGACGAACAAGGGCTCATCCTCCAGCGGTGGGCGGTAGCGCCAGAAATGGGCGAGCGCAGTCTCGGCATGGTCAACATAGGCGGCGGCACGCATGCGGCCGTCCGGATCGATATCGCGATAGGGGATGCGAACCTCGCTCGTCTCGACGCGTTCTACATCATCCATGCAAAAATCCCTGCTAGTTGCGTGAGGCAGTCTAAGGCGATCGATCCACGCCGAACAGGGGGCGGCCGAAAAAGTCCGATGGCGGAGCCTGTTGACAGGGAACCGTCCGCAACCGTTGTCCGGTGGACCCCGCAGCGCCCACCGCCTATGGTACGGCCACAAGGATAGACCATGACGACGCGCCTCTACGAACATCCGATCTTCCTCGAACACGTGACGCCTCCCGGGCACCCCGAGCGGATTGACCGCATCCGCGCGCTCAACGTCGCGCTCGAACATCCGAACTTTGGCGGGCTCGACCGCAAGGAGGCGCCGCAGGCGAACGAGGACGCGGTAACGCTCGCCCATCCGGAGGAGTATCTCTTCTCGATCATGCGGCAGATCCCCGAGGAAGAGGGCGAAATCAACCAGATCGAGAACGACACCTACGCCTCGCCCAAGAGCCTGCAGGCAGCCCTGACGGCAATCGGCGGAGCGATGGCGGCCGTGGACGACGTGATGACGGGCTCGGCCGACAACGTCTTCGTCGCGGCGCGCCCGCCGGGCCACCATGCAGAGACGGCGAAGGCGATGGGCTTCTGCCTCTTCAACACGGTGGCGATCGCCGCCCGACATGCGCAGCGGGTGCACGGTGTGGAGCGGGTCGCCATCGTCGACTGGGACGTGCACCACGGCAACGGGACTCAGGAGATCTTCTGGAACGATACCTCCGTGCTGTTCTGCTCCACCCACCAGATGCCGCTCTATCCCGGCACCGGCGCCAAGAACGAGACGGGAGTGAAGAACAACGTCGTCAACGCGCCGCTCTCGCCGAACGCCAGTTCGGACCATTTCCGCGAGGCGTTCAAATCGCGCGTGCTGACCGCGCTCAACGACTTCTCGCCGGACCTGATCCTGATCTCGGCAGGCTTCGACGCGCATCATCGCGACCCGCTGGCGCAGATCAATCTGGTCGGGGAGGATTTCGACTGGGCAACGGGGCGACTGATGGAAGTGGCGGACAAATTCGCCCATAACCGGGTCGTCAGCCTGCTCGAAGGCGGCTATGATCTTGAGGGCCTCGCCGAATCGGCGGGCATGCATATCATGAGACTGATGAAGGGTTGAGTATGACCGAAGCGGCCAACGACATCGCATCCTATTCGTTCGAGAAGGCGGTGGCGGAACTCGAAAGCATCGTCGCACGACTAGAACGCGGCGACGTGGCGCTCGACGAGTCGATCTCGATCTACGAGCGCGGCGAGCTTTTGAAGAAGCATTGCGAGACCCTTCTGTCGGCCGCCGAAAACCGTATCGAGAAGATTCGCCTCGACCGCGCCGGCAAGCCGCAAGGCACCGAACCGCTCGACCGGGAATAACTCTCCCCCTCCCCGAGGCACACACTCGACCAAGGTCGAAGTCCTCTCCGTCAACGGATTTTTCCCTATGCTCATAGGGACTTAGCTGATCCATATCGGTCGCATGCGTATCAAGCCGTGCTTGAAGCGCATGCCGGAGATTGACGCCGACGGCCACCCTCCCCATGATGCCGCACCATCATTCTGGTTTGGGAGGACCATCATGAAGATCAGCACAATCTCGAAAATCGTCGCAGGTTCGCTCGTTCTGGCGGGCACGCTGGGTGTCGTATCGGCCAAGGCGGAGGAGTTCATCAACGTGCTCACCGGCGGCACGTCGGGCGTCTACTATCCGCTCGGTGTGGCGCTGTCGAAGATCTACGGCGACAATATCGAGGGTGCGCGCACACAGGTGCAGGCGACCAAGGCCTCGGTGGAAAACCTCAACCTGCTGCAGGCCGGGCGTGGCGAGATCGGCTTCTCGCTGGGCGACTCCGTGCAGATGGCCTGGGAAGGCAACCAGGAAGCCGGTTTCCCCGGCAAGCTCGACAAGCTGCGCGGCATCGCCGCCATCTATCCCAACTACATCCAGATCGTCGCCAGCCAGGAATCCGGCATCAAGACGCTGGCCGACCTGAAGGGCAAGAGCCTGTCGGTCGGCGCACCGAAGTCCGGCACAGAGCTCAATGCGCGCGCCATCCTCGAAGCCGCCGGCATGAGCTACGGCGATCTCGGCAAGACCGAATACCTGCCGTTCGCCGAATCCGTCGAACTGATCAAGAACCGCCAGCTCGACGCCACGCTGCAGTCAGCGGGCGTCGGCGTCGCCTCGATCCGCGACCTCGCCACCTCGCTGCCGATCAACGTCGTCGCCGTTCCGAAGGAAACCGTCGACAAGATCGGCGCGCCCTACATCGCGGCGACCATCCCGGCCGGCACCTACGAGGGCCAGGCCGAAGACGTCCCGACCGCGGCAGTCGGCAACTTCCTCATCACCCATGAAGGGGTGTCCGAGGAAACCGCCTACCAGATGACCAAGCTGCTGTTCGACAACCTGCCGGCGCTCGCCGCGGCGCACGCCGCTGCCAAGGCGATCGACGTCCAGAAGGCGCTCGAAGGCATGCCGGTTCCGCTGCATCGGGGCGCCGAGCGCTACTACAAGGAAATCGGCGTCCTGAAGTGACGCTGTGTAGCGTGGCAAATGTTGGTGCGCCGCCCCTCACCCGGCTGCCGCCACCTTCTCCCCGGGAACGGGGAGAAGGGATCCACTGCTACCGCTTCCCTCACCGCAATGTCGCTATAGCCGAGGCGTCAATCTCAACCCTGTCCCCTCTTCCCGCCAGCGGAAGAGGGCAAGGGTAAAGGGTATCTCGGCACCCCAGGAGAACCAATGTCAGACACGATCATGCCGCCGAGCCAGAACCTTCCCCACTCCGCCGAGGAAGCCATCGAGGGGCTGCCGTCCGGCTTTGGTCAAGGAATGGCCGGGCGTATCGCCTTCGGGATCGCGCTCGCCTTCTCGCTGTTCCAGCTCTGGACCGCCGCCTATGGCACCCTGCCGAGCCAGGTGGTGCGCGCCATGCACGTCGCCTTCCTGCTGCTGCTCGGCTTCTCGCTGTTCGGCAATCTCGTCGCCAAGAGCACGGTGGGCCGCGTCTGGTTCTGGACGCTGGGCATTCTCGGCTTCCTCACCGGGGTCTACAACTGGGTGTTCTACGAGGACCTGATCCTCCGCTCCGGCTTCCTCAATTCCATCGATCTCGTGGTCGGCTCGCTCATGGTGCTGCTGGTGTTCGAGGGCGCGCGGCGCCTGATGGGCCTGCCGCTGACGATCATTGCCGGTATCTTTCTCGCCTATTGTTTCTTCGGACAGTATCTGCCGCCTCCGTTCGTGCATCGCGGCTACGCTTTCGAGCAGATCGTCGAACACTTCGCCTTCGGGACGGAAGGCATCTACGGCACGCCGATCTACGTTTCGGCCGCCTATATCTTCATCTTCGTCGTGTTCGCCGCCTTCCTGGAACGGGCCGGCATGCTGACGCTGTTCAACGATTTCGCCCTCGGGCTGGTCGGAAGCTGGAAGGGCGGACCTGCGCAGGTCTGCGTGCTCTCCTCCGCGCTGATGGGTACGATTTCCGGCTCGGGCGTCGCAAACGTCGTGGCGAGCGGCCAGTTCACCATCCCGCTGATGAAACGGTTCGGCTTCCGTTCGGCCTTTGCCGGCGGCGTCGAGGCAACGTCCTCGATGGGCGGCCAGATCATGCCGCCGGTGATGGGCGCCGTCGCTTTCATCATGGCCGAGACTCTGAACGTGCCCTATGCCGAGGTCGTCAAGGCGGCGCTGATCCCGGCGGTCCTCTATTTCGGCGTCTGTTTCTGGATGGTCTATCTCGAAGCCGGCAAGGCCGGCCTCCAGGGGTTGCCCAAGGGCGAGCTTCCCAATCCTTGGGCCGCCGTGAAGGCAAACTGGCCGCTGGTCCTGCCTCTCGGCGCGCTGGTCTACCTGCTGTTTGCCGGCTTCACGCCGATCTTCGCCGGCACGATGGGGCTGGCACTGGTCGTGGTGCTGATCCTCGGCACGCCGCTTGCCGCGCTCATCGGGCCGCTTGCCTTCCGGCTGGTATTCTGGATCGCGCTCGGGCTCGCCGCAGCCTCGTTCCTGAAATTCGGCGTCAACATCCTGGCCCTGGTGATCGCCGCGCTGATCCTCGGCTGCGCGCTGTTCAAGGGCGGGCGGGAAACCCTCGTCATCTGCCGGGATTCGCTCGCCGAGGGCGCAAAGAACGCGCTTCCCGTCGGGATCGCCTGCGCCATCGTCGGCATCGTCATCGGCACGCTGACGCTGACCGGGATTGCCTCGACCTTCATCGGCGCGGTGATCGAGATCGGCCGCAACAACCTGTTCCTGTCGCTGTTGCTGACCATGGTCACCTGCCTCGTGCTCGGCATGGGCATCCCGACCATTCCGAACTATATCATCACCTCCTCGCTCGCCGGGCCCGCGCTGCTGGAGCTCGGCGTGCCGCTGCTCGTCAGCCATATGTTCGTGTTCTACTTCGGCATCATGGCGGACCTTACGCCGCCGGTGGCACTCGCCTGCTTCGCGGCCGCACCGATGGCAAAAACCTCCGGGCTGAAGATCTCGTTGCAGGCGACCAAGCTCGCCACCGCCGGTTTCGTCGTGCCGTTCATGGCGGTCTACACGCCGGCGCTGATGCTGCAGGACGCCGGTCCGATGGCTGCGACCTGGGGCTATCCGGTCGAGGTCGCCTACGTCTTCTTCAAGGCGTGCTTCGGCATCGCCCTGTGGGGCATCGCGGTGGTCGGCTTCCTGTTCACGCGCCTGTCGATGGTCGAACGGCTGCTCGCCTTCGTCGCCGGCTTCTCGGTGGTGCTGGCACTACCGTGGACCGACGAGATCGGCTTCGCGCTCGGTGCACTGGTCGTGCTTTACCACTGGTGGAAGAGCCGCACCGCGCCTCCGGTCGTAACGGAACCATGAGCCTCTGCCTCGCCGCCGGCGGCAAGCTTACCGTGCTTGCCGTCTCCGCCTTCTCGCTCTCGTGGACCCACTCCGTACAGAAGACGGAATGGCGGGAGGACTGGGCGGTCACACCGGCAGGGCTGGAAATCCTCGAGGCGGCGGTGAAGGGCTCCGGCGCCGGCATGGAGCCGGGAGACGGTGCCGTGCTACGGGACGGCTGGTGGGTATGGCGGCCCGAAACGCGGACGGTTCCCGAGCTTCGCCTCGCCGCCTCCGGCGCGACCGGAAGCGGATGGACGCTTTGCCACGCAGACGGCTGCGTGGAACTGGGCGCGAAGGTGGGAGACGAGGTGGTGTTGACCGCCTGTCAGTGATGCTCTCGACCAAATCGGGGGGCTCAACTATATTCTCCCTATGGACAAGGATCAGGTCATCGCCAGACTTAGAGAGCACGAGGCGGAGCTGCGCGCCGCGGGCGTGCAGACCTTGTCGCTATTCGGCTCCGTTGCACGTGGCGAAGCTACGGATCGCTCTGATATCGACGTGGTGGTGCGGCTGGACCACGACCTCACAGGTCGCGGTTTCGACTATTTCGGATCCCTTGCTCGATTGAAGGAAAAACTCGAAAAAATTACCGGCAAGTCGGTAGACATCGTACCTGAACCCATCCAGAAGCCTCGGCTGGCGAACGAAATCGCGAGGGACAGGCAACTTGCCTTCTAGTCGCCCATGGGTCCGGCTCGCGGACATCCTAGAAAACGCACTCGCCGTGCTCGAATATACCGACGGCATGGAGTTCCAAGCCTATATGGCTGATCGGAAAACGCGGGACGCCTGTGAGCGCTGTCTCTCGCGCATCTCGGAAGCTGCGGTGAAGCTCGGGACCTTTGCCGAAGACCAGTTCCCTGCTCACAACTGGAGAGGCATCCGCGATATCGGCAACATACTTCGGCATGAGTATGACGGCGTGGAAGCCCCCAACATCTGGGACGTAATCACCATAAGTTTGCCGCCGCTCATCCGCGATATCCAAGTCGGCATCGATGAACATAACGGAGAGACGTGAGCCATGTCCTTCTTTCCCGGAAATGACCCCGTCGCCGGTGACGCCTTCGCCTGTGATGCGATCGAGAACCTGATCATTCCGCGCTCCAGCGACATCGGCGGTTTTGCCGTGCGCCGCGCGTTGCCGACGCGGCAGCGGCGGCTCGTTGGCCCGTTCATCTTCTTCGACCGGATGGGCCCCGCCGTACTGAAGCCGGGCGAGGCGCTGGACGTGAAGCCGCATCCGCATATCGGGCTTTCCACCGTCACCTATCTGTTCGACGGCGAGATCAAGCATCGCGACAGCCTCGGCACCGAACTCGTGATCGAGCCCGGCGACATCAACCTGATGACGGCGGGGCGCGGCATCGTGCATTCGGAGCGTACGCCGGAGAACCTGCGAGGCGGACCACTGTCGATCTCCGGCCTGCAGACCTGGCTGGCGCTGCCCGACTCGCTGGAGGAGATCGATCCTTCCTTCGCCCATACGGCCAGGAGCGCCATGCCCGAGTTCGACGCGGACGGCGCGAAAGGCCGCGTGGTGATCGGCTCGATGGGTGGCCTCGCCTCGCCGGTCAAGGTGTTCTCCGACACGCTCTACGTGGACCTGCAACTCATCCCCGGCGGGCGCTATCCGTTCGACGCCACGCATGAGGAACGCGCGGTCTACATCCTGTCAGGGGAACTCGTCGTCGCCGGCGACCGGTTCGCGGCGGATCAATTGCTGGTTTTCAGGCCCGGCGATCCGATCACGCTCGAAGGCGGGGAGAGAGGCTGTCACGTCATGTTGTTCGGTGGCGCTGCGCTCAACTCGAAACGCTATATCTGGTGGAACTTCGTCTCCTCGTCGAAGGAGCGGATCGACCAGGCCAAGGAGGAATGGCGCACCGGCCGTTTCGACATCGTACCCGGTGACGAGGAGGAGTTCGTTCCTCTGCCGGGCGCATAAACTGACAACGATGGTGGGGCATGACAGTCGAAACGCAATTCCGCAATCCGGCCGAACCCGGAGTGGTCAGCATACCTCGCGCCGATTGGGATCGGGCGCCCTACAATCGGTGGACCTTCCTGAACATTCGCGACATGGTGCCGACAACGAGGGTCTGGCGTGGCGCGGGACCGTCATCGCCGCTGCCGGAAGCACATGAACCGATCGAGGATCTCGACTTCACTCATGACGGCCGGCGATGGACCGTCCGTGAATGTCTGGACGAGACGTTCACCGATGGTTTCATCGTTCTTCATAAGGGCAGGATTCTCACCGAGACCTATATGAACGGCATGCAGCCGCACACGCTGCATCTGTCGCAATCGGTGGCCAAGTCGGTGACTGGCGCAGTCGCCGGCATCCTCATTCATCGCGGGCTGGTCGATCCCGCGGCGCCCGTGACCCGCTATCTCCCGGAACTGGAGGCGACGGCCTATCGTGGCGCGACGGTCCAGCAGGTTCTCGACATGACGACGGGCGTCTTCTTCGACGAGACCTATACGGCGACGGACTCCCATTGCGCCTGGCTCGACGCTGCCTGCGGCTGGAAGGAGCGCAACAGCGAGGACTGGCCGGAGACCATCTGGCAGCTCATCCTGAGGCTGAACGAGAGCGAGCGGCCGCATGGCAGGCTTTTCAAGTACCGGTCGATCGAAACCGACGTACTTGCCTTCGTCCTGCAACGGGCGACCGGCAGGGCGCTCTCCGACCTCGTCAGCGAAGAGCTCTGGAAACCGCTCGGCGCGGAAGAGGATGCCTCTTTCACCATCGATCCGTCGGGCTATGCGCTCGCCTGCGGCGGCTTCAATGCGACACTTCGCGACTATGCCCGCTTCGCCGAGACGATGACCCATGGTGGCGCCTTCAACGGCCGGCAGATCGTGCCCGCCGCGTGGGTGGCCGAGACTCGCAACGGCGCGGATCATGCCCTCTTCACCGGCGACTACAGGATCACGCTGCCGAACGGTGCCTATCACAACCAGTTCTGGATCGACGATGTCGACCGGCCGACATTGCTTGCGCGCGGCGTGTTCGGCCAGTTGCTGTTCATGGACCAGGACGCGGAATTCACTGCCGTCAAACTTTCGACATGGCCCGATTTCACAAACGTTGAGCGGACGCGGCTGACCCTGGCTGCGTTCCGCGCCATCCGGGATGTCGTCGCGGCGCGATGAGCGGACGGGCCGTTCCTGGATGTCTTGCATCAACTAACAGTCCTTTGCCTTTGCCCCGACGGAAAGAAGCAATTATATAAACGAAACCGCCAGCGGCTTTTGCCTCAGAGAAATCGATCTAAAGGCGGCCCTCCGCCGGATAACAAAACAGAAGAGGCCATCCAGTGACGCCATCGCTCCACACGCCGCTGCTCGATCAGATCAAGCTCCCGGCGGATCTGCGCGAAGTGGCCGACCGCGATCTGCCCCAGCTTGCCCGGGAAGTGCGCGACGAGATGATCGACGCCGTGTCGAAGACCGGCGGTCATCTCGGCGCGGGGCTCGGCGTGGTGGAACTCACAATCGCCATCCACAAGGTGTTCAACACGCCACACGACCGGCTGATCTTCGACGTCGGGCACCAGTGTTATCCGCACAAGATCCTGACCGGCCGGCGCGACCGCATCCGCACGCTGCGCCAGGAAGGCGGGCTTTCCGGCTTCACCAAGCGCGCCGAGAGCGAATATGACCCGTTCGGCGCGGCGCACTCCTCCACCTCGATCTCAGCCGGGCTCGGCATGGCGGTGGCGGCTGAGCTTTCGAACACCGACCGCAACGTGATTGCCGTCATCGGCGACGGTGCAATGAGCGCCGGCATGGCCTACGAGGCGCTCAACAATGCCGGCGCGCTCGATGCGCGTCTCATCGTCATCCTCAACGACAACGACATGTCGATCGCCCCGCCGACGGGCGCGATGAGCGCCTATCTGGCGCGCCTCGCCTCCGGCCGCACCTATATGGGCATCCGCGACTTCGGCAAGAAGCTCACCGCCTATCTCGGCAAGAACGTTGACCGGGCGATTACCCGGGCCGTCGAACATGCGCGCGGCTACGTGACCGGCGGCACCATGTTCGAGGAGATGGGTTTCTACCATGTTGGGCCGATCGACGGCCATTCGTTCGAGCACCTGCTGCCCGTACTGCGCAACGTGCGCGACAATGCCCGCGGACCGGTGCTGATCCATGTCGTGACGCAGAAGGGCAAGGGCTATCCGCCTGCCGAAGCCGCCGCCGACAAGTATCACGGCGTCAACAAGTTCGACGTCATCACCGGGGCGCAGGCGAAATCGAAGCCCAATGCACCGTCCTATACTAGCGTCTTCGGCGAAGCGCTGGTTCAGGAGGCCGGGTTCGACGACAAGATCGTCGGCATCACCGCCGCCATGCCCTCCGGCACAGGTATCGACAAGCTGGCAGAGGCCTTTCCTTCACGTACCTTCGATGTGGGTATTGCCGAACAGCATGCGGTGACGTTCGCGGCCGGCCTTGCGGCGGAGGGTTACAAGCCGTTCTGCGCCCTTTATTCCACCTTCCTTCAACGCGGTTACGACCAGGTGGTCCACGACGTGGCGATCCAGGGATTGCCGGTGCGTTTTCCAATCGATCGCGCGGGCTTCGTCGGAGCCGATGGTCCGACCCATGCAGGTTCGTTCGATACGACCTTCCTCGCCACCCTGCCGGGCATGGTGGTGATGGCCGCCGCCGACGAGGCGGAGCTGAAACACATGGTGCGGACCGCCGCCGCCTATGACGCCGGCCCGATCTCGTTCCGTTATCCGCGCGGCGAAGGTGTCGGCGTCGAGCTGCCGGAGCGGGGCCATATTCTGGAGATCGGCAAGGGACGCGTCGTCAAGCAGGGTTCGAAGGTGGCACTTCTTTCCTTCGGCACCCGCCTGAAGGATTGCCTTCTGGCGGCCGAGGACCTGGATTCAGCAGGGCTTCCCACGACCGTCGCGGACGCACGTTTTGCCAAGCCGCTCGATCACAACCTGATCCGCCAGCTTGCCCGCCACCACGAGGTGCTGGTCACCATCGAGGAAGGCGCTGTCGGTGGCTTCGGCAGCCACGTATTGCAATTCCTCGCCACGGAAGGCCTGCTCGACAACGGTCTGAAGATCCGTTCGATGGTGCTGCCCGACATCTGGATGGAACAGGCGAGTCCCGACGCCATGTATGCGAAAGCCGGGCTCGACCGGGCCGGGATCGTCTCGACCGTCTTCAGCGCGCTCGGCCAACCACGGATCGGTGTCGGCTTTGCCGGATGATCAGGCCGCGGGCCCGGTCATCGGGTCCTCTGTCCCTGGATCACCATGTCGAACTGTACGACATTCGAATAGATCGGCGTGCCGACATCCATCGCGTAATGCGAGCGGAAGACCTTGCCGCTGACTTTGAAGGCGATCGACCGGCCATTCCAGGCCGTCAGCTTCACGTCGAAACTTTCCCGCGAACTACGACCCTTTGCCGTCATCGTTCCCGTGATGCGGGCGCTGTCCGGCCCGGTCTGCTCCACGCGTGCGGATCGAAAGGTGATGGTTTCGAAACGGGCGGTATCGAAGACCGCTCCGGAGCGCAGGAAGGCATCGATGCGTTCCTGGCCGGTGCTGACGCTATCCGGTTTCAGTTCGAAGTTCACGATCGAACCGGCGAGATTGCCCGCCTTGAGGTTGAACGTGCCGGAAAACTTGCCAAACTTGCCCTTGATGCCGCCACCGCCCACCTGGCTGACGGCGAAAGCGATGTCCGAGCCGGGCGAAATCGCGTACCGGCCGGCGGCCTGATCCAGGCTAGGCACCTTGGTGGCGGCGGTTGCCGGAAACGCTGCAGAGAAGAGCAAGGCGGCAAGTAACGTCTTCCGGATCATGTGTCCCACTCCCGAATGGAGGTTTCAGAGGGATGACGCGGTGCCGGAAACATGCGGCTCAACACCCGGTCACGCCGGCGATATTGATGATCGATCGCGGCCACCGAATGCAGGAAGACCAGCACCAGGACCGAATAGGCCAGGACTGCGTGCGCCGTCGTCCACCAGGCTTCCGCAACATCGGACTTCGGAACCGGCAAGTGCGGGATCACCACGACGTTGAAGGCGAAGGTCGGTATTTCCAGCGGCGAGACCGACGCGATCAGCCAGCCGGCAAGCGGAACGGCGACTGTAAGAACCAGCAGGACGCGATGTGTCGCCCTTGCAGCTATATGTTCCAGGCGGCTCAGGCCCGAAACCGGCAGCATGCGAACGCGCAAAACGGAATGGACAAGCCTGACCACGGCGAGCAGGAGCGCCAACATGCCAAAGGATTTGTGCCACTGGTACAGCGAGAACTGCAGCCCGGGATCGATTGAAGGCCGTGTCATCACGAAGCCAAGCAGCAGCAGTCCAAGGATCAGCACCGCGATCAGCCAGTGAAGTACGATCGTCGGCAGGTCATAGCGATCATCGGAAGTGCGGGACATGCCAGCTCCAGATGCTTTAGCACTCCATCATGCAATGATCGCGCTTCACCCGCCGCTCGACAAGCGGCCGCGCCTCACGTTTCATTCAATTAATTCTGAAGCCGCCCACTCCCATCTGATCTATTGTGAAACGGAGTACCGGTCCCTCGCCACGTGGTGGGTTGAGCTCACAGGAACCTTCATGGAGCCGCGACGTTTCTTCTGTCGAGTTCGACAGACAGGAGAAGCACAGCCATGGCCAATCTCAACAGCCGCGACATCATGAAGGAACTGCGCAGCCTTGAAGCCCAGGTCCTGCAATTCAAGGACATGCTCGGTGAAGAGGGCCGGAGCGCTGCCGGTGACATTCGCGAGCGCGGCGCGGTTGCCCTGCGAAACGCGTCCGACAGGGCGCGCGGCGCGGCCCAGTATGCGCGCGACGAAGCCGGCAGCGTTGCCGCTATCGCCCGCGAGCATCCGACCGCCGCTTCCACCGCGCTTCTGACGGTCGGTTTGATCGGCGGACTGGTCGGCTACCTGCTCGCCCAGAGCCAGACGCCCCAGCGCGACAGCCGCTGGTACTGGCACTGAGGCCACCGATGACGCAAGTGACCTATCACGTGGTCGCGCATGACGAAGGTTATGCCTACCGTGTCGGCGACGTCTATTCGGAACCTTTCCCGACCCGCGAGGAGGCTCTGGAGGCAGCAAGCATCGCCGCAGCCGAGCACAGGCTGGCGGGACGGGACGCCGAGATCAAATTCCAGGACAAGAGCGGCAAATGGCAAACGGAACACGCCGACGGCACCGACCGGCCTGAGACGGATGTCGAAGACGACACCTGAATCCTATCGCCATTGCCCAACAAAAAAGCCGGCTCGCGCCGGCTTTTTTATTGCCCAGGCAAACGATCAGAATTCCGACCATTCCTGCTTCACGGCGGCGGAGCCGCTTGAAAACGCGCGGGTCACGCGGTTGGCGAGCGCGCGGACCGGCGAGACCGGCTCGGCGGCCCGGGGAGCCGGCGCGGAGCGGGTGGCCGCAGCTTCGGCGAGCCTGAACTGGCGCAGCAGGTCTGCGAGCGCCTCGGCCTGAGAGGCGAGGCCGTGGCTTGCGGCGGTCTGCTCCTCGACCATGGCGGCGTTCTGCTGGGTGCCGTGATCCATGGCGTTGACGGCACTGTTGATCTCGGAGAGGCCGACGGACTGCTCGCGGCTCGAGGTTACGATCGCGGCAACGTGCTCACTGATGTCCTGCACGGCGGCAACGATCTGCTCCAGTTCGCGGCCGGTTTCACCGACCAGGGTCACGCCGTTGCCGACATGCTCGGTCGATTTGGCGATGAGTGCCTTGATCTCCTTGGCCGCATTGGCTGAACGCTCGGCGAGCGCGCGCACTTCCTGCGCCACGACAGCGAAGCCCTTGCCGGCATCACCCGCACGGGCAGCTTCGACGCCGGCATTCAGCGCGAGAAGGTTGGTCTGGAAGGCGATATCCTCGATCACACCGATGATGTTGCCGATCTCGCCGGACGAAGCCTCGATCTCGGTCATCGCGGCGACCGCGCTGCGGACCACCTCGCCCGAGCGCTCGGCACCGGTGCGGGTGGTGTTGACGAGCTTGCCGACGTTTTCGGCGCGGGCGGCGTTGTCCTTCACGGTCGTGGTGATCTGCTCCAGCGCGGCGGCGGTCTCCTCGATCGAGGCCGCCTGCTGTTCGGTGCGCTTGGCGAGGTCGTCGGTGGCGGCGCGGATTTCGGCCGCACCGGCATTGATGGCCGAAGCAGTCTGTCCAACGGCGCTCAGCGCGGCCTGCAGCTTTTCCAGCGAGGCGTGGAAGTTCGTGCGCAGGTCGTCGAGGCGACCAGCGAAGGGCTCGGCGATGCGGTAGGAGACATTGCCTTCGGCGAGCGCGGACAGGCCGGCGGCCAGATGATCGACGGCGAAGGCGATATCGGCGGCCTCGCGGGCCTTGTCTTCCTCGGCTCGGCGACGCTCTTCTTCCGCGGCGGCGCGAATGGCTTCCGTCTCGTTGGAGAGCCTCAGCTTTTCGATGGCGGCGTCCTTGAAGACAACCACGGCCTTGGCCATGCGGCCGACTTCGTCGCCGCGGTCGAGTGCGGGAACGTCGACATTGTGATCACCCGAGGCGAGACGGGTCATGGCCTCGGTCATACCGACGATCGGGGTGACGATGGCGCGCGCGAGCAGCCAGATCAGCACGACGGCGACGACGCCGGCGATACCGCCGCCGATGAACAGGGCCATCTGCAGCTCGAAATGAGCGTTTTCCAGCGTGGTGTGGTTGGCGGCGGAAAGATCGCCGACCAGCTTCTTGATCTTGGTTGCTTCGGCGCGGAAGGCGTCGAGCTGTGACGCGTTGCCATTTGCGGCGACGATCTGGTCGATCGGGGTCGAGCCGTCCTTGCGCGCGGCGAGCTGCGGCACGGCGACTTCGTTATGGAAGGTGTCGGCCGCCTTCTGCATCGCGTCGAGCGAGGCGAGGATCGCCGGTTCGTCGGCAGCGACCTTTCTGGCGTCGGCAATGTGGGCGAGCATCCTGTCGCGGTTGGCAAAGACACCGTCATAGGTGCTGTCGCTGCCGAACAGCAGGAAGCCGCGCTGGTTGACGGCCTGTTCGAGCATGGCTTCCAGCGCCAGATCGGATAGGGCGAGGATCCGTTCCGATTTCGTCAGTTCCTCGGAAGCGAGCCGCGCGCGGTACTGCTCGACGAAGACGACGGCGGTGGCGAGGAAGCAGCTCGCCATGATGCCGATGAATGTCAGGATTAGTTTCTTGCTCAGGGAGAGATTTTTCAGAGACATAAAGATCACTCTTCTCGAACGGAGTGTCGGCCGCTCACCGTTTCTGCGTGCAAGCAATCCGGCCGCGCCCCGGGGTCCGAAGACAGAACGGCGTGCGCGAAGGACCGCATTTCCGGCCATTACAACGGAGTGTTCTTAGGATTTAGTTAGCGCACGTGTTGCGCGTGTGCTTCATTCCGTCGGCACGAGCAGCAAAATATCCAGATCGTTCCGGGGATAGAAATCCGTGGCCGTCATCTCGAAGGTGGTCGGACCGGTCTTCTTTACGCCCTCGCCGCAGAAGGAGACGAAGTTCTTCTCCGAGCCCTTGTCCACGGTCAGCTTGAACTTACCGATCGAACCCGCCCAGTTCGCGCCCGTCGTCAGGATGTAGGAGATCCACTGCTCCATGTAGTAGGGGCCGGTCTGTTCGCGCGAGCCCTTTTCCAGCCTGGTTGCCAGCCTGACGAAGGCGTCGTCCATGCAGAAGCGCTTCTTGTAGTCCTCGAAATTGTAGTCGTTGGGCTGGCCGTCGAGCAGGAAGCTGATCGCGGTCGTGCCGCCGACACCGGGGGTATACTCATGGTGGACACGAACATCCTTGCCGGCGGGAAACCGGGTCTTCCAGTGGTAAACGGAACGGAGCGTCCAGATCGGCATCGGCGGGCTTTCCCAGCCGTCGCCCGCATCGTACGCGTCTTCCATTATGAGACCGCGCGCCAGCCAGTCGGAGCGGACTTCCGGTGGAAGCTTCTCAAGCGCCTCGGAGGTCGCTTCGCTGAACGGCAGGAGCGGGACGCCTCTTGCGACCACCTCCTCGGTCAGGTCGACACCCGTCGCGCTCAGCACGCGCTGCTGCAGTTCCGGCTTGATCGGCTCGCCGTCCTGGGTGACGGAAAAACCGAGGAAGTTATCGGCCTCGAAATCCGGGACCGAAATGTTCATGTCCGAACCGCCGCTGATATCCGGCATCGGGAAAGCGATCACCGACTCCACATCCTTGTCGCCCTGATTGCGAAAGACATAGTCGACGCGCACCTTCGTCGGCGAGATGTAGAGGTCCTCCTCGGCCATGACCACGTCCGCGGTCTGAACATAGACCAGACCGCCGGCCTTCAGTTCGGCCATGGTGTCGTTGGCGAGTGCCGGTCCCGCTGCGAATGCCACTATCGCCAGAGCCGTACCGAATTTCACCATCGACATTTTCTCCTCTATCGAGCAGCCCGCGCAGCAGCACCGTCGATGCGAATTAGAGGCGAGAGCCGGAGACTGTCAACGAGGCGTGGCTGCCCCTGCTCTGTCCCGCGCCTCCCCACAAAAAACTTGCATGTCGCGCGTTCCGCAGCCATGACGGGCCATGCAGACATCACCCGAACCGCAGCGTCTCGATCAATTGCTCGTCGCCCTCGACCTCTTCCCCAGCCGGGCACGCGCACGCGACGCGATCCAGCGCGGCACCGTGAAGGTCGACGGCAAGACCGTCACCAAGCCCGGCCTCGTACTTTCTGCCGAGCATCGCTTCGAAATCGACGACCCGGCGCAGGCCTATGTTTCGCGCGCGGCGCTGAAACTGGTGGCGGCGCTCGACCACTTTTCGCTCGATCCGAAAGACTGCGAGTGTCTCGACGTCGGGGCCTCCACGGGCGGTTTCACGCAAGTCTTGCTGGAGCGCGGCGCGGCGCACGTGACTTCCATCGATGTCGGCCATGGGCAGATGCATCCGGACGTCGCCTCTGACCCGCGCGTAACGAATATCGAAGGGCTCAACGCCCGTGCGATGATCGCGGAGGATATCGATGGTAGGGACATCGACTTCATCGTCTCGGACGTGTCGTTCATCTCGCTGAAGCTGGCGCTGCCCCCGGCGCTGGGTCTCGCCCGACGGGGCGCTCGCTGCGTGCTGCTGGTGAAGCCACAGTTCGAGGCGGGGCGCGAGGCCATCAACAAGGCCGGCCTGCTGAAGGAACCCGAGACGGCGCCTCAGGTGGCTGCCGAACTCGAACGCTGGCTGGTCGAGGACATGGGCTGGGAAAGCCTCGGCCTTGTCCCCTCGCCGATCGCCGGCGGCGACGGCAACCGGGAATTCCTGCTCGCGGGCCGCAAACCGGAGACCACACCATGAGTGCCGAAACCGTGACCATCGACAGCCTCGGCGCGCAGGGCGACGGCATCGTGCATACGGATGCCGGCCCCCTTTACGTACCCTTCGCACTGCCCGGCGAGACTGTCGCGATTGCCCGGGTCAAGAACCACGGCACGTTGATCTCGACCAGCAAGGCCTCGACCGAGCGGGTCGAGCCGCCCTGCCGGCATTTCGGCCCGGACGGCGATGGCGGAACTTGCGGCGGCTGTTCGCTGCAGCACATGTCAGCTCAGCTCTACAACGACTTCAAGCGCGGCCTCGTCGTCGCGGCGTTGAAATCCAAGGGGATCCCGGTCGAGGTCGGTCCGCTGGTCGAAGCCTCGCCCGGCGAGCGGCGACGCGTCGTGCTGGCGGCGCGGCGGACGGAGAAAGGCCTGCTGCTCGGTTTCAACCAGGCGGAGAGCCACCACATCGTCGCCATCACGGAATGTCCCATCGCCTCCCCCGGGATCGTCTCCCGACTGGAGGCACTGCGGAAGATCGGGCTGTCGCTGGCGACGGGTTCCGAACCGTTCCGGATGACCGTGCTCGAAACGCTGTCCGGCCTCGATATCGCCGTCGACGGATTGAAGAAGATCACGGATGCACAGCGCCGGGCGCTGACGCAGACGGTTCTTGCGATGCGCGGCATCGCCCGCGTCTCGGCAAACGGCGAAATCCTGATCGAACCGGTCAAGCCGGAACTCGAGTTCTCCGGCGTCAAGGTCAATCCCCCGCCCGGCGCCTTCACCCAGACGACCGTCAAGGCCGAACAGGCGATGGCGGACCTGGTGCTCGCCCATGTCGGCAAGGCAAAGCGCATCGCCGATCTCTTCGCCGGCGTCGGCACCTTTTCGCTGCGCCTCGCCCGGATCGGCCAGGTGCACGCCGTGGAGGGAGAGGAAAAAGCGCTCAAGGCGCTCGACCATGCGGCCCGCAATACACAGGGGCTGAAGCCGGTGAAGGTCGAAAAGCGCGACCTGTTCCGCCGGCCGCTGATGGTGCAGGAACTCAAGGCCTTCGACGCCGTGGTGTTCGACCCGCCGCGCGCCGGCGCGGAAGAGCAATGCAAGGAACTGGCGCGCTCGCCGGTCAAGAAGGTGGTCGCCGTGAGCTGCAATCCGCTGACGCTCGCGCGCGATCTTTCAATCCTCGTCGCCGGAGGCTACCGGATCGAGACGGTCACGCCGATCGACCAGTTCCTCTGGTCGCCGCATGTCGAGGCGGTCGCGACGCTCGTGAAGGGCTGAGCTAGGGCAACGCCCCTCATCCGGCTGCCGCCACCTTCTCCCCGTTCTGACGGGGAGAAGGGATCTGCGGTGATGTCCCGCCCTCCATCAACGTTGAGATTTGCGGTGTCAACACGCCCTGCGTCCCCTCTCCCCGCATGCGGGGAGAGGGTTAGGGTGAGGGGCAAGTCCTCGCCGGAATGGCCTTGTATTACTGCACCACCACGCGGCCGCTGCCGGTCTGGTTGGGGCAGCGGCAGACGCCGCCGACGCGCTGCTCGCGGACCGAGCAGTAGCTGCCGCTTTTCAGGATACAGTAATAGCGGTCCGGTCGCGGACGCGGGCCCGGATTGGCTGGCCGGGTGTAGCTTTCGGTGTTGCCCTGAAAATTCCCGGAGGACTGGGCCAGTTCGATCGATTGCGACTGGCCGGCGAAAGCGCCGGCGGTCGAGAGCGCCGCGACAAGCGCGGCTGTCGATATACGCATGAACATGACTTCGGACATCCTCGTTGGCCGCATGGCGCGGCAAGGCTTTATCCGCCAAAACCCGCCGCGATTTCGACGACCATACTAAGCGAGGATGACGGTGTCCGTCATCCCCGTCCCTTCATGAAGGCTTCGAAGGCAGCGCGGGCCTCGGCGCTCAGCAGCCGGGCGGAGAAGTGCTTGAGTTCCTCGTCCATGCGGGCGAGCAGCGCCGAACGGTCGCCGCGGATCAGGTCGCGGGAGATACGCATGGCTTCCGGCGGCTTCGACGCCAGCGAAGCGGCGATCTTCAGCGTCTCGGCCTCGACTTCGGCGGGTGCGACGACCTTCCAGATCAGGCCGGCTTCCCTCGCCTGTTCGGCTGAAAAACCTTCGCTGGCAGCGAGCAGGGCAAAGGCGCGCTGGTGACCCATGGCAAGCGGTGCGAGCAGGCTGGATCCCGCCTCCGGCACGAGGGCGAGATCGACGAACGGTGTCTTGAACAGGCTGCGATCGGAGGCCACCGTCAGGTCGCAATGCATGTGAATGGTCGTGCCGATGCCGATGGCGAGCCCGTCGACGCCGGAAACGATCGGCTTCGTCACGCCGGCGAGCGCCTTGAGGAAGCCGAAGGCCGCCGGCTCACCAACCGCCCCCGCCAGGGCGAAGGCCAGGAAATCGGCCATGTCGTTGCCGGCGGAGAAGCAGCCCTCCGTGCCGAGCAAGGCGACCGCGCGGATGGAAGCATCGGCGTCGGCCTGCTTCAGCCCTTCGGTCATCTTAGCGTACATGGCTTGCGTGATGGCGTTCTTCTTCTCCGGCCGGTTGAAGCGGATCACCAGCACGCCGGGATAGGTTTCAGGGCGCTCGATCAGAATGTGGTCGGTCATCAGTATGATCCTTGTTCATCAGTCGAGCAGTGCGCGTGCGGCGGCGAGACTCGCCGCGCCGTTGACCACGCGATCCTTGAGTACGGCGGTTTCGGCGATCAGGTTTTCGGCGGCGAAGCGGCAGAGAGCAACGCGATGGTCAGCTCCCGTTTCCACCTCGGCGAGCGCTCCCTTGGCGAGGTAAACGCCGGTGAGCGCGAGGCCGAACAGGCGCTGGTAGGGCGTGGCGCCGGCGAGTGCCGCGGTCGTGTCGTTTTCGGCGAGACGCGCGAGCATCCATTCGGTCGCGGCCTCGAGATCGGCTAGGCTCGCGTCGAGGCGATCGGCGGTGGCGCCGAAACCCTCGCGGTTGGAAGCGCGGACAGCCGCGGCGACTTCCTTCAGTTCTGCGATGAAGCCGCGCACCTGTCCGCCGTCCGACAGCGGCAGTTTGCGGGTGACAAGATCGATCGCCTGGATGCCGTTGGTACCCTCATAGATCGGCGCGATGCGGGCGTCGCGGAGATAGCGGGCAGCCCCCGTCTCCTCGATGAAGCCCATGCCGCCATGCACCTGGATGCCGAGCGAGGCGACCTCGACGCCGGCATCGGTAGCGAAGGACTTGGCGATCGGGGTGAGCAGCGCGGCGCGTTCCGCCCAGTAGCGTGCCTCATCTCCACCAACCCGGTGCGAGAGATCGATGGCATTGGCGCAGGAATAGCAGATGGCGCGCGCGCCTTGCGTCAACGCCTTCATGGTGAGCAGCGTGCTGGCGATATCGGGGTGCTCGATGATCGGGCTCATGCCGGAACCGCTCCAGCCGGGCGCCTTGCCCTGCGTGCGTTCCTTTGCATACTGCACGGCCTTCTGCGTGGCGGCCTCGCAGATCGCGACGCCCTGCATGCCGACCGCGAGGCGGGCATTGTTCATCATCGTGAACATGCAGGCGAGGCCCTTGTTCTCCTCGCCGATCAGGTAGCCGATGGCGCCCGGCTCGTCGCCGAACCTGCCGTCACCGTAGATCATGGTGCAGGTCGGCGATCCGTGGATGCCGAGCTTGTGCTCCAGCGAATGGCAGTAAAGGTCGTTGCGGGCGCCGAGCGAACCGTCGTCGTTGACCAGGAACTTCGGCACGAGGAAGAGCGAGATGCCGCGCGTGCCTGCCGGCGCGTCCGGCAGGCGGGCGAGGACGAGGTGGATGATGTTGTCGGTGACCTCGTGCTCGCCCCAGGTGATGAAGATCTTCTGGCCGAAGATGCGGTAGGTGCCGTCATCACGCCGCTCGGCGCGGGACTTCATCACGCCGAGGTCGGAGCCGGCGTGGGGCTCGGTGAGGTTCATCGTGCCAGTCCATTCGCCGGACACCATCTTGTGCAGGAATTTGGCCTTCAGCGCATCGGACCCGTGCGCCGTCAGCGCCTCGACGGCGCCCATGGTGAGCGTCGGACCGAGGGCGAAGGCCATGGAGCCGGAGTTCCACATTTCCAGCGCCGCGACGTTAAGCATGTGCGGCAGCGCCTGCCCGCCGAAATCCTCCGAGGCGGTAATCGAGTTCCAGCCACCTTCGGCCCAATGGCGGTAGAGATCGGCCCAACCATCCGGGACCTGAACCTTGCCGTCGACCAGAAGGGCACCCTGCCTGTCTCCGATCTCGGCGAGCGGAGCAATCTCGTCGGATGCGAAGCGGCCGGCCTCCTCGAGGATGGCGTCGACCAGATCCTCACCCAAGTCGCCCAGCCGCCCCTCTTCCAATGCCTTGCCCAGACCGGCAACGTGCTTGAGCGTGAAGGCGATCTCCCCTACCGGCGCCTTGTACATCGGATCTTCCTCCTCCTGCCTCGTAATCAGCTGCCGGACGCGATCTGCCGCGGCTCCGGCATCGATTCCAGCCGTCCTGAGCTAATTTATTTTTACGTAAACGTCAATTACTCAGCAATAACCTCCTCGGGGAAGAATCCGGTCAGCCGGAGCGCGGCTGCCCGTCTAACGAAAAACGCCCGGCACGAGCCGGGCGTTTCGTTTGGATCTCTTCCACTCTTCAGTAGTACGGCGAATAGCAGGTCTGACGGGGACCGTTATACGGCTGGAAGGTGTTCGAGTAGGAATCGAACGACCGGTAACGGGCCGCGCACCACTGGTAGTGACGCGGGTTGAGACCGCCCGAGGCACGCGGCGCCGCCGGAGGAGCGGCAATAGCACCGCCGATGATGGCACCTGCCGTAAAGGCCGCCAGCGGGAACCAGTAACCGTTGTGGTAACGATAGCCCGGACGGTGATGACGGTAGCCACGGTGCCCACGATAGTAGCCGGGGCGGTCATAGTGGCGGTGATAGCGGCGGTATTGCACCTGCTCCACATCGGTAGACTTCTGAGCTACCGGCGCCGTCGGAAGCGGCATTGCCTGCGCAGGCATGTAGCTGGTTGCGGCCATAGCAGCGGCCAGCCCCATGGCGGCAAGGCTCTTGATCGAGATCTTCATCGCTTTCTCCCTTCGCTGGCTCTTCGCAAGGGGCAGAGCCGCGTTTCACGACGCATCCTGCCGTCTGCTCCAAAACCTTTGCAAACGTTAGTCATGACTACCTGAACCCTGGATTAATGGAACACTCCTCCAAATTCAGGAAGCCAGGATATCTTCAACAACGCTGGAGGCTCGTCTTTAGTTTCCAGCAAGCTTCGCGAAACCGAGAGATGGCAAGGATGGTCAAGCTGGCGTTAATGCCGGCATGATTGAATTTGGATTGCCAGCAGAGCGTGGCGCGCCAGGGAGCCGAGAGACTCGGAGCATGACGAAGCTGAGATATTACGCCAAAACGGAGCAGACGCCGCCTGCACCGCCACTGCCGCAGGCCATTCACTCGGAGTTCCTGCGCACCGGACGCATCTCACGCCGCCGGGAAGACTGGCTGCCCGAGGAGCGGCGATACCTCACTTACGAGGAAGTCGCCGAAAGGACCGGACGCAAGCTGCAGACGGCGGCGGCGACCACGCACAGCCGCATCAACGGCTTTCACCGCTCGATCCAGTTTCCGCGAATCATCTTTCATCACACGCTGGCGAACACGCCCCACCTCGGCTACTGCCACGTGACCGCCTCGCGCACCAACTTCGCCAAGTATGCCGACGTGAAGTGGTCGTTCTACATCGCCAATTTCTTCAGCGACATCGGCGACAGCGAACAGTTTTTCGAAAAGATCCGCCCACAGTATTCGCGAATGTATTTCGCGGTAGCGATCGAGCCCGACAAGGCGCTCAAGACCCTGAAGATCGACCGCTCGATCCGCGATAACGGGATACTGTTCCGCACCCACGATCCCAAGGAAGCCTTGAAGAACGTCCTGAAGCTCGGCGCGGCGACGCCGCAGCTCCGCGCCGCGATCGACCGCCTCTAGCTGCCGGGGATACCTCAGGCCGGGCGGACTTCCTTCTTGTAGATCAGCCAGTCCTTCGGGACATAGGCCGAGTCATTGCCGTAGAGGGTGACGGTATTGCCGCCGGCTGCCTTCGAGGCGGCGAGCGCCTTCTCGGCGAAGCTCATGAAATCGAACGCATTGGGCGCCTGCGGCGACAGGCAGATGCCGAAGGACATGGTGATCTGGCCGGTGGTCCGGCCGGAACCGGAATTGACGATGGCCGTCGCCCTGAGCTTGGAGCGCACCAAGTCTATGATGCGGTTAATCTCCTCCTGCTCGCCGGTATAGAAAAGCAGACCGAAACGACCGCCATCGAAACGGCAGGCGAGATCCTCCGTGCCGGCAACGGCCTCGACCACCTTGGCGACCTGTTTCAGGAAACGATCTCCGACGGCCGGTCCCATCTGTTCGGTCAGGCGGGAATAGTCGTCGATCTCGCCAACGGCGAGGCCGCACAGCACCGGCATCTCCGGATTGACGTAAATCTTGGCGAGTGCCTTATTGAAGGCACGGCGGCTGCCGAGGCCGGTCAGCGGATCGACGAACTTCGCCGCTTCGGCATCCTCGGCCTGACGCTGCAACTCGGCCAGCGTCGCGGTCTTGCCGACGACGGTGCGCACGACACTGCTGTTTTCGCTGGCCCGCTTCTCCGTCGCGACCTTCAGGGCCTGGATCGACTGGCCGAGTTCGGCGTGGTCGATCTCACCCTCGGTCAGGATCACCTTGGAGGCGTCGCCGATAAGTCGGCCGTAGTCGGTCAGCGATACCTTCTCCTCGTTCAGGAGACTGATGAAGCTGCTCATCTCGGCCCGGACCTTGCCGTTCTGGTGGGCCAGCAGGCTCTCTTCGTGATGGTGGGGGAGATATTTGCGACCCAACTCGTCGAGCGCTTCCTGGGTCTTGTTCTTGCCGAGCGCGATAAAGTCGCGCACGAGGTCGGGATTGCTGCCGGCATAGGCCTCGTACACCAGCTCATAGTTCCGCGGCAGCCCGTCGATTCCCATCTGATGCATGGCGGTCGCGACGCGCAGGGCAATGCTGGACGCTGGGTTTTTCAGTGGCTGCATCGGCTTATTCACCCCCGTAGAGTTGGCGAAAACACAATGACGCGGACTATAGGCAGAGGAATTCCATCTTTCGGTTACAACGATCTTTAAAAATTTAACTGTCCGACGAGAGAGGTTTTCGGCTGTGGATAAAAGACCGTTTGCCGCGTCCACCCAAGACGCGGTATTGAGCCGAAGACTTACGGACCCGGGGCGCATGGCCAAGATCATTTCCATCCACGACCATCCAGAAGAGGCGCTTGCCGAGGCGCTTTCCACACTCGGCAGGGGACAGCCGGTGGCACTGCCGACAGAGACGGTTTACGGGCTCGCCGCCGATGCCACCAATCCGGATGCGATCACCGCGATCTACGAGACCAAGGGCCGGCCGCGCTTCAATCCGCTGATCTGCCACATGGCCGATCTTGCGATGGCGGAGAGGTATGCCGAATTCGACCCGCTGTCGCGGCGGCTGGCGGAACGGTTCTGGCCCGGACCGCTGACGCTGGTTCTGCCGCTGAAAGAAGGTTCGGCCATCCATCCACTGGCAACGGCGGGCCTCGACACCGTCGGCGTTCGGGTACCGCGTGAATTTTCCGGGCGCGTGATAGCAGCCTTCGACAGACCGCTCGCCGCGCCCAGCGCCAACGTCTCCGGACGGGTCAGCCCGACGGCGGCTTCCCATGTCGTGGCCGATATCGGCGACAGGATCGAACTCATTCTCGACGGCGGTGCGTCCGTCGTCGGCGTGGAATCGACCATTATCAAAGTCGAGGACGGAACGGTCCGGCTGCTCAGGCCTGGTGGAGTTGCGGCGGAGGAAATCGAGGCGGTCGTCGGGGTTCCGCTTCAACGTCCCGACAAGGCAGGTGCCGCGATAGAAGCACCCGGCATGCTGGCCTCGCACTATGCCCCGAACGCCCGGATGCGGCTCGGCGCCACTGAAATAGCTCCTGGCGAAGCCCTGATCACGTTCGGAGACACCCCCGTTCGCGGCGCGGAGGGTGCGAAAACGGTGCTCAATCTTAGCCAAGCGGGCGATCTGCGAGAGGCGGCCGCCAATCTCTTCGACTTCATGAAACGTGCCGATGCGAGTGGTGCCGCAACGATTGCGGTCGCGCCGATCCCGATGCAAGGCCTCGGCGAGGCAATCAACGACCGGCTGGCGCGTGCCGCCGCGCCGCGCGACACCTAGGAGGACGTATGAACGCTCCGGCTTTTCATTCTCCGGATCTTCTCGACCGCTTCATCTCGATCGTCGGAAAAGGCAACGCGCTTACGGAAACGAGCGACATCGCGCCCTATCTCGTCGAAGGTCGCGGTCTCTATCACGGCGCCACGCAACTGGTGCTGAAGCCGGGCTCGACGCAGGAGGTTTCGGCGATCCTGGCGCTCGCCTCGGAAACCGGCACCCCAGTGGTTCCCGTCTCCGGCGGCACCGGCCTCGTCGGCGGGCAGGTTCCCCGTGCCGAAGGCCGCGACATCGTGCTCTCGCTCGAACGGATGAACCGCATCCGCGAGGTCGATCCGGTGGCAAACGTGATCGTCGCCGACGGTGGCTGCATTCTCGCCGATATCCAGAAGGCGGCGGACGCTGCCGACCGGCTGTTTCCGCTGTCGCTCGGCTCGGAGGGCTCCTGCCGCATTGCCGGCAACCTTTCGACCAATGCCGGCGGCACCGCCGTGCTCGCCTACGGCAACATGCGCCAGCTCTGCCTCGGCATCGAGGTGGTGCTGCCGACCGGAGAGATCTGGGACGGGCTGCGGCGGCTGAAGAAGGACAACAGCGGCTACGACCTGCGCGACCTCTTCATCGGCGCGGAAGGTACGCTTGGCGTGATCACCGGCGCGGTGCTCAAGCTCCTGCCGAAGCCGCTCGGGCATCAGGTGGCGTTCGCGGGTGTGAACTCGCCCGAGGATGCTCTGGCACTGTTCGAGCAGGCTCAGGACATCTGCGGCGCCGCGCTGACCGGCTTCGAGCTGATGCCGCGCATCGGCATCGAGTTCACCACGCGTCACATTCCGAACGTGCGCGATCCGCTTGCGAGCGCTCATCCCTGGTACGTGCTGATCGACATCTCGACCTCGGACTCGGCCGAAACGGCCGAGACCATGGTGACCTCGGTTCTGGAGAAAGGCATGGAACGGGAACTGGTGCGGGATGCGGTGATCGCCGCCTCGGTCGCCCAGCAGAAGGCCATCTGGCACATGCGGGAAAGCATGTCCGATGCGCAGAAGCCGGAGGGCGGATCGATCAAGCATGACGTCTCGGTTCCGGTGTCGCGCGTCCCGGCCTTCATGGCGGAGGCCGACGCCGCTGTTATGACCGCGGTTCCGGGAGCGAGGATCTGTGCGTTCGGCCATCTCGGCGACGGCAATATCCACTACAACATCAGCCAGCCGGTCGGCGCCGACAAGGCTGCCTTCATCGGCCGCTGGCGCGAGGTGAACGCCATCGTGCACGCGATCGTCCACAAGCATGGCGGATCGATTTCGGCCGAACACGGCGTGGGACAGCTGAAGCGCGACGAACTCGCTGCCAGCCGGCCGGCGATCGAGACCGAATTGATGCGACGGATCAAGAAGGCCTTCGACCCGGCCGGCATCATGAACCCGGACAAGGTGATCTCGTTGCCATGACGGACAAGCCGAGCCGCGTGACGCTTCGCATCGATCTCGCCAACGGCGCCCGGCTCGGGCCCGGCAAGATCGCGCTGCTCGCCGGTATCGCCGAGCACGGTTCGATCCGGGCGGCGGGCGCGGCAATGGGCATGTCCTACCGGCGCGCCTGGCTACTCGGTGACGAGATCAACCGGATGTTCCGCGAGCCGGCGATCTTCACCCGGCATGGCGGCAAGAGCGGCGGCGGAGCCGGCCTCACCCCGTGGGGCGAGGAACTGCTCGCACGCGCCCAGCGAATGGAGGAAGCGAGCCGGCACGCGATTGCGGACGATCTCCGCTGGCTGGAGATGTCGATATCGCCGGACTTTGCCGTGGCGGAACCGGACAACGAAGACTGAGCCGGCTCCACCAAAGCATCGCATTTGGGATTGCCCCTCACCCTGGCCTCTCCCGCGTGCGGGGAGAGGGGATGGAACGCAAATGAGAGGTCCCACTTCTCCCCAGCGGGGGTGAGGCGCGGTCCGCGTAGCGGAGCAATCGATCCAGTGAATCGATTGCAGCAACGAACGCCTTGAGCCCTAGCGAAAGGCGTGCCGAGCGCATACGAGGCGATAGGGGGAGGTCGAAGGCCGTCGAATTGATGAGGGCTTCACATAGGATTGACCTGACTCAGCCCACTGCATGGCGGAACATGCCTTCCGGGCCGAGCGATATGGCCTTGAACAACAGCGTCACGGATTTGCCCGGCGCCAATTCCAGAGCGGCCGCCGAGCGCGACGTCACGTTCGCCAGCAGGTGCTCGCCGGCACAGTCGACAACGACCGTCGCGCCCCCTTCCCGTTCGCTCACCTTCTCCACTACCCCCTGCAGGCGATTGAGGGTGGAGAGCAGGCCGACCTCGCCGGTCGCCAGCACGATCTCCGCCGCGGGCACGAACACCCGGACATGACTACCAACCGGCACGTTCGCCTGCCGCAGGAACAACCTTCCGGCCCGCCCCTGAGCCACCGTCAGCCCCTCCTCCGGCAATTGCTCGACAACCATCGCCTCCAGGAAGTTGCCGGGCGGCATCGTATCGGCGGCCCAGCTTCCCGGCCGTTCCGGAGTTCCGACCGCCTCGGCCCTGCCGGCGGATACCGAGACCACGCGGGTTGCAAGACGCGTCACTTCCTCGACCGAATGGCTGACGTAGAGGATCGGCACCCCGGCCTCGTCCCTGATCCGCTCGATATAGGGCATGATCGACGCCTTGAGGCTGTGGTCGAGGGCGGACAGCGGCTCGTCCATCAGCAGCAACCGCGGCGCCGACATCAGTGCCCGGCCGAGAGCAACGCGCTGCTTCTCCCCGCCGGAAAGATCGCCGGGACGACGTTCGAGCAGCGGGCCGATCGCCAGCAGGTCGATGATGTGATCGAACTCGGCTTTCGAAGGCTGTCTGGACGAGAAACGTTCGCTGTAGCGAAGGTTGCCTTTCACCGACATGTGCGGAAACAGGCGGCCCTCCTGGAATACATAGCCGATGCGGCGGCGATGCGGCGGCACGAAACGACCGGTGGAGGTATCCACCCAGACGTCGCCCTGAAAGACGATGCGCGCCGCCTGCGGCCGGACGAGCCCGGCAACAAGATTGATGAGCGTGGTCTTGCCCGATCCGGAAGGGCCGAACAGCGCCGTCAGCCCTTCGCCGATCTCCAGATCGACATCGAGCTCGAACGTGCCCTGACGATGTCTGACGGCGATGGAGAGTGTCACAGGCCACCTGCCCTCGCCGTCAACCGGCGCGACAGCCATTCGGACGCGAAGACGGCTGCAATGGAAATGGCGATGGATATCAGCGTCAGGCGCATGGCGGCGATATCCCCGCCCGGTACCTGCGTATAGGTATAGATCGCGGACGCGAGCGTCTGCGTTTCGCCGGGAATGTTGGAGACGAAGGTGATCGTGGCGCCGAACTCGCCCATGGACTTGGCGAAGGCGAGCACCGCGCCGGCCGCCACTCCGGGCAGCGAGAGTGGCAGGGTGACGGTGAGGAAGACCCAGGCCGGATTGGCGCCCAGCGTCGAGGCGGCCGCTTCCAGCTTCTGATCGACCGCATCGAGCGACAGGCGAATGGCGCGCACCATCAGCGGGAAGCCCATGACGCCGGCAGCGAGCGCAGCACCGGTCCAGCGGAAGGAGAAGACGATGCCAAACCACTCGTCGAGGAACGCACCGACCGCCCCCTTGCGCCCGAAGGTCAGCAGCAGCAGATAGCCGGTCACGACCGGCGGCATGATGAGGGGCAGGTGCACGACGGCGTTCAGCAGGCCCTTGCCCCAGAACCGACCGCGCGACAGCAACCAGGCCACGCCGATGCCGACAGGAAGCGAGAAGGCGACGGCCGTGGCCGCTACCTTCAGGCTGAGCAACATCGCAGTGATTTCAGACTCGGTAAAATCCAAGCTGCGTTACCGATTCAATTGGATTCCGCGAGGGTGGTGAAGCCGGCGGCCTGAAACTGTTCCACGGCCTTCGGCGAGGAAAGATAGTCGAGGAAAGCGGAGGCATCCGCATCCGTAGAGGCCTTCAGCTTCGCCGCCGGGTATATGATCGGCGGGTGGCTGTTTTCCGGGAACGTATCGATGACCTTCACACCCGGATCGGCCTTGGCATCGGTGGCATAAACGATGCCAAGCGGGGCTTCGGCGCGCGAGACCAGCAGAAGCGCGGCGCGGACGTTCTCCGCCTGGGCCACCTTGCTCTCGACGCTGTCCCATACACCGAGCGCAGTGAGCGCTGCCTTTCCATAAACGCCGGCCGGAACTGCATCGGTGTTGGCCATGGCCAGTCTTTCATCGCCGAGTGTATCGGCGAGGGGAAAGCCCTTGGCGATTTTCAGCGATACCGTGGAATCCTTCGGCGCCACCAGCACGATGGAATTGCCGAGCAGGTTACGGCGGCTTTCCCTGTCGATCAGGTCGGCCTTGTCGAGATAGTCCATCCAGTTGAGATCGGCCGAGATGAAGAGGTCGGCCGGCGCGCCCTGCTCGATCTGCTTGGCGAGCGCGGAACTGCCGGCAAAGGACAGGGTGACCTCCTTGCCGGTCTCAGCCTTCCAGGACCGGGCGATCCCTTCGAGGACATCCTTTAGGCTCGCAGCGGCGAACACGGTAGTTCCCTCCGCCGAAGCAGAACCCAGCGGCGCCAGGGTAAGCGCGAGGGCAAGGCCGAGCCGCCGCAAGCAGGCCGAAACAGAGAGCGCGATCGACATGAAACCTCCCGCCGGATATCGATATATCTCGTCGGATACATCGATATCCGAAAAGAGACGGCCGGGCAAGCCGACCGCCGAGCACTCCTTAGCGGGACTTAAGCGAGGCGATGGACATCAGGAGATCGGCGCTGACGCCTTCGTAGCCGCTGGAAAAGATGTTGAGGACCGGATCGGTCGCGCCGTTTTCCATATCCCACATCGCCGTGAACCGCTGCAGGAAGCGTTCAACCTTCTTCGGATCCTGCATTTCGGCGAGATCGAGGTTCTTGTTGATGATCTTGGCCTGGGCATCGACGTCCATGTTGGCGAAATCGTCCGTATAGCCGAAGGTGATGCGGAATACTTCGGCCAAGGCGTCGTCGGCGATGATCTCGTATGCGTCGGTGACGTTGCCGATCATGCGCTGGAAATAGAGGGCAAGGCGTACCGCCTCGTTTTCCTCGCCCTCGTTCTCTTCCAGAGTCTGGCGGACATACTTGTTTATCGTCTCGAGTGCAGCGCCCCGCTGCTGGATCGTGCCAACGGTCCTCTCCGTCAGCAAACCCTCCTCATCGAAATTGAACGAAGCCAGCAGTTCGGCCCAACGGCTATCGGCCTGCTGATTGGCAAAGCTCTTCTCATCGGCGAGATCGGAGGAGAATACATTCTTGAGAAATTCGTCGTCTACCTCTTCCGGATCCAAACCCTTGGCGACCAGGATGACATCCACCAGCCGCCGGTCGGCCAGCAGATCCTCGACCGAGCGGACGCTGTAGATCTGCTCCTGGTAATATTTGGCCTCGGCCTCCGCCTTCTCACGTGCGGCCTTCAGTTCATCGCCTTTGAGAAACTTGATCTTGTTGACGATATATTCCTTGGCGACGGTGGTGATCGTGCCCTCGTTCTGCGCAAGCAGCGGCTCGGAGGCATTGCCCTCGCTGTCGAAGTTGAACAGCGTCGCCATCTTGATCAGCCGTTCGTCGCGGGTCCGGTTGGCATAGCTGTTCGGGTCGGAGACATCGCTGGTCAGGACCTTCTTCAACTCGCTTGTCGAGTATTCACCCGCATCTATCCCGAAAGACCGAAGCAGGACCAGGCGCAGCGACGCATCGCCGAGGATGCCGTCAACCGTTTCGACCTTGGCCATCTTATCGGTATAGTAGTCCAGCAAGGCTTCCTTCTTGGCGACATCGGCATCGTCGTAGAGCGTCTCGAAGCTCTTATGCAGCCTTGCCAACTGTGAATCGAGTTGGGCCGGCTGCCCCGATTTCACGGCTCCGGTAGAATCGAAATTGAACATTTGGGCGACCGCTACCCATGCGTCGCCGCCATTGGTCAGCGCATAGTTTTCGGGATCGGTCAGATCGCTGGTGACGATGTTCCTGAACACGGTTGCCGTTACTGACGAGTCCAGGCTCAACGCGGTCTTGATGTAGCTGAAGAGACGGCTGTCGCCGGTAAGATCAGCAACCGAAGTGACCGAACCTATCTTGGAGTTGTAATAGGCCTTCTCGCGCGTCTGGTAGTATTCCGAGACATAGGTCTGCGCACCGTCGATATAAAGGCTGACGGTGCCATCCTTCTGGCTCGCCGTCTGCGGCGCCGCGCCGTCGACCGAGCCATCGGCATTGAAATTGAAGGCCATCGCCATCTTCACGAATGCGGCGGCGTTGACTGCTCCCTTAGCGACGAGCTGGTTGACGTAGCTGTTCGCATCGCTCAAGTCGCTCGTCAGAATCTTGACGAAATGCTCCTGCGAATAATAGGTGCCGTCGATACCGTAGGCTTCGAGCACGTAGCTCAGCATCCTCTTGTTCTTCACCAGTTGCTGCGCGCTGGTGATAGTGTCGATGGTGCTCTCGTAGTATTTGGTTTCGGTCTCGATGCTCTCGCTCTCAGCCTTGAGGCTGCTCTCATAGAGCGTGAAAAGCTCCGTCTCCTGGACATTCGTCTGAACGTCCTTGGTCTGTCCGTTGAACTGGTATGCGGCGGCGAAATTGCGGTAGCGTTCGTCGGTGAGTTTGTTGGCGAAGCTGTTTTCATCCCCCAGGTCGCTTTCCAAGACCTTCTTCATGAACGCTTTCGCGTAGGCCATCTCCTCAAGGCCGAAAGCTTTCATGGCATAGGTGTAGAGACGGTAGTCGTCGAGGAATTCGTCGACGGACGTGACCTTGCCGATATTCTCTTCGTAGTAAGCCGACTCGCGCTTCACCACAGCGTCGGACTCGACCCTGTCGAGGCTTGCCTTCAAATCTCTCGTGACGAGATTGTAGCTCAGATAGGTGGACACCATTGAGACAGCCTCCGGGGGAACGTCGCAGTTACCCCGGAGCTAGCACCCAAAGCTTGTCCCGAACTGGCAGCCTTCCCACGCCCGTTCACGATCTCGAAACCCTACCCGGTGCGAGAACGATAACCATTTGACTCGGCAAAGTTTTCTTAACCGCGATTTTTAAGCGGTACGGAACATAGGGCACCTATGCTCGCCGATAGAGGACGAAAAGTCCCGACGGGAAGACCGCCAAACGGCTCTCGGGTAAAACAAGGGTAGCTTGAGAATGACGAACACAGTTTTGAAGCCCGTCTGGGCGGGCGCAACATTGCGGCTCGATCCCGCGCGGTTTCCGCAACAGGTGACCTACGCCCTGCGTGACAGCGACGGCGACGTGACGATCACGATCGACGAACGCGGCGCGGTGCTTCGCAAGATACTCCCCTCCAGCGGCCTGCCGCTCTCCTTCGCCCTGCCGGCCCGCGCCTTCAAGGGTGTTGCCGCACGCGCCATCGACCATGGCGACGGCGAAGTGACGGTGACGCTGGAACTGCATCACGACGATCCGGACCTGTGCATCCCGCTGCTTGTCGCCCACGACCTGTGCGACATCGCCGCCGACTGGCGCAGTTGGGCGGAGGCCTTCCGCATCCCGATGCTGATGGTCGAGGCCGACGGCGTCGCCCGTCCGCTCGAAGTCCATCTCGGCGGCGTCCGCACGGCGGAGCTGCAGCCGCGCCGTCGTCACTCCTATTTCGCCAAGCGGCGTCCGCGCTTCCTGGTCCGCCGCACGACAGGCAATCTCGGCGTGAAGATGAAGATCTCCGGCAAGGAAATCATCGCCCGCAACTGACGAATTTCAGAGAAAACTTAAGAAGGCCGCTATCGTCCCGGGACGGTAGCGGCCTTCGGCGTTTCAGAACGCGACAGAAATCAGGCGAAGGGCAGCGCGAACACAAGGCCGGCGAAGATCACGGCGCCGACGCGTGAATTGAATTTGAACAGTGCAAGGCACTGCACAGGATCGTCGATATCAAGGGCGACGATCTGCCAGGCGAGCATGACAGCCGCCGCGGCGAGGCCGAGATAGGCGAGCAGGCCGACGCCCGTCAGCAGGAACGACCCGAACAGCAGCAGGAGCGTCAGGGCATAGAGCCCGATCAGCCAGGAACGTGTCCTGTCTCCGAACAGGCGCGCGGTGGAGCGAACGCCGATCAGCGCGTCGTCCTCCTTGTCCTGATGCGCGTAGATCGTGTCGTAACCGATCGTCCAGGCGATCGCGGCAACGTACAGGACGAGCGCCGCCCAGGAGAGGCTTCCTTCCAGCGCCGCCCAGCCCATCAGGCCGCCCCAGGAAAAGGCAAGGCCGAGGAAGAACTGCGGCCAGTCGGTGAAGCGCTTGGCGAAAGGATAGATGGCCACCACCGCGAGCGAGGCGATCCCGAGCATGATCGAGAACAGATTGAAGCAGAGCAGAACGGCGAGGCCGACCAGCGCCTGCACCACCATGAACAGCTTGGCCTGCGTGCGGCTGACGCGGCCGGACGGAAGCGGCCGCGAGCGGGTGCGAGCGACCGCCATGTCGATATCGTGGTCGACGAGGTCGTTATAGGTGCAGCCGGCGCCGCGCATGGCGATCGCGCCGATCAGGAACAGGATCAGGTGGAAGGCGAAGAGCCGAAGCTCCAGCTGACCTTGAGCCGCCAGATGGTTGGCGGCAAGCGCCGAGGACCAGAGGCAGGGCCAGAGCAGCAGTTGCCAGCCGATCGGCCGATCCCAGCGCGCGAGTTGCGCATAGGGCCAGGCAGCGCGCGGCAAGACGCGATAAACCCAATTGTCCGATGGCGCGTCAGAGACGCGGCCCGAGATGTTGTTGGTGGTATTCATGCCGGGCATCTAAGGGAGATGGAGGAGCGGGGTCAAGCGGAGCGCCGGACCCGTTTCAATCGGCGGCAACTGTTGAAGAGATACCTCATCCGGACACCGCCGACATCCACCCGTTCTGAAGGGAGATGGCCAAGGGGAACCTCCGACCCTTTCCCTGAATTCCGATCAAACAGCTATCCTGTCGAGCGGGGAGCGACGCTGTTCGATATTCTTGAGCTCTTCTTCCCGTTCGTAGATGTAGTCGCGGTTGTCCGGCACGGCATTGCGCTTCTTGACGATCTGCATCTGGAAGATGAAGAAGTTCTCGTGTGTGAACGCCATTTCCGAGCCGGCGAGATAGAATTCCCACATCCGCACGAAGCGCTCGTCATAGAGGGCGATCGCCTCCTCCTTACGCGCCAGGAAACGCTCGCGCCATTTGCGCAGCGTGTAGGCGTAATGCATCGGCAGGATCTCGATGTCGGCCACCAGCAGGCCGGCCTTCTCGATCTTCGGCATGACCTCGGCGATCGAGGGAATATAGCCGCCGGGGAAGATGTATTTCTCGATCCAGGGGTTGTTGATCATCGCCGGATAGGGCTGGCCGATCGAATGGAGCAACATGACCCCGTCGTCGGAGAGCACGTCGTTTACCTTGTTGAAGAAGCGCTGGAAGTCTCTCAGGCCGACATGCTCGAACATCCCGACCGAGACGATCCGGTCGTAGCGCTTGTCCGCCGGCAGGTAATAATAGTCCTGGAGCTCGAAGCGGACGCTCTTGGCGAGGCCACGCCGCGCGGCGCGCTCGCGCGAGATCTTCAGCTGCTCTTCGCTCAGCGTGATGCCGGTGACATCGACATTGCAGCATTCCGCCAGGTACATAGCCATGCCGCCCCAGCCGGAACCGATCTCCAGCGCCTTCTGCCCCGGCTCGGTCAGGAGCTTGGCGGCGATGTGCCGTTTCTTGGCAAGTTGCGCTTCCGCGAGCGAGATGCCAGGCGGATTGAAATAGGCGCAGGAATACTGCCAGTCCTCATCGAGGAAGAGATCGTAGAGCTTGGCGGAGAGATCGTAGTGGTGGGCGATGTTGCGCTTGTTGCGGTTGACCGGCAGCCATGAGCTGAGCTTCTTGAGCGCGATACGGGCGAGTCCCCGCCACATCATGCCGAAGGACAAATCCTCTGCGAGCGTGTTGGATTTTACCAGGGCCAGGAGATCGTAAATATCTCCCTCCTCCACGATCAGCCGGCCGTCCATATAGACTTCGCCCAGCTTCAGTTGAGGGTCCCGGTAAAGCTCGTCCTCGGCCCTGTTGTCGGTGAATCGGATTTTCAGGGGTTTTCCGGTGCCGTCCCCGAAGGTCTGTTTTCGACCGTCGGCCCCTACTACTTCCAGACTGCCCTTGCGGATAATCCTCTCAAGGAGAACACGTAGCGACGAGGCCATTCATACCTCCACATCGTTGTATTCAATAGAGATACCAACGTTAGGAAGTTAACGTCTCTTCGCGAAGAAACAAGATTTTTGGTGCGCTGCGGTCTTTATATTTTCTCAACGCACCTTCAGAATCTCTTGTCGCAGGGCGGCCAACGCTCCTTGTTACTTCTTGCGCATGGCGTCGATCAGCGCCGCACCGAGACCTCCCATCGAGGCCTGCTCCGACCGCCCTTGCGGCCTGCCCCCTGTCTGACGTGGGGCGGTACCGCGATTGTCCCGCATCGAGGGCGGCGGCGCCTCGCCGCCATCCCGGCGCATGGTCAGCGCGATGCGCTTGCGCTTGACGTCGACCTCCACCACGCGAACCTTCACCACATCACCGGCCTTCACCACCTCGTGCGGGTCCTTCACGAACCTGTCGGCAAGCTGCGAGACGTGCACCAGCCCGTCCTGATGCACGCCGATATCGACGAAGGCGCCGAAGGCCGCGACATTGGTCACCGTGCCTTCCAGCGTCATGCCGGGCTTGAGGTCGGTGATCTCGTCCACCCCTTCCGCGAAGGTCGCGGTCTTGAACGACGGACGGGGATCGCGGCCGGGCTTTTCCAGCTCGGCGAGGATGTCCTTGACCGTCGGCAGACCGAACCGCTCATCGATGAACTGGCGCGGATCGAGCTTCTTGAGGGTCGCGCTGTCGCCCATCAGGGAGCGCAGGTCGCGACCACAGGCGGCGACGATGCGCTTGGCGACGTCATAGGCTTCGGGGTGGACCGAGGAAGCGTCGAGCGGCTCCTTGCCGTTCGGGATGCGCAGAAAGCCGGCGCACTGCTCGAAGGTGCGGGCGCCGAGACGCGCGACCTTCAGCAGGTCCTTGCGGCTCTCGAACGGGCCGGTGACATCGCGATGCGAGACGATCGCCTCGGCAATGGAATTGGAAAGGCCGGATACCCGGGCGAGCAACGGCACGGAGGCGGTGTTGAGATCGACGCCGACGGCATTCACGGCATCCTCAACGACGGCATCGAGCGAGCGGCCGAGTTTGCCCTGGTCGACGTCGTGCTGATACTGGCCGACACCGATCGACTTCGGCTCGATCTTCACCAGTTCGGCGAGCGGGTCCTGCAAGCGGCGGGCAATGGAAACGGCGCCGCGCAACGAAACGTCGAGGTTCGGAAACTCCTTCGCCGCCAGTTCGGAAGCGGAATAGACCGAAGCGCCGGCCTCGGAAACGATGACCTTGGTCGGCTTCGGCGCCGGCAACTGGGCCAGCATGTCGGCCACCAGCTTTTCCGTCTCACGGCTGCCGGTTCCGTTGCCGATGGCGATCAGTTCGACCTTGTGCTTGCGGATCAGCGAAGCGAGTTCGGCCTGGGTGCCGCGCACGTCGTTCTTCGGCGGGAACGGATAGACGGTGGAGGTGTCCACCACCTTCCCGGTGCCGTCGACGACGGCGACCTTGACGCCGGTGCGAATGCCCGGATCGAGGCCCATGGTCGGGCGCGAGCCAGCGGGAGCGGCAAGCAGAAGGTCCTTGAGGTTACGCGCGAAGACGTGAATCGCCTCTTCCTCGGCGCGTTCGCGCAGTTCGCGCATCAGGTCGAGCGACAGCGACATGGAAAGCTTCACCCGCCAGGTCCAGCCGGCGACGTCCATCAGCCACTTGTCGGCCGGGCCGCGGTCGCGGATGTCGAGCGCGGCGGCGATGGTACGCTGGGCCGGCTTGACCGGCGACGGATCGTCCTTGTCCATTTCGATCGAGAGCGTCAGCATCTCCTCGTTCCAGCCGCGCAGCATGGCGAGTGCGCGATGGCCGGGAACGGTGGCCCAGCGTTCGGAATGATCGAAGTAGTCGGCGAACTTCTCTCCGGCCTCCGTCTTGCCGTCGACGACCTTGGAATAGAGCATCGCGCGGTCGCGCATGTCCTGACGCAGGCGACCGAGAAGATCGGCATTTTCGGAAATCTGCTCGGCGACGATGTCGCGTGCGCCTTCGAGCGCCGCCTTCACGTCTGCGACTTCCTCGGTCAGATAGGCTTCGGCTAGCTTTGCCGGATCGGCGGTGCGGTCGGCGAGGATCGCTTCCGCCAGCGGACCCAGACCGCGTTCGCGGGCGATCTCGGCCTTGGTGCGGCGCTTTGGCTTGTAGGGAAGATAAAGATCCTCCAGTTCCGCCTTGGTAGCGGCACTTGCGATCTTCACCGCCAGTTCGTCGGTCATCTTGCCCTGCGAGGTGATGCTCTCGAAGATCGACTTGCGACGGGCATTGAGCTCGCGCAGATAGGTCAGCCGCTCGGCCAGATCGCGAAGCTGGGTATCATCGAGGCCACCGGTCACTTCCTTGCGGTAGCGCGCGATGAACGGCACGGTGGCGCCTTCATCCAGCAAGCCGATGGCTGCGGCTACCTGGTCGGGCCGCGCCTTGATCTCGGCGGCGATGATACCGGAAATGGACTTGATGTCGTCGGCCATGGGGATCGGGGTTCCTTCACAAATGGTCGCGCGAATTTAGTCATCGATCACGGCAAGGCAACGGCAAGGGCTACGACTCCACAGGAAAGCGCATGGCATCACCCAGCCTTTCCCCTTGACCTTTGCCGCGGCGCCCCTTAACCGCCGGCTATCCAAGGCAAGCGGAGATCTGGCGATGAAGGTTCTGTTGATCGGTTCTGGCGGACGCGAGCATGCGCTGGCCTGGAAGATCGCCCAGTCGCCCTTGCTGACGAAATTCTACGCCGCGCCCGGCAACCCCGGCATCGCCGAACATGCCGAACTGGTTTCCCTCGACGTGGACGACCATGCGGCCGTCGTCGCCTTCTGCAAGGCAAACGGTATCGATCTCGTCGTGGTCGGGCCGGAAGCGCCGCTGGTGGCCGGCATTGCCGACGTTCTGCGGGCGGAAGGCGTGGCCGTGTTCGGACCTTCGGCAGCAGCCGCCCAGCTCGAGGGCTCGAAGGGCTTCACCAAGGACATCTGCGCCCGCTTCAATATTCCGACCGGCGCCTACCAGCGCTTCAACAACGCGCCGAAGGCCAAGGCCTATGTGCGCCAGCAGGGCGCGCCGATCGTTATCAAGGCTGATGGTCTGGCGGCCGGAAAGGGCGTGACGGTGGCGATGACGCTCGACGAGGCGCTGTTGGCCATCGACGACTGCTTCGAGGGCGCATTTGGCGCGGCCGGTGCCGAGGTCGTGGTCGAGGCCTATCTCGATGGCGAGGAGGCGAGCTTCTTCTGCCTCTGCGACGGCAAGACACTGCTGCCGCTCGCCGCCGCCCAGGACCACAAGCGGGTCGGCGACGGTGACACCGGTCCGAACACCGGCGGCATGGGCGCCTACTCCCCCGCCCCTGTCATGACGGCCGCAATGATCGAACGAACGATGAAGGAGATCATCGAGCCCACCATGCGCGGCATGGCGGAGATGGGCATGCCGTTCTCCGGCGTGTTCTTCGCCGGTCTGATGATCACGGCGAAGGGTCCGGAGCTCATCGAATACAATGTCCGCTTCGGCGATCCGGAATGCCAGGTGCTGATGATGCGGCTGAAAAGCGATCTCTTGCCGCTGCTCTACGCCTGCGCCACCGGCACGCTCGACCAGGTAAGCGCGGAATGGAACGACGATCCGGCCCTGACCGTAGTCCTCGCATCGAAGGGCTATCCGGGCTCCTACGACAAGAACACGCCGATCCGCTCCATCCCCGCCGAAGCCGCCGGCGCCAAGGTGTTCCATGCCGGAACGGCGATGAAGGACGGACAACTGGTGGCAACCGGAGGACGCGTGCTCAATGTGACGGCAACGGGCAAATCGGTCGCGGAGGCGCAGAAGGCTGCCTACGCGCTGGTCGACGGCGTTGCCTGGGAGAACGGGTTCTGCCGCCGTGACATCGGCTGGCGCGCGATCGAGCGCGAGAACGCCTGAAATTCCTGCCATATGAGCAAAAAAATCGGACGTTCGCTAAAGTTTTAGCTTTGCAACTTAACCGGCAGCAATAAAGCTCGACTATTCTCCCCTGCAAGGATCAAGGGGGTCTTCGTCATGCGTAACCTGTTGCTCGCCGCCATTGCCACCGCCGGCATCGCCGCGCCGGCTGCTGCTTCGTCTATCGAGAACGTCGTCTCCGGCACCTCGGAGAACGGAAGTATCATTGCGATCGATTGCCGTGAATGCCCGCCGCTGAAGCCGAAGCACGAGAGGGACAGCTACAAGGTGCCCGTGCTCGAAGCCGGCAGCCAGAAGGTAGAACTCATCGAGCAGGGCGGCGAACGCAAGCTCCTGCGCACTGATGTCTGGATGGGCGGCTCTCCGGTGCTGTTCGTCAGCAAGGCTCCGATCTGGGATGCCGCCCCGAGCGGCGCGATGGTTGCCGTCGCCTCCGACATCGACCATTCCGCCACGACGGCGGCGCTGTCACCGGTGACCGAGCCGGACTTCTCCTCGTTCGAGCTGCGCCTGAACTGAGGCAGCTGCCAATTCCCTGCCCCGCCCAGCCGCACGATCCAGGCTGACGGGATCCGCCATCAGGCGGATTTGACGCGCTCCGGCTTCGGCCGGGGCGCATTTTCTTTGCTTTTCTCAAGTATATAAGCCGCTTCCGGCTCATTTTTGGGTGTCAGTCGGCCGCCCCATTAACTTTAATAGATTATTACGAATATCCAGCAATATCTTCCGCGATTTAAATCGTCACGAAACTTGCTGACGCTCAGAATCCGGGAAGCACATGAGAAATTTGAAGATTTCAAAACAGCTATTTCTACTGGTCGGCGCGTTGATGATCGCCTTTGCGGCTGCCACGCATTTCCAGATCAAGTCAGCGGTCGATGCCATGTATGCCGAGCGCTACGACATGCTGCGCACGCAGGTCGAATCCGGTCTGGCAATCATGCAGTCGTACTATGACCGCCAGCAGGCCGGGGAACTGACGCGCGAGGAAGCCGAAGCCCAGGCCTACAAGGTTCTCGCCGCCATGAAGTTCGAGCCGAACGGCTACCTGTTTGGCCTCGACTACGACGTAACCATGAAGTTCCACCCCGATACCCGAATGATCGGCCTGAACCAGAAGGGCCAGCCCGACAAGAAGGGCAACATGTTCCGCGACCAGATGGTCGACATCGGCCGCAAGGGCGGCGGCATTACCGAATACTACTGGGAAAGGCCCGGCGACAAGGACGGCGACGTCTATCTGAAGGCCAGCTACAGCAAGGCCTTCGAACCGTGGAAGGTTGTGGTCGGCACGGGTGTCTACATCTACGACCTCGAGGCAGAGATCTGGAAGATGGCGTCGAAGGCGCTGATGATCGGCGCCACTGTCGTGGTTCTCGGTTTCTCTGCCGCATGGTTCGTCATCCGCGGCATCACCCGCCCGCTGGCAGCGATCCACAGCGCGCTTGGAGCGGTCGCCGACGAGAACGTGTCGATCTCCATTCCGCATACCGACATGGGCAACGAGGTCGGCATGATGGCGAAGGCCACGCTGGCGCTGCAGGAGAAAGTACGCGAGCGCCAAGCCATGGCCGCCCGCCAGGAAGAGCAGCAGCACCAGCTCGACGCCGAACGCCAGCAGAATGCCGACCTGCAGCGAGCAGAGGCCGAAGAGCAGGCCCTGGTCGTCTCCACCATCGGCCGTGCGCTCGAACAGCTCGCCACCGGCGACCTGACCGTGCGTTGCGCGGATCTCGGCCCGAAATACGCAATGCTGCGCGACAACTTCAACGAGGCCCTGTCTCATCTGGAAGCCGCCATGGCCAGGGTCAACGCCAAGGGCATCGACATCGGCGGCGCGAAGGAAGAGATCCGCCGCGCTTCCAACGAGCTGTCGCAGCGCACGGAGCGTCAGGCGGCCAGCCTGGAGGAAACCTCCGCCGCGCTCGACGAACTGACCGTCGCCGTGCGCCAGACGGCCGAAGGGGCGCAGGAAGCGGCAAACCGGGTCGGCACCGTCGCCACCGAGGCAACCCGTTCCGACGCCATCGTCGCCCAGGCGATCGGCGCCATGAGCGGCATCGAGCAATCCTCGTCGCAGATCGCCAACATCATCGGCGTGATCGAGGATATCGCCTTCCAGACCAACCTGCTGGCGCTCAATGCCGGCGTGGAAGCGGCCCGTGCAGGCGAAAGCGGCAAGGGCTTCGCGGTGGTCGCGCAGGAAGTGCGTGAGCTTGCCCAGCGTTCGGCGGCGGCGGCCAAGGAGATCAAGGACCAGATCTCGAACTCGTCGTCGCAGGTCGAGAACGGCGTGCGCCTTGTCGGCGAGGCCGGCGAGGTGCTGAAGCGCATCTCCGACCAGATCAAGGCGGCAAGCGACATCGTCACCAAGATCGCCCATTCCGCGACCGAGCAGGACACGACGCTGCGCTCGATCGCCTCGTCGATGAACCAGCTGGACACAGCGACGCAGCAGAACGCGGCGATGGCGGAAGAGACCACGGCCTCGGCAGAGACACTTGCCGTCGACACCGAGGAACTGCTGAACCTGATCCGCGGCTTCAAGGTGTCGGCGAACTCGACCTACACGCAGCATGCCGCGCAGCCGATGCGCCGCGCGGGATGATATAAGCACAAGTTACGTCGGGGGGACGGGGGCAAGGCCGTCGGATCAATTCGGGTCCGGCGGTCTTGTCTTTTTTGAAGAGGCGAAAGCCGTATGCGCTACGACAGAGACTGCACAGCGGCCACCAGCGCATCGATCTCGCGGTCGGAATAGACCGTAATCCCGGCGGCCTGCATCAGTGCCGCGGTGACGCCGAAGCCCGCATGGCGCTGGCCGGAAAAGCTGCCGTCATAGATGAAACCCGAACCGCAGGACGGGCTGCCGTCTATCAGCAGGGCAAACCGGCAGCCCTTCTCCCTGGCAAAGGCTACTGCCTGCTCGCCGCCGGCGAAGAACTGCGCCGTGACATCGCCTCCGGTCACCTCCAGCACACGGGCGCGGCCGGCAAGCACATCGGCACCGGTCATGCCATTTTCGATCTCGGCCGGCGGCCGCGGCGTCGGCAAGCCGCCCGCCTGTTCCGGACAGAAGCCGACCAGCCGCCCCTCTGCCTTCCAGGCTTCGATGGCCGGATGGTGGAGCGGCTTACCCTTGCCGTCGTAACGCACGGGACGGCCGAGCAGGCAGGCACTGATGAGGATTTTTGCGGGCATATGAGCGGAGCCGTCGCTTGATATCGCTTGTTTTTCGCACGAACGCGCGGAAAACGAAACGGGAGCGCGCGACGGACCCGTCGTTATCCGGTGATCTTGGAGAAGTCCGCCACGGTTCCGGTCGCCTCGCGGATCGCCTTCAGCAGTGCCAGACGATTGGCACGGATGGCCGCGTCCTCGTCGTTGACCAGTACGTCGTCGAAGAACTTGTCGACCGGAGCGCGGAGCTTCGACAGGGCCTGCATGGCGGAGCGGAAATCCTCCTTCGCCACGGCTTCAGCGGCTTCCTTCGTCGCAACGTTGATCGCAGCGAAGAGCGCCTTCTCGGCGTCGAGCTTCAGCAGCGCCTCGGAGACGNCATCGNCGACNACGGTGCCCTTCTTCTCCTCGGCGGCGAGAAGCTGCGTNGCGCGCTTGGTGCCGGCGAGCAGGTTGATGCCGTCCTCGGAGGTGATGAAGGCGGTCAGCGCCTCGGCGCGGCGGGCGACCATCAGCAGGTCCTCTGGCCTCCGGGGTCAGCACCGCATCGATGATGTCGTGGCGGGCGCCCTGATCGCGGAGATAGACCTTCAGGCGGTCGTGGAAGAAGGACAGGAGGTCAGCAATATCTGAGCTTCGTCTCTCAGCAATTCCTTCCCGAGTTAACTCTGCTCTGGATTCGAAGTCATTTGCTTCTTCCTGATTATCGAATGTCTCGAATTGAGGGGAAGCAAGGGACAACATCTCACCCAGAGTTCGTTTCACAGCATCAACAAATTCCGAAAGATCACGATTCCCATAATTGAACTCAAAATCGGGCCTGACCAATTTTTCTTCCAGTTTTTTCAGGTCGTATTCTCGTAAGAACAGCGTGTACCAAGGGCTACGCATGATTAGACCGGACGCCGTCTTTACAAACTCCGCAAACAAGTCGGCTGCTGGTCCACCACCAACATCAAGGTCATAATGCATGCTGGACACCAACTGATAGGGCATAGCCAAATGACTATTGATCATTGCCGTAACGAGATAAGAATGCAGCGGTAGACTGATACCCTTCTCCAAGATAATTCGCACGACACCCAGCGCAGCACGACGGAGCGCATACGGGTCCTTCGAGCCGGTCGGCTTTTCGTCGATGGCCCAGAAACCGACGAGCGTATCCAGCTTGTCTGCGAGCGCGACGGTGATCGCCACCTTGTCGTCCGGCACGCGATCCGACGGGCCCTGCGGCTTGTAGTGATCCTCGATGGCGGCGGCGACGGATGCGTGCTCGCCCTGCAGCAAAGCGTACTTGCGGCCCATGACGCCCTGGAGTTCCGGGAACTCGCCGACGGCCTCGGTGCGCAGGTCGGCCTTGGCGAGCACCACGGCGCGATCGACCAGAGCCGCATCGGCACCGACGATCGGTGCCAGAACCTTGGCCAGCGCGCGAATGCGGGTCACGCGCTCGCCCTGCGAGCCAAGCTTGGCGTGGAAGGTGACGTTGAGCGCATCGAGCTTGGCCATGCGCTGGTCGAGCGGCTTGGCGAGGTCGAGGCCGAACTTTTCGGCGGAGGCCTTCAGCGTGCCGAGGTCCGGCAGGTCGCCCTGGTCGCGTTTCCAGAAGTGCAGCGCATCGGAGAGGCGCGCGCGCACGACCTTGCCGTTGCCGTGCATGATCTCCTTGCCGCCATCCTTCGCCTCAATGTTGGAGATGAGGATGAAGTGATTGGAGAGCTTTTCCGTCTCGCCTTGCGGGCGGGTGACGAAGCACTTCTGGTTGGTCTTGATGGTGAGCCGGATGATCTCGGCCGGGATAGACAGGAAGTCGCTCTCGAACGTGCCGAGCAGGACGTGCGGATACTCGACGAGGCCAGAGACCTCCTCCAGCAGACCCTCGTCCTCGACGAGTTCCAGCCCGTTGGCAAAAGCGAGATTGGCGGCGTCCTGGGCGATGATCTGCTTGCGGCGCTCGGCGTCGAGCACGACCTTGGCCTTTTCCAGGCTCGCGACATAGTCTTCGAAGCGTCGGACGGTGATCGCCTCGGGCGCATGGAAGCGGTGGCCGTAGGTGACGTTCGAAGCGGTGATGCCGTCGATCTCGAAGGGGATCACATGGGTTTCGTCATGCTCGGTGCCGAAGGTGCAGACGATCGACTGCAGCGGGCGGACCCAGCGCAGGCTTTCCGAGCCCTTGCCCTCGATGCCGCCGAAGCTTGAGCCCTTCGGCATGGAGGCGGCGCCGGAGCGCATCGACTTCGGCCAGGGGAAGGTGCGGATGATGCCGGGCATCACGTCGGCGATGATCTCTTCCGCCGCGCGGCCGGGCCTTTCGATATAGGCGACGTAGAAATCACCCTTCTTCGGATCGGACTTTACGGCTGCCTGGTCGATCGAGGTCAGCCCTGCGCCACGCAGGAAGCCATCGATCGCCTGCTGCGGGGCGCTGACGCTCGGCCCCTTCTTCTTCTCGCGGATATCGGCCGAACGGGCCGAAAGACCACGGATGTCCAGCGTCAGCCGACGCGGCGTCCAGTACTCGCGCGCGCCCTCGTAATGCAGGCCCGCCTCGACCAGGGCATCGGTGACCAGCTTCTTCAGGTCACCGGCCGCCTTGCGCTGCATGCGGGCGGGAATTTCCTCGGAGCGGAGTTCGAGCAGAAGATCGGGCATGGGAACGACTTTTACCGGTTTCTTTGGGTTGCGGCGGACTTAGCAAGCCGCGCGGGAAAAGTCATCCTGCATTCCGCAAATTCGCATCCCGATCGATCCGGATCAAGCTGCCGTCATCACCGATATTGCCGCGAGTTCCTTTGCCTTGGCCGCCGCCTCCGTCTTGAGGTCGTAGCTTGTCTGGAGATTCATCCAGAACTGCGGCGACATGTCGAAATACCGGGCCAGCCGCAGCGCGGTGTCAGGCGTCATCGACGTCTGCTCGGAAACCAGCCTTTCGATCCGCGTTCTGGGGACATTGAGCTTCCTTGCGAGCATTCCTGCGCTCAATCCCATAGGAACCAGAAACTCGTCGCGCAGAATTTCACCTGGGTGGACCGGTGGCAATTCGACAGCCATGACTTCTTTCCCTCCGATCATCGATGATAATCCACGATTTCGACCTGATCGGCACCGCCATTCGACCAAACGAAACAGATGCGCCATTGATCGTTGATCCGTATTGAGTGCTGTCCCTGACGATCTCCCTTCAGGGCTTCAAGCCGATTTCCGGGCGCCCTGGTCAGATCGTTCAACGCCACCGCATTGTCGATCATCGTGAGCTTGACGACCGCCCGTCGCAACAGGTCTGGAGGAAAGCCCTTCGGTGACTTGCCCGAGGCAACGGCTTCCGTCAGCGCATTGACATAGGAACGGATCAATATCAGCCCTCAATACACCTTTCTTGTATCACGACACGATACAGAACGCCAGCACAAACTCTGTTCTCATGATGCGCAGCCCAGAGGTTGAGAACTCACCAGCCTCCACCGCCGCCTCCGCCTCCGCCGCCGCCCGAGAAGCCGCCGCCGCCACCGGAGCTGGATTTGGGCTCGGGGACAGTCGAGGCGATGGTGGACGCCATGGAAGAGGAGAAGGCGCCGAGGCGGTCGGAAAAACCGCCCGGCGATCCGCCGTGATACCAGGCCGGACTGTAGGATGCTGCAGCGGCACCGGCCGCAGCGGTCGCGAGCCAGGCATCGAAGGCGCGCGTCCAGGGCTTTTCGACGCCGAGCGCCACGGCATAGGGCAACAGTTTTTCGAAATGCTGCGGCGACATCTCCGGTGCGCCTGCCATGTTGAGCCGATCCTTCTCGGCGAGCGTGAGGTAGGTCCTCAGCCCCTCGATGCCGTCCATCAGCTTGCGGCCGAGCGGGGTCGGCGCGCCCATCAGGAAGAAAAACAGCGCGTTGAGCAAGGCAAGCCCGCCGGCAGTGATGAAGCTTGCCCACTGCTTCGGCTCCCGCAGTTCGTCCGCCACCGCCAGAATGACCGTCGAGAAGATCGAGATCCCGACAAAGCCGATGAAGGCAAGCGCGAGGATGGAAAACACGCGGGTAATGAGCGAGGCGCCTGCCCTCAGCCCGCGACCGGCGCTGACGGCGAATGCGCCGACGAAGGCCATCAGGAAGACCACAACCATGAAGTAGGCGAAAGTGTCCTCATCAAACGAGCCGAACACGAACATGGCGGCGGCAACGGCGATGCTAAGAAACACACCGCCGAACACATAGCCGGTGTTGGCCTTGTAATAACGGCCGCGATGTTCCTTCTCGATCGCGCTGCGGAAGTCACTTCCTATCTTCTGCACCCGTTCGCCGTTATCGCGATCGATGGTGAGAGTATCCCCCGGCTTGCCGAGCGACTTGATGAGGCTCGCCTGACCCGGAGGCAGTTTCTCGGCGATGGCCTTGTCCGTCCGGCGAACGACAACCGACTTCTTCAGGTCGTCGAGCACGACGTAGCCCTTCACCGCGAGATCGATGAGCGAGGCGGAGAGCGCCGTCCAGCCAGCACCGGAAAAACCCTTGTTGTCGACATAGTTGACCAGCGCCGGAGACAGGCCATCCGGCGCGTCCCAGCGTGGCACCATGACACCGGCTTCGGGATCGCGGCCAACGGCGATCCATGAGCGCAGATAGTAGACGAACACCGCCGCAAGGCCGATCCCGCCGATAAACACGGCGCCGTAATCGCGCCAGAACCAGCTTCTGAGCTGTTCATCCGTGGGTTCCGCGAGCACTCCCTTGGGAATGCCGACAAGTATGGTCAGTCCCTCGTTCGCCCCGAGCGGCCGGGTCGTTGTGAACTGCGCGACACTGCCCTTGAGGGTGGCGCGCGCATCCTTGCCGTCCTCGCCATACCCGCCGGTAAAATAATCGGTTTCCGTTGGCCAAGCGCCGTTCGGCAGTTCGACGGTGGCGGAAATCTGCCGCACGGGGAACTGCCAGCCGTTGCCGTTGACGTTCCAGTAGAGCTCGTCCTGCTCGGGATAGCGCAGAATCCAGCGTCCGGTGGTGTAGGTGATGCGGTAGGTATGGAGGCCGGGCTCAAGCCAGGTGTCTTCCGAGCCGGCATAGATGCGGATGCCGCCGGAAATGCCTTCGGTATGATAGGCTTCCGGTTCACCGTCGCGCTCGACCGAAACCAGGTCGAAGTCGACCTCGACAATGCGATCGGACTGGTCGCGGGTTCGCAACGGGAAATCGCGGAAGATACCCCGGCGGATGTTATTACCTTCGGCATTGACGGTAATGGTTTCGGTGACCGTCAGCGACGCGTCCTGAGCGACGGAGATATCCGCGTGATAGGAGCGGATATACTCCTCAGCCGCCGCCGGCACGGCCATGAAAATGGCCCCGACGAGCAGCAGGAACAGGCCGAAAACCGATCTCATATGTTGATTCTCCCCTCATCGACGCCGTGTTATAGGCCACGGCGTCCGGCAGAGGGAATATGCAAACAGGTCTTCCGAAATCGAACGCCTGCCGTCAGTTCTCCTCGACGGAGATGCCGTCCCTGCCGATGCTGAGCTCGACGCCCTTCGGCTTGGTCTCCTCCTGATAGACATAGACGCCGAGACCGGCGACCACGACAATCAAGGCTCCGATAACGAGATAAAGACCATTGGTGCGGCTCATGGAAGACTCCCCTTCTGACCGGCGCAAGGACGCGCCGAAGCCAGCGGGAAATGTCTTTACGGCCGGAAGGTTCCCTCGACTTCAGGAATAGGTGACACCGAGCGAGGCGAGCGCGTCCCAATAGGCCGGATAGGTCTTGCCGACACAATCCGGGTCGAGAATGGTGATGCCGCCGATCTTCAGGCCGGCGAGCGCGAAGCTCATGGCGATGCGGTGATCGGCGAAGGTGTCGATCTCGGCGGGAAGCGTCTGGCCGGCGAGCGCGGGATCGGAGGCGACGACCAGATCGTCGCCCTCTTCCACCGCCAGCCCCTCGCGGATGTTGTTGAGCCCGGTCGAGAGCGCGCGGATGCGGTCGCATTCCTTGACACGCAGGTTGGCGATGCCCGTGAAGCGGACCGGCGTCTCGTTGAAGGCGGCGAGCACGGCGATCGTCGGGATGGCGTCCTGCATCTGCGCCCCGTCGATCACGGAAGGCATATGCGGGAACGAAGCGATCACTTCGTAGGCCCTGGCGTCCGGCTGGGTGAACTCGCCGGCCGGCGTGCCGATGTCGATTGCGCCTCCGGTCAGCACCTCGGCGCCCCAGAGATAGGTGGCAGCCGAGGCATCCGGCTCGATGTGGAAATCGGTGGCGGTATAGCCGGTCGGCTCGATGCGCCAGGAAGACGGCGTCGGCTGGGTGACCCTGGCTCCGAAGGCGCGCATGGCCGCAAGCGTCAGGTCGATATAGCCGCGCGCGCCGATATCGGCCCCCGCAAGCTCGATCTCGAACGGCTCGGCGCCACACGCGGCAGCCATCTGCAGGGCGGAGACATACTGGCTGGAGAGGCCAGCATCGATGACCACCCTGTTGCTGGTGAAGGCACCGGTCGCGTCGATCGTCACCGGCGGGCAGCCGCTCGGCGCCTCGACAGCGACGCCAAGCGATTTCAGCGCATCGACCAGCGGCTTGATCGGGCGTTTGCGCATGTGCTCGTCGCCGTCAACGATGTAACGACCCTTGCCGAGCGCGAGAGCCGCGGTGAGGAAGCGGGTAGCGGTGCCGGCATTGCCGAGGAAAAGCGGATGAGCAGGCGGTTTCAGTTCGCCGCTGCTGGTCACCACGAAGGTGGTGGCGTCCGGTTCCTCCACGACCACGCCCATGTCGCGCAAGGCACCTGCCATATAGCGGGTATCATCGCTTTTCAGCGCCCCGGTCAGCCGGCTGGTGCCCTTCGCCAGACCGGCCAGCAACAGGGCGCGGTTGGTGATGGACTTGGAGCCGGGCGGGCTCACGCGCCCGGTAAGAGGCCGTCCGGGCGGAACGATGGTCAGCTTTTCAGTTTTCATGCCTGTCTCGGGCGGGCGATCCCGCTAATTAGAATTTCACAGTCGGAACCGCTCGGTCCGCCTCGTTGGTGATCTCGAAATAAGGCTTCTTGGAGAAGCCGAACTGGCCGGCGACCAGGTTCGACGGGAAGCTCTCGACCTTCACGTTGAGATCGCGGGCCGCACCGTTGTAATAGCGACGGGACATCTGGATCTCGCCTTCGATGGTTTCAAGGCTCCTCTGCAGTTCGAGGAAGTTCTCATTGGCCTTGAGGTCCGGATAGGCTTCGGCGAGCGCGATGATGCGGCCGAGTGCGGCGCCGAGCAGGCCTTCGGCCTGGGCGCGGCCTTCGACGTCGCCGGCCGGCACTGCCTGTGCGCGGTTGCGCAGTTCGACCACTTCTTCCAGCGTCGACTTCTCGTGGCCGGCATAGCCCTTCACAGTCTCGATCAGGTTGGGAATCAGGTCAGCGCGACGCTTCAGCTGTACATCGATACCGGACCACGCCTCTTCCGCCATCTGCCGGGCCTTGACCAGCCCGTTGTAGATGAGGACGGCATAGACGGCGACGATAGCGATGATTGCGAGCGCGATATACATTACGGACCCCCCGATAACCTTTTAAAACGCGGCGGACACTATTAGCGTTTCCACAAACCGTCAAACGCCGAGATCGGACAGGATGAGTCTTGCCACGTCTTCGGCCGGAAGCCCGGTGGTGTCGATCTCGATCAGCCTGTCCGCCGCTGGCCGCAATAGCCGGTAACTGCGGCGCATGGAGTGCAAGATGGCCGGATCAGTAAGCTTGTGGCTGCCGGCGCGGCTTGCGGCCTGCAGGCGGTGAAGGTTCTCCTCAAGGGAGCATTGGAGGACGATCGCCACGAGCGTAGCGGACCGGGCGGACGCGAGATCGCGATATTCGGCGAATATTGCCTGGTCATACTCGTCATCAGACAGGGCGTCGGTGAAGATCAGCCGCAGGTTCGGTCCCGCCCGCTTCGCATGATCGAACACCGCCCGCCGGATCTCGCCGCGCAGCGAGGCGTGCAACGGATCGCTGCGGGAAAACAGGGCCGAGGCCGGATCGAACAGCAGATGGTTGTCGAGCAGCCTGGCGTCGAGCGCCTTTGCGAGATGGCGCGCCACAGTCAGCTTGCCGGTGCCCGGCCAGCCGTTGATATGGATGACGAGATCGCCCGCCGGGTTCACGCCGCCTCGCCGAACTTCACGACATAGATGCCGGACCATGCATCTTCCACCACGTGCCGGGCTTTTGACAGCCCGTTGCGGATGACGGTGGCGCAAACCGCGATGGCACCAAAAGAGGCAAGCCGCGTGAACATGAAGGGACCCCCTCCCAACCTCCAATTGCGTCGGAAATTAGCGGCACGACGCCGAAAAGTCATGCGCAAATCGAGACTTCGACGATTTGGCGGACCGCTACGAAACCGGCGCTGCTATCTCGATGCGCCCATCCGTTCGAACAGGATCTGCTGGCCTTTCTCGACCTCTCGCATCAGGCTCTCCATGACTTCCAGCATGACGATGCAGGCAAGCGCCGCCGTGGCGACGCCCAGCATGACCCACTGACCCCGCTCCGGAAACGAGAAATCGTCCATGGGATAGAAGAACACCGAGCCGATCAGCGTGAACGCCAGGATGGCGAGCACCACGATCGCGGCCGGCTTCACCGGCAGGGCCGGCGTTTCCTCCCGGCGCTGCGCGGCGGAGAAATCCTGCAGGTCGACAAGCGCGTAGATCGGCATCCAGAAATGCACGACGGGCACCAGGAAACCGAGAGCCGCCTCGGCAGGCGAATAGCGCATGGCGTCGGGATCGACGAGGCGGACGAGACGCGTCGAGAGGAACACCCAGCGCAACCAGAAGATCAGGCAGAGCAGACCACAGAAAATAAGCGCAAGGTCGAAGAGCGGCGCCCACTGGACGATTGCCGAAACCGCACTGCGGTCGAAGTTGGCGCGGTCTATCCAGCCGGCGACGGTAAGCCTGTAGTGCAGCGATCCCATGTAGAGAGCGGCGATCGCTCCACATGCAAGAAGCAGGCGGCATAAATTTGCCGCTCCGCGCCACACGAAGGCTGCGATCGAGAGCTTTCGGCGCAGCCTTTCAAAGGGCATCAGATCCGAACCTTCAGGCCGCCTTGTTCCAGTTCGCGCCGCCGGCATCCGTCAGCAGGAAGGCCTCGCCGCATGCCTTGGCAAGGGTGCGGACGCGCAGGATGTAGCTCTGGCGCTCGGTGACCGAGATCACGCCGCGCGCGTCGAGGAGGTTGAAGACGTGGCTTGCCTTGATACACTGGTCGTAGGCCGGAAAGACACACTTGTGGAGGCGCTCGCTGTCACCGGGCGCGCCGGCTGCAAGCAGGGCCTGGCATTCCTTCTCGGCGTCGATGAAATGCCGGTGCAGCATCTCGGTGTTGGCGTATTCGAAATTGTGGCGCGAATACTCCTGCTCGGCCTGCAGGAAGACCTCACCGTAGGAAATCTTCTCGTCACCCTCGCGGCCGTTGAAATTCAGGTCGTAGACGTTGTCGACACCCTGCACGTACATGGCAAGGCGTTCCAGACCGTAGGTCAGTTCCCCCGCGACCGGCGAGCATTCGATGCCGCAGACCTGCTGGAAATAGGTGAACTGCGAGACTTCCATGCCGTCGCACCAGCACTCCCAGCCGAGACCCCAGGCGCCCAGCGTCGGGCTTTCCCAGTCGTCCTCGACGAAGCGGATGTCATGAAGCAGGGGATCGAGGCCGATCGCCTTCAGGGAACCGAGATAGAGCTCCTGCAGGTTCGACGGGTTAGGCTTCAGGATCACCTGGTACTGATAATAGTGCTGGAGACGGTTCGGGTTCTCACCGTAGCGGCCATCCGAGGGGCGACGCGAGGGCTGCACGTAGGCGGCCTTCCACGGTTTCGGTCCGAGCGCGCGCAGCGTGGTGGCCGGGTGGAAGGTACCGGCACCGACTTCCATGTCGTAGGGCTGCAACACGGCGCAGCCCTTGTCCGCCCAGTAATTATGCAACGTCAGGATCAGCGCCTGGAACGAACGCTTCGGGTCCATGTGGGGGGCAAGGCTGGTATCGGTCATGAGAGGTTCGGCCGGTTCTTCGGAAAACTGACGGGTCAGGTGCCACAAGCACTTGTCCCGGTCAAGCACAGAGGGTGGATGTGTGCCCCGTCCTATTTCCCTATCAACGCGGCTGCCTTTGCTCGGATTTCTGCGAGTTCCGTCGAAGAGACCTTTCCCTTGGGACTCGCATTTCGGGCTCGCCAATCCAGGCTCTTGATCTGGTCCGCCAGAGCTACGCCGGGTTTCGCGCCGGATAACACGACTTCGAAAGGGTAATTCTTGACCTTTGTCGTCATCGGGCAGCAAAGCATCAAGCCTGTCTTCCCGTTATAGGCCGCCGGGCTTATGACAACGGCGGGCCGGCGCCCCGCCTGTTCATGTCCCGCCTGCGGATTGAATTGCAGCCAGACCACATCCCCCGCTTCCGGCACGTAAGATGCCATCAGAGCTTTTCTCCACCGACAGGGTTTCCGAAATCCTGTTCGTCATGGAGATTTTGCGGCGTAATGCCTTCCAGAAGGGTATCCAGATCATAGTCGGGAGCACGGAGAGGCTCGATAACGATCCTGCCGTTCTCCTCACGAATGTCGACATCCGCATCGAGCTTCAACCGAGCGGCTTCCATGACTGCTGAAGGAATGCGAACCGAGGCGCTGTTGCCCCATTTCCTGACGGTCACGCGCATTGGATTCTCCGAAGCCGGGATGACACTGGAAGGTGGCGAGAGTGTATCAACTATGTAGATACACGTCCACATAGACTGGACGCTACTACTCCCCCTCGCGCTTGACCCGATACTCCCCCGTCTCCTCGTCCTTCACCAGGGTGCCGATGGCGCCGTTTTCGCGCTCCTTTTCCATCTCGCGGGAGCGGCGCTGCAGTTTCTCCGCGTCGGCCACGAAGCGACGGTAGAGCCAGATACTGCCTCCGATCAGCACCAGCAGGAAAATGAGCTGCGGCATGGATCCCCCTCTATCCGGTCAAAGCCCGTAACGGCTCCACAATGCCTTCTCCTCCACGGTCTCGGCAAGACCGGCAGCCGCTGCTGCGGCAATACGATCCGCTGCCATGCCGGACACGCCGGGCGTGCGACGGCCGAAGAAATCGCGCGCACCCGTAATCAGTTCCAGCCTGGCTTCCTTGCCGTAGCGCTCGCGAACGATCTGGCGCATGTTGCCGAGGCCGTCCACCAGACCGAGCTCGAAGCCCTTGCGGCCGGTCCAGAACAGTCCGGAGAACAGCGTCGGATCCTCCGCCAGCCGGGCGCCGCGGCGCGACTTCACCATGTCGATGAAGACCTGATGGATCTCCACCTGCAGCGACTTCAGGTATTCGATGTCGCTTTCCTTCTCCGGCTGGAACGGATCGAGGATGACCTTGTTCTCGCCGGCCGTGTAGACGCGACGCTCGACGCCGATCTTCTTCAGCATTTCCGGGAAGCCAAAGCCGCCCGAAACGACGCCGATCGAGCCGACGATCGAAGTCGGATCGGCGTGGATTTCATCACCCGCCAAAGCGATCATATAGCCCCCGGACGCCGCGACGTCTTCGACGAAGACAAGAACGGTCTTGTTCTTTTCCTCCGCCAGCGCTCGGATACGCTCGAAGATGAGCCTCGACTGTACCGGCGAACCGCCGGGGGAGTTAATGGCGATCGCGACAGCCGGCGAATTCTTCTTCGCGAACGCCTTGTCGAGCATGGGCGCGACGCTGGCGAGATTGAGCGCCCGCTTGAACTTGCCGCCCCCGGCCATGATCGCGCCTTCCAGGCGAACGACCGGGATGACGATCCTCTTTTTCTTGAACCGTCTCGGCAACAAACTCTTCAAACGCTCCAACATGCTCCGGATACTTCCTGCAACTGTAACTGAACAACTGCACGACATGTAATATGCAGCCGGGCGAACACAATACAGCCGGGGTGAAAATCACCTGCCCCTGCGCGGATACGCCGCCCTGCCATTGTTGAGGTCATCAACGAAAGCGGAGAAAGCGTGGCTCGCCGGATCGTCGTGCATGACGAGCGGCGCGCGCAACTGCAGCCGGGCGCGCGAGCCCTTGATCGCGGTGACGAGGATGCGCACGGCATTCTCCGCCGGGCGGGGATGGAGCGGCGTGATCTCGATGCCGCCGAAACGACGACCGCAGGCGGCAATGATCTCGGCAAGCGATTGCGGCCGTGCGATCAGCGAGAGCTGCCCGCCGGGGACCATGATTGCGCCGGCTGTGCGGATCCAGCTCTCGAACAGCTCGCCGGTCATGGCATGGGCCTCAGCTTTCAGGGAATCCGGGGTCCTGCGGTCGGCCGCGTCGTTGAAGGGCGGGTTCATGATGACATGGTCGAAACTGTCGTCGACGAGCCCCGCCTCGTTGCGCGCCTTGCCGGTCAGGGTGACGTCCGCTTCAAGCACGTTTACGCGCGTGGCAATCTCCGCATTTTCAGGCAAGGCCAGCGTCTTCCTTGCAAACTCGACCATCTCAGGCGCACGTTCGAACAGGGTGACGTGGGCGCCGGGGAGACGCGAGGCGACGGCGAGACCAGCCGCCCCGGCACCGGCGCCGAGATCAGCGACGCGGATCGAGCCTCGCGCATCGACCAGCGAGGCGAGCAGCATGGCGTCCATTCCTGCACGATGTCCCCTGCCCTCCGGCTGAACCAGATAGAAACGACCGCGATGGAAGGCGTCGACGGTCTGCCCGACGCCGCTGCCCCGCTCATCCATGGTCTCAGGCCTCGTCGCGCAGTTCATCGCCAAGGCCGGCGCTGATCAGGATCTGGCGCGCCTGACGCTCGCGGTCGTCCTCGACCAGGAAACGCCGCGGCAGCATGCCCAGAGACCCCTCCAGCACGCTCATTGCCTGGTCGGCAATCAGGCAGTGGATACCGGCATCGCGCATCAGGCTTTCGGCGAAACTGAGAACGACGGGGTCGTTCGTGCGGATCAGCTCCTTCATTTCGCCTAAAACTCCCGTGATTTGCGGCCTACAAGGCATTTCACCCCTTGCCGTCGATGTGAGCGGTTTACTATTGTCGAACCCACATGTGAACAGGAGTACCTTCCGGTGGGTGTAGTCATACCGCTCGGCGAAAACAAAAACAAACTGGCATCGGTCAAACCGCTGGTGGACCTGACCCGCCCCGGGATGGAGCGCGTCAACCAGCTCATCCTCTCCAAGGCCGGTTCCGACGTACAGATGATTCCCGAAGTGGCCAACCACCTGATCTCGTCAGGCGGCAAGCGGCTGCGCCCTATGATGACGCTCGCCTCCGCCGCCCTGTTCGGCTACGAGGGTGATGGCGACATCAAGCTCGCCACCAGCGTCGAGTTCATGCACACCGCCACGCTGCTGCACGACGACGTGGTCGATGAAAGCGATCTCCGGCGCGGCAAATCGACCGCCCGCATGATCTGGGGCAACCAGGCCAGCGTGCTGGTCGGCGATTTCCTGCTCGGCCAGGCCTTCAAGATGATGGTTGAGGTCGGGTCGCTGGATGCACTTGACGTTCTCTCCTCGGCTGCCGCCGTGATCGCCGAAGGCGAGGTCCTGCAGCTTTCCGTCGCCAAGAACATGGAGACGACCGAGGATGACTACCTGCAGGTGATCCGCGCCAAGACGGCGGCTCTCTTTGCTGCCGCAGCAGAGGTAGGCCCGATCATCGCGGGAACCGACAAGGCTCGCCGCAACGCGCTCAAGTCCTACGGGATGAACCTCGGCCTCGCTTTCCAGCTGGTCGACGACGTGCTCGACTATGGCGGCAAGTCCGCCGATCTCGGCAAGAACGTCGGTGACGACTTCCGCGAGGGCAAGATTACCCTTCCCGTCATCCTCGCCTATCGCAGGGGTACGCAGGAGGAACGCCAGTTCTGGCGCGACGCGATCGAGGGCGGCAAGTCCGACGATGCGCAGCTTGAAAAGGCGCTGGGCCTGCTCAACAAGTACGGCAGCCTGGCCGACACCACCGCTCGGGCCGTGCATTACGGCACCATCGCGCGCGACGCGCTGGCGCCGCTGCCCGAGAGCCCGTGGAAGAATGCGCTGCTCGAAGTCATCGACTTCTGCATCGAACGGGTGAATTGAGGCGAAACCCGCACCGCTTGCGACGCCGCTTCAAAAAAGCCATGGTGTTCAGGAATCGTTTCACCGGTCCGGACCGTTTCCAAAAACACCGGCCGGCGTTCGCTCGTTGAAAGGCTTTGTTCATGCGGCATAAACTTGCCATCCGTCTGCTGTCCGGCGTAGCCCTGGCCACGCTGATCTCCCTGACCGGCCTGTCGCAATCGCTGGCACAGGCCGAGGCGGACGACGCAACGGAAGAAGTGTTCGATCCTTCCGAGGCGGATACCTTCGCCGGGGCCTTCCTAGCGGCGCGCACCGCCGACGCCGACCGCGACTACAAGAACGCGACAGCGCTCTACAAGAAGGCTCTGGACCTCGAGCCTGGCAATGTCGAAATCCGCGAACGGCTGATGCTCGCGCTGTTCATGAACGGCAGCTTCGACGAAGGCGTGCGCTATGCCAACGACCTGAAGAACGATCCGGCCGTGGAGCGCGTGACCTCGGTCGCGCGCGGCCTGCACGCCATCCGCAACCGCGAGTACAACACTGCCGAGAAAATCCTTTCCTACAAGGGACCGAACGATCTCGACCGGCTGATGAATTCCCTGCTGGTCGCCTGGGCTCGTGTCGGCGCCGGCAAGGGCAAGGAAGCGATCTCGATGATGAGCTCGCTCGAAGGCCCGCCGTGGTATGGCATCTTCAAGAACTACAATGCCGGGGTCGCAGCCGCCATGCTCGGTGATGCCGATACGGCGCGCAAGCACCTGACGAGCGCGGTGACCGACCGCGAGGGTGCGGCAACCGCGACGGATCTCTTCGTCCGCGCCGTGATCGCGCTTGCTACCGTCGAGGCCGAGCGAAGCAACAAGCAGAAGGCGCTCGACGCGATTTCCGCGGGTGACGCCGTGCTTAACAACTACGCGCCGTTCAAGGCCCTGCGCGACAAGATCCAGAAGGGCGAGAAGCTGGAACCGGTGGTGACCAACGCCGCCGAGGGTGCGGCCGGCGTGCTGTTCGCGATCGGCGGAGCGCTCAACCGTCCCGGCGCCGAAGACACGGTCATGCTCTATCTGCAGTTCGCCCGGGCGCTCGATCCGAAGTCGGCCGACACGCTGATCCTGCTCGGTGGCATCGCCGAAACGGCGGAACAGCGCGAACGGGCGATCGAATATTACGGAGCCGTGCCCGCAAATTCGCCGATGCGACGCCTGTCGGAAATGCAGCTCGGCCTGACGCTCGCGCAGACCAACAAGGTCGAGGACGCCAAGAAGCATCTGCAGTCGCTGATCGACGCCGATCCCTCCGACTTCCGGAGCTATCTGGCGCTTGGCAGCGTGTTGTCGGACGCCAAGGACTACGCGGCGATGGCCGAGACCTACGACAAGGCCGTGGAAGCGATCGGTCCCGCGCCGGTGCGTGCCCACTGGCCGGTCTTCTTCCAGCGCGGCATCGCCTACGAGCGCCTGAAGAAATGGCCGCAGGCGGAGCCGAATTTCCGCAAGGCGCTGGAGCTCAACCCCGACCAGCCGCAGGTGCTCAACTATCTCGGCTACTCCTGGGTCGACATGAACGAGAACCTCGAAGAGGGTCTCGACATGATCCGCAAGGCAGTGGAGCTCCGTCCCGACGACGGTTACATCGTCGACTCGCTGGGCTGGGCCTATTATCGCCTGAAGCGCTTCGACGAGGCGGTAACCGAACTGGAACGCGCGGCGGAACTGAAGGCCGGCGACGCCACGATCAACGATCATCTGGGCGATGCCTACTGGCGCGTCGGGCGCAAACTCGAAGCCGTCTACCAGTGGAAGCGCGCGCTCGGCTCCTCTCCGGAGGCCGCCGAGATTCCGAAGATCGAGGCGAAGATCGCCAAGGGGCTGCCGCCGGTGGAAGCCGGTGAAACGGCTGAAAAGCCGGACACCCCGCCGCCGGCAACCACCGAGGTCGACAAGAAGTCGTGACGTCATGACCGTCGCGGCCGGACCGACCGTCCTGTCGGACGGTAGCATCGTCGTCACCGCTCCCGCCAAGATCAACCTGGCTCTCCATGTGACGGGCCAGCGCGAGGATGGCTATCACCTGCTGGACATGATCGTCACGTTCGCGGGTGTCGGGGATGTGCTTTCCCTCGCGGCATCGGCGCAGGACAGTTTTCAGATCGAAGGCCGCTTCGGCGCGGGCCTGTCGTCAAGCGGAGAAGGCCGGGACGGCAACCTCGTGCTCAAGGCTCGCGACCGGCTGCGACAGATGCTCGGCTCTCGCGGCATCGCGGCTCCGCCGGTCGCCATGACGCTTCAGAAGAACCTCCCGATCGCATCCGGTATCGGCGGCGGATCGGCCGACGCTGCGGCGACGCTGAAGGGCCTGCTGGCGCTCTGGAACGCGGCGCTTCCCGAAACGGAACTGATGGGCCTGGCGCTCTCGCTCGGTGCGGACGTTCCGATGTGCCTCAACGGATGGCCGTTGCGGGCCACCGGGATCGGCGAGCAGTTGGAACGGCTGACGGGCATGCCGGGATTGCCGATGGTGCTCGGCAATCCGCTCAAGGGCGTTTCCACGCCGGACATCTTCCGCCGCCTGACGCAGAAGATCAATCCACCGGTCGGCGGGCTGCCTTCCGCTCCGGCCTCGAAAGAGGATTGGCTCGTCTTTCTCGCCGATCAGCGCAACGATCTGGAACCGCCTGCGCGTGCCCTGCTGCCTGAGATCATCGAGCTTTCGGGGCTTCTGACCGCCACAGGGGCACGGCTGGTGCGCATGTCGGGCTCCGGCGCCAGCTGCTTCGGCCTCTATGACGACTATGCCGCAGCACGCGAGGCCGAAGCATGGCTTTTGCGCGAGCGGCCTGACTGGTACTTTGTCGCGACGGAAACCACCACAGGCGCCTGACCATGTCCCGTATCGATGAAACCCGCCCGTTCATTCCCGTCGGCATCGCCGTGCTGACGGTGTCCGACACCAGGACGCTGGCGAACGACAAGTCCGGCGACACACTGGTCGGGCTCATCGAGGCGGCCGGGCACAGGCTCATCGACCGAGCGATCGTGCCGGACGACAAGGACCGGATCTTCAATCAGGTCGAAGCCTGGACACGGTCTGAGGAAATCGACGTCGTCATCACCACCGGAGGAACCGGCTTTACCGGCCGCGACGTCACTCCGGAAGCGCTGGAGCCACTGTTCGAGAAGAGAATGGACGGCTTTTCCGAAGTGTTCCACCGCATCTCCTACGACAAGATCGGCACCTCAACGATCCAGTCGCGGGCGACCGGCGGCGTCGCCAACGCCACGTTCATCTTCGTCCTGCCCGGCTCTCCGGGCGCCTGCCGGGACGCCTGGGACGGCATATTGAAGGCGCAACTCGACTACCGGCACATGCCCTGCAACTTCGTGGAAATCATGCCTCGTCTGGACGAGCACCTGAAACGCGGCGGCTGACGCTAATCCTCTTCGAATTACGCTAGGCGGGCATGCGGTTGTTGCGCGCGACCCATGACGGGATCATCTCGCTCGACAACTGCTTGGCCTTGAGGCCGCGCGTCAGGCCGACGAGATCCATGTCGGACTTGGCGAGCACGAGCGCCTGCCGCTTGGGTAGCAGGAAGCCGGTTTCGAGCGGCGGCAGCAGACGGCGGGCGATCCTGAGATAGAAGGGCCGCCGGTGGGCGCGCGCCGGCGAAAAGTACGCCGGTGCCTTGTTGAAAGCGATGTATTCCGACAACTCGTCGATCCAGCCATGCTGCAGGCGCGCGCCAGGCTCCACCAGAAGCAGCCATTCGCCCCGCGCCGAGCGCACGATGTCGCGCATGTCCCAATGCTTATAAAAGCGGCAGCCGGCGGCCTCGGCCACCCGGAGGGTACCGTCCTTTGAGCCTCGGTCGAGTACGACCACGTCGCTCACCAACCCTTCGACAGCACCGGATACAAGACCGGCAAGCGTCTGCGCCAGTTCGGGTTCCTGGTCCTGGCATTCCATCATGACAGTCAGCATTGCCCATTGTTATCGCATTGCACAAACAATTGCCACAGCGAGATTTCAAATTTTGTTCTTGCAATGTTCTCATTTCGGCGCTAGGAATAAAGTCATCAACGGGGGCGAAACCCGTCTGGAGTTTTAGCAATGAGCGAACTGACTTCGATGGCGCAGGCTGCCTTCCAGCCCGCCAACACGGCGGATGTTGCCGATGCGCTGGTCAATGCCTCCGGCCTTCGGGTGGAAATCTCGAAGCGCCGCGGCCGTGGCGCGGGGCTCAATCCGGGTGGCCGTTTCGAGCCGACGGAACGGGTTGCCTTCGATGACGGCTGGCAGATGCTGGAGGACATGCCGGCACTGCGCACCGAAGTGCAGGTGGAGCGACCCAAGACGATCATCACCCGCAATGAGTCGCCCGACATTGCCTTCGACCGCTCGATCAACCCCTACCGGGGCTGCGAGCACGGCTGCATCTACTGCTTCGCCCGTCCGACGCACAGCTATATGGGGCTTTCGCCCGGCCTCGATTTCGAGACGAAGCTGTTCGCCAAGCCCGACGCGCCGAAGCTTCTGGAGCGGGAGCTCGCCAGGCCGGGCTATAAGGTCCGGACCATCGCGATCGGCACCAATACCGACCCCTACCAGCCGATCGAGCGGGAATGGCGCATCATGCGCCAGATCCTCGAAGTGCTGGACCGGGCCAACCATCCGGTGGCGATCGTGACGAAGTCGGCGCTGGTCATGCGCGACATCGACATTCTCTCCTCGATGGCAGCTCGCGGCATTGCCAAGGTCGGCATCTCCGTGACGACGCTCGACCGCAAGCTGGCACGTGCCATGGAGCCTCGCGCCTCGACGCCGACGCGCCGGCTGGAGGCGATCAAGGCGCTCTCCGAAGCCGGCATTCCGACAGCGATCATGATGGCACCGGTGATCCCCGCGCTCAACGACCACGAAATCGAGCGGGTGCTCGATTCCGGCAAGGCGGCAGGCGCCAGCGAGGCGAGCTACGTGCTGCTCAGGTTGCCGCTCGAGGTCAGCCCGTTGTTCCGCGACTGGCTGCTGCAGAACTATCCGGACCGCTACCGTCACGTGATGTCGCTGGTGCGGTCGATGCGGGACGGCAAGGACTACGATGCCGAGTTCGGAAAGCGGATGAAGGGCGCCGGCCCGTATGCCTGGCAGATCAGCCGGCGCTTCGAGATGGCGGTCAAGCGCCTCGGACTGATCCGGCGCGGCATCCAGATGCGTGACGACCTGTTCACCCCGCCGAACGGCAACGGCGTGCAGCTCTCGCTGCTCTGAACGACACCGGGTGGGGCGAACCCTAACCGCCTGTCACCCTTTCAATCCCATACCGGCGCGCCTCGATCCCCTTCGCGCCGGCAAAGCCTCCGGACGCCGCCTCGGCGGTTGTTCAATTCCCTGGCACCGCCGAACCGGGGGCTTGCAGGTGGTCGGGCGGCATGCGACTCATGCCATATGAAGCGTCGCGTGCCGCCCGATTCTCCTAAGCTGTTCGACATCCTGCCCGAGGGACCGGATTTCTCGTTCGAGACCCGCCTGCGTGCCCGCGGCATCTGGCCGGTAGCCGGAACCGACGAAGCCGGTCGGGGGCCGCTGGCCGGACCGGTGGTAGCGGCGGCTGTGATCCTCGATCCGGATAATATTCCCGAAGGCCTGAACGATTCCAAGAAGCTGACCGCCGCCCGGCGTGAAGAGCTGTTCGTGGAGATCCTGGCGCGAGCCACGGTCTCCATCGCGTCTGCGAGCGCCGAACTGATCGACCGGCTCGACATCCGCAAGGCGAGCCTCGATGCCATGCGCCGCGCGGTTGCCGGCCTGCCCGTCCGCGCCGCCCACGTTCTCGCCGACGGGCGTGACATACCGCCGGGCCTTCCCTGCGGCGCTGACGCCCTCGTGCAGGGTGACGGACGCTCCTGCTCCATCGCGGCCGCTTCCATCGTCGCCAAGGTCTCGCGAGACCGGATGATGGCGCGGGCGGCGAATGTCTTTCCGGCCTACGGTTTCGAATCCCATGCCGGCTATGCAACCGTCACCCACCGCAGCGCCATCGTGGCCCACGGTCCGTGCCTCCTGCATCGGATGAGCTTCAGCCCGTTCCGCAAAACGGACGGGGAGGCATAAACAAAAAGGCCGGGCAATGCCCGGCCTTTTCAATTTCGGATGCCTTCCGCTCAGTTGAGGCGCGACTTCACTTCACCGAGTGCGGCGGCGAACAGGTCGCTGCGGACCGCGTCGTCGGTCTTCTTGGCGAGGACCTTCTCGGCGGCGGCGATGGCGAGATCGACAGCAGCAACGCGAACTGCGTTAACGGCGTCGGTTTCGGCCTGCTTGATCTTCTGCTCCGACAGGGCGGTGCGGCGGGCGACGAATTCCTCAGTCTTCTGCTTGGCCTCGGCGGTCAGCATGGCAGCCTCACGCTCGGCGGCAGCGACGATGCTGGCGGCCTCGGCTTCGGCTTCCTTGCGCTTGCGCTGGTATTCGGCCAGCAGGTGCTGGGCCTCCTCGCGCAGACGCTTGGCTGCGGCGAGCTCCTCGCGGATCTTGTCGGAGCGCTCGTCGAGCGACTTCGCGACCATGCCTGGCACCTTGAGATAGACGACCAGGGCCAGGAACAGGACCAGACCGACGAAGGCGAAGAAAGTTGCATCAAATGCCATGATCAAGCCTCCTTGCCGGATGCGGTCAGTGCCGCCGTGACGTCGGCCTTGGTGACCTTGGCGCCGATCAGCTGATCGACGATGGCGGTAACGGTTTCACCGGCGATCTCGTCGACCTCGGCGAAAGCCTTGGCCTTGATGTCGGCGATGCGGGTCTCGGCAGCCGAGAGCTTGGCGGCAAGATCGGCTTCGACGGCCGCGCGTTCCGCGTCAGCCTTGGCCTTGGCTTCCTCGCGAGCAGTCGCGGCGATCTGGCTGGCCTTGGCGCGGGCTGCGCTCAATTCCTTTTCATAGGTCTCGATCGCGGCATCGGCCTCGGCCTTCAGACGGGCGGCCTCATCGAGGTCCTGAGCGATCCGGTCGTGGCGGTTCTCAAGAATGCCACCGACGCGCGGGACGATGACCTTCTGCATGAGCATGTAGAAAAGGCCGAACGTGATCACCAGCCACAGGAGCTGGGAGGCATACGTCGACTGGTCGAACGGCGGGAATACGCCGCCGCCGTGGCCCTCGTCGTGGGCGACACCGGTTTCCGTGTGAAGCTGGCCTTCTGCCGGTACTTCCTCGGCATAGGCGGGGGTCACGAACATGCTCACCTCCAGGTGTACTTCAAAAGCGAGAGATCACGGCTGGCGCGCGAACGCCGGCCGTGATCCCGATCCCGGCCGATATCAGACAGCGAACAGGAGGAGGAGAGCGATGAGCAGCGAGAAGATGCCCAGAGCTTCCGTAACGGCGAAGCCGAATACCAGACGGCCGAACTGGCTGTCAGCGGCAGACGGGTTGCGCAGGGCGCCCGACAGGTAGCTGCCGAAGATGTTGCCGAGACCGAGAGCCGTGCCGGCCATGCCAAAGCAAGCCAGACCCGCGCCGATGAACTTTGCTGCTTCCGCTTCCATGTGAAACTCCTTCGAATGGGTTGTTGCGGCTGATGACTGACGCCTCAGGACGCCAATGTGGTTATCCTTAGTGCCCGCCGGGATGGATCGCGTCGTTGAGGTACATGCAGGTGAGTACCGCAAAGACATAAGCCTGGAGGAAGGCGACGAGGAACTCGAGACCGGTCAGGGCGACCGTCATGATCAGAGGCAGTACGGCTCCGCCGACGCCCAGCGCGCCCAGCGTTCCAAGCGAGGCGACGAAGCCCGCGAACACCTTGAGCGTGATGTGACCTGCCAGAAGGTTGGCGAACAGACGAACGGAGAGCGAGATCGGACGCGAGAGGAACGAAATCACTTCGATCGGCACGACCAGGAGCAGAAGAACCGGGGGCACGCCCGACGGTACGAACAGCTTAAAGAAATGAAGGCCGTGCTTGTAGAAACCATAGACCAGAACCGTGCCGATCACGAACAGGGCGAGCGCGAAGGTGACGATGATCTGGCTGGTGACGGTGAAGAAGTACGGCACCATGCCGAGAAGGTTCGCCGTCAGAACGAACATGAACAGCGAGAAGACCATGGGGAAGAATTTCATCCCCGCGCTTCCCGCCCCTTCCCGGAGCATGGAGGCAACGAACTCGTAGGCCATTTCCGCGACCGACTGCGCGCGGGTCGGGATCAGACCGCGGCTCGAGGTCGAGAAGTAAAGAAACGCCGAAGCACAGGCGACGGTCGCAACCATGAACAGCGAGGCATTGGTGAACGAGAAATCGATTCCGCCGATTTCAATCGGAACAATCTTGTTAACCACGAACTGGTGGATCGGATCGTTTGCCACGTGTCGTTCTCTCTCACGTTGCCGCTCAGCGCGGAATTTTCATTGCGAACGATAGCGGTCAGCCGTCGTTCTTTTCATTCTTCTCTATCTTGCGGTCCGCCGGATGCGGCGCGGCCACGACGCCGGCGGAGCGAAGAACATTCAATACCCCGGCACAGAACCCCAGAAGCAGGAGCACGACCATGCCCCAGGGCGACGTACCGACGAAGTAATCGAAAAGAAACCCCAGAAACGCACCAACGATGATGGCGGAGATGAATTCACTGGAGAGTTTCATGGCCTGAGCATAGCCCTTGCGGCTCTGCTCCAACCGATCCTCTCTCGCTTCTTCGTCCCTCGCCTCCGCGCGAACCTCGGACAATGCCTTGCCGAGCCGCTTGCGGCGCTCTTCCAGACTTTCTTTACGATCGTCCGACATTGGCCTTCCTCCGTCCGATTTCCGCCACCAAACCACCCCAAGTGGCCACGACGGACATGCAAACAGCTCGGAAACACCTCTGTCCGGCCCGTTTTGAAGTCGGGCGCACCATAATTTTGCGGGGGCCTATAGTCAAGGCATACGAAAGGTCAGATTCAGAACAAATTTTTTGTTGAAAATCATATACTTAATCAGAAACTCGCGAATCCCCTCCCCTGATGAAGGGCAAAACGAGCCACTTGGCCGCAGCAAGGCGCGCCGACTCCCCGGGAGGCCAGCGGCTGGCATGGAATGAAGCCGGGATGCGGTCAGCTCCAGCCGCCGCCATAGGTGCGGTAGAAGACGTGCAGGCCGATACGGCCGACCTTCTTCATGGTGCGGGCCCAGGCGGGGCGGACATAGACGGCGTGATAATGGGTCGCCGAACCGACCTCCTTCAGCCAGATCTTGCCTGCCGTGACGGCCAACGCGATCTCGCGCGCCATCTTCCAGTGGCGCTTGGAGTTGACCCGATCGCGAATGTTGTCGCAGGCGAAGGAAAACTGGCAGCGGTTGCGCCAATCCTCGTTCTGGTAGACCACGCCGCAGATGGTGGAAGGATAGGCGGGATTGCGCACCCGGTTGAGGATGACCTGGGCAACGGCGGCCTGCCCCTTCACGGATTCGCCGCGCGCCTCGAAATAGATGCCCGACGCGAGGCACTGCTGCTCGCGCGCCGAGAAGACGGAAGGCGGCAGGATGTTGGCTGCCCACGGATGGTCGTCTGGCGCGATCTGCGGGCGGAACCGGCCTTCTTCGGGATCCTTGCGGAGAATTGCGTCGAACGGCGACACGCGCGCGTAATCTGGCTCCGACGGAGCGTAGGCCGTGGCAAGCACGTCGGCCTTCGGATTGGTCACCAGGCTCGCCACCATAGAAGACAGGCCGAGATCCGCCTTGGGCTGCTCCTTGCGGTGATAGAAGCTCGCCACCTCGACCGGTTTCGGCTGGCTGCGGACGAAGGCCGTCTGCTCCTTGCGGGTCTCGATCGGGCTCGTCAGGGAGGAAGTGCGCTTCAGTACCGAGCCGGCAGTAAAGGCCTTCGGCGGCAGCATCGGCTCGACGGCGACGACGCGGCCCTTCTTGAGGTCGCGCGTGACGCGGGCCTCGTCCGGCGTGTCGACGGCGGGCTTGCTCATCTCCGTGAACGCGATCTTGCGACCGTCAGGCAGCGTCATACCCGCGTCACCACCCAGTGCTGAAACGGGAGCGCCATCAGAAAACACGAGCTCGGCATCGTGGACCGAACCGGCCGGCGAGGCGGTCAACACCATGCGCCAGCGAGCGGCGCCGCCGTCGAGACCGGCGATCATGGCGGCCAGATCGGCGTGGGCGGCGACGGAGGGGAAGGCGAGCCAGGCAGCAAAGCCGAACAGGAGCGGAGAGGCCCAATCGCCGGCTACGGATTTCGGGCGTTTCATCAGGCGGGTCTTGGGGAGCAAAACCGGAACTCCATACACGACATCGGTAAGACCCGGAAACGATGCCTCATTAACCTTGATGAGCAGTTAACGCTAATGAAGCAAGGTCCGGAAACGGGCGTTCCGGACCTTGCATTTCTCCTAGATGATAACCTGTGAACCGAGCTCGACGACGCGGTTGGCGGGCAGGCGGAAATAGTCGGAGGGGTCCGCGGCGGCGTTGGCCATGGCGATGAACAGCCGGTCCTGCCAGTAGGGCATGCCCGACTTCGCATCCGGCACCAGCTTGCGCCGGCCGAGATAGAAGGAGGTCGACATGATGTCGAACTTCAGGCCTCCGCGCCGGAGGCTTGCCAGCGCCTTCGACACGTTCTGCGTTTCCATGAAGCCGAAGCGGATCTCGACGCGGGAGAAGTGGTCCGACAGCTTTTCGACCACGAAGCGCTCGTCTCGCGCGGCCCTCGGGCGGCCGACCGTGCGGATAGTCAGGATGATGTTGCGCTCGTGGATGACGTGATTGTGCTTCAGGTTGTGCAGCAGCGCGGCCGGCGCGGTCTCGGGATCGCTGGTGAGGAAGATCGCGGTGCCGGGTACGATGAACGGCCCGTGCTCGCTCTTGCGGTCGATGGATTCGACGAAGAACGGCAGCGGCACATCGGCGTGACGGGTCTTGGCGAACAGGATCGCCGTGCCGCGCCGCCAGGTCAACATGATCACCGTGAAGGTAGCGGCAAACAGCACGGGAACGTAGCCGCCATCGTGGACCTTCAGCAAGTTGGCACCGAGGAAGACCATTTCGAGGGAAAGCAGCGGCAGCAATACCATGAGGGCAAACATCAGCGACCAGTTCCAGCGGATGCGCACGAACTGGAAGGCCATGATGGTCGTCACCACCATCGCGCCGGTGACCGAGATACCGTAGGCGGTCGCAAGCGCCTCCGAACTGCCGAACATGAAGACCAGCGCGATGACGCCAAACAGCAGGATTACGTTGACCCCCGGCAGGTAGATCTGCCCGGTATGGGTTTCCGAAGTGAAGAATATCTGCATGCGCGGCAGGAAGCCCAGGTGAATCGCCTGCCGCACCATGGAGAAGGCGCCGGTTATGACGGCTTGGCTGGCGATGATGGTGGCGGCGGTGGCGAGGATCACCACCGGCAGCAGCGCCCATTGCGGGAACATCAGATAGAATGGGTCGGACCCGGCCTCCGGATGTTTCAGCACCATCGCCCCCTGCCCCAGATAGTTCAGCACCAGTGCGGGGAAGACCAGCGTGAACCAGGCGGCCTGAATCGGTTTGCGACCGAAATGTCCGAGATCGGCGTAGAGGGCCTCCGCGCCGGTGACCGTCAGGAACACGGCGCCGAGCACGACGACGCCGAGAAAGCCCTCGCTCACCAGGAACGAGACGGCGTACCAGGGATTGAAGGCGGCAAGGATGTGCAGATCGTCGGCGATGTGCAGAACGCCACCAAGTGCCATGACGAGGAACCAGAGCACCGTGATCGGCCCGAAGAAGCGGGCCACCGCCTCTGTGCCGTGTGACTGGACCGTAAACAGCAGGATCAGGATCGCTGCCGAGATCGGCAGGATGTAGTCGCTCATCTCCGGCGCGACGAGCTTCAGGCCCTCCACGGCGGAAAGTACCGAAAGCGCCGGGGTGATCATGGCATCGCCAAGGAAGAGTGCGGCGCCGACCAGGCCGAGAACCATCAGCACCGCACTGTGACGGGCGGCCCGTTTGGACAACAGCGCCAGAAGCGAGAGCGTTCCGCCCTCCCCGTCGTTGTCGGCGCGCAGCAGGAACAGCACGTATTTCGCCGTGACGATGATCGTCAGCGCCCAGATCATCAGCGAGATCAGGCTGATGATCTCGAAGCGGGTGATGCCGTCGTGTCCGATCGGCTTCAGCGCCTCGCGAAAGGCATAGAGGGGGCTCGTGCCGATGTCGCCATAGACGACGCCGACGGAACCGAGCGCGAGCAGAAGAAACCTGCGGGAGGACGCAGGCGCTTCCGAAACCAGTTCGGATTCTGGGGTCATGGGGTATCCGGCTTTTAGAGCCAGCCTTTCCACCGAAACAAAAGAAACGGGATGACAGCGGACATCAGCATCAGGAACAGAGCGAAGGGGTAGCCCAATCCCCAGTCCAACTCAGGCATGACATGGAAATTCATGCCATAAACCGAGGCCACAAGCGTCGGCGGCAGGAACACCACGGAGGCGATCGAGAAGATCTTTATGATGGCGTTCTGTTCTACGTTGATGAGACCGAGGGCGGCATCTAGCATGAACGTGATGTTGTTAGCAACAAATCCCGCATGCTCGGACAGAGACTGGATGTCCCGCGTAATGGTACGGCAGAGGGCATCGGCCTCCTGATCGCGGTGGACCACCGGAAGGGCGCGCAGGAATGTCACGAGCCGGGACAGCGAGACAAGGCTGTCGCGCGTCTTGCTGACCAACCGGTGATGGCCGGCGATATCGAGCAGCTTGTCCTCGAGGAACCGCGGCGGACGGCGCTTGGCCTCCTTGCGGCTGACGAAGACTTCGCCCGTCAGCGCGTCAACCCGCGCCACGGCCGTTTCCAGGATTTCCGCGGTGCGGTCGACGATCGTCTCCAGGAGACGCGCCACCATTTCAGCGCCGGTCTTGCAGCGGCCCGGCGAACGCAGCAGCGAATTGCTGAACAGCTCGAACGCGCGCGGTTCGGCGTAGCGGATGGTGACCAGCCGGTTTCCAGCCAGGATGAAGGCGACATCGGCCAGTTCCGGAAAATCGGTCTCGACCTTCCAGATGAGCCAGGCAGTCATGTAGACGGCGCTGTCCTCGACGTAGAGGCGGCTGGATGGCTCGATGTCCTTCAGATCCTCCCGCGTCGGCAGGGGAATGCCGAGGAGGCGCTCCACGAGAGCCTCCTCGTCGCGCTCCGGCCGGATCAGGTCCAGCCAGACCACGTCATGAGCGATTTCCGCGGGAGGCTCCGAAGCTACGACGACCTCGGCCCGACCACTGACATGATAGGCCCTGATCAAGCGGCGACCTCCGCGGAGTTTGGGTTCAGTGTCGACGGGTCTTCATCAGGGAACCAATCACACCCGAGCCGAGGATGACAAGGGTAATCGTCAGCGACCAGAGCGGCGGTATCTTGCCAAGTCCCATCATCTCGCCGAGCAGGATCTTGCCGCCGATGAAGACGAGCACCGCCGAGAGCGCGTATTTCAACAGCACAAAGCGCTCCAGCATGGCCGAGAGCGCAAAGTAGAGCGCACGCAGGCCGAGGATGGCCGAAATGTTCGAGGTGAAGACGATGTAGGGATCCGTGGTGATCGAGAAGATCGCCGGCACGCTGTCCACGGCGAAGATGACGTCGGCGAATTCGACCATCACCAGCGCGAGGAAAAGAGGCGTGGCATAGAGCTTCGGCTTTTCCCCGTCCTCGTTGGCAGGCAGCCTGACGAAGAACTTTTCACCGTGCAGTTCCTCGGTCACCGGCAGCCGGGCATGGAGGAACTTCAGGAGCTTGTTCTTCGAGACGTCGAACTCCCCGCCTCCCGGAGCCAGCATCTTGATGCCGGTGTAGACCAGAAAGGCGGCGAACAGGTAGAGCACCCAGTGAAACTGGTCGACGATTGCCGTGCCGGCCGCCACCATAACGCCGCGCAGCACGATCACCCCGAGAATGCCGTACACCAGGGCGCGGTGCTGGTACCGTTGCGGAATGTTGAAATAGCCGAAGATCAGGGCGATGACGAAGATATTGTCGAGCGAGAGGCTCTCCTCGACGACATAGCCCGTCAGATAGAGGATGGCGGCTTCGGAACCCATCCGCCACCAGATGAACAGCGAGAAGGCCAGGCCCATCGAGATGTAGAAGGCCGAAAGCCGCATACTTTCGGCGACATCGATCTCACCGCCGCGCTTGTTGAGCACGCCGAGATCGAAAGCCAGAAGTACGAAGACGAAAGCGAGATAGCCAAGCCACATCCACAGCGGCTGACCGAGGAAGTCAATAAATAGCGATTGCATGGAGGATATACATCCGCCGGCAGGGTTGATGAAATCAACTCCGACATCACGGGAGAGCCGAAATCTCCCGCCAGAGGGGCCCGCAGTTGTGCGTCTCCTGGACGCAGCGACTATATCGCTCGAAACCACAAAAAGTTCAAGATTTCGTACGCCACCGCCCCACCGCCAAGTAACGTTTGATCCAGATCAATACATTTCGAACTGGGGCAACTATGACTCATGTCGCTTGTCGGGGAGGGCAAACGGGGGGCGAGCGCAAATCCAAAAATAGGCTGTCTGCCAAGTTCGTGGTTCCGCCGACCACGACACCATCCCTTTCTCGAACGGAAGAGCGCGATCGAAAAACAACGACAAGGTCGCGTCATGCCGCCACCCCTATCCGCCTGGGGGTGGCGGTATTTTTATGCCGAACGGCAGATCATTCGAAGACGATAGCCGGTGCCTGCCTACTGACACCGCCAGCGTTTTCCCAGACCTTTGCAGCGATCTCGCGGTAGACGCGGGCCTGCGGTCCGTCCGGGTCGGACACGACGACCGGTGTTCCGGCATCGGAGGTTTCGCGGATGGCGATCGTCAGTGGCACCTCGCCGAGGAAGGGCACGCCGATTTTCTCGGCTTCCGCCTTCGCGCCACCATGGCCGAAGATGTCGTAGCGCGCGCCGGTGTCGGGCGCGATGAAATAGCTCATGTTCTCGACGATACCGAGAACCGGCACCTCGACCTTGCGGAACATGTTCAGCCCCTTGCGGGCGTCGATAAGAGCAAGATCCTGCGGCGTGGAGACGATCACGGCGCCGGTCAGCGGCACCTGCTGGGCCATGGTGAGCTGGGCATCACCGGTGCCGGGCGGCATGTCTACGACGAGCACGTCGAGTTCGCCCCAGGCGACCTCGCGCAGCATCTGCATCAGCGCCGACTGCACCATCGGTCCGCGCCAGATCATGGCTGTGCCCTCATCGACGAGGAAGCCCATCGACATCGCCTTGATGCCATAGTTCTCCATCGGCACGATGATACGGTTCTCGATCTGCTGCGGGCGACCGGAAATGCCGAGCAGGCGCGGCATCGAGGGGCCGTAGACGTCGGCATCGAGAATGCCGACCTTAAGGCCGTTCGCCTTCATCGCCAGGGCGAGGTTGACGGCGGTGGTCGACTTGCCGACGCCGCCCTTGCCGGACGCGACCGCGATAATGGTCTTGATGCCCGGAATATCCGCCTTGGCCGGACGGGGCTGCGCCGGGCCATGGGCGTGGCCGGCATGGCCATGCGGCTGGGGACGCGAGGGCTGCGGCGCCGGATTCGGTGTGCCGGCCTTCTTCTCCGCCGTCAGCGTGACTAGGGCACCCTTGACGCCCTCGATGCCTTTCACCGCGCGCTCGGCGGCGGCGCGGAGCGGTTCGAGCTCCTTCGCGCGCTCGGCGGGGACGTTGATGGAGAAATAGGCCTTGCCGTCCGAGATGAAGATATCGGAGACCATGCCGAGATCGACGATATTGCTCTTGAGGTCGGGACCGCGCACAGTCTTCAACGTCTCGATAATCCGGTCCTTCGTCACGTCGGTCATGCCTGCCACTCCAAGATCAGCCTTGCAGCGTAGATAGTGGAGGCAACAGCCTTCGCCAACAGCAAAAATCCCGACACAGGCGCGGGCGACTGCGGCAGATCGCCCGCACAGACAAGACGGCCGCCAAACCGGAGATGGTTTGGCGGCCGAACCTGGAGCAGCCTTCGACGGCGCTTTTTATAAGTCCCCTCTGGACCTGAATTAAAGAAAGCAGAAAGCGTGCCAGTTTCCAACTGGACTTCACTTTCACGGTAAATTTCATCGAATCGTCAGTTATACGGCTAAGAAAGCGAGGGAACCTACTTGCCGGCGGCACAAAAAATGTGCGCCGACCAGGAATTATGCCCAGACACTAGGCGCCCTCGACAGAAAAAGGCGGCCAACCGCCCGAAGATCACTTGATGAGGCCGATACGCAGGGCCTTGGCGACTGCCTGGGTGCGGTTCACCGTGTCGAGCTTCTTGGTGGCACGGTTGAGATAGTGGTTGATCGTATGCTCGGACAGACCAAGGATTTCGGCGATCTCGACACTGGTCTTGCCGGCGGCGGTCCAGTTTAGGCAGTCGATCTCGCGTTCGGTCAGCATTTCGGTGGCGCGATTGTCCATGTCGCGGATTTCCGCCAGCCGGTTGTAGATATGGACGGAGAGGTAGGTCAGCTCCAGCATCTCTTGCAGCGAGAACGACGGGCGGTCGCCGCAAAAGGAAACCGCCCCACGGCTGCCCGCAGCGTCATGGACGGGGAAATAGGCACCTCGCTGCATGTTGAACCGGAAAAACAGGTCCCTGGGACCGTCGGTCGACCGGGTGATGCGCAGGCTGTCGGCGGGATTGTCGAGATCGAACTGGAACGGAATCGTCGAGACGCGCAGGTGATGAATCACCGGGCTGTCGACCATGAGCTGACGCTGATCGTATGTGGTCAAAAGCTCGGCCGGCCAGTTGGTGATGATCGAGTTACCTGACAGGTCGAGCGATGTCGACGTGGGAAGATTGAACACCATGAAGGCCCGTGCGCCATAGAGTTCGGCGACACGCTTCATGAAACGGAAGACGTCGAATTGCGTTTTGTAGGTACCTAGATTCTCAATCAGACTACTGACGGGACGCGCTCCCGAGTAACTTTCGACTTCGGACATGTCTGGCTCTTCTTGCCTCGAACCGCCGACAGCCAACGGGTGACTGCACTAAACTCTTGGCGATAAATTTACACGGATGCATCCAGATCGAATTCAACAATCTTTCGGCAATTCTCGATTGAAAAACTTCAAATCCTCAATTCAAAAATCATCTTTCTCTACCCGTGCCCAAGTTCAATTTGCCGGCACGGAAGTAAAAATCCAAAAATAGATATATCTTAATTTAAAGATTGCATATCGAAAAGCTGTACGACCTTAGGCCGGGAATTCCGAATCCCAATCTTTTCATCGGGCAAACATAGCCTTACAAACCACCGATAGTCTAGTCACGCCTTCGCTTTTGTCGGGTCGATGCCCGCGCAAGGCTCGGGAACAGCAGGGAACGACCGCCGATGACAACGAGCATTTCTTTTCAGGGAAAACCTCTCTGCAGCACAGGGCTCACGCTAGGCGAAGGCCCGACCTACGATCCGGCGAACCGCACCGCCTGGTGGTTCGACATCAAGGGGAAGGCACTGCACGAACTGCATCTGCCGAGCGGGCGCAAAACGGTTCATGACCTTCCCTTCATGGCAAGCGCCCTCGCCCGCATCGACGCCGGCCGCCAGCTCGTCGCTTCGGAAGAAGGATTGTTCATCCGCGACGCGGCCACGGGGGCGCTCACCCTGCTGACGGCGCTGGAGGCCGACAAACCGGGCAATCGCTCCAATGACGGCCGGGTCCATCAGAGCGGCGCGTTGTGGATCGGCACGATGGGCAAGACAGCTGAAGACGGCGCCGGCGCAATCTACCACGTTGCCGGCACGACGGTGACGACGCTCTACACCTCGATCTCCATTCCGAACTCGATCTGCTTCTCGCCGGACGGCGCGACGGGCTATTTCACCGATTCCCGCGCCAACAAGCTGATGACGGTGCCGCTCGATCCGGCCACGGGCCTGCCAAGGGGCGAGCCGAAGGTGTTGGTCGAAGGCGAAGGCATGGAGGGCGATTTCGACGGATCGGTCTGCGACGCGGACGGGTTTATCTGGAATGCGCGCTGGGGCGACGCCGCGGTCGACCGCTATGATCCGAGCGGCGGCCATGTCGAACGCTACGCCCTTCCGGCGAAGCAGGTTACCTGCCCTGCCTTCATCGGCGACGGACTGGACCGTCTGCTGGTGACCTCGGCGCGCGATGGTCTGGGCGAGGATGCGACCGACGCCGATGGTCAGACTTTCGAACTCGGCGTTACGGTCAAGGGTCGCGCCGAGCCCGATTTTCGCCTCTGAGGAGCAGCGACACTTGCTGCCCACAAAAGGGCCTCACAACGTAAAATGGTGAGTAAAGTTCCATACTTGCGGGCAAAATTTCCGAAAAGAAAAGTTCGGAACCGAAGTCGTCGGCGGGCATTTTCCTCTCGAACCGACGCCGTGGCCCACCCGGGCCGGCGTCAGTCGAACAGAGAGGAAAGGACTTAAAAATGAAGAAGTCGCTCAACCTTCTTGCCGCCGCTGCCCTGATTGGCTCGACCGCAATCGCGCCGATGGCGTTCGCCCAGACCGCTCCGGCTCCCGCCCAGCCGGCCGATCCTGCAATGGAGACGCCGGATGCGGGCACGACCGCTCCTTCGGCCGGTACCGGCGCCGGTGCCACCGCGACCACGCCGCTCGCCCAGAACGACGGAAATGCCACGTACCTGACCCAGCAGTCGGATACGCAGGTGAGCGCCAACGAGCTCATCGGTAATTCCATCACGACCGCTCAGGACGAGAACATCGGTGAAATCAACGATCTGATCATCGAGCAGGACGGTCGCGTCGCTGCCGCAGTCGTCGGAGTCGGCGGCTTCCTGGGCATCGGCGAGAAGAATGTCGCCCTGCCGATGGACAAGATCACGGTTACGCAGAACACCGAAGGTGACAGCGTGACGCTGACGACGGTCGAAACCGCTGAAACGCTGAAGGCCGCGCCGGAGTACCAGACCCTGGAAGACCAGGCTGATGCCACCGGTTCGACCATGGGCACCGGCACCGACAGCACCACGACTTCGTCGACGACCAACGGCACGACCGCTCCGGCTCCGGCCGAGTAATCGGGTTCAGCAACGAGGGACGGCTTGTCCGGCCCTCCGGAGAAGGCGGCGCGAAAGCGCCGCCTTTTTTGTCCGCTTTCTAGAGCAACGAGCAGTACCTCAGCGCATCGTAGATCGACGCGTGGACATTACGGCTTTCGATCGCGTCGCCGATGCGGATGAGGTCAAAGGCCCCTTCCTGATTGCGCGCCGGCAACGGCTGGCGCCGCGCGACCAGAGCCGGATAGTCGACCGCTCCAAGATTGCGCGACAGCGGCTTCAGCTCGAAATAGAGGTCGGCGTTCGCGGCCGTTCCGTGCTCAACCACCACCTGCGCCACCCGGCGTTCCTCGCTCGCCGTTTTGGAGAAGTCCGAACCCAGCGTCGCCACCAGCCCGTTGCCATCACGGCGGACGGATTTGAGGCGGGTGTTGATGGTGACGCGCACGCCCTTCTCGGCAAACACCTTAGGCATACGGGACATGGTTCATGCCGCCCATTTCGGGGGCGAAGAATCGCTCCGGCGAGACCAGTTCCAGATCGACGCCCGCATTGGCGATGACCTCCGCAGCGCTCATCGCCTGATGGCCGCCGTTGTCGTCGAACAACAGAACCGGCCCTTCGGGCTTCACCGCGCCGGCGAGAATATCCCAGGTCGAGACGACGAGATCGTCACCCGCCTCGAGCTCGGGTGACTGGGCGAAGCCGCCGGTCGCGACGACCACCAGATCGGGTGACAGGGCAAGAACATCGTCGGCACCGGCATAGGTGTCATAGTGGATCTGCACGCCGAGACGCTCAAGCTCGGCCAGCCGCCAGTCGACGATGCCGATCATTTCCTTGCGGCGCGGGTTGCGCACCATCAGGTTGACCCTGCCCGCCGGCCTTGCCGGTCGCTTCCAGCACCTCGACCGAATGGCCGCGTTCGGCGAGAACACGCGCTGCTTCCAGCCCGGCCGGCCCCGCACCGACCACCACGGCTTTTCTCGGCTTTTCTGCCTTGGGGATCACGTGCGCGATCAGCCCTTCACGACCGGTCGCGGCGTTGTGGATACAGAGCGCCTCGCCGCCTTCATAGATGCGGTCGAGACAGTAGGTGGCGCCGACGCAGGGGCGTATCTGATGCTCGCGGCCCTCTATGATCTTCCGGACGATATGCGGGTCGGCGATGTGGGCGCGGGTCATGCCCACCATGTCGAGCTTGCCTTCCGCGACAGCGTGGCGGGCGGTGGCGACGTCGGCGATGCGCGCGGCATGGAAGACCGGGAATTTGGTCGCCGCCCGCACCTCGCCGGCGAAATCGAGATGCGGCGAGGCTGCCATGCCCTGGATCGGGATCACGTTGTTCAGGTCGGCATCGTGGTCGATATGGCCGCGGATGATGTTGAGGAAATCGATCTTGCCCGAGGCGGCGTAGCGGCGGGCGATCTCGATGCCCTCCTCCTTCGAAAGCCCCTTGTCCCAATCCTCGTCGGCGACCATGCGGATACCGACGATGAAATCCTGGCCGACGACCTTGCGTACCGCATCGACCACCATGTTGGAGAAGCGCATGCGGTTCTCGAGGCTGCCGCCGAACTCGTCCTCGCGCCGGTTGGTCGCCGGCGACCAGAAGCTGTCCAGAAGGTGGCCGTAAGCCTCGATTTCGATGCCGTCGAGACCGGCTTCCTGCATCCTCTGCGCCGCGCTTGCATAGTCGGCGACGATGCGCTCGATATCCCAGTCCTCGATCTCCTTGGGGAAGTGTCGATGCGCCGGTTCCCGGATCGGCGACGGGGCCAGCACCGGCAGCCAGTCGCCCTTGTTCCAGTTGGTGCGGCGTCCTAGATGGGTGAGCTGGATCATCACCGCCGTACCGTAGGTGTGACAGTCGTCGGCAAGCCGCTTCAGATGCGGGACGATCTCGTCCTTCCAGGCGAGCAGGTTGCCGAAGGCGGGTGGAGAATCCCGGCTGACGCTCGCCGAACCTGCCGTCATGGTCAGCGCGATACCGCCCTTGGCCTTCTCGACGTGATAGAGCCGGTACCGGTCGGTCGGCATGCCGTCCTCTGAATAGGCCGGCTCGTGCGCGGTCGACATGATGCGGTTCTTCAGCGTGAGATGCTTGAGCTGAAAGGGTTGGAGGAGCGGGTCTCTCGACGTTTCAAGCATGTTCAGGGAATCTCCTTCAATACCACGCATCGGGCCGCTCGCGGCTGATACGGTCGATATAGTCGCGCAGGGCCTCGTCGACCGCGACGTCCAAAGGCGGCGCTTCATATTCGGCAAGCGTCTTCTTCCACAGGCGATTGGCGCGCGTGGCCATGTCGGTGGAGCCAGCCTCGATCCATTTCTCGAACGGCTCGTTGTCGGAAACGGCCGAATCCCAGAAGGCGGTCGTGTAGTTGCGCATGGTGTGGGCCGAGCCGAGGAAATGGCTTCCCGGTCCGACCTCCAGGAAGGCGTCCATGGCGAGCGTATTGTCATCGACCACGACGCCGGCGAGGTAGGAATGCAGCGCGCCGCAGAAGTCGCAGTCCATCATGAACTTTTCGTAGGACATGGACAGCAGGCCGTCGACGAAGCCGGCCGAATGCAGGATGAAGTTGGCACCGCAATGGATCGCCGACATCATCGACATCACCCCTTCCTGCAGGGCCTGCGCATCCGGCAGCTTGGAGTTGGAGAAATTGCCGGCGCATCTGAGCGGCAGCTTCAGCCGGCGGGCAAGCTGGCCGATGACCATGGAGCCGATTGCAGGTTCCGGCGTGCCGAAGGTCGGCGAACCGGAACGCAGCGACATGGACGACAGGAAGTTGCCGAAGATCACCGGCGCGCCCTTGCGTTCGAGCTGGGTCAGAGCGCAGCCGGCCAGTGTCTCGGCATAGGATTGGGCGATCGCGCCGGCATTGGTGACCGGGCCCATGGCGCCGCCGAGGATGAAAGGCACGATCACCGCCGCCTGGTTGGCGCGGGCATAGGCGCGCATGGCCTTGGTCATGGTGCCGTCCCATACGAGCGGCGAGTTGACGTTGACGTTGCCGAGGATAACGCAGTTCTTCTCGACGAAATCGGCGCCGAACACGATGCGCGCCATCTCTATCGATTCCTCGGCGCGCTCCTCTGCGGTCACCGAGCCCATGAAGGCGCGGTCGGAATACTTGATGTGGCTGTAGACCATCTCCAGATGGCGCTTGTTGACCGGCAGATCGACAGGCTCGCAGATCGTGCCGCCGGAATGGTGGAGCCAGGGGCTCGACTGGGCGAGCTTGATCAGGTTGCGGAAGTCCTCGATCGTGCCGTAACGGCGACCATTGTCGAGATCCATGACGAAGGGCGAGCCATAGGCCGGCGAGAAGACGACGTTGCTGCCGCCGATCTCGACGTTGTTGTCCGGATTGCGCGCGTACTGGGTAAAGCTCTCCGGCGCGGACGAGACGATCTCCCGCAGCATGCCGGGCTCGAATTTGACAAGCACGCCATCGACCTTGGCTCCGGCCTTGCGCCAGAGCTCCAGCGTCGCCGGGTCGTCGCGGAACTCGATGCCGACCTCAGCGAGTATGCGGTCGCCGGTCTGTTCTATGCGAAGGAGGTTTTCCTCGGACAGGATGTCATAGGTGGGAATGTTGCGGCGGATATAGGGAACCTTCAGGTTCGACGCACCGCCTTCCCGTCTGGCTGGCCGGTTGCCCCGGGTGCGTCTTTCCCTGCGATCCGAATCCATCGTCATGTTCTCCCTCCATTTGATGAAGTTGATGGTAGCGGGAGGCAAGGGCACTGTGATGTTGGAAAAAACTGCATCATGCAATAAGTTCAATTTATGGAACCTATTCGCAGACTGCTGCCCTCACTCAACTCACTCGTGGTTTTCGAGGCCGCCGGCCGAAACGAAAACTTTACCCGGGCAGCGGAGGAACTGGGAATTTCCCAGGCTGCTGTCTCCTACGCGATCCGCAATCTGGAGGAACAGCTCGGCACGCCGCTGTTTCAGCGGCTGCACCGTGCCGCGAAGCTGACCGAGGCGGGCGAGCGCTTTTACGCCGACGTCGCGGCCGGCCTCGCCCGGATCGGCCGCTCAGCGGAAGAGTTGCGCGCCAAGGGGCGGCAGGCAAACGTCACGCTCGCCGCCTCGACGGCGTTCGCCTCGATGTGGATGCTGCCGCGCCTCGGGAAGTTGCGCGAGGATCTTCCGGATATCGATCTCCGGATCCAGACGAGCGTGCGCGATCTTGACCTCCTGGAGGAAGCGATCCCGCTCGGCGTGCGCGGTGGCGATCCCGCCGAATGGCCGGACTACGCGGTCGCGCTTCTCTCCCCCGAGGTGGTCAGCGCCGTCGCCAGCCCGAGCTATGTCGAGGCTCACGGCCTGCCGAGAACGCCAGAGGAGCTGATGTCGCATCGGCTGATCTGGCTGGAGGAGCCGGTGCGACAGGCGTGCACCTGGCCGGAATGGTTCGCTAGCGCCGGTCTCTCCTACCGCCCAAGCGGGCGGCATCTTGCGATCAACGACTACGTGCTGGTGATCCAGGCCGTGCTCGCCGGCGAAGGCATCGCACTCGGCTGGCACCATCTGATCGACGGGCTGGTGAAGGCCGGCCAGCTCGTGAAGGTTGGCGGGCACGCGCTGGATACCGGACTTGCCTTCTACGTCGCCTGGCCGAAGACGCGGGAACTGAACAATCACGCGGCGCGGGTGCGGGACTGGCTGGTGGCGGAGGGAGATGCCGTGCGCGGGGCAAGGGAGCGTATCGACGCCTACCGGCGGTCGACCACAGTGAACTCGTGGTGATGGCTCTGCAGGTAGCGTAGCGTCGCCGTCGCATCGGCAGGCTTGCCGAAGAAGTAACCCTGACCCATGCCGCAGCCCATCTGCCGGAGCCTCGCCGCCTCGACATCGGTCTCGATCCCTTCGGCCACCACCTCCAGTTCGAGACCGTTGCACATGGCGATGATCGCCCTGACGATGTGTTCGGAGGCCCGATCCTCGGTGATGCGGGAGACGAAGCTGCGGTCGATCTTCACCTTGTCGAAGGTGAAATCGCGCAGACGCCCGAGGCTCGACTGGCCGGTCCCGAAGTCATCGAGGGAAATACGGACACCGGCATCGCGCAGGTCGGCGATCACACGGTGAGCCGTCTCCGGAGAGGTCATCACCGCGGTTTCGGTGATCTCCATCTCCAGCCGACGTGGGTCAAAACCGATGCTCGCCAGAATGGAAAGCGTGTTGGCGGCGGTGCGCGGATCCATCAGCTGCGCCGAGGAAAGGTTGAACGACAGGAAGAGGTCGCGCGGCCACGAGAGCGTCGCCTCCGCCGCCTTGCGCAGCAGGGCTTCGGACAGCATGTCGATGAAACCACGCTCCTCGGCGAGCGGCACGAACACGGCCGGAGAGACGAAGCCGAGGTCGGGATCGTTCCACCGCGCCAGGGCCTCGAAGCCGACGACGCGATCATCCGCCAAGCGAACGATCGGCTGGAAATGGATGTCGACCGCGTCCTTGATGATGGCGTTGCGCAGAGCCTGTTCGATCTGGGTCGCCCGCTTCATCTCGTCGGCGATCTCGCTCGAATAGATGACGATATGGCCGCGACCGCGGCGCTTGGCGCGGTAGAGCGCCGTTTCGGCGCTTTTCAGCAGGTCGTCGAACTCTCCGCCGGCGAAGGGATAGATGGCGAAACCGAGCGAGGCGGACAGGCGCACGTTGCGGTCGCCAAGGTCGTAGGGCGCCGACAGCACGTCCTTGATCATCTGGCCGACACGTTCTGCGCTGACGCGCTCGAACACCAGCGGCAGGATGAGGGCGAACTCGTCACCGTCATAGCGGGTGACGGTCGCGCCGTCGGGAATGCAGGCCTTCAGGCGGTGGGCGACCTGGCAGAGGATCTCGTCACCGGAAGCGGTGCCAAAGAGATCGTTGATCGGCTTGAAGCCGTCGAGATTGACGAGGCAGATGGTGAACGGTGCGGGATCGCTCGCCCGTTCCGCTGCCAGCGAGCGCATCTTATCGCGCAACCGGTAGCGGTTGCCGAGTCCGGTCAACTGATCCGTATACGCCATTGCCTGGAGTTCGTTCTGACTCACCCCCGGCACTATGGCTTCCGACATCACCATACGTATTTCCCGGATTGTCCCATTTTCGCTCAGGGAGGATGGAGCGAAAATCTTAACATAATCATAGCGTTTACCAGCTTCGCACCAGTGCCCGCCGTCCACAATTTAGGGCATTGACACCGGTTTGGAGCTTCAGGCCAGATTTGCAACCATGTCGGGCGCCACACGGCGGAAAACCGCCTCCACGATGTCCGGACTGATCGGCTTGACGATAGTGTCGTGCATGCCGGCCGCGAGGCAATCCTCTCGGCTGGTGTCGAAGGCCTGGACCAGCACGCCGACGATCGGTGTGCCGTAACCCAGTCGGCGGTCGCGCTCGCGGATTTCGCGCGCAGCCTCGAGACCGTTCAGGCCCGGCAGCGTGAGGTCCATCAGGACGATATGCGGCCGGAGTTCTTCCCAGAGGCGCACGGCCTCGTCGCCCCGGTCGACGATCCGATAACCGTAACCGAGCCCTTCGAGAATCTGCGAGAAGACGATCTGGTTGACCGGATTATCCTCCACGACAAGAACCTGAACCTGGCGCTGCTTTGGCCGAGCGGCCGTTTCCCCGCCAACGGAAACCTGCCGTTCGTCACCGGCAACGGGCGGGACTTCAGCGCCCCAGACGGCAAGCCGTGCCGGCAGTTCGGTGGCTATCTGGAAGCTGTCGAGGGTCAGCACGGCGGAGGCGTGGCTTTCGGCGAGCTCCAGGCAGGCGAGATCCATCTGCGTGTCGATGATGGCGATGTCTATACGGATGCCAACGGACGAGGCCACGTCGAAGAAGGCCTCCGCCTCGTGCACGTTGCGGACGGAGCAGGATTCCGCCCTCATCGCCGCCAGCGCGCTCGTGCAGGATGACTCGAAGGCAGGATCGTTGGAGATAACGATCACCTTGCGGCCCGCCAACGTTACAGAAGGTGGACGTCCGGGCATAGTGGACGAGCCGCCGAAAGGCCCGGTGCTCCGGCCGCTCGTCTGGCCAACGCCCGCTACGGAGGACGTATTCAGACCCGGCACACTTCCTTCATCGAAACTGCTGACGACAAAGTAACGGCCGGGCTTGCCGACCCGTTGATTGCGGATCGTGACGCTCGCCCAGCCACCGTTCCGACCGGCCATGCGTTCCTCGCGGGAAGAGGGCACACCGGTTTCCAGCGTATGGCGGCAGGCTGCCTCGTACCACTCCGCCAGTGCCGCCTCGAAGACCGATGCGGCGGGCGTTCCCAGCAGCGTCTCGGAACTGGCATTGCGCAAGGCGCAGAACGACCTGTTGACCGCCACCAGCGTCAGCTCCCGGTCGTGGACGCAGATCGGATACGGCAGGTTGTCGAGGATTTCCTCGGTAAGCTGGACCCGCTCGATATCGGCGCGCCACTGGTCCTCGCGCTTCTTCTGCTCGGTGATGTCGCTCACCATGCAGAGGCCGTAACCCGATGGTAGCCGGCGCCTGGCAAAGCGAAGCCAACGGCCCTGTGGGTTCTTTTCCTGCGAGTCGGACCGTTCCCGCCAATGGGCGGCGATGCGCTGGGCGATCCATTCGTCCCTGCCACCGACCTCGCCAGCTCCGTCGCGACCGGCAGACTGGTCATAGATGGCACCGAGAAAATCACGCAGCCGCGTTCCCGGCGTCAGATATTGCGGCGGCACGGGAAAATATCGACGGATCTCCCGGCAGGAATGCACGATGTGATCGTTGCCGTCGAGGACAATGAAGGCAATGCCAAGCGCTTCAGACATCGCATCGAGCACGCTTGCCTGAAGGCCCGTCGCGGTCGCGACGGTCGGGTCGGTGGTCGCCGCCGATGCCTTGACAAAATCACTCAACTTTAATGCCTCAACGGACCTTCAGACGGGCAGTACGCCGCCCGGTCACAAACGGCCCCGGGGTTGGAAGATGCCGGCACGATCCTCCCGTTCCGGTTGCCGACCTCATGATACGTCTATCTCAAATTGGAGATAAACTATCGGCATTCTCTTAAGGCGATGTTAACCGACGGAGCGCGCCGCCATACACAGTTGTTGCGCCGGCCGCCCTTCCCTCACGTCTGCGAATCCGCGAAAATGGGACATGATCAAGCAACTGCCCGAAACCCTGATCAACCAGATCGCCGCCGGCGAGGTCATCGAACGGCCTGCGAGTGCGGCGAAGGAATTGATCGAGAACGCCATCGACGCAGGTGCGACGCGGATCGAAGTCGCGACCGCCGGTGGCGGCAAGAGCCTGCTCCGGGTGACGGACAACGGTATCGGCATGGACGCGGGCGATCTCGAACTCGCCGTGCGGCGGCACTGCACCTCGAAGATCGATACCTCGCTGGAAGACATTCGCAGCCTAGGCTTCCGGGGCGAGGCGCTGCCCTCGATCGGTTCCGTTGCCAAGCTCACAATCTCCAGCCGGCGGACGGACGGTGGAGAGGGGGCGGAAATCTCCGTCGTCGGGGGAAAACTCTCGCCGGTGCGGCCGGCAGGCGCCAATCCGGGAACCGTGGTCGAGGTGCGCGACCTGTTCTTCGCCACGCCGGCGCGGCTCAAGTTCCTGAAGACGGAAAAGGCCGAAGCCGGTGCAATTACCGAAACAGTGAAACGGCTGGCGATCGCCTTCCCCAAAATCCGCTTCACCCTTTCGGGCAGCGACCGCTCGACGCTCGAACTGCCGGCAACGGGTGACGACCATCTCGCCCGCATCGCGCAGATCCTCGGAGCCGACTTCCGCGACAACGCCATCGAGCTGGACGCCGAAAGGGAGGATGTCCGGCTCACCGGCTTTGCCGGCGTGCCGACCTTCAACCGGGGCAACTCGGCGCATCAATACGCCTTCGTCAACGGCCGACCGGTGCAGGACAAGCTGATCCTCTCGGCGATCCGTGGCGCCTATGCCGAGACCATACCGCAGGGACGCTATCCGGTGAGCGTTCTGTCGCTGACGCTCGATCCGGCGCTGGTCGACGTCAACGTGCACCCGGCGAAATCGGACGTTCGCTTCCGAGACCCAGGACTGGTGCGCGGGCTGATCGTCGGCGCGATCCGCGAGGCGCTGCATCGGGAAGGAGACCGCGCCTCGACGACCGGAGCGAGCGGCATGCTGCGCGCCTTCCGTCCCGGCTTCCGCCCGCAGCCGCAGCAGGCCGCCAACTGGAATGCCGCGACCTCGCCGTCCCGCCCGTTCACGCCACCGGCTCCCGGCTTTGCCGCGCCGGCCCAGGCAGCGTTCGACGCCTTTGCCGCGCCCTCCGCCCGGAGCGAAGCGCCGGTGGCAGCCACAAGCGAACCAAGCCCGCAAGCCGTTTCCCATCCGCTCGGCGCGGCGCGGGCGCAGCTGCATGCCAACTACATCGTCGCGCAGACCGAGGACGGGCTGGTGATCGTCGATCAGCATGCCGCCCATGAGCGGCTGGTGTTCGAGAACCTGCGGCAGGCGCAGCGGGGACGGCGGCTTCCCTCGCAGGGATTGCTGATCCCGGAGATCGTCGACCTGCCGGAAGAGGATTGCGATCGGCTCGCCGCCCATGCCGAGGAATTCGACCGGTTGGGGCTTGCTATTGAACGCTTCGGGCCCGGCGCGATCGCTGTCAGGGAAACGCCGGCGCTTCTCGGGGAAGTCGACGCGGCCGGCCTCGTCAGGCAACTCGCCGACGAGATCGCCGAATGGGACACGGCCGGCGGGCTTGCCGCAAAGCTCGAGCATATCGCAGCCACCATGGCCTGCCACGGCTCGGTTCGCTCCGGCCGAGTGTTGCGCGTCGAGGAGATGAACGCGCTCCTGAGGCAGATGGAGGTCACGCCCGGATCGGGTCAGTGCAATCATGGTCGCCCCACCTATGTCGAGCTGAAGCTCTCCGACATCGAGCGGCTGTTCGGTCGCAGTTGATGAGAGGACGCGATTTTTCTGGAATTCGCCGGCTGCGCGGGCTAATTCAGTCCGGGCGAAGGCAGAAAGGACATGCGATGCTGAACCGGTTCGAAGGCGGTGGCAATCGGGAAGCCAAGGTCAGGTATCTCGATGCCGATTTCCAGATTCTCTCTCCCGGCACGCATGTCGTGTGCGCTATTACCAACCGCCCGATCCTGCTCGACGAGCTGAAGTACTGGAGCGTCAAGCGCCAGGAAGCCTATGTCGATGCTGCCGCTTCGCTGGAAGCGGAAAAACGCGCCGGAGCGCTGCCGAACCAGACGCGCTGACGCGGGTCATTTCCGGACGGACCTTTCCCTGGACAGAACACGGCGGCGGCATGCCTCGATCGCCTGCTCGATGAGCTTGTCCGGCACGTGCGGGTCATCGAACACGAGTTCAATCTCCACCACCTTGCTTGCGGCGGCCAGTTCCTCGGCGCGACCGTTGTGGTGGCGGAGCCGGACGATGTCCTTGGCGGTGGTGACGAGTTGGAGGCCCTGCGCCGCAGCGTCCGACAGGAGATCCGCGATCTCGTCCTCGGTCAGGTGCTGGTGGTCGGCGAAATCGCGCGTCTCGACGATCTCCGCGCCCATCTCCTTGAGCGTGCGGTAGAACTTGCGCGGATCTGCGATGCCGGCGAAGGCGAGCACCCTGGCTCCGGCCAGAGACCTGTCCTCCTTCGGCCTCACCTTGGCGAGATGCACCGCCCTGCCGGCCCGCGAAGCACGGCGCACCAGAGCGTCGGCGGCGGGGCCGTCGCCGACTTTCAGGATCGCCGAGAGGCGGTTCATCTGGGTGGCGAGCGGTGCACGGACCGGACCGCCCGGCACGACATGGCCGTTACCGATGCCGCGATAGCTGTCGACAACCACGAGGGAAACATCAGCAAACAGCGTGTTGCTCTGGAAGCCATCGTCCATGATGATCACGTCGACGCCCTGCTCGACCAGCTTACGGGCGCCGGAAATCCGTTTCCGCGAGATGACGGTCATGGCTTCCTGGGCCAGCAGCAGGGGTTCGTCGCCGGTGTCGACGGCGCGGTGATGTTCGGGATCGACCACCGTCGTCACGTCGAGATTGCCGCCATAGCCCCGGCTGAGGAAACCCGGACGCAGGCCCTTGCGCTTCGCCGCGCGGCCGATCGCCAACGCCGTCGGGGTCTTGCCGGCACCGCCGACGGTGAAATTACCGACGCAGATGACGGGAACCGGAACGGTGTTGCGGCTGGAGTGCCGCATGCGCCAGCCGGAAACGGCGCCATAGAGGAAAGAGACCGGCCACAGCATACGCGCGCGCCAGTCGGGCTCGGTCCACCAGAACGGCGGCGTTTCCGATATCATCTCTTCCCAACTCCCGGCATGGCCAACGGCACCTGCCCCCTTGAGGAGATGCTAATTAGACGGAAATCAGCCGATCCGGCAAGCCGTTGTCCCGAGACGGTTTCAGCTTTCCATGACGGAAGCGGCAAACAGGCCTGGCAGATGCGAGACATCGTCGAGCATGAGATCACTGTAGGCGGAAAGCGTTTCCCGCGATCCAGTGCCGCTGAGCACCCCGATCTTCAAGCCGGCACCGGCATTATGGCCCATGTGCAGATCGTGATTGTTATCGCCGACCACGGCGACCTGAGCGGGATCGAGACCCGTCTTGCGGCAGAAGCCGAGCACCATGCCGGGCTGCGGCTTGGTGCCATGACCGCTGTCGTAACCGGCGACGAAATCGACATAGGGAGTGATCCCGAAGCGATCAACGATGCGGCGGATCGAGAGCTCGTTGTCGCTCGAGGCTATGCCGAGCTTCAGGCCGCGTTCGTGCAATGTGGCAAACAGCGCGCCGAGATCGGTCACCGGCACCGACTCCTCGGCGGCACCTGCAAACATGGCGTCGATACGGGGGACGAGCCATTCGAGCGAAAACGGTGAACCGGCGGCAATGAACCCCTCGGCTATCTCGCGGGTATTGCCGGCCGCAAGCAGGCTGTCGGGCGTGATATGGCCACTCTCAGGCTCCATGCCACAGGCGCGCAGCAGCGTCGCAGCAAGGGCCGCGTCTCCGTCGGAGGCCATCAGAGCCACCTTGCGGTTCACCGGTCCCCAGCTATCGTCGAAATCGAGCAGCGTGCCGTCCTTGTCGAACAGGATGCCCCCGATCGCAGAAAGCTGGTTCATCGGGAGAGAGCGCGGGGCCTCAAGTGTCATCGTCCTACCTCGATACGGCCTTCGGCTCGAGCCGTGCCTTGACGGTCAGCGGGTTCAGATAGGGTTCGAGCCCCTTGATGGTGGCGGCGAGCGCGCCACGCATCTCCTGCAGGCATTCGGTGCCGGCATCCACCATCTTGTGTCGCGCCAGATCGTTGGTGTTGAGGAAATGAACGGCCTTGGCCAGCATCTCCGGATCGCGGATGATCCGGGCGGCGCCGCTCTTCACCAGCTTCTGGTAGGAGTCGCGGAAGTTTTCGACATGCGGGCCGGAAAGAACCGCGGTTCCGAGCATCGCCGCTTCCAGCGGGTTCTGTCCGCCTTCGGCCATGAGCGAACGGCCGATGAAGGCCACCTCGGTCAGGCGCAGATAAAGACCCATCTCGCCGATCGAGTCACCGAGCAGGATGTCCGTATCCTCGGTGACGACATCGTTGCGGCTGCGGCGGGCGACCTTCATCCCCTTTTCGAGCAACATCTTTTCGATATCGTCGCCGCGTTCCGGATGGCGCGGCACGATGATCGTCAAGAGGCCCGTGTGAGCCTTCAGGGCGCGATGCACCATCATCGCTACCCGTTCCTCGCCCTCGAAGGTGGAAACCGCGGCCCACGTCTTGCGGCGGCCGATCTGCTGACGGTAACGCTCGACCAGTGCCGGATCGCAGGCCGGGGCATCGGTGTCGACCTTGATATTGCCGGTCACCGTCACCGGCCATGCGCCGAGATCGCGGAACCGCTCGGCATCGAGATCGGATTGCGCGATCACCAGGCCGAGCTTGCCGAACAATGCCTCGGCAATGCCGGCATGATTGCGCCAGCGGTCGAAGGAGCGGTCCGAGATGCGGGCATTGACGATGATCTGCGGTATGTGACGGCGGTGCAGTTCCAGGGTCGTCACCGGCCAGATCTCGGATTCCACCGAGATCGCCACATCCGGCTTCCAGTATTTGATGAAGCGCTTCACCGCCGGCTTGACGTCGAGAGGCACATACTGGTGGAGGATGTCCTCGCTCAGCCGGGTGCGGGCGATCTCCGCCGAGGTGACGGTGCCGGTCGTCAGGAGGACGTTGATGTCGCGGCGGCGCAGTTCCCGCAGGAGGGGGATCACGGCCAGCGTCTCGCCGACGCTCGCGGCATGAATCCAGGCCAGCGGCCCGACGGGACGCGGCAGGCTCGCATAGCCGTGGCGCTCCGTCCGGCGAGCACGGTCCTCCTTCCCCTTGGCGGCCCGTATCGCGAGAAACGGTCCGGTCAACGGGTATATCGCGACACTCGCCCATCGATAGAGGGCAAGAGCAACCGATGCCATACCGCTGGTCATCTTCGATTACCCAATCACTCTTGAGCAAAGGCCTTGGCGAATATGAAGCCGATCGGGCCAAATCTCATTGCGCGACAATTTTTTAAATACCAATGCCCGAAAGCTCCCCCTCCTTCGGGCACAGAACCCGGTATCAAGAATTTTCGGCCGGATTCAGCAGCCGATGCATGTGCACGATGAAATAACGCATATGGGCGTTGTCCACCGTCTGTTGCGCCTTGGCCTTCCAGGCCGTCAGCGCACTCGCGTAATCCGGGAAGATGCCGACAATGTCCAGATCGTTGAGATCGCGGAACTGAACGTCCGAGAGGTTCGACAATTCACCGCCGAACACCAGATGAAGAAGCTGTTTCTTGCTGTCGCCTTCCGTCATAAGCGCATTCTTTCCAGTCATATTTAACAGGTCTTCCATCTGCTCGATTTCGCTCCAAAGGTCAACTGCGGCGAGTGGGGTGGAGCTGTTCCAGCAGGACCGGCAGCAGCGGCTCGGACGCGGCGCAGAGGACACCGTGACGCACTTCCGCGCGGTTGTATCGCAGCGTCACGCCGCCGCTGTCGGCGAGGCGTCCGCCGGCCCGCTCGAGAATCAGATCGGCCGCGGCCAGATCCCAGTCGTGCGAGTTCTGCTTGACGAAAGTGGCGTCGATGCGACCGTCCGCCACCATGGCGATACGATAGGCGAGCGAGGGAACATGGCCGACGCGCTCTATGCCGGCGCGAAAGTCTGAGGGAACGGCGTTGAGCAGGTCCTGAGGCGTGGCGACCCGGAGGCGGCTATTTTCACGGCCTGCGACAGAGATCGGCTGGCCGTTCTTCATGACGGGGCCGTCGGCGGAGGCGAGATATTCCTCGGCGAGAGCGGGCGCATAAAGGACGCCTGCCACCGGGCGGCCCTTCTCGACGACAGCAACGCTGACGCACCAGGTCTTCTCACCGGCGATGAACGCGCGGGTGCCGTCGATCGGATCAACGACGAAGACGGTATCGCGCGAAAGCCGCTGCGGATCGTCGTCGGTCTCCTCGGACAGCCAGCCGTAGCCCGGTCGGGCCTCGCGCAGCATCTTTTCCAGGATATCGTTCGCGGCCAGATCGGCGGCGCTGACCGGAGAGCGGCCTTCGTTCTTGAACCAGACGTCGGGCGATTGTCCAAAATAAGTCAGGGCAACCTCACCGGCTCGCCGCGCGGCCCCGGCAATCAGGGCGAGATCGGCCAGCCAGTCAGTAGTCGCAAGGGCCGTCATCGGCCGCACCTCGTTCGTTTCTCGGGGCCGGCTCAGCGACCGGCCAGCGTCATGCCCTCAATGGCGATCGTCGGCGCCGCGACACCGAACTTGCGGTCGATGTCGTTCGCCGGGGTCACCCGCATGAACATGTCCTTCAGGTTGGAGGCGATCGTAACTTCCGAGACGGGATAGGCAAGTTCGCCGTTCTCGATCCAGAAGCCGGTAGCGCCGCGGCTGTACTCGCCGGTAATCATGTCGACACCGTGGCCGATGAGCTCGGTCACATAAAAACCGGTTCCGACCGACCTGATCAGGTCCTCCGGTGAAATGTCGCCCGGCTCCAGAGCCAGATTGGTGGAGGACGGAGAGACGGCGGTGCCGCCCCGGGAGCCGCGACCATTGGTCCGAAGACCCAGCTCACGCGCCGCCGAGGAGGACAGGAACCAGTGCTTCAGCACGCCGTCCTCGATCATGACGAGACGCTCGCCCTTGACGCCCTCGCCGTCGAACGGGCGGGAGGCAGAACCTCGCACGCGGAGGGGCTCGTCGGTGACGTTAAGCCCGGCCTTCAGCACCTGCTCGCCCATGCGATCGCGCAGGAACGAGGTCTTGCGAGCGACGGCCGCACCGTTGATGGCACCGGCGATATGGCCGACGAAGCCGCGTGCGACGCGCGGGTCGAAGATGACGGTGACGTTCGATCCGGTATCGACCTGGCGGGGGTTGAGGCGGCGCACGGCACGCTCGCCCGCACGGCGGCCGATTTCCTCCGGCGCATCGAGATCGGCGACATAGAGCCGGCTGTCGAAATCGTGGTCACGCTCCATCTTCGTGCCCTCGCCGGCGATGACACCGACGGAGCGGCCAAAGCGGGAGGCCTGGTAGCTGCCGGAAAAGCCATGGGAGGTGACGAGCACAAGACCGCCCATGCCGGCAGACGCTCCCGCACCCACCGAATTGGTAACACCTTTCACTTCCAGCGCCGAAGCCTCCATGGCGAGCGCGGCTTCCGTCAGCGCCTCACTGGACACCTCGGTCGGGTCGAAGAGTTCGAGATCGGGATAGGACCGGGCGATGTCCTGCTCGTCGGCAAGACCGGCGAAGGGATCCTCGGGCGAAACGCGCGCCATCGAAACGGCCCGCTCCGCCAAGGCCTTCAGGTCGAAGCCCGGATTGGCCGACACGCTCGCCACCCGCTTGCCTAGGAAAACCCTCAGCGAGAAGTCGTCGCTCTCGGAGGAATCCGTCGATTCCACCTTGCCCTGGCGCACCGAAACGGAGCGCGACCTCGACCGGACAACGACGGCATCCGCCGCGTCCGCGCCGGCCGCGCGGGCGAGTTCCACCAGTTGCTCGGCACGCGACAGGAGGTTTTGGGAATCGATTTCAGAAGACATTGCTTGGCCTTTCGTTCCCGCACCATTTATTGTGCAATACCATGACCATCAAGGGCGACACCCGCCGAATCCTTTAAAACGGCCACCGAACGCCCCGACATTCCGGACAAGGAACCCCATCGCATGAGCATGCCGCACATATTCTCCGAAACGCTTCTGTTGCTCGGAGGGGCAGTGATCGCGGCGCCCATCTTTCGCCAGTTCGGGCTCAGTACCGTGCTCGGTTATCTGACGGCCGGCGTCACCATCGGTCCCTTGATGCACCTCATCTCCGATACGGAAGAAATCTTCAGCGTCTCGGAACTCGGCGTCGTGTTCCTGCTCTTCATCATCGGCCTCGAACTCAAACCCTCGCGATTGTGGCGGATGCGGGCCGATATCTTCGGTCTGGGGACCATCCAGGTCGTCGTCACCGGACTGGTGCTGACCGTCCTGCCTGTATGGTTCGGCCTGACGGACTGGCGAGGCGCCCTCGTCATCGGCTTCGGGCTGGCGCTGTCGTCAACGGCCTTCGCCCTGCAACTCCTCAACGACCAGGGGGGCCGCAACACCCGCTACGGCCAACGAGCGTTCTCGATCCTGCTGTTGCAGGACATAGCCATTGTGCCGTTGCTGGCCATGGTCGCCGTGCTCGACGGTCGCGGAGGAGAGGTGAACGCGCCGTTCTACCAGGAGATCGCGATCGCCATGGCCGCCATCGCCACGATGCTGCTCGCCGGGCGCTATATCCTGACACCGCTGTTCGGCGTGATCGCCCGCACCGGAGCACGCGAGGTGATGATCGCCGCGGCCCTCTTCATCGTGCTCGGATCGGCGATGCTGATGCAGATGGCCGGCCTCTCCATGGCGATGGGCGCCTTCCTTTCCGGCGTCATGCTCGCGGATTCTTCCTATCGCCACGAACTCGAAGCCGATATCGAGCCGTTTCGCGGCGTGTTGCTCGCGCTGTTCTTCATGGCGGTCGGCATGTCGATGGAGATCGGTGTCATCCTCGACAACCTGGCGCTGATCCTCGGCGGCGTACTGGTGGTGATGGTGCTGAAGGCTACCATTCTCTATGCCATCTGCCGGGCAACGGGGTCGACGAAGGACGACGCGATCCGGATTGCCTTCCTCTTGCCGCAGGGCGGCGAGTTCGGCTTCGTTCTCTTCACCACCGCAACCTCCGCCGGGCTGTTTTCCAGCGCCACGGCCTCGATCCTGATCTCGCTGGTGACGCTCACCATGGCCCTCACTCCGTTCGGCGCCCTCCTTGCACGCCGGCTGCAATCGGAAGACGCCGTCGAGGAAATGGAGGAGGATTTCGAGGGTGCAGGCGCCGACGTCCTGATGATCGGGTTCTCCCGCTTCGGTCAGATCGCCGCGCAGATCCTGCTCGCCGGCGGCCGCAACGTTACCATCATCGACGATTCCGTCGACCGCGTGCGGCAGGCGGCCTCGTTCGGGTTCCGCATCTATTTCGGCGATGGCACGAGGCTCGACGTGCTGCGGGCGGCCGGTATCGAACGCGCCAAGATCGTCGCTGTCTGCACTCAGAAGAAAGACACCACCGACCGGATCGTCCATCTCGTCCAGAAGGAATATCCGGAGGCGCGCCTCTACGTCCGCTCCTATGACCGCATCCACAGCCTGGAACTGCGCGCAGCGGAAGTCGACTACGAGATCCGCGAGACGCTGGAATCCGGCCTTGTCTTCGGTCGCAAGACGCTGGAAGGCCTCGGCGTGGACGAAGACCAGGCCTGGGCGATCATGAACGACATCCGGCAGCGCGATGAGGCGCGGCTGAAGATCCAGGCAGCGGAGGGCATCCTGGCCGGACGCCACATGCTGCACAACCGGCCCGTCAAGCCCGAGCCGCTGCTCAAGCCGAAGCGACTTGCCGAGAACGTCGAGGACAGCGATACGTCGCTGCCGGCGGATAGGGCATCCGGGACTGGCGGCTGAGGTTTAGCCGGACCGTGCCCAGGCTTCCATCCGAGCGTCGAGTTCCCGTTTCAGTGGTTCCTTGATACTGTCGGCCACCTCGAGCACCTGCCTCGCCTTGATGAAATCGAGCATGCGGAAGCCATTGACCGGCGGACGCAGGAAGATGTCGGGGGAAGAAAGCTTCAGCTTCAGGCCGATCATCGACTGCATCATCAGCTGCGAGGCTCCGAACAGGCTGTCGAGCCGGTTCGGCACGCCGTCGCCGTCTGGCGCGCCCACGACATCGATGCCGATCGTAATGTCGGCGAGCGGCTTCAGATGTTCGTAGGGTACCGGATTGAAGATGCCGCCATCCATCATGATGCGGCCGTTCAACTGAACGGGCATGAACAGTGCCGGGATGGCGGCCGAAGCAGCGAGCGCCGGATACAATGGTCCCTCGTCACAGACCATTTCGCATTGCGCGTAATAATCCGTGGCGACGACCTTCAGCGGAATGCCGAGATCGGAGAATGTTGCCGGGATTTCACCCGGAAGGAAGGCTGCGAGAATGCTTTCCAGATTGAACTGACCGATGCGCAAGCCGCCGAGCGCATCGCGCATGCTCGCCGGCCCCAGGCTCAAGAGCCGGTTCGCAACCGCGGAACCCCGACCGACGGTTTCGAGGACATAATTGCGGATATCGCGACCGCTCATGCCTCCGGCCATGCCGGCTCCGACAATGGCGCCCATCGACGCACCGGCAATGCAGACCGGGCGGATACCCATCTCATCGAGCACCTCGATCACCGGGATATGGGCAAAGCCGCGCGCGCCGCCGGCGCCGAAGGCCACGGCGACGGTCGGGCCGGAAGGAGAACTCACGGGCAAGGGCGCATTATCGGTCATGCCTGCCAATCTCCGCAAGAAACCCGACGGCGGCGCGTCAGGAGGGTTGATAGCGGTAAATATGCATCCGCGTGTCGCCGAAGTCGCGGTCCTCGATGGGGACGAACACCGGATCAAGCCTCACCTCGACGTCCGCCCGCTCCTCGAGCACGACCAGCGCGCCAGGCACCAGCCAGCCCCCGGAATGGGCGGCAGCAAGGGCCTTCTCGCCGAGCCCTTTGCCGTAGGGAGGATCGGCGAAGAGGAAATGGAACGGCTCCATCGTGCTGACACTGCCGAGCTGGGTGGCGTCACGCCGCAGCATCTTGGCGCGGCCGTGCAGGCCGAGAGCATCGATGTTTTCCCAGAGCAGGCCGCGACCCTCGACGCTGTTCTCGACGAACAGGGCGGCACGGCAGCCGCGCGACAACGCTTCTATGCCGACGGCGCCGGTCCCGGCGAAAAGGTCGATGACACGCGTGCCATCCAGGCTTTCCGGATAGGCATGGGCCAGGATGTTGAAAAGACTCTCACGCGTCCGGTCTGTGGTCGGCCGGATCGCGTTGGTTTTCGGAGTGGCCAGAGTGCGGCCACGGAACTCACCACCGACGATGCGCACCGTGCCTCATCCCCTGCCCTTGCCCGATCCGCGACCCCGGCCGGAACCCGAAGGCTTGCCGCCGAAGCCCTTGCCGCCTCCCGGGCGCCCGCCGGAGGGCTTGCCGCCCGGCTTACCAGCGAAGGACTTACCTGTGGGCTTTCCGCCAAACGATTTCCCACCCTTGGGCTTGTCGCCGAACTTCTTGTCGCCGAAGGGCTTTTCGCTACGCGGACGATCATCGCGAGACCGGTTACCGCGTTCCGGCTTTTCAGCGAAAGCGCGACGGAGTGGCTGATCGCCGCCGAAACCGCGCTTTCCTCCGCCGAAACCCTCATCGCCGTCGCGCGGCTTGCGGGCCGGAGCCTCGGCGCGAATCCATTCACCGTCCTCGTCGCGGGCGCGACTGACCTTCACGCGCGGACCATCGTCGCGGCGCGCCCTGTCGTCGAAGTTTTTACGATCTGGATCGAAGTGGGTCGCCCCCTTGGACGGCTTGCCGTCCTTGTCCCTGCCGTAACGCTTGCCGGCCCCGGCGGCCTCACGGCGAGCCGGCTTACCCTGAGCCGCATCGCCATCGGCCTTCTTTTCCGCCACCGGACGGGCACCCGGCGCCATCCAGACATTGGTAGTCCGGTTCTTCTGCGTCATCGGGCGCTTCGGCCTGTCGGAGAAGCCACCCCTGTCGTTATCGCGGTCGTCGCGGCGGAAGGCACCCTTCGGCCTGTCCCTGCGTTCGCCGCGCGGCGCCGGTGAATTCTTGCGGGTATCCAGCCGGTCGCTCCCCTCCTCGCGATCGTCCCGGCCCCACTCACGGGCACGTTTGGCGGGCTTCGCCGGCTTTTCGTCCTCGTCATCGGCGGACGCGCGGTCGTAGATCGGCGCCTCGAAATTGGCCTTGGCTTCCTCGATCAGGCGCGGGCCAAGCTGGTCGCGCAGCATGCGTCCGCGCACTTCCATGACCTTGCCTTCCGGCAGGTCGCCCAACTGGAATGGACCGTAGGAGATGCGGATCAAGCGGTTCACGTCGAGACCGAGCGCGCCGAGCACGTTTTTGATCTCGCGGTTCTTGCCTTCGCGAAGCCCCATGGTGATCCAGACGTTGTGCCCCTGCTTGCGGTCCAGCGTGGCGTCGATCGAACCATAGAGCACGCCGTCGACGGCGATGCCTTCCTTCAGCTTGTCGAGCGCCGGCTGGTCGATGTCGCCGTGGGCACGGACACGATAGCGCCGCAGCCATCCCGTGGTCGGCAGTTCCAGCACGCGGGCGAGACCGCCGTCATTGGTGAGCAGCAGCAGGCCCTCGGTGTTGATATCGAGGCGGCCGATCGACATGACGCGCGGCAGATCTTCCGGCAGGTTGTCGAACACCGTCGGACGGCCTTCCGGGTCGGAATTGGTGGTCACAAGGCCCGCAGGCTTGTGATAGAGCCAGAGGCGGGTGCGCTCGATGCCACGGATCGGCTGGCCGTCGACTTCAATCTTGTCGGCGAAGGTGGCATTCACCACGGGGGTGTCCAGCACCTTGCCGTTGAGGCTGACGCGGCCGTCCATGATCATGCGCTCGATGTCGCGCCGCGAGGCAACGCCGGCGCGGGCGAGCAGCTTCGAAATGCGCTCGGGTTTCACAGCCTCGTCGGCGGATACCGCAGCAGCGGCAGCCGGCGCGGATTTCGGAGTGCGCTTCGCCTTTTCGGGCGCGGGCTTGCGCGGTGCGGCTTTTCCGCCGCGACCGGATGCGCCGGTAGCGGCTTTTCTGGGCTTGTCTTTGGTTGTCATTTGATATTTGCCTTGAGCTTTGACCGTCTCCTATCAGGTCAAGGCGCCGGGGTTAAGAGGAATTCGTCATATGGCGGAGTCGAATGGCTTCATGCAGATCGCGCTCGACGAAGCGAGAGCCGCCGGCGAACGGGGCGAAGTGCCGATCGGAGCGGTAGTGGTGCTCGACGGCCGGATTGTCGGCCGGAGCGGCAACCGAACCCGCCAGAACAACGACGTGACCGCCCATGCCGAAATCGAGGCGATCCGGGAAGCCAGCGCAAGGCTCGGTCAGGAACGGCTGACCGGCGCCGATCTCTACGTGACGCTCGAACCCTGCACGATGTGCGCGGCGGCAATCTCGTTCGCCCGGATCCGCAGACTCTATTACGGCGCCGAGGACCCGAAGGGCGGCGGGGTCGATCACGGCGCCCGCTTCTATGCCCAGCCGACTTGCCATCATGTGCCGGAAGTCTATTCTGGCCTCGCCGAAAGCGAGGCGGGCGATCTGCTACGTACCTTCTTCAAGGATCGGAGGGAAACCGAATGATATTCGTCGCCATTCTCTCCGTGGCCGGAATGGCCGTCGTATCAGCCTGGGCGTACTTCATCGTGGCGCCCGGCCACAAACGCCTGCCGATGCAGTGGTCCCTTTCCGGAAAGGTCAACTGGACGGCGCCTCGCCTTGTCGCACTATCGCTGACGCCGGTGCTGATCGGAGTGGTGATGCTGTCCGTCGTCCTGCTGACGGCGGACCCGTCGGAGCGCGACATGGCTCTCTTCACGCTCTCGGTCATCGGTCCGATCCTGCACCTGCTGCACATTGTGCTGATCGCTCGGCAGGCACGGCGAGCCCGTTAACCGGCAGCGAAATCCCTCAGGCTGTCGCCGGCGAGCCGGTAGCGGATCCATTCTTTCTGGGGCGCGGCACCGATAGCGTCATAGACGCGGATCGCCGGTTCGTTCCAGTCGAGCACGCTCCATTCGAACCGGCCGCAACCCTGCTCCACCGCAACCTTCGCCAGATGGCGCAGAAGGCGCTTGCCGGCGCCGGAACCGCGATAGTCCGGAGAGACATAGAGGTCTTCGAGATAGAGGCCCTTCTTCGCCTGCCAGGTCGAATAGCTGTAAAACCAGATCGCGAAACCCGCCGGCACGCCATCGGCCTCCAGGATAACGGAACCGGTTACGGCGCCGGGACCGAAAAGGGTCTCGGCCAGGCTCTCTTCCGTCGCCTCGACCTCGTGCACGGCCTTCTCATAGTCGGCGAGCTCGGTGATGAAGCGCAGGATCGTACCGACATCGGCGGGTGTTGCGTCGCGGATGGTGAAATTCATGATGACCTCAAAGAAAAGGCAGGCCTCACGGCCTGCCCTGTAGAAATAACCTGCGAGCCGTTTATTGGAACGGCATCCACCATTGACTGCTCTGCTGGGCGGCCTTGGCTTCCTTCTTGCGGCGCTTGGCCTTCTTCAGCTCGGGTTCGCCCACATCCTCAAGAACCGTCGGATCGGCGGCGGCGCGATACACCGCCGGCGGATCGGTGAGGAAGCGGCGCTGGTCAAGATAAGCGCCCTTCTGAACGGTCCGGGCCTCGCGGAAGGCTTCCCACTTCTGGCTTTCCGTCATCGTGCCCTTGGTGCCGTAGCCTTCGAGCAGGGGCGAGCGATAGTTCGGGTCATTCGCGTTGGCATCGGCCTCCTTACGCAGGCGGTCACGCGCCTCTTCCGGAGTTTCCAGCCAATTCGGGTTACTTTCACGGCTCGCCAGCGACTGCTGCGGCGCTACCAGCGCTGTCTGCGCCGCGGACGGCGGCAGGACCAGTTCCGGACGCGGATTATACTTCACGCCGGCATTCTTTTGGGGAGTGGCGCCGACGCTCACGGCGGAGCCCAAGTCATCCACGAGCTGCTCCATCGCGGTCTTGTCAGTGCCGTAGGTCGGGCTTCCCACGCAACCCGTCAGCCCGATGCACCCCAACATGATTCCCGCCAGACCGGCGGATACTCGAAACGCGTCTGCCCTGCTCATGAAAACCTTCCAGCCTTGCCGGCTTGTCGCCCAGGCGCTCCACTTGTCCCTTCGCCTGACCGAGAATTCCGGCCAATTTCAGGCAAATTTACCGGATGACCCGCCAAAGCGCAAATCATCCGGTCACTTTTCCTTAACGCTGTGCAGCAAGCTCCCTGAGGGCAGCGGCGTCGCGTGCCGATACGTCCGGATATTCCGGATCGGAACCGACGTCCTGCGTGATCCGCCACGAGCGGGCGCACTTGCGGCCTTCTGCGAGCCTCGGTTCGACAGAAACCTGGGCCACTTCCGGCAGGCGGAAGGCGTCGGCCGGACCTTCGTCTGCCACAACGGTGATGGCAGAGGTAATGCAGATCTCCGCGAAATCCTGACCCTCCAGCGCCTTGAACAGGTCCGGATCAGCAACATGCACGAACGGTGCAGCTTCCAGAGACGCGCCGATGCGCTTGTCCTTGCGCTCGATTTCGAGCGCGCCGGTGACGACGGAGCGGACCTTGCGGATCTTCTCCCACTTCTCTTCCAGAGCCGGGTTCAGCCATTCGGCGGGCACTACCGGGAACTGCTCCAGATGGACCGAGACGGCGGACGGATTGCGCGACAGCCAGGCCTCTTCCATGGTGAACGGCAGCATCGGTGCCAGCCACGTTACGAGGCAGTCGAACAGCTTGCGGATAACGGCGAGAGCCGAACGGCGCTTCAGCGACGACGGCGCGTCGCAGTAGAGCGCGTCCTTGCGAACGTCGAAATAGAAGGCCGACAGCTCAACGTTGGAGAAGTCGATCAGCGCGCGGGTGATACGCTTGAAGTCGAAGGCGTCGTAGCCCTCACGCACCAGCTTGTCGAGTTCCGCCAGACGGTGGAGCATCAGCTGCTCCAGTTCCGGCATATCCTTCGCGGCGATCTCCTCGCCCTTGTCGTGGGCGAGCGTGCCGAGCATCCAGCGGATGGTGTTCCTGAGCTTGCGGTAGGCGTCGATATTGGTCTGGATGATGGTCTTGCCGAGACGCTGGTCTTCCCAGTAGTCGGTGGTCATGACCCACAGGCGCAGGATGTCGGCGCCAGATTCCTTCATCACGTCCTGGGGCGAAACGACGTTGCCCTTGGACTTCGACATCTTCTCGCCCTTCTCGTCCATGGTGAAGCCATGGGTGATGACGGCGTTGTAAGGCGCACGGCCACGGGTGGCGCAGCTTTCCAGCAGCGAGGAATGGAACCAGCCGCGGTGCTGGTCCGAACCTTCAAGATAGACGTCGGCCGGCCACTTGAGGTCCGGACGATCCTCCAGCGTGAAGGTGTGGGTCGAGCCCGAGTCGAACCAGACGTCGAGGATGTCGCGGACCTGGGTCCACTTGTCCTTGTCGTTGCGACCCTCGAGGAACCGGTCCTTCGCGCCATCGGCGAACCAGGCGTCGGCACCTTCCTTCTCGAAGGCCTCGATGATGCGGGCGTTGACGGTATCGTCCACCAGCACCTCACCCTGCTCGTCAACGAAGACGGCGATCGGCACGCCCCAGGCGCGCTGACGCGAGAGCACCCAGTCAGGGCGCTGTTCGATCATGGCGCGCAGGCGGTTCTGGCCGGCGGCGGGTACGAAGCGGGTCTCGTCGATCGCCTTCAGCGAACGCGAGCGCAGCGTGGTGCCGTCGCCGAGGTCCTTGTCCATGTAGACGAACCACTGCGGCGTGTTGCGGAAGATCACCGGCTTCTTGGAACGCCAGGAATGCGGATAAGAGTGCTTCAGGCGTCCGCGGGCAAACAGGTTGTTCTCGGCGATCAGCGCCTTGATGACACGGTCGTTGGCGTCACCCTTCTTGCCGTTGTCGTCCATGACGCGGGCACCTTCGAAGCCGGGAGCGTCGGCGGTGTAGAAGCCGGCGTCGTCGACGGTGAAGGGGATCTTCGACGAGATGCCACGAGCCTCCAGGTCACGAGCGGCAGCCATCCACGCATCAAAGTCCTCGCGGCCATGGCCTGGCGCCGTGTGCACGAAACCGGTACCAGCGTCATCGGTGACGTGGTCGCCATCGAGAAGCGGAACGGGGAAGGTGTAGCCGAGCGAGGCGAGCGGATGGGCGCAGGTGATTGCCGACAGTTCCTCAGGCGCGACATCGCGGATGAACTTGAAGGTGAGTTTCGCCTTTGCGGCGCACTCGTCCGCGAGGCGGGTCGCGAAGATCAGCTTTTCGCCCGGCTGCGGGCCGAAATCGTTCTGCGCGGTCTCGACCTCGTAGAGCGCATAGGGATAGCGCGAGGAGAAGGAGATGGCGCGGTTGCCGGGAATGGTCCACGGGGTCGTGGTCCAGATGACGACGAAATTGCCCTTGAGGTCGGCAGGACCTTCCGTCACCGGGAACTTCACCCAGATCGTGTCACTCTCAACGTCGGCATATTCGACTTCCGCCTCGGCGAGCGCGGTGCGCTCGACAACCGACCACATGACGGGCTTCGAGCCGCGATAGAGCTGGCCGCTCTTGGCGATCTTCAAGAGTTCGCCGGCGATGCGGGCCTCGGCGTGGAAGTTCATCGTGGTGTACGGGTTTTCGAAGTCACCCTCGATGCCGAGACGCTTGAACTCCTCGGACTGCACCTTGATCCAGTCGGAGGCGAAGTCGCGGCATTCCTGGCGGAACTCGTTGACCGGGACCTCGTCCTTGTTCTTGCCCTTCTCGCGGTATTTCTCCTCGATCTTCCACTCGATCGGCAGGCCATGGCAGTCCCAGCCCGGAACGTAGTTGGAATCATAACCGCGCATCTGGAAGGAACGGGTGATGACGTCCTTGAGGATCTTGTTCAGCGCGTGGCCGATATGGATGTTGCCGTTGGCATAGGGCGGACCGTCGTGAAGGACGAATTTCTCGCGACCGGCGGCGGAAGCGCGCAGCTTCTTGTAGAGGTTCATCTCCTGCCAGCGCTTGACGAGTTCCGGCTCCTTCTGGGGAAGGCCGGCGCGCATCGGAAAATCGGTCTGTGGCAGAAAGAGGGTCGAGGAATAGTCTACTTTTTCAGCGGTATCGGTCATGATCTAGCCATCGAAAGGGCGGGCGCTCAGGCGCGCCGAAAACTGGGAAACTGGCGGTAACGGAGGGCGCTGCGAGAGCACCGAAAACCCGGCCCCTCCGGCTGCTGTCAAAGCGCGCGGAAGGCCGGGCCAATAATTCGAAGGATTATGGTCTGCCAAACCTTGGTCATGGTGGCGGTTCTTTAAGCGGTTTTGCGGGGAAAAGGAAGGGGCAAGAAAAACGCGCGCGCAAATAGACATTCGGGACCAGTTGAAGTAAATATCATCTGACTATCTGACCAGTTCAGGAGCAGATGTCATGCCCTCTTCCAAGTCCGGACAGACGCCGCGTGCAGGACGCTGGTCGCTGGAAACGGCCAAGGCCCGCTTCAGCGAGGTCGTTCGTCATGCCCGCAGCGAGGGACCTCAAAGGGTCACCGTTCGCGGTCGCGACAGTGTCGTCATCCTCAGCGCTGAGGACTACGAGCGACTGACAGCGAAAGGACGCAAGCCCTTCGTCGATTTCCTCGAAAGCCTCGATCTCCACGGTCTCGATCTGGAACGGAATGCCGAGCGCGGCAGGGATGTCGAATTGTGAGAGGATGGCTGCTCGACACCAATGTCATTTCGGCGCTTGCCAATCCGAACGGCGCGCCTTCGGTCAAGCGATGGGCCAGCGAACAGGCCGAATACGATTTCTTTCTCAGCGTCGTGACGCTGGCCGAATACGACAAGGGGATCGAAAAACTTCCGCCCACCAATGAGAATCGTTACCGCTATGCGGCCGCGCGCGACGCGCTGGAAGACCGGTTCAGCGGCCGCATCCTCTCGCTGACGGACGCCGTGGTCCGCCGCTGGGGCGCCATCTCGGGCCAGGTGAGCCTGGCGACGGGCCACGCTTCGCCGGTGATCGATACGTTACTGGCGGCGACAGCGATCGAGAACGACCTCTATCTGGTAACGCGAAATATCAAGGACACCAGAGATTCCGGTGCCGCCGTATTCGACCCGTGGCAGGACGATCCGGCGGCCTTCCCCCTGAGCCGGCGCTAGGTGCGAAGCCTCAAAACGCGATCTTCGCGTCGAGTTCGTCGATCGGCCAGACGCCGGAAAGCAGCGCCCTCGCCTCCTCCTCGTCACGCCTGATCTGGGCGACCATCGGATCCAGCCCATCGAACTTCAGTTCGTCGCGCAGGCGGCCGAAGAAGGAGACGAAACAGAGTTCGCCGTAGAGATTGCCGGAAAAGTCGAAGACGAAGGTTTCGAGCAGGGGGGCGCCGTTCTCGGTCACCGTCGGACGGTAGCCGAAGCTGGCGACGCCGTCGTACAGCCTTCCGTCCTGACGGCGGAGACGGACAGCATAAATGCCCGGCTTCAATTCCGATTCCGGCGCCAGCGCCATGTTGGCCGTCGGAAAGCCCAGCGTGCGACCGAGCTGCTGCCCCTTGATCACTTCCGCCTCGACGGTGAAGCGGTAACCGAGCAGGCCCGCCGCCTCGGCGACATCGCCTTGCGACAGCAGGCTGCGGATACGGCTCGACGAGACGACATGGGCACCCTCATCGCGGAAGGCATCGATCAGCGTGACGCCGAAGCCGTGGCGCTCGCCTGCCGCCATCAGGAAGGCCGGACCACCCTCGCGGCCCTTGCCGAAATGGAAGTCGAAGCCGGTAACGACTTCCGAGGCGCCGAGCCAATCGATGAGGATGGCGCGGATGAAGTCGTCCGCAGAGCGTGAGGCGAAATCGCGGTCGAACGGATATTCGATGACGCTGTGGAAGCCCATGGCCTCGAGAAGACGTGCCCTCAGTGGCGCCGGGGTAAGGCGAAAAACCGGCCTTTCCGGATTGAAGACGGTGCGGGGATGCGGCTCGAAAGTCAGCACCAGCGCCGGCACGCCGCGCCGTTCCGCAAGCTCCAAAGCGCGGTTCAGCACACTCTGGTGCCCCCTGTGCACGCCGTCGAAATTGCCGATCGCGACCACCCCACCCTTCAGGTCTTCGGGCAGGGGATTCTTTTTCTCGTTGCGATGGAAGACCGTCATTACGACCCTCTCAGGCCAGTCGCTGCATCCAGTATTTCGGCGTGGCCTTCTCGCGCACGAGCCAGGCGTTGAGGATCGCCTCGTCCTGCTTGCCGTTGACGGTGTACTCGGCCGCGTGAATGCCGCCGGAGATATAGAGAAGGTCCAGACCGTAATCGAGGGCGCCGCGCACGTCGGTCGGCATGCCGTCACCGATCGCCACAACCCGGGAAAGGTCCGTGTCGCGACCTCGCGCCTCGCGGGCGGCCGCGAGCGAGGCCTCATAGATCGGCCGGTGCGGCTTCCCGGCGATGCGGGTCGCGCCGCCGAGCTGTTCGTAATAGGCGGCGACCGCGCCGGCGCAGGGGATCATGCGGCTGCCGCGCTCGACGATGAGATCGGGGTTGGCGCAGATCAGCGGCACGCCGCGGGCGGAAAAGTCCACCAGCATGTCGTGATAGTCTTCCGGCACTTCCTTCTCGTCATCAAAGAAGCCGGTGCAGACAATAGCCTCGGCATCGGATGCGCCGACCGTTTCGACACCGAGACCATCGAGGATCGAAAGGTCGCGCTCGGGGCCGAGGAAGAAGACCTTTTTCGGTCCGGCGGCGATCAGGGTGCGGGTGACGTCGCCCGAGGTGACGATGCGGTCGTAGGCGGTGTCGGCGACGCCGATCATGCGCAGCTGGCTGGCCACGCCCGGCGAAGGCCGCGGCGAATTGGTAATGAGCACGACCGTCAGCCCCCTTTCGCGAGCAGCCGTCAATGCATTCGAGGCCGAGGGGAAGGCATCGACGCCGTTGTGAAGCACGCCCCAGACGTCGCAGAGGACGACGTCGTAGCGGTCGGCGATGGCGTTCATGTTGTCAATGCGCTCGGCCATGGGCTTCCGATCCCGTTCGATGAAGTCAGCGGCTCACATTGCAAAGGCGCGCCACAAAGGCAAGGATTTTTGCGGCGCAAGAAGAACTCAGGGGAGCAGCCGGGGACCGGTTCCCTCCTTCCTCAGATTGTCTTCAGGATTGCGGAGCGGACAGTCCTCTAGCGAAAGGCAACCGCAGCCGATGCAACTGTCGAGCTGGTCGCGAAGGGCAAGCAACGTCTCAATGCGGCGTTCGAGCTCGCCACGCCAGCTCGCAGAAAGCCGTCGCCAATCGGCAGCCGTAGGCGAACGATCCTTCGGCAGCGTCGCCAGCGCCTCGCGCACCTCCGACAGGGGAATCCCGAGACGCTGCGCGGTCTTGATCAGCGCGACCCGGCGCAAAACCCCGCGCGGATAGCGCCGCTGGTTGCCGGAGGTCCGCCAGGCGCCGATCAGCCCCTCACGCTCATAGAAATGCAGGGCGGAGACCGCGACACCGGCACGGAGCGCCACCTCCCCTACCGTCAGGAACGTGTCGTTTCGCTTCGTGCCGCCGGCCATAAAAATCCTCTTGATCTCAAGTTTACTTGAGGTTTTATCCTCTGCGACGTTCAAAGACAATCGCCACCGGAGAGCCCCCCATGAACCTCCATGTCCAGAACGTCGGCAACAGAAGTGTCTTCCGCATCGACCGCTTCGAATGCCCGAAAGAGAGCCTGAGCGCCTTCGAGGACCGCCTGGCCCTGATCCACGGCTACTTCGACACGCTGCCCGGCTGCCTTTACAATAAGGTGGCCGTCACCAGCGACGGCGACCGGATCGAGATCGTCACCATCGTTGAATGGGAAGACGAGACTGCCCTGCGGCAGGCAAAATCAGCGGTCGCGAAGTTTTATGAGAAGACCGGCTTCGATCCGGCCACCTTCATGGCCGAGCGGGGGATTACCGGGAAACTCGGCCTGTTCCACCCTGTCTCGCTCTGACGGAATATGTCAGCTGCATCAGCTTGGGCGCGTCTCGACGCCGGTAACCATATTCTTGATCGGCGGCGGAGAGCCGCCGCTCTTTTTTCACGGCCATCCTTGACTCGCATGACGGCCACACCTAAATCCTCGCCGCTAGCACTCACCGGAGGCGAGTGCTAGCATCTCCATGCGGATTTTCGTGGTCCGCTGAATGTCATTTGATCGAGGGATTAGACAATGGCAAGCACCAATTTCCGCCCCCTGCATGACCGCGTCGTCGTCAAGCGCGTCGAGTCCGAAGAAAAGACCAAGGGCGGCATCATCATTCCGGACACCGCCAAGGAAAAGCCCGCTGAAGGCGAAGTTATCGCCGTCGGCCCGGGCGCCCGCGACGAAAACGGCAAGCAGATCGCACTCGACGTCAAGGTCGGCGACCGCGTCCTGTTCGGCAAGTGGTCGGGCACTGAAGTCAAGCTCGATGGCGTCGACCTTCTGATAATGAAGGAATCCGACATCATGGGCGTGATCGGCTGATCGCCGAACCTTTCCCAAGTTCAACAAAATCACCATTGGGCTGAAACCCGGGAGTTTTGAAAAATGGCAGCTAAAGAAGTAAAATTCGGCCGTACCGCGCGCGAAAAGATGCTGCGCGGCGTCGATATCCTCGCTGACGCCGTAAAGGTCACCCTCGGTCCGAAGGGCCGTAACGTCGTTATCGACAAGTCCTTCGGCGCTCCGCGCATCACCAAGGACGGCGTATCGGTCGCCAAGGAAATCGAACTGGAAGACAAGTTCGAGAATATGGGCGCCCAGATGGTCCGCGAAGTCGCTTCGAAGACCAACGACATCGCCGGCGACGGCACCACCACTGCGACCGTTCTCGCCCAGGCTATCGTTCGCGAAGGCCAGAAGGCCGTTGCAGCCGGCATGAACCCGATGGACCTGAAGCGCGGTATCGATCTCGCCGTTGCTGAAGTCGTCAAGGATCTCCAGGCCAAGGCCAAGAAGATCAACACCTCGGAAGAAGTTGCCCAGGTCGGCACGATCTCCGCAAACGGCGACACGCAGGTCGGCAAGGACATTGCCGAGGCCATGCAGAAGGTCGGCAACGAAGGCGTGATCACGGTTGAAGAAGCCAAGACCGCCGAAACCGAACTCGAAGTCGTCGAAGGCATGCAGTTCGACCGCGGCTACCTGTCGCCCTACTTCGTCACCAACCCGGAAAAGATGGTTGCTGACCTGGAAGACGCCTACATTCTCCTGCACGAGAAGAAGCTCTCCAACCTGCAGGCCATGCTCCCGGTTCTCGAAGCCGTCGTTCAGACCGGCAAGCCGCTCGTCATCATCGCTGAAGACGTCGAAGGCGAAGCCCTCGCAACGCTCGTCGTCAACAAGCTGCGTGGTGGCCTGAAGATCGCTGCCGTCAAGGCTCCGGGCTTCGGCGATCGCCGCAAGGCCATGCTGGAAGACATCGCGATCCTCACCGGCGGCACCGTGATCTCCGAAGATCTCGGCATCAAGCTCGAGAATGTCACGCTCGACATGCTCGGCCGCGCCAAGAAGGTTTCGATCTCCAAGGAAAACACCACGATCGTCGACGGTGCCGGCAAGAAGTCGGACATCGAAGGCCGCGTTGCGCAGATCAAGGCTCAGATCGAGGAAACCACCTCGGACTACGACCGCGAGAAGCTGCAGGAGCGTCTTGCCAAGCTCGCTGGCGGCGTTGCCGTCATCCGCGTTGGCGGCGCGACGGAAGTCGAAGTCAAGGAACGCAAGGATCGTATCGACGACGCCCTGAACGCGACCCGCGCCGCTGTTCAGGAAGGTATCGTACCGGGCGGTGGTACCGCCCTGCTGCGCTCCTCCACGAAGATCTCCGTCAAGGGTGCAAACGACGACCAGGAAGCCGGCATCAACATCGTTCGCCGCGCCCTGCAGTCGCTGGTTCGCCAGATCGCGGACAACGCCGGTGACGAAGCTTCGATCGTTGTCGGCAAGATCCTCGAAAAGAACGACGACAACTTCGGCTACAACGCCCAGACCGGCGAATTCGGCGACATGATCTCCATGGGTATCGTCGACCCGGTCAAGGTTGTTCGTACCGCGCTGCAGAACGCCGCTTCGGTTGCCTCGCTGCTGATCACCACGGAAGCGATGATCGCCGAGCTGCCGAAGAAGGACGCTCCGGCTATGCCGGGCGGCATGGGCGGCATGGGTGGCATGGACATGATGTGATAGGCCGAAAGCCTGTCACAGCATTGTCCATATAGCTTCGCCCATGCACTTTAAGTGGTTCAGCGCGTCAAGCGCGCTGAACGGGCGGCATGGACATGATGTGGTAGGCGAAAGCCTGTCGCACTGATCCTACCCGGTCAGTCAGGAAGGGCGGCCTGCGGACCGCCCTTTTTCTTTACCGGCCCCACTCGCGGCGCCGGGAAAATCCTCTACGATTTTTGTCCTAAAACAGGAAAAATCAGAATCGCTTTGGTAATCCGCTCGAATTCCACTGTCTTTATATGAGGCAGTTTCAATAGAAAACAGCAACTTAGCGGTGTCCTTACGGCGCTTTGCAAAAAACAAATTGCCGAACCTAAAAAAGCAACTATAACGCTGCACGTGGTTGGATACCCGCCGGGCGGTCTACGTATCTTCCGAGCTTTGGCGTCAAGGAAGTGGTTCCCGCAAAAAGTGTAAGGTGGGCATCGGACCCTGTATTACAGAAACAATTGTAGCGCGTAACAGCGGACACGGTTGGATCGTCGAATTGTCGGCGAACTGACTGGCAACGCTTCAGAAACAAGATGAATTTGCTGCGTCGGGGGGCCGTCAGCGGCAATCGTTGGAAAGCCTCGCGGAGACGAGGCAGCCTGATTGGCTCATGACTTTGGGGACTATCTTGTTCAAGATTTCCAAATCCGGTCTGAAAGACTGGTTTACGTCGGTGTCGGAAAGCGTCGACGACATGAACCTGGGTCTGCTATCCCAGTTTTCGCTCGCCGAGGGATGGGTCGGCGATCTCGCAAACGGCGTCCTGCGTCTCGGCGAACGAGCAAGGGTCCTCCACGGCGTGGATGCACCGGAATGCGGGCTGCTCAGCATGATGCGGTGCTACGACGCGCAGGATCGGGCCCACATCCTCGAACTGTTCGAGCGGGCGGCGACGACGTCCTCGTCCTTCTGCTATTCGACCACGATCCATCATGGCGACGGCCATCGCCAGCCGGTCTTCTGCATCGGGGAATCGAACGGGCTCGAGGAACCTCTGTCCGCCGGTACCATAGCCGGGGTCTTCGTCTTCCCGAAATTCAAGGTGTCCCCGCTCCGCCGCCTGGCCTGAAGACCGGCCGGGGAAACAGATGCGAGGCCGAGTCCGGCCTCCATCCAGGGCGCAATTGACGCACGCCTATCGTTTCCAATTTATGAACGATATGTGCAGCGTTGTTTATCTATCCAGTACGAGCGAAACGGACCATCTTTAGGGCAGAAGTTAGTGACCTGAAACGCGTCCCAATCATCGTTCTGGAGAAACCAATGTCTACGACCAACAATGCCTTCATTCTTCTGGCCCGCATCCTGCTCTCGTTCATGTTCATCATGTCCGGCTTCGGCAAGCTAGCCGATCCGGCCGGCACTGCCGGCATGATCACCGGTGCCGGCTTCCCGGCCGCAACGGCTCTGGCTTACCTCGCCGGCCTCTATGAACTCGTCGCAGGCCTGTTCGTCCTCGTCGGCTTCCAGACCCGTATCACGGCCTGGACCCTTGCCCTCTTCTGCGTCTTCACCGGTCTGGTATTCCACAGCGGCACCGTCGCCATCGAAGGCTGGCCGGAAGGCGCCCTCGGCTGGATCAACACGCTGAACCAGATCATGCTGATGAAGAACGTTACGCTGGCCGGCGGCTACATCCTGCTCGCCATCCTCGGCGCCGGCGCCTACTCGATCGACGCCCGCCGCGGCGTGGCCGTCACCGCCTAAACATAAAGGGTTCCCTGCCCTCCCGAGGCAAGAAGGCCGCCGGAGCAATCCGGCGGCCTTTTCCGTTCAGGCGACAATGTGATCGGCCCCATCCATCAGAGCACGCCCCTCACGGCATCGATGATCCTCGCCACCGTCGCATCGCCCTCGTGCTCGGCCTTGCGCGCCCGCACCAGACAGGCTTCGGAGCGCAGGATGACGCCGTCGGAGAGGATCTTCAGGTGGTTTGCGCGAAGCGTCGAACCGGTGGAGGTGATGTCGACGATGATGTCGGCCTGACCAGCCGCGGGCGCACCCTCGGTGGCGCCGAGGCTTTCGACGATACGGTAGAGCTGGATGCCGTGCTGGCGCGAGAAGAACTGTTGCGTCAGGCGCCAATACTTGGTGGCAATCGTCAGGCGCCGACCGTGGCGGGTGCGGAAATCCGCCGCCACGTCACCGAGATCGGCCATGCTGTCGACATCGAGCCAGATCTCGGGCACGGCGACGACGACATCGGCGTGACCGAAGCCGAGACGGGCACTGAACTCGACCCTGCCATCGGCATCCGCCAATCCTTCGCGGATCAGGTCCTCGCCGGTGACGCCGAAGTCGACGGTTCCGTTGCCGATCTCGCGGGATATCTCGGACGCCGACAGGAAGGCGATCTCGACATTGTCCCAACCTTCGACGCGGCCGCGATAGGAGCGGTCGTTGCCGACGGCGACGATCTTCATGCCGGCGCGTTCGAAGATCGCCGAGGCGTCGTCTTTCATCCGGCCCTTGGAGGGAAGCGCGATCGTGATGGTCATCGGCAAGCCCTCGCCGTCTCGATCCGGTCGAGCCACAGGGAGAAGCCGACCGCCGGAATGTGTGTTTCGGCGCCGAGCAGGGTCAGCAGCCGGTCGAAACGGCCGCCGCCGGCCAGCACAGCCCCCTGTCCCTCGACGCCGATCTCGAAGACGAGGCCGGTATAATAGTCGAGCGGGCGGCCGAAGGCGGAACGGTAGACGATGGCCGCGGGATCTACGCCGAGATTTGCAAGAGCCGCGACACGCTCGTCGAACAGCGAAACCGCGCCGCCAAGCTTGAGGCCCGCCGCATCGGCGAAACCGGCCAGTGCGGCGGAGGCCTCCGACAGCGGCAACTCGAGCGACAGGAACTCGCGCAGCAGGAGCAACGCGGCACCATCGAGACGCGTTTCGGCAAGTACCAGCTTTTCCTTGAGGCGCTGGGCGATCTCCGCCGGGGAACGGCTGGCATTGGTGGAATAGCCGGTCGCCTGCATGGTCGCGTCGATGTGAGCGACGAGGGCCTGTTCGTCTCCGGAAGCCAGCAGGCCGGCGACCGCTGCATCCAGTCCGCTGCCGTTTTGCGGCGAGGAAAGCTTCTGCAACAGTTGCTCGATGTGTGCGGCATCGCCGAAGGCATGGATCAGGCGCTTGCGCCAACCGGCCGGCAGGCCGAGGGCATGGACCACCGCCTCGAACACACCCTGGTCACCGAGCGTCACCGACAGGCGGCAGCCGGGCAGAAGTCGGGTGAGCACGGCATGGGCATCGGCGATGACGCGGGCGTCGGCACTGGCAATGGCCGGATCCCCGAGGTCCTCGAGACCGGCCTGGTAGAATTCGTTGGAGCCTTCCCGGCGCTGGCGAAACACCTGGCCGAGGTAGGAGTAGCGCGCCGGCGTGCCGGTCGCCGTCTCGATATGGCGAAGGCAGACGGGGATGGTGAATTCCGGCCGGAGGCAAAGGCTCTCGCCCCGCTCGTTCTCGGTCAGGAAGATGCGGCGGCGCAGATCCTCACCGGCCATGTCGAGGAACGGCTCGGCCGGCTGGATGACCGGCGTGTCGACACGCGTCGTCCGGCGAAGGGAAAACTCGTCGAGGATGTCATCGGCAAAGTCCGGCATGTCGATCATGGGCATGGTGTGTCGCCCCTCATCCGGCTACCGCCACCTTCTCCCCGTCCCGACGGGGAGAAGGGCCATGCCGCAGCGACATCCCGAAACGCAAAGACCGCGTGGGGCAGGTTCCCTCTCCCCGCCTGCGGGGAGAGGGTCAGGGTGAGGGGCAAATTCCGCACGGCGACCATCTTACTGCTTCGCCCGGCGGCGATCTTCCGCCTGTGCCGCCAGGATTTCCTTGACCTTGGCGACCAGTTCGCCTTCCGGCACGACTTCCTGTGCGACGCGGGCTTCGCGCCAGGCGGCATTGTCCTCTATCTCGCCCGACAGGCGCTTGCCTTCGATCAGGTCCTTGATCTGCACCACGCCCTGCGCGCGCTCGTCGCCGCCCTGAATGATCGCGACGGGGCAGCCGCGACGGTCGGCATATTTCAGCTGGTTGCCGAACTTCTTCCAGTTACCCTGATACATCTCGGCGCGGATGCCCTCGGCGCGAAGCGCCTGGGTGAAGCGCTGGTAGCGGCCCATGCTCTCGACATCGCCATCCATGACGGTGACGAGGACGGGAGCGATCACCTCTTCCTGGCCGAGCTTGCCGAGGTTCTTCAGCGCCGTCATCAGGCGCGAGACGCCGATGGAGAAGCCGGTTGCCGGCACGGGCTGGCCCATGAAGCGGGAGACGAGGCCATCGTAACGACCGCCGCCGCCGACCGAGCCGAAGACGACCTTTTCGCCCTTCTCATTGGTCACGTCGAACAGGAGTTCGGCTTCGTAGACCGGTCCGGTGTAGTATTCCAGACCGCGGACGACGGAGGGATCGATCTTGACGCGGCCAGCATCATAGCCGGCGTCGAGCACGAGGCTGCGGATGGTGTTGAGCTCGTCCACACCTTCAGCACCCTTTTCCGTACCCGCCACGAGTTCGGAGAGCTGCAGCGCGCTTTCGGCGTAGTCGGTAATGCCGACGAAGAACAGTACCTTTTCGATCTGTTCGGCGTTCAGTCCCGCACCCTTGGTGAAGTCACCGGATTCATCCTTGCGGCCTTCGCCCAGCAGCAGCTTCACGCCTTCGGTACCGAACTTGTCGAGCTTATCGATGGCGCGAAGCACCGTCAGCCGGCGGGCAGCGTTTTCGTCGCCGCCGACACCGATGGCTTCCATGACGCCGTCCAGAACCTTGCGGTTGTTCACCCGGATCACGTAGTCGCCACGCTTGATGCCCAGCGCTTCCATCGTGTCGGCCATCATCATGCACATTTCGGCATCCGCCTGGACACCCGGCGCGCCAACCGTGTCGGCGTCGAACTGCATGAACTGGCGGAAGCGGCCCGGCCCCGGCTTCTCGTTGCGGAAAACATAGCCGGCACGATAGGTGCGATAGGGAAGCTGGATCTCGTTAAAATTCTCGGCAACATGACGGGCGAGCGGCGCGGTCAGGTCGTAGCGCAGCGACATCCACTGGTCGTCATCATCCTGCAGCGAGAAGACGCCCTCGTTCGGCCGGTCGCTGTCGGGCAGGAACTTGCCGAGCGCATCGGTGTATTCGAACAGCGGCGTCTCGACCGGATCGAAACCGTAGCGCTCGTAGACCTCGCGGATCTTCGCCGTCATTTCGTTGACGGCACGGATGTCGGCCGCCTCGCGATCGACGAAGCCGCGCGGCAGGCGGGCCTTCAGTTTCTGCGGCTTCTTGTTCTTTTCGCTCATGATCGGGACCGGGAATTTTGACTGTTTCAGGCTGCCGGTGTCTTAGAGGATCAAGCCCTTAGCGGCAAGGGCGAAGGCTGGCGGGCAGCGAACCGCGATGCTATATTTCCAAGCAAGGAAAGGGCCGAGGCCATGAACAAGCGCGTCACCATCGAGATGCCGGAAGAGATGCACGAGCTGCTGCTGAAATATGCGGCGGAGGCGGGCACGGAGCCGAACGCCTATCTCCTCGACATTATCGAGGAGCGTTTGGAGGACGCTTATTTCCTCCAGCGCGCCGAAGAAGCGATGGAACGGATCGAGGGCGGCGAGTCCAAGGTGATTAGCGCGGAAGAATTCTGGCGTGGCTTGGACGATTGATTACGACAGGAACGTCCGCAAGGCTATCGAGAAGCTGGATCACGTAATCCGGAAGCGCATCCGCACCTTTCTTCACGAGCGTGTCGCACTACTGGATGATCCCCGCACCCTCGGGCGGGCGCTCGAGGGACAGCAGTTCAATCGGTTCTGGCGCTACCGGGTCGGCGATTACCGCATCATCTGCGACATCCAGGACAACCGGCTCATCGTGCTGGTGATCGAGGTTGGCCATCGGCGCGAGGTCTATCGCCGGAGATGATCCTCGAAGCACTGAACTATCTCGCCACACGGCCGCTAACCCGACCGGATCATCGCGGCGCCGTCCGTTATTCCGTCAGTCTCTGGTCGCGCGCCGGCCGCTGCTCCACGGCGTGGCGCGAGCATGAGGAAAACACGAAGGCGGCGATCCTTGCCGCCGCCGCGCCGCTGAAGCAGAGGCGCACCGCCGTCGTGCTCGGCTCCGGCCTGCTGCGCGACGTGCCGGTGCTCGAACTCGCCCGCATGTTCGATACCGTCGTGCTGGTCGATCTCGTGCACCTCGCCAGCGTGCGGCTCTGGCTCAGGCTCAAGCGCCTCCATAACGTGCGATTGATCGAGCGCGATGTTTCCGGTTTCGACCTCGCGACGGGCAATCAGGTGACGGAGCCGCTCGGGTTTCTGCGCGAAGTGCCCTATCTCGATTTCGTGGTGTCCGCCAATCTCGTTTCGCAGATGGGCATGGCGGTGAAGCGCAGGCTGGAGCAGACCGGGCAACCTTGGGCCGCCCCTGCCAGACGCCTCATTGAAGCCCATCTCGAAGGACTGTCCGCGCTGCCGTGCAGGGCCTGTCTGGTGACCGATATTTCGTATGCTGTGATCGACCGGACGGGGCATGTGCACGAGCAATTCGACCTGTTGTTCGGCGCCGCGCAACCTGATCATAGCGCACAATGGGACTGGCCCGTGGCGCCCTTCGGCGAGGAAAGCGGCGACTACCAGATCGTGCACAAGGTGATCGCGCAATGATCATGGGTGTCCGGTCTTTCGATGCGAACATAGGCGGCGATACAACGGCTTGTGACCATCCGTCCCCTTACTTTCGGCACAAACCAGCGTAGGCTGACATCCATGACGATGCCCGTTCGCCTACTGCTGGCTCTGGCCGCGCTGGCCTACAGCTTCATGCCGTTTACCGGCATGGGAGGGCCAGCGCTGGCCTCGGCGCAGGTAGCGGTCAGCCAAGGCGTGATGCCGGGTGACTGTCCGCACGCCTCGTCCGGTAACACGGAAAAGATGTCGGACCCGACCTCTTCCCATCCGGAAGGCGTCAAGTTTGCCGGCCATTGCTCGGCGTGCCTGACGCTTCCGGCCGAGCCGCTGGCCTGGGCCACGGGAGTGCCCCTGCGCGGGGCCGAGGTGGCTGCGCTTTCACCGCGGCTCGCCTCCATCAACGACGATCCGCTCGTTCCCCCTCCCCGGGCCTGAGACCACCTGAACCGCAATCGCCGGCCTGACCGGCACCGTTTCGAATTCAGTCCCGTTCAGAAAGGGAAACATCATGTCCATCAAGACAGTTCTCGCCGCGTCCGTTATCGCCGTCGCCGGCATCACCACCGCTCTCGCGCAGGAGAGCACCGACCACAGCGGCCACTCGATGACGAGCGAAAGCACGGACGCCAGCCCATCCACCCAGGCGTTCGAAGAAGCAAGTGCGCGCATGCACACCGACATGGCGATCGACTATACCGGCGAGGCCGACGTCGATTTCGTGCGTGGTATGATCCCGCATCACCAGGGTGCGATCGACATGGCGAAGATCGTGCTGGAACACGGCAAGGACCCGGAAATCCGCAAGCTGGCGGAAGCCGTCATCTCAGCCCAGGAAGGCGAAATCGCCTTCATGAAGGAATGGCTGGCAAAGCACGGCCAGTAATCCCTCGTTGATGATCCGATCTCGGGGAGCGCTTACGCGTCCCCGAGATTACCGGGGCATGCACAACGCGTCAGAGTGTGGAGAATATGCCATCCACTCCCGCGAGCACTCCGACGACCTGAGACAGCCTCTTTCCATCGGCGCAACCGGCTCCTATGTTCTCGCCGAGGGCAGGATTCCAGACGTCACGCAGGCATAAAGGCATGAGCACCCATTCCATCAGCGTGATCGGCTTCGATGCCGATGACACGCTCTGGCAGAATGAGCAGTATTACCGACTGACCGAAGAGCATTTCCGTAACCTGCTTTCCGACTATGCCGAAGGTACGCGGGTCTCGGAACGGCTGCTGGAGGCGGAGAAGCGCAACCTCGCTCACTACGGCTTCGGCATAAAGGGCTTCACCCTGTCGATGATCGAGACCGCGCTCGAAATCACCGAAGGCCGCGCACCGAGCAAGGTGATCTCCGAAATCCTTTCCATCGGCCGTGACCTGCTCAGTCACCCGGTCGAATGCCTGCCGCATGCTCAGGACGCGCTGGAAGCGCTAAGGGGCAAGTACTTCCTCGTGCTCATCACCAAGGGCGACCTCTTCGACCAGGAGCGCAAGCTGGCACAATCCGGGCTCGGCGACTATTTCGATGCCGTCGAGATCGTCTCGGACAAGTCGGCAACTACCTACCGTCGGATCTTCGGAAAACATGGCGAGGGACCGGAGCGGTCGATGATGATCGGCAATTCGCTGAAGTCCGACGTCGTGCCGGCGATTGCCTCCGGCGCCTGGGGCGTGTTCGTGCCGCACGAACTGACCTGGGTGCTGGAACAGGTGGACAAGCCGGTCGAGGCACCACGCTTCAAGGAGATCGGCAATCTCGGCGAGCTTGCAGAGCTGATCAACCAACTCGACTGACACCAAAGAGGACAGCATGCGTTCATTCGATGAACTCTGGGCAATCGCGGTCGAGCGCAAGGGCGCCGAGGCCGTCGAAGCGGCCTTGCAGTTTCCCAAGCCGAAGGCGGAGATTGCCGCCACGCCGGACGACCGCTTTCTTGCGCTGATGACCAAATGCATCTTCCAGTCCGGCTTCAACTGGAAGGTCGTGGAGGCGATGTGGCCGGGCTTCGAAGCGGCCTTCAACGGCTTCGACATCGGCCATTGTGTGATGCTGCACGACGAGGATTTCGAACGGCTCGTTTCCGACAGCCGCATCGTCCGCCACGGAGCCAAGATCAAATCGGTGCAGGAGAATGCCCGCTTCATCAGCGACCTCGCCGCCGAACACGGCAGCGCCGGTGCCTTCTTCGCCAATTGGCCGGTGGAAAATTACGTCGGGCTTCTGGACGTGCTGAAGAAGCGCGGCTCCCGCCTCGGCGGCAATACCGGTCAGTACTTCCTGCGGTTCTCCGGCATCGAAAGCTTCATCCTGTCGCAAAGCGTGTCGAACCGGCTGATCGCCGAGGGCGTGGTCGACAAGGTGCCGAGCTCAGCCCGCGACATGGCTGCCGCCCAGAAGGCGTTCAACACCTGGCGGGAGCAATCCGGCCGGTCGCTGACGGAGATCAGCCGGGTGCTGGCGATTACGATCGATTGAAGTCCGGGCGTTCGGGGAACTTTAGCCCCTCATCCCCCTGCCGGGACCTTCTCCCCGCATGCGGGTAGAAGGGACTTGCGGCGAGACCGGTGCTCCATCTCCCTTCTCCCCGTGAGAACGGGGAGAAGGTGGCGGCAGCCGGATGAGGGGCAGGTGCCGGCGATCAGGGCCGCGCAAACTCCGCCCGCAACCTCTCCACTTCTCCGCGGCAGCAGCAGCCCTCAATGTGGTCGTTCACGAGCCCCATGGCCTGCATGAAGGCGTAGACCGTGGTCGGGCCGACGAAGGTCCAGCCGCGTTTCTTCAGGTCCTTGGAGAGGCGCACCGAGGTCGGCGAGGTCGGGTTCGCCCGTAGCGTTGCGTAGTCCATGCGCGAAGGACGTTCCTCCGCCGGAGGTTCGAAGCTCCAGAAATAGCGGGCGAGCGAGCCGAATTCCGCCTTCAGGTCCACCGCGCGGCGGGCATTGTTGATGGTCGAGACGATCTTGCCGCGATGGCGGACGATGCCGGTATCGGCAAGGCAGCGGGCGATGTCGGCGTCATCGAACAGAGCCACCTTGTGGAAATCGAAACCGGCGAAGGCAGCGCGGAAGGCCTCGCGCTTTCGCAGGATGGTGAGCCAGGACAGGCCTGACTGGAAACCCTCGAGGCAGATCTTCTCGAACAGGCGATGATCGTCGGTGACCGGATAGCCCCACTCCTCGTCGTGATAGCGGCGGTAATCCGCAAGCCCACCGTACCAGAAGCAGCGGGTGAGCCCATCCTCCTCGGTGATCAGGCCGTCGGTATGCATCGATCGATTCTCCCTTCTCCTCCGCTCGTGTTTACCATTTGTTCACTATTTTTCAAAACTGCCTGCTAACCCTGATGAAAGGTTTACGAGGCGACCGGGATTTTAGTGAATGCGCCTTTACCAAATCGGGAGGGGCTGATGGCAGCATCGGCCCGGAGAGCTTCAGGCTCCGTGTCCTTCGGTTGATAGTGTAGCGAGTACGTCCGATGATTAAGACATCCCTGCTTGTGGCGGCCGGCCTGCTGATGGCCGCGTTCCAGCCCGCCCTTGCCAATGATCGATACCGACAGCGTCCGCCCGTGATCGTCAGTCCCGACCTCAGCGCGCCCTGGGTGATGCAGCTCGGCGGCGCCGTGCGCCCGGTGGTCTACAACCGGCCGGTCGCCCAGCCCACCCGTTCCGTCACCCAGCTGCCGCGGGCCTCGCGGCGCCAGACGGTCCGCAGCCTGCCCACCCTTCCCGCCCAGCCGGCGGCCGTCCGGCCGGACAAGCCTGCGAAGACGCAGATCGAACCGCAATTCCTGCCGCAGATCGTCGCCTATGACACGCATCACAAGCCGGGCACGATAGTGATCGACACCAACAACCGCTTCCTCTACCTCGTGATGGAGGGTGGACAGGCACGGCGATACGGTGTGGGCGTCGGCAAGCCGGGCTTCGAGTGGGCCGGCGAGCACAAGATCACCGCGAAGCGCGAATGGCCGAGCTGGGTACCGCCCAAGGAAATGATCGAGCGTGAAGCCGCCAAGGGCCACTACCTGCCGGCACGCATGGAAGGCGGCCCGCAGAACCCGCTTGGCGCCCGCGCCATGTATCTCGGCTCCACGCTTTACCGCATCCACGGCACCAATGCGCCCTGGACGATCGGCAGCGCCGTATCCTCCGGCTGCATCCGCATGCGAAACGAGGACGTGGTCGATCTCTACGAACGGGTGAACGTAGGAACATCTGTCATTGTGATGTAAGTCACGCGAATGCTTCTTCCGGACCTCACAGCGAGATCCGGAAGGTTTCAATTCTGCTTTACTTCGTTTATTGAGCCTTGAATTGACGGGGAACTTGGTTAACGTCTCACCGCAATTTGAGAGGGATCATTCATGTCGAAATACATTCACGCGGCGGCGGCTTTTGCCTTCGTCGCCAGCAGCGTTCTTTCGCCACTGTCAGCGCATGCCTTCACCAATGCCGGAAATGCTGCGCCTGCCAACCGCGGCGACGTTGTTCTGGTCGCCAAGCAGAAGCAGCAGGTCGCGGAGAAGTACAAGCGCCGCGTCGTCCGCCTCGTGACCAACGAGAAGCCGGGTACGATCATCATCGATACCAACAACAAGTTCCTCTACTACGTCGAGGGCAAGAACCGCGCGACCCGCTACGGCGTCGGCGTCGGTCGCGACGGCTTCGGCTGGTCGGGCGTGGTCAAGATCGGCCGCAAGGCTGAATGGCCGGAATGGCGTCCGCCGGCATCGATGCGTGCCCGCGAGGCCGCCAAGGGTCATATCCTGCCGATCGTCCAGAAGGGCGGCCCGGACAACCCGCTCGGCGCCCGCGCCATGTATCTCTACAAGGGCGGCCAGGACACCATCTTCCGCATCCACGGCACCAACCAGCCCTGGACTATCGGCCAGAATATGTCGTCGGGCTGCATCCGCATGATGAACAAGGATGTCGAGCACCTCTACGAGCGCGCGCCGGTGGGCACCAAGGTGATCGTCGTCGGTCCCGGCAACCGCCACGGCGAGGTCAGCTTCGAGGACAAGGGCATCGACGTCCTCCGTACGATCTTCGGCGGCTGATCGTTTCAGCGTTCCATCAGGCCGGGCATGGAAACATGCCCGGCTTTTTCATGCCCGGAAACCGCCGGGCCTCAGGCCGGCAACGCCGCCGGTCGTTCGCCGCCATAGGCCCAGTCGAGCAGTTCGACCGTGTGCACGATGGGGATCGCCGTGCCGCTTGCGATCTGGGTGATGCAGCCGATATTTCCGGCAGCGATCACGTCCGCCTTCGTCGCCTCGATGTTCCTCACCTTGCGTGCCTTGAGCTTGCCGGAGATTTCCGACTGCAGGATGTTGTAGGTACCGGCCGAGCCGCAACAGAGATGGCCTTCGGCGGGATCGCGCACCGTGAAGCCCGCATTCTTCAACAACTGCTTCGGCAGCATGATGATCTTCTGGCCGTGCTGCATCGAGCAGGCGGAATGATAGGCGACTATCATCCGCCTCGGCTCCTGCGCCGGCAGGTCCAGCGAGGCGAGATACTCGGTAATGTCCTTCGCCAGCGCCGAGATCCGCGCCGCCTTTTCGGCATAGGCCGGATCGAGGCGCAGCATGTGACCATAATCCTTGATGGTCGTGCCGCAGCCTGACGCGGTGATGATGATGGCGTCGAGCCCGCCCTTTTCGATCTCGCGGGTCCAGACGTCGACATTGCGGCGGGCGGCGGCTAGCGACTGGTCTTCGCGGCCCATGTGATGGACCAGAGCGCCGCAACAGCCCTCACCTTCCGGCACCACTACCTCGACGCCGAGGCGCGTCAGCAGGCGGATTGTCGCCTCGTTGATCTTCGGATCGAGCACCGGCTGGGCGCAGCCGGTCAGGATGGCGACGCGACCGCGCTTTTCAGTCTTCGGCGCATGGGTTCCCGGACGGGCAAACGGCGAGGAGGCAGGAACATTCGCAGGCGCCAGCTCCAGCATCGAAGCGAACGGCTTCAGGGGCGCCGCCTTCTTCAACAGCCCGGCGAAGGGACGACCGAGTTTCGCGAGTTTCAGAGCTGCCCGGAACCGCGCCGGATAGGGCAAGACCGCAGCCAGTACGGCACGGGTCAACCGGTTCATCAGCGGTCGGCGATAGGTCTTCTCGATATGAATCCGGGCATGGTCGACCAAATGCATGTAGTCGACGCCGGAAGGACAGGTGGTCGTACAGGCCAGGCAGGAGAGACAGCGGTCGATATGGGTGACGATCTGCCTGTCGGCCGGGCGGCCGTTCTCCAGCATGTCCTTGATCAGGTAGATGCGGCCACGCGGGCTGTCGAGTTCGTTGCCGAGTGTCACATAGGTCGGACAGGTCGCCGTGCAGAAGCCGCAATGCACGCATTTGCGCAGGATGCTCTCGGCCTCCGCGACATGCGGATCGGCGAGTTGTTCGGCGGTGAAATTGGTCTGCACTCGTTACTCCCGTCCGGGCCATGCCCGGTGTCAGACGATCCAGCTTTGCGGATCGGAGATCGGCTCCTCACGGCCAGCCTTCTGCAGGCCGATGACGACCCGGACGACGAACCAGACCAGCGTGGCAATGAAACCGATGACGCCGATCAGGACGAAGGTCAGCAGGAACGAAATCAGCGAGAACAGCAAGCCGATCCAGAAGGTGCGGATGGCCCAAGTGTAATGGGTCTCGATCCAGCCGCCCGCCTTGCCGCGATTGATATAGGCGATGATGACGCCGACGATCGAGCTCACCCCGACGATCAGGCCGAGGATATAGAGACCATAGACGAGCTGGACGTTGAGCTTTCCCGGCTCGAGCCAGCTTTCCTGCGGACGCGGCGGCGGGGTGTGCGACGTGGGCTCGGTCATGCAGCTTCTCCTCTTGCCATGCGGCCGGGGTTGAAGATCCCCGCCGGATCGAACTTTTCCCGCACGCGGGCCGTTAGCGCCGCGACCGCCGGGGCCAGCGGCTGGAATGCGGGAACATAGTCGCGCCAGGCCTGCGGCGCACGGACCAGCGTGGCATGGCCGCCGCCCAGCGCCTTGATATAGCGGCGAAGAAGATCGGCCTCCGGATCGGCTTCCATACGCATCCAGACGAGGCCGCCCTGCCAGTCGTAGAAGGCATCGATGCCCGCCTCCAGCCGGAGAGCGGCAACGAGCTTCTGCCCCTCGGTCGGAGCGACCGAGACGCGCCAGAGCGAGCGCGATGTTCCGTCCGCATAAGGCCGGACGTCGCGGATCTCGCGCCAGAGTCCGGCCGTCTCGTCAGGGCCGAGCCGGGTGACCGGACCGAAGGGTGTCATCGCGGCGGCGAGCTTTTCCATGCGCAGCGCGACGGAAGCCTCGAGACCTTCGATGCGTAGCACCGTCGCCGGACCGTCCGGCAGACGGCCGCCAATGAACCGGCCCTTCACGCTTTCCGGCAGGTGGGCGGCGCCGGACACTTCGACCGGCAGCATCATGGCTGCCGCCATGGCCTGCGCCGCGCGTTCATCGTCGAGGCCGGAGAGGACCAGCGTTTCGGCGCGGCGCGGACGCGGCAGAACCTTGAAGGTGACTTCCGTCAGGAAGCCGAGCGTGCCATGCGAACCGGCCATCAGCTTGACCAGATCGAGGCCGGTGACATTCTTCATCACCTTGCCCCCGGCCTTCACCACTTCGCCCTTTCCGTTGACGAAGCGGACGCCGAGCAGGTGATCCCTCGCAGCACCCGCCATGAGGCGGCGCGGGCCGGAGGCGTTGACGGCGAAGAGGCCGCCGACCGTCGGCTCGCCTGCCGTTCCCATGACGCCGCGATGGTCGATCGGTTCGAAGGCCATCATCTGGCCGTGCGCGGCGAGGGCGGCTTCGATCTCGGCAACAGGCGTACCGGACCGGGCGGTGATGACCATTTCGGCGGGATTGTAGGAGACGATGCCAGTGAGGCCGGCGGAGCACAGAACGGCTTCCGCCTGGACCGGATTGCCGATCGCCCCGCGCGTGCCGCCGCCGCGGATCTCAAGCGGCATGGCCTTTGCGGCGTGGTCGCCGATGATGTCGGCGGCTTCGGTTTCGGTTTGAGGGTTCAGCATACAGCAACACCCCCCTCTGCCCTGCCGGGCATCTCCCCCTCAAGGGGGGAGATCGCAGGAAGCGATGCCTCAGTCCCGAGCAACGTCGAAGCTTCTGAAACGTAACCGGTCGATTGCGGGCTGGAACCGTTCCACCAGATGTAAGGATATGGGAATGGCGCGGTGGGTGCCACAGCCGATCTCCCCCCTTGAGGGGGAGATGCCCGGCAGGGCAGAGGGGGGTAAGGCGCGGCACACTTCTCGGTGACCAGCGAAACGAATAGCGCGCTTTTCATCCCCTGCCCTCCAGCGGAAAGACCTTGGACGGGTTGAGCAGCCAGGCCGGATCGAAGGCGGCGCGGGCGGCCATCTGCTGGGCAAGGTCGGCATCGGAATACTGGTGACGCATCAGGTCGCGTTTCTCGATGCCGACGCCGTGCTCGCCGGTCAGGCAACCGCCAGCATCGACGCAGAGTTTCAGGATGTCGGAACCGGCTGCCTCCGCCCTTGCGGCGTCTTCCGGATCGTTGATGTTGTAGAGGATCAGCGGGTGCATATTGCCGTCGCCTGCGTGGAAGACGTTGGCGCAGCGCAGGCCGTAACGCTTGACGATCTCGTCGGTTTTCCTGAGCACATAGGAGAGCTGGCTGAGCGGCACGGTGCCGTCCATGCAAATATAGTCGGCGATGCGTCCGGTGGCGCCGAAAGCCGACTTGCGACCCTTCCAGATCAGCGCGGCCTCCGTGGCCGACTGGCTTTCGCGCACGGTCTTGACGCCGTGGCGTTTGGCGATCTCGACAATGCTCGCCAGCATGGCCTCCATCTCCTGCTCGGAGCCTTCCACCTCGACGATCAGCAAGGCCTCGACGTCGAGCGGATAGCCGGCCTTTGCGAAGGCCTCGCAGATTTCAATCGCCGGCTTGTCCATGAATTCGATGGCAACGGGCACGATGCCGGCGCCGATGACATCGGCGACGCAGGCGCCCGCCTCCTCGGAACTGTCGAAGCCGAACAGGACGGGGCGGGCGCCCTCCGGCTTGGCAAGCAGGCGTACCGTCGCCTCGGTGACAATGCCGAGCTGCCCCTCAGAGCCGCAGACGAGGCCGAGCAGGTCGAGACCTTCCGCATCCAGCGCCTTGCCGCCGAGCTCGATCACCGTGCCGTCAACCAGCACCAATTTCACGCCAAGCAGGTTGTTGGTCGTGACGCCGTATTTCAGGCAGTGGGCGCCGCCCGAATTCATGCCGATATTGCCGCCGATGGTGCAGGCGAGCTGGGACGATGGATCCGGTGCATAGAAGAAGCCGTCGGCGGAAACCGCCTCCGAAATCGAGAGATTGGTGACGCCCGCCTGAACGGTCGCGGTGCGGTTGGCATAGTCGATGTCGATGATGCGGGTCATCGCCGAGAGGCCGAGCACGACGGCATCCTCCTGCGGAATGGCACCACCGGAGAGCGAGGTGCCGGCGCCGCGCGGCACGACGGGAATGCCATAGCGATGGCAGTATTTCATCACGGCAGCGACCTGCGCGGTGGTTTCCGGGAGCGCGACAGCCAGCGGGCGGCGGCGATAGGCGAGGAAACCGTCGGTCTCGAAAGGTACGAGCTCGAACGGCTCGTGGATCAACCGCTCCGGCGGCAGCAGATCCTTCAGATCCGCGACGATGCGATTGCGCTCGACGAGGATCGCCGGGTCGGGTTTCAGGAATGCGATCGCTTCCGACATCGCTTCGGACATGGCGCGGACCTCACTTTCTCCTGACCGGCATACACGAACCGCGACGCTCGCGGCAATTGGTATTGTTTCTTTACCACTTCACGACACGTGCCGCAAATGCTACGAACTTATGACAAAATCGGAAACAATCAGCCATGACCAATCTCGGCGATCTGGAAGTCTTCGCACGCGTCATCGCCTTGGGCAGCATGTCGCTCGCAGCGCGGTCGCTCGGTCTGTCGCCTGCTGTGGTGTCGAAGCGGATCAAGCGGTTGGAGGATCGGCTGGGCACTCGGCTGCTGCAACGAACGACGCGACAGATTTCGCTGACCGAGGCAGGTCAGGGCTTCCACGAGCGGGTGCTGGCTGTGCTCGCCGGACTGGAAGAGGCGGAAGCCTTCGCCGCCGGGCGCTCGTCCGAAGTCCGGGGTTCGCTGAAGATTTCCGCGCCCACCTCGTTCGGACGCATGCACATCGCCCCGCATCTCAAGCGGTTCATGGACGCCCATCCGGATCTCGCCATCCATCTGGTTTTGTCGGACGAGTTCACCGACATCGTCGCGGGCGGCTTCGACCTCGCCATCCGCATCGCCGAGCTTACCGATTCCAGTCTCGTCGCCAGACGGCTGGCGCCGGTGCGCCGTATCCTCTGCGCCGCGCCGGACTATATCGCCGAGCACGGGGCGCCCGAAACGATCGAGGATCTGAAGCATCATCGCTGCCTGCCCGCCCACAATCACGACGCCTGGCGGCTGGAAGGTCCGGAAGGTCTGATCAGCATCCGGCCGGAAGGCATGCTGATCACCAATTCCAGCGAGGTGATCCGCGAGGCGGTCATCGCCGGCCTCGGCATCGCCTTGCGCTCGACCTGGGACGTCGGCCCGGAACTGAAGGAAGGCAAGCTGGTGCAGGTGCTGCCTGCCTATGAGGGTTCACACAACGTCACCCTCTCCGCCGTCTATCCGAGCCGCCAGTTCCTGCCCGCCAAGGTGCGGCTGTTCATCGACTATCTTGCCGAACTCTACGGCCCCACGCCCTACTGGGAGCGATGAGTCCCAGCGCCCCTTCGCGCATTCAGGTAGGCGCGGGGCGAGGCGCCGAGCACGCGCTTGAACATGGTGATGAAGGCGCCGATGCTGTCGTAGCCGAGATCGAGCGCCACGCTGGTGACCGGTTCTCCGGCTGCAAGGCGCGGCAGGGCCGAGAAGACGCAGGCCTGCTGGCGCCAGGTGGAGAGGCTCAAGCCCGTCTCACGGCGGAAGGCGCGGGTGAAGGAGCGGCGGCTCATCGAGAGTTCGCCCGCCCATTCCTCGATGACGAGATCGGGCGACGGCGCGGCGACAAAGCGGCGGCAGAGCGTGGCCAGCCGCGGATCGGCCGGAAACGGCAGGCCGAGCGGGACCTCCGGCAGCGTCGAGATCACATTCAGCAGCAGCGGCGTGACGAGTTCGAGGCGCCCCGGTACGTCGTCCTCCGGACGCGGCTGCACGGCTGCCACGATCAGCTCGTGCGCAAGCGGCGTGACCCCGACCACGCGCAGACCATCCGGCAGGCCCGGAACAAGGTCGGGCGTGACGTAGAGTGACAGCATGTTGACGTTGACCAGCATCTCCACCGAATGCCGGACGCCGGGCGGAATCCAGAGCGCATGTTCCGGCGGGATCATCCAGCGGCCCTCGGCTGTCGAGACGATCACCACGCCCTGCGCCACATAGAGAAGCTGCGCACGGCTGTGGCTGTGCGGCTCGACCTTGTGCCCGGCCACATAATGACGCGGCATGGTCTTGATCGGTTCATTGGCGCCCTCGATCTCCCGCAGACTTTCCAGAAACCGATGATCCATATCCGTGTACCCGGCCTCCGCGCGATCTGGCCCACTCGCGAAACATGTGGACCAAATCACGAAAGCCGTCCGGCGGCAATCGGCTTATGAAAAGTCAAGAATCCGGAGGAGGTGCCCGTGAGCAATACGACGATGAGCGTGGGAACGCCCAAGGCGGAGGACACCGTCTTCCGCATCATCATGGCGATAAGCATCTGCCACATGCTCAACGACACGATGCAGTCGCTGATCCCCGCGCTCTATCCGATGATCAAACAGAGCTACGCGCTGGACTTCACACGGATCGGCCTGCTCGGCTTCGTGTTCCAGGTCACGGCCTCGCTGCTGCAGCCGCTGGTCGGCATGTATACCGACAAGCGGCCCCTGCCCTATTCGCTGGCCGCCGGCATGGCCTGCACGCTGACCGGACTGATCCTGCTCGCCTATGCGCACAGCTATTGGGTGCTGCTCGTCGGCGCCGGTGTGGTCGGCCTCGGTTCCTCGATCTTCCATCCGGAAGCCTCGCGCGTCGCGCGCCTCGCCTCCGGCGGGCGTCACGGCCTGGCGCAATCGCTATTCCAGGTCGGCGGCAACTTCGGCACGGCGATCGGTCCGCTGCTCGCCGCCTTCATCGTGCTGCCGCGCGGCCAGCATAGCGTGGCCTGGTTCGCGGTGATCGCGCTCCTCGGCATGACGATCCTGTGGCGGGTGGGGCGCTGGTATGCGGAACACCGCATCGCCAACGGCCGGCGCGCCGCGGCGGCGCCGACCATCGCGCTTTCCCGCAGCAAGGTGCTGATTTCGATCGGCGTGCTGGCCCTGCTCGTCTTCTCCAAGCACCTCTACATGACGAGCCTGTCGAGCTACTACACCTTCTACATGATCGAGCGTTTCGATGTCTCGGTGCAGCAGGCACAGATCCTGCTGTTCGTCTTCCTCGGCGCGGTGGCGGTGGGAACGGTCGCGGGCGGGCCGATGGCAGACTGGTTCGGCACCAAGTTCGTGATCTGGTTCTCGATCCTCGGATCGCTGCCCTTCACGCTGGTCCTGCCCTATGCCGGCTACACGCTGACGATCGTGCTGACGATCGTGATCGGCTTCATCCTCGCCTCGGCGTTTTCCGCCATCGTGGTGTTTGCGCAGGAACTGGTGCCCGGCCGGGTGGGCATGATCGCTGGCTTGTTCTTCGGCCTCGCCTTCGGCATCGGCGGCATCGGTGCCGCGGTGCTCGGCATGGTCGCGGACAGCCACGGGATCGAGACGGTCTACCGGATCTGCTCCTACCTGCCGCTGCTCGGCCTGCTCACCATCTTCCTGCCCGCCATCGGCAAGGGCCGGCGGCATCGGCTGAAGGCCTGAGCCAATCATCCGGCGGATCAGACGGCGTGGTGTTTCCTGATCCGCCGCACCACCCACCAGACACCGAGCACGGCGACGGGCACCGACAGACCGGTCACGACGGCGGAATCGACCGGCAGAAGCTCGTGCGGCACGGCCTTGGCGAGATATCCGATCAGGCCGACCACGTAGTAGGAGATAGCGGCCACCGACAGGCCCTCGACGGTCTGCTGCAGGCGAAGCTGCATCTCGGCGCGGCGGTTCATGGTGGCCAGCAGGTCGGCATTCTGCCGCTCCATCTCGACGTCGATCCAGCTGCGGACGAGACCGGTGGCGCGGGAAAGCTTGCGTGACAGGTTGGCCTGCCGCTCCTCGACCGACTGGCAGGTGCGCATCGCCGGGGCGAG